>ERZ808262.4-NODE-4-length-235223-cov-10.810123_pt1 | contig 235223 bp, 234 predicted proteins | sample MGYA00520895_ERZ808262 | MGnify/ENA primary metagenome ERZ808262 (study PRJEB31516, sample SAMN03275588) | gut metagenome | biome: mammalia-associated habitat; material: feces | host: Papio cynocephalus | place: Kenya | collected 2012-08-02 ...
CTATCCAGCATCACTATCCCAGACGGCGTTACGTCGATTGGGAGCTATGCGTTCGACGGTTGCAGTGGAGTAAAATTCTATGACTTCACCGCCGCAACCGCAGTTCCGACCCTGGCAAACGCAAACGCATTCACCGGCATCGCCGACGACTGCGAAATTCGTGTCCCGATAGCGCTTTACGAAGAATGGATGGCTGCGACGAACTGGTCAACATACGCCGATCATATTGTCTATGTCGGAACGCCGTATTATCTCAATGTAGCAAGCAACGACGGCGGAACGGTAACGCCGACCGGACAAGTTATTGCACCCCCGGGATGCACAAGGACACTCAAGATCGTCCCGGACGGTACACATGAGCTGTCGGATATCACGCTTGACGGCACGAGCGTCAAGAGCGCGACAACATATGCGGACGCTTCCTCTAACGCCTGGGCTGTCGAAGCCGTAGACAACGCATCGTACGGCTTTGCGCTTAACGCAAACGGCTACTACGAGTCGCAGAACAAAGGCAAGAGTAGCTCAGCCGCCGTATGTAAAATCGCAATCACCGTGCTCGCGGAGATAGCGATGTCACTTGACATTATCAACTCTGGCGAATCCAACTATGACTACGGTTTACTCGGCGCGGTCGATCAGGTACTGATAACGACGAACTCAGCTGATTCTGGCGTGGTGTGGTCTGGCAAGGGTAAATCATCAACAGACGTCGTAAATGTCCCTTTCACTATCCCGGCTGGCACGCACTATATCTACGCAAAGTTCATCAAGGACGGTTCAGGTCAAGACGGCAATGACAGCTTGCAGTTCAAGGTGAATCTACCGACCGAAAGTTTTTGGTCATACAAAATCGAAAACGTACAGTCCGATCATAATATTGTTGTAACGTTTAATACTAAATAAGTCTAATAATATAAAATGGAGCGCAATTATGTCTAAACAAAAAATCTTAGCCAAGCTTGATACTTTCCTACCTAAAGCAGGTGGAACAATGTCTGGCGCATTAACCCTTAATTCAGATCCTACAAATAATCTTGAAGCAGCTACTAAACAATATGCTGATACACATGGTGTTACTTATGCTGCTAGTGCTGATATTGCAACGCTTCTAAATAGTGTAGGACTTACTACTGAGTCATAATAAAAGACATATAAAGGCACAGGGATCTTATCCTGTGCCTTTATTTTCTATTGATAACCTTTTTCTCATATTGATTATTATGAAGTCTACTATTCGATTTAATAGTAATATTGCTAATATTTTTATGTTCTTTTATATTAGCAATCTTTTTTAATTCATTCCATGTCTTGGTTTTGAATAGTCTTATTAGTGTTGTAGACGATGGCGAATCTTTCTTACGTCTTTTATCATAATCATTTCTAGAAGTGGCATTAAGCATATCCATTTCTTTCGCAAAAACTGTAAGCAACTCTTCTTTATCTGCTTTTTGATATATTGCATATGGAGAATATCCATCAGGCTGAGAAAAATATTTATTTATAAAATCACGCACTGACATTTTAAAATGGCGCTTAATATTATTAGATGCAGGCATTTTTTCATTTTTAAAATCTGTATTGCGCAAATAACTACGACCGTTATCCTTACAATACTGATTACAAGCGTCTAAAATTTTCTTTTGATTCCATCCAATGTCTGGTAATGCATCTATACATTCAGTTAATTTTTGTATAGCGTTTATTGCTTCTTGATCATTCTTACTGCAATTGTTTTTTATGATTTGTATAGCATATAACATTGCATCTTTTCTCGTCATCATAGCGAAAAATCAATCTCCCATTGACTTTTCAACTATGTACGTTCATCCCGATGAACGTACATAGTTGAAAATTAAAAGTTGTATTCAATTTTAACAGAATCATCTGTAATCATGATAGCCTTTATTAGTGCTTTTAATGTAATTCGTCTCTCATCCATAGTCATATTTGGCCACATACTCTCTAGATTCTCAAGTTCGTTTCTTTTACGCATTCTTTCGTCAGAAAGCAATACTAGAGTTTTCTCATCTTCTATCTGTTTTTGTAAATTGTCTTTTTCTTGTTTTAAGCTTTTAATTTTTGCTAATAGTGTATCATCGTCATCACCATTAGATTCTGAAAAAAGGACATATAGACGTTCTAGCTTTTTATTACATTCTGAGAGTCTTGATTCTAATGCTGATGCTGTAGAAGATATTCCACTAGCCTGTTCTTCATTATGAATAATATTTGCAGTTATTTTAAAAATGTCATTTATTACAATATCTTCTATTGTCTTTGCCTCAATTGCTTTATTGTCACAATTTTTATCCTTGATTAAATAGTCTCTTCCAGTTGAAACACGGGAATAGCAAATTAATTTTATTACATTTCCCCATTTCATATAACGCATTTTTGCTCCGCATTTGCCACATACTAAAAGCCCAGTTAAAAGATAATTTGATCCTATCTGACTTTTACCAGATCGTTCTTGCATCGCAAGCATAGCCTTATCATAAATTTCTTTTGAGATTATTGGTTCATGCCTGCCTTGATACTCTTTACCTTTATATATAATAACTCCAGTGTTACTTTTCCGTTTTAGTATCTGTGATACAAGGCGGTCATATTTTAAGTTAAATATATTAGCTATTCTTTGCATAGAATAGCCCTTCAGATAAAGATTATATATTTGCTCTACTGTCTCGGCATCTTTATTTTTAACTAATATGCCCTGATTTTGATCATAGTCGTACCCAAATGGTACTATTCCTCCTCCCATCCAGTATCCATCCTCAACTCGTTTTTGCATACCATTACGAGTTCTTTCATAAATATTCTCACGTTCAAGTTGCGCAAAGACAGAAAGGATCCCTATTACTGCTCTGCCGAAAGGCGTAGCAGTATTAAAACTTTCACTAATAGAAATGAAAGCAATTCCATTAGGAATAAAAATATCTTCTATTAAATGAAGTGTGTCTTTCTGCGACCTACTTAATCTATCTAATTTATATACAATCACATGGGTTATATCATGCTTCTCTGCATCAAGAATCATTTTTTGCATTTGTGGACGCTCTAAGGATCCTCCAGAATATCCGTCATCTATATAATATTCTATACTTTCTGGAGTTGTCGGCATTGATTTTGCATATGCAGTCAGTTTTTCTTTTTGAAAATCAATGGAATATCCTTCTTCTGCTTGTGCATCTGTAGACACACGAGCATATAATGCCAACTTGATATGGTCACCATTGTTTTCCTGGTCGATTTTTATCATTTTGCTTCTTTTCATAGATTTCAATCCCTTCCAATGTATATCAATAAAGTAAAACTATGCCGCAATATAGTCATGAAAATACATGATTATATTATAGCATAGTTTTTGTGTATAGTCAATACATATTATGAAACTTTTATATTATTTCCATTTCTTCCATACTTTACTCCAAGCATAACATTTTTTAATTGCTCGTTGCTTTGTAAATGAGTGTTTGCATATTCTATTAAATCATTTAGCTCGACTTGTTTCCCATTTAAAAAACGCGTTATAGTAATATTCGATTTGCTCTCATTATTATTCATTCTTTTATCCTCTTTTATATTTTAGTTTTATATATCTATTATAACCATTACTTTATCAGCTATTCGCTGAATCGATACAACCAAAAACGTTACAAAATATTCATCACCTTCTTAAATGTATATTGTATATTAAATCACTCGCTTTTATATTATTCATTAAGTTATCAATCGTTTATAGTTATAGTAATATATTTCTTAGAAAAATAACTTTCAAACTTTCAATATAGAAAGGATTTTATAAAATGGCTGAAAAGAAAACTATAGATCTTGACCAGCTTAAGACTATACTAGAACAAGTAGTATCATATATAGATAGTAAAGCCAGTGACTCTGGTTCTGTATATAGTGCAAATACTACTGTTGCTGCTGACAATACTTCTACTATAGTATGTCCATTAACAGAACCATTAAATGAATCTAGTCTTATATATCAAAATGGTATTTTAATTTCGAGCGGTACACATTATACATTAAGCGCAGATAAGAAATCAATCAGTCTTGTAGGATATACTGCGCAAAAAGATGATATATTTACTTTTATAACTAAATCTACTGGAGTAGATATAAAACTTAATGCCACTGCCTCTAACGTTACAATTCAAAATAAAAACTCATATTTTGATGGAGCAACAGATGTAGAGTCTGCATTAAATTCAATAGGCGGTAAATTAAATGGTGGAGTAGTTTCAAGTGTTAAAGTAAATGGAACAGCAGTTACTCCTGATTCAAGCGGCGCAGTAGATATTCCTTCTCCTACGATTAAACTAAATGGTACCGCTATAACTCCTTCTACAGATGGTACAGTAAATATAAAGAATGTAGTAACTACTGCTGGTACTGTTATGACTGGTAATCTTGTAGCTAAACCAGATAGCTCTGGCAACCATGTTAGAAACATAGCTGTATATTCAAGCACAGATGGTCTCCCTACTACTGGAAATGATGGAGATATTATACTTGTCTATGCTGACTCTTAATAAAGATAGAGGTAAAATTGCTTATGCGCGATGGATTTACCAAAGCAGAATATCTTGAATTATCAGGCAAAGAATATATAAATACTGAATTTACAGTGAGTGGTAAATCTCGTATTGTCCTTGATTGTATGCAGCTTGATACATCTGCGACTTTTTGCTTTTACTGTACACGTACTACTGCTAGTGGTACAGATAAAAAATCTAATACATTATTTTATATCAAAGATAGTGGATATCGTACTGACTATTATGGCACTTCAAAAACTACATCTGGATATTATACAACGTCAAATTCAAGATTTATAATAGATAATAATCAGGGTATTGTTAAAATAGGATCTGACTATACTGTCTCAATGACTACGCTATCTGATAAATCAGCTAGTGCACTATTTTTAGGAGCAAGTTATGTTTGCAATACTGGTCGAACTACAGAACTTAATAATTATGCAAAATTAAGAATTTATAGTTGTCAAATTTATGATGATAATTCTACTTTAGTAAGAGACTTTGTCCCATGTCTTGAAGAAAGTTCTGGGCATATAGGATTATATGATCAAGTAAACGATCTATTTCATAGACCAATTGGATCTGGAAATTCAATATTACAGATTTCAAATCCCATTAATGGCAATATAAGAATTAATAATACTTTTAAGTCTCTTGCTAATGGATATATAAATATAAATGGATCATATAAGCCAATAATAGAATCCTATATATTTAAGAATGAAAAATATACTAAACTTGATTATATACAATCTAATGGAATACAAAAAATAGATACAGGAATTAAGCCTTCTGATGATCTTGTAACTACTGTAGATTTTCAATGTCTATCTGATGGAATTACTGATAATTGTATTTTTGGCTCTTCTTGGACTATTAATGGATATCTTTTTAATGCTTATCAATCTGGCGGAGGATTAAGATGGCATTATGGTGGAGTACAAAAAGACGTTAGCATAGATGCTACTACACGTATTACTGCTTCATGCTCAAAAGCCGGTATTACAGTTAACGGAACATCATACACTTTTACTCCTACAGGAACTAATAGTACAAATAATATTTATATATTCTCTACTCCTGACGTTGAAAGTATTAGGGGTGCTGGAACAGAAACTACTTATAATGGACGCTATAAGCTTTATAGTTTTAAAATGGTTAAAAACGGAGTGACTATAAGAGACTATATTCCTGTAAAACGCAATTCTGATAGTATGATTGGTCTCTATGAACAAATAGAAGGTAAATTTTATTGTAGCGATTCTTCTATTGAAGATAAAATTCCTTATGCAAATAGATCTTGTATAGAAACCACCTATTCTGATAGCGATCATAATACTAATGCCAAATGGATTTATAATAATAGTAGTAATTACGCTAGTAATGCAAAATTGTCTATGACCTCTAGTGGACTATTAACTGGAATAGCAGAAATTCTTGAAGCACATGATGCTAGTGATGCAAATAAATTTGCTAAATATAACTATGATTATGGCTATGCTGAGCCACATCATAATTTACTAGCATCTGATTGTACGCTATCATCAATTACAATTACTAATTCCTCTGGTACGGAAATAGCTTCTAGTAATCCTACAATATCTATTGATGATAATCATAGAATGCATTTTAGTATTACTTCATCTGCATTAGTATCAGCAGCTGCTGAAAAATATACCTTAACTATTACAGTAACAAGAAGTTCAGTAACCTGTAAATTTGAAATTCCAATAACTAAGATAGATACTACTAAAAGATATTTTAGCGGCAATGATACAACAAATACTGTAAATTATCTTAGACTTGCAAAAATATGTGATAATAGAACTATCACGTGTAAAGGATTTGTCGCAGAAGTTCTTAAACCTACTTATACAGTTACTTCTAAAGTATCTGGAGCATCTTATGGATTTAATTTAGCGTCTGATGGTTATTATACTTCGAGTAATAATGGAGTAAATAGCTCTGCGTCTGTTTGTCGCGTAAACTTTACTAATAATACTGGAGCTGCCTATACTGTTACATTCAACTGTATAAACTATGCAGAAGCAAATTATGATTATGGTATTATAGGTAAAATTAATACAGTGTTAAGTACAAGTAGTTCTGCTGACAGTACATATACTAAATCATTTAAAGGTAGTTCATCTTCTAGTGTGCAAACTGTCACTCTTTCTGTTCCAACTGGAACATCATATGTTGATATTAAATATCTTAAGGATAGCTCACAACATTCTAATAATGATTCTTTTAAATTTAAAATTGTTCTCTAATATCCTATTCTTAATTTGAAAGGAAAATTTCATAATGGCACAACCTAAAATAATAGCTAGTTTGTCTAAGCTAGAACAAGCCGGGTTTATAGATGGCTCAGTATATCTTGGAGATTTGCGAACTACTACTTGTCTTGATTCTATAATGTCAAATGGATTATATTTATTTACTGGCGGCACAACAACTCCTACTGACACTACAGGATCATATTTATGGTGTTTATCTATATATTCATCTAAAGATAAAGGAACCAATATAATACAAGTAGCAGAAAGATTTAATACTGCCAGCGATTCTAAAAGACTTTTATTCTCAAGACAATATAATTCTTCTACATGGTCTGCATGGTTTGAAGGTGGTGGAGGAGGATCTATTGAATGTGATACTGCAACATCTACTACGTCTGAGAATCCTCTTCAGAATAAAGTAATTACTGCTGCTCTCGCAAAAAAATCAGATACAGGTCATACTCATAGTCAGTATGCTACTACAACAGCTTTAAATAATAAACTTGATAAATCTGGTGGTACACTAACTGGACAATTAGTAGCACAGGCTAATACTAATTATACAACTTATCAAGTGCGCAATATAGCTCTTAATACTACTGCTGCTACACCTACTGGTAATGGAAGTATTTTGGGCGTTTATACTGCGTAATTATAATTATAGAAAATTACATAATAAATAAAAGGAAACAATAATAATGCCTATATATACGAATGTGGGGGGGGCTCTAAAAAGCTCTCCTCCGTATATAATAACAATAACGGTGTATCTAAAACACATTCTAAAATATATGCTAATATTAACTCAAGCAACAAAATAATATTTGAAAAAGAATATACGTGGGCAAAATATACTTGGAAATATAGCGGTGAAACTGACTATAGCTCTGTGATAAACTCTTCAATAAATGGCATAAATGAATTTCCAAGATATGGTGGTAAAATTTATCGATCTTTCCAAGTTAATGGAAAAAGAATTGATTTTCTAAATGAAGTTTCGTATTCTTTTGGTACCGACTATTGTACAATTGATGGATGTACTATGAAAGCAGGCAGCGGAAATGTCACTGGTACTTTTCCAAGCGGATGTAGTAATGGTGGTGGTCGTACCATCAATGTTTCTGGATATTATACAAACTTGCCTTATAACGGTGCCAATGAAGGAGGAGAAATAATATCAATTTGGATTGGTGATGATGGAAGCGACTCAACAGAAGTATATGTACAAGACATATATCTTGTTACAAGATATAAATGGATTCCAGATAAAGTTGAATATGTAACATCTACTAATAGAAATGCTTATACAGAAAACAATACAACTATAAATGTAAATAGTGCTTATTATTACACTAGCACCACTTATTTTCCATATAATCCTACGTATAGATTCTTAGGCTAAAAATAAATAAAATCAAAAGGTGTAATATTATATGCCTATCTATACAAACATAAATGGAAATTCCAAATCAATTTCCAATTTATACGATAATATAAATGCAGCAAGAAAAACCAATAGTACTGCTTACGCAAATATAAATAATAGCAGTAAAAAGATCTTTCCTGTTGAGCAAACAGTATACACTTGGAATAGATACGTTTCTTATGTATCTGATACTCAATCTACTAGGACGTACACAGATGGCGACTTTGGTTCTTATGTAGGAAATTCAGTCAGGCTTTCAGCACCTGGAAAATCTACAATAACTGCTTACTCAAGCTATTCTTTCTCTAAAGAAACTGGCTTATATACGCTCACTGGAGAAAAAACATTTACATGCCAATATTATAATAAATCAAACATTGAGTGGAATCCATCTAATTCTGAGACGCAATTGACCAGCATGTATATGCCATATGAAACAAATAGTGGAATAATAGGTTTACGTCAAATAGCAAAATTCCATTATCCAGATGCTGCTGATAGCAGTTTTTATTATCTTTATTCTCACAAGCAACGTAAATCGTCTACTACTTACACATATACATATTCTTACAAATATGATGGTACAGTAACAAGTACTAATCCAAATGCTTATAGTACAGGAAGCACATCCAGTTATACAAGTTCAAGTGATAGTGATATTAGAACTGTATATGTAAAATCATGATAATAAGGAAAATATATATGCCTATGTATTGTAATGTTGGGGGGGCAGCAGCAATTCTCTTCCCTGACTTCAAATTTGAATGGCGCGTCTAAACCATTAGATTCAGCCTATACTAATATAAATAACGTTCAATCTAAAATATTTCCTGAAGAACAGCAGCTCGTAAGATTAAGTGAACTTACACCTGGAAGAATTATTTGCTTTGATACAACATTATCTGGTATAAATAAGAAAACAGATTTTATAGTCCTTGGACCTTCTAAAGAAGGTGACACGATATTATGTTTACAAAGATATGTGTATTATGCAAAACGTACTTTCAATAGTGTTAGCACCTTCGCAGATTATGAAGGGTCGAATGTTGATACATATTTAACAAGCACAACAGAACAATCGAATTATAAATCAATGTTGTCAGAAATCGCTTGCAGCTGTCTTATGACAACAACAATAACTACTTATTGTTATGGATATTCAATACCTGGCATTGGATATGAAGTTCCATCATCAACTACAAATATATCTAGAGACATCTTTTTAATGTCTTACACAGAAGCAGGTTTTACAGATTCTACTTTAGCAATTGAAGGCAATTCATATCTAGATGCTTTAAAAACTGCAACTAAAACAACTGTAGATAATGATGCGAGAAAAGCAATTACCGAATCCGGAAAATTTAATTCTATAGATACTAACCATTGGTGGCTAAGATCACAAAAAAATATATCTGGTGAAATGCCATTGTGTAGAAGAATAAATGAAGATGGTAGTACATCATCTGATTCACCAACTGGTAAATTATTTGTTCGTCCAATTCTATCTTTTGATCCTGATACCATAGTAAATAGTGCACCTATTACTGCTGTTCTAATAGGCAAATAATAAATCATAATATAGGAGTCTTTTAAATATGTCTATGTATTCGAATATTGGGGGGGGGGTAATCTCAGCTTCCTTCTTTACTAACTAATATAAATGGATCATCAATATCTTTAACTTCAGCATATAGTAATATAGATGGAATATCAAAACAGATATTTCCTTCTAAAGTACCATTAAGTAGTATTAATGCAGGTAGTATTGTACAATTTAATACAACTTTATCTGGATCTGATAAACCAACTGAATTTATAGTACTTGGAAAATCTAAGGCTGGAGATTCTATTTTATTATTACAAAAATATGTATACGAATCAAGAGTATTTCATAATACAGATGTTTCAAGATATTCTACATCTGATATAGATGAGTATCTTTCTAATTCTATTGCAGAAGAAAAATGTTATAGAATAAAAATACTCAATGCAGTAAATAATAAGTATTTAATCAAAACTGTTATAGACTCTTGTTCCTTCACCACTATTGAATATGTTAAGCTTTCTAGAGATATATTTTTGATGTCACAAAAAGAAGCGGGTTTTACAAGTGCTACACTTGATGAAGGCAATTCATATTTAGAATCTTTAAAAGCCGCATTTAAAACAAGTACAGAAACAAAAGCACGAATAGCTACAACAGAATCTGGTACTTATTGTTATTGGTGGCTAAGATCTCCTTATAATTCTTCCAATGTTGCAGTAATTGATGATGGTGGATATAGCAATGGTCGTAAAAGTTCATATGATCAAGCTTACATTCGTCCCGTCTTATCTTTTGATCCAACATTATTAGTAGATATTTCTTCAACTATACCAACCATAATAGGAAAATAATTTAAAAATTTAATAATAAGCAAAAGGAAACAATATGAGTATATATATGAATATTGGGGGGGGGGTCCAAACTACTCTCATCCATTAATATGAACAAAGACGGATCAAGCAAAAAATTATCAGCTTGCTATGGATATATTCAAGGTAGTAATAAAAATCTATTAGAAACAACTTATGTATGGTATAAGTATGTTCCAAACTCTTGGAAAGATACTGCTGGAACAAATACTACATTTACTCATACAGATACAGATTATAGAGCATGTAGTATTTGCGGCGGACATCACTATTATACTAGTGGATATTTATCTCTTTCTACTGGAGATAAATTATATTCGTCATATGGATTTGATACAAAAACTGGATTATATTATGGCATAGGTTCTTCTAAAACATATTCCAGTTCAAATCCAGATGGTAATTCTTATTATTATTTTAGTTCTGGATATCATTGTTTATATAAAGTTGGCTCTTATCAAGACCTTGGCACAAATGAACATGGATGGAATAACGGTAGCGGCTGTACAATAGAATCATATCGTTTTGCAACTCCATTAGTAGATTATAAATCTTCTCCATACACGATACTTACATCAACAAATCAATACGCATATTCAGCTGGTGGTGGCCAATATCACAGATGTCATAGTTATGATCCAAATGATGGAGCAAATAATGATAAGATGGAATATTATGACGGCTATCTTATAGAATATAAAGGTAAAATTTAAAATTCGATATTATATTGTTTCTATAAATCAAGCGTAATATATACCTATAGAAACAAAAAATAATAAAACTATGAGGTCAATAAAATAAATGAATAAAATAGTTTTTTCAAATGGCGAGATTTTCGATTCTTGTTCTTATCCAATTGAAATCGAACCACCAATATTCTCTAAACAAATTCTTGTAAATGGAATAAACAGAGATTATCTTCGTATAACAATTAATAATACAACTTATGAAAAAGTTAAGGCTAATTTCGTCAATAACGCTACTTATGTTATAAGACAGTTTGATCTTGATGAATCTGGTAATGAACTTACTACTTATACTGATTTCGATTGGTCTGAGTATTCTGTTGCCGGAGAAATTGTAGATCATAGAGATGGTAGATTCACAGTTTATATGGCAAAGCCTAATAACTATGAAACTGCTGTAGATAATCTTATAGCTGATTCTATCATGGCTGACGAAATCGAAGCTTAAATACAATAAAAATACAATAATTCCTAATGACTATACAGAATTTTTTTAATTCTCCTATTGACTATAGTAAGTCATTAGGGGACATAAGAACAACTTCAACTTGTGCAGATACGGCTACTTCTACAGGATTCTATATATTTGTTGGTGGCACAGATTCTCCTACTGATACTAATGGATCTTATAACTGGGTTCTTCAGGTTATGACTGATAGAGTAGATGTAATTCAGATAGCTGAAAGAATAAGTATTAGTACAGAGAGAATAATTTATGTGCGCTCTTATCATGATAATACATGGACTGGATGGATAAAAAATTCAGTAACCTGTGATAGTATACTCTCTACAACAAGTACTAATCCTATTCAGAATAAAACAGTCACAGAAGCTATAAATACAAAGTTTAATACCTCTGGTGGTACATTTACTGGCAAGGTAATTGCCAATAGCAACACTGATTATACTACATATCAGATTCGCAATATAGCGTTATCTACAACAGCAAGTACTCCTGCCAAAAACGGAGATTTAATAGGAGTTTATTCTTAATCAAGTGCAAAAAAACATTTTTCTTAAACAAAACACAATCTATATAATGGAGATATAAAATATGCTTTCAATTAATGCTGCTTCAGTATCCAGACTTTATCAGCAGTCTAATTATGACAAGACAATTCCCGAAAAGGCATTCTATAAGAATAAGATTACTGCTGATGAATATTTTGAAATCGTTGGCGAAAAGTTTGTTGAGACTCTTGAAAAAGCAAAAGAGCTTAAAATAAAGGAATGCGACAGAACTTGTTCTGAAAACATCACTAATGGTTGTGATGTTAAACTCACTGATGGTACAACTGAGCATTTTGCTTTAACAGCCGAAGATCAGATCAATATTGCAACTGCTCAGAAGGCTGTACAGGCTGGCGCAACTGCATTCCCCTATCATGCTGATAATTCTCTTTGTAAGATGTATTCAGCAGCAGACATTCTTACTATTATAAATACAGCTACTGTTCATAAGACATATCATACGACTTATTTTAATCATCTTAAGGTATGGATTAACAGATGCACAACCATTGCTGAAGTAAATGCAATATCTTATGGCACACAACTTCCAGATGACTTAAATGATAGTTTAAATACTATTGTTGAAGCAATGAAGCAGATGGTTAGTGTTTCTGCGTAAATTAATATATATTAAAATACAGGATTGATTTAAAATGCAAAATAAGACAACCAATTTAAATCCGAATCATACAGATGTCGATACTTCTTCTTATGAATCAGCAAATGATATAATTGCTTCTAGTAGTTGTTCTTGCGATAAAGATGAAGCAAAAACAATCAGAGAATTAAGAGACACTGTTAAGAAGAATGCAGAAAGCATTACGAAAAATACTTCTGACATATCTATTAATACAGCTAACATTGATGCTGCAACAAAAAGCATTGAAGTTGCTAATACGACGATTGAAACAAACAAGAAGAATATTGATACTATAACTAAGAAGTCTGAAGATACTGACAAAACTATTAAAGAGATTACAAACAATCTTAGTACAGCTACAGATACTATCAAAACTGTAAAAACAGAGTCTGATAAAAAGATTGATGATCTTACAAATACAGTCAAAAAGAATGCAGAATCTGAGAAAAAAGATATAGCTAAATGTAGTAGGCGTAAAATAGCAGTTGAATGCATTCCAGAAAAATCTTTTTATACTGTACATGGAAATGAAGTTAGAGTTGTAATTCCTTCTGACACAAAATGGGGCAAAGATCAAATTGGCTATAATGAAGAACAGAATCAAGAAAATTATTTATGCTTAAAATATTATGCTCCAGATAATGCAGTATATTTAAGACAAGCATTAGATACTACTATTCCTGAAGATAAAGCATATTATTCGTGTGATGTTGGAGAATCTTTCCATACCGAAAAAAATAGCGGTCTTAAATATGGTTGCTATTGGATTGCTATGACTAAAAGAGATAGCGATGGCAATACAATCTATGCTGGCTTTGACTCTGGTACAGAAGCTAACAACTACAAATACCGTGGCTGCTTTGTAACATATGAGTTTTATGACAAAGATAAAAAAATTATTGCAAAAGATCTTATTCGTCTCAATCTTGTAACTGATGATTGTATAAAGAATTATAAGCCTTGGTATATGAATGAATATATATCTAAAGAATATCTTGAGTCTGACGAAGGTAAGGCGTATCTTAAAGGACTCCTTGGATTATAATATAAGTTAATATATACATACCGTTATTTTTAGTTATATAAGAATAACGGTATTTTTTATTTATTTAATTTAAATTATTCTGTAAAAAGATAAGAATTTGATTACAGTAATAAATACATTGTAGACAAGCAAAATGCTTATCTAACAAATTTATAGAATATCGAAAGGAAAAATTCGATTTGGCTATTATAGGTACTTTTCATTTACCTTCTGGCATGAGCCAGAACGATGAGACCGAGCTTCGCAATCTTATTGCTAAGGGCGGTATAGTTGATATTGCAAATAAGCAGATTGTCATTAAGAATGGCTCTGCTGATGACGCAGAAACTTTATTTACTATTCCGATCACAGAAATTCCGAAGCTTATGAGCGGCGATGCTTCTTCTGTTGGTACTACCGTTACTGTCAGCGATGATGGTAAGATTAAGGTTGATATCAAAGATGAAGTTCTTACTGACGCCGATAAGGATGTCGCTTCCGGCCTTGCTACTCTTGATGCTGATAAAAACCTTGTCCAGGCTGCAAAAACTTATGCTGGCGGCACTGGCACGATTAAAGAAAAGTTTGATACCACTGATACTGCAATTCAGGGTATTCAGACCACTCTTGCTGGCTTAACTGGTGCATACGTTTATATTGGTAAGATTGATTCCGATGCGCCTACTGCTGAGGAACTTACTGCTAAGGCTACTGAACTTCTTGGTGAAGGCAAAACCCTCTCTGTTGGTCACGTTATCGTTGATAACGCTGGCATTGAGTGGTGGTATGATGGCACGACATGGGTTAACCTTGGTCAGACCATTATTACTGTTGCAACCAAGGACGTTGCCGGTGTTGTTAAGGGCAGCGATGATGTAGAGATTGCAGCTGATGGCACTCTTACTGTTAAGCATGCTGCTGATGCTACAACTCTTAATGGTGTAGCAGCTGATCAGTATGTTACTAATACAACTCTTAACGAACTTGTTAAGATGCCTATCGTTTATAGCTTAACTGCTACTCTTGATGATGCAGATGCAGATAAGCTTGCTACAATTACTACTCCTAAGTCCAATGATATTGCAATTATTGTAAGAGCGGACGGTGGAGTTACATATTCAACTGTTTCGTATATCTACTACGATGAAGAGTGGCATGCTCTCTGTGGTAAGGTAACTGCTGATGATGTTCTCTTCACTTCTGATATCACGCTTGCTGGCGATTATACTGCTGTCGGTAACATTAAGCTTGCTTCTGGTAAGTTTAATGCAAAGGGTAAGACTCTTTCTCAGATTATGACTGAGATCTTCACTAAGAAGCTTCAGCCTAAGATTACTGCTAGTCCTGCTGTTTCTGGCTTCGCACTGACTGGTGCTAAGGCGGTTGAAGCTGGTACTAAGCTGTCTTCTGTTTCATTTGGTACTGCAAAGCTTTCTACTGGTTCTTATACTTACGGTCCTGCTACTGGTATCACTGCTAAGACATTCTCTGTTCAGCGTGTAACCAATAATACAGATCTTAATGTTGTAGTTGCTACAGCAGCTTCTGGTACTGATGATAATTCAGGTAATGGATTTGTTATTGGCGATCAGGCTGGCGATATTAATTCGCTTAAGTATACTGTAACTGTTGGTTATGATGCTGGTGCAGTTGCTAAGGACAACCTTGGCGGTGAGTCTTCTCCTAAGGTTCAAATTACTGCTGGTACTAAAACACAAACTACTGCTGCATATACTCCTTTCCGTAACGCTTTCTATGGCACACTTGCAAATGAGTTTGACCATACCGCTAGTACTGCCGCAGATACAATTAGAAGTCTTACCAAAACTGGCAAGGCACTTTCTAAGGGCAATTCGTTTGTAATTAATGTCCCCGCAGATGTTAAGTCTTGTGTATTCGCATATCCTGCTTCTCTTCCGACTGTTTCGAGTGTTATTTACAAGGAAGGTATGAACTCTGATGTCAAAGACACGTTCGATGAATATGAGCTTACAGTTCCTGGCGCTAATGGATATACTGGAATAAAGTATAGAGTCTTTGTCTTTAATGCCGCTGGTGGTATTACTGCTCGTACCTATACTGTTACTATATAATGAGAATAGGATATTTGGAGGTAAATAACATTGGCTATTAATGATAGTAAATTCTCTTTCTTAGGATTCCCTATGGGTTTCAAGCGCGACCTTGCGTTTGCCCTTGATAGATCCTCTATATTCTATTCTTATGAAGATGCTGTAAAGTATGCAAAAGGTGATGTAACTAATCCAGACTCACGCAATCTTTGTGCTACTTCTTATATCGGTCAGATTATTTCTGTTCTTACTGTTTCTGGTGATTCAGTTACCAAGGCAGAAATTTATAAGATTGATAAGGATAGGACTCTTGCTTCTCTTGACAGTATGCCTCTCGATGGCACTTCTGTTACGACTATTGATGGCAAGCTTTCACTTGCTGGATTTGCCGCCGCTGAAAATGGCGCGCAGCCTAAGGTAACTGTTGATAGCGATGGCAATCGTACTATTACATGGGCTGTTCCTGATACTACGACTGTTGAAGGTCTTCAGACTACTGTTGATACATTAAAGACTGATGTTGACGCTCTCAAGACTACTGTCGGTGGTGCTGAGTCTGGTCTTGTTAAGGATGTAGCAGATCTTCGTACTGATGTCGATAAGACTGATGGAAAGATTACTGATGCACTTAAAGGTTATGTAAATAATGCAACTTATGATGCAGATAACCTTAAGCTTACTCTTCCTATGGTTGATGCTGATGGCGCAGATAAGACTCTCGTTATCAATCTTCCTAAGGATAACTTTGTAAGATCTGGTCGTTATGAAGCTGCTTATAAGTCTGCCGAAGATGCAGATCCTATTGCTGCTATCATTCTTACTGTTGGTAATGGTACTGATTCCAGCGAAGTTGTCATTCCTGCCACTTCTCTGATTGATACTTATGCTGCTGATAACTCTGGTAAGAAGGCAGTTACTGTCACCATCACTGATAACAATAAGATTTCTGCGGCTCTTGAACTTGCTGCTGATACGATTCTTTCTATTAATGCAGACGGCAAGCTTACTATTGATACAACTGCTATTTATACAGAGATCACTAATAAGCATAAGGAAAATGCGGACGCAATTGCCGCTCTTTCTGAGTCGACTACAACAGAACTTACTGCTGTAAAAGCTGCTCATAATACTCTTGATACTGCATTCAAGGCTCATACGCATAATGGAACTGATGCTCCGAAAGTTAGTTTCGATGATCTTGCTGATGTTCCTACTGATCTTGTTCATACCAAAGATCTTACTGATGCAGTTGCTAACGCAAAGACCGAACTTAATACTGAGATTGCTAAAAAGCAGGATCAGGTTCTTATTAAGACAGTTACTCTTGCAAAAGCTTCTTGGACAAAGAATGCAGATACCGGCATTTATTCATATAATGTAGCTCTTACTGGTGTTGCAGATAACTGTGTTATCGATATTACTCCTGCTACAAATGATGATGGTACCGCAGCTCTTGATGCTCATATTAAGCAGGTTCTTGTTGATCATATCGCTGATGGTTATGTTGTAATTGAAGCTGGTGCTGAACCTTCTGCTGATATTACTGTCAACATTGCAATCATTCCTTCTGTAAAGACTCTCGCATAAATAAAGACTCAGAATGATATCGACTTATTTTAATCTACCAGCTATTGACAAAACTTCTTTATTAAAGAATGATGATAGCTTTATTTCAGAATTGTCTTTTGAATTAAAAGCGTCTAATGCGCCACAAGCTACAATCTCTTCTTTAGTAGATAGTACAATATGCGAGGCTAATGTATATATAGTTGATACATTCGATAATAATGCTACAATAAGTATTGGTACATCTGCTGACAGTTCCGCAATTATGTCAGCAGATGATATTGATGCTCAAACATCTGCCCAATATTGCAATGATAGTTTACTGTATAACGTAACATCTCCATTAATAATTAAACTTACTGGAGCACCTGCGTCTGGTACAGCATTAATTAGTTTAAAGTTCTATAGATCGTAATAGGAGGATACATAAATTACTATGCCAAACATTTTTAAGAAGCTTAATGGCGTAATCAATAACGTATTCTCCATTGGCTTAAAAAATAATAAAACAACCTTTACGTCTACTGCTGCTAAATTAGCTATAGATAAAGGGATAGATGTCGGAGCAAATAAAATACAAAGTTCTGCCACGCCAAATGATCAGAACGATGTAGTAAATGTCGCTTATGTATCTTCTCAAATAACTGCAAACAAGGTTAAACTTACTTATGATGCTACTGCTAAAAGTTTGACCATTAGTTAAATCAATATTTCTCCTTTTTCAATATAGATTTTAGGCATATCACAGCAAATATATTATTGTATATTTGCCTTTGATATGTCTTTTATTTATTTTTATGCACGAAACATAACAGTAATATATTTTTAGATATTAACTAAATAAAGGATGTGATTTTATACCTGCACAAGAATCATTATTATATAGCTCAACAGACGAAGCTATATATCCAATAACTACTTCTACTGCTGTATATATGGCAAATGGAAACACTATAGATTCAGAAATTAAAAATAAGAGCGAAAAACATATAGCTACGCTCGTAACACTAAAAGCTAATAACTGGAATAAGACAAATAAATCTTATTCTCTGTCTCTTAATGGTGTTACTATTACAAATACTATTTTTGTAAGTCTTCATGATCCAATAAATCAGGCATCTAAACAAGCATTGTATAAAATATCTGTAGTTAGTCAATCAGATAGCAATTTACAATTCAATTGTAAGGTTGTGCCCTCCGAAGATATTACATTAGATGTAGTTATTTTAGGATCTTAAAAAATATATAAAAGGAGAAAAATTTTGATTATAGATAATCTCAGTTTATATTCTTCAGCCGGTCAATCTTCAGATTCTGGAAATTCTTCTGGTTCACAATATACGAATAATAAACCAGCATATTTAAATAATAAAAATAATTATGTAATCGAAGATTTCCGTGATGCTAAAAGCATACAAAATATGTTTATAGACAAAGATGGATGTCTATGTAAAAGAAAAAGCACATACAAAGTCACAAATACAGTAGGATTAATTGATGTCACTGAATGTGTAATTGATGGCGCAAAGATTATATTCTATCTTGATACCAGCCTGAAACTATATAAATGTATTTATAATGATGCTTTAGGGAAATATGCAAGTCCTGTTTTTTGTGTCACAATTCCAAGCAGCGACGTAAAAACAAAAGAAAATATAAAATTATTCTTCTGTGATAATAATTTATATATTGTAGGTGGCGGAATATATTATAAATATTTATATAAAACAGCGATTACTTCTGGAAGTACAGATGCTTCTAAAGTTTTAGCTGGTTTGGCAAATACTGCCTATATTCCACTTATAAAACGAGGCGGTATAAGTAACAAAACAGGACAACCTTATGAAATCAGGAATGTTTTGACAAAACAGGTCAGAGTGACCCTCAACACCTCAACCAGCACCTCCGTCTACTGGCTCGGCAAAGGCATCGAGTCGGTCGACAAAGTCATCTACGGCGGCACCGTGATCACCGACTGGACATGGGAGGCATTCATCTACAACACGTCGCTCACCTTCACCCGCTCCTTTGACAACAACAACGAAGAGCCGCTCGAGGTCTGGTACACATTAAAAGATGAAGATACAAATTACCAAAACATAATTAATGCATCTAATGTATCTGTATTATCATATAATAGTTATAATTTAATCTGTCTATATAACTCTAATTCATTAAATATATCACATAACAAATTATTAACTGAGTCTGATAAAGTTGACTATTTCAAATCAGGTTCTAATTTATATGTATCATTACATTTAACCGGCAATATTCTCAACATCATTCCATTAGCTAATAATAAATTTGCAGTTATAACAGACACAAATATCACTATATGTAGTATTCATCATTTGCTTGATACTGAAACAAATCAGTATAATTATACTGCTGAATCAGATTATATTATCAATGATTTAAATATATTATATAACTCGAAATCAACAGGATGCGAAAATACTATATATTGCACATTGAATAACTATAATATTGGAATTATTAAAATCGATCCAATATATAATAAATATACTTATTCTATTGTTGATTTAAGTGAATTGTATGATACACATGAGTATAGTACAGAACTTTATAAATATAATGGAATATATTATAATACGCAAGAAAATCATTTACATATATATGGGGACATAGAACTCGTATATGATTTAAATTATAATACAGTTTATATTTATACTGGATCATTACACGCACGTGATAAAATTGTAGCTGATGATGTAATTGTTGATGCTTCAACAATAATACAAATATATAATGGGCAATATGGTATTGATAATGATACATTTTATACCGGAAGTTATGAGAGTAAATATTTAGATCTTGGCAATCCAACTGTAACTAAGATCATAGATTCAATAAGCACAACAGTTGAAAAATGTAAGTCTACGAATACAGCTATAAGTTCTGTTGTAACTATTGTTCCATCTACTGATATGAGTACTATTACAAGAAGTTCTTGTACATCAGACATCACAAATGCTGGAGTCAATGTTCCAATTGTGTCATCTAGCAGTGTTGATAGTTTAACAGCTAATAGTATATCTATCAAGGTTTCATTGCCTTCTAATATTTATAAGTTATATAATATAATTTTCAAACGCACTTTGTCTACAAGCTTAATGGACAGTAATACGGGCACTTCAAATTGAAAAATATAAAAGAATTACTTAATATTGAAAAAATACTTGAACCTCTCATAAATAAGAAGTCAAGTAGTAAAAAAGTAAATGTTCAAAATGCATCTATTGTTCAATATGGATCTACAGATAATACACCTACTGTTGAACGTGCTAAAGTACCTATTCTTCAGATGTATGCTAGACAAGATGTTCATAACGATGCTGCGCCAAATGACAGTACTACAAAAACAACAGAATCTAAGTTTTACCCATTAGTATCAAGTGATGCTGTTGTTGTTGATTCTATAAAATATATTAGAATGCTTGAATGGTGCAAATCAATTATATCTACTTATGGAATAAAAATTGGACTTACTCAGGATCAAATTAATTCCTATTTAAGTGAATGCGAAAAAGACATTTCAAGCGAACAATCTATCGATGTTTACAATATTCATGATATATTTGCCCCAATTGATCGTACAATAGAACTAGTCGAAGAATTATATAATGTTGTTAGCAATCATTCTAATCATTCTTTAACGTATGATTTAAATGAAAACTTTGATATATCAAAAGACAAATGGAATAAAGCCTCGTCTAATAATTTGTTAGAATATTATACATATAATGTAGATATATCAAGTATGTTATATGCCGTAAATAATAAATTAATAACTGACGACAATTCAAATACAAATCTAGATCTATCTTTTGCCATCAGTTCATATGAACAATGCACCAGCGACTATAAAACGGTTAATACATCAGATATATTAACAACAGCAGACATACAATCTAGCAATATTGAAAATATACTTTTATTTTCTGAATATGGTATAACTAAAATCGACGAAGATATACAAAATAATACCATTACTATAATGTCAAAAAAACATCCAGATAAAGATATAAAAATCAATGTTGCAATTAGTGCCAGAATTATAACTTCAAAATAATACTATGATTAAAAGAATATTAAAGCCAATTATATTATTCAATATTGGCGGAACGGTATATGTTTTTATGGAATTAACTTTTCGTGGGCGATCTCATATTGCAATGTATTTCGTTGGTGGACTAGCATTCTTAATGATAGGATTCATAAATGAAATTAAACCATTAAAAACATTGCCGTTATTCTATCAGTCTATATTGGGAAGCCTTATAGTAACTTCCCTTGAATTGATTTTTGGCTATATCTTTAATATAATTCTTAAATGGGATATCTGGGACTATAGCAACTTGCCATTTAACTTTCATGGACAAATATGTTTGCCATTTTCAATCTTATGGATCTTTGTGAGTTTATTTGCTATAGTCTTAGATGATTATGTAAGATATAAATTATTTGATGAAAAAAAGCCCATATATACATTTTTCAGTAAATATTTTTAATCGAATGGGATGGCGATAATAACTTGAATATAAATTTAGAAGGCGATCTCGGTTCTATCACTCAAATCGATTTCGAAAATTTTCTTAAAACAAATTATGGTATAGGGAATACAATGCCTATGGCATTACCAACATTCGATTATACCAAACATAAGTATCCATATTGTGTTTCATACACAATTGATAATCAACTACATTATTTATTTACTTGCGAATTTTATGATTCTTTTTCTAAATATAAGACCTATTATCTTATAAGTACAGAGGCAATAATAGATAATACTGATGAACCAGATATTCCTACAATTTATTATATAAAGAGTAGATATCTTAAACCTATATCTGGTATAGCGAAAGGTATATGGACTGATTGGTCTACAGAAGATCCTTATACTTATAACTTCCTGCTTGCTTGCGGTGGAGTCAGTAGTGGAAGTGATAGTTCTGGCGGAAGTAAAATTACTCTTAAAATTTGGAATACTCAAACTGAATTTGAAAAAAGCAGTATAGATCTTACGATAAATAAAATTATCCCAAGTATTTTGTGTTCTTCTGAAGACTCATCTTTCTTTGGAATGAATATGAATGAGCTATATCTACTTGAAGACACTTCTGTTCCCATATATGTACTACGACTTACTACAACAAATAGCGATGGCACAGTAAATGTCGTAGATGACGACACTATTCTTGAAAAACAAACACAAGAAATTGCATGTTACTTAAAGTGGTTATGTCAAACAAACCAGCAACAATCTGCATACGCTTATGCTACTTTGTATATAAACGATGCTGATTTGCAAGCACTCTACAATCTTGCCCTTGAAGATTATAAACAAGATAATCCTAATGCAACAGAAGACGAAATAGCAGCGCAAGAAGAAGAATTTCAAAAACAAATGTCACAAATCAAAGAAATGGACCAATTCAATTCTTTGTTACTTATTGAATACTCTTTAATTGAAAATAAAACATCGGTAACAGTAATTTCTTCTTCATCTTCTGGTTATGGAAATGTAAGAGCTGATACAAGTTCTAAAAATTCTGGTATGTGTTATGAAGTTCTAATGCCACCTACACAATAATAACAATACAATATGCAAAATATAATATTTTTTAATAATAAAAAATGTCTTTTGTTTTTCAATAAAGCAAAACACAAAGTATTAGAAACCTGTATGTCAGTTAATTCTCATGGATATTTAGCTCAATTTACGCATGATGATTTAAATCAGTATACTCATGATCAGATTTATAATGATACCAAAATAAATACAAAGGGGTGATATATATTGCCTGAATACACACAGCATTATAATTTAACTAAACCGTTAAAGACAGAAAAATATTTAATCGATGATGTTTGCAATAATAATGCTGACAGAATTGATAGTGAATTATATAGTCGTGCAAACAAAGTTAAAAATGCTACGGCTAATAATATTCCATTATTAACTGCTGACGGTAACATTATTGATAGTGGTAAAAACATATCGAGTATATCTAATGCTTTTATGATATCAACAATGCCTACCCCATCCGAAGACAACAAAGGATTATGTTATATGTATATTGGAAGCGATACGCAATATGAAACCGGAACGTTTTATAAATGTGTTTATGATTCAACTTCCAAAACATATAAGTGGGAAAAACTGTCGATTGTTGGCATAAACTACAGACCATTAAGACAAGTGACAGCCATTCCAGGAATTTAACTATATAAAAATAAAATTAGAAAGTAGATTTATGCCATGAAAGATTATTTACCTGCTATATTAAGTTCAGCAGTGCTTGTTTCTTTAATTGAACTTTTTAAATTTCTCTTGTCAAGAGTATTTCAAAAAAATGATGCCAAAAGTTCAAGACAGACTGTCTTTGAAGCGCAGATCAATAAAGATATATTATCCTTAAATACTGCACTTCAAATGTCTCTACGTAATGAAATCAGACAGCTTTGTAGAAGATATATCAGAGAAGGAGAAATAGATTTTGATGAACGCGGAGACTTGCTCGAACTTCATCAAGCATATCATAATCTAGGCGGGAATGGCAATCTTGATACTGATATGAAAACAGTAAAAGATTTACCGTTAAAGAAAAATTATTAAGAACATAAAAAAGGCTCAGGTGTGTATAATCACATTCTGAGTCTTTCTTTTAGTGGATTATATTTGCTATTCACAGTAATATATTTTTAGATTTAAATCCAGGCAGAAAGGACAACACATACATGTCTAATGGTGCCGATAAATTAAACGGACATTTTTCACAACGTCTCTTGAATGAGGAATTATATTCCCTTCATAAGATAATTGAAAATATTAATTATGATGAACCATCAGAACCAGATGCATCAACAAACGGTGCCTTATGGCGTGATGGTGATAATTTAAAATATTCTGACGGCAATAAATGGAATCCTCTCTTTAAGAGTAAGTTTGCAATTATTGACGATATTTCTTCTCCGACACAGCCTATTAATCCAGTATATAATCAGTTATGGATTGATAATGGCGTCATTAAATATTATAATGGATCATCATTTGTAGTCTTAAAAGCAGATACGGCTGATACTCAAACAAATACATTTGATTATTATAATTATATACTGATTCATTGCTTGAAGCAATTCGGAGAAAATTATTCTTCCGGTACTGCCACAGCATCATATTTTTCTAAGACTATAAATTCTCAGGAATGGCAGAAGACTTCTTCTGATGCAGTATATTCTTATACAATACTTCAATCAGAATATCAGATGCAAAATGATATAGGATATCTGATTACTACTGATATATCTAGTGGCAACAATACTGCTTATAAGCAACCACTTGATGATACTGAATATCAGATATTTATTGATGCTCAAGGCAATATTACAATTTATGTAAATGAACTTAGAGATGTAACAATCAATCTTATTGGTAAGGAGTCAGCATCTGGGACTTCTGGCTCAAAAATAAATACTTATCTTGTTCCTAATGCAAACAATGACAGAATCTTCTTTGATGGCATAGAGACAGACAAACATACAAAATATAATGATGTTACCATGATGATAGACCCTAAAGATATAGGATCTGCAAATGTTTCACTTGCACATGTAGATGGTAAATATCTTAGCGATATAAAACAAAACATAGTTCTTGTGTCACAAGAGTCTCCATATGTCAATATAAAAGAAGAATATCAGAATACTAATACTGAGTATTATATTTATAATGCCAATACAAAGCAGATGCAGCTCATGATTAAATATGAGATAGCACCTGATTATATTGTTATACCAAATGGTATTATGCTTACTAAGAGCGCACTCAATAAATATCTCTCTGCTGATATGCAGAAGACGTTTGTTGTAGCTGTCACATTCAGTTTTAAATCATTTAAAACCAAAGGTACTCTTAAGTATTATACCAATACAATTGAAAATGTTGAAGATGGCATTCCAATTCCAGATACAACAATCACAGCTAATAATTCATTCTTACTTGTAGATAACGAATATACAAAGTCATTTACAGTTACTAATAATAAATTATTTATTTCAAATTATACTGGGAAACATAAAATAGTTCTCATCAAATGCGATAAAAAGCATGCGTTTGATTCTATAACCCATAATGAAGATGGAATTGTAACAATATCCAAACAAATTCTGGATCAGTTTACAACTCCAATTCTTTGTGTCAATAATTATTATTATACCAAGGATGATTTGACTTATAATTCTGCTTTACAGCTTTATACGTTCGATATGAATTATCTTAACGTTCAATATTTACATATTATTGAATCTAAAGATTTATTCATTAAATCAGGTATTGTAGATGAATCGAATAATATTATTTGCTCATATACAGAAGTTCCTTTAGATAATGATTATCTATTGATTTTAAATAACGAATTATGTGATAACAACTTTATTATAAGGAGCAAAACATCCGGCGCATTATATAGCAAATATATAAGCGAAGGCAAACGCTATTTGCTTTTTAAGTCTTCTTCAACTGGGTTTGCAATCAACACAACAATCTCTTCTTCAAAGATTTATATAGACAAGTTTGATAATTTACTTACTTATGTTGATGGTACATTAACATGTAATACACAACAAGTAAATTTAACTCATCCAGAATATCAAGATCAAATTGTTTTGAATGATCAAAACCAATTTGGTTTATATGACTCAATAAATAAGACTACCACATCAATAAGTAACCAAAAACTCATTGATGCTTTATCAAGCGTATTATTTAATACTTATTCTATAGATAATCAAACTATAAGCTTTGATAATGCTAATAATAAGTATACAGGAAAGAGATATGCTATCTATGCTTATAGCTATGGCAATAGCGTCGAAAAGAAGATTATAACTGGCGAAATCAATGATCCTTCTAATACTGATGGTGTTTATTTTTTAAATGGTTCCGATCAATATACTCTTGGCGCAAATGAGTTATCTATATATATTAATGGCATAAGGCAGTATCCAGGAACATACACAGAGCTTAGTCCAATAAGTTTTAGTCTTGAAAATCCTACAGACTCTGTTATAACTTATGTAATTGAACCACTCGAAAACCAAGAAACTATTTCTTATGAGTATTGTATCATAGATAAAGACAATAGAATCAAAGGATATAAAAATACTTATGCTACTGATAGTATCTTGTCTAATGGATTTATTAAAGTTTTCAAGAATGGAGTAAGATTAAATAATTCAGAATATTCTATCAAAAACTCATTCACTATTCAGTTTGAAGAGGCTACAGATGATGATGTATTCTTAATTGAATCTCGCAACGATTATTCTGTTCGCGAAGCTATTCTGCCAGTACAATTTGATACAATTAAATGGCTCGCATACAACAATTATGATGGGTATGAAATACCTGATGATCTTATACTCAGCAGAGATTCTATATTAATATATCTTAATGGATTATTAGTAGGAGATAATTCTTGTTATATACTTGATAGAGCCAATAATACTATAGCGCTTGATGAACAAGCAAGAACACTATTAGACCTTAATACTAAGGATAATGGTTTTATAACTTTTGAATGGAGATAAATAATTTAACGTGAATACAAAAATTTATCCATCTAATATAGATCTTGATAAGTTATCTGAAGCGCTTATCAATGATTATGAATTCAATCATGGAGACAAAACTGATGTAACTCATGTCGATGGCGTAGATTCTAAATTCATCGCAAAAGCAGCTACAAGAACAGTCGATGGAACAGAACTCCTGATTAAAGATAGACAAACAGTAGAAAGCGCACTGTTTTTACATAATACAGATACCGATACTGCAATCCCGGCATCTGATGTTGTGACGAAAGAACAATTCAAGACTTCTTTAAATGAGACTCTTGATAATTCTCAGTCTAAAACCAATAGACATATTTCTGACGAAATGATATCTGTGCGTTCAGAACTCTATGCTCTGATAAGTAGCTTATCCAAGAAAGGCATTCTCTCAAACTATTATGCAGAAAATGGTTTCCTGGATCCATTTGCTACTTATGATAAGAGATGTGCTATTGAGGATATTTGCAGCATAGCGCAAACTGGAACAATATCGGCAGGTTTTACACAGCATATTTACATTTCTAAAGATGACGCAGCAAAAGTTCAACCTGGATTCTATTATATAGTAGAAAAGACTTTCGCAGACAAAACTAAGTTGTACGAAGTAGTCTTTATACAGAGCTGCACCAATTCGGCAGACAATGATTTAATTGATTGTACTGTTTATGATATTGATATGTCTGATGTTGGCCTGAACCTAAAGAATAAAAGTGATCTATATACAGAAATGCCTACTATGATTCTTAAATCAATTCATGGGCAATATGTAAATAATACTTTTTCGTTCTCTAAGACAGATACATTCGTTGAAACTGGCAATATAAATGAGATAAGCTTTGATGACGACTCATTAACAATTAGTGTTCCTACAGTAGATAATGATGAGAATCCTGCATTTGCTTTCTCATTCAGGGTTCCTGCCAATAAGGCTGGCGTATTAAAATCCCTTACTGTATATGGCACAATCGATGGTCAAGCAAGTGACTTAAGATGCTATATTCTCAAAGATGATGATAAAACTTCTGTAAATGCTCAGAGTCTTGATGAAAGATTTATAGCCGGAGATGAAACTATTATAGGTAGATCTAGGCAGGTATTCCTCTCTTCCCTGACCTCTTCTGAAACATGGAGTGTAGATAATAAGATCACCTTCACCTTTGCTGATGAAATAGATGGCAAATATAAAATAAGCCTTGAAAATGAAACATATCTTATTGTTATTGTGAAGACTAATCCTGAAGCAACTGGTATCTGGAAGTTCTTATTCTCAAGAAACCCTGCTTCTGGAAATGATGTTCAGACTTATAATAAAGCCTATACTTATCATAGAAATGCAGCCGGACAATATGTCTTTGATGAAAAGGCATATAAATATGACCTTATGTACTCTATTATCACTGAGATAGTATTAAATGAAAAAGAAGTTGGTTATACCAATGGACTTTATACTTCTCAGGAATTCAATATGTACAATAAGGCTTCAGATATAGCACTTGCTATGACAATCAGTCGTGAAGGTTTATTCCGCGTCGCAAACAATGCAACGATTAATGGATCTAATAATGATCCTATCGTTATTGAATTAGATACTGGATGCAAAACATTAAATTCTAATACTCTTGGATATAACTATGGTATAAAATCCGGAGATACAATTGTTATTGGTAATCAAATTCTTACAATTAAAAAAGAGAATTCAGATAATCGTATTTTTGTAAACGAAGATAATATCTCTGTAACTGCATATGATAAGGTATATAAAGTTGGATATAAGCCATATATTATGTTGTATCGTAAGGGTTCTGATGGCAATGATATTATAGATACATATCCTATGTATCTTGATTCTGTTGCAGACAATCCTGAGCGTACAAACGAAACTGCATCAGATAAACTCATATTCAAGGTTAAAGATATAATCAAGCATCTTCCTACTTTCAATGATACATCTTTTGATAAGGTATATTATAAAGGTAAAATAGCTATTGCATGGAACTCAACAGCTCCTGAGCAATACTTTGCAGAAGGTGAGTATTCTAACAATAATTTTATAGGCAGAATTTACAGTCTAGTAATATCTGGATCCAATATTTTAGGGTTATGAGATTACGTAGATAAGTAATATAAAGGGTAGTTAAATTCAAAAATCTTTGAAAGGCTACCCTTTATTTTAATATATGGATTTTAATAATTTCAATAATATAGATTATAAACTTCTTAAAAATCTTGCAAACGCAAAAAAGAATCATCAGATATTTTTATCCTGGGACGAGATTGCACATAAATGTAATATTTCATCTGGCGAAAAAGCAAGACAAATTTCAAGACAAAAATATATGCTTGATCTTGCTTATGCTTCAGACATTATAAATGACAAGAATGAATCTTTAGAACCTATTGACTTAAGTCATAATAATATTGATGATATTATAGAAAAAGAATCATCAAATGAAATTCATGGCGATGGTTCTCAAACTGATACAAAGATTCTTGAGCTATCTGAAGAGGATAAAAAGTCTCCAGATGCATTACTTAAGAAGCATGGATTTAATCCTGAAAAATTTGAATTAGTCAATGCAAAAAACTCAGTTTGGAATGCACAGGTTAAAAATGGCGCGACCAAAACACTATACTCTAGTAAAATAACTGTTAAACCTCGCACAGATACATTATCTCTCGAAGCATTCAAAAATGACTTTGCCAATTTTGCAATAAATTATAGCCCTGATTATAACATCAATAAAATACAGAATGATTCTGACAACCTGCTTGAAATCAATATAACTGATTTGCATCTAGGTAAGTTATGCGACAGAGAATTAACAGGAACAGATTATAATACTGAGCTTGCTACATCTCTATTTAAAAATGTCATAGATAGTATACTTGCAGAAACAAGTGGATATCAATTCAATAAGATCCTGTTTGTTTTCTCTAATGACTTCTTTAACTATGATACGTGTAATTATACAACCACTGCTGGTACTCCTCAGGAACATGATTCTCATTGGCAGAAGCTTTTCCAGGATGGCTGTCATCTTCTTGTTGATGCTATAGATAAACTTTCACATATAGCTCCTGTTACGACTCTATATATAGGTTCTAACCATGATAGGCAAAGCGCATATTATCTCTCTTGTTATCTTGCAGCATGGTTCAGGAACAATCCTAATGTAACAATAGATAGCTCATATATGTCTCGTAAGCTTGTTAAGTGGGGTAAGTCTCTTATTTACTTCACTCATGGAGATATGCCTAAAAAGAATCTTAATGGTATTATAGCAAGAGAGTTTCCTAAGGAATGGGGAGAGTCCCAGTTCAGAGAGATTCATGCAGCGCATTTCCATAGCGATCAGTCTATTATAGAAAGCTGCGGAACCATATGTAGATTTCTTCCTACTGTTACTGGTACTGATGTATACCATTATGAAAATGGATATACGGGTGCCCTTACTAAAGTTCAGAGCTTTATCTGGAGCAAAGAATATGGATTAAAAAACATTATAAATACCAATGTAATATACAATCATGAGTATAAACCAAATAAATTTGAATTATAAAATATATGGCTAATAGAATTGATAATATCGAATCATTATTAGACAATCTTGTAAGTGATGCCAGCTATTCTCTGAATAGCGACATCACTTATCAATTAAAATACATGGAGAGTCAAAAATATAATGATGATTTCGATAAAATATATGAAAGATTAAATAGACTATATGAAAAGACAAGACTATTATACGAATTAAGCGATAATATAGAATATTATCTCAAAGAAAATATAAATGAAATTAATTCTAAAATAAATGAAATCATCAGAAGTATTGAAGCGCAAAGAGATACTCTGAAACACAGTTCTGATACAGTTATAAATGTAAACTTCAATAATCAATATAATACGGACTTTATAGACAGAGATGGCACAGCCATTGATAATAAAGCTTATATAAAAGATAGCGTACTAACATTGCCTCCAATTACTTCTAATGAGATCAAAATTAACGAAGATAATATCTCCGTAAATACCTACGATCAATATAAAATCTATAATTTAGCTCAATACAATAGTTTAAATATAAATGGCACATACAGAACAATATATGTTTCTACATCTCCTATTGATATAAAAGAAAAGGTTACAATCACATTTTCAGAGCCGATAAAAATGAATCAATTATCTTTAAAACTCTCCAACAGTGATTTTGATAATTTATATTATATAACAGAAGATGCAAGGATATTAGTTAAAGACATATCGAGCACTTTAGCCACAAAATATATCAAAGGTATTGAATTCGATATATATTGTCTCATTCCTAAAATTGAAATATTTACTGTTCCAACCACTACAAATACAGATTCATATCTACATATAAATAAACCAGATGATTATGCTAATCTGTTCTTCAGCGCCGTAAACGAATTCACACAAAATAAAAATGAGTATGATATTATGGCTAATAAATATTATACTGATAATAATACTACGTCTACATATTCTTCTAATAATCTTTCTGGAACAAGCAAAATAGTTCTGAATGAAAATGATTTTAGATCAGATACAGGATATTGGAACGATGACCAATCGCTTGAACGACATTCCAATGATCCTGAATCATATGAGCAAAAGAATGGCGCGTATATATACGGCAATCAATACCCAACAATAGAGACCGCAACAATCTACGGAAAGAAGAGTTTATAATTAATGAGCCAATTTAATAATAATACATCTATTTTATGTCAAATACTTGATAGTATGAAAAGAGTAAAAATTACTGTAGCTGCAAAAATAGATGAGCTACAAGCAGATGATAGAATTGCATTAACTAAAGATCAAGCATTAGATCTTTTAGGGTTCGATAAGAAAAAGTATAAAATAATATAAGGTGGTGCTATTAATTGGCATTATCAATATTCAATAAAAAGCAAAGTACTACAACTACTGCTACAAAAAGCACATCAGCTACTAAAGGATCAATTTCTTCTAATTCAGCAGCCGCAAGAGCCGCAGCTGCTAATGCTGCCAAATCTAATTCGTCTAGCACTACTACAACAAAGAATACGACTACATCTGCTACTAAAACTACTGCATCTAATAAGAATAGTAATTCGTCTAAATTCTCTCAATCATCTGGATTAACAAAAGCAGAACAAGATGAGTTAAATCAATTAACATCAATGAATCTTGATAGTAAGCTTGAAGCTGCTCAAGACCATAATGCATACCATACTGTTACTAATCAGTATAAAGAATTAATAGCAAGAAGAAATCAGCTTGAAGCAAAAGGTGGTATTGCTTCTACAAATACTACTGCTAATTCATTTATGGATGGCTCTATTGCTACTTCTTCTGGTAACAATAAATATGACAAAGCAAAAACGTCTCCTGGACAGCAAACAGCTCCTGATCATATTTCAAAAGAATTTGGCACTTCCCTTGCTGCATCTGGAGCCGGTAATACTGTCGACGTTGTAGATGAGAATGGCAAAAAGATTGCAAGCTACAATACATCTAAATACTTTAATATAAAAAAGGGAGATCAAATAAAGTCTGGAGATATAGTTCAGTATGGTGGTGTATCTTATGTTTATAATTCAAAGACAGGACAATTTGATCGTCTTATGGATTACAAAGATACAAATACCATTACAACTAAAAATGGCAAAGATGAAGTTCTGTATAGTGAACAATATGAAGATGCTAATGGTAATCTGAGATATAGAATAGTAGTTAAAAGCAGAAAACAACAAACAACTACAAGTACAGATACATCATCATATATTCCTTCATATACACCTAATCCAGATCCTCCTGCACCTAAGCCTCCAGCCATACAATATAAGGATATAAAAAGATATACGTATGGTTTTGGCATCGATTCCCTAAAAATATCTTATAATAAAATAACTGATACAGCTTGTTTTGTTTCAGATAAGATATTTATTGGTGATATAAACGATTCTAATTATATTTCAATCGATGCAAATGATTATCATCCAGAATATACTTCTATAGAATATTATATAATCGATGGCAGCAAAACTGTCCCGATTCTGAATCGTAATACAACGTATATAGAGCATGAGCTTCTCTTCCCTAATATGTCAACCAGGTTCAGTATAGCTGATAATAGTGCATATACTATTTATAAAAATTTTCAAATAACAAATCTCAAGCTTGATGAAATAGATTTTACCGATAAAAATATAAAGTATACTATTTCGTATAAGCCTGTTGTTACGCAATATAAGCCTGAAAATAAATATATAAGCATAAAAGTAATCCTGCGTAAATATCAGGATGACGTAAGTTCGCCATATATAAAGTATATCAATGTTGTCAAGACGGGAGGAGGTTTACTGTGGCAAGATATATCACAGATATAAAAAATAAATATATCGAGAATTTATCTGCATATAATTTAGCAGATCGTATGCAGGAACTGTTAAGTGATGATGCAGAAAACAAACCAATATACAAGCCACTCCTGGCTCATGAAGATGAAGAATCCAAAGTTAAAGAACACAACACAATGCTTTATGAGATGTGCCTTGATATCAATGGACTCAACAGTGACCTGAGTGCAACAGCAGTTGAATATTATGATTTAATAAATCAATATACTGGCACATTCGAAGATATCTATAACAAGCTCAAACAAGCCTTAGAAGTGCAAACAGATATAAATATGTTGTGCAAAGCCTATTCCAATTTCAACAATGTAATTGATATAGACAACGAAACATTCGAAGGCATAAAAACAAATTCTATAACAAATAATCTGTTGCATCTGAATTGCAATACACTGTCTGAATCTAAATTATCTGTATCTAATATAACTGGTAATGGATATGCTGGCAATCAATATGTCTACGATACTGAAAACAAAAAGTATTTAATCGATACTATAAAAACCGCAGATCCTAATTACTTAACAGATGATGTAGCAAATCAATATTTTGAATATTCAAGACTTGTAAGCAGTGATATAAACAATTCTGGGCTGTGTACGGATGTAAATAATGACACAAACAATGCAAGATGTACTATTTATATGCAGTCTGGCTCTATATTCAATATTCTTTACATATCTTCAACCCAGAAGAATTTAAGAATAATAGATATGCATTATTCATTAGATGGCGCAGCATATAAAGAAATTCCCGATTTCCATAATTTTGATTTTAATAACAGCGATAATCAATATACTATAAATAACTATATTTTGAATTCAGGCATATTTAATATCCCTGATTCCAAATATGTTAAAATAACATTTGAATCTAATGATTATAGTGCAAACGAAACCATTGCTTGCCAAGTTAAAAGCACTAATGCCTCTAAAGTATCTGAGACTACAACAATCTTAAATAACACTCAGAGATATACTATAAAGATTAATACAATAAAGGCATTCAGGAATGTATATGAACAGACTAATACTATAATCAGTAAAGATATAGTCTCCAGCTCAAACTATAATAAGATAAATAGCATGGCAATATTTGATAATGAATATATCCCAAATATAGAATTATCAGAGAATAATGAATATAGTGATTATATTAAATATTTTCTTATAATCAATGATACTGAATATGAAGTTATTCCGATCAATAGGAATATAGATAATAGAAACGAATCCAGAAAGAAAATAATAAGAATAGCTGATGGGTTGAGTACATCAAACTATGTTGAATATATAAGTGAAGATATAAAGAATGTAAAATTAAAAATTGTATTGAATAGAATTAATGAATATAATTCTCCATATATATCTAATCTGAAGTTATTAGTATCAGAAAGTAGTGGTGTTTAAAATTGAATTCTCTAAAATATGAAGATATGATAAAAAAATACCACTATTATAAGAATGTGGTAATAAAAGATTATATCAAAAAAGGAATCTACCCAAACAACTCTCAAATAGAATTAGCTATAAATAGAATTGATTTGGCATTACCAATTCTACAGGATTATAATATTCATGAAGGCAGCAAGTTTAATACTTATCAATATAATAAAACTCTGACTCAGATATATACAGATTTATTATATCTGTATGAGTTAACCTATGATGTTACAGTTACACGTTTGAACAAATTCAAATCTTTTTTGGATACTTATGTTACGGACTTAAATAATAAAGCCAATACCTACTATAAGCGAGCCTTGATTGAAAAAAATAGCACGGCATTGGGTGATACAATTTTGTATGAAACAAATATAGTCCCAACAATAAATAATAATAGATGTATTATAAATTTTAATAGAGAATTTGAACTATACAAAGGTTCGAAGCTTGCTTGCTTTTTAAATGCTGATAGTATCCAAGATGATGATGTCATATTTCAATTTACTGACATCGATTCAGGCGATGAATACTATGGGACAGTATACAATGACAATCAGTACTCTTTTGATGTGCCTGGAACTTTAAAGGCTAATCTTTATAATATAACCTTTGACGAAAATACAAAACTCGATTCAAAGACGACATTGTCTTTATCTGGATCTGATTATAATGTAAATAATAAATATAAAATCTATAGTGGCAAAAATAAAATGCTTATCAGGAATAAAGAGACTGGCGAATGCACAGTAGCTGATATTCCAATCAACACTACATATCATGTAGATTCTCATAGCTTTATAGAATTTTATATTATTGATGGCGACAATTTAACATTTACTTATAACCAGAAGCCTTTAAGCGCGAATTTTAAACTCACAAACAATACTATAGATACAAAAATAAATAATCATGTATTTTTAGAGTGTGATAGCGATTTTGCGTTTAGTATAACCTTAAACCAAGGCACAATATATGCCTACAATAATCAATCTATATATAACAACAGTTCAGAATTAATTATAAGCAATGAACATAAATTACATGATTTTATTGTATATGAGTATGCATTAAAAGACAATACTGCAAATTATAACATCTCTGTGATTATCAATAATATTCAGAATACCCAATTTCTAATAGACAATATAGCAATAAAGGAGCTGCTGCCAATAAAATGATTTTATATAATATGCGGTATCGCGGCCCATTAGAGTATGATAAATTTACTTACAATATATTTCAGTTCGTAAATTATGCAAAGTATTATTCTGACAAGACAAAAGACGCCGACATGTCAAAATTGGTTAAGGATTTCGACGCTATCTACCAAAGCACCATTAATCTTGCAGAACAAACTTATCTTAAATATATAATGGATTGCGAGGACTAAAAACATGCTCCCAAAATTAGACTCTTCTGAGTTAAATGATATATTTATCTCTGCATACGATAGAGTAGATAAAAGGATATCTGAATATTATGATATTCTCGACGAGATTACAAAAAAGAACAAAATCATTACTTATGAAAATGATTATATGAAAAAGACTTTAGAGTCATATAATCGCACTGAAGACTTAGGTAATTATAAGAACCTGTTATTAAGAGACGCATTAAATACGCAATTTGAAAAATATGGATGCACTATACATCCTAAATTTACAAATGTACCCACAAATGTATTTAATCTAAAAACAGCTTCATCAGACCAATATTATTTCAGAAATGATGCAGATGTATCTATTAATGATAGCGACCTTGATAATTATAATGAAGATTACAAAGACATACTTAAACATGATTCTCTTACAAAGAAAATCTTTTTCAAAGAATTTTCTTCAAACGAGATTACAATAAAAATAAGTCTTCCAGATCAATCCAGACAACTTGGCCCTACCACATTCAATTGTATTGAGTTCGACTCTTTCTTAAATGGATCATACGATGTCACTAGCATGATTATCGGCAATGCCCTTGACGAAACATATCCAATCAATTTAATTGAAGGAACAAATTATATTAAAAATGCTGGCAGGTTCAGGATTGCTTTATCTGAACGTTATAACTTCCAGGTTATTATTATTAAATGTAGACTACATTATTCTGTAGAAACAGTAAATGGAACTATGTATCCATTCGGATTAAAGCATATATATTTATATAATGCGAATTTCGATCAGTATACAGTAACCGCAACTGATAATATTAAAAATATATCTTCTTATGCGATCTGTAGAATGACTTTGCCTATTGGCACAGAATTAAATTCTATAAACCAAAAGGTAAAAATTAAGACATTATATGGATCTGAAGAAGTACTATGTAAAAATTATGGCATAGAATTCTACGCCAATTATTTTAACGAAAATAAATTACAATTAGCTACCAGTGAAATAGATGAATTATCTTTTGCTGGCAACTTCAATGAGTTTTATGTCAAAGTTCCTTTAATAGATTTTGGACTCAATGACAAAGTTTATAATCGGTCATTAATTGGTATCGGAGTTAATTTTACAACTAGATAAAAAAGAGGTGGCGCAAAACCACCTCTTTTATTTTATCTAAAATCAATCTGATTTATGATATCATCTAAATTGCGCTTATTCCAGATGATATCATACTTATCAGGCTTTGTTCTTTTGTCTATAAGTTTCAAGCCACATTCAGGACAATAACTGAATACTTTATAATTGCTTGGATATAGACTTGAACCTATGCGATAGGTATACGAGCATTTAGGACATATGGCATATACACCAGCATCCTTCATGAATTTTTCAAAGCGCCAAACCATTATACTTCTCCATCATATAAATGATATGCGTCCATTACTTCCTTTGCCCAGTAATCGCAATCATAATGCCATATATAATATATCATATCTTTATCTGCTTCGTCTACTAGACTCATCAGATATGAATGACGTAAAATATGTTTGGCTTCTTTATATGGTATACAATATGTTTCAGAGATTGTTTCAGCAATAGCTTTAAATGTTTCTCTGAAAATAATTCTATTATATATCTTTCTTACAAGTTTTGAGAATTTCATCGCGAGTTATTTTAGAGCAACATGGACATCTATCTTTTAATTCTGATAAAGCATTGTACGTTTCTTTATAATTAGAAATGATCCTGTAATTCTCTTCCCCTGTTTTCTTATATCTAACACGCTCAGCAACAATATAGAACATTTCAGGCATGGAAAGATCACGCCATTCAACCATTTCATATCGATCAGTATTGGTATTGATCTTTGTAAGCTGACCTGGATAATTATCAATGCAATCCAGATACTCATCTTTTGAAGCATCGTATTTTCTCTTAGGCTCTTCAATCCAATGCTTACGCACATATTCTTCTAATGCAGGGCAATACATAGTGCCATTCTTAATATTATTTAACATATAATATACCTTTCTCAATATATTTTTTAAATTTATATATTCTTCTAAATATATTTTTTAATGTTGTGTCATAGTAACAGCATTCTTACCAGATTTTCTAGTACGTTTAATTGTTTTAGGATCTATCTTATAATACGCGCAAACCTTCTCTAAACCCTTACGTCGTTTAGAATTGATTGTATTTAAATGTAAACCTAGCTCATGAGCAATCTGATTATCATTAAGATTTTCAAGATAATATTTAGCAAATATTTTACGCTCGAGTTTAGTTAAAGTCTGGAATGCTTCATTACAGTAGCCGTCAATCCATTCTTGTGAAAGTAAACCGGTTTCACTCTCATAATATTTATCTTCATATAATTCAGAAGAATCGTCTTTCATAGTCTCAACGCTATATTCTGATATTTTATATCCTATGTTTAACGGATTCTGAAATTGCTTTTTTATATGCCGAGCTAATTCAAACTTATAACTATTGTTTACATAAGCACAGAAATTTTTACCAACCTGCTTATATCTCTTAGCTACTACTAAAAATAACATTTGTAAATCAATCATGATCTCTTCTGGATCATTTTTGCCATATGCTTCTTTAATAAAATTAAATGATTCATATATTGATTTACGATACTCAGCCGTTTGTTTTTTTCTGTGTAACGCATTTAATAATGCCCTGTCATTTATAAAGTTGCCAACGAAATCCTTGGCTTCTTTATCATTCCAATTAATTGTACCGGTAGTTATTATAATTAGATATTTTTTAAATAAAGGATAAAACTGTTTAATAAGTTTTTCAGCAGCTTGTTTACCTATTTCTACTATTTCAGGATCGTTTTTGCATTCGTCCTTAAATTGTTTTTGGTAGTCGAGTACCCACTCTTCTATTTGCTGCCATTCTTGTTGCTTATGTTTAAGAGTTAACTCTTCATACTGTTGTGGACAGTTATTAATACTAATACACCTATTACTGAGACTTCTTGGCTCGTTATTTGTTATCTTTAGTAAGCTTTATATTAGTATCTTTAGTTAATATTTTAGATTACAAATCTGTTGTATCCGCTCTAAAGCAATGGTAATCATCACAATAACCACAGTCTCTGACTTGATTATTATGAAACTTATCATTGTATAAACTACATGCTATTGGTTCTGTTTTTACATAGTCTTCTGTATCTTCATTCGCATGGATACAATATATGCAAAAATCACAGCATGGGATACAATCTCCGTTGCATAGAATCATAATTATTTGGTTTTGGCTTTATCCTTTTTGCTCTGTTTCCGGCGCTTATCTAATTCCTCTAACGTACACCATTCCTGAGTTACACTATCATACGTTATAAGATATAACTCAATATCTGGATATTTAGAGTCGAATAATTTTCTTTTAATGGCAAAATCAGCAGTTATAAATCCTTTAGTATCTACAAGATAAAAGTCTGTTTCTTTATCAGATCTATAGATTTTAAAATCTGCTATATATTTTGTAGCTCTGTATTTTTTACCGTACTTTTCATATGGCTGAATGAGAATAAATTCTGGCTGCAATTCAAAGTGATCTATTTCTTTATGATCTCGGAGGTCCTTAAGATATTGGTAATATCTACTCTCTAAAATAGAATCAAATTGAATATCGTCTATAACTACTTTTTTATTGCCTAATTTTGACTTAACAGTCTTAATTTTTTCAGTCTGCGAACTCTGATTCGTAGTCTGACTTGATTCGCTCGCTTTTGTTCTTTTTCTTCGTATGAATGCCAACTAATTCTTTAAGATCTATTGAATTTTCAATCAATAAATCTTCTTCCTGGTCTTCATCCATTGATATCGATTTATCTATATCCTTAGTATACTCAGGCATATTATTCTTGGTCTCCATAAGCTATAATCCAATCCTCTGTTATCATATCATAAAAATTCGGACTCCACCCAAAGATATACTTATCATTATCTGAATCAATAAGTAATAGACCATTATATGCATCTTCAGACAGTGCATACTTAGAATATTTATTAAGTAAATTAATTGCGATATCATTGCCATTTAAAAGCATTACAACACAATTAATTCCCTGTCTCTTCCATGAAGCACGGGTAAATACATATCCATTGTCTTTCATCAGCACCAAGGCAGATTTTATATCATATAGTTTTTCAAAATTTTCCGGCATAAAACTTTTCCTTACTATTATATTATTATTGATTCTGATACCAATATCTACAATACATTTTACCTTGGCAGTTTGAACACATTATGTTTTCTCTGGGGTAAAAATATTTTCCTGCTATAGCATTGCCAATATTATAAATCGAAGAAGTAAGGCGTTTAAAATCTTGCTCTCCTCGATACGTATAATAACTCTTATTGCTTTTAGTACTATAAATATGAATACCATCAATAGGCTGCTTATATAATTCATTGAATGCATAAGCATCTATCGTATATTTAAGATAAGTTTGAATAGAGTATTCGTCGAACTCCTTATCCGTAAAATTAGGATAAAAGAGCTCGACTTTTTTCGTTTCTGGATCTACTAATATCTGATCGATATTTCCTTGCATCACTACATTTTGTACATTTATAACGTATGGAATACTAACACCGCCAACAGCAATCTTATTATTCTGAGCCCAAGTTGCAAATGTTACGATCTTTTGCCATCCGGATATATTTTTCTTTTCGTCGACTATATCTTTATTATCGAGGCAAATAGTATTCCACTTACGTTGTAATTCTTTGAATGTAGGAATCATACCATTGTATAATCTTGTAAGAAAATATTTCATAACCTGAGTTATAAGCTTATGTTGTGTTCTATGATATGGAATGTTAATCTTATTTATATTGCGCAAGGCATATAAAACCGGACATTCCATATAATCATAAAACTGTTGCTCAGATATTTTTATGGTATCCATATTTTAATCAGAGGACTTTCTCTGCTTCATTACGAAGAGTTTCTACAATAAATCTTGCTGTAGAAAGAATAGACTGAGGAGTATCAGGCTGCGGTCTCACACCAGGAACTGCTGACATTTCTCCGAACTGAGCCTCAATAGACTGGAACAAAGGAAGTCTGTATTCTTCTGGCACACCCTTCTCCTCGAGAAACGGATCCAGCTTCTCACGAGCCTTAAATACATCATAGAAATTATTATCATTGATGTATACATTATGAAGAAGAGCTGCCATTAAAAGAATATCAACATAGACAAGATGAGTATTCTTGTCACGTATGAGTCCTCTGTTTTCGAGAAGCTTATAGCACCAATGAGCAACATCGTTTGCTATACTCTTCTTTTCATCAGAGACATTCTCCATTTCATAGATTTCGTTAATCTGATTACGGAGATTTTCGTTATTGATTAGATCAATAGCATTTGTATCAAACATAATTTATTTTCCTCTCAAGTTGATTTGTGTAGTCAAAAGACTTAAACCGAATCTGTCTGTTTTTAAAATCATTTATTTCTGGACGAATAACCATTTTATTGACAAGATCAGATTTGTGCAGACGAGTATTGCACAAATTTATTTTTGTGCTTTCATCTCTACACTTAATACATTCAGAGTCATAATCATTATAGTTTCTACAACCATAACAAATAGGACACTGAATATAATTAACGCATTTAATTTTAAAACCTCTGACGTCATGAGGTGTTTTTTGTTTTTGCATTTTAAGTATTCTCCTAAAAACAAAAAACGAGCATAAATATACGCTCGCTATCTTCTTAGAATAGGATTTATCTTTAGTGAAAATATAAGTTATGTTTTTATTATACCACAATAAAATCATTTTGTCAAGTATTTTTTAAAATAATTTTATTATAGTTGATAATGACAGCGGGATTCGAACCCGCAATAAATGGTTTTTGAGACCATCTCGTATACCTATTCCGACATGTCATCATAAAATGGGCGTATAAAACGCCCAAAAGCACAATGTTAATTACTTATTATATTTAAATCAGGAGATTCCAATTGCTTACTATCTACGATAAATTGCACCAATTGTTTATTATATCAGGCTTGTATACCAATTGTTTATCAAATAATCAATTAGTTATAATATCGTAATAATAAACTTATAACTAGAGTATTTATATTCTAATAAAAATAAATAGAATCGAAGTTCAATCGATAAATCTAAAATCTATCTCCTTCGCCTCTGTTATATCATCGGACGATTGGCAACGCCCGCTCATTATCCAGAATATATCCGGATAATATTTATTTTTCAAATACTGGGTTCTTTTCTCCAGAGATCCATTTAGTACCTAACAATTGAATATTCATAGCACCAACCCTATCGTCATTAGAATGATAACCACAACTACATATATATTCATGTGTATCATGGTGCCTATGGTCTTTATTTATTGTACCACATTTAGGACATCTCTGAGAAGTATATTGTGCCTTAACCTTAATAACTTCTGATTGATTCTCGTGAGCTTTATAAGTCAAAAACTGTTCCAATTGATAAAAACTCCACGAACGAATATTATTATTAAGTTCTTTTGATTTATTTATATTATCAAAAGACACGCCAGTTAAATCCTCCAGAACAAATAAAGTATTTGGACCATATGTCTGTACGAGTGTCTTAGAGATCCGATGATTAACATCAGACATCCAACGGTTCTCTCGCCCGGACAGCCTCTTTAATACTTTTTTAGCTGCTCTGGTATTTTTAGATTGTATCTGTCTTCTTGTTTCTAAAAATTTATGTCTCTTATATGCGATCTGTTTACCTGATATAAAAGTCGTCTTCTTATGGTCGTCATAAATAGTTGCCAAGAATCGTAATCCTCGATCTATGCCAACAATATGACTAACATTTTCTTTGGTAAACGCATCTATATTCTTTGTCACAGGGATATGTAAATACCATATCTTCTTAAGCCTTACTAATTTGCCTGTACCAAGCGTCCATTCATCATTTAAATAAGAGCCAAAATGCTTCTTTTCAAAAGACATTTTAGCTCTTTTATCTAATGTAGTAAGACTGATCATTGTGCCATTATCTAAAAGACTATAATTGCTTCCATGTATTAAATCAGCTTGTAATCTTGCAAAATATATCGGCTTTTCAATCCATTCAAGTGTACGCTTTTCGTATTGCCATTTACCATTTTCATCTTTATATTTATATGGCTTTTGTGCTAATTGAGATTGCAGTGTCTTATATCTTGCTGTAACAGTCCTGAATGTTGATTGAACCATTTGCGAATTAAGATTAAATTTACTTCGTATATCATAATACAAAAGCTTATTTAACTTCAATGGCCTTAATTCAAAACCATTGTTAAATATATATTCAGATACATAATTACATACCTTTCTATATTCTTCGCACATTTCTTCAAAACTACGAATCTGATCTGCATCTGGATACAATCTAAGCTTTATAGTTTTAGTAAAAGACATCTTTGCAGGTGCCTCTGTTTCATTATTTATTTCTTCTACGTTCATTCCATTTTTATCCGAAGCTTACAACGATGTTCGTAGCAATACAAAAGAAGTTCCTTAAGACTCTTAAAATCGTTCTCTTTATCTTCCATGTACCTGAGAAGGTTTACACCAATATATTCACCATCATCATTAGCTATTAAATCATATATCTTTTTACAAGTACGATTAGACATCTTACTTTCTTTTTTAGAATTGAACAAAAAAAGATATATATCGAAATCTTTAGCGCGCGACGGATTATCTAAAATATACTGTGCGATTTTATCTTCATATTCTTTGATCTCATCAAAATTATTAAATATCAATGCATTGTTAAATCTAGCATATAATATACCAAACTCTTTATTGTATTTATCTGCAATATATGCTCTTAATGCTCGAAAGCAACGATCATCACAATAAAAAGAAGCTGGGGCTTTATTTGCATACATTTGTACCATTATTTTTTCTCTCTTACAGTATAGATATTTCCATTCTGATTTATAATCTCATAATGCTCATTGAAATCATTGAATTTTACTTCGTCACCAATTATAATATCATATACGGTTTCTTATTTTTCGTTATTAAGCTTATCAAAATATGTTGGAGCAATAATTACAGACAACATTATTGATACAAATACTCCTACAATAATAGCTATTTTACACGAATCATTATTTATATTTGAATCAATAGATGTATCCTCTAGTATTGATAGAATTATAAATTCTAAAATCAATACCAAAAAAGTAATTATCATTAGAGTTAAGATGAATGTTATCACATGATCTTCTAATGATACACTACCTGTTTCTTGTTGCTTTGTATTTATAATCCAAATGCCTTGTATTAAACTATCCATATATATATCCTATCAATAAGAAATGGCATCATACTTAGCCTTATCTTGTTCTGACACTTCAATCATCTTAGAAAACTCAGGGAAGAAATAACAATAGCTTTTACCTTTATAAGAAGAAGCTTTATTTTTTGCCCAGGCAATTTCAATAACTGGCTGCTTTTCTCTCTGATTTTCAGGAAGATTCTGCTGATCTGCACGAGTATAACAAACATTTGCAGATTGTCCCTTTTTGCCTACTTCATTATAAAGCAAGAATACAAGTGTTGCTTCATATACATATTCTGAAGTATCTTTAAGGTCATCAAGGCAAGGCTTTCTATCCATTCTGATCTTGTTTAAATGTCTTGAACCAAAGACTGGTATATGGAATTCAGTCGCCCAATCCTTACATGTCTTAGCAATAAGCTTATGCCTATCGGTATCAGACTGAAATCTTTCATTTTTAAATCTTAAATCATCAAGTGCATCTATAGCGACTATAAGATTATAATCGTCGCCATACATAGCCTTAACATAAGTTACCATAGATTGAATACACTTATAAATATCTTCAGCAGATGTTATACCATCATTATTATCTTTAATCTGAAAACAATTAGCATTATTTATAAGCTTCTTAAGCCCTGCTTCTCGCTTATCAAGATAATCTTTATATTGACTCTTCTTAGGATCAGTATCATTAGCCTTTTCATATAATTCTTTATATGTATAAGGTTTAGCACTTGCAGATATCGGGATATTTTGAACCATAGAAATAACTCTAGGTATTACAAGCTGTTTGCTATCGTCAAGAGAAAAATATAAACCTACCAAATGATTTTCTTTACAAGTGCAGGCATCATATAATACATTTGTCATAAGAGCTGTCTTACCGGCGTTGCTCTCAGCCGCAAAAAGATAAAGACCTTCATCTAATCCTTCAAGTTTCTTCTGCATAAAAGGAAAATGCGGCAACTGATATCCAGACTTCTTATTCCAAGCAATCTGGTCAAATGTATTATAAGCATCTATAGCTGCTTTAACTGGGTCTCCGTCTGGCCCCACCAATATATTATCTTTATTATCAGGGTCTAAATCAGACTCCTGATTAATATCTACAACAGGATTTAAATTCACATCCTGACCGATATTATTTTTTCTATTTTCTATTGCTTCGTTAATCTTCTGCTCTTTATCAGAATCAGATTCATCAAGCTCGAGATTATCATAAGATATATCCTCTTCATCTGAGTCTGATTCTAAATCAAGAGATAAATCGAGATCCTTATCAGACGCTTCTATATCGTCATCAAAAGGATCTGGCAGATCAAAATCATTAAGTTTGCTCATATTTTTCTCACATAAAAATTTATATATTAACGATAGTACTTACATTCAACGCCAACACAATATCCTAATTCTCTTATAGATCGGCAGCCATAACCCTTCCCTGCATTATGTTCTTTCAATGCACTGGTTATAACTGCTTTTATTTCTCTATTTCCTAATCTGGGAATATTATGGCTATTCCATTCTGTAAGTGCTTCACTTATTTCTTCTTCTGTTTTTCCTGATTGTGCCAATGCTGATGCAATAATTATACAAGTATTATTACGATTGCCTTGCTGAGATCCTGCCTCTATCATATTCATGATACATTGAGGAATCTCAAAATTACCTCTATTAGCTATGGAACGCTGCTTAGAATACTCTGCTTTAGACTCCTGCCATATAGATTTAAATTTATCTATAGCTTTCTGAACAGGCTGAGCCTGACTTTTCTTTATAAATAAAAGTTTAGGTTTCTTCGCATATTCTCGCAGACCATCATAAGATAAACTCATTAGCTTATCAAAATCAATCGGGACTTTATATAATCCTGTCTTACAATTAATAGAATTTACCATTCTAAATAATCTCGATTTGTCATATATTTTAAGATCAGTAGTTTTATAACTTATTATATTTTCTAGAATATAAGAAGTCATAGATTTATACTGCTGATTTAAATTCGCTCTGAATTCTTTAATGCCAAATACACGCTGGTCGACAAGAATATGAAATCCCTTACAACCGGAAAAATATATATTAATAGATTCTTTTGGTATATCGCACTGAAATCTGAGGAAAGAATATATCTGCCTCAAATCATACTTAAGAATCTTTAAATTATCATCATTATCGAGTTGATAGTCAAGATCTATATAATATGGACCAAACAATTTCGCCGTATCTCTATCTTGACTATCATACTGATAAGCTGAAATATAACAATCTTTATTATGAAACCTATTTCTTATTGTTTCAGCTTCATCAGGAGTTATAATGATATTTCGCGTAAAAATATTATTGCCATTAATGTTTAGCATTCCTCCGCCTTCACAATAAGTTGGCATAATAAATCCTGTTACCTCCAGACTATTTTATTTGTATTATTTAAAGCCAATTCGCTTTGTATTGATTTTAGATATTCAACAGTAGTATATAAACAATCTTGAATGTCAAGAATTGTATATACTCTCATGCCTTGATTAAATGCATCATCGATAAGAGTTAAAACTATATCTATTGCATTTAATCCGCACTTCTTAAATTGATCTGTATATGTTTTAATAAGATATTTGATTGCACCAATTTCTTTATCTTTAATTATAATGTCAGAATCAATATTAAAAACGCCGCAAAAATAATTCAATACATCTTCTTCGCTATATTTAATTTTCATTTCTATAGCGTTATTAGAGCTTATAACATCTCCAGAAAATATGTCTACAACATTTGCATTATTGCTTAAATGCAATTCACTATGAAGATAATATACATTCTTTTCGAGCAATGAATCCTTCCATAAAGAATCAGATAGATCTTCAAAAGTTAAATGTTCATTATCAATTACATTGTCAATAGATGCTTCATATTCTATTGTATTTATAATATCTTTTTCGTCGATATTACAATCTATAAGATATTGAATTACTTTATTTGTTTGAATCAGATTATCATCTTCATGATCAGGAACACATCCTAATAACTCATAAAAATAATTAACCAAGTTGGAATTCTTGCGCATAACTCTCTTTTTCTAAATTAATTGAATTTACAATAAAGGTATTTTGGTCAGATTTCTTACCAGATATAGAATATATATTATTCGTATTATATAACGATACAGTACTTCTATATTTTGAATATGTACTGGAGAATATAAGACATCTTATAATAGAGTTTTCAGAGTTAAAATCTAAAAATGCCATCATTTTACCTTTTTTATCAGGTCTCTCCGTAAGTTTATCTATTGAACCATATAAAGTTACTGTGTCACCAATAGCAGTATTTTCAAAAGTGGATCTATAAGTCAGATTTAAACCAAGATACTCAGTTTCATATTGCATACAATTCATTCTGGTATATGGTCTCATAGACATAATTGTCAAAGGATCTGTATCTGGCAAAGCTTTAATTTCTGACAGCTTCCCAATAAGCTTATGCCTATCTTTCTGTTCAAAATCAAAACATCCAGCAAGAATCAAATTACTTAAAACATTCTTCTTAACAAGTCTATGATCTGTTTTATTATAAAAATCTATAAATGAACTATATGGTTTATGATTTAAGATTTCAGGGATTGCGGCATTACCTACTCCCTTAATTGCACCTATACCAAAATATATTGTATCATCTTTAATAGTAAAGAGCCTATTAGATATATTAATATCAGGAGCTTTAACTTCTATATCCATGTCTCTTGCTATATTTACATATCTATAGATTTTATCCTGATCATCTTGCATACTAAGTAATGCAGTCATAAATTGAATAGGATAATGAGTCTTAAGAAATGCAGTTATATAACCGAGATATGCATAACACATAGCATGAGATTTGTTAAAGCAGTATTCTGCGAAGCCCATAAGCAGATTAAAGAAGTTATCCATCTGCTCATATGTATATCCACGCTTTAATGCACCATCAATCTCATCACCATATTGCCTTTTAGGATCATACCAAGGCATTGAGTTATCATCATGCCAACCTTCTGGTCCTTCCTGATTTATCTTACCATAAATCATCATTCTACGTAGCATAGCAAGTTTATCTTTCTTCTTTTTACCAATAATTTTTCTTACTATACTATCTGACTGATTAGCATTAAAACCACAGACTTTAACACTAATAGCCATTACTTGTTCCTGATAAATGATTGCGCCGTAAGTATCCTGAACTATATCTAAAGTTTTAGGAAGCGGCTCAATTAACTCTTTCTTACCATTCTTTGTATCATTATACTGTTCATCAAGATGTGCTTGAAGAGGCCCTGGTCTACAAATAGCATTTAATGCACCGATATCATTTATATTATCTGGTTGCATATCTCCTATAGTATGCTTAAACAGATCTGATTCAAGCTGAAACAATCCATCAGTTTTCTTATCTCTAATAAGAGAATAAGTATCTGGATCTGCCATCGAATTAACTATATTATAAACATTATAATAGTTATATTTAGGATTTATTAATTGCATCGAAAGATCAATAACGTCTAAGTTACGAAGCCCTAATATGTCGAACTTGACAAAATTAGAGCTTTCAAGTGTTGGTCCTTCGTACAAAGTGACGGCAGTACCATCAACATATCTCATCGGTACATAGTCATTAATTGGCATTGGAGTAACAAGGACTCCAGATGCATGTACACCTAAATTACGAGCATTACCCTCAAATTTTCTTGCATATTCAAATAATTTAGGATACTTATTTTCAAGTTCTTTATATCGCGCATAATTGTCCTGATCTATTTTATCTTCAGAATCTTTCCATGCATCTATATCTTTAAACATAAGATCTGGTTTATCAGATATCTCATCTATCTGTTTTGTCAGCGCATTAACTTCACTTACAGGTATTTCAAAATACCTGGCCACATCCTTAAGACCAGACTTAATACCAAGAGTTGTAATAGTTCCTATAGACGCAACAAAATCTATACCATAATAATCTTGAAGATACTTAATAACATCCTGACGTCTTGTGTATTGGAAGTCGAGATCGATCTTTTCTCGCTCTATGTCACCATAGAGAATAGACTATATCTTAACCACCAGCATACAAATTATATTTTGTATCTGAGAGGTTTGTCATGCTTCGGGTAATACACCACCCCTACGTTCCTTTGAACTAGTCGTTGAACTTTTCATGTATTATATATATAATACATGCTTAGCTGCTGATTAACTATTATAAAAATACTTAATGTTTCCACATATATCAAATCAATTATTTTTTCTACTTTCGTGACCATTTCTATTTACAATATTATGGTTGATTGATTATTAAGCTTTCCCAGCAATTCATGACACTTAACACCCAGTGTTCCCACTAGGCTCGACTGTGTTTTCATAATTATATAATTATGAATCCAATCTGGAGGTGAGCTTCTATCTTCTGTCAAAAATCTTTCGAATGATAAATTATATTCCATCGGATCTATATTCGAAGTTATTTGTAACATATAAAGACAAAGGCTTCCTGCTGCTGATCCTCTTCCTGGACCAACTGCAATTTTATTGCGTTTACAATAATTTACATAATTATAAACGCACAGAAAATAAGGTACAAAGCCCTTTTTCTTAATGACTCTTATTTCTTTATAAAGTCTCTTAAAATACTTATTTATATCTATATCTGGATGGTTCTTCTTATATTCAAATAATCCGCTTAAACATAAATGCTCAAAATAAGAAGTTCTTGTATATCCTTCTGGCACTTTAGTTTCTGGAAACAAAGGTATTGATGAACCAAGTTTAATATCTTCTATTTGATCAGCTATATAATTAGTATTCGCAAGAGCTGCTTTAACAGTATCCATATAATGATTCATTATATTTTCATCAGTAGAAAACATATCGTTACTACACATTGTTTCATACTGTATCGTAAAATAATGAATCATCTCTTCATAGCTCCGAACCCAATAATCATTAGAATAAACCATGTTATTCTTAGCATCGTAAACATCCGTATCTTCATCTTCAGAAGAGGCGTTTTTAGGAACATAATTTATTGTGCGCCCCATACCCATATTAACTAATACGGCATGATCTGCATGATCAGACTGCATAGCATAATGAATATCATTGGTCGCAATCATCTTAATATTATGCTCTTTAGCATACTTCATCAAGAAGAAATTCGTAAGATGCTGTTTAGTTATATTTAACGGCTGAATCTCAAGATAAAAATCATCACCAAACAACTCATGGAAGTCTTTTATAGTAGATATGGCCTTACCATAATTACCGTTTATAATCATCTGTGCAAAATACGATCCTACACAGGCAGTACTACATATAATTCCTTCATGATATTTCCTAAGAAGATTCAGGTCGCAATGATATCTACCATTATATGTACAATACTTAGCAGACTCAGATTGAATCTTAACAAGATTCTTCCATCCTGTCTGATTCTTTGCAATCAATATAAGATGATAACTCTTTGTATTATACTCATAGTCACTTAAAAGTTCGTGAAGATCTTTCATTGGAACTTTTTTCTTCTTACGTCTTTCTCCAGGTTTCCCTTTCTTTTTTAATGGTTGTTCTAAATCAAGGTAAGCAGCATCAAAATCAAAACCATTTTCAGGCCCTAATTTTCTAGCTTGTTCTTTCGCCCACTCTAATCTGTCTTCGGCAGATTTAGATAAGATAGACATATCTGGAGTATAATAAGCTTCATATCCAAGAATGGGTTTTATACCAGCATCTTCACATGCACTTTTAAACTGAGGTATACCTAACAAATGATTATGGTCAGTCAGAGCCATAGCTGTCATGCCAAGTTCTTTTGCTCTTGCTACAAGTTTTGTAGGAGAGCTATATCCATCCAGCAAAGAATAAGAAGAATGAACATGGAGATGCGTAAAATTCTTATCCATATTATCTTTATATCAACACTTTATAATGTTTTTAATTTTCATTGTATATTTATTTCGATTTCTGAAATCAGGAACTATACTGCCATATAGATTAACCTTTGTCTTATTAATCCTTTTGTCTTTTTCATTCCAGATCCAGATATCTTTAATTTGATTATTTTTTACAAATTTATATTCTATATTTAATGGATTATTCTTTGAGCAATGACTACTTAAACAATAAACATCTTTTAAACAAAATACTGGATCATTATTAAATGGCATAAAACCATATGATCTATAGAATTCTTCACTGAAATTATCATAATTGATTTCGGCATCATAAATCAGTTCATCAGACTGTTGTATACAACTATCATCATAATTTGAAAACTGATTAATGATATAAGAATCTAAGTCATTAATAAATATTTCAAGATTTTTATTATCTGATGGCATTGCAAATCCAGCAGCATACTTATGACCGCCAAAGAAGCTTATAATTCCTTTTTCGAGCTCTTGATTTAAAACTTCTTGAGTATCAAGACAAATATATCTATCGTTGACTCTTATAGATCCCACGAACAATTTATCTTCTGTTTTTGTGACTGCAAAAGCAATTGGTAATAATTCATACTCTTGAATTGCTTGTGTAGCAACAACTCCACAAATGCCAGAATATTCTTTATCTAATACCATACTAAATGTATGCTGATCCAACCAATTTATCGGATAAGACTCTATCTTTTCTTTAATTAGCTTTTTAGCAGACTTAGTTAAATCTTTGCGCATGTCATTTAGATCTACAATTTCATTGATTATGTCATCGCATTCAGTTTCATCTTTAGTTATTAATAACTTATAAGCAAGTTGAATATTGTTCATGCGACCACAAGCATTTAATTTTGGTATAATATCAAATTTTAGATCATTAGGATAAAGATTGTTTGTTAGACCACAATACTCAATTAATTGGTTTAATCCAGTACTTATTGTTTGACCTGTGTTCATAATATCTATACCATATCTTACAAGTGCGATATTTTCTTCTGTAAGTTCCATCATATCAGCCAATATACCAAGAGCAACAAAAGGTAAATATCGCATCATATTATATTCATCATACAAACTTGTAAGAATCTGGCATACTTTATAAACCACTTCACAACCACATAAATGATAATTGGATTCATCTTTATCTGGACCATGTGCATCTACAATTAAACAATCAGGGACAGTTTCTTTAGATTCATGATGATCCAGAACTAATGCTTCAATATTATTTTCTTTTAATAAGTTGATTTGATCAACACAAGTTATACCATTATCTACTGTTATAACTAATACTGGAGTATTAGTATTTTTATGTCTAGCTATAATATCTTGGCAAGTCTTTAGGTTTAATCCATAACCATCAGATCTGTTTGGGAATAATAATTCTACTTTGCCAGTAGATTTTTTGTCCAAAACATCTTTGATTATATAGCCAGATGTCAAGCCATCGACATCATAATCAGCATAGATATAGATATAAGAAAAATTGTTATCACAATATTGTTTTATTAACTTCGCAGCACTTTCTGCATTATGTAATTTATTCGGACTTCTGACACTGAGAAATTTTGCATATAATACATGATCAATCTCAGTATCAGAATAACCTCTGTTTTTCAGTAGTGTTGTTACAAGCGAATAATCTATATTTTTATCATCAAATGTCATAGTCACCTTTGATAAAGATATTATATTCTCTTATACGACGCTGTACTAACGGTTCAAGTTTCTTACTCTTTTTAATACCATTTTCATAATAAGAATAGTAAATGCCATTATTTGTTATAGCATTATAAAATTCGGTCATATTTACCTTTGTTTTATTGATAATGTAATTAGCAGCAGCCTGATTGACAGCCTTACGTCCACCACAACTACAAGTAAAACAAACAAGTGCGTCTAACTCACATTGAGTAATCATTGTAAATACATTAAGATTTCTCATAGCAGTTGTAACTACTTTTGCTTTAGACATAGCATCATTCTTTAAAAGCTCATACGCTTTTTCCAATGTAATTGGCTCCTTAAAGTTATCTGTAGGAAGAATCTGATGCCCAAAACCTATAGAATACATTTGCTTACCAGTTTGAGGATCTAATCCATCTTTATATCTTGTAGGCTGAAAACTTTCATAATCAGCCATAACTTTAATGATTTTATCCGAAGGGATATATACTCCTGCTGAATTAAGCTTTGGTTTTTCCATTGGTCCTTTAGGAAGATACTGGTCTTCTATATCAAATATACTTTTAGGATTCAATTCATAATCCTCCAAATTATCATAAGAATTGTCTGTTGATTGCAGCATACCTTCTATTTTATATAAAGCAATATCAGGTTTTTGTTCTGATAAAGGAGTTTCTGCTTCATTAATAACATCGCTTTTCTTAATACGTTCATCTGGCTGTCTAACCTTTTGAGACAATTTAGAATATTGGTTTGTATATTTATCTACTTTTATATTTTCCAATGCAGAATCAATATCTATCCTTGAAGATTGTGTATCATCAACTATCAACGATGAATTCAATATAGTTGGATCAAGATATTCGGATTCAGGCAAATTATAAACCTGTCCTTCAATTGGCTCATATCTTGTACAATTTAAACATTGATCCAAACTTACTGGAATATCATTTACTAGGTTATCGTCTAAGCATCTAATGCATAAATACTTATCATAAACAGATTGTCCACCATAATAAACGCAGTTTATATTGACTCTAGAAGATAATCTATGAAGATATCTAATATTTGGAGCCATAACATTTTCAAGCTTTACAAGTCTTTTCTCTGTCGCTTTAGATAGTTTGTCAATCGTCTCAACAAGCTCGAGCATTTTTGCTGCGCATAAAACAGACTCTTCATTTGTTGGCATATTAGATTTAAGTCTATCTACAGCAACATTATCTAAAACAACCTGAGGAGTATGTTTTTCTAGCCTGTAAATATATTTATCTGTATTATATGGCTCCGAACTATTTGGTATGGTACCTTTATTCTCTTTAGTAATCTTTAAAAGGCTATCAATATTATAATTTTTAATTTCTTTTTCATAGTCCTTAGTAAATAATGCAGGAGAACTAGTAAGATCATTATAGATTGGCTCATACTTACCATTTAATTCAGAAGTATATTGAATATTAGATTCAGTTTTTGAGTCAGTAGCACTATCTGTCTGATTTTTATTATTTACATAGCTTTTATCTGAAGTATCTCTTGTAAATATATCAGAAGGTTTATAGTCACCAACAGTATTTGGAATATCAAAGACCATTGATGGTTGTATGGCTTTATTATTGCTATCTCTTATTTCAAAATGGAGATGAATACCGGTTCCGCCATTTGCCGACCATACTCTACCTGTATTGCCTTCAACACCTAGCACATCGCCCTTATTAATCTTATCTCCAACACTTACAGCAACAGACTGAAGATGCTGATAATAAACTGTATATCCAGTTTCATTGCCTTTTATTTTTACAAGATTTCCTCTCGGATGAACCAAATCTATATTATATGAATCTGTAACTGTCTGAACGACAATACCGCTTTCAACAGCTATAACTTCCTTACTGCCATAAGAGACCAGATCAATGCCATTATGCATCTCAATACCATTGCCAAGATTACGCTTGCCAAATGGAGAAGTAAGTCTATAGCCAGCATTCTTATTAAATGGAGCTATCATGGTTTATATACCTTTCTATTAATTAAAGATGCATAATTATTAGCCATAGCCATTTGTTTTAATTTTTGGCGATACTCTTCCTGAGACTGTAAATTAGCAAGATAGGAATAATCGAATTGTTCATTCTTATATTTATCCATAATCTGCTTATATACTTCTGCTTTTATTATGAGATGATCTTCATCATCTTCATAATACCAGTCTCCATAAGTAATTAATTCGCCAGAGATACCGCATTTATAAAACTCATTAAAATGAGTATTTCTTTTTAAATATAATATATCTAAACACCGCCTTTGGTATATTTATTATTACTGTTTTCAGAGGCGCGTGAATATGTGAATCAAACAAAGTTTACATGTTTTGAATCAGCTCCAAAACGATCAAACACATAACTTAAAAATTCAGGAATTTTAAATACAATAGGCTTATCTATGTCCTTATAAAATGAAATTTCATTTTCTAATCCGTCTACTGTTATATCTTCAAAATCCTCAATATTATCTATAACAGAATTAAAAATATTTTGTCTTGCGCTTATAATTTCCATTAACTAAATAAAAAGGTTATGCAACCTTATACAGTTGCATAACCTATAACCTCATTATCAAAAATACTTTTATGTTTTTCAAACATAGCAGCTATAATAGGATTAGGGCTGCTTGTTTTGTTTATATATCCAGGATCATATATATTTCCTTCAATTTGATACTTAGTTCTTCTGAAGTACTTCTTAGGTTCCTGAATAATATTTTGTGTAATAATATTATCATCTATATCTATTGTTTTACTAGATGAATTATCATCAATTATATCATCTGCTGATGTATCATCAAAAATGCTATCAAATTCGCTAACATTAGATATATCTTTTGCTTCAGATTCTATTACAGAATCATTTGTATTGTTCTTATGATATTCGTCTGTTATAATTTGCTTAAAGCAGTTATCATTAACCTTATATCTGATTCCACTAACTATACTATTTGCTATCTGAGTTAAGAGATCTTCATTTTCACTGAGTGCCTGAAGCCCCTCTTCACTGAATTTACCTTCAATTGCCATTGATGCCTGAAGCTTAGTAGCCATAAGAGATAATGCTTGTTCCTGAATCGTATTCTCATAATACAGATAATATACAGATATAGGACGAGTCTGACCAAGTCTCCAGCTTCTTCTGCTTGATTGTCTCATAGTAAAAAGATTGTATCCTACTTCATAGAATACGATAGTTGTGAAGTCAAGAAGATCTAGCCCGGTTTCAACAAGAGAAGGATTACACATCATGACATCCAAATTATCTACACGATCTTTTATCCATTGCTCTCGATTCTGAGCAGACACAGACGCCTTAAGTACTTCAGTTCTATATCCGTGATCAGTCAGAATCTTTTTAAGGCGTTCATCCAAATTCACTATATTTGTCCATGTATAATAAATCAGGACTTTCTCACCATTAGCATGCTTCTGCTCAATAATATTAAGTAGCTCTTGCTCCTTAGGAAGAATAGTTGTTTTATCTGTTATATCAGCAGGAGTTGCTATAATATTATTTGACTCAGGATCTACAACCGGTTCAATGTCATATGGATAATCAGGATATGCAGATAGTGTCTTTGTAATACTGCCAATAATCTTCTTATGGCTTCTTAATGCGTCTGCAATCTTATTCTGTACATCATCATAATTTCTTGCCATTTCTTCTGTCATAGAAACTCTAGTAGGATATTCAGTATAATTTGGCAGACCATCAAGCATATCTGACAGATTAACAAATACTGCATTATCAAGAAGGAACTTTGTAAATACAAGTGGAGATACACCAGGCAGCTTCTTCGTTATAGATCTTGTCTGTGGTCTATATACATTTAGCTCTTCTGTGAATACATTCTTTACAACACCGAATGTTTTACTGAATGCATCCTTGCTATTATAATTGAATCCTTCTCGAATCATTGTTTTAGGCATTGTTCTGAATAGCATATAAAATAAGCTATCTGCATAACCATTCAGAAGAGTACCGGTAAGACCAATAACCTTGTTCGCTACACTTGCAAGCTGTCCAAATGCTTCTCCCTGAGCTGAATCACCATTATAAAGATGTAATTCATCTCCGATAGCATAATTAATATACCCCTTATAATACTTACGAATATATTTTGCTATAGGATATCTGGAATAATTAGGCTGAGGAAATTTACTGCTATTTTCCTGATACTGTTCAATAGCATAAAGAATATTGCTTTCCTGTTTCTTGAGTTTATCAGCATCATTAACCAGACGCTCATGCAATTCATTTAAACGATTCTTCTGGAACCAACCATTTGCCCCCAGCTTAATCCAGCCATCATTATTGTCACTGACAGTGACCCAAAGCTTTGTGCCACAATCATGACATTCTTCATTCTGGCTAGTCTGCTTACACATATCTATATCGTCTAATTTAGAAGGTGTATAATATCTATCTGATACTTTTTCTTTAGTTTTTATTATCTTACCACAATGAGGACATATAAATGCCTTTTTGCTAATGCTATATATTGCATTAGGACGATATTCGTTATCAAGCTTTGCACTCTCTTTAGACATGATCATAAACAGACTCTTCTTTTTATGTCTGTCTCTTATTTTAGAATTCAGCTTAATAATGTCATTTACATTCTTAATTATATATGCTTCTGCATTTGGAACATACTTTGTTACTTCACGCTGCCACTTATTAACCAAATGAGCAGGACACATTATGACTGCATTGAATCCATCATGCTTTGCAAAAGCATAACAGATACCAAGAGACATAATAGTCTTGCCACTTCCTTGTTCACCTATAACAAAAGTAGATTTCTTAACCCCTAGTGCATTTATAACAGACTGCATAGTGCATTTCTGTGCATAAAACAAATTCATGCCTTCAAAATAACAACTATCATCAAAATCATTTAGTCTGTTATTATATTTATCCTGCCCTGGGATATACTGTGGAACATAAGAAGACTGAATCTTATTCGCGAGAATTTCACTATAATTATTTAAATAAGAGTCAAGACCAGTTACACTTTTTATTGTTGAGGTAGCATTAGTATAATTCTCAATGCTAATACTATGATTCTTAAGACCATTTGATATTGTGTCAATAATATAGCTTTTCGTACAATGAAATATTTTAAGCTCTATTGGTGGCTCTTTATGATACCTTCTATCAGTTGTACCTTTCATATCTTCTATATATCCAATAGAAAGCCTATTGTAAAGATACTTTGCCCAATCCTTAATCATTGGGATATCAGTATATTTATTCAAAAGATCATAGAACAATTCTGCTCTTTCATCTATAGTCTTATTTTTCTGATATGCAAAGAATAAATTAATAGTTTCACTATTCTTATCTGCATCAATATTATTATATTTATAAATAACATGAACAAGATCAGATTTTTCATCTCTATAACGATAGACGTCATAACACTTCTTATCCAAAAATGTTATTTCTCCATAATAAACGCTATTGAATGACCCTGTTTTCATTTGCGAATTAATTTGGTTTGCAATATTCTGATAAGACACAAAAGATAAATATGCAATCTTATATTTACCGCTCGAACCAATTAATCCTATAATATCAGCATCAATATTAATTGATGTATTATTTAAATTAATATTCATATTATTATATCTTTAGTAAATTATACCAGTGTGAGAAGCTCACCATCTGGTTCAAATATGTTTATACTTACTTTATTTGTAATTATTTCTTCTGATGTCTTAAATTTATCTGATGTTGTAGAAGAAACGTTCTCTTTTTGTTTTATAACAGTGCCTTTAATAACATGAGCACCTATTGTATTATTATCAGAATCTTTTTCTTCAATAACACCATCAAGACATCCAGACGTTAAAACAAGACCAAGCTGTCCTATACTGAAAGGTAATAAAGGTCTTTTTGCTTCAGAAACATTATTATTTGTATCAAATATATCAGTAATAAGATCATGCTTCTCTAATATCTGACTTACCATTCCTTCTGTAACAACAGAGCCTCTAAAAATGGGTACGTCATAATTAACCTTACCTACGTAAAACTGTGCAGTTTCAGGATCGTCAGATTCAAATTCGTTAAATTTATATAATCTACGAAGTCTATTGAATAGCTCTTGATCTGGCATCTTATCCTTACGCCTGTTTCCTGTAACAATTACCATCTTACTATCTGGCATAGTAAAGATATGTACATCTTTAAGATACTTTGCCAATATACTACTTATGTCTTTTGTGAACCTAAAATAATAGGTCATATAAATAAGCAGCCCATCTGGCTTTATATATTTAAGACTATTAATTAGTCTGTTATATTCATTCTGAAATTTACCAATCTGATCGTTACTATAAAGCAAAATATCTCTAGCATCGCAATATACAACATCAAAAACTCCGTTGCTTATTTTGCAATTGCTTAAATTTCCGAGAATATATCGATCATAGATATTATCTACTTTACTTGCTGAAATTGAACTTGTACTAAAGTGGCCAAACACTTCATAATTCTCTTTAAGCGACATATCATGGCTAGCGCCTGTAAAACTATATGTTGTGTTGTCCATAACAAACAACTTATGCTTACCATAGCCATTCTGAGGTATATGATTAAATATACTACTCACTGTCTTCCATATATCTGCTTTTTCACAATAGTTATCAGATTGAATAAGTGGATAAGTATAGTTCATCTTTGTATATGGTTCTTCACCTGACTGAATAGGAGCCAAAATACCAGATAATGCATCAGTATATTCTGCAATTAGATCACTATACTCTTCGTCTAATTCATCTTTTAAAAAATCTTTTGATTCATTACTATCGTTATTATATGTTTCAAGATCTTCATAATATCTTTTAGCTCTCTTTTTTATCCTGTTAAGAACATCAAACTGTTTACGAATCATATTCGTTTTATTAGGATTATAATAACGACTAGTATAATAACAAAATTGCTCTTCCATATAGAAAAGCATATCATAATAATTATTATAGAATCTATCTATACTTTCAACGATATTTAGATTCTTAGTAATTGCAACTTTCTTTTGAAATTCATCGATAGATCGAGACATGCTTAAAATTTTATCACATGTATAACTCATTTTAGTTCTCCATATAATTTAAAAAGCCGCGCTTTTAACGCGGCTATATTTTTATACTTTATCTGCTTTTTCTTTTGATTTTTCTTTTGCAAGCTCTTCATCAAGTTGCTTATAATTACTGGTGAAAGAATTATAAAGATTCTGTACATAGTCACGTACTGGCTGATTCAATATATTCCTAATTGTTTCAGGGAATGTAGCAAGTATTTGTGTCACACAGTAATCCATTCTTTCAGCATTAGTCCAGTTTTGTTTTTGAGCATATAAGAATAGTGACTTGGCAAAATCATTAAGCATATCAGTTGTATTTAAAACTGCATTTAATGCTTCTTGCGACTTATTGTCAAGATTCTTATTATATGTTTTCAAAAAAGTAATTATCATAGTAGTTAAACTGGATATAGCAAAGACTATAAGACAAGCGATACCGATGTAATCAGAAAATTGCATATTTTTCTACTCCATATTATTTTAATTTTATCGTAGCATTATCCGAAGTATAATTATTCATGCATTCCAAGAAACACTGGTTACATTTATATGTATCACGTTTTTCAACACCCAATGTTCTCTGTACATTAAAGCAGCTCTTATTTTTAAACTTATAATTCTTCTGAGCATCTTTTGGAATAAATAATTCGGAAACACATGGATAGTATTTCGAATTTATTATTACTCCTCTACCATCTGAATTTATATTATCTGTAAACCGCTTTTTTAATGCTTTTATATTTTCGCCGCAAATTTCTTGCGATAAATATCTTTTTAGTAGGTTAATCACTGTTAATATTCTTGTCTATTATATCTTTGACTTGATTATAAAGATCGTATGTAAGACACAATCCACTTTTTGTATTAACATATACATTACTGTCGTAATTTCGTTTACGAAGTCTTATATCTACATACTTTACATTATCTTTCTCACAAAGACGAATCGCAATTTTTTCAGATTTATTTTTGTCAAAAGAGCCAAGTTCAGTTTCCTTGTCCCACCAAATTACATCTGAAGACTCTTTCTTTTTAGTCATATTCTATACCTCATGATAACAGTTGTCGCAAAAATACTTACCAGAAGCTATATCTTCATTAGCACAATTAAGGCAGATGTTTTTTTCACACTTATCGCATTTAACCATTTCGTCTGGTTTTCTTTTTTCATGACACTGTTCACAGATACAAGTTTCATTTTCTTTTTGTTTTTCAGAGTTATTAGCTATAGCTTTTAATTTAGCAATAGCATCAGCTCTTAATTCTGCTTTAGATATACGATTATTGTTTATTGGATCCGAAGTATTGTCATATGACTGACATGTAATTGTCGGCTGTATAGTATTAGGTGGAGTAACGCCTGTAGTAGAAAATTTACTATATGCATCAATAGGAGTTCTACTAACAGGAGTGTTAATTGGCATATTCTTATTCTTTTCAATCTTCTTTTTACATCTGCTGATGTCTATAATATTGCCATATGTCTTATATATAATACATATATCTGTATTAATGCAGCCTGAGCACACAGAAAGATTATTATTTAAGTCGATCATTATTTTACCTCGAATTTAGGATCCTGTGGGATAACCTTAAAACCATCAAGAATATATGTACCATTATTTCCTGCTGGAATACTTACAGATCCATCATCGTTAATTGTCATTGCTTCTTTAATCTTAGTTTTACTTGGTACACGATCCATATACTGAAACAGACAATTATCATCAAGAAACTTATTAATTGCATCTGCATCGTATTCTTCTTTGTTTTTCATCTTACGCATACAAAGAGATCCTTGAGATAATTTTATTGTCGCACCATTTTTATTATTCTCAAGCCAGAAGTCTCTTAACATATCAGTATACTTATTCATAATAAACTGATATTCATTGATAGCATTTGTGCGCCATTTATTTATTCTTTCTGTTTGCTTCTTAATTTCATTATCAGCCGTATCGTTAACTTCAGATATATTAAGAGCTAATTCTTTTACTCTTCTGATATAATAATTTGCTTCTTCTTTTGAAGAGATTTTATTGTCTTCAGATGGAATATCTAATTCTTTCTTTTCTTCCTGATTAAGAAAATCTGCAAGAGAATTTTCAAATGTTTGACCAGTTTGAAGCTTACACATAAATTTTCCTCTCTTTGATTTTTTTTACTTTACATGATTAAATATCCATTTACCAAAACCGCCAACATGGAGCCAGCCATTTTGATATCTTTCACTATGTTCACTAGCGTATTGCAAGTAGTTGTCTTTTGTAATTCCTTCTTCTTTTAATACGGAATTGTCAAACATTTCATCAGTAAGCTTATATTCATCATCTTCTTCTAATAGCAAATCACACACTTTTGCACAATCATCAGCTTCGACAACGCCATATTTAATGTAAACATATTCTTCAAAACAAGCTAAATATTCACTAGCGTATGCTTCGATTTCAAGATGAAGACGTTCGCTAAGATTATCTATATTATTATCTTTTGATCTGTCCCTCATTGAACAATAGATTGAATATAAGCAGCTGCCTGAACAATAACACGTACAAATTCCAGAGTCATCTTCAATTAGGCTATCTTCATAGCAAGACATAACACCAGGTACTCCATTATGCTCATATTCATCTTTCCATTGCATTATTTTTATAAATTTCTCAACTGACTCTTTTGTTCCTCTAACATGTAAAACGTAAGAAGCTTTATTAGCCATATATTTTATTTTTCTCCTTAAATTATTTGCTAGTGTTTGCAAATATTTTTATCAAATCACTATCGTAAGCTTCTTTTTTGTTTACGATAGCTTGCTGAATTTCATCGTAACTATCTTTAGCAATAAGCTGATATACAAATACATTCTTATGAGTTGAATCTGCACGTTCTATTCTACCATGTCTTTGTGTCTGAGTAGCATAAGATTCTGCAAGATCAAATTCAATTATATACTGAGCAGTAGAAGCATTTGTGCCAGTTGAACCAGCATCAGACATCAATAATATATTATAAGTCGGATCATCTCTGAACTTAGTATATATATTATCGTATCTGTCTTTATCTGACATCGAGCCATCAACTTTAGCAATCTTTATATTAGGACCGAATTTCTTAATTATATCCTGTTCTAATAATTCAAGCATTCTTACGTATCTTGAAATTATAATCACTTTTTCTCCTGATTCAAGAATCTGTAATACAAGATCAAGAGCCAATTCGGTCTTAGGACTCTGATTATGATGTAAAGAATACTTCATTGCATATTTACTATCCGAAGCTAGCAATAATCTTGGATCATCAGATAATTCCTGTGCAAATGTTTGAAGCATCATTATTTGAGCTTTTATGCTCATATATTCAGGATTATTTTCAAGACTTTCGTGATTAGTCGTATTCTTAGATAAATTATATTCTTTGTCTTTTGCTTCTTTTAGTTCATCCAGAATTTGATGAATCATAGCATTTTGTTCTTCAGTAAGCTCACAATATTGTTGTATAACAGTAAGCGATGGCAATTGTTTTGATATCTCTTCTTTTGTTACAACAACTATATTATTCTTATATCTATTAGCAAGGGTCATGGCATTTTTAACGCCAATAACCCGCCCATAACCTGCATACTTTATATAGTTCTTTGCAAATTGGCTATAAGAAGGAAAAAGTTCTGGCGCAACAAAACTATATAATCCAAATATATTCTCAGGGTTGTTACTTATAGCAGTTGCCGTAGCGCCAATTTTATACTTAATATAATTAAATTCATAAGCCGCCTGAGACAACTGAGCTTTTCTATTGCTAATCTTATGTACTTCATCTGCAAATATATATTCTATATTTAATGTCTTAAGTTTTTGTGATATTGCCTCGTCTTTTAAAGCTTCATAATTTAAAATCAATAAATCATATCCATCGAATTGTTGGTTGAATGCATCTTTTGCACTCAACTCATATTCTTTTATTTTCGATTTATATTGTTTAATTAAAGCTTTATTTTTTGAAATATTTAGCTTCTTGATATCAGATTGTATTTTCTTTATCTTACTTCTATATCCAGATGTAATTTCCGCATTAGATTTTATTATGTTAGCCTTAGCTTCAGAGAATTTAGATACTTCATTCAACCATTGTAGTTTCAATGTAGCTTTAACAAGAATGATTCCTATGCTATTAGGATTAATAAGCCTATTTTTTTTAAGTTCAAGATAAGCTCCTATGCCTATAATTGTTTTACCGGAACCACATGGAGAAACTAATAATAACTCTTTATGTATTAAAATATCATATATAAGTTTCTTTTGATATTCATAAGGATGAAGTTTTAATTCAGATCCAATAGTATTATAATCTACTTGCAATTCAAACAAGTCTTTTATGTACTTATATGAATCGAGCGGACATTCCCATGCACCTTTAGAACCACTCCAGTATTTATTATTTATAACAGATAATTTTTGAGCATATTCTAAATACTCTTCTTTTGTTTGACCGGCAAAATATATATAACAGTAATTATTCGATTGTATAATTTGTGCCAGCATAACCTTTTACTTTTTATTTGACATATTGATAAGATATTGAGAATCAATCTCATCAATAAATCTGCTCCTTCTTGATGGTTCTTTACATTGTGCCGTGAATATCGGCCTGGATAAAAATAAATACTTTTTGGCTCTTGTCATTGCTACATAAAATAATCTGCGTTCTTCTTCTGGATCAGACCTTCCTGGTATAACAAAATCAGTAAGTCCGATCATTATAACGGCAGGCCACTCAAGTCCCTTACATCCATGCATAGTTGTAAGAGTTACTTTATTGGTTTCTTCTTCATCTGTATCTATATCTAAAGAAGTTATATTAATAAAATCTCTGATATCTATATAAGCTCCTGCTATAGATACTAACTGTAATACATTAGTAAATCTATCTGCGTAAGACTCTGGATCTTCTTTTTGAAGTACAGCTGCATATCCGATATCGCTTATAATTTTGCGAATAAATTCAGCAGGAGTAAAACTATCTATATCTTGTGTCATCTTTTCAATAAAAGAAGCGAATTCAGATATTTTTTCACTCATCTTCTTACTGAATAGTTTTTCAGCGCACATATTTTTAAGGCATACTAACATATCAGAACCTATATGCTCATTTACATAAGATTCTACTTTAGCAATTGTAGATGGTCCTATTCCTCTTTGTGGAATATTTATGACCCTATTAAAAGCCTCATCATCATAATGATTTATTATGAACTTTGCATATGCTATAATATCTTTAATTTCCTTGCGCTCAAAAAATGCTATACCATTCTTAATAGAATAAGATATATTATTCTGAATAAGTGCAGTCTCAATTGGCTTACTTTGAGAATTATTTCTATATAAAATTGCAATATCTTTATATTCAAGATGTTGTTTTGTAGTCAAATATTTAATTATATTAACTACATTTTTACCTTCTTGCTCAGGAGAATATTTTTCGCAATAATATATTTTCTCTCCAACTTCATTTTCAGTAAACAGATTTTTATTACATCTATTACAATTATTATCTATAACAGAAAGCGCACCATTTACTATATTCTGAGTACTTCTATAATTCCTATTAAGATGTAGTATCTGCATATCTTTTATAACTTCAGGGATATGAAGTATAGAATCAAGATCTGCGCCACGGAACTTATATATAGACTGATCATCGTCCAAAAACATACAAAGATTATTATGTTTTGCACTTAATAACTGAAGCAATCTTATATTACTTACACTTGCATCTTGAGATTCATCACTTACAATATACTTATATTGTTCTGTTAATATTTCTCTTATGTTCGAGAATTTTTCAAGTAAAATAACAGTGTAATAAATGATGTCATCGAAATCTATTGCGTTGTTCCTAGTAAGAGTTTTCTGATATTCAGAATATATTTTTGCTTTTTCAGCATCGAATGGATTCAATGCATTTTTGGCTGTTTCTTCAGGAGATATGATATTATCTTTCTGATGTGATATATAGCTTGAAGCTGTTTTAAAATCTATAGAAGATTCAGAACATATCTTTTTTAAAACATTTTCTGAATCCTGTTGATCATATATAGTAAAATCATGTTTTAATATATTTAAAGAACTATAATACTTCTTTAGAATTTTAAAACATACACTATGATATGTACCTATTGTAATTTTATCTGCTATACTTTTATCTATAGAATCAGCAATTCTTTCTTTAATTTCATTTGCTGCTTTTACAGTAAAAGTAAATAGCAAAATGGACTCTGGCTTTATGCCATGTAAAAGCATATATTGCGTTCTGGACACAAGGCATTTAGTTTTGCCAGAGCCTGGTCCGCTAAGGACAAAATAAGGACCGTTGATGCTCTTAACAACGGCCCTCTGCTCAGGATTTAATTTTGCAAGGATGCTGATAGCATTAATAAGGCTAACACCATCCTATTAAAGATTTACGAAAACGTTCTCAGGAGAATCTCCATCATAATAAGAATCCTTCTTACCACTATCAACCTTTGTGCCACCAAGAACAAGTTCAATATTCTTAGTCTTCTCTACGCATGACTGACCAGAAAATCCTTCCATTGCTTCGAATCTATATGCACCTGTCTTATCAATAATGATTCTGATGCTCTGCTTATCGTTCATAATTATCTTTAGCTCCTATTCAATTTTATATATCTATTAAAGCGCATACTGATATGCATTGATAACGATCTCATCATTCTGATTCGTCTCAATGTTATCAATACTCCATCGATTATCTTCAAGAGCCTTAGTGATTCGCTCCTTCTGATAATACTGTGCAAGCTTGTCAAGGAATGTATCCTGGCGAAGGCCAGTCAGATAAAAGTCACCGACAAGTTCAAGCTTATTATCCTTATCTGCCCTGAATCCAAGACTGATAACCTCATTGTGTCTGGTAAGGGCAAAATCTACATCTTCCTTGCCCCATGCATTTGAAATACGCTTACAATTTCGATCAAGTCCATAACTCATAGTTCTAAGAGCCTTCTCAAGAAGGTTGATATCAGTGTTCTTAAAAGTATCGTTAGTATACTTAACCCAATGCGACATAATAAAATATCCTCTCTTATTTATTATTATTTTTATTTGATTGAATTGCAGAAAGCATTTTCTTATAAAAGTCTTTGCGACCTTCAGAATATGCTTCTCCAAGATAATCCTTAATTTCTTCGTTGTTTTCAATTGTAATTTTCATACTATTTAAAATTACGTCGAAGCAATCTCTGATTATATGACTACAATTAAGAATACGAATACTATCGTACTCTTCTATATGCGCCATGAAATTATCACAATCTTCAGAAAAAGAATCGAATTCGTTTAGTGCATGCTCTTTTGCTTCTTCAAGCTTTTGTCTTGCACTAAGTTCTTTAGTAGCCTTTTGCTTTTTCTCTTTTTCTTCTTCTGCAACAATTGTACTAAAATCTATTATATTGATTTTCTTCTTTGCTGCCATTTAAATTTCGTTTAGAAGGTCATTCAGGTCTGCATCGCTTACAATAGACTTATCTTTACTAACCTTGTCTATCTCTATACTATTAGCAAACAGAGCACGTCCTCTTGCATAATTTTCAAGTGCAAGAATCTTTTCCTTAGATGTATTATATGTTGGAACTACCTTTGAAATAGCATGCTCAATATCATCCTTGATTATTGTTTTCTTGTTTGTTTTTTTGAATCTCTTATAAGACTGCCATACTGTTTGCTTAACGACATTCTTAATTTCTGAGCCAGTAAATCTGTCTGTTTTCTTAGCAGCGAATTCAAGAATATCATTACTGACCTTCTGACCTGTTTTGCTGAAATGTATCTTAAAAATGTCCCTACGTTCAGCAGCGGTCGGAAATCCAAAATACCACATAGTATCAAGTCTTCCTGATCTGGTAAGTTCAGGAGGAAGCTTACTGACATCATTAGAGGTCATAACCACAAAAACCTTTTCATTCTCTGCCAAAAACCTGAGAATACTTGAAAAGACTCTTGAAGAAGTTCCTCCATCGCAATCAGATCCGCCATAGCCTCCAAAGATCTTCTCTGCTTCATCAAACAGAAGAACACATGGTGCACTAGCCTTAACAATTCTAAGTGCCTGTTCAACTTTTCTCTCTGACTGTCCAACGAGCTTATCAAAGATCTTAGACACATTGAAAACAAACATAGGGACACCAAGCTTCTTTGCAATTGCTTCTGCAATTATGGTCTTACCGGTACCGGCAATACCAAGAGCCATATATCCCTGTGGTGCTTCACATCCAAAATCCTTTGCAGAATCAGACAGAACTTCTGATACATCATTGATCCATTCCTTAAATGATTCATTTCCGCCAATATCATCAAAAGAAATCTTAGGAATTACATAATCAAGAAGTCCAGACTTCTCTACCATATTAATCTTGCACTGAGATATAAGATCAAGATTCAGAGTCTTATACTGAATTGCACTTCTTGTAAGAATATACTTAATCTCATTAAATGTAAGACCAATAAGTGACTTCGTAGTTGCCTGAATAAGATCATTATCGGGCATTACAAAAGAATCTTTATACTTATTCTGAAGCGCGTCAATAATTCCCTTGACAAGATTTGATACCTCGACTTCATCCGGTAAATCATAATTAAAGATAGTAACAATCTTTTCAAGCTCAACTGGTATAGATACAACAGGGGTCATAAGAATAAGAGGACAATACGTCTTGCACTTATATTCTTTAATATCTCTGATCATACGCTTCATAGAACCATTCTCCATCAAAAGATGAGAATCCTTAATTATATACATAACAGATCCTTCAACTTCTGATTCATCAAGGTCATTGTCCTGACGAATCTTGATATATCTCTTTATAAGCTGATCAAAAGTAACCTTTTCATCATGTTTTGCAATCTGTCTATTAACAGTACTATATTCATCGAGACCAGAAGCCAATGACCACGCAGAGAGTCCAAGATTATTTGTATTTGCATATTCACACATGTCATTAATAAAACGTTCTTCTTCGTATGTATTAACGAGAATAACAGGTGTCTTTGCTTTGATTAAATAATCAAATGTATCATTGATACACTGTCGCATTTATATTCCTTCTTTCAATATCTTTAGTATATATTTAATTTTTTAGAGTTCAAACTCTTCTATCTGATCTGTCTTTCTATTATAATTATTTATAATAGAAAGAATATTGTTAGACGCATTGTCATTATTCATGACAAAGATCTGCTTATCCAGATATTCAGGTATGTCCCGATCTGCTATATTATTATAAATCTTATGATCTATAATATTTTTTGTTTCAAATATAATAGTCTGATCAATCTTTTCATTATCTATAGCATATGGTTTCTTTGTCATAAATATATAAAGCCTGCCATCGCTATGATTCTTGAAGATAATCTGATCAAAGATCACTTTCTTACTGATCATTGCATCAGGAGTAATCGTCACATCATTATTCATACCGTTAAAAACAATAGACTTAATTGTTCCTGCAATCTTATGAGACTCAGAATTATAAAGTACACCTATGCCATTATATATAGTATCTGTAAGAACCTTACCAAGTTCGCTAAGAATCTTTATGCCAGCATATTTTATAAGGTCATTAAATGCACTTGTATTGCTGAAAATCTTATCATTCATATCTGCATCAACTAATATTTCTAATATTTTCTCATTACTGATTTCTTCATGAGTAGACTTTTTTTCTGTATCAGAAGGCATATTCTTTGTATCTAACGTACAATCAAGAAAAGCCTTCTCATCTTCTATAACCAATTCGCCATTAATGATAAGATCATTCGACGTAGTACTAAAAGCGTCTGTAAAAGATATCTTGTTTTTAATATCTTCAAGCTTAGATAAATCTTTTGTGTCGAAGCCAATTTCTTCTTCGTAATTGCTATTTTTTACACTAAATATCATTAGTATATATCCTTATTCTACTGCCTTGAGAGTATAGCTGAGTTTATTATCTGTATCTAATTCAATAGATTTAATTTGACCCATCTCTACTCCAAGCCATATATTTTTATCTTGTTTTGACCATACAGTTTGATTAGCAGAACCTATACTACTTGTAAAACCATCTCCAGATGATTCATTATACAGACGCTGATCCTGCTTATATTCACCGTCCACTATCATATCTATATAAGAAAAAAGCTCAATGAATTTTTCATCTTCAAAGAGCTTTTCATTATATAGATCATGCCAAGTATAAACCATAATATGTGACTTAGAATCAAGCGCCTTAATATTCTTACATAATTCAATAAGTTCATTAAGCTGATCAGTGGGTTCTCCACCACCAATAGTTACATAGCCATTATAATACTGACTATGTACTATGTGTTCTGCTACATCTGCTGGTCTATGAAATTTAGTAGCAACCGAGGAATTCCATAAAGCCGGATTAAAACATCCAGGACATGGATTCCCTTCCATTGCCTTTTTACAACCAAATAAAAATAATTCTATTCTTTGATTCTTGTATTTTTCTGGAGTCGGTCCAGCTGTTGTAGCTGCCCACTTAATATCATATATAATCATTTTATTTTATTACAGGCTGTCCATTCGCGTCAATAAATATTCTATGTCCGCAGCTGCTACAAACAAGAACAGAATCCTTTTGTATTTCATTATACTGATTGGTCTTAGTATCTTTCACATAAGCAAATCTGTCATGTTTGTAAAACAGATTATTATGACACTCAGGACAGAGTAAAATAGCGCCTGAATCTACTAGCATATTAATTTATCCCTTCTTGACTAACGTTAACTTCTTCTTAGGAGGTTGAACAGGTGCAGGTTCTTCTTCCTTTTCTTCTTGTTCAATCTTTTTGATTTCATCCGCAGTACCATTATTCAGGAAATAAACAAATGCATCTATATTAGTAGGATTGATATCATCAAGAGTTTCACAGCCATATCCAAATGAAGCTAACATAGTAGATATATCCTCAGGAGACAAGCTTCCACATACTTCTCTTATATATTCGAGCTGATTCTGATATTTATCTAATGTTTCCTGAGTCCAAATAGTAGGATCAGTCATAGATGCAAAATAATCATTCTCTTCTTCAGATCTATAAAGTTCTGCGCCAATCCCAAGTCTTGATGCTGCCTTCTTTAATGCATCTGTTTCTGCTGCCTTATAAATGCTATCCTGTTCTGATTGTTTACCTATAATACATTTAGAACCATATCCAGTTTTTGAAATTGAACAAGGATTGCCTTCTTCATCATCGAAATAAACAGTCAGAATGCCATGAACATGGCAAACCGGTCCTTGATCTTCATATCTGCCAACTTGTTTACCATGTTCATCTTTCCAATATTTATTAAAGAACGGTGTACCTGGAGTAATCCACTCTTTATCAGCTTCCCAATTCCACATATAATCAAATGCATTATTCAAAATATCTACAACTGTACTACCAGAGATATATCTCATTGGTTTTCCACTAACTTCTCTGGTTTTAATCAGATTAGGATTTAATCTTTTCTGAATAATTTTTTGAATACGTTCTGGCAAACAATGCTTATTGTTGCTTACATTGCTCATATCTTTAGTATATCCTTAAATTTTAAATTTTAAAAATCAAGCTGTAAGGCTGCTTTCCACCTTAAGAGCACTCGCTGCAAGCATAAGGCAACTCTTCTTAAACTCAATATTATCCATAACGCTTCTAAGGAAGTTATATCTTTCTCTTACCTTATCGAGATAATCATAAAGATTAATAATATCTCCACTCTTAAGCTTATAATTCATACAAGCATAAGTTGCAGCCTTCTTTCTGAGTGTATCATTTGTTGCATTAGGATCAACAGTCATACGCTTTGCTCTCTCAAGGAATCCTTCAGGCTCTTTAGACGAAATAGAATCAAGCTCATTCTTATAATAATTCATCGGCTGCCATATTCTATCTCTCAGATTTGAAAGCTGGCATACAGCACCGATCAGAGATGAAGTATTAATATCAGTTGTAATCTTAATGTCTGCATTAACCTTAATTACATCTTCATAAAACTTGATCCATTCATCTTCATCTCCAAAAGAATCAAATACCTTAGCTGCCTCATTAAAACCTACAGTTGAATTACCTGTGATTGCTACATTATCAATAGAAACAGAAGCAGTAGATTCTACATCAGAACCAGTAGCCTTGCTATTGACAGACTCAATTGCATTGTCTGCATCAGTATCAGCAGAATCAATTGCATCTGTTGTAGTTTCAGTAGCGGTCTTTGCTGCTGCAAGAGCTGCATTGTCTGCTTCAATCTGCTGCTTTGTTCTTCTGATTCTCTTCTTCTTAATAGGAGCAGGAGTATCGTCTGCTACCTTAGTCTCAGTTTCATCAGTAGTAGTTTCTTCAGATTCAGTATCAATATCTTCCACTACTTCAGAAGAGTTTTCCACAGACTCGTTGTCGCTTTCAACAGGCTTTTCAACAATATCAGAAACTGTAACTTCATTCTCTGTATTATCTGTAACAATATCAGATTCAACAGATTCTGTAGTTACAGTTACAACATCAGCAGTTTCCGTAATAGTCTCAGGCGCCTTATTTTCTTCCGTCTTATGAAGCGACTTAAGAGTAAGAGGTTTGCGCGCAACAAAAGGATTTTCTACATGATTCTCAGCAACAGGATCAGGTAGCTTCTTCTTAAGAGTCAGTCCTCCAAGAGGCTTATGAATTGTTTCTTCAGTGTTATTATTAGTATCAGTAGTTGGTTCAGTAACTGTAGCGGCTACAGGCTTATTGAACTTCTTGGCAAAAGGGTTATTAGCATTATTCAGTCTCGATGCAAGCTTAGATTCATTCATTTTAATTTATATACCTTTCTCTTTAGTAAATTATTTAATTGGTTTAAAGTTCTATATTTAAAGTATTGATACAATAGTCAAAGAAGTTATAAATATCCTGAGTGAATATATTATACTCAGATTCAATTACACTTTGTTCCTTAAAGTCTTTTATCTTATCAAAATAAGATAGACTATAAGTTGCTACTGTTGGAATACTATTAATTTCTAACAGTTGGCCTCTTACTGTCATAAGAGTTGTATTGAAAAACATTTTAACTGGCACAGAACCAAATAACAAAATTGCCTTAGGTTTTACTGTTTCAATTACAGACCCAACAATATTCTTATAACAATTAGATATTTCTTGCTTATTCGGTAAGTGATTATTTGCCATCAAACAATTAATGCAATTACAATATAACAATACATCAGGATCTATATTTAACATATTAAATATCTGATACATTTTATCTTCGTATCCATTAAAATAAAAACAGTTATTACTATTATTATTTTCAAACTGGATAGAATTTGGAATATCTTTTATTATAAGAATTTTAGAATCTGGATTGCCAGTTAAATAAGTTTTTTGATTATAGCAGCCACAGATATTACAGTTATAAATTTTGTCATTAAGCTTTTCAAGCGCAAAATTTTTAACTATATCTGTAACATATTGCGTAGGATTATCCGGATTAGCTTCGCGCACTAATTCCATAATTTTATCTTTAGTAGATTTATTAGTTAAAGACATATATTATATACTATGTTTTGACTATATTTTAATTTGTTTCTAATAGCTTTATTTTAGCCTTAAGCAGATCGTTTTCTTTTTCTGCTGTCAGCAACTTTGCTTTTAATAATTCATTTTCTTTATTAATAATATCTAAAGACAACTCTGCTTTTTGTTTAGATTTACGATCTTCGACCATAGTATAAACCATAGACATAACCATGTCCGAATCCAAGATACAATAAACGTCTTTATCTGTACCTGAAAATATAAACTTAAGATACCAGAATTCTTTATTTTCTGCTATTGCTTCTCTTTTAAGTTTTTCAAGCCATTCTTTTTGAATTGTAAATGTCTTTTCACCACGAGAAGTAAGCTTATTCTGTTCTTTAAGTTCTTCCATGATATTAATGATTCCAGATATCTGTTCATCTCCCTTGACATGACCAGCACCGGAATTAGGAGTCTGTCTCGATGTTACTCCAGATAATAGATTATTATTAGCCTTATTGTTGTTGTATTCAAAAACAGAACCACCTCGTTTAGTAATTTTGGGGGCTGTTTTGTTCAGCCCCCTCTTTACTTCTTTAGGTGGTTTGTAATGAAGTCCTTTTGTTGAACATAGGTGACACTTCTCACCTATATTCAAACAATCGGAATATCCGTATTCACAAATGTTATTCAACGATTTCCTTCATATTTTCTGAAACATCTTCGATGATTTTATTTTCTTCAGCTTTTGCAGCTGCAACTTCTTCATCAGACATTTCAGTGGTTCTACCATTGACTCGATCCTGAAGTTTTGCAAAATAATCGGGATGATTTATTACGTATTCGCGATAAGCATTCTTGCCACGCCATACAAGATCCTGACCGTCCCACTGTCTTATCTCTCCGGTTTCAGTATCAATATCTCTAATCATAGAACCATTTTGAGTCAAGATACCTTGACTAATAGCATTCTGAAGAGTTTCAAGATATTGCTCAATACCTTGTCCAAAAATAGCATAATATTCAGTTTTTAGATAAGGATTAACAGACGGAGTACAATGGTTCTTCTTTACCGTAAGACCTATTTTAATACCTTCGGCAGGCGTAATAGGATCAGATTCCTGAATAGATCTCTTGCGAAGATCTATAGTAAGGGCAGAAGCATACTTAATAGCCTCGCCACCAGCGATAATTTTATTGTCTCTGGCCATTACGTTACCTATATCTGTCGATAGATGCGTGACCACAACAAATGCTGCATTACTCTCAGCAACAAGAGAAGTAAACTTCCTTGCCATCTTCGCATTCATTCTTGCTTGAAGTGCAATTGTAGACTTAGCAATACTTGCGTCTACCTCTTCCTTAGGAACAAGACATTTGAGTGAGTTAATGACAACCATATCACATACAGATGCCGCAAGAACAGATTCAATCTTTTCAAGTGCAGCCTCTCCTGCTCCCTCTCTGTCATGTTCTATATACAAAAATCGATCAGGATCTATATGAAATGTGTTGATAAGATAGTCCAATTCTAGCGAAGATTCGCTCTCGAGCCAACATGCGATGAATTCCTTGGACCTCGATTGGTTGAATGCAATACTTTCCAGTAAAAGAGATGTTTTCAAATAGTTATTACCCCGTAGTTTTTTATCTACGGCTCTAGAGATTACTCTCATTTTCATCGACCAGTCGATTCTGGTCTAGTTTAGCATAGTTTTTTACGTTATGTATTTACTGTTACGTAGAACGGCCTCGTGGGAGTATTATATTCTATATTAAATATAGTTTCAGCTCCTATGCGTTGCCCCTGACTATAATTTTACTTATAGCCTTCGGTTCGAATTAAGATCTTACGATCTCTTCTCGCTTAATTCCATTCTCATAATCATATTCTTTCAAACAGCATCAGAATATGACGGCAAAACAATTACCACTATCCGGCAATCCAGAAACGATAGTCATCCTCTTACGAGGGAATCCTCCGCCAATCGCATCATTAACATTCTTACTTGGAGTAGGAATATATTCAATTTTAAGCTTATCTTTAATTTCTTCGCTACGACCAAGACGACCCATAATAGTCTTTCCAGCCTTATTATTAATGCCGTCACTTATCTTATCAATAGCTTTAAGTTTTTCTTGTAGAGTCATATGCTTATTCACCACCATCCATGTTCTTAAAAAATTCTATAACTTGTTTATAATCTTCGATAGTATTATTTATCTTAGAATTTTTTGGCATTTCTTTACTCAATGCCTCTAATTCATTTAATCTCATATTAAGAAAAGTTATAATAGACCTAATATAGTACTTAGCTATATATATGTCTACATAATCATCTTCTTTTATAAGATCCAATGTTTCTTCAGATAAAATATTTACTACTTGTTGTCTCGCAGCTTTTGGTTGCAACTTGGTAGAATTGAGCAAGGCTCCGATATAATTAACGAAGCCTTGTTTAATCTGCGTCAAGTCATTACTATAAGTATTCACGACGTTATATTTTCCTCTTTATCAGATTCTTCTGTTGTATCTATAACAGAAACAGAAGCTATTGTATCATTGTCGTTAAGCCTTATAAGTCTAACTCCCATAGATACTCTACCTGTAGATCTGATGCTAGATAATTTAAGTCTGATCATCTTGCCATACTTAGTAGATACAAGAAGTTCGTCATGATTGTCTACAATAGCAGCAGAAACAACCTGACCACTTTCTTCTGTTATTTTATGAGAGGTTACGCCACGCCCATTTCTTCCTTTACTTGCATATGCATTACAGGAAGTCTGTTTAGCGAAACCATTCTCAGTAATAGTCAAAAGATACTTCTTGGAATTAGAATCATTAGAAGAAGGCGTAACAATAACTTTTACAACATAATTATTGTCGCTGAGTTTAATGCCCTTAACGCCTCTACCAGACTTGCCGGTTTCACGAATCTTATCCTGAGTCATACTAAGAGCCTTACCATCAGATGTAACTAGCGTAATATTGCACTCAGTATTTTTATTCTCAATGACATCTATATCTGCAAGCATATCATTGTCCATAAGTGTAATAACCTTGGTTACATTACCGCGCTTTGGAAGAAGATCAAAAGACATCTTTTTAAGCATGCCATTTCTGGTTGCGAACACAAAAGTACTATTCTTAACCTTTGTATCAGCGGCAATAATATTAACAACCTTTTCTCCAGCCTGAACCTCCTATGACTAAAGTCACAGGGTTCTCATTTTTCATTATATCTATGATAATAATTGAATTGATATATACTTGATATAATTTCTTGAGCTATCCCCGTAGTTCCTACGGTTCTTATATATGTTAAAATATTAAGAATTGATTATTCTTAATCCTTCATTTAAAATATTAATTGCTGCATTAATATCTCTATCGTGATTTGTTCCACATTGTGGGCATGTCCATTCTCTAACAGATAAATCTTTTGTTTGAGAATTGATATGTCCACATATGTGGCACTTCTGAGAACTTGGGTAATATTGATCTATTTTAGATACAGTTTTTCCATACCATTTTGCTTTATATTCCAATTGTTTAACAAATTCTGACCATGATGCATCAGATATATTTTTGCGTAATCTGCATGCATCATTTTTGCTTATGTTCTTATTAGATTTTTCAAACATATCCTTTACATTAAGTGTTTCAATGCATATAACATCATATTGTCTAATTAAATTAGTTGATAATTTATGCATAAAATCCAAACGCTGATTATGTATATGAAACTGTAAATTTGCAATCCTTTGTCTCAATTTATTATAACGATTGCTATCCCTTGTTTTTCGAGATAGCTTTTGCTGTAATAAAGCGAGTCTCTCTGAAGAATTACAAAAATACTTACCTGCATCTATTTTTGTCTGATCGCTAAATGTGCAATAACTTTTTATTCCTAAATCTATGCCAATAGGTTTATTCGTTTTTGGCAACTCTTTAATTACAACGTCCGTGCAACATAAAGATATATAATATTTCCCATTTGGTTTTTGAGAAATTGTCGCATTAAGAATTCTACCTTTATGCTTTCTCCCGCCACGAATTTTCAATAAACCAACTTTAGGAACTTGTATATATTTATCTAAAAATTTAATATTGCTATTAGTTCTATAACTGTAATTATGAATCTTTTTAGATTTAAATTTTGGAAAACTTGCTCGTCCTTCAAAGCGATTTTTATACGCATTATCTAAATCTTTTAAAGAGTTTTGCAATGCACATTTGTCTGGTTCTCTTAACCAGTCCAATTCTTGTTTTAGAGATGTTAAATCTGAACAACATTGATAATACGACATCGTAACATGATTTGTACGATATTCTTCAATTCTCCTATTTAAATAATAGTTGTATACAAACCTAACGCACCCAAATGTCTTTTGTAATAATTCAATTTGCGTTTTGGTAGGATATACTCTATATTTATAAGAGACGTCCATAGATTTATTATACTCCTTATTTTATTTTTTGATTTTGAATATATTGCCGTATTTGCTCTTCTGTATTTTTAGAAACAGTAGCAATATAATAACTTGGATTCCACAAATGTTCATCCAATAATTTGTCTTTTAATTGTTCTTTATATTTTTTCATTAACAGATGAGCAGATACTCCCTTTAATGCTTTAAGCATATTGGGTATGTATATTTGTGGATTACAATTAACTAGCAAATGAATGTGATCCAAATCGCCATTGCATTCTAATATTTCGAATTCATTGTCTTTTGCTATATTATTCAAAATCTCAAATAAATCTTTTTCAATTTGTCCTGATAGAATTCTACGTCTATATTTAACACACCACACTATATGATATTGAATTGAATATACGTAACCTCTACCATAAGTTAATGTCATAATATTTATTACTCCGTAATAATTAGATATAACATATGAAATTAAAAAAGTAAAGTATTTTTCTAAATATATTTTAAATTTTATAATAACATATGTAAGAACCATAAGAACTTACATCTTTAGTTTTTTGGAGGTCTCGTTCATACAAGATCGCTACTCTTGTACAGTTCTCTTATGAACTTCTTATATTTTCATATAAGCACAGACTATATCTTCTTCTTCGTCATAACACGGTCAGAAGTCGTCCACTTCGGATACACTTGTATCCTACATAATAGTCGTTGAACCTTCCCCTGTTCAGGGCTTGGCTGCTGATTGCCTCTTTATTTAGTACTTAGGATTTAACCATATACTATACAATAATTTTTTTTCTGCTTTCGCAACATTCACACTTAAATTTATTTCAATTTTATGTTGTAGTTTTATTGTCTTTAAGGTTTTCCAGCAATTCAAACGATATAGGAAATTTTATTAAAAATTTCCTCACATACAAATTTCTTTATATGTGGACTATTTATAGTTATTAACTCATGGTTAAAGGCCACGAGTATGCATAACTACTTTTAATCAAGCTGCTTAAGATAATTATTAATATGCTTACCTTTAGAAGTCTTGGCTACCTTAGGAATCTGATACCCCTTAAGAATATGACATCTACCAGTACTGGTAAAGAAAAGAAGATCGTCTTTATTACTCATATAAATAATCTTCTTGATGCTATCATTATCAGCTTCATTTATATACTGATTGATTCCTTTACCATTTCTGGACTGAGTCTTATATTCTTTCTCACTTACAGACTTTATAATATCATTATTAGTATAACTAATAACAATAGGTTCTTCTGCAATTAGATCTGCTTCGTCCAAAGCGCTATATTCAGATTCTTCTATTATAGTTCTTCTCTGGTCTCCATACTTCTTTTTATATACCAAGAATTTGTTCTTAATATATTCAAGAAGTTTATTTTGATCATTTAATAACGAATCATATTCTGCCGACTTATTATTTAAAGAAGTCAGATCTTCATTATACTTAGCTATATTAGCATGAGATATATTTTTTAATGGCATATCAAGAATATATTTTATCTGATTGTCATTTTCAAATATATTAGTTGCCTTAAGATCTTCAAACTCATTATCGCTATTTTGAAGAATATCGATAACAGTATCGATATTTGTAGCCGCAAGTATAATTGCTCTTACTGTATTGATTCGCGCATTAAGCCTTTCATTCTCATATGCAATATAATTATATGTTACGTTAACGCCATGAGATAGAAAAGCTGTAAGCATAGTATCAAGATTAACTGTTTCAGGTTTGCCATCGACGAGAACAACATTATTTACGCCGATAGAAGTCTGCAATGAAGTCTTACTGAATAACTTATTAAGTAACAGGTCGACATTAGCGTCCTTCTTGACATCAATAACAATTCTTACGTAGCATTCCTTGGATGACTCATCTCTTATCTCTTTGATTTCTGGCAAAACACCGTTATCTTTAAGAGAATCTATAAATTTAACAAGCTCTGCCTTTTTAGACTTATAAGGCAAGTCATTAAATATTATCTGTGTTGTGCCATTTTTAAGAGTCTTAGTAGTATAATTTGCTCGTACAATTATACTGCCTCTTCCAGTCTTAAAATAACTTCTGATACCTGATGTGCCTACAATAGTTCCACCTAATGGAAAATCCGGTCCTTTTATAATTGAGAAAACTTTATTTTCGTCAATATCTTCTCCATTAATAGTTTGATCTATATAATAGATTAACGCATCGTATACCTCACTTATATTATGAGGCACAAGATTACAAGCCATGCCTACTGCAATACCTGAAGAGCCATTAATAAGTAGATTAGGAATAAGTCCGCTTAATGTTACTGGTTCTTCTTTTGTATTATCAAAGTTAGGCATAAAATCTACTGTATTCTTATCGATATTCTCAAGCATATCGTATCCAATACGAGTAAGTTTTGATTCGGTGTAACGGTAAGCAGCCGGTGGATCATCATCAAGTGGATTTCCATTATTGCCATTAAAGTCAATTAACGGATATCTCATTGTGATAGGCTGAGACATAGCTGCTAAAGCATCATAGGTCGATATATCGCCGTGAGGACTGAATGCACCTATAACATGACCAACTGTAGTTGCACATTTGTGAAAATTAGCCGATGGGGTCAAATTATTGACCCACATCGAATATAGAATTTTTCTTTGAACTGGTTTAAGACCGTCTATAATATTAGGCAATGCTCTATCGGTTATGACTGAAACGGCATAATCGAGAAAAGAATTGCCAACTATATTACTAACGTCTTGTGTTAATATTGTTTCTGGCATTTACGACTCCTCTTTCTGGTTATCTAAACGGGACTCTGTTGACTCATTTCTTAGACTACAATCGATAATTAGATCGCTAATAGAAACTTCGTAACTAGTGCGAGTCATAATCCTATCTCCTATGTTTTTTGTATATTCCCTTGACTGAAATCTTCCTATAATGGAAATTCTATCGTTCTTAGAAATATTAGATGCGCTCACTGCGTTCGTGCCCCATGCAATAGCAGGTATATAGTCAATCTTTTTATTTGTACTATATTTTCTGCTTACTGCGATCACAAGATCAGTAATTGCCTTCTTATTTGGAGTTAGCCTATAAATTGGGTCTTTACACAAATAGCCGCTTAAATGTACATGATTAATATCATCTGAATCATCTGCAACATTAACTGTTATATCATAAGCATATATAAATACTTTCACATGATATCTTAAGTTATTATTGTTGTCGTAATATTGTTCATTGTAGCTTCTAACTTCGCCGCTACAATAAACCTTTTTGCCCTGTATATCTTCACCAATATTATTATAGCATCTTTCATTTAGCATAACAGGGATAATATCATAGGCATTACTTAATCTTTTAACCTTAAGATTAAAGGTGTAATAATTAATATTCTTGCTACTATGATGTTTTGTAATTTCTGTATCCGCTGTGCCAATGAAAGTTGCTATATTGTCTTGATTTAATATATCTTTAAATGGATTCTTCTGAAAGTTATAATCGCTCATTGTCTGTTTTACCTATGTTGACAACCATATCTTCGGTTGTTCCTATCTTATTCTTTTGCGTTACTAAATATAATTCATCATTTATTTTATCCATGATTATTAAACGCAAAGAACTATATAGATCAAAACATTTAGAGCAATAACTAGCGAATCTCTTTTGTATTGTATTATATCTATATTGATTAGTCGCAATAACAATTATATGCGTACCATAAATCAGCTTAGATATATTTATCATGAATTTACTCAACTGCTTAAATGGATATTTAAAATTCAGATTACTGATAGAGTCTATAAATATAAAAAAATTATCCATGCATGATTCTTTCATTCTTTTTATAAAATCAAGAATCTTGTTTGGATCATTATCATAGTTTATAATCAATCTATCAGAATCTATATTGTAATCCTTAATATATTTCATACACATATGATTATCTGAATCTATATATAAAATAATACTTTCCGGACTACTATTTAATATATCTTTAACTATGCTGAGCAAGCATGAAGTTTTGTAAGAAATTGCGCCCGATATCTCTATGATCTTACCATAGAGTAATTCTTCATTATCTATGATGTAGTCATTTAAGTTCGTATGCGCATTATAATCTATCTTTGGTATTAAATTGTTCACTGTGATTAAACATCTACATCTGCATTAACTGCATTTTCGATTATGAAGTCTTTTCTATCCTTAACATCGACACCCATACATAAAGTTAGCATCTGATCTGCTGCTTCAGCATCTTCAACTGTAACCTGTATGATTTTACGAGTTTCTGGATTCATTGTGGTGTCCCAAAATGGCTCGGGATTCATCTCGCCTACGTTAATTCCTGTATCACTACAGGCACTGACTATTTCTTTTGTTCAGGCTAAACCGTTTACTATACTGCCTTCATTACAATCTACTGTTTCGAATTACGTATCAATAGTAACTCTACATTCCGACAAAGGAACTAGTCGATACATGTCTCAAAAAATAAAACACACGAGATCATCTTAATTGTTAAAATTAAGACTACCTCGTTAGCTATATATAAAATATAACCCCATTGATAAAATGGTTAAGTAGATAAGGGCTTGGCTTCGCTTACCCTTTAAAACGGTTTACAACACAATTGCTTCCCATTTCAGCAACTATGCTATCTTTCTCTGTATCTGAATATGCATATCGAATATCTTTATTCTTAGCTATCTTAAATAATGGAGGACAAGCTAAATAAAGATATCCTTTTTCTATGATAGGCTTAAGATATCTATAGAAAAATGTGATATATAAGATTCTAATATGTGCTCCATCGACCTTTTATACCCTGACTTTCATCATATTTATATAGGGATTAGACTATACCATCATCCTGATTGTATTAAAGTAATATAACAGAAGTTACGTGTCTAGTCGTTGAACATTCTACTTAATGTTTAAGTAGCTTCGCTGCGCTTGGTTATCCAATACTTAATCTTTTTACTATACCAAAGCGTGTTACTCTTTGCCACATATTCATCACTGAATATGTTTAGTAATTAAGTCTCTAAGGAACTCCCCGCAATTTACGTAATTTTTTACTATGTCATTACTGTCATAGGCGGACATCGATTAAGGTTTTATCCGCATCTGAAGCTAATATAATCTTATGATATCTAAGTTTGTTTATATCAAAATCTTCTCCTATACCACACTTTAATGCGCGTAATACATCAAGAAGTTTTTCATTTGTATAAACCTTGTCTATTCTAGTTTTTTCTACATTCAGTACTTTTCCAAAGATAGGAAGTATTGCTTGATACTTTCTGTCCCTGGCTGCTTTTGCAGTACCTCCTGCTGAGTTCATTATTCGACTATTTCTTATGCGTTTTATATAGCGCATCCTACCGTTTCGATTGTCGTATCAATAGACAACCTACTCTCCGACAAAGGAGCTAGTCTGTACAGGATTTTATTCCCACGAGATCTTACCCTCGTTAGCCATAAATATATTTACGACCCCATTGATGAGATGGAAAAGTAGGTAAGGGCAACTCATCTACCCTCAACTATATAGACTTCACATTCTTCTGGATTCTTGCTTTGACAATCTGCAATCTTACCTGCAAGACTACCCTCAAGAATATTCTTATTCTTTCTAATATGTTCTCTTGCTTTCTGTGCAGACTTTCTTGCTTCAGAAGCTGTGATACATTTTTCTATTATAATCTTTGCGTTATCCGGATACTTATCAAAATAAGATGAGATAAGTGATTCAGTAAAAGAAGTTAAAATTGTGCGCACATTTCTCATATCTATTTTATTTTTAGCCTGAGAAATAAACTTTGGATCTTTTACTTTAATCGAAACAATTGCACAGATTCCTTCAAGAACGTCATTGATTTCAAATTTATTTTCTTCTTTAATAAACTTATTATTAATTGCATAATCGTTAATAGCTTTAAGAAGGCCAGATCTGAAACCAATTAAATGGTCTCCACCATCTTCAGTATTTATGTTATTGCAGAATGTAGTTATGTCTGAAGTATATGTATCTGTATATGTAAGCGCAACACTTACATCTGTATCTGATACTATATTATTCTTATAAATTATATCTTCAATTATATTGACTTTAACGCCAATATTCTTCTTGACATAGTCCTTTAGACCATCTGGATAATGATATGTTATATATTCATTATCTTCTTCTGTGCCACCACTGAATATTGTAGTAAGACCAGGATTGAGGAATGCAAGCTGCTCAAGTCTTGTTTTAATCTTATTAAGGTTTAAAGACGTATCGTCTCCCCAGATTTCAGAATCAAGTCTAAAACAAATTTCAGTGCCATTACATTCTCCTGAATTATCTGCAAGAAGATGTAGATGCTCAATGATCTTACCTTTTGCAAAATGAGCTTGATAAACCTTATCGTCTCTATATATGTTTATAAACATATCTGAAGAGGTTGCATTAACGCAAGACAAACCTACTCCATTAAGACCAGCGGTAACAGTTTTATATGCATCTTCTGCATTATCAAACTTACCACCGGCATGAAGAACGGTTGCTGCAACTTCTACCTGAGATAACCCTTTATATTCTGGATCCTTATGAGGTTCAATCGGAATTCCGCGTCCATCATCTCTTACAGTTATAATATCACCAGTAATATTCACTGAAATGTTCTTGGCAAAACCAGCCAAGAATTCATCTATACTATTATCGATGATTTCAAAAACAGCGTGTTCTTTACTGGAAAGGTACATGCCTACTCTTTGCCTGACATTATCAGGATATCTGAGTATTGTTATTTGTGCGCCATTATTTATATTTTCTGACATTTATACACCATTGTCATCATCCAAAATCTCTGGCTTTATATTTCCTGTAATATGTCTTATAAAACCTTCGACTGCTGCAATTATACATTCTTTCTCTGTATAACCAGTCTGAATATCAGATTCAATTACAAATGGTTTATATTTAGAGCCAGCAATTTGGAATTTAATTTCGTTTGCGGCAATAATAATGATCTTATTATAATCTTTATTATATATATATCTGAAACTATATGGAACATCATTAAAACTATATCTTGTTTTATTAGACAAGAAAAGAGCAGCCGCGATTTCTTCTGCGGCTGTCCTTATATTCTTATCTGTTTCAGTTTCAGAATCGATATTCTTCAGAAGTTCATTCTGAATCTGATCGAGCTGTTTATCGTTCATTATTATCTGCCACCGATATGGGGCTTACCACCAAGACCACTACCAAGAGGCTTGAACTTTGAAGTCCCTCCACCGCTGATACCACTCAGAGGATTCGGCGCTGCCTGAGTCTGTGCAGGCTTAGAGGCAGTATGAGTCTCTGCCTGTCCATTCTCAGAATTACCAGTGTCAGACTTTGAACCGCAGAAATTAGCTCCCTTAACAGAGACAAAAATTTCTCCTGGCTTAATAGTTCCGTCCTTAGTAGTATATTCTTCGTTATAATCTAGCTCACCATTAATCGCGATAAAATCCATCTTCTTAAAATACTGAGTAATAAACTTAGCATTTGAACCAGATGCCTTACAAAGAATATTAAGAGATTCCGGATACTGCGCATCTTTCTTCTTATAATTCTTTGTTACGCCAAGATAAAAAGAACAAAACTCATTATCATCCTTATTGCTGCTATAAATATCGGAAATGATTTTCCCATTAACTGCATACATATTAAGCATAATTGTATATACCTTTCTTTAGTGAATATTTATTTTTTACTGCTGCTCTGCTGCCTGCTTAAGCAGTGTATACATTGCAATAAATGCACTCGGAGGCATCTTATCAAGATCAAACGACTGATACAGGTGATTAGAACTGTCATCAACAAAACCATTGACTTCATCTTCTCCAAATGCATCATATGCTTCCTGAACATAATTAATTGCATCAGCATACTTCTCCTGAAGCTCTTCAGTCCATACATCAGGATCATCATCAGAAGTACGATCAATAATATCTGTATCAGTAGTTTCTTCCGTAGAAGTATCTTCTGTTACAGTTTCATCAGTAGTAGTCTCTTCAGCGACAGGAGTATCAACTACAGTAGGTTCAATAGTGGTCTCTTCTACTACAGGAGCAGATTCCTTCTTAGACTTCTTCTTAGTAACTGTAGGCATAGAAACAACATCTTCAACATCAGTAGAATCAGCTGTCATAAGACGAGAAAGAGAATCCATCATTCTCGTCATAATCTCACACTTATTATATGGGTCTGAGATCATCTTCAGCTGCTCAACTGTATTACTATAAAGCTTCTTATAAATTTCAGAATAATTCATTTTATTATATCCTTTGTAAATCTTTAATTGTCAGCTACTCATGATTAAAATCACAAGCTTGTAACTAGAATATTTTTATTCTACTAAAAGTTATGTAGAATCGAAGTTCAAACGAAATTGAATTCTCCTTCGCTTCTGCTACATCGTCGGGTGACTGACCGCACCCGTTTCTTACCTAGAATATATCCAGACAATACTTATTTCTAATATAAAATCTATGCCATTTTTAAATTAGTGTCTTAAATATAATATTTATATTCAACGGTTCTCTAATTTAAAATAGATTTTACTTTTTTAAAATATTTCATCTCATCATTAAAATAACGAGTATCCATATTTTATATTAAATAAATAATTTCAGGCGAGTCAGAAACGCCATTGACATAATCAGAAGTTATATTAATAGACTTAATCTTACCTTCTGGACAAATCTTCATATACTTGAGTAAGAGAGACTCCATGATCCCACGGAGCCCTCTTGCTCCAGTTCTTTTCTGAATTGCTATATTAGCTATAGCAGATAATGCATCATCTGTAAATGTCAGATCAACATTATCATACTTTAACAACTTCTTATACTGTTTGCAGAGAGAATTTTTTGGTTCAACCATAATCTTTATAAGTGCTTCTTGAGTCAGATCGTCAAGAGTACATATAATGGGAAGTCTGCCGATCATTTCGGGAATTAAACCAAATCGACGCAGATCATCAGTTGTAACCTGATCTATAACATCTCCAAGTTTAATTTCTTTCTTTTTCTTAGGAGTAGAACTGAATCCTAATCCAGATTCACACATACCAAGTCTTTGAGATATGATCTTTTCAATTCCTTCAAAAGATCCACCACAAATGAATAATATATTTTTAGTATTCAGCTTAATACATTCTTCAGTTGGTGATCTCTTATTGCCATTTGGTATATCTACTACTGCTCCTTCAATAAGTTTAAGAAGACCCTGTTGGACTGCTTCACCGCCAACATCTTTTGAAAGCGATACATCTTCTCCCTTGCGAGATATCTTATCGAACTCATCAAAATATACGATACCTCTTTCTGCTTTTGAGATATCACCATTTGCTTCGTTTAATAAGGTTTTGAGACTAGACTCAACATCTGCACCGGCATATCCAGCTGCTGTAAGTTTTGATGTATCACATATTGCAAGTGGTACATCAAGACACTTAGCAAGAGTCTGAAGTAATAATGTTTTGCCGCTGCCGGTACTTCCAAGCATAAGTATATTACTTTTGCTGATTTCAGTAGTGTCTATCTCATCTTGATCAAGAATCATCTTATAATGATTATATACTGCAACAGATATAATATCTTTAGCTTTATCCTGACCAATAACATATTGATCTAAATAAGCTTTTATTTCAGATGGTTTACGTATGGTAAAATTACTGGCATCATAATCAAGTATATTATCATTGTCAGTTTTTATCTTACTGTTTTGCGCAATACGCTTTTTTCTTGTTGTATTAGTAGATTTATTTGTTTCCGTAAGACAGTCCTCATCATTTCTATGAATATAATGATGTAACATATCTATACATTTAAAGCAAATATATTTGTTTCCACTACTAATCAGATGTTCAGTATTATCGTCACCACAAAAAGTACAGCAAGCATCTGTCTCAACCTGTCTGGAATTATTTTTTGTCTTATTATTTGCCATATTTAAAATATCTTTAGTAAATTGTACATTCTATTAAATATAAAGCCAATTAAAGAATCTTATTTATCTTCTTATTGACTATAGAACGGATTTTGCGTTTATGCTTACGTTTTATGTACTTACCAATATCTCCTGACATTAATGTTTCGATATCATTTAATGTAGAGGCACATTTTCCTGCCTTTCTTGAGATATCGTATAAGCTACTTACGAGTTTACTAGCCATTAGCTATTACTCTTTGCATCCCTGAAGGCAAACTTAAGCTTCTTACTTGGAGTAAAGCTTACCTTCTTGTGAGCCGGAACAACCCTAACCTCACCCTTTCTTTCACCAAAGTTTATTGTTGTAGCCTTTTCCTTGACGTCAGTAATCTTAAATGTTCCTATATTAAAAGTACAACTATCGCCAAGGATAAGTACATCCTCAAGCATGTCAAACACCTTTGTTGTCATACTTCTGGCTTCAGCAATACTTATACTATGCTTTTCTGCAAGCTTTCTTACAAATGTCTCAACATTAATCTTATTAGTTGTTGTCATTATAAAATACCTTTCTCAAATTATTATATATATTAAAAAAGATAGGATTATAAAATCCTATCTTTTATTTTTAATCAATCGTAATAATCGAAGACAAACTATTATTTATTTGATTCTTTCTTGTAGTTTGAACATCTATAACTCTCTGATTAGAAGATCCACGCCATTTAAGACGCAAATCTCTTAAATCATCTTTATATGGTCCATCTACAAAAACATCACAATTATTTATAAGATGTCTTCGCGCATTCATTATTTTTATATCTTCATCTGGAATATTGGGATCACTAAAAATCTGCCCCCAAGTAAATCCAGACCAAATCCATACATTCTTATCTAATTCTTCTCTTATCTTTATAGCTAAACGTGTAAGACCAAATATATCTTTTTCATTTTGCCATAAAGGATCTCCACCTAATATAGATAATCCTGCTATATGAGGTTTAGATACTAATTGAAGAATTTTATATTCTGTATCTTCTGTATATTGCTTGCCACAGTTATAATTTTGAGCTTCTTTATTGAAGCAATTATAGCAATGAAATTGACAACCAGATACAAATAAAGATACGCGAATACCTGGACCATTAGATATGTCCATTTGTCTTATACAAGAATAATTCAATTGTTTACCTCATGATTATCCATATGAACATATCTTTCTGCTATTTCTTGTGTACGCCCCTGATTCCAAAATTGAGTACCTATATCCTTTATACCTTCGGTTTCCCGATATTTATAAGAGGAGTAGACTATACAATATAATTATTTGCTTTATTACATCAACATCTTTGAAAATCTCTAAAATTATAATTACTTTTATATGTTCCATCAAAGTTTCTTATAACATGTTCAATTTGCAAAGTGTAATCTGTATTCTCTTTAGCAGTGCACCATTCTAAATTTTCAGCCCTGTTATCATTTCTAACACAATTTTTATGATTAACGTATTTTTTATTTTCTGGATTTGGCAAAAAATATTGTGCTACCAATCTATGAATATATAAATCTTTTCTTTTATTTGTAGAATTTTGCCTCGCATAAATACGTGCATATCCATTCCTTGTTAATCGAGGATTTATCTTATAAAGTTCTATTGTTTTATTTCTATTTCTATTTCCTTGTCCTAAATTGCAATATACATTGCCATCATCAGATATAAAATATCCTTTATAATCTATTATTGGTTTTATCATAGAACGTGTCTCTTTATATTATTATATAATAAGCAAATAATTATTTGGTATTATAGTCGTTGAACATCTTCCTTCAGCTTTTCTGTTAAGGAATTTTGCTGCGTCTGAGTGACTTGCACACTCGGTTGTCCCTACACTAATTACTTTTTATGGTTTCTATTTTATAAAAACTGTTGAGTTTTAAACTCGCACCGCATTCACATTTGTCGTTTCCAACTCTGTTGTAGCGAATTAGTATTATGGGGAGTTTCCCGCAATTTCACCAATTTAAAGTGGACTATATAGTTAATTTAATCCACATGTACGACGGGCGACATTCATTTTAGTCTGATCTTCATTACCACAATTAGGGCAATGCCATGAAAGTTCACCGTCTTGATCGATTATTTGAATTTCTCCATCATAACCACATATCTGACAGTAATCACTCTTAGTATTGAGTTCAGCATACATTATGTTATCATATATATACTTAATAATTTCGAGAACAGCATCAATATTGTTCGTAAGATCTGCGCATTCAATATAACTTATTGCCAAAGGTTTTTAGCTTTAAGTTTGCTTTCTACAATATTGCGTAATTGTTTTTTCTTTTTTTCTGGAAGAGATTTTGTAAATTCTATTTTTTTATTATGTTCAGATTCGTTTGTAAAATCCTTAAATAATAGTTTTTCTGCATATAATCTCTTATAAACAGCTTCTTCTATAGATTCAGTATAACCTAAGTGACAACGTATTGAACCTAATCTAATTTCTGGATCATATCTATTTCTATCTTTACGATATGTGACTCCAATAAATCCTGAAGTATTATTGCTCATAAAAGATTTATTTAATACATTTTCACTTTGTTCACATATTCTAAGATTGCATTTTCTATTATCTTTAGGATTTCCATTAATATGATCTACTGCTATATTAGTAACAATGCGATTATCTAATCCTAAAATTACCCAACTTAATTCACGCTGTGTACCTTGTGATGGTAATCCTGTTACGATATGAGAATGAGAAAATCTCCATTTATGATATTTAACTTTAGATAAATCTTCTGTATCAATAATAAATTCATCAATTTTTTCAGATGTTTTCCCATCGTATAAATATCCAATAGTTTGATCACCATTAATAATAAATTCATTTAAATCATTTTGTGTTCTTGGACATGTATCTAAGAATTCTCCATGATTAAATAACTGATGCATATGTTTAGAACATAATGTATATCCTTGCATTCTAATTTTTTTATATGATTCTCTTCCACAGACTTCACATGTATACATATTTTATTTTTTCCTTCCGACTATATCTTCTAGTAGCAGGTAACCACTGCTTCACTAGTTATGCGCTTCCCAAAGTGATAAAATCTTTGGTACATTTAGTCTGTACACCTTCTATATATTAATATAGCTTGGCACGGGATTTCCATTTTAGTGTCCCCCGTTAGCTTACTATTACATAGTAAACACCGTTTTTTCTTACGTTCACACAATTTCAAGGTGGCTATTCAAAGTTATATTGAATGTTAGTTTAACCACCTGGAGATAACTTCTGATATTCTGATTCAATCTTTAATTTCTCAAATGGATCTATATGTTCGCGGACATTTATATGATAACTATTAGTTATATAATCATGATCCGTTACATCTTTAATTATACCAAAACGTTTCTGCAAGCACTTAGCAAATTTAAATGTAGTCGACTCGATAGGGCTCCCATACGTCGAGTATGCAATATCTTCATTATTTTTCCACTCATTACATTTATCATTGAGAGCTTGCATAACTTTTAATCCAAACTCTTTCCCTATACCGTGCGAATGTGACTCACCTGTCATATACTTTACGCATTCATAAAGTCCTGCGTATCCAAGTGATAATGTACTATAGCCACCATGAAGTAATGGATGAATTGGCGCACCCTTAGGGAGTCTTGCTAATGCTCCATGTTGCCAAAGAATTGGCGCAACATCTGATGTAGCAAGTGCGAGTCTTTCATGCCTATATTGCAATGCTTTATGGCAAAGTTCCATGCGCTCGTCGAATAATTTCCAGAATTTATCTATGTCTTTACCTGACGATAAAGCAATATCTGGAAGATTGATTGTTACAACGCCTTGATTAACAATCTTCTATATATCACTATATAGTTTAGACTATCTCTTCATACCTTTCTTCAGGTATACAGTGCTCTTCGGGCAGTGATAAAATCTGTCCTACCTCCTTATACTCATCAGGAGTAGTCGTTACACCTCTTAAATGTTCTATATTTTTAACCTTTTTGAACTCTAAAATGTTATATCTTTTTTTGAACCATTTTCTCTTAAAAAATTTGTTGATTGCTCCGTTACTATTAGGATGATTACAATAGTTTATAAAACTATTCGCTGGTGCAAAAGATAAAATTTTATCTTTTTGCTTATCATAAACAGTTAAATAAAACATATTCCCTATTCTATAATCGTTGTCAACACAATCTTTAATATTTTCCTGTTGAGTACCAACATATAGATTGTTTATATTATTATTAAGAGCGTTATCGTCTTTGTGATTCACTTGTTCTGTACTGTCAATGTTTTTGATCCACGTATCACATACCATTCTATGAACTGGAATATGTTTTTGCTTTCCGTTTATATAAACGTCAACGCAATAATATTGCTTTTCTTTTCCACGAAGAACGTTCTTGACAATTTTTTGTGAAAATTTAGAAAATACTTGACCGTCAGAACTGACATAATAATTATGATTGTGCCTATATTGTTTGAATTCTTTTCCGTTATAAATAATAGATTCCATATAATTTCCTCCTAATATGGCGTAATTATATTTTTAATTAGGCACGGTATTGTCTCAAATGAGAGTTTCACCGTTAGCAGGATTTATTTCCCACATCGCTTTTTCTTGCGTTCACACTGTTTATGGTCGGCTTAATTTAGGCGGTTAACCGACCCCAATACTTAGGTTTATTTGTCTCTGGATCAATATATGGTGTCAAGAAACTTCTGCATCCCATACAAGCATATACATTGCCATTACCATTTTGGTCTACCTTGTCTCTACGCATAATTTTTGCCGAGATATAATCTGGTACCATACGTTTTGCTGTACATTTAGCAGATAATACCGTTAAATACCAAAATGGAGAATCTTCAGTTATATTATTTTCATCGAGAACATAAAGAAGCTTAGGAAATGCAGGTGTAACATAATGACCAGATTCATTTTTAAAACCTAATATTCTTTGTTTCAAAAATTCTTCAATCAATAGTGCAGTTTCATGCTGATATTCTATATTATCATTAAGATACATAAACACAGAAAGAAATGGAGCTTGTCCATTAGTATTTGTCATGCTATTAACTTGATAGTTAAAAGTTTGTACAGCATCTTCAATTTCTTTCTTAGTATCAATTTCTGCCCATTTGTTTGATGATATTGCATCAAATCCGCGATTAATATATTTATCAATATAAATGTTATAACTATCTCTCACAAATGGTGCGAGATCAGATAAATTTATTGATGCTCCACCATATGAAGAGCTAGTAACTGCTGTTATAATCTGAGTTGCAATAGTAGCAGCCGTAATTAGTCTATGCGGTTTATCTATTTTAACACCATTTATTGCAGTTCCGTTTTGAAGCATATCTGCGAGATTTATAAGCTCGCAATTGTGAAGTGATTTTTGTGCAAAATAATCCTTATCGTGAAAATGTAATATTCCACATTCGTCTGCTTCAACTATATCTTTAGATAATAATAAACGTTTAGTAATATCTGTACTTGTTATCCCAGCAAGATAATCTCTTTGAGTAGTTACAATTCTTGGATTCTTATTAGAATTTTCTTTATTCCAATAATCCGAAGTACCATCAATTAATTCTTTTATGCTTTGATCTGTGGTATTTGCTTCTCTTATTAACTTATGCAAAAATCTATATTCAACATAAGTTTTGGCTATATCTTTATGTTTTGAAGCCATGAGCTTATTTTCTACAATATTCTGAATCTCTTCAACATCGAATTCATCAGCATTCATAGCTTCAATTGAATCGGCAATCTTTAACGATATACCAGTAGAGTCTTCTTGATTATTATCTGCAAATGCTGCTTGTATAGCATTTATTATCTTTTGTTTATCGAATGGAACTTTACGTCCCCGTTATATTTAGCATAAAACTAAATTTACTGCTTCACAGCGTTCCATTTTGTCAAATGACTACTCTGGTTTTCATAACGCTCCACAGCATTGAGGTGTAACGACACCTATATGATTAAAGTCTTTACAATTTTGTTATTGTAATTTCAGACAGTATACCTTTGCAAATTTAAAGCAGCTTGATAGTCTCTATCTATAGCAAAACCACACTTTGGACAAACAAAGATTCTATCTTTTAATTTTAAATCTTTATGTATATGACCGCAATTTGAACATGTTTTGCTACTTGGATAATATCTATCTGCTTGGATAAATTCAATATTATTCCATTCACACTTATATTTCATCTGACGTATAAATTCACCAAAGCATTCATTTTGAATGGATTTACTTAAATGCCGATTTTTCATCATACCTTTAACATTTAAATCTTTCATAACAACACGTGATGGATTCATTTTAATAATTGTACTTGTGCATTGATGAATATAATTATTTCTTATATTAGATAAACGAGAATATATCTCCTTCAATCTTTCTATCAACTTTACAGTATTATTGCTTGTTATATAGATACGCCCATTTTTATTTTGGCGGAATTTTCTGCTTATACTATGTTGATAATATTTAACGCGTTTTTCTAATTCTTTTATTCTTCTGCTTTTATTTATATTATGGAATATTATTGATTTATCATTATATGCAACAACTGCAAGTTCTTTAACGCCAAGATCAATTCCAACTCTTATATCTTCGTGCGTCTGTATTTGGTTCTCACACTCGATGCTAAAAGATATAATCCATTTATTATTTATATGCGTTATACGAACATTGCTGAACTTTTGTTTATTTCCAATTGGTAAGTCAAAATCTGTTTTATACTTGACTCTTCCTATTAACTGAATTTGAACATCCTTGTTGTCACGAAAATAAAATTTTTCATTACAAACAGGATATGATTCTTTTGAATGTTTTTTACTTTTAAACTTAGGGAATCCAGATATTTTAGCAAAAAATCTATCATAAGCATTCTGTAAATCTATACATACTCTTTGTAAACTAGTGTTAGATACATTATATAACCACTCATGCTCACCATCATTTTTTAATGGTTTAAGTAGTTTTATCATATCAAATGCTGTTAGATGTTTTTTACCATTATTATATTCTATGATTTGATATTCTAACATCCAATTCCAAATATATCTGCAAGAACTTATGTGTTGATATAATTTCTGCTCCTGATCCTTTGTTGGAAACAAACGAACTTTATAGCCTTTAATCATGTTGTTCTCCTTTCTTATTGAAATGGTATATACTAATATATTACCATATAAACACGTTCTTAAGAAAAGAGAATTTTAGTTTTTTAGACGCTACTCTTTGCTGAGTCATTAAAACTCCTCATACTTTTCGTATGAGCGTAGACTATATCTTCATTTTATCATGTTTTACGAATTATAAAAATGATAAAAGATTACCATTTCGATTTAAGGGATTCTCACCCACGCCAATCACTTGCGCCCTACTCCTAAAGATATTGATAAAATATCCAATGGGATAGTCGTTGAACCTTATTCTATTCGAATCTTGGCTGCTGATTTGCCATTACAAATACTTAGGATTTAACCATATACCATCTATTTATTTTTTCTACTTTCGTAACCATCACATTTAGACTTGTTTCATTCTTATGTTGTGGTATAAATAGCTTTAGGCTGTTCCAGCAATTAGATAATTTTTTTTTACACACACATTGCTGTATGCGGAGACTGAACTTAAGGTTAATCTCTTTTAATTACTATGGTTTTCATATGTGTTATATATCTCACTTAACTTTATAAATAGTATTTTTAACCTATTTTTATTATTAGGTAAGGAAGATATTACTCATATACGTTTGTCTTATCTGTCTTAATAATGCAAATCATATATTAGTAATATCTTCTATATTGTCATTTTAAACAAATCTTATTTGTTGTTAAAACAGACAAAATACTATAAATAAAATTATATCTTTTGCACTATTAATTATTTAACTCAGCATCAATCTGCTTAAATTTTAAATCTAAGCTGCTGAGTTTATGATTATATATTTTATGTTTCTTGCCTTTGTAGTCTGTATAAGTGAGATGTTTTTTGTCACCATTGCTGAAATTTGAATCGTATTTTATTTTATCCTGATCTAATATTTTTTCAGGAGAAAATAATGATCTATCTACTCTAGGTGAATAAAGTTTCGATCTCTCTTCTTTAACCTGTTTGCAATATGCATCACGAATCTGATTAAGTCTTGTAATTGTAAGCTTGATATTACTATCTGCATTACTCATTGCAGAGATATAAGCTAATTCTTCTTTAAGATATCTACGCTTAATAAGCGTATCTCTTAATCTTACTACTATTTGAGTAAGTTGTATTGCGTCCAGGCGTTCAAATTCAAGACAATGCTGTAGATCAACAATTGTTTTATCACATTCACTTAGTTGACTATTACATTCATCTTTATATACATTCAAATCTTTAAGGATTTTAGTCAAGCTATTCACTGTATTAGGTAAGTCAATGAATTTTGAATCCATATATATTTCCTTACTTTTGTTCTGTGCATGGATGTTCTTCAGGGCAGTATCCTAAATACTTACATTTTGGCACAAAATAAGTATCTACGATATATTTCCATTCGGGAGAATAAGCGCTTAAGGCATTTTCAATATCCGAAAACAAGTTTCGGAATTCCCAGTATGCTCTCTTACATTTTCTCTGATGAGACATATCTATAAGGGTTCTTAAATTGATTTTACAAACTACGGTAGTTGTCATACCAAGAGGAAGTATATTTGCCACATCTTCTTTTGGTGCCCCAAGATCTTCAAGCTGCTGACCTGTTTCTCTTATAATTTTCATAAGAGCTTTATATCTTGCTAAAGCTTCAGGCATACTTGCTATACTATCAGGGATAATATATTCAAATCCCTTTTTAGAATAGTCTATATAACGAGTACTAGATTGAAGTCTTGTCGGCAATCCACCTATATGAGTATAAAATTCTCTTACAACTCTTGCAGAATAACCTTCAAGAACCATATAAATATCTGGAAATTCTAATGGGCGTCCATGCTGAGATTTAAGGCAGTTCATGCCACGCTTAAAATTCTTTTCTTCATCTTCTGTATCTGCGCCATAACAAACACCTGCCATTTCTCCTATTAATCTAATAGGATCTGAGCAGGTGTGATCTGTTTTTATAATGACCTTATTGAACCTTCCACGACTAAAGTCGCGAGATTCCTGCTTCATAGACCTTGCAACCTCAGTCTCCACAGGCTTAATTTCCGTAGTTCCTACGGTACTATTTTTCATAACTGTTTTATTCCTTCATTTAAAATATTAATTGCGGCATTAATGTCTCGGTCATGTGTTGTACCGCATTGCGGACAAACCCATTCTCGAACAGATAAATCTTTAGTATTTGAATTAATATAACCACATACATGACACGTTTGACTTGAAGGAACAAAGCGTCCAATCTTGATATATTGTCGATCATTCCATTCCGCTTTATATGTTAATTGTTGTGTTAGTTCAAACCATCCACAATCGTATATGGCCTTCGCAAGATTGTGATTCTTCACCATATTGCTAATTGCCAGATCTTCACTAACTATCACTTGGTTTTCGCTGATAAGCTTATGAGAAATTTTGTGTAGGTAATCAACTCTAGTGTTATGAATCTTTTCGTGGATTTTTGCAACCTTGATCCGTTGTTTGTTGTAATTGTTGCTACCTTTGATTTTACGAGATAATAGCCTTTGTGCTCTCGCAAGTCTTCCTTCGTACCTCTTTGCTATGCGTTGGTTATTATACTTCTGACCGCCTGATGTAATAAGCAAGTCCTTAATGCCAAGGTCAATCCCGATCTTACCATCAGTCGATGGAAGTTTCTTATGTTCAGTCTCGACAAGAACTGATACAAAATATTTACCAGATGGTGTCTGTGATACCGTTGCGTTTTTTATCTGACCATAGAACGGTCGACTAAGTTTTGCTTTGATGAGCTTTAATTTCGGAAGTTGAATCTTATTCTGATCGAACAGAATCTTAATGTTTCCCTTTCCGCTTGTTGCGGTTGTATACGAATTCCTGTGATTGTGCTTACTGCGAAACTTCGGATAACCCGAATGAAGTTTGAAGAATCGTTGATAAGCATTGTCCATCGCAAATACTGCATATTCGAGTGTAAATTTATCAACCTCTTTGAGCCATAAATTCTCACTTTTTAAGACACGGGTATAATACAAACAATCTAATTTGCTCATCGATTTCTTTTCTGTCTCATATAATTTCTTTCGATAAGCAAGGACCTGGTTATATACGAATCGGCAACAGCCAAACGTTTTCTGAATTAGCTTTTCTTGTTCCTTGTTCGGATATATTCGATACTTATATGCTTTAAGTATTATGTATCACCTGTTTTTGTTCGTTTACTCATGACTAAAGTCACGATGGTATGCTAGCGTCTTACTCATAGATCTGTACCTCAAGATCTTCGAGCGATGACAGATACTTGATCATTAGCGGTTTAACTGTGCCCTCCCAGTCAAGTCCGCCAAGGCCACAACCTATTCTTGGAAATGCTACAGAATGTATACCTACATCTTTATAAGTTTCCACAAAATTCTGTAGACCCTTTTCAATATAATCTATAGTAGACTTACTCTTCCAATGTTTCTTAGTAGGGAAGAGAATAATGTCGCGCTCATCACACTTACTGCCAGGATAATAATAAAGCTTGCCAATATCAATCAAATGATACTGGCAAGCTTTCTTGTATTCTGTAAACATCTTTGGATACCTATTCTTAAAATCGAGCGCAAGTCCTTTGCCCATAACACCTACCGTATTGACAGGATTAACAATAACCTGAGCATCACTATCAAAGATGTTTTCATTTTTCTTAAATGTAACCATCATATATACTCCTTTCGTTTGATTATTCTATATTTGCAATGTATTTAAGTGAATCAATTGAAAGCTCTTTAGCAGTAAAAAGAATTTGCTGTGTATTATCAAGCAACTGTTTTACGTTCTCAAGCATATTCGCGTCAATACACTTCTTACACAATTCTATTGAAGTATTGATAGTATCAAAAGAATTGCCTAATGCATTACAAGTACGTCTTGCTATATTTTGATTCTTCTTAGATACCATGTATATTTAATAGTAAATTGGTTATATCGACCATCTGATCTATAAGAATATCGATATAACTATATAGATCTTGAATCGTATATTTTTCATCACTGTCTAGCATCATTTCTCGAAGATCCAATAAATGATTTTTCGTTGATTCCAACTTATCATTTATAGCGATATAATTCGGAGTCATTACTTACCAGTACTTCCAAAGCCACCAGTACGAGTCTGATGGCTCTCCTCTCCGATAGGAGCATACTTCATAAGAATGCCCTGTACAAGCTTGTCGCCTTCTCTAATAATATATGGCTCCTTGCTATAATTATAAAGGTTGAAACCAATATTTCCATCATTTTTTTCATTATTAGCATAATCGGCATCTATGATACCAACAGTATTCATAAGCATAATGCCTTTAGAACCAAGAGAGCTACGCGGAAAGATTGCGAGCACTTCATCGAAATTCATAATGGCCTTCAGATCACTCCAGATCATACAGGACTCTCCCGGCTCAATTCTCACTGTAATAGGAGAAAAGAAATCACATGCTGCCGAAGCCATAGTACTTCTTACAGGCATGCTGATATTTGCATCTGGATTCTTTCTATGTTCGTCCTTAACGATCTCAAAACGAGGCTTAATTGTCTGATTAGTTAAAATCATATTATTCTTCTTTCTATTTAAAAATTTAAACTTTTGCAAATATTATCTACTTTTATTGTATTGCCATTATCAAATATTTTATCAAATTCTTCGTACATACTTTGACGTTTATCAATGTATAACATTGATTTCTCTAAAATAGATTCAAGATTATTGGCCTGATCTATACTGTTTATTTTGAGCTTGTAAAAATACTGACGCTTTTCAATTGCTTCAATACAAGAATCCCAGTTTTTTTCTACATATTCTAATGCACGCTTATTTTTATCTGAATTGTTTATATATTGTCTGTTTAATCTATCTAATAAGTCTTCTGTCTTGTATCGATTTTCTAATCTTTTTAGCCATTCATCTTTCAAAGATTTATCTGGATATACAATAATCATAGTTGGCATAGAACTAAATCGTTTTTCTTCAAGATAATCTTGGACTACATCATGACTAGAAACGAAAACATGATGATTCTTAGAAAGATATATAGCGGTATTCACATATTCTTTATACCAATTTTCGTGCCGTTTGCCCTCTACTATAAATGCGCTTGACTCTAGATCAATGCAATCAAGATTCTCTTTACACATTGTGGTTTTTCCTACGCCAGGAAAACCGATAATAATATAATGATTGCAACGATTGCCCATATTAAATTCCTTTAATTAGATCTGCAATATTATTAAGCTGAAGTTCTTTCTGCTTATCTTCAGAAAGCAACTTATCAAGCTGACTTTTTAATTCAGTACACTGATTGGACTTTTGTGTCCATTCAAGCATACTTGCACGCTGATGTAGATCATACATCCAATTATCAATGCTAAAGCCTTCGTATATTACTGTCATAGGATCAATATTAAGATTTGTTGCTGACAAATACAACGAATTAAAATATACAAGATAAAAATTCACATTGCCAATATCTAACGTATGAATATTTATCTTGTTATTATTAAATGTAAAAATACAAGTCGTTTTAGGACTGAAAGTAGGTTTTTCCCCTAAATCCTTTTCTTTCGTCTTTATGTTTTCAATCAATCGAAGTACATAGTTGTCTCTTTCACTGTCCATTTCTCCCATCCTCTCTCTGTTAACATTTGTTTTCCATTAGTTAAATATCTATCATATTTAATCGGCTTAATAAAATCATATAATTCTTCTATTGAATCTGTTTCAAGTATGGTAATTCTGTCATTACCATGCGCTTTATTATAACAAACATACTTGTTGCTATCTGAATAATAAAATGCATAAATATTATCATATGAACGTTTATTAAATTTTGTAGCATCTATTTCTAAATATTCTTTATCTTTATACCAATAGCCCAAATCTTTTTTACTGCTATCTATTGGTATAAGATCATTAATTATCTTTTTAAAACGTTCAAATGGACATATATATTTTTTAGTAGCACTATAATCTATAGCGTTAAAATACGAATCATGTTCAAACACATCGAGATATTGTGGATATTCAAGGCACGGATTCTCACTTACAGAATATACGAAATTCTTTGGCAATGAACTATATATCATAATAGCATTATAAAACTTTGTTTCATTGGATTTATAGAATACAAATTTTTTATTTTTGCTTTGTTCGGACTTATATTTATAATCTGCCTTATAAGCTCTAGTATTATTTATTTCTGAGAAAATATCATCATGCCAAGTATTATCAATATTTTCGCTCCATTCTCCTACTTTATAAGTAGTATACCAATACGATGGTTTTTCACGATAACAAAATGCTTCGCAATCTTTATACGTATACATTTTACCTATATAGACAAGAGGAGTACCATCTATCTTATAATAAGTATATCCTACCTTTAAATCTTTGGCAGATATGGGCTTATCATTATATAATGTATTAGCTCTATTTGTAAATTCTTTGTATTCTGGAGCTGATGTAGGTATAAGTAAAAGATCTGTGCCATCCCATCCGTATACAAAATCTCCTTCTAGTCCTTTGCCTTTAATTGAACTAGTATTTTCAAGAATATATAAGAGATTAGGAACAGTAATTTCGAATTCAAAATCGCGTGGATCATAAACTCTTATATAAGTCTGACGCATATTATAATAGTCCTGGTATCCACCGACTTTCTTATTTAATACAAAACCAGAGATCGGAGTATTATCAATTTCAAGAGGCTCTATGTTTTTGTCGCGCCAATTTTCCCAAGATATTTGCTTACGAAGCTTGCCCGCATTATCATAATAAATGACATAAGCAAGTTTTCCTGTATATGTGCCATCTCTATTATTAAAACCTACTTTAAGCTTCTGTGGAATAAATATGTTTGACATCTTATTGATCCTCATTAGTTAATGTATATGCTACTACATTTTCATGAAACATATAAAACAATAATCCTTCAAGCTCATCTACATAATAGTTTTTACCAATATATGGATATGAAGGATCATTGATATGATCAAAAGCCTCATAATCAATTGCTTCTATATAATGTTCATATTCTTTAGCTTTTTCTATCATAGCAGCAGGATTCTTACAAACGATAATGCTATTTGGATCTTTTGCTGCAAGCTCAATAAGCTTTCTTGTCTTACCAGTACAATTGCCTGAAATAATATGTATCATAGTATAAACTCCTTAATTACTCTGTGACCGTAGTATCATCCAAATAAGCCAAAGACCACCTGTTATACATATCATAAATACATCAAATAAAAATGAAAAAAATGTATAACGCTTCTTTGGCTTTACTATAGCAGTAGACTTTGCTATTGCATTGGCATTAGTGTTATTATTGATAACAATCGGTGTATCATCTTTTTTGGATTGTTCATATTTTAGCATTTCTACTTGTCTGCCACACTTAGGGCAGATAACTGCATCAAAAGCAATTTTTTCACCACAATACATACAAAACTTTGTTTTATATTGCGCATCTGTATTCGAAGATATATTTTCGTTATTATCCATAATTATAGTTCCTTATCGAATACTTGAAGTAACATATAAATTATATTTATGGCCATTATCAATAATTTGACAATAGCCATAATCAAGATCGAATTCGTATGTATCTTGATCAATTTGCTGCGCATAGTTTTTCGCACACATATCTCTTATTATTTTATGACTATTCTCATTATCAATTATAGTAGCAATATATCCGCTTTCACAATCATTTTTATATGGCGCAATATATTTAATATCAAATGGATGAAACGGCTCTAATAACTTTTCAAATTCTTCTTTAATTATGTTATTATTCAATTATAACTCTCCGTATCTTTATCTTCTCTTACTGTTACAAAAACAGGGAACTGAAGACTTTCCAATCCTGTATCTTTATTTGTAGAAACATCTTTATATTTAACTTCGATGATTTTACCAATCATTTCATTGCGTTTATTCCAGAATTCTATGCTTTCGTCGTAGGTATATCCTGGCACATTAAGACTATTTCCTTTATAATCTACGATAAAAGAGCCAAGCCGGTTTCTGTTCTTATGCTCTTTATATCCTGTTATTTTTAAATCTACAGTATGAAAAGTCTTTACCTTTAAGATTCCTGCATGACGTTTACAAAGATACTGTACATCTTTATTGATCATGCAACCTTCTTTACCTTCTTCATCCATCTTATGAAGATAATATTTTATCTTGCTCTGATCATAACCATGATAGAATCTCTCAATAACAGAAAGAGTGGGGAAGGGACCCGGCAACTTTTCTTTAAGATACTGATCCAGATAATTAAGATACTGTAATCTCTGAGCATATGTCTCAAGACTACGATTCTCATCTAGGAAATGATTTAAAGGAAATATATCAAAAATAATATACTGAATTTCAGTTTTATCTTCATCAGAATCAGTATTGATTATACCTGTGCCAATTCTGAGATTTTCATTCTCGGACATATTATCTATGTTTTTACGGATGATTTCGCCATCAATAAAATAAGAATCCAAGCCTAAATCATATATTGCTTTCTTAATATGATTCAGTCCCTTGAATTCTTTATTCTGACGACTTAGTAATCGTCCTCTATAAAATGTACATCTTGTACCATTAGCTTTTCTGCTTATTGCAAACCACTCATTAGGTTTTAATGGATGGTCATCAATCAAATATGCCTGTTGTACCTGCCATTCTTTTATAAAAGCGTCTCCATAGATACTATTTATAACTTTAGTATTGATTCCTATAACAAGATCTTTTGTAATAATAGATTTAACGAAATTCTCTTGTTCAACATTATCACATTGGTTATCTATAAAGTCTTGACAAGCAGCTATATCACAATCTCTGCCAGTATTATTCTTTTTCAGATAATCATATAATTCGGAAAGGTTATTTATGACGGCGCATTCAATCTTTTCATCTGTTGCTTTATTTAATTTCTTTTTGTCTATGCCAGTTACTATAGTTTTGTCATAGACAAACTTAAGCATATCTGTAAAATCTTTATTATGTTTTTCTCTTCTTAGAATCGCTTGCTTATCAGAAGTGGCAGAAACATTTTTGATTTCATTAGATATACTTAAAAGATTTTCTAGTGTATTATCCATTTATTTTTTAATACCATTCGCAATAAAATAATGCAGTATCTTGTGTAGTAGTGTGTAATGGCAGTGTTTCAATCTGACCATTATTATACTGAGAGCATTCAAATGGATAATTCAACTGATCCATTATAAATTGTCTGAGCATAAATTCCGGAATCATATAATAACCACAATTCTCTACTTCAGTTTCATAATATCTACCGAGTTGATTATGAAACCATTTTTGTATGTCGTATTCTTTGCGCCAATATTTTTCTTCTTCATACTTACATACATAACAATGTTTTGTTACATTATCAGTATATTTTCTATCTAATATATATTGTGGTATACATATTCTTTTTTCTGCACCATTGTCATTTTGAATAGTATATATCCAGTCTTGTGAATTTGTATTAAGAGCGTAATTTTTATTTTTATCTATACCATAATCGGCATACATACGATCAAAATCTGTTTCTCTATAAACAACATCTATCATTGCACAATATGGTTCTAATTGTTGATAACAGCTTTCATAAATTTCTTTATCTGGTATTTTAATATAGTCATATAATTCTGGATCTTCTGATTTATATACCTTTTTTAAGTCAAGATATGTATCTTTATTATCATTTGTATTTGGTCTTGTAATTCTATAAATATTTATATCCAGACCCATATATTATTTAACCTCCATAACAATAGGTTCAGTGTTCTGCACACTACATGTACTACAAAAATGACAAGCAGTATATATAGCTTGAGCTACTGTTGCACCGTTATATAATGCACCAAATGCATAAGATTCTCCAGAACCTATCGCAGTATAATCATTAACTGGCATAATTCCACCAGAATTAAATACATAAGCCTGATTTTCAAAAGCAATAATATACGAAGTCTCATTTATAGAGTATGTATCGTCACCAAATACTTCTTTTGCTTTATTTCTATAATCTATAAAAAGCTTATATAGGTCTGGTATTGCGCATTCAGTAGATATAACAAATTCATTTCTACTTATTTTTTCAGGAATTACTATGTCATATAAAATAGACATATCTTTTTGCAATCCTACTCCTGCTATATAAAAATTAGTAGACAAATGATTTTGAAAATACCTAAGTTTAGAATATTTTATATGCGTCGTATCTATGCAATCTGAATTTTCTCTGAACCATGCACAATCAGCACCAATTGTATAAACACCATTTTCTCTCTTAATAACTGCTATGCTCATTATTCAACCTCATCGAAATAAGTAGCTTCCATATCTGCAATGTGAAGTGCAACACATAATGGATCCTGTTCGAATGCTTTGTTCAGAGATCTGTCTCCGCCTTTTACAGCTGAATCGAATGCGCCCATATGCCATCTTATAGCTAATCCTTCTGTATCTGTAAGCTTCATAAATTTATTAATCAGATAGACGGATTTTTCGCCATGACCATATGGCAATTGCTCATCTATCTTATAATATGGTTGACGAGACCATTTTCCTGTTTCTTCATCTTTTACGTTCTTGAAATCTACTTTATAAAAATTAGCTTTACAAAGATCATGCAAAAGAGAAACAATAGTTGCGCTTTCAGCAAGACTTTCTTTATTATCTTCAGTTAAAAATTCTTTTGGTAAATCTCTGCATACTCTACGTATACGTTCATATACATTTATACTATGTACTACTAAACCGCCCTTATGAGAGCAATGGTACTGACTAGAAGCTGGAGCTATAAAAAAGTCTGTTTCATTTTGCATATAATTCAGCAAGTCTTGTATACCATCTCGCTTAACTTGTGTAAGCATAATATTTTTATATTTTTCTGCATTAGCAGATATTTGTTCTTCAGTAATCACAAATTCTCCTTATTTTTGAATATATTAAATTTATTTGGAAAATAATTCATATAGTACTTGACAATCAGAATATAATATGTTATAATATCTTTGGAATAATTTAAAGGAGGGTGTTATATATTATGGCACTTGAACTTACGGAAGAGATGCTGCAACAACTTAAAGAGGTTTGCATCGAAACCATCAATAAGAGCGCAGAGGGCGAAGGTAAACGCAAGAAGCGTGCCTTTCATAAAAACGATCTTGCCATGAATTGCTTCCTTGCCAATCATGTAGATCTTGGTAAGGCAATAACTTCTGCATCTATTGACGATGTAAACTCTGTCTTAGCAACATTTGGCAGTACAACCAACAACTCTGAAGAAATTAAAAAGCTTCAGGATGAAGAAAGCGTACTTCGTGAACAGCTGAAGACTATTAAGGAAAAACTTAATGCTCTTAAGCCTTCTAAGAAAGATGCAATTTCCATTAAGGTAAAATAAAAATAAGAGGTGGGTTTATTCCACCTCTTATTTTTTACTTCTTATATACTGTTACAATTTTACTTTTAATTCCAATGCTCTTCAGAATTTCAATCATATTATTTGCATTTTGTAGATTTGCAAACGCTCCGAATTGAATTGTATACATATAATCCAATTTAAATGCTGTAGGGATAATTGTGTTTCTATACACTGTATTATTAATAGTGCTCTTTATTCGTGTCAAATATAAAGTTGCAGACGTTAAATTCGCACATGCAATTGTAGATACTACACGATAATATAATACTTCTTTATTCGTATCAGGTTTAGTCTCCGTGTTGTTAGAAGACGACTTAATAATCGTATCATAATACTTTTTCACGTTGCTAATAAATGTGCTTAAATGAGGAAGAATATATACCGGACAATTTTTTCTTGGTCTTGAACCATCAGGTAAAAATGTCACGATCTTCTCTTCCATACCCATAAAATAATTATGGGTATATATATCTATGTTAGGATCAAGCTTATTAATATAACATAAATATGCAGCAAGCCTGGCTGTTGTATCTTCTGCAATAGCCGAATTGCCGATACATTCAATAGCTATCGTATCAAGATTGCCTCCAATAGAACTCCATCTAGATCCACTATGAGGAGATCTACGTATAGATCCATCACTTGCATGCCATCCTCTTTCAACCTTACCATAATCAGTTTCTAGAATTTGCCATATACAAGTATCATCTACAAAGTAATGAACAACAGCGCCTCCTCCATAACCGTTATAAAATGCTCTAGCACTTTGCTCTGCTGCTGTTGTTCCAGACTGTACTCTTGATACATCAGTATTATGGATTGTAATGCCTCTAGGATGTCCACTGCCATTATCTACCTTGGCACATGGTTTCATATGTTGTCCAATTTTAACGTGGTCTGCTATATTCTTATTTGAAACAAGATTATCAGGACATATCTTACGATTAATTTTTAAAGTCTTACCATCTACAATAATTGTCTTAATAGAGTCTGGCTTTAAAATCGGATTGTTATTATTTATATATTGAACCTTAGATGCATTACTACCAGTAGACGTACTAGAACTAGAGGATGTATTGCCAGCAGTTGCCGTATCTTTTGTTTCATCCAGAATAGCAGTATTAGAATATACTGCGAATACATTATCTACTGCTCTATTATAAGCATCCTTAGTCTTTTTGACGCCGTTAATAAGCATATTAGTGCTTCCTCCGCCATCAAGATTGATAGCATATTCACATCCAAGATCTAATAAAATAGACTGTGCTATATTAAACGTAATTCCAGGATTTTCTACGCAGACAACATAAATCTTAGATTTATTATAACCAAGCATAGTCCTTCTGGCCTTATAATTAATTTCTGTCGCAAAATCTATTTTAACTCTTTTCCCTCCATCTATCAGATTGGGATATCCAGACATAAAGTCTCTCCACTGATATTGAGATTGATAACCATAAATTAAGTCATTATCGCCTTTAATACCCATACCCCATTTATACTGTGTAGAGGATGCCTGAATTCTTGATTCGTCTACGAAATTAAAAACAGGATCACCATTGCTCATATTAAAGAATCCTGCGTTAACAAGCAAAGTAGGCTTTGTACTCTGTCGATTATAAAAAGACTGAAGTGTTTCTCTTGGTTCCTTACAAGTTGCAAAATCAAGACGATATGCTTCATTTTTATTAATTTCTGCAACTATTATATACTTCTGATTCTGATAATAATATATTCGCATTCAATATTATCCTTATATGTATTTATTTAATTATTTTTAAATTATTATATCTTTAGTTAGTATTTTCTTTATCCGTAGAATTATTGCAAGAATCAAAGATATCTTGCGCAGAAAGAATAAACAAATCTTCTGTATCATTATCAAATACAATAATGCCATGCATATATTCATTATCTTCAATTTCTGTATTTTTATTTTCTTCGCTACGGATAAGAACAACAGTAGCTGATTTACTGATTATATCTTTAGATTGTACATTATAATCTAATTCATTAAGCAAATCTTTAATTTGTTCCTTGTGAAATTCTCTTCGTACCATAGATAATAAATATCCTATAATAACGCATAAAATACCATATATAATAATTCTAGCTATCATATTATTTATTTTTCTTATTTACTTTTTAAATTTGCTTTTCTCTCAAGAACCTGATCTGTATAGGAAATAGAATAAATACCCTGATTCCATAATACTCGTGCGCCATTAACTCCACTCTTATAACACATAATCATCTGAGTTTCTGTTTCACAATATGGTCTTATAGTATAAAGCATATAAATACCAGCAAGTATGCTACTTTTAGGATCAAGGAAATCTGTAATACCAAGCTTTTCTGACATCCATTCGTGATTACAAATGTTTATCTGCATTAATCCATAATCATCTGTAACACTTATTACGTCAGGCTGGTATTCGCTTTCTCTGCCCATAATAGCAAATACTAATTTTTCATCTATATTATATTGTTTACATACATCTTCAGTATATTCTTGTAACTCATCGCTAAGAGGAATATCATAATATATATAATCTCCAGATCTTGCAACAGTTGGAAGTGTTTTTTCAGGTTTGATTTCTTCTTTATTTTCTAATACTGTAACATCTTCAGTTTCTATTTTTATATCTGAAGCTGTCTCGGATTCTGGCTCTGATTCATCTTCATGAGAATCAAATGCAACAGCAGCTGCCATAAACCCTTTTATAAAATATGTTTTTGTGTCTGATTCAGGATATGGCAAGCTTAACTCATAATAACTATATTCAGTTTCTGGATCAGATCTTGGTGCTTCAATTTTTATGATTGGATCAGTATCATAAATAAAATCATGACTATGGTCATATGCTCCACAAGCAGTGGTAGCAAAAATAAATGCAGCACAACCAAGTGCTGCGACACAAGTTGTTTTCTTATTCATAATAAAAGTTGCTCCTTTAAGCAAGGTTTAAATCTTTGGATTGAGAGCCACACAAGAAGTTATTACTGCTGTGACATAGCTCAACACACTATTTTGGCTTCAGAGCAACTACTGCCCGTATCGTCACTCGTTTATTTTTGTATTTTAATGCGTAATAACGGATAGTGTATCTATCGCACATGCATAATGATAAATAGTATCCACAAGAGTATCTAGATCTCTTCCCTCGTTATTTGATATAATTGTAGTAGGTTTATATTTCTGCATATCAAATTTAATCTCGTCATTGGATATACGCGACTCTATCTGTTCAGAAGTGTCGCCGCGCTGCTTCATTCTGCTTCTACGAGTTTTCTCATCACAGTCAATATAAATATCTATAAGACGCTTAGAACCATGATAATGTTCTTTAAGATATTCAATTCCATCTGGGTCTATAACATAAATATCGTTATTATCTAACTGTTCAGCTGTAGCGCAATAATAATTACCATTAAATTCAGTGTAAGCTATCTTATTTTCCAGCTTATTAAATTCATCTATAGAAACAAAAATATGAGAATCATCATTAATTCTCGGTGATCTTGTTGTATATGACTTTAATACTGATAAATTATATTTTTTGGTAAGCATATCAGCGACAGTTGTTTTGCCACTACCACTCTTGCCTACTAATAGTATAATTATATTGTCCATTTATCTCCTTCTCCTTCTTGGAGTGTTATTAATCCTATTTTGCCTGTTGTTGGTTTTGCGGTTTTGCTTTGCATGGATTCTTTGATTACATACTGTTCAATATTTTTATTGTTCAAAGCACTATATGTACTTACCAGAAAATTATCAAGCGCTTTGTAAATTGGTTCACAATATTGTTTATATTTTATATGATTTAAATATCGTGCTGACTCTAAATATTTTTTTAATATATCAATCATGTCTATTTATAGGTGTATCATCCATTAATATTCGCGAATTATTATAATTATTTCTTGACATTATCGTTCCAAATAAATTCATAAAATCGTCGTAATGCTCAAGACTAACAGTAAAAGCATATGTATGTTTATTATTCAAAGAAACCGTATTATTAGAGTGACAACCTTCTTGATTCTGACTTGTTGTTATTTTTATATTATCATAAGGATTACCAATCAAAATATTATCAATTTCATGGCCTACCAAATGGAAGCCCATGAATTTCAAACAGAATGTTTTTGAATTAATATATTTTTTAAGAATATCTATCATGTATTTTTGAAATATTCAACTACCTCTTTGAAGGACTTGCATTTATTATACCAATTAAAGTCCACATCCATACAACCATATTCATAATCCTTATCTGCATGCTTACAATAATAATTTAATGGCATATGATAAGCATTTTTTATTTGTTTTAATAAATCTTGGTTCTGACTTTCTATTTCTTCTATAGGTAATCCTATATAATTATCATATATATTATCTAATGCATGCAATGATTTAAGTCCAGCAGAACGAGCACACAAAATCTTTTTATACTTAACTTGTTCTGTCAAACTAATATAACACATATGTTTAATTTTCATTATACTTTTCTATTCTATGTCGTTTATATCGAAAGAGTCATCTAGATATAATGTTTTAATTTCCATAGTATAATGATTTTCACACCAATTGCCTTCAGTCCAACATTCAAATGAATTTTCGGTTTCTTCCATACAATCGGTATTATTAGGCAAATTCTGCCCAAGAATATCATTAATTAACTCTTGCGTATCTTCAGCATTTAAGATACTTTTATAGTAATCATTAGCTTTTTCTAAACTAGAAAAAACATTGCTTGTCTGTGATCCAGGATCGCCTCGGTCACACCAATCTTCTGATATAACATATATTTTACGCATAATTATAATCCTTCCTCGATATCTTTATCATAATCTTTAAGCTGTGCTTCACATATCTTATATGCAAATTCTGCTAAAAAATCTAATGGCAATAGAGTGCCAAATGTGTCAAACAAAAGTGTTGCAAGATTAGTATTTATCTTAAAAGAATCACCTTTTTCTTCGTTAATTTCCCTTTCTTTATCAACTATATATTCTATTTTTTCGTCTCTGGTCATAGTTGTAATTTTCTATATCCTTATGCGTCCACTTAGTTTGATACGCTTCCCCATCTTCTTCAAAATACTTTGTATATAGATAAGATCTTATGTCTTGATTCTTATCTATTTCAAAGTATCCAAGATTAATATATCTATCTTCTATTTCCTTAGGAACCAAATAGATATTAATAGCCGAGGTGTTTAATTCTGGATATACTACTTCTGCATATATTTTACCAAACGGTGTATCTATGTGAATCTTATCATCTAAAAGTCTAACTTCGTATAGAGTCATTTTAATATTCTTAGTTCTTAACTCTTCGTCATACTCAGAAACATAAAGATCCAGTCTCCAGATACTACGGTAAGTATAATTTATGCTATTATCTAACCTATTAGTAATAGCATGAGAATTAATAATGTTGCTATCCGAATCTACTCCGAGATCTCTGAATCCAAATAACATTGAATCTGTTTCAATGGAAAAGTCGCGCATTTTTTCTTCTAATGAATTCAAATCGATAACTAAATCGCTTGCATAACTACTACAATACTTTCCTGCTTCTTGGATCAGTTTAGTTATAATAGAAGTATAATTTATTTCTATACTTATTGTGTTATCATATCTCTTATACAATCGACCACTTGCTATCATAGTCTGATTAGTATCACCTTTAACTTTTACAAAGTCATCAATATTTACATTTCTCATATTTTTCTATATTCTCCTTTTCTTGACTATGCATATAGTTTATACTATGCGAGTCATCGACTACTTCATAAGCCAATGCTTCATTAAGACATTTATTTAATATATTCTTATTTATTTCAATGGATGTATATTTATCTTGAGTAGCATTATAATATGTAATTTCAAAAGCATTAATAGCAATGACTCTCAAATCACTATTATGTTCAAAATATATATAGAAGTCTTCGAATTCGATGATATTCTGCAAATCATCTTCTTCAAAATATGCGACTTCATCTGTATTTGGATCTACAATTTCACATAGTTCGATTTCAGCCCTATTACCATTGCAAATCGACCATGAACTTTCATCACAATCAAAATAATAAGTCTTATTTTTAGTTTTAAGGGTAAATGCCCCAGCGCTGATAAAAATGCCATTATTAACTTTTCTGTCCAAAGTCAAATGAATAACAATATCACTTATTGTAACTTGCACTTTTCTAATTCCTTTCATTTATATTATTTAAGATTTCTATGGCGTTGATGTATTTCAAGCTTGATTTAAAAATTTTTTGCCCTACCTGCAATATATATGCTATGTCATATATATACAGATAGGGCAAACCCTGACTTTTATTATATTATAAGGAGATTTTTATGGATTAAAAGGAATTCTACGAAGATTATTCAACTAATTTTATATATCTATATTTAAAGGAAGGTAAACACAAAAGGATACATTACTAGATTATAAGTCAGGAGAAAATAAAAATGCGCTCTAGCCTACACATTTTCTCTGGTAGGTCATTCAGGATTTGAACCTAAGCTATATCTTATCCGGTGATTATGTTGCAATGCGCTCTACCAACTGAGCTAATGACCTATATAATCTGGATAATTTCTATCCAGATTTATTTTTATCTGTTATGCTTTTCTTCTCTCTTATCTTTTCTTTTTCTTGATCTAAGAATAAAGTTCTTATATTGTTTATAAGATCTTATATTTATATACTTACAAAGATAGGTATCGAAGCATTTTGCGTCATGGCATAATTCATACTCATTTGCAGAAGCAATGATATAAATTTCTTTATCAGGATTGTATTTTATTGCGGCTTCAAATAAACCTTCTTTTAAATCTATTATATTATCTATGGATAATCCACTATCAACTGCATCAAACAAAAACCATAATTCTTTAGCATTTGGATTTTTTCGAACCAATGCACCCATCTGATTGCCTATATTGTATAAATTCATTACAATATTTTCACCTTCAGATGATTGGACAGCAGTTGCTAAGAAATTAAAATCACCGTAAAATCCTGCTTTTGATCTAGCATTTTCTCCGCCATCTTTTAGATTATCATAAAATACATATGGTATATTTTCTTTGCTTAATTTATACTGAATCTGATTGAGTAAAGAAGTTTTACCACAACCATTACATCCAATAAGTATAGTAACACCTGGTTCGAATGTAACAAAACTACGATAATATAAATTACCACATTCATTAGGGTCTCTATCGATTTTAAAAGTTCTCATATATTATATTATTTTTTTAAAATAAAAATCCCTATATCAAAATATAATATAGGGATTTTCTTTGTGGACAACGATCTTATAGATAGCTTAGACGTTAATCTGTTTACACAAATATATAGCGTCTATTGCATAGCTACGATATTTATTTTATTGCTCTATCGTTAAGCAAACTTTTTTAAGTTCAGCGTATATAGATTTACTATATACTTTTAAGCTAAGATATATCTTATGCTATCGGCTAGCTGATATTACCCGTAAACATCTTGAGATTTGCTCAAGACAACTAAAAGCTATGCAATAGAACTACTGGCTCCACCTGCTGGGCTCGAACCAGCGACATCATGATTAACAGTCATGCGCTCTGCCAACTGAGCTAAGATGGAATAAAAGAATGTTCAGATAGTTCGTTAAGCTATCCCGCTTTATACAAGCTGCTTTTTATTACTAAAAAGATCTTCCCTTGCCTCTTTACGCTGCCAAACACTTGCAGCTGCTACAGAGAGTGGTACAAACCAAAAGGCGTTCTAAATCCACTCTAAAACTGAATGGGGAATCAGGCACTAAAGTACCTCAATCTAGTCCTATTTAAGTATAGGGTTTTGATTTTTAAAAAATCAAGACAGTTAAAATTTTCAATTAATTGTTATGTATTAAAGATTGCTGTTACTGTCTTAAATGGCGGAAGATGAGGGATTCGAACCCCCGGTCCCAATTAAAGGAAGCATAGTTTTCAAGACTACCTCGTTATAACCACTTCGATAATCTTCCAGATTTTTCAAATGAATATTGACAAGCAATGTCATTTGTGATATAATATATATACTGCAAGTGATTGAAGATCCCCGGACTACACACAAAATATTTTTATAAAAATATGTATATTAATTCGGAGGATATTCAATCTATGGAATTAAAAGAATTTATCAATACATTAGCAAGCGTAATTACAATATTTATGTTTGTAGCCAGTATTTTTGATTCAAATCATTCACGATTTTAACTTTTATTTAATTATTTTTAATATAATAATATAAGAATAAAATCGCTTGCAGTATTCCCTACCTCGTATTCACAGTACAAGGTGGGGGATTTTATTTTTACAGAAAATAACCAAACTGCTATTTTTAAGTCAAATAGTAACTCAGATTTTACTCTAAACTCTTGAGAAAGTCGTGCTGCCAAAACACACGGTTTCATTCTAAAGCTCTAAGACTTTAGTGGGCATGGTCCAAATAGTGAGACTCGAACTCACGGCCTCTAGATCCCAAATCTAGCGTTCTAGCCAACTGAACTATATCTGGATATATGGTGAACATGTCGGGAATCGAACCCGAGACATTATGATTAAAAGTCATATCCTCTACCAACTGAGCTACATGTTCATTTAGATGGTACTCCTATAGCTAGCTTAATAATTTTAATCCCATATAAAACTATTTTACTTTCAAATCCTATCCAGAGTCGAACTGGAGTCTCTGCCGTGAAAGGGCAATGACTTAACCACTTGTCCATAGGAGCATATATTGTGATTTTGTAAAGTGGCAGACTACGGGCGGTCTGCCAGCGCTAAATATTATATTCCAAAAGGTTTGCTTATCTAATAGTCTGTGTTTGTAATATTAATAAGCAATGGAGCTTCGCGTCGGACTCTAACCGACAACCTACCGCTTACAAGGCGGTTGCGCTAACGATTGCGCCAGCGAAGCATATATAGCCATTTCTGGCTATGTTATAAAAGTCCAATCGGTTTGTGCATTGCTAAAAGCAATTAAGCATGATTGGCTCTGTCCAAATTTTAAATACGGAAACGTCTTAGGCTATCTTTGGTTTTCGGATAGCCATCAGACGAAACCTCAGCTCGATCTACACTAGGTCAGACGAGTAAAATAGGAAACTTCAAGCCGTAGGTCTTTGAAGTAATATCCTATGATTGCAGATCGGGGAGTTGAACCCCGGTTGACGGGATTATGAGCCCCGCTTGGAAACCAACATCCAGATCTGCAATATTGGGTTATTGTAATTATATATTACTATCACAAAATAATCTATATTATATCTTTAAAGATATAATTAAGAAAAAAATACTCCATAACTCTCCCTAGGAACAAAACTGTTGCACGATGTGCTAGAGCTACGGAGTATCACAAGAAGCAGGATTCGAACCTACAACTCAACCCCTTGAATTGATCAGAAACAATGATTGTTTGCGGGCGGCTAAGACCGCTGACTTTGCCAATTCGTCTATTCTTGTATATGCTAGTATCCGGATTTGAATCGAAAAAATATATCATATTCATTTTCTCAATTAAACTATATTAGCAAATAATATAATAACTTAGATTGAACTATTATACATATTGTTTTTATAATCAGTAGATTTTCTTGATAGTTTGTGTTTATCGCAGCATCTACGCAATGTAGTAACTGAAATATTTAATATTTTAGCAGCCTTTTTAAAATTTCCTGCACATATATTTAATATTTTGAGTATTTGCTCTTTCGAATATATATCTGTCTTAAGAATAGTACTTTTTGATTGTTCCTTTTTTATTTTTCTTTCATTTGCTCTTTTTCTTATAGGATAATTAAAATCATTATTATGCCAATACAAACCAGTATTAATACCACAAATAGTATTCTCACTTACATTATATATGTTACCAATTTGCATATTTGTAAGTTTTGTTGTTTTTAACATAGTTATTATTTCATTCAATTTTTCATTATTTAATTTATCGAAATGACCATTATGATTCCCACCAGCAGTATTGTTATATCCATTTCGAAATGTATCAAATATGGATATATAATATTGTTCTTTGTTTAACAAATCATTTTGATTACAATGTTCTAATATTTCAAAGCTAAATGCGTTTAATCCATATTTTCTTATATCTTTATACAAATCCGAATTGTAAGTATAATATGTACTATAATTAATGCGTTTTTTATGGTCTTTCCATCTTCGTTCAATATTTGTTGACTGTCCAATATATGATTTATTATTAATTTGATTTGTTATTTTATAAATTCCACAAGACATATAAAAACCAATAATAATCCTTAATATTTTAAATTATAATTAATTGATGGCTGGGATGGCCAGATTCGAACTGGCGATTGCAAGAGTCAAAATCTTGTACCTTACCGCTTGGTGACATCCCAATATGACAGCTATATAATTTATATATAACTGCCATTATTATATTATAGAAAGGTCAAGACACTATTTTAATAGGATGTCCTTGCCGGACTAATACTTTTTATATGGTTGTTAAAAATATTGCTGTTAGTGTCTTTCTGATTTAAAAATTAATACACAAATTTACTAGACAAGAAGGTGATAACAATATTTATTAAAATCTTATATTTACTTATATTGCAGAACTTGTCTAAAAATATATTATTTAATATATAGCTACTTTAAAATCATATCTAGGCTTATCAATTGCTTCATACATAAGCTCAAGACCAGATTTACCAGTTAGAATAGAAGAGAATATGCTCGGACTGAGTCCAGACATATAACTTACATCTCCTTCTTCAAGAGACATAGGAATATTATTCTGTCTTGCATTTACATTCCAAAAAATAAGATGTGGCATCTTATATTTTGTCATGCACCATTTATCTTTTATATTTTCTATAAGAGTCTTTTCTGAAATTTTTGGACAATCTCTTGCTTCATCAAATTCCATATCTGAAATAATGATAAGATTCTCTGGCATATCTTTAGGATCTAAGTTATTCTTAATAGCAGTATTCAAAACCAAATCAAAAGTTGCTTCGATATTAGTATTGGCTACTTCCATATTTTTATAGAATATATTAACTTTATCCACAATATCAAGATTTTTATTGATTGTAATAAACCTAGGCGTATCAGAGAATGTTATAAAACAATCTGCAAAAGGACCATTATTCCTTTCTGCACAATAAATACCAAGTGATGATGCTACATCAAATGGCATACCACACATAGATCCAGAAGTGTCTACTACTGCAATACCATTAAAAGTACAACCATTAAAATAGTCATTGAGGTTATTCCAATACTTATTCAGCATCATTCTTTCATTATTATCAATCTCTCTGTATCGTAAACTAGGCACTTTATCTATAATCTCATATGGATAAAGAGTGCCAGCCTTAACCTTTGTATTTTTATCAGAGATAAATTCTCTATACTTATCTCCAATGATTTCACTATTCATGAAAGCATTGCGATACTTAAACCCTGCACGGGATGGAATGGTAGCAAAATCAATATCATTCCAGTCTCCCTGAGACATAGTAGTTTCTACAATCTTAATCTTCTTACGAAGTCTTGAAAGAGTAACTCTATATTCTCTCGGAGTCATACCAAAAGCCATACGTGTTTTACGCGCAAGTTCTCTTGATTCTTTAGAGCTTGTATTTTCGCTCTTAAGCCACTTGGCACAAAGAGATACTGGCTTATTATTTTTCAGTTCCTTAATATCATTCTGAATCGTGATATATAGATAACTAAACATTAACGATTCAAGCTGTGTATCTACAAATGCATACAGATCATCATATCTGCCTATTGCAATTATTTCCTGAAATAGAAGCTCTGACTTACTTGCAATGTCTGATTCATAATATTCAGAATCTGCAAGCCATTTAAGACAAGTCTTAAAAAATCTTCTTTCACCCTGACCGCCTCTTATATCTCTGATATAAAAGAGACACTTAAGAGCCAGATCCAGATCTTCTGCGCAAGCATTCTTAAACATAATAAGAATATCTTCATCGGATCTTTCACGCATAGCTGAACCCATAGCAAACATATCATATACATTATTAAGTGTAGACTTATGTGTTAGCGCACCATTCTCAGTATATGTATAATTTGTTGCTGAACGCATAGCGTTTTTGAAATTATTATTCATTTGTAAAATTCCTCTCTGTTTTTATTTTCAAAAAATAGAAAGAGCAAGACGGCTTGTCAGCTGCTCACGATTAAAATCACGAGCTTGTAACTAAAGTATTTTTATTCTACAAAAATTGCAGAATCGAAGTTCAAACGAAATTAAATTCTCCTTCGTTTCTGCTACATCGTCGGGTGACTGACTGCACCCGTTTCTTACCTAGAATATATCCAAGTAATGTTATTTCTTAATACAAATCTATATTTTTCTCTTAAATTAGTGTCTTAAATTCTTACATTCAACGGTTCTCTAATTTAAAAATAGATTTATATTTTAAATATTTCATCTCATCATTAAAATAACAAGTATCCATATTTTATATTAAATAAAGCTTTGCTACTTTATTGTGACGCGGCAAAACGACGCCAATGGTACCGCTAACCGGACTTGAACCGGTACGATCGTAAGATCATCGGATTTTCATACCACATCTACTTATTAATTCGTAGATCATTATCAAATGTTGTGGTCTGGAATACGTTTTCACCATGATATGTTAAAGCATATTTTAGGTGGCAAGTATATACTCTCTACACATTTATAAATATTAGTGCCAATATTTACTTTAGCACGGCGTTATCATTGATTCCTTCACCGTTTTAGCTTGCATTCACATAGATAATTTCTTAATCTAGTGCTCATCCCTTAATTGGGAATAGACTTATTATTTAGTCTATATCAATGAAAAAGTCCGAAGCGTCTGCCTATTCCACCATAGCGGCATAGTCCTGCTTATAAGGAGCAGGTTCCTATTTATATTCCAACTATCTTTAGTAAGAAAAAAATATAATCAAAAATATTTATTACTCTTATTTGAATCCTCATATATTTTTCTTCTCTTCCTAAGATGTAACATTATTTAAAACAAAAAATAAAATGATATAATATTACAAAAAATAAAAAAATAAAATGAAAAAGAAAGAGAAGAAAAAGAAAAATAAAAGTAAAAATGTGTGAGGATTCTATAAGAATCTGAAAAACAAATAAGCGCCTACATTTATTAAGGCGCAAAAGATAGATTAAATTTCGTCAAGCTTATTCTTAGCTCGATTCTTCTTAACCTCATTCCAATCCTCTGGATCTACATACCTGAATGGATGTGCTTTAAGAATATGTCGATTTTTTCTTATAAGTTTAGTCCTAATTTCATCATGCATATATTCCAGAATCTCACTATACATAAAATAAATCTTATCAAGCCTATTATGATACTTGTTCTTTATACTACATTTAGCAATATACTTAAGTCTCTCAATAGTATCATCATTAAATTCTACTTCTGGTTCTGCAACAATAGTAGAACTAAGTTTATCTACCCATCCAACATATTTCTTATATAAATGAAGGCTTGCAATGCTTGGAACAATGTTACTCGAAATATGATTATAAATCACCTTTCCTATGTTTCTATATGCACCTGCATCTGGCTCATTAATTACTGCTGTAACAGATCTATTCTTTTCGTTAATATAATATTCTATCTTATTTGCCATTTTAAATTAATTATTATCTCCTTTATTTTTGTTTAATTATCTTTTGTTGTATCAATAGAATTGAGTTTCTTTTCTGCTTCTTTTGCCACTACAGACCCTATAGCAAGCACAATACAGCATGGAATAATAAAAACGAACTGGAGCCATAGTGGTAATAGCACATAACTCCAGTTCCAATCAATTTTATTACACAATTTAAGCCCGATAAATAAGAGTCCTAACATATCGTAAAAATTCAATCTACTTATATTCTTAAGATCAATCTTTACTTTGATCAATTGCCTCTTTAATTTATTGATCATATCTTTTGCTTCAGATTTATTAATATTTTTATTATCCATTTATTTCATCCTTCTGATTATTATTATAACATTCTCTGGTATATTCTTCAGAGCCACAAACTTCCCATGAGCCATCTATATAATAAGAATTGTTTGGTAATGGTATTGAATCATCATTTAATGCTATATCTATAGCTTCTTTTAATGTATTGGCTTCTATTTTTACTATTCCTGCCATACTATACATTACAGGAATTGTCCATGTTTTCATACTGCTTTTTATTCTTTCTATTTATTTTGCTTCTCAATATTCTGTACTTAAATTTAAATGGTTCATACTCATATGTTTCGACTAAGAAGTCATGAATAGTTTTCTTAATTTCTATTGCGTCCATGTCCTCAAACATTTTATCATCTAATTGTATAGATGTAGGAAGCACGCACTGAAGCAAAATTGGATTATTACATATCCATTTAATTTGATATACTCTTAACATTTTTTGCCTCGTTTTCTTCTGCTAATTCCTTAATGGTTTTAGCATATCTATTAATTTTTTCATAATCATCTCTTTGAATTGATTTTATTTCTTTCTTAACAAGAATATGCTGTGAATTATTCTTCTTATCTATAATTACATAGAACATTGTTATATGATGATTTGTAAAGAATTCTATTTCTAAGTATATCTCTTGATTATTACATTCTTCACAGCTATATTCTATTTGAATTGAATTATTAGCTGTTGGTACTATGCAATCTGGTCTATACTGCAAACGTAAAACATTTTTTTGAACTTCGTGTACGAACTTTGGGTCAAATGAATCTGCATTATATTGATTCCAATTATTTTTAAGATCTAATATATCTTTAAATATGGTTCTAACTTCTTTTTGATCTTGTCTAGTCATAATACTGCTCCGTTTCTTCATCACATAAAATATAATATAATGCTTGTAAAACTATATCTGCTTCGTCCAATTCAATGTCATTGTCTATTAGACATTGTTTTGCTTTATCATATTTTTCTTGTGTTACTATCTGCATTTTTATTATGCCCTTTAATACTTTTGGTGCTGAAAACGAGACTTGAACTCGTAAGATCTATATCGAAGATCATCAGGGCCTAAACCTGACGCGTCTGCCAGTTTCGCCATTTCAGCAAATGGAGCGGGATGGAATAAATCACGGCATTAAAATTTTATCCTTACTACACAACCGTTAATGGCCACTATCGTGAAGCATAGTAGCTGCCTTGCACTCCCGCTGGTCTTATATTTGAGCTCATGTGCTCAAACACAAGATAAAAAGGCTCGTGTAATTACGAGCCTATATATTATCAAATACAGATTTATACTAAATTATATTTTTAAAGTAAATGTACATTATCCGAATTGTACTTCTAGCTATTTTTAAATATTACGGACTAATATATTATACGCCTATAGTATATTAGTTTTTATCTTTAGTAAATCGAAATTGTTTTAATTCGTTCAGGTGCAATCAATTATTTTATATATAAAATAAACCTGTATTTGTAATTTTTGAATTTAATTATTATGATTCTGTAGTGACATATTTAATATCCAGGCACTGATTATAATAAGTCCAGCTATGATCCTGAATTTGAATTGCTAAGAATCTTAATACGTCTAGGATACCATCATATGTAGTCCACATAGCTATATTATAATTACATTCTGCTTCTACCATTTCTTCTACTAGATTAAGATCTATGTTTTCAGGAATATTGGGAAGAATGCTATCTGTAATAAGAGTTCGCGCCGTATAAACATCTTCATCACAGACATTATTTTCATCATCATATTCATCTAAATCGCATAATATATAATTAATTAGCCAATCAAATATAGTTTGTCTTTCAGCTATAGCATATGCACATGCAATCAATGATTCTTTAGAATATTCATTTTCAAGCATATTACACCATTCTGTTCTTTGAACTACTAATTTGTCATGTAATTCATTTAATGTACTAATCATAGTTTCTCCTATTAACCGAGAGCTATTCTTTCAATAGCTACTGATTCATCATTATCATCTATGATATTATCTTCTGTAAGAAATGTTCCTGCGAAATCAATAGGAGCAAATCTCTTAAGGCTTGGCTTATCTATACCACATACGTTATTTGTAATCTCATATTTATGAAGACCCTTAGGAATCTGAGATTCTTTCAGTCTTCCCGGACTATAAGTTCCTACATGATCTTTATTAAATATATCTGTAATTGTAATTATCTTCTTGTTTTCCATTTTTATTCTCCTTTTGCATTAACCATATTTTTTGATAAGTTCTATTGGTACTTGCATTCTATTTCCGAGACCATGTTGATAAACGCGATCCCAAGCACATCCTTCTCTATGAGTCTGGTCTACTAAAGTCCATGGATCAAGTGCGCGTTTTTCTTTTACAACCCTATCAATCAGCTCTACATCAGCAGAACCAATGTCAAAATCCTCATAGATGTCCGTGATAGGCATAGCACCAGCGCCGCAGAAGAAGTAATAGGCTTCTGGGACTACAGGTCCGAAACGCCATGCCTCAATTGTGTCATCGAATGCGGGAACACCTTTCTTCTGTAGATATTCCTTCTGTATGAAGTACAGTATCTTCTGAAGCTGTAGATTGTTTATAGGTTTGTTTTCCTTAGCGCATTTCGTAATAATGTATTTCGATATGTCAAGTACAGACATTACCATAATATCCACCAATATTCTGTATATTTACGATTATAATTACCTTTTAATGGGACATTTTCAAGTTCAGTCATTCTTAATCTTCGATTACTATATTTTTTAAGATATTTCTGCATATTAGAATTCTTAGCATATTTAATATACTGTTTTTCTTCCGGTATATCACAATGATTTTGTCTATCATAATCTTTGATCCATGTATTACCAGTGTAAATATTATAATGATTTATACTATTTTTAAGACGAGCTATTTTCGCTTTTTTCATTTCACGTCTATAGTTTCTTATATTATACATTTTTCTACGCATAGTATCTTATACCTCTTACTTGAAAAATATTATTTCTCAAGACAATAACATTTAGTCTTGACACTATTGTATTACTAACCAAAGTCAAAGCAATATAGTATTTATGTGCTCAATTATTATTTAGCTTTTTAAACCATTAATCATATTAAAAATAATAGTTCTTAATTTATCTATCGGCAAGAACTATAAAAAAATCCGAATATACTATTGCACATATTTTATTGTAGGTTATTATCAGGCAGAAAAGCATAACGCTGCTCCTGATCCAGGCATAGATGCTACATCAAGTTTTCACAATCTATGTCGTACCCTCCAGTCCCTCCCTACAATAAGCCTGACTTACACAAGCATGTATTATCCTTATACATAACACAATATATAGGCAATCTCATATCAATAGTCTGTGTCTTCTATAGATATACTTAGCACTAGATTGGCTGCCCTAAATATCTTATATACTTTCAAAATAAGCATATCTGCGATATCTTCTATATTCATAAAGGACATAGCACATATGCTTATTTTAAGTTATTATATTTATAATATCTGCTGAAGCTTAAACGCATTAACACAATACTGTTTCTGATTACAATACCATAATATATAATCAGATATATTTTTTATTGCATATTGCATCAAAATAATCCGTCCATTCTTTCTATTATTAATTTGATATTTATATTATAATTATTTGCTAAATCATAATCATAGTCAATACTTTCGCTCTCAGCGCAATAATACTGCATGTTGTATGACAAACCAAAATTACGCATATCACTTAATTCCAAAGCCAAATCTAATTGATTTTGAGTATAAAAATGATTCTTTAATCGCATTGTATATGTTACAGATATAGGAAATTGTAGTACATAATCATCATTGTTTTTAATTGTATATCGTGCAAAATCATATATTTCTTTTTTAATCCTATTTGATAATTTTATAATATCACATTTACGTGTAAAATATTTTTTAAGTAAATTGATCATTGCATATTTCCACATTAATAGTAATTTTCAATGTCTGAACTATATATCGCACACTACAGTAATTATATTTTTTTGTTTTTCCATTACTTACATAATCTGTATAATAATCCACATTATATGTATCAATAATATGTCCTATGTCTGTTTTATTTACATATATTATATCATCAATAGAATATTTATACCTATTATTATATTCGTCTATTATGATTCCTTCTTTAAAATCAAGAAAATTTGCAAGCGTATTGATATCTATCTTATCCTTTTCAACATCGCAATCCAAATATAATTTATACTCATTGCTAATTATTGTATCTGTATTTAAATTATGTCTTTCATATACTAATGCTGGTACTTGTTTTATTATTTCTTCTGCTATGTAAGATTTCAATTTGGAAGCAAGAGATTTTGCACGCAATAATTTCTCTATATATTCTTTTAACAAATCAATCATTATATTATTTTTATAGGCACATTATAATTATATCTTTGACATAGTCTTTCGAATTGTGGTTTCTCATATAAAATTGTATCTATTCTTATTGATATGCACTTTTTTAGATCGTTAGTATATCTTCTTTGGATATTATCTATAAAGAGAATATAATTTATATTATCTATTATGATTTCATATAATTTTATATCGCGATTAAATAATATACGCGTGAAAATATTTGATAATATAAATTCTTGATCTGATTCTGATAGCCCCAAATCTTTAAGATTTATTTGTATGCAAAACGAATGCGTATGAGAATATTTTTTAGACTGCTCATTCAGCATAGACATTTGTTTGATAATATTTTCTTTTATCGTATTTAATATAAGATCAACGATTTTTTGTGATTTTTCCACTTGATTCAAATATTTGTTAATTATGTTAATCATTTATCATTTAAGTGGCAAATGTTAAATTTTCGATCTTAAAGAATGTGTATAAGCCAAAAAACACATTTGTAATACTATATTATTTTATTTTTCTCCTCTAAAACAATATTCGTTCTTAGGTACTTTATAATTGAATATTTGACAATATGTAAAATCATTCTTTTTTATGTAATCATTGTATATCTCAATTCCACCTCATACGGTGTCTTTTAGAATAACAATCCTTAAGAAAATCTTTGAAGTATTCATAATCCTTACCATCTGAATAAGCACCATAAGTAAAAATATAGCCTGTAAAATCTATATCTTTAATCAGATTATAGATTTTTTTACATGTTTTGTATGAGATACTTCCATCGCAATCAGACATAAATAAAAAATCGAGGATATCATTATCCTCGTCAGGAAATTGTTTTTTAACAATTAGATCATTGATTGCTTTATCCCATTCTAATGGACGTGATAGCATCATTGAAGTATCAGAGTATATTTTATAAAAATCTTCGTCATATGCTTTTGCTATCTGATTACGTAAATTGGCGAAGCCGATATATGAACACTGAAAGGCTCTATCTATACCTGTTGCGTGAATTTTGAGTCCCATTTTTTATTCTATATTCTGTAATGTATCTGTAGATTTTACATACTCGGAAATATAGTGATGTAATTCATAAATGTCAACATCATAATTTCCGTGAAGAATGAGTTCCACAGACTGCATTGGATAACTATATAATACGCCGTGCAATATTTTTCCTTTATGAAGACCATCTTTATGAAATTCTTCAAGATACTTATTTATTGCATACTTATATTTGTAGTGCTCTTCGGCACCATCTGGTAAGACAATTATAATTGTCTTTGTACGCTTTTTATTCCATAACATATTTGTTTAATCTTTCTCTTTTTTTGATATAAATAAACTAGAGTCTAATACGAAAAAATAAGGACATTCTTCGCTATGCTCTAAACAGCAATCATCTTGACCATTTTTAGATAGTCTACATGACATATCCCATCGCACAGGACAGCGATCTTCAGAAAATGGACAATCATGTGCTGATTGAGGCATAGAATCAACTAATATTCTCATTGTTATTATCTCCTATACATCTATTTTCGAACTTTTTATAATGCGTTTGATTTGGTCAGTTCGTTTGTTAAGTGCTGCCATTTATTTTGCCTTTTTTAATTAGCTCATTAATATCCCATATAGCCGGAATACTATCTTGAAGAAGAAGACATGAATAATCATAACGGCAATTATCAGCAGTATTTACGGGACAGTGTCCACAGTCACCATATTTAGTCCATTGCATATCACAATTTAACTGTAAGACTTCAAGTGCATGTTTTATTTCTGCCTTTAAAGCCATATTTTTCCATGCTTCATATTTTGCTTCTTTATTCATGACATAATCATCTACAAGATTATTCCATTCTATAATAGCCGATTCTTTTGTATTATGTGAATTCTTTTTTGGATATGCGAAGCCACATGAACAATCAACAGTATAATTAATGACATGCTCAAAATTAGCATAATAGTCATGAGTATTTATTTGTGGAATCTTATGACAGACTGGACAGCATTTAAGTTTTTCTTCCATTACTTTAAGGCCTCTTCGATCATTGCTTTTACTTCTTCATAGCTATGGCATACTTCATAGTTAAGCTGATATAATTCTTGTTCGTTATTTTTATTGTCATGTCTACTCAGAATAGTTTTCATGTAAATGACTGTATCATAGTTACCTAAAGCCATAATAGATTCAATAGCGTCAATATTTATTAAAAGTATGTTATCATTTTTTAGATAAACTTCAATAAATCCTTTTATAATGCCTCCTCTAATTCTTCAATAATAACTTTTGCATACCCGGATACATCCATTACGTCCTATAAGATATATTTTAGTGTTTTTACTACTGCTTGACACATATTGTATTATACCATATATGTTTTCATACTTATATTTTTTAAGAATGTCTATCATAATCTACTATAATCAATCCTAATTACAATATGTATATTATTTAATCCAGTTATAGAATATGATGATCTATTATTTTTTTTCGAATTCATTTCGGTTTTAAAGCCTCCAAAATCTAATATAGAAAACTCGTAAAAATAACTGTATGATTGAGTTATGTGCCGTGCATATTCTTTTTTATATTTTCTGATCAAGCGGTTAAAAGCGCGCATAAAATCCTTTTTCCATTTATTTGTTTCTATTATATTTATAGGAAAATTAATATTCTCATACCATGATTCAGATCTAAGTAATCTTGTATGATTATCATATTCTTTGATTCTTTTTGTAATTATATTCTTATCAATATAATCTATTGTCCATTTAGCTAATATATCCGAAAGAGAATTGTTATATTCTCTTATTAAGTTTTTCATATAAATTATTTTTTAACTATCTATATAATATAATCTTTTGACGCTAATCTTTATTCCTATATCTACTCTTAAATAAACCATAAAGACAGTGTCATCTATAGGTTCTATATCAAAATCATTTACTGTGACAATATAAGTCGCAGGAGTATTATTTTTATAAAGCGGTATTGTTATTGCGGGCTTGAATTTAAGTATCTTATTTTTAACCTGAGTATATATTTTTTGGCGCTTATCTTTTCTAATTTGATCCAAGAATTTGCATCTATATACATAAGTGCATCTGAATGCATTAAATAAGTTTTCGTCGCGTTTTATTCTACTTATAGCACTTCTTCTTATATCGTCAGATATACATTCTATAAGATCTTTAGGATTTTTTAATTTATTATACTCTATCCATTTTAAATATTTAGTAAGTATATTAATCATTTTTGTATTTATATTTGTGCGCCTATTCTTCTTCTTTGCTTCTTATATTTTATATTTTATGTATTTTATAATATAAAATCTTATAATTATAATTGCGCCGCCCTCTACTCTTTTTACAGACTATATTTCCAAATCATAAAAATCCTACGGTATCTTAATAAGAAACTAATAAGAAACTAATAAGAATAGGAAGACTAAGAGAGTAAGAAAATATATATATAATATCAAGAGACGAATATATAGAGTAAGACATAGAATAAGTTATGTCATATGAGTATCTGGTTATACCAGATACTTTTTATTTTGGTTCAGGATATATAGATCTGGATGAATCTATTTATAGCGATTTAAAATAAAATCCTGGAGAGGGGTCTATTTATAGCGGTTTAAAATTTATATCTTCGGAGGAATCAATTATAATCAATGATTACAAATATAATCAAGTGTGTGAATCAATTAAGGATTTATATTTTATATTTTCGTAAGAATCAAACTAATCTGATGATTAAAAATATAGATCTTCGGAGGAATCAATGATATTCTTTTTATCTTAAAACTGTGAATCAGAGATATAAATCTTATGACTCAAAATTTAATTAAGTATAAGAATCAAAGACTCTATTCTGAGATTTAAAATATAGATCTTCGGAGGAATCAAACCAATCTAATGATTTATATTTTAAATCTTCGGAGGAATCTGAGATTTATATATTGTTATTATTTTTTGAATCAAACCAGGTTCATTTCAATATAATTATTCGAGCGCATACGCGCACGAGAAACAATTTAGTATATTATATTTTATAAATAAAATATAATATACTAATCTTTAAATACTATATACACATAGCATATAATATTTTTCTCTTTAAAATTTTAGTCTCATAATTTATGATTAATCCTATTGTCATATAAACAATAGTCTTATTGTATCTCTCTATATATAGTCTCATATATTTATATCTTTCTATATAATCCTGAGAGATACAAATCTTAAATCTGAATCTAATTATAATATGCCTCTAAATGCTTCGTATTTGCAAAATAAGAGCATATAAGAGCCTTTCGAATATCAAAACCTTATAAATTGTTTTAAGTGCTTTATATACGCTTAAAATGCAATTTATAAAATCTTATTATAATTCTTATGATTCATATTCAAGATTCTTTATATATAATGGCGCTCGTATAAGTGATTGCCCTTATATATATTATGAGTCATGAGTATAAGTATAAGAGTTTTTGGTCGCGCCCAATCTTATTCTTATTATTCTTATTCTATGTTTCTCTATGTAGAGTATTTATATTCTTTCTATATAAGATTTCTCATGACTCTGTGATCAGGCTAGGAATTTATTGCGCCCGATCATTTATTTTTATAAGCTTAAGACTTAGTATAATTATATCTACGATATAATTATACTAACCTTTATAATGCTTATTTATATCCTTTAAAAAATATTTATTTTAAAGTCTCATTTTTGCAAGATTGATTCTTTCAACTTGCAGAATTTTGCCATTTTATACTTCCTGGGCATAATTGCAGACTCAACTTTTTGCAAGTCATTATATTTTTTTCTTGCAAATATTATATTTCGATTCTTATATCTCTTTATATATAGTTTCAGGGTATATATATATATTCTCTTTTATAATTATAATCTTATAATATTTATTATATATACAGACTTATAATATAAATCTATATACTAACCATAATAACGCCTTACTATGTCTTTAGCCCGGGCTTCTTAAGAATAGTATATTATATATATTCTTTTTGCTTATATATATATTATATATACTCTTGGGATTATAATAAAATAAGAGAGGAATGTATATGCGCCTGACTTATATATTATATATACTCTTATATTATATATATAAGTATAAGAGCTATTATATATATAAGATCCTGAGTAAATAAAATTAGTTAAGTATATTTCTGGCTCGCATAACTTTGAACTTGATTCTTATATTATATAATCATAGATATATATAAAATAATATTCTTATATTATATTTATCCCAACCGCTATGGTTTTTAAGGGTTCCCACCGGTTGTAATTAAGTTAACTATAATATATATATTATTTTATATTCTTATGATTTATAAAAATCATGTTTAGTGTTTTACGTGCACAAAAGATTCTTTAACTTTATTCTTAGATTCTTGAATCTCTTATATATATACTCTCTCTTAGTCTTATAGAAAAAGAGTATAGGGCTCGCTTCGCTCGCCCAAGATAAAATAGTCTGATTATTAGCTTCTGGTCTATAGACTTTTAGTAAGATTATTTACTTCGTAAATAATCTTACTAACCTGTAGATTGCATATTCACAGGCAATAAAAAATTATTATTCTTATCTTGCTGTTTTAACACAATCTTGCTATGCGTTAGTGACCTGAAGCTAAGACTGCCGAGGGGGCAAAATGGAATTAACACAATATTGCTCTTTTTGAGTCATTTAGCAATTTTGTGTCAAACCTACGATTCAGAAGTATATCAATTAGTTATTTATAAATTTAAGGATTTTATATATAACTAATCTATAGATTTAAAGTTCTGACTGACCGTAGGAACCATATAATGCAAGAGCCTTAACACTATATTGCTTTGACTCTTTTTATTTTATTTATCTTATATCTTATTATAGATTGGATCCTGTATGCTTTATATATATTTATCTTTAGACTTACGATTCTAATAGATAGACATACGATCTATAATAAGACATACGATAGAATAAGAGTGCCCTCGCTGGCGCTCGGGCATGTGTGTAAATATATAGATTGGCGCTCGCACAAGTGAGACCATTTAATATACAGGCTTTATATTATAGTCCTAGGTTAAATAATACAGTGCCTGTAAAATATTGTGGCGCGCCAAATCTATAGCCTTATTTTTATATCATCAGATTTGCTTTTATATTTTTCTCGCTAATCTATTTTTTATTTAAAAGTCTTTATATTTTCTTTTATCTCCGGGAATAAAAATAAAATTAAATGAAACCAGGGATAATTTTTAGATTTTATAGAATAGCAAGTATAAACGCTCACTTTATGATTTGAGGCTAACGATTAAGACATGGGATTTATAAAAACAAAAAATTTAAAACAAAAAAATAAATTAAGATTTTAAAAAATAAAATTTTAAATAAAAAAAGAAAAAAGATAAAAAAGAAAAAAGATAAAAATATAATATAAAAATAAATTGATAAAGTACTGTGAGGATTCTATAGTATCCCTACGCTTGTAACTCAACATATCTAGAATCTGTTAAGAGGATGTGCGCTTAATAAGATACTATTGACTTATAAAGATAAAAAAATATAAAGTCTGCCCATTCATCTTTATTTCAAGTTTATAGTTTAATTTGAAATAAAAACAAATAAACAGGCTTTATATTTCAAGTTCAGAGTATATTACAAACATAAGACCTTAGGATCATTATCTGTGTCAAAGAAAGCTGCCTGCTCATAATCTTTCTGATTGCTCTTATTCTCTTTTATAAGATCCGTAGCAATCTTATCACATTTCTCATTATAGAAATGCTGATTGTGTCCTTTAATCCATGTAAAAGAAACATCATGAATCTGAAGCAGTTTATCAAGTCTCTGCCAGAGCTCAAGATTCTTTATAGTCTTTTTGTTTGACTGTTTCCAGTTATTTGATTTCCAGGATTTAAGCCAGGAAGTTGCGCCATCTACAACATATTTAGAATCTGAAGTTATTTTAACGATGCAGGGATATTTAAGGGCTTCAAGACCTTTTATAACTGCCATCAGTTCCATCTGATTATTTGTTGTTTCGGGTTCATAATCTGAGAGTATCTTTTCATGTCCTTGATACTGTAAGATACAGGCATAGGCGCCTGGTCCAGAATTACCGGAGCAAGCGCCATCTGTAAACATATTAATTGTCTTAGGTATAAGACCCGGATAATTGTCCATTGATTCGATTAACCTATTTCTATTCCCTTTCCGAATGCTATACCACCAACTCCATTGGTGATAGAATTCTTAGCTCTGTTTGCGTTATCTGCTGCTTTAATAACATCTGGATCAGCCTTAATATCGTTGCAAGTCTCAGACGCAGTTTCAACAGCAGTCGAGAGAATCGAAGATCCAGTCTTAACGGTAGTCTTAACAAGAGTCTTGGTAAGCATACCAAGCGCCTTGATTCCCGACTTAACGATAGGAGCAACTATGTTTTCTGCTGCATACTGACCCACATTAGCAGCAGTTGTGGTAGTTTTGCCAATGCCTCTTACAGCACTGTTCGTAGCCTTCTTTGTCTGATACCAGAGTGCGAACTTATTATATTCTGCCTGAGTAATATCAGAGAGAACAACTTTATTGTCAGCTGTTGTAGAAACGTTTTCTGGCATGATGCCAGATTCGAGAACCATATCTACAAATGCAGATGTTTCATAAGCATTTCTGAATGAGAATTTTACTTTCTCATACTTGCACTTATTCTCGGTTCTTTCTTCTCTGCGAGCTTGTTCTTCCCAGGTTTCCTCACTCTTGACATCATTAGCCATAGAGTGAAGGTTAAGCTCGTCCATAAATCTGTCGAATGCAGACTTAGGCTTCAGGGTTTCTTTGATAAGTCCTTTAGACTTAGCCATGTTGTAGACTTCTTCAAAGTCAGATTCTGCGATGTTAAATGCTTCGCAAAAGGTTTCTTTCGTATAAGCGGTTCCATTGCAAACGAAGGTTTCCTGATTGTTGTTCTCCATGATATATTTTCTCCTTTAATATAATATATTTTATGTTTTTATGCTATTAAGAGTGCTCTGCTGGCACTCTTTGCTAATTTATCTACATCACAATTAAGTTTGTGCAAATCATAGTTGTCAGTTGGACACTTATGTGCTTCTATATACTGAATAATAATCTTATTATTCATTTCTGAAGATATAGAATCGCATAATGGTTCAACGGCGTCCCAGAGATCACGATTAGCATTTCTGGAGCATTCTCCATTAATACCTTTGACCATGATCTCTGAATCGCTGTAAATAAGTATAGTTTCGTTTTTTGGAATTATATGTCTATTATTATAAACATACTTAAGAGCCTCATAAATAGCATTTAATTCAGCTCTATTGTTTGTCTGCTTATCTGCCACCCTTCCCTTCTGACTATAAGTCATTTCAAGAGTCCTTTCATCAAAAACTCCATAAGCCCAGCCTGCACGTGCAGATGGTGTACCATTGCCCATACATGCGCCATCAGTAAAAATAAGTATAAGCGTCACCTTTCTTTTTCTTTAAATTTTTATATTTTTAATTTGCTGTTGTAAGAATCTCAAAGTCGCTAAAATCACCAGACTTTATCTTCTGATTCATAAGCTGTCTTTTCTTCTCTGTCTTGGTATACTTCTCAGGAATGAGAATTTTCATACCATTAGGAAGAGTCATAGTCATATCAGACCATGAACCATATCCATGCATAATGCTTCTTACATCTTTCTTGTTAAGCACGATCATTTGATTTGAACTCCTTTTATCTTTTGTAATTTTTATTGATATAAGAGCCCTGACAGATAATTCTATCAGGACTCTTATATGTATTTATGTTAAATTATCAGATTTCGTCGACCTCTTCTTCTTCTACGGTAGAAATGCTCTGATTAATAGTCTTTGTTTCCTTCCATGCTTCATTAATATACTTCATGATAAGCTTCTGTTCAGCAGTGATTGTGAACTTTGTCGCCTTCTGAAGACTGGTATAATCGCCCAGTTTCTTGAAGCATACCTTCATTATATTCTTGGAATACAGAGAGTAAAACTCTGCCCAAAGATTCATTTCTGTCTTGTTGATTTCAGTACCAGCAAGTGTTTTGCCTCCTGTTGCAAACCAGAACTTAGGAGTTCCTGCATACAGAAGCTTGATACAATTATCATTCGTGATAATTGTAATCGGCTTGTCAAGCTTGTCCTTTGCGTCAATCTTTTTCATGACGTTCACAACGTCATTTAACGCATTGATGCGTGTTGCGGCAGTTTCTTCAGCTCCAACAGCTGCCTTAGGCTGGAATTTCTTAGCGATAGTCCTGCCGTTAGCGTCGGAAGAGAGACTATATCTCAGTGTTGTTGCACCCTCAGTTGTGATTATAATGTAGTTGTTTTCCATTTTGTTTTAACTCCTTTTAAGTTATAAAATTTATTTTAGTGGTCGCGGTTCTTTACCACCCACTTATAAATATACATAATCATAAGATTATAAATATATATACTTATAAGCAAGCAGTAAAACGAATGTATATAATCTATATGTCCAAAAAATCCCTCTGTTTATCTAACGATTATGCAATAATAAAAATTAAATGATGTTGTATAATCATAAGACATATAAGAATGAATATAAATGGATATAAATAAATTATATCAATAAATTGTGAGGATCCTAATACTCCTATATAATCTGACTCTGCTATTATGTATGAGAAAGCTGCATAAGTATAAGCTCAACCACGCGTACCTCCCCAACCGCCCCCGAAAGTGCTATAATATAAGTTGAAAAACTTGAATTCAAGAAACTCAAGTTTTTCAATATCACCCCAATGGAGGCAGGAAAATGCAAGTCACAGAATACAAAACGGAATACCGGCTGAGTCAGTGGAGCGAGATAATACGGGAGCAGAAGCAGAGCGGAAAGAATGTGCGCGAGTGGTGCCTGGAGCATGGAATGACAACTAACGCGTACTACTACCGTCTCCGGCGTGTAAGGGAATCGGTCTGTCGGAGTATTGAACATAACGCTCCCGAATTCGCGGAAGTCCCGATCGTCACCAAAAGCGGCAAATCAAATGATGTCCGCGTCGTCACCGCTAAAGGAACAATCGAGATAAACGACGCTTCTGCCGAAACGCTGGAACATATGCTGCGGGTAATGCTCGATGCTGAATAACGCTTCCGGGTATAAGAAGATCTACATCGCCTGCGGTTACACAGATCTGCGCCAGGGAATAGACGGACTGGCGGCAACGATACGTCAGACGCTTGAAATAGACCCATTCCAGAAAAACGTGCTGTTCATGTTCTGCGGCAGAAAACCCGACAAGATCAAGTGTCTTGAATGGGAAGGCGACGGATTTGTTCTCGTATACAAACGTCTGCTTGACGGAAGGTATCAATGGCCGAGAACCAGGGACGAAGTCATGGATATGACACAAGAACAATTTGACTGGCTTATGTCAGGACAATCAATTACTCCAAGCATACGCAAGGTGGTTCCGGAACACTGTTTCTAAGGAAACACTGATTTAAGGTTGTTTTCTCAGAAAAAAGCCCATAAATCCAAGGCTTTTTTCTGAGAAAACCCGATTTATTCAGTGTGTCCCTAATTGTCCGTAAAGTTTATGGAATGGCAAGGGAAAATACACACTATCCGGTTGAATTATCCTGCGCGGCATGGTATAATAAGAGCATCATATAATTGAGTACGCTTAATTGAGTACGTAACAACAACTACCGTCATCGTTCGCAAAGGAGAATCATCATGAAGCAGCTGACACCAAAAGACCTCAATACTCTGAGCAGAGAAGATATGGCTGCCATGATCCTTCAGATGCAGACGACCATAAACACGCTCTCCGAACAGGTAGCGATCCTGAACGCCAATAAATTCGGGAGAAAAAGCGAGAAGCTCAAGGTCATTGAAGGTCAGATGACTATCTATGACAGCGCGTTCAATGAGGCTGAGGCTGTCATTGATGAGAACACGGAGTCTTCGTCTACAGACACGAATAACACTGATGGAACCGAAACAGACGCTGAGTCAGAGCCTGAGATCGAAACAGTGGTTGTCCGCAGGAAAAAGCATACAGGAAAACGCGATGAGGATCTCGCGGAGCTTCCCACAAGAATTGAAAGACACGAGCTTTCAGATGAACAACTGACAGAGATATTCGGCGAGAACGGCTGGAAACAGCTTCCCGATGAGGTATATAAGCGTCTTGAATACCAGCCTGCGGTACATGAGGTCGTTGAACATCATGTGGCAGTATACGCGGCTAAGAAAGAAGACAACATAGTCCGCGCGGATCGTCCGTGTGATCTTCTCAGAAACAGCATAGCGACTCCATCGCTTGTCGCGGCTGTGATGAACGGTAAATACTCATGCGGCATGCCGCTCAAACGGATCTCGGATGAATTCGCGAGAAATGATGTCAATCTGTCTCGTGGAACACTCGCGAACTGGACTATACGCTGCGCTGAGAGATACCTGTCGCTTGTATATGACAGGCTGAGGAAATATCTCTGTGAGCAGAGTGTCGTACAGGCGGATGAAACACCTGTGCAGGTCACGAAGGACGGGCGTCCTGGCAATACGAAATCCAGTATGTTCGTTTACCGCACGTCAGAGCTTCAGAAGGAGAGGTCTGTAGTACTTTTCAAGTACGAGAAGACGAGAGGTCACCAGCATCCGGCTGAGTTCCTTAAGGACTTCCACGGAACGCTTGTCACCGACGCGTTCAGCGGATACAAGGCACTGGAGCGCGAGAGTGATGGAGACATCGTATCAGCGTTCTGCTGGGCACATGCGAGACGCGATTACGCTGACGCGGTCAAGGCTTTCAAGGGACCTGAGAAGAAGCATCTGAAGACTTCGGTCGCTCATAAAGCGCTCTTACAGATCGGAAAGATCTACATTGAAGAGAATAAGGCTAAAGTGCTTCCCGATCCGCAAGACCGATATAATTACCGCCAGGAGAAGGTATTACCTCTTGTGGAGGCTTATTTCGCGTGGGTAAAGGCGCAGAACCCGGTAACAATACTGAGTGAGAAGACGAGGGACGGGCTTTCGTACAGTATAAACCATGAGAGACAGTTGAAGACTTTTCTTGAAAACGGTATGGTGCCGATAGACAACTCCGCGACTGAGCGCGCGATCCGTCCGTTTACGATCGGCAGAGCTAACTGGCACATCATTGATACTGTTCACGGAGCCGAAGCCAGTGCGATGATTTACAGTCTTGTTGAGACCGCGAAAGCCAATAATCTGAAAATTTACGAGTATCTGAAATATCTGCTTGAGAAGATCCCTGAGCATATGGAGGATACGAATCTTGATTTCACAGACGACTTACTTCCGTGGTCAGAGTCCCTGCCCGATTGCTGCCGGAGATGAGATGCCTGAGATGATGCCGCCCACCGCTGAGACGCGGTGGGCGGATTCTTTTTTGGGGTACGCGTGGTTGCGCTGGTACCTGCATAATAGCAGAATCAGTATATAAAGGAGAAGAGAAAATGAGAAAAGAGAAAATAAGATGAACTAGCAATATTATAAGTATATTGCTAAAAAAGTGTGAGGATCCTAATATTCCTATATATCCAATTGCTATAAATAAAGAGAGTAAATATAGCAATGGATATATGAGAACAAATAAGCTTATTCTGTGAAGTCTATATCTATATACATGGTATAGACATCAGTCTTTATACCATGAATAAGATTGAGTCTTGTGCCAACGATATTTGCATATCTGCCAGTCATCCAAGACTCAAGAACCTTTGGAATGAATACTGGTATAGAGATACGCTCATCGTCAGTGGAACGAATAACCATAAAGTATTTATCGTTTTTCTTTATGATTTTCGTTTTGTTGTGTTTACGATTCAGGATAGTCTGATACTTTTCCTGAACGTTATCTTCGGTATAATAAGACATCATGACTTGTACAGATGCCTTGTTATTTACCTTTGGGATTTTGATTGCGTCACGAAGGGACTTACCTGCATAGAGCCTTTTATCTTTTCTGAAGACTTTGAGTGCTCCAGTATAAGGCTTTTCTATGTAGCAGATATGCGAGTTTTCTTCGCATTCTCCATCTACAAAGTTTAGGGTTTCACCTTCATGGACTCTATGTTCATCATCAGATTCATCATAGAGTTTTTCTCCAATGAAGTTTACAGAAGCAAGTCCCATACTTTCAAGCATCAGAAGATACTCTTGCTTGCAAAGATGCAGATAGAAGCTATTTTCTGATTCTTCATCTCCTCTGCGAGCACAGGCTTTTATATTTAAAGCCCTGTCTTCAGGAGTCATGTCAGGAGTAGCAGCTCTGAGCATGTTTTCTAGTCTTGAGATTCCATCGTTAAAGAAGTTAAGAGCTTCTCCATCGATAGAATCTTCATCTTCTATAGACATGTCTTCAGATTTGATTGCACCGACCAAATCCTTATACATATTCTTTATCGTATAGAAGATTCTGTCTTTTTCTTCGATTGCATTGACTGCGTCTTCTATCTGATAGACAGGTTCCTGTAACTGGAGATATTCTAGTATGCCAGATTCAACTATTCTCTGAGCATAGTTGATGCATGCGCCTTTGGTTTCCCAAAGAGGATCAGGAACGATGATCTTCTTTTGGTTTTTGTCGATGAGCTCAGATACAGAGGGGAGATGCGTAGTGATTCCCTCTCTTTTATCGAACTTGATTGTGGCGGGCTGCATACCCATACACAATACACTTTCCATAAGAAGAGAATCGATGCCAGACAGATCCGTTAATTTCTTAGCGTAATCTATCGTAAGTTCCTGCCTCATTCTGCCCACTTTACAGTAGTCAGAAAGAAACTTTATAAAGTCTTCTTTAGACTGTCTGCAATGCATAAACTCATCATAGAGTCTCTTTTCTCTGTCATATGAGATAGAGATCACGTTGTCTTGATCCTTCTTGAGTCCTATATAAGGATTCACATATTCCTCATCAGATTCAAGACCGAGAGCCTTTATAAGCTTTTTTCTCATATTGTCATCGGCATTAGCTATAAGCTGTGCCTTTGTGACGTCATTAGAAATCTGGCCGATACTGTATTTAATACCAGCCACTTTGTTGAGCGTGAGTTTTCCCTGATCTGCAAGACCAAATGTCCAGTTGTTCATCTTATTTTTCTCCTTTGGATTTTTATTTTTGTTTTTATTTTTTTACCCCGAAGGGCTAAGACAGACCATTACTGGTCTATCTTAACGATTACGGGATCATGCTTCAGGATGTGATAAAGGTCATTATAACACTTCATCTCTCCTACTAGTTCTGGATGTTTCTCTTTAATTATGTCAAGAGCCTTATCTGTGATAAGTATCAGGAACTGCATCATATCGGTATCAAAATCTGACCCTGCATGCTTTTCCTTAAATGTTTCAGAACAAGGCATGACTGCTATAGAATCCTGATACATGAAGTATTCATGTTCAAGGTTCTTGCGCAGATTCTCATTCTTTATGGTTTTATTGAGTCTTACTTTTATGGTATTCAGAGATAAGAGATTATAAATCTCATACTCATCCACATCCATAGTAGGATATTTGAATCCTGCTACATAAGCTTCAGACTCAGGAATTCCAAGATCTTCAAACATCTTGATCAGGTGTCTGTTATACATCTCGAATTCATTCAGGATGCATTCCTGAGATAGGTTTTCTGGTCCGACTACAATGCCCTTACCAGACCCTCTCATAGAGATGCCAAGATTAGACATCTTTTTGTTTGCGGTCTCAACCATGTTTTTCACAATATCGAGTGCAACGTTAGAGTCTTTTCTTGCATATTCAGGGAATGCACCAACCAGCACATCTCTCATGAATATATTATCTGAGTCGAATGTATCCAGAGACAACACTCTACCTTCAGATTTAAGAGATCTTTGAGCTGTGCCAGTAAAGTCATACTCAAAGAGTTTCTTAGTCATTTTCTTTGTCAGGTCGCTATTCTTCATAGCACACTTAGCAAAGATAGTCGAAGAGAAATGCACCTGAGAATCACCTTTCAGGACTCTGAGAACAGTGTATTCAGGAGCAATACTCACGTCATATACAGACTTAAGAGTATTTGCATCCATGAATATATCGATTGGCGCATCTTTATCTCCGATAATAACCAGAGAGATTTCCTTGTTTATTATCTTTGATTTGATGGCCGGATCCTTAACTTCTTCCCATGTGAATTCCTGAACAGGAGTCCCATCTCTTTTAGCGAGATAGTTGATCTTGTTCTGAATCATACGAGATGGAATCGTTATGTAGCCATATTTACCCTGAGCTATTCTACCCTGGATAAACATGCCATTGAGAGCGCCGGGATGAATATCCTTACTACAGGATTCTTTGATATGATTAGCCAGAGCTTCAGAAGAACCCCAACACATACCATCGAATTTGTTATCTACAAACTTCTTGTTGTAAATAGCAATGCGTTTGCAGATTCCAAATGCTTTAGAACCAGCCAGACACTGGAATAGCTTGGAAGATTCCTTTGCCATGTGAAGATAATCCTTATCTCCACGATTGATAGACAGGAAGTCATTGGACGCGCTATTGATTGTCTTCTCCCAATCAACAGTATCCTTACCGGCAAGGATTATATTACGTCTTTCACCAGAAGGAGAATTGCCCAGCATAGAATAATGAGTCCATGTCTCATCGAGCTTACTGACAACAGAGTTATCAGTAAGCTGATAAGAGCCAATGGACTTATCATCTCCGGTTATTGCGATAGCAAACTTAAGAGTATTGTTAGGCAAGCGCTTGCCCCAAATGCCCTTAAGCAGGATAAGATCCCAGATGTCTTTGGCATCGCCATAACACACCTGAATTATTGCATCTGTTCCTATTCTACGACCTTCAGGGAAAGTCTTAGAAGAATTGTTTATGGTATTCATAAACATCATATCTCTGTCAGTAAGCTTATCAAAGATTTCTTTATTGGATCTGATAAACTTATTGTTCTCGATGGATGTATAATCCATTGAGATTATGATACCTGCGTTCATAGTCACACTTATCATTATTCTCGGTATGATAAGCGCTGTATCTGTTTTCTTCATCAGATACGGAATCATTGCGTTGACGGTGCTCTTTCTCTTTATCATGACATTTTCTCCTTTGTGTTTTATCTATTTATTTTCTATGTATAAATAGATATTTATATTTTAACTCATTATATCATTATCTTTTTATACTGTCAATAGAATTTCATAAATTAGATATTCGGTAATATTTACCGGATATAATTTACAGAAACTATCTTGACATGCGATAAAAGATATGGTATAATATTTCCTGTGCTCTTCTCTTCTGTTCTTCCAGTTATAAGAATCTACTATGAAAATAAAGATGAAAAAGATTAGTAGAAGTAAACGGAAGAAGATAAGGTACTTAAAAAGTTGTGAGGATCCTAATTGTCTCGTAGTCGAACTTATATAGGAATCTACTATAGAGGGAATCAGAATCCTCTTTTCTTTTTAAGTATGGGAATCAGCCAATAGCCTCTATTCCAGTTTCGTTGAATTCATTGGTCTCGTCATCTTCTTCAGGAGTAACAAGAGTGTTATACTTGCCATTCATGAGATCTTCGACAGTTTCATGATTCATACCAATCTCACGATTGAGAAGAATCTGTCTATCATAAGATGCAATGAATCCAGCGATAAGCTTTCTCGCCCTATCGCTGACGTTTTCGTTAGCGAACCTGAAGATATTTCCATCTTCGTTCAGGAAGTAGAATCTGATGCACGGAAGAGTAAACTTCTCGCGATCCCAATCCGCTTCACAGACTCTATACCCTCCATTGTAAGGGGTATAGAGAAGATACGTAGGGATATAAATCTTACCGTATCTTGTATCCTTAGGCGTGCGAACCAACTTTATTCTGATGTTAAAGTTGGCGATACTGAAGATGTTCTCCGGAATCTTACGGATAGAGTCAGCGTTCTGGATATTGTTAGCGGTCGTGGTGCAGATAATCTTCGTCATGATGGATCTCACTTTCTCCTATTTATAGCATAGGTGCTTAAAAATAAAATGATATTATGAATGCATCAATTGCTATTCATATCAAAAAATCCCTTTGTTTATCAGACAAAGAGATTTGTGACCCATAATCTATAGAGGCATAAATTCTATAGATTATGACGCACTAGACCTGACACCTATTTAACGTCGTCTAGTCGACGCAGATAAATCCTTACCTGAAAAGAATGCATATCCGAAGGAGTATGTACCACCTATAGCTGAAGCTATAGTTATTATAAGACTGACGATTGCATAGATTGGCATACTATAAACAGTAAATCCTGCTGTAAATAGGAATCCAAATATGCATATTGCGAAGAGGACATAAGAGATGTACTCATTAAAGATTCGCATCTATATAATCCTCCTCGTAGTCATAATCTTCAGTCATGACAGAGTCTATAGCATTCTGCCATTTCTCAGAATCCCATTCTGCATTAAAGAAGGGCTCTTCGTATTCGTCTCCTGAGATTGTGAGCCTCATAGGCAGAGTGGTCAGCGCGAGAACACTTTCTATATACTCGTTTGATACGTCCATAGGAGTTTCTATCTTAACAGATATCCACTTCTTATCCGCCTCTGAGATAAGGCGCTTAAGATCTGCCTTGATTCCTGCGAGACCTTCGACCTCATCTGTATAGTAATCTCTAGAGAGAGCAATCTTGCTGAGTATATCATTGACTCCGCTTATCATGATGTTGTGTTTCATTTTATTTTTCTCCTTTTGATTTTATAATCATGGTATAATAAAAAGACACTGAATAAAACAGTGTCTTTAATATTATATATATTCGGTGCTCATTAGTCCTTAAATACAAGATTTAAGAATAATAAGCTTCGTTATAAGTCCTTGGCTCACAATGTTTCCCATTCCATGTTTCCAAAATCTTTTGAAAATTATGGACGCGCCATATACTCTTATCAATATCATATCTTAAGATATTAATTTCGAGATATGGAAGGCAATAAGCGGCTTTTAAAACAGATATAATCATATCTACAGAAGATGATAAGTCTGTAGGTATGTATATATTGAGCCTTAAGCCACCTAGTTTTTTATTATGCAGATTCATAATAAAGTTAGAAGCAATAGTATCTGAATCTGCATAATCTTCGTATTCTCCTTCTGCTTCTATAGATTTATAATCTTCGAATATGTATTTACTAGTATCTACATATTGTGGGATATAAGATAGGACAGAAGGATCCTGACACTTAAATAATAAGATGTCAAGGTCGCGCACTATTGATTCCCCCTTTCTTATAAATAGTATACCATAAGACTTTATATAAAGTCAATGGTAATGTTTACAAGAAAGAATAATCAGAATGTCTTATCCAAAAAATCCCTTTGTTTTCTACAAACTATAAAATCAGTAGAAACATCCAGAGAGTGGTACTAATCTTATATTTTCCCCGAAGGGAAAGAATAAGAATGTAGTGACGCGCACAAAATCATCTGCACTCACCGTTGTAACATCAGCATACTCCGGCGTGCATCTATAATCAGGCGTGAGCCAAGATAAATACTTGGAGGAGCTTGCGATATGAAGCAACGTTGAGACTGTGATGTAACTAACAGTGATGTGGAAGCTGACAAAGTTGTAGAATCTAAGGTCAAGTGCAGAGGCTGAGAATCTGACAACATAGATCGATCTAACGACCTGTGCTGTTTCTTCTCTTCCAAGAAATCCCTTTGTTTTAGAAGCTAAGGATTAGATGGAATTAACAGTAGGACCGGGAATCAAGGATCTGTGAGGATCCTAATCTTCCCGTATCCGCTTTGCGCCGAGCTATGGCGTTCGCAGAACGCTGTTTGCGAGACGCAAACTGCCGAACGAATGAAATGAAGCGACGGCAGAAGCGGATACTGGTGCCCCGAAGGGGAATCTGATGTTTAGGACTGCGTTTACTATACTGTAATCCTATATATCTTAGGACTATAGTATTTATATTCTGGTTCATTTGCATCATCTCCTTTCAGAGTCTTATCGGAACCAATGACAATAAAGACTCATATACACCATAATCTTTCAAAAGATTTTTCTTAGAATGTCTTGACAAATAAAAGATTATGGTGTATAATATAAATGCGTTAGATGATAGAACAGAGAGCTACGTAGTACTCTCTATTGTTATATTCATCAACACGCGCATTAACGAGCTGATCTATATGTAAGTTCAGTCCGTTAATGAGAAGATCGGATTCAGTTGCTATCTGAAGTCCGACATTCTTGGTTTTACCATTAATTGTAGATTCTATAACGAATCTATTACTATTAATGGTTCCGGTGACTATACGTCCACTCTTGATTGCTGCGAGAGTGGTTGTATAGTCATTTTCCTTATCGTCCTTACGATAAAGAACGATAGGCAGTGCATATTTACCTTCATATTCCTTCTTGTAGCTATTAGCTACGTCATCCGTTACATTGTATCCAATCTTACGGAGATACTCAGGAACCATGAACATGGTAGAGTACTTAGACTCATTCCATATAGCATTGCACAGCTGATCAACACGAGCAGAACGGATAGCGTACTGCCCGTTAGTCTCTTTCTTGGAGCGTCTGAAGTCTTTAGCAGCAATCATAGTGCCAGCCTCATATTTCCACGCATCGCTATTGCCAAGGTTATGGCTAGCTGCGCTGATATGACCAACTCCACATTTTCTGTACTCAGAGGGCAGATAGTTTCCTACATATCCAAAGCGTACATCAATATGGCTTACATCAACATGATGAGCTGCACAGAATTCCTCAACTGTCATTGCATTGTCAGAGATCCACTTTATTTCAGTGATTCTCTTACGTGCCCATGCTTCACTCTCAGAGATAACTTTCTCTACTGCTGTGTAAAGTTTAAAGTTACCAATTGTAAGTCTTCTGATGAGTATATTCTTATCAGTAGAGATAAGTGCCTTCTTTTCACCATCACCTACAAACTCATTGTAAGAAATGATAGCCTTATTCGTCTCTTCGATAGACTTCATCCAATAAGATACTATGCAGTTCTTAAAGGAGCAGAAGTAATTTCTCAGATCTTCAGGCATCTGAACGCCAGAACCAGAAAGACCAGTGGTAAACTCAGCGAGCCAGTCCTGAACGAGCCCACAGTCAAGCCACCAAGCAGCTCTGTTGGAATCGTCAATCCTAATATTCTCACCATTGTTACCTATATACTGTATCCAAGAATAGATATCCTCTATTCTCATCTCAGTAATATTGGCAAAGCGTCCGATATAAGCAGGCGCATCAGGATTTCCCTTTGCATTCAGCTTAATAACGTTCATGGCAGAAACCATGACGCCAGTCATACCAGCCTGTGCATCCATGTCCTTGATATGCATCTCAAGAACAGAATTGACCTTTACTGTGTCCGATATTTCCGGAAGAATGTTCTTAACTGTCATGTGACGATAATTGGCGTTCTCCAGAATCTTACCAATCCAAGTACGCACATTCTCACCGTTCTTCTCAATAACAGTAGCCATGAAGTTGCACTTATCACCATCGCAATCTGCGCCACTCATAGCTTCAAGAAGAGCCATAGACTCTTTACTCATATCAAGACCGATGCAGTTATCGCATACATGATCATTAACACGAACAGCTACTCGAACTGCGCCACGTTCAGACGGAGACGGGAACTTAGTGAGCACCGATTCAGTGGGCTTACCAAGCTTCTCCCATGTCTCGGTGTTGACGAAGACAACTGCAAGCCCATCTTCTCCTCTTGTCTTTCTATATGCGTCTCCATCTTCATTGAATATCGGATGCTGAGTCAGACCCAGTGTGTATCCACCCATCCAAGCCTTCGGACGGCAATCAGCTGACCAGAGTTTGTTGAACATGGAGTCAAGTGACTTAATTGTGCTCCACTTGTCTATTCCTTTCAGCATGGACGGCAGATATCCAGAATCGACATCAGGTGTAAAAGCCTGTATCATCTTATTCTGCATAGCCTTCTCGAAACCATTGATGAACATATCCATAATGGTTTTCTTGTCTTCGTCATTGGCACATCTTCTGAGCCATTTAGAGCATTCGTCAATGCTCATCTCTGACTTAGAGAGTTCTCCAAACTCATGGATTATCCAAGAGGTTCTTTCCATTTCGGAGACAACGTCAAGACGCTGATCAAGCATCTTAATAAAGTTCCTGTCGACTATAACGCCAACAGGAAGAAACGGATCTCCATAATACGTAACCTTTTCAGGATGTGCTGCGACAAGGTTGTTGAGATATTCAAGGTCAAAGACAAATGTGTCTTTTTCGCACATCAGCATGCCCTTACCCTGATATATCCTAAGTCTCATCTGGAGAGCAGTTTTGTTATCCACTCCAACAAGGTCAGGATTAGCCGATCCATTTCCGTCACCGACTCTTCCCTTCTCATCAATTACTGCAATACGGCATTTTGAGAGGTCGAGCTTGATTCTGCCAGCCAGCGAAGAAGGCATATACTTCCACTCCTTCATGAGCTGTCTCATAGAAACAGCAATTATTCCTCCATTAGACAGCTGCATGAATCTGTCATTGAGAGAAACTCCTGCGCAAAGAGCTCTCTCAAATGCGTCAACCTTATTGTTGACAACGAAGAACTTTTCTCCGGCATTCTTCATGCTGGATGTTCTTACAGACGGCATAAAGACGTTAGAAAGAACCAATCCCTTCTTGATTTCAATATCTTTAATGCCTTTCATATCAATGACGTCATACATTTCTATAATAGTTGAACCTTTGGTCCAACCACCAATGGCAACGTATACTTTCTCATCATAGATACGAATACCGTATCTATTCAGATTCTCATTGATGAGATGTGCATTTCTGATTGCTACTCCACGCTGTTTTTCCTTCGCAGTCATTGCAGTTGCAAAAATGTCGCTTATATTGACTGAGATTATGTCATTCTCCGTCATGTCAGCCTTATTTAACGCAATGTCCATAGGACGATCGATACCTATTACGGTGCTATTCATCCCAGATCTATCGAAGATTCTATATCTCCGATTAAGCTTAGCGACCTCTTCTGCCGAAACAGTGTATGCCTTGATAAGGTTTACGATTCTATAGATTCCGTCTACAGACTCGAGCACACCTCCGTTATCAAGAACTCCTTTAATTTCGCCCTTGAACTCAATGTCATTATGTATTCCAAAGACTCTTTTACCATTTTTCTCAAGAATGATATAAGGACTCTGGATAAGCAGAGTGTTAACGGCAGCTGCCTTGATGGTAGTGGTAACGGTTGCGTTGGTGTTGTTCATGGTAGTAGTGGTTGCGTTCATCATTTTTTCTCCTTTTGCTCTTAGAGCACAACAAAATAATCCACTTCTATTTTTAATTTATTTTAGAAGTGGAAGTTTATGGTGTATGCACATATTGCTCAGAATTGTATAGTGCCATCAACAATTCCTTTATCTACTTATCTTGTCTAGATATTTTTCTTATATCTATAGACCAAAGAATAAGAGATAAACAATTATGCTTTTATTTGAGTGGATTAGCAATAACCACTTGACAAACTGCTTGCCTTGTGATATAATAATAAAAGAGAATGGATGGCTGCTGGTAACAACCATCCACGATCTAGTTATTTTCTGATCCACTTAAGGATCTTGAAAATAACTTTAGCGATTAATCTCGAAGTGCTCGGAATTGACTTGATTATATTGGGCAAAAACATAATCAAACAATTCGAAATCTCTCTTGTGTTATCTGTAAACAGACAAGGAAAAAGTATTGGTGTGACAACACTTAATCCGTATACAGTATACAAACAGCCAGCAATAAAGATAACGAGCTCTTCGAGATCCCTCTTATCAAGGCGCTGCATTGGACTCACCTCCTTTCAAGATGATTTCAAAATGTTCGGATGCGTTTAAACTGATTCTTGAAAATGTCTCTGTTTCGACTCATGTCTCATCAGTACATGGACTTCTACCATGTATACAGAGATAGCCTGTATAAGTCATATAGATCTTTTTTTATTAAGAGCTATTGACAAATACAGGCTATTGTGATATAATAGGAGTAGATAGTAGGACACCCTAACCTACTGTCTACTTCCTACTTTATTTTAGTGATTGGCTCTGTTTCTATAATGCTCCTTAGCATTACGAATAACAGAGATCGGATTAGTGCCTATAACCCATGCAGCTGTTACAGCTATGATTATGATAGCTGCAACAATCCTCTGTGCCACATTATCGTAGCCAGAGTTCATACTGAGAAGCGTGCGGAATGCCCACACATTCATCAGTATCGTTATGGTACTGGATGCGACCAGTCCTATAACGACCTCGAGGACGTAAAGTGTTTTGTTGATAGTATTCTTATTCATAAGAATACCTCCTTGAATCCATTTTTGATAAGTCTTACTTGTACTAAGACTTATTAGCTCGCTGTACCTATTATTAAAGTGAAGGTAGGATTATGTGATTTACGAGATCACAGGGTGTTTTAGGGCACGCATGAGTACTGTAGGATTGATGTACCCTAACTCAATCCTCTTACTTATGCGTGTTTTTATTACATCGCATAGCAAGCATCCATATCCTTTAGCCATACTATTCCTAGTATGTTGCCCACTCTATACCACGTGGAGGTAGGATACATATAGAGTAAGGGTATAGCTATGCTATACCCCATTCCTTAGCCTTCCTTAGCTACCTTGTAGAAGATGGCTGCACACTTGATAAGCGCACTGTCAGTATCCTTACCATTGATATAATCAATGGTATCAGACAGAAGCTTCCATTCCTTGTCTCCCACCTTAAGGCTATCCATAGCCTCATTGATAGGAGTAGAGCAGTAGTTCAGTTCCTCTCTCTTCTTAAGACCAGAGAGAATAACAAAGACCAGAGCTTTAGCGGTAGTCTTTGTTGTGAAGACGTTGGTGTTAACTGCATGGCATGCATTGATCATATCACCAAGCATGTCATTTGCCTTAACATCATTACCAAACATAGCAAGAATCTTCTCACCAAGAAGAGTGTTTCTTCTTGTATCGTTGGTTCTGATGTTTCTGATAGCCTCCTGCATAGCCTTTCTTACCTCAATAAACTTCATAGTTGTTACCTTTCTCTACTCTATGGTGGTGAGCACCTAATAATATTGATTATATCTATAAATAGAAATGATACCCCAGGGGCTCAAAATTCTATTTTTAACTAGATATATCAATACCTGGTCCCCTCAGAAATTTTTATTATAAATCTTCAATTAAGCAAAAATATCACTAATCAATTATTCAACCATTTTATTAAAATCTCTGAATAATCTAATATTCTTATTTTATTCTTCGCATTTAAATTAATCTCAGTTCCTCTATTCTAAATCTCAAACTAACAAAATTATAATTAATATAAAATCCAAATATTAATTCAATTATTATACCTTATGTTTTCTCAACTTTAAATTTTAAAAAATATTTTTATTTTAAGTCTTTCTATATATTACAATTATAGAGCAAATATATTCTTATATGCATGACTCATCATTTCTCTGATTCCTGCATATACTATTTTAAAAAGCGTAATAACCTCTTTAGAAAATATTTTTTATAACTCCTTGACAAATTCATTTTTATGTGATATAATATTTATACAGTCAAGTGATTTGATTACAGTATGAGTACAATCTATTAAAGAAAAAAACAAAAGACTAAGTGCTCTCTTAGTCTTATTGCCATTTATAATATGTTTCAGATTTTAAATTTTGATAATTGGTCTGTATATGATGGATATGCCGAAGGCAGTGGTCGCGGCAAAAAGACATGGCTTATAAACAAAGAAACTGGCCAGATAGGTTTATTTAAGTATCCTAAAGTTCATAGCGATGGCGAAACTCTTACAACAGAATATATATCAGAGCATTTGGCATATCAGATTGGTAAGTTAATTAATATAGAAACTGCTGTAATTGATATTGGATATTATAATAATGACCTTGGATGTATCAGTTATGATATTATTAATGATCATGAAAACTCCTTTATTATAGAAGGAGACGTTTTCTTATCAAACAAATATCCCTTATATGACAAAGAATCTTTCTGCAATCAAGAAGATAATAGACATTATAATATAGATCAGATAATAGGATCTGCTCCAATTGCAGATTGTTTGCCCATTTATAAAATGCTGATTTTCGATTTCATAATCGACAATAGTGATAGGCATCATAACAATTATGCATTTATAAAAAATGAAATAATTAACGAATATGCTTTTTGCCCATTATATGACAACGGATCTTCTCTATGCTGTAGAATCACAGATGACGAGGCATCAAAATATATTGGTAAAGATAAATTAAGACTCAGATCTTTAACAGACACAAAATCCAAGTCATTTATTAGTATTGACGGATCAAAAGTAAGATCAAATACTCATACGCAAATGGTTCAATATATTTTTTCGAAAAATAAAGAAGTCAAAGTATTTGCGGATAATGTTATTAAGTTACTAAGCGCTGATAATATCTCAAATATATTGTCTCAATATCCATCAAGTATCATGACAGAAAATAAGCGCAATCTTATATGTATATATTTAAACGAAAAAGCAAGGATATTGTCTGACATATTGGAGGATAAACATGAAAAATAACACTCTGTTTTTAACCTGGACAGATAAAAAAACAGGAGCAAAAACATATGTAGGTCAATTGACTAAAACCAATAATGGTTATATGTTTAAATATATTGACACTTCTGATAAGACTAAGAATAAGACATGGACAACAGTGCTTCCATTTAATGATAGAAAAAAGATTTATGAAAGCACGAAAATGTTTGTGCCCTTTGCAAATAGACTCCCCGATCGTAAGAGAGTAGATATCGATGATATTCTCAAAAAGTACGGTCTTACGACTTATGATGAATTCGAGCTCTTAAGAAAGACCAAAAGCAAACTGCCCATTGATAGTTATAGTTTCGAAGAAACTATGGAGATGTAATCTATGATAGTTAAAAATAAAAACAAAAATAAATCTATAAATAAAAATAAGCAGGTGCAGAAGAATACACCATGCTTATCGCAATTAGCAATAGAGTCAGAAAATAGAGAATATGATCTTATGATTCATACTCTTAATAGAATTAAGACAGTATCTTAAGAGTAATAAATACTATAGAAAGTTAAATAACAATATAGATTATTTAACGCAAGCTTTGAAGTAAGCAATTGGGTCAGTTTCAGTATGCTTATGGAGCTTTTGAGTTTTAGGGTTATACAGTTTCCACAGACTGACTAGGTGTGAGATATATCTGCGCCGAAAGAAAATGTTTATAAAATATCAGACCGAAGAGGTCATCCAGCGACCTGATCCTGGTTCGTATTATAGAGATGTCTATAATACTTAGTTTGACTTAGTTTGAAAAATGGCTATTTTAGTTTCACTTTAGTTAGTTAACAATATTTAGATGGTGGTCTGGCACCGATAATAATCTGATGCTCGCTGCGAATAGCATAAACGTAGCTAGTGGGCTTGCACATTAAAAATCGTGAGATGGCAAGAAATTTTTGATGCAGTAGAAAGATCTGTTTAATGATAGATCCCAAGGAACTGGCTGTTGGCAGACAACGATAAAACCATAACAAAGGAATATAGAATCTATATTGCTACGGTGATATAAGATTCTATATTTTTTTATAAAAGGTATTGACATCAGTTATAAAGTGTGATATAATATAAATAACAAATCACTATATCATATCATCATATAGAATCGGAGATATATAATGAAGTACTGCGCAAACTGTAAGAAGGCCTTTTCAGATGACAGTTATAAAGTATGTCCACATTGCGGTGGTGAACTTGAATCTGTTGAAATAGAAGAAAATAAGGTCAATGATTCAACAGCAGCTGAATCTAAAGATGCAGCTATCAATACAAATACACCGACTCCTGATGAGAGACAGAAAATTGAGTCTAGAGGATTAGCCGGTTTCTTATTAATCGCTGCTGGCATTGCCCTTATCATAGGGTCCATAGTTATATGGAATCTTAATGGTAATAGAGAGGCAAGAGCTGCCTCTAAGAGAGGATATGGCGATGAAATTAACTATGGAATCAACAAGCTTACTGGAACACCATATTTCAAGACAACAGATGAAATGCTGATGACTCACTGTTATATCCCAGTAATTGCAATGCCGATTGGAGCAGTAGTCTGCTTATGGATTGGATCTGGTTTATTTAAACCGTATCTTGACCTTAAAGACGATAGCGATGGCAACAATAATAAGTCTCAACACTGAATTTTTACACTGAACTTAATATTCTAACGCTGAATCAGTGTTAGAATTAATATTAGATCAGTGTTAGAATTTAAGATTGCCACATTTTTTTAAGCGAGTTATTTATATTGGCGCACATTTTTAAAGCCAGTCAATATAGTAATAAATAGAATAACAGAACCCAGCGCGCTTCTTGTTCCCTCTTATATTTTATTGTTTGCAGAGAGGGACTAGCGTACCACGCTGGGTCTTTTTTATTTTATTTAAAGGACTTGACATTCTGAATCAGATATGATATAATTATATTATAGTATCATTATTCTATCTGAAGGAGCATGTGTATGATAAACCGTATAAGCAGTTTAGCGCCGGAAAAAGATCTTAAAAGATATTATATACGTGATGCCTTAGGGAATCTTGCCAGATTCACGAATGATAAGATCTCGAATATATTAGACGTAGAATATCATTTTGACTTAGGTTCTAAAGAGCTCGTAAAAGACTATAGTCTTGAAGAAGACGATGGCTGGACTTTTCTGAATATATATCTTGGTAAGATATATGGATTCAAAAAAGATATTATATCTGAAGAAACTAAAGATATAATAGAAAAGATTGTAGCATGTGCGCCGGTTTGCCTCTCTACTGATAATAGCAGTGAAAAACAAGAGAAAATCAATACACTTCAGACTGACATAAAAAGATATACGAAGAAAAAGAAAATAGATGCGTTCTGTGATGATATAGAGTCATTATTATATGACTATAATCATGACAGTTTTGTAGCTTATTCTATGATTATAACAATTATATGTATGATACTTAATGAGTATGATCCATATGATATATGCTATATAAATGAAAAGAATAAGGCTGTATATTATTATTGTGAACTTAGCAGAGGAATATATACATGCTGCGATTTCAGAGAAGTATCTTTAGAGCAAAGCGTTAATCTTGCTAATGATATAGAATATATTAAGGCTACATTAAGTCCAGACAGATTAAAACAATTCGGTTCTCCTGATTCTTTTAATATAGCATATAGTAAGAAGATATTTAACGATATAGAGACTTTATATGGCAGTAAATGCTTCAAGTTAAAAGACTATGTAATATATAACGACAAGAAAAACGTTCTCAGATCAATCGAAAAAATTCAGTCTATGAATGAAGATGCTAATGACATAATAGTGTCTGCGAGTGCAAAATATCTTGACAACATAATAAAATTATTGCAATTCAGTGCAATAAATAACCGCAATGACAAACTTATTGCAGACATAGAGAATAACAGGATGAAGTTATTCTTAGACCTTAATGATGATGACAATGTTAATAATACATTCTTCGAAATGTTCTATAGGCATTATAGCGCAAGATTATTACAGAATAAACCTATAGATATAACCAAGAGAAAAAGACTATTTACCAATGGAGTAAATATAGAATTCAATCCTACGAATGAATTATTCAAGGGCATTGAATTCAAATATCATATCCAGGAATATATCTACAAAGATAAACTCAGAATATATATAAGGATTCAGAATCAATATATGAATCGATATTTTATTCTGAGTGAAGGACATAGAGATTGGCCATTATTATGTTATAATGGTTTTGAGTTTATCGCGCTCTTGTTTGCGCTTGTTATTATAGGCGTTGATAATATCTCTGGTATTATCATAGATATGTGCAAGACGTTTTTCTTAGATGTCGTTAATAGACAAAAGAAAAACGATTGCAATATGTTTACAGTTGATGGCAGCGGACAAAAAACTGATGATAGTAATACTGTTATCGCCAATGGCTGTATTGTCATGTCTAAGATAATTATGGAAACGATTACTGAGATTGAGACTATGTTTGATAGTCAAGTATCTGGATCCGGCATGGAGTATAAAGGACGGAAGATATTAAGTATATCTGAAACATATTCTGAGGAAGTGCATTTAAATCCTTTTATCAGAAAGCTGCCTACCGGCCAGAATGCTTCTGACAGTGCTAAGAGTCTGGCTAAGAGGTTAAGGGTTAATCTGCCTGATGGACATACTATAGTCGAAGGACATAATCGAGAGGTCAAAAAGAAGAAAAAATAGCCAAAATCGGCGGGTGTGATTTGTCACAAACGCCGATTTTTCGTGTTTCCTATTGACAACGAGATTATATGGTGATATAATATTTATAATCATAGATTGTTAGGTGGATTGCTATGGCACTATTTCGTGGCAATGAAAAAGAAAAAGATTCTGCAAGCAATAAGATTACGATAAAAAACATTCATCAAGCACCCTATACTAGACGTTATGATGATTACAATGGATTAACAATCACATATTTAGACGCAAATTATGGCAGCATAGATACTACTGACAATAATACAAAAGACATTTTGCTTGATAAACCACATGTAGACGAAATGTTTGACATGATACGTAAGATGTGCGTGCCAACAAAGTATGTTCATCCTGTCGATATATGCATTTCTAATTCTTGTATCAAAGATAGTCTTACCAAGAAAAACAACGATAATGATACTAAGAATCAATTAAATGTCAATATCTCTGTTCCAAAATGGAATCTTGATGACATATATTTAACTGCCGAGAATCGCAGCATAATAGAATCTATAATATGTCTTATTCAGAATCGGGATACTATTTATAAAAACTGGGGATTTGAAAAGACGTTCAAAAATGCCAGATCTCTTGTTTTAAACTTCTATGGCAAGCCAGGTACTGGTAAAACAATTACTGCTGATGCTATAGCCAAGGCTTCTGGCAAGAATACAATAAATGTAAATTATTCTGAACTCGAGTCGAAATATGTCGGCGACACCCCTAAGAATATTTCCAGGATCTTTAATTGTGCCAAAGAAAATAATGCTGTAATTATTTTTGATGAGGCCGACTCTTTCCTTGGCAAAAGAATAGAAAATATTCAGCAGTCTGCTGATTATGGAGTTAATGTTACCAGGAGCGTTATGCTTATGGAACTAGATAATTTCGACGGCATTGTTGTGTTTACAACCAACTTATTCTCTAATTATGATGAGGCATTCAAAAGAAGAATACTTATGAATGTTGAATTCTCTCTTCCGGATAAAAACGGTAGAGAATATATTTGGAAGAAGATTTTACCAAGTGAATTTCCCCTTGACAATATGATTACACCCATGTCGTTGTCTGAAAGATATGACAATACTTCAGGAGCAGATATTAAAGATATAGCATTTAATTGCGCTATTTTAACGCTAAAAAATAGTAGCAGGTATGCTACTATAGACAATTTTGATGAAGCTTACAAGATCGTAAAAAGTCGATATGAATCATCTCAGGTGCGACAACCGAAGATTGCAAAAATAACGACTGAAAGGATTATGACCGATAATGATATCGATCAATAAACGACATGATTGATTCAATAGTCAACGCTTTCAATGCACTGAAACTTGAAAATGCGCAAAAAATGTCCCAGTTGTTTAATGGAATTAATGACGAGAATATTTTCTTAGATGATAATTATATCGCATCAGAAATTAAACATTTACAATCGACAATAGACATTATCAAAAAATCTTCTATTGACGAATCCAACAAGATTGAAACAATTGCTGATATCAGTAGTCAAAGCGCAATACTTGCTGCTAATAATATTCGTATGTTAGAAACTGCCAAGAGTATCTTACATACGACAAGATCTAAGTTTGAAATATGTGTTGATGCCATGATTGCTGAAACACATGAGCAGCATCAAGTAGCACTTTCATTATTTGATACATTTTGGAAATCCGGCGATTATACGTATAACAATTATTTAGCGCCCAAAATGTATGCATGCTTGTTACTGAATCATACAAACAGAGCATTAAGTGCCATAAATTGTCTAAGCATTGCATTGCAATTGCGTCCAAATGATATCCAAATAAGAAAATTATTTAGAGACGCATTAATACAAGCAGGCGAAACCACTAATGCGGAAATCCAAAACTCTCTCATAAAAATTCTTACAAATGAGGCATGATGCTATGCAAACAACTTTCTTTTTCAAGAAAAACGGATCCTTATCGTCTATTAGAAACTCAACTGGAAGTGGCAAAAATTCCATTTCATTTACGTCATCATCTGATGGATCAAATAATGGCGTTACATACAAGACATCATCTACCATAACAAGAATAAACAAAAATGGTAGACAGTTGGATTTTGGCACGCATGGTTCTGGACGCGTCTCATATTTTCACAATAATTCATTTAGTAATAAGATAAGGAAATACTAATGTTTAATCCTGATGACTTTATAGATTCAAATCAAAAAGAATTTGAATCCGAAATACACAATATTTTATTTGGTGATACCATCAAAGAATATTATTGTGATTTTGTCGAGAAGAAACGCTTACCAGACTTATATGGGAAAACTATCTTAGTTACGGAGAAGCAGTATCCAGAAATATATAATATCATTAGAGATATATCTAACTTAATTGATATGGATCCGCCTAAATGTTTTATATATGACGATTTTTTCTATGATGTTTCATCGCATGGCATAAATCATCCGTGGATAGAAATATCATGTAAATCAATTACCGACTTCAATGAAAAAGAATTCACCTTTTATATTGCCAAGGAACTATGCAATATAAAAATGCATCATACAGAACATTATGAAATAATAGATCTTTATCTTCAAATGATGGAGAATGTTTCAGTTCCACTTTCTAGCGCCTTGGCAAAAAGCGAAAAATATTTATTATATAGATGGTGCAGAGCTTCATGCTTTACATCAGATACATTTGGAATGGTAATCAGCAACTCAGTTGAAGACAGTTTTTCCGCTATTCTAAAAACCATTCTTAACAATCCAGAACTTGCTAAGTCTATTAACATAAGTGAGTATTTGAATCAGGCTGATGCCATTAATGCCATGAATGACTTTGCATTTAATGATACAAAGTTAGACGAGAAGGTTCCTTATGGAAACATAAGAATCAAAAAAATATTAGCATATCTATCCACTAGGCGTGGAATAAATACGATGCTTAAATATGTAGGGAGCTAATAATTATGCTAGAAATTTTGGGATGGGTTATTTTAGGAGCACTTCTTGTCGGTGTTGTTGCTCACTATTGGGATAGTATCAGAACATGGCTGAATTCAACCGCATTAGATTTTGTTGAAAAACATCTTGGATATAATGCAAGGTTAACTATGGAAAAGGCTGTATCTAAATTAGTTAGAATCGGAGATATGGCTTTTAATACTACAATCATCAAATCCAAGAAAAATAAATTGGACAAGTATTATGACCAGACAACCATTGAATTCGAGGAAACAACTCAAGAATTGTCAAATGAGTATGGTAAGGAACTACTTGACGAGCTCGAAAAATCTAATCAGCGATTAACACAAGAATTTAAATACAATACTAATTGACATTGTATTTTATTGGAGAAAGTCATGCCACCTAAAAATATAAAGATTACAACTGAAAAAGTATTGGATCCTGTTATAGCTGAGCGAGAGCGCCAGGAGGCTGAAAGAGAACGCCGCGAAAAACAGTCTAAAGAGCAAGTTATATCGTGCTATAATAAAGCAATTGACTATATGCTTCAGAATAACTATGTCCAGGCACTTACCTGGTTTCGTGGAGCGCAATCTCATCTTCTAGGAGATAAAGGAGAATATACCTTTCTCATCAATGCTAAGATCAAAGAATGCACAGCTGCCATAAAAGACATCCAATATAACGATGCAGTAAGCAAGTTTTCAGAAATATATCCATCATCCTATAGACTCTATATAGAAAAGTATGATGAATTAGCGAGGGTTTTTGACTCGTTTGACAATTATAAAGATTCTGCATCATATCAGACTAAGTGTCTTTGTATTCGAACAACAATCGTTTTAAGTGATAAAGATGAAGCAGAATTAAAAGATGCTGTTAGTATAATTGATTCGCAACCTAAAAATATCCGTAATCGTAGTGAATTAGTATCGTTACGCTCAAAATGCCAAGTAGAACTAAAGCGATTTGAATTTATTCACAACTATGATAAATTAGTTTCCATGTTAAATAATGCAGAGCATCTTTATAATGCAACTATCGAAAACAACGATCAGTTCATGGTGTCGTATATCATATCTGCGTTAGATTTGTTGTTTAAACTACAAACATCTGCTGACTATCCTGTAAATACTGTACAAGAGTATACCTCAAATTTACAGAATATAGAAAAGCAGTTGAATAATATCTTAGACCAAATTAGGGCAAGACATTTACGTACGATACTTATACCACAATTTATTTTGGGCTTATTTATCATTTGCTACAATGTTTTCAGCTCGAATTCTTTTTTAAATAAGCATTTAGAAACCTATTGTGGCGTTACGTTCATATTTGTCATATTAACGTCTATCTTTGTTTGTTTATGTATGTATGATTATTATAATATTGATGCTACGTATTTTCAAACAAACAAAATATTGTATTTTCATCTTGTGTTGCCGATAGTATCAATCGTTATGTGGCTGATAACACTTATTCCAAACCAAGCTTGATTCATCAATAGAGGAGGTATATTTATATGTGTCAGTATTTAAATGATGGCGTTAATAATCAGATTCAACAATCTGAAGACATAAAGCAACAACTTTCTATATGGCAAAAATATATTGACGTATTATGTAAAAAAGCAGAAGATACTGACTGCTTTTTTATTTCAAATAAGGCACGGATAAGAAATGATTTTGCTATATCTATAATTCCATCGCATTTAGATTGTAATATATCTCCCAATAAGCTCATCGGATCAGAAGTTACAATTATGTATAATAATTATGATATTACTAATTATTATAATACAGCAGAAGATGGCGATGATTTAGATGAATATAATAAATATGAGTTTGATGCAAATAATGATTATGCAAACCATATTGATGAAGTAAAAAGTGGCGACATTGAGTTTGACTATGTTGATAAAATAGGTTTTCTCGATGATTTGCGCAATAATAAGATTGTTGTAAAATTATATCCTCAATATGAAGCAAAAATCAGAAATGGACATTTTGTTTTACCGTCAAACTTTTGTGGAAAAATCAACAATATAGGAGACATTGTTCAATATAAAAGACTTAAGTTTGGTATTAAACAATTAATAAATCAGCTTCAGAACTCTGATATATTTCGCGCTCTTTTGTTTTGTCATAACAATGATATTGTTGGTAATCTTAAACCAATAGATACGAGCTCGTTTGTTATTGATAAATATTTATCATCTGAACTGAATTTTAAGCAGAAGCAAGCTGTTCAGATGGCAATATCTACAGACAATAGTATATCTTTAATTCAGGGACCTCCTGGCACTGGAAAAACTACTGTTATTGCTGAAATCTGCTATCAGAATGCCATTCGTGGTAGAAGAACATTGATTGCTTCTCAGTCTAATCTTGCTATAGATAATGCTATGAGCAGACTTATCTATAGCAAAGAAATTCTGCCAATAAGAGAGGGCAATGTATCCAGAATTGACGAAATAGGGGAAAAATATATTCCCAGTAACATTGTGAAGACACTACTTGATGGTGCTGTTTTGTCATGCCATAAAAAAGCTGATAATATAAAAATTAATGAGTTAGATATATATAAGATCCAGTCAATAACAAATGAGATTATATCTCTTTATAATAATGCGTTCAATTATTGTAGTGCATTAATCGTGGACGCATATTACTATTCGATTAACTATCTTTATGATGCATTGAATATACAAAGATTAATCGATCCAGATTTTTCTATATGTACACAAACCATTTCTATGGCTAATAGTGTTTTTGCAGATATAAACAAACAGTCACGTCAACTGGAAAATACATACACCTTTGCAACCACGAAAATCGACTCACTAATAAATGAGTTGATACATTTTGCACCTGACCAGTGTTTAGATATCGAGTCATTAGCAAACGATATAACTATTGAACAGAATAGTCTTATAAATACTATTAACAATTTGTCCTCAGAGTTTAAACAGTTATTTTTATCCAAGCCTTCATTTATCCATTTTATAAAGAAGCGTAAATGGAAACAGCGTATTAGTATTTTCTATAATACGCTGAAAAAGGTTAAATCATTTTTAACTAATAATAGATACGACTTAGTTCAGATGGGCGATTGTGATTCAAAGCGCGATTATTGGAAAAAGAAATACTATGTGTCTAAGATGATATATGCAATTAATACTCTTATTCAAAAATCTGTATATATTAACCTTGAGGCAAATCTTGAATCCAAGAATCAATCTATTAATAGTATAAATAACATTGTTAATATATTAATCGGAAGAAAAGGCGAACATATATATCCTAATGCTTATTGCGCCATAAATTCGGTTAATGATCTTTTGGATGTAGCATATACAATCGGTCAGGCGCATAGAAAGTGTTCTGTAATCAAAAATAGCTGCAACTTTTCTATTACTGCTGAAGGGCGTAGCGCATCAATATATGATTTATGCTCGATTATTTCTGCATTGAAAGATCGTGACATCTATGATCAAAATGCATTAGTACAACATGATGATTACTATAAATATAATCATGGAATCTATAAAAATTCATATAGCAATACGATCAAGAATGAAATTATATCAGCAAATTCCATGTTAACTACCGCAATCAAATCGCAATATCAGTTAGACTCCATATCAGAATTTGAATGTTTAGCAAATATCAAAATCAAGGAGTTACAAGAATATAATAATAAGCAAAACAAAATTAAGAGCTTATTAAACAAGTGGTGCGATAGTATCAAATCATTCAATAGTAAAATGGCTAGCGACTTGTTTGATATCATTATGAAAAACGTAAATGTCGTATCAATTACATGTTTACAGTCCGCAAGCAAAACATTCAAAGAAAAATACAAAGATATAACTTTCGACACTGTGGTGATAGATGAAGTAAGTAAATCTATACCACCAGAATTAATATTACCAAGCACACTTGGAAAATCGTTGGTGTTGATTGGAGATCATAAACAGTTGCCTCCCATGATCGATAATCAAACGCTTGATGAAATAAATGAAGACTTTAAGGACTCCTTAAAAGAAAGCGTATTTAAGATATTATTTGAGAATATCGAATCAACTCATAAAATTATGCTTAACGTCCAGTATAGAATGCACAGTCAAATTATGAACGTTATTAATTGTTTCTATGATAATGCATTGCTATGTGGATTAAGCAAGGATGAAGAAGAGACAAAAAAGAATCATTGCATTAATGGAACCTTTATTACAATGAATAATCATGTCATTTGGTTTGATATACCGAATAAGAATAGATATTTTGAAGGCAAGGACGGAACGAGTACATATAATATATCCGAGATCTCTGCGATTAAATCAATACTTGCAGAAATCAACGATAATCTGACAATTGATAAAACAAATGTCTCTATTATTTCATTCTATGGAGCGCAAATAAAACGAATTAAGGAATCTATTAATATAAAAGAGTTTCCAAAGCTCAATATCAAAATATCTACAGTTGATAGATTTCAGGGTGCTGAAAGTGAGATAGTTATCGTCAGCACGGTAAGAAACAATTCATATGGAGATATAGGCTTTGCAAAATCATTCGAAAGAATTAATGTAGCATTTTCAAGGGCTCAGAAATTATTAATCATAGTTGGAAGCTCTGAAATGCTTACTACTTGCAAAAATTCTGCAAGTAACGCAGTATATCAGAAGATATACAGCACAATTCAGTCGTATAATGGAATAGTTCCAGTAGAGGTATTGAAGACATACTATGAAGTACACAATTGAAAAATTAGCGAATGAACTATCAATACCTTCATCAGAACTTGCAAAATTCTGTAATGAATGTTCAATAACTGGAATCAAAAAAACTTCTGAAATTTCTCAAGAATTGTATGAGAAAATCAGAAGCTTATATAGTAGTAAATCAATTAAGGCAAGAAGACCTTCCAAAAAAATATCCGAATTTCCATTTGGCGATGGGAAGATATTAACAAATATAAGCTATCCAACTGCCAACAATAATTATAGAGATCAGCTTCTTGGTGTGCTCAATCAATATTGCCAGTGTTATGGATATGAAATTATATGGTGCGACTTTGTATCATTAAATATACCGAAATATCAGATTTTAGGGCAAAAAGAAATCCTTGAGCCATTTAATATGGTAGAGAAAACGATATTCGATCTTATTGATGCAAGAGTTATCGATCCTGTTAATGTGGATTCAATATCTAATTTTTTAGAACTGAATAAACTTATAGTTAAATACTATGTCGATGGATTTTTAGCTAGTGGTATGCTCACTGATCTTTTATATACTGGCAGTTTAAGCTTTTCTCCTTCCGGGTTACGCGCATATAAAAATGGTTATAAGCTACATACGATCGATCCAATTAACATAAATATATATTGCTTCAACAATCATTATTATTTGTTAGATAGCAATATATATAATGCACCTACAGAGTTTAGATCCATTGACATAAGTGATACATCTTTACAGGATAACAGTACAGACGATATTATAACTCTATTAAAGCAAGAAAAAATATTTGACCAATATAATTATAGTATTAATACAATTAAGGCAAATGGTACATTGTCAATGCCATATTGTATTATATATCTATATGACTTTTTATCTGATACTCCATCACAAATTGTCTATGATATTTATAATGGCACTTTAATTTCGGAAAAAGATTTTGCAGCAACTGCAATATCAAATGCGGCAGTTTTAAATGACCTTAAATATCTTAATAGAATAGAAAGTGTTAGGACTCTCATTCAAGCTGAAAAGCTTAAGCCGTCATTAATAGACGCATACGAAATTATTAGAGAAAATAAAGATAATTCCACTAATATAGAGCGATATTACGACTCTGTTATTATACGCAAAAAGTTTTTGGATTGCTTTAAAAATGCAAGTCAATCAGTTATAATTCAATGCCCCTGGATAAAGGGTGGAGCAATTGATGAAAGATTTCTAGATGCAGTACAAGAAGCAGTTAATCGGAAGGTCATCGTCTTTATTCAGTACGGAATTGATTCTAGTATTCAAAATGAAACATCAAGTGATTTTTCAATTGATATGCTAAAATCAATAACAGATAAAGATGGAATACATCGAGTATTTGTGATATGGCTTGGTAATAATCACACTAAAGAAGTGATAGTTGATAAGAAAATAGACCTTTTTGGTTCTTTTAACTTTTTATCTTTCAATCCCAATATTGCGTATTATGGCAATAGTATAATACGTGAAGAGGGAATGGAAATTATCACTGATGCAAAAATAACCAACCAAGCATGGCAAAAATACACAGCAAATCTTGAAAACTATTTTTTGTCAAATCTCAGTAGTACTACTTTGTGTGATGCATGTGCCTTATATTCATTAACGCAAACTGCAAAATTGACTTCAGCGATTACAAATTTCGCTAAATTTTGTTCAATTGATGACTTTGAAAATTTAACAAGATACTGCGTTAAATATAACCTAAATAACCAAGGATTATTTACTGCTATACTTAACAGAATTGATTCTGACAAATATGATATTTCGATCTTATGTGCAGATTTTATTCTTAAGTGCTCAGAATTCAGCATATATAAGCCAATTATCATCAAATCAAAAAGATTGAAAGATATCGTAGCGAGAAAAAAGAATTCGTAAGCAAGAACATATTAAATACGTAATAATATAGGTGACGAATCTATTATATAGGTTTGTCACCTATATTTTTTATTATCACAATTTAATTATTTTAGAGAGGAAAATAAATTAAATGGCTACTTTAAAAATCAATAATTTAATCGAAATTAAGGGCAAGGTATCTTTTTCACATTCAATAAGTCCAAGTGAAACAGATGATAAACAATGGATAGATGATGGTATTATTGGGACACTTGTAACGCATCAGTATATTGATGATATCAATTCCATAGAATCAGACAGGTATCTATTAACTGATTGCACTGTATATAAAGAATCATTTGGCAGCGATGACTTTGATATTGTATATAATTTTATAGCTGAGTCATGTACTGTTAAGGATGATCCTGTAGATCAAGATAAGGTAAAAGAGATAGAAAATAAGAAGTACGAATATGAGGCTTCTGACATATATCTCTATGGGTTATCTAATTCAAACTAAGGCTGAAACATGACAAAGAATAAAATAAATACTGATGCATCAGATACGCCATATATTAATAATGACAATCCTGATTTATTAATGGATATGATTGCGCCAGATACTCTTGAGGATTCTGAAGAAGCCGACAAGAAACAAAGAGCTATTGCACGCAGAGAAAAACTTGAAACTGCTATCAATACTCAAAAGAATATCTGGGGATATAGCAGTCTTGGTATAGAAGCCAATAAGGCCGCCATGACAATGCTTAGTACTAAAACTGGTATGTATAGCCGGATACCATTAGTATGTAAAGGTCAGCATTGTCCATATATAGATACATGTAAATTGAATCAATATGACTTACTGCCTATCGGAGAATATTGTCCATTAGAAACTGCTCAAATCGAAATCAGCATGAATAAATATGTTACTGAATTCGATATATCTGAAGATGATTTCACTGATCAGAATATTCTGAAGGAGATTGTAAATCTTGAGATTATGATGGAACGATGTAAATCTCTTATGTCCAAAGAGCAGAATCCTGTTATAGACGTTATTACGAATATTACAGAAACAGGTGATGAGTTTTATCATCCAGAAGTAAGTAAGGCATTTGAAGTATATGAGCGCTGTCAAAAGCAACACTCTTCCCTTCTTAGTCTTATGAATGCTACTCGCAAGGATAAAGCCGCTTCATCTGCTGTCGGTTCTGGTAGCTCGATTTCTGACATTATGGATGTAATTAAAAACATAGACAGTAATGGCGGGTTTGTTGATCCAATGAAAGATCATAAAAATAATACTACATATGTTTATTGTGATAAGACAGATGAGGATTTCAAAGAGCCATCAAATCAAGAAAAATAAATAAGTCTTATATAAATGAGGTGTTATATATAAATGAAAGGCGCTACAGAAGCACTTGGTCATTTACTCAGTAATGAGGCTATAAATAAAATAAATAAATTTGAGCCAACAAAGGGTATTATAGATATCTTCGACAATATTGCTTCAAAAGCAGATGGAGAAGGTGTTGTTGATGCAATCCTTCGTGCCCAACATAAAGGCAACTCTAAAGATAACCCATTAAGTGTTGGACGTATAGCTGGTTCTGTTATAGGAGCATCAGCAGCATTCAGAGTTGCTTCAGGTGGAGGTGTCTATAAAGATAAGAATGGAAATACTAATGTTATAGGCATTCCATTCGTTTAATATCTTTATAATGTTATTATGAAACCATTATTTCCTAAACAAAACAAGAAAAAGAAACGTGAGACTGTTAAACAGGCTCGTAAAAAAGAAATTAAGTTTCTTGATGTCATGATAATCTGTATTCTAATATTTTTGCTTATATTTATTGCTGTGACTACATATATGTCTTATAAGACTATGTATGAGCCTACAACACTTATAGCATCTGTATTTGCCTTTTGTGGTCTTGAATATGGTTTAATGTCAAGTATCACAAAACGTAAGATGGTGTTAAAAGACAGAGATTATGGCATTAAAAAGAATGAAAATAATAATACTCCAATAGAGATTCCTCCTACCATTGATGAAAGCTTATTGAATCAATCTATAGTTGATGACAATAATAATAGCAATGAGGTTCAATAATGGCAGATGAGAAAAAGGTTAATGGCGGTATAAACAATCCATTTGCTGGCAATAGAATGCCAGTTATCTCATCCATAACAGATTTTGCTGGTAACTTAAAGCCAGGATTCATGGCTGGATTTACTGGATCCAGTATGTATACAGATAAAAATGGTATTGAAAGATCTCGTTTTTCAAGATCATATGGCGGACTAAGAGGTACTGTATTTAATGCCAGTATTGATAAAGAAACTGGTTCTACTAAATGGAGTCCTCAATTTTCTGTTGGTGGTACATTATCTGCTGGATATGGCGCAGTTGGTGGAGCAATAAGCGGCGCAGCAATTGGAGCAATTTCAAGTAACTTTCTTGAAGGTGGTAATATGATTCAAAATGCTGCTGCCGGAGCTGCTATAGGTGGCGCTGCTATAGCTGCTGCGCCATTTGCTCTTGGTATGACTGCTAAAGCCGCTGTTAAAACATTGCAAAACTCTGATAAAATATTTGCTGGCATAGGAACTGGCGCTGCTAAAGTTGCTGGTACAATAGGAATGACAGTAAAAGGCGCAGTTTCCAATACAGCACGAGCTGCTATGATTGGAAATCTTGAAGGTAAGGTAGCTGGCAATATAGCGAAAGACGTTTTGAATCCACTAGATAGACATGGCAAAGCACTATTAAATGTAGCTGGTAAAATGATTAAAAAGAATCCTGGTAATAATGCCGATGGTATTATATCTGATTACAGTCTGTCTGGATTTGGCAAAGCTATGGTTATTGGTGGATCTCTTGTAAAAGGTGCCAAAGATGCATTCAATACTTATATGAATAGTAAAGTCGGTCAAAGAGATGGTTATATAAGTTCTATGACTCCACAGATCAGGCTTGCAGATAACGCTGGTGCAACTGGAGATCTTGTTTTTGCACTTAATAATAATAGGAGAGGATGATAATACAATTTGTCTGTAATTGGTAAGATAATTAAAAATGAAAAATTAAATATCGGAGACTTAGCTGGTATCGGTCTTAATATTGGATTTGGTATAGCAGATTATAAAGAAAATCGTCAGCAAGGCAAGAGTAAGGGAATGGCTGTTGCCGGAGCAGTCGGAGAATTTGCTATCGGTGAAATGCTTGGTGGCGGAGCTATGTTTGCTATCAACGCATTACAAACTGTTCCCACACTTGCTGTATCAGCTGCTACTGGATTAAGTCAAATGAGTAGACAACAGGCAAGAAATAGATATGGATCAAGTATGCCATTTTATAATGCTACTTTTAGCGATACACAGCAAGCATATACAATGAGACAGGCTGGAATGCAATTAGCTGAAAGATCTAAATATAATTTACAGCAGTCTTTAATGGGGAATGAAGCAGCAATGCTTCATATGTGATTAATAATGACATTAAAAAACTTATTTTCCATTATTAGACAAGCAGATAATGATACTATTTTAGAAACTGCAAAAAAAATTGGAAGCTCTTCAAATAACGTTAAAATCGGCAAAGCTGCTAAAAATTTTATGCTACATAAAGATAATTTAACGGCTGTTCCATCATTTACAGATCATGGTCGTGCCGTTGGTAAGGCAAGAAGTGCAAAAATAGCACTGCAAGGTCATAAAACTATAAATCGTGGACAACATATTACACGCCAACAAGTGTATCACATGTATTCTAATAATAGACATGCTGGCATGCTTGAAGATGCTTATAATACATTCAATGATTTTGGCCGAAATGCAAATCCTGCTAATAAGCGCTCGTTGCAAAAAATGGCAAGATCAAAAGAAGATATACAAAATATATTGGAGTCTGAATCCACTAAACATAGCATAAATGATTTAGCAGCAAAACATCAAAAATATACAATGCAAAAACAATCTGGCAAAAAAACTGCTGAAACAATTGGTAAGTCATTATTAGATAAAGCTGCTGATATGAAAATACCACAAATAGCATTAGGTGTTGGCGTAACAGCTTGGCTTGTAAATAAACTCTCTGATTCCAGAGGGCAACAATCTAATGGTCAATTGTATGGACAAGGATATTAATATATGGCGAATAATATTCAATTAAGCAAGCAAGATGCTGAGAGACTAAAGACTATATTAAGCGATCCTGTAATGTGGGCTCAGGTCTTTGTTGTTACATATGACTCTTCTCTAAAAAAATATACACCTTGGACAGCAAGATGGTATCAAGCAGAAATGCTTAGAGATAATTCTCTTAAAAAAGTTGCACGTTGTGGAAGACGAACGGGTAAAGTTTTGCCCATATGCCCCGAAGTGCTGGAAGTTGCTTAAGCCTGATATACTCTGAATTATTATAATTCAAGTAATAATTATCAGGATTGCTTAATCAGCAGCGAAGCATTAGTTTGCATAAAACTAATGTGTGCTCAGAGACTACCTACAAAGTAGGCATATATAGTAGAGATATTATATATGGGCGAGGCACTTTTATATTTTATAGAAAGTATTGAAAAGTATCTGTATCTTAATATAATCATATACGAGGTACATATAATAATGAAATTTAGTATTATTCGTGATCTTAAAGATGAAAACTATGCCGTAAAAATCACGCTTGATTCTTTTGGTTCTGAAGATATGTCTAAAGAAGCAGAGTTAAAACTGCTTGACGACCATGGTCCTGCGGAAGTCAATATTGGCGGTAAATTCGTAGGTAAATGGTCTGATGGCGAAGTTAAACTTGGCGAACCATTACCTGAGGAAACAGAAGCAGTTAAGCTTGATTTTGTCCGCAATTATGAAACCGTAACTATTGATGAAGGCTTTGCTGTTACCTATGAAATCAAAGCAGATTCAATTATTATGACAGACAAACTCACTGAAGCATTTGGTAAAAAGAATAAGGTTGCAGAAGCTAAGGCTGAACTGTTTGTCGCAGTTATGAAGCAGCGTCTTACTAATGCTATAACAGCTTGGAAAGAGCTTGCAACTGACTTTGATACGCAGAATCCTGAAGAGTTTGTTATCTAAAATATATAGGTCAATTAAAATAAGAAAGGTTACTATATAAATGCAACTCAAATTCAATAAAACTATAAGAAAAAATATTGTAACCGTTGATTTAGAGGCAATCAAATTTACTCCTAGAGAAATGGAAGCATTTTTCAGATTTGGAGAGCCTGTTATCTCTGTAGAAAAGATGTATCCATTAAATGATGAGAATGCGTCCTTCCCTGTTAAGTTTTCTAAGAGATTGCGTCCTTCATTCAGACTCAGAGTTAAATTTGATGGCACACACGATGTTGAAGCAGCATGTTTAGCGGCAGAAAGTTTTTACGAAGATATTGTTGAGATTATTCAGGATACTCTTTATGATATCACGGATAAGCTTGATGACTCGCTTACATATGACCTTGGTCGTGGTGTAGAAATAATCAGATCTGGAGAGGAAACACTTCCTCAGCAACCTACTAATCCTCCAATGGGATGTGTTCGTCCTCCATATAAACCAGACTTTAAGCCTGATTATAAACCAGACTTTAATCCTGGCGATCATGTTTGCCCTCCTAAACCATCGGTTCGTCCACCTAAGCCGGGAAATTGCAACTGTGCAGATGATTCTATGGTTATCTGGACAGATGGCGATAGCGTCCACATTTAACATATAAATATAATTTTTTGATGCATCAATACTTTTCAATACTTATTTAGTTTTTATAGAATATAAAAGAAGATATAGTCCGAACATTCAGGGAAAGCCTGAAGAGATAGGCAGAAATGACCTATCCTCAATATAAAGATAAAAAATTATATTGAAGTAACAAACTGAAAACTGAAACAATGTGTATAGATATGTTGCATAATGTATGTACTAAACCAAACTTTGTATGTCTTGTTGCAACACCGTATGAAAACCAAATTCGATTAATTTTTACCAGATTAAAAGAATTAGTCGACTGTTCTCCTAAAATAAAGGCATCAGTTATTAAGTGCACACAGAGTCCATATAATATGACACTTAATAATAACTCACGTATACTCGGATTTACTACTGGAGCTGCAAGTAACTCTGGTGCAGCTTCTCTTCGTGGTCAGAAGTGCGATGCTTTATATCTTGACGAGATGGATTATATGGGGGACTCGGATTTTGACACTATAGCAACTATAGCAGCAGAGCGTCCCGATATTACAATGTTCATCTCCTCTACGCCTACTGGTGCAAGAAAGAAGTTCTATGAATGTTGTACCAATAAAGATCTCGGATATAAAGAATTTCATTTCCCTTCTTCATGTAACCCTAACTGGGGTCCGGAGATGGAAGCAGAATTCAGATCTCAGCTTTCTGATCAGGGATATATACATGAGATTGAAGCAGAATTTGGTACTGAGGAAGCAGGCGTCTTTAATAAGGATAATATAGATTTGGCAAGACAAATGGATTATTATGCTTATAATAAACTTGATATGCTTCAAGAATCTCAGTGTCAAAAAGAAAACTGTTATCCTACTATGCTTCTATATGATGAAGAGCATCCAGCTCCATTTAACTTATATAGAACAGTAGGAATTGACCTTGATAAATATCAGGCATCATCGTCTATAGTTGTTACAGAATATGTGCCTGAACTTCAATTATTCAGAGTTCTTAAAAGAGTTGAACTTCCAAAGGCTGAATACTCTTATGATACTGCTTTTAATGCAGTGCTAAGTATAAATCAAATATATAATCCAGCATGGATATATTGTGATCGTGGATCTGAAGAGTACTTTATTGAAAAGCTTCATATCTATGGCAAAGAACATCCAGAGACTGGTCTACATAATAAAGTTAAGGGTTGGCAATTTGCAAATGTCATTGAAGTAGAGGATCCTGTTACTCATGAAGTACAGAAGAAACCAATGAAATCATTTATGGTCAACCAGCTAACTATAGCATTTGATAGACATAGACTTATGCTGTCTCCATTCGATGATCTTATATATAGTCAACTTATTGCTTACACTGTTGAACGTATAGGTAAGAATGGACAGCCGGTTTTCACTTCTACTAACGAACATTTTGTTGACGCGTTAGGTTTATCATATCTTGCTTTTGTACTTGAATTCGGTGCATTAGTAAATACGATAAAAGAAGTTGAAAGATCGCATAAAGTAAACATTCTTTCAAAAACTCAAAGTGGTACAGCTCGCCAGATTAATAAAATGTTCGAATCCGTTAAATCTCCATTTGCCTCTGGTGCCAGAATAAATAAAGATGACGACGATGATCTACCTGGCGACAAACCCCCGAATTATCAAGTCTATAAAGGATTCGGTACAAAAATAAATAAAAATTCATATGGCTCTTGGGGATCCAGAAATGTTTACAGATCTCGTAATACTGAAAGAACCATATGGTAATATAATTTTGTAAATAAGAGTATTTATATTCTCCGAACTTTTATTTATATATAATGGATAGTATGTTAGTTTTCCTCTCCTAACGTGCTATCCTATTTTTATTATATGAGGAATCCATGAGCAACGATCAAGACAAACTCAAAATAACATATAGACCTGATCTGGATTATAAAAAGAATTACAATACCATAGGTTCTTCTAAGAATGATATCAATTCTGATAATTCCGACAATACAACAGATTCTTCATTCTCCAATAATACTATAAAAATTGAAGATATCAGAAATCATATATCTGATATTAATCGCTTTATTATATATTTGCCAACGGAAGTATCTACTATAGTTTTTGATTTGAATATGAGTATCAAACAAACTTTGCCATATATAAAAGACATTGATAAGTCCAGGCAGAACACTGATAGCGATAACAATAGTAATAATAATGGCAATAATAATCCAGATAACAGTAATAATGATAATGATAGCATAAATAACAATACTAAGTCCAATATGTCCAATGGAAAAATAATTAATCTGCCATCATCGTCTTTAGATTCAGATGTTATTTATGCTCCTAAAAAGATTGATGCGAAGAAGTCTAATACACTTATAGATGCCTTTGATTATATTGTATTATCAATATATGATGATTATTTGTCAAGCCTAAAGAATGGCATTACAACATACCAGATAAATATGACTCTTGCCAATAACATGAGTGATACCAATGAATTGAATGCAGAGTATAACACAAATACAGCAGATATAGAATTAAACAAAAAACATCTTTCTGATAATATTATAAGATCAGAATATATATATAACCAGAAAGTAAGACTACTTCAGAAGATGTTTACGTTTAAGAATGCTATATCCCATTTTAAATCCGTATATTCCGCAAAACAATTTTGTGATAGATATGATTCTGAAAGTCCCATTCGTAATGATAACAATCGCAAAGATAAATTTATAAGAGATACATGGCTCGCAACAAAAAACGCTTACTATAATAAATATAGTAATAGCATTTCAAATATGTATAAATACTATGATTCTTGTGCTGATTTAATATCAGATTGTCTCAATATAAAGGCACAATCTTATACTTCAAGAATCATATTAAATAAATAAAATATAGCTATAAAAAGAGAGGAATAAATTTATGGCTGAAACGATTACAACTATAACACCATTAAACGATAATATCATTCTTGAAGTTAAAAGAGTTGAGCCAGTATCATCTCTAAATGGTATATGGATCATCAATAAAGATGTAAAACAAGATACTAATATCGCCAAGGTAATCGCTGTCGGAGAAGGTAGATTACTTAATGATGGCACTATAGTTAAACCTAAGGTAAAGGTTGGAGACACAGTACTTTATAATGATTTGACTAGTACTATTATAAGTCTTGATGAAGGTAAGTCTGATGATTATATCATAGTCAAAGAAAATAATATACTGTGCACAATAACAGAATAATTAATGGCTAAAAACAACAATAGTTTAATACATAGAATTGTTGCAGCATTTAAGCCAGTACCACAAGAAACTGAAATCAAAAATATAACAGAAGCCAATAGCAAAAATAGTTCACGCAAGGCTTATGTTACCACTACAAAAAATACAAAATTCTTATCTACACTTATAGGTGCAATAAAACTCCAGATTGATCAAAGAGCTAATATTATAAGTGCCAATACAGAATTTAATCTTGATGATATATATAATGCTTCTTTATCAGATTCATACGTAAAGATGGCATTATCTAAATATCAAAGCCTTGTTTATAAGGCTGGATATCAATTAAAATCAGAAAATGATGCAGCTGTTGAATACTTGAATAAAAGATTCAAAGTTTTCAGTTTAGTTACTGGAAAGCCAATGGATATTTTATTTCAAGAAGTCAGTGATGATCTTGTTATGTATTCAAATGCATTTATAGTAAAGAAACGTTCTGATAGTATTGAATTCCCTGGACTTAAGGCTAGTGGTATTTTTGATCAACGTGCTGTAGCAGGATATTTTAGAATAGATCCACGTGATATGTATATGCAATTAAATGAACATGGATCTATCAAAAGATATATATTAAGGAAAAACGGAGCAGAGCAATATTTTGCTCCTACTGATGTTATCCATATTTATATGGATAGAGATGCTGACAATAAATTTGGTACGCCAAGATATATAGCTGCACTTGAAGATGTTAAGCTATTAAGACGTATCGAAGGTAATGTCATGGCATTGATATATAGATTTACAATGCCAATCTATCATTGGAAAGTTGGTCTTGAAGATCAGGGGCGTGGTGCCACTGATAACGAGGTCGATGAACTCACAGCAAAGATTGCTGGAATGGATATAGATGGATGCATCGTTACAAATGAAAGAACCAATGTAAATACGATTGGCGCAGAAGGTACTGCACTCGATGCTACAGGATATCTTTCATATTTTGAAAAAAGAGTCTTCTCTGCCCTTGGCGTATCTGAATCCCAGATGGGTAGAGGTGGCGCTAAACAAGATGCTGATTCAATGGAATCACAGATGCATGACGAAATCAAGCATATTCAAAGACATTTAAGAATCTTTATAGAGAATTATATGCTTATAGAACTACTGCTTGAGGGTGGATTCGATCCTATATCTAATCCTGATGATTATGTATCTTATGTATTTAACGAAATCTCTCTTGATACGAAGATTAAGCTTGAGAATCATGAACTTGCTAAATTCCAAGGCAATGTAATCACATTTGAGGAAGTGCGTCATGAGTTAGGTAAGCATGCTGATGATGCTGATCTTAATGGTCTGTATAATAATATGATTACAAATGATTCTGCTATTAAACAGATTAATGCAAAAGCTAATGGCGAAATTAAAGTAGCTAAAGCCACTGCACAATTAGATAATAATACAGAATCTAATACCTCTTCTTCAGCAACAGGTATTAAAGGCAATGGGGCTCAAAAGTCTTCTAAAACTGGTGCAAATGGAACTATAAAGTCTATTAATACTCCATCTAATCAACATGGCACAACTTCTGTAAAAGTTAAAGAGTCCGAATCATTAGATGAAGATGAATCAGAAAGTCCATTAGATAAGATGATCAACGATTATAGCAATATATCTGATTTATATCAAAATATAAAAGAGGACGCAGTAATAAATAAATCAGATTTTCCATTTACATTAACAGTTGCATTCGGAAAATTAGCGAATGATTTTAAAGCCGAATTATATAAAAAATATATAGCAGGTCAGGAGCAATTAATAGCAGATTATAATAAAAAACATAAAACGCACATTGATACTCCTATATTAAATAATCATAAAATGAATTCGTTATTAGCTGACCTTGCTGATACGAATATAAAAACTATAAAGAATGATATTCTGGAAAGTCTCAATAGTATAGATATAACAGAATCAGATAATATAGAATCTATATTTAATAAAAATAAGAATCGTATTTTTTATGCCATGTCTTATTTAGGAGACAAAGCATATTGGAATGGATATGTAGATTCAGCTAATGAATTTAATATCAAAAATATCAATGTCAAGTTTAACAAAGACAGCGCAGACGCTAAATCTCACCCAAATAAAATAAATCCATCTGATTATAACTTAAATGACATTCCATCATATCATGCTTTTTGCAAATGCAAGTTATCAATATAATTAAAAGGTCAATATAAAACATGTCTATCGAATTAATTGAACAAATAGATTTGACAGAAAAGAAAGCGAATAAAGCAATCATAAAAGTTGATCCAAAATCAATTATGGTAGATATCGAGGGCGCACACTCAAATGTGTTAACTGGTAATTATACTCAGTATACACCAGAAGGTTTAATTGCAAGTATACCGTCATGGACAGATCCATATGAGAAACCATGTATCATGTATCATAATGAAGAAGATGGTAAAATTATTGGACGTATTAAGGCGGTTACTTGTAAGCAAACCGATACGCGCTCAGATACTCCTGCTTTACTATTCACGGTAAATGTTCCAGATGAAGAAGCAAAGCAACAGATTGAAGATGGCAGACTATCCACAGTTTCTATTGGCATAAACGCAACTGATGTAAGGTGTTCTATATGCGGACAAAATATAGCAGAAGGAAAATGTGGACATAAACGTGGACAACGTTATGACGATAAATTATGTTATTGGGTCGTAAATGAGTTTACAGGTAAGGAATTATCTTACGTAATAACTCCATCAGACCCATATGCCCATAATGTCAAAATATATTCGCCTGATGATAATGTCGAGTTAAAGGAAACACAAGAACAAATGCTTATGAATGAAAATTTAGATACTACTATATCTGATAATTCTGAAAATGTGTTAAATAATGAAACTGCCATAAGTAATAATGACAGTGACAATAACAGTATTGTTAACACTCAAATTACAGAATCAGAAAATAATTCTACTGAGCAATCTACTGTAGAAGCAGATAATACTGATACAAAAGATTCTACTGTTCAGATTGCAGAATCAACAGACTCTACAACGACTTCAGAGACTACAGCTGAGAATCAAACAAATACAACATCTGAAAACATAACAGAAGAAAATCAGCAAGATAATTCTCAATCTAAATCAGACATTCTTATAAATGAAATATTTGCAAGATATGCGAGACTTCTTGAAGATTACACCAGATTACAAAGCAATTATGATTATCTTAGAAGCGATTATGAGAGCACGCGAGCAGAAATGTTAGCGTATAGAAATAAATACAATCTTTTAATCTCTAACGAAATCAATAATTATAGAGTTCGTAATGGACAGCAAATGTTAGAATCTGAAGAACTTTCAAAGAGATCTACTGAATCACTTGAAAATACATTAAATGATTTAAAGAGCGATAATGTTAAGATTGCAGAATCTGAAAATAAGAATAAAGATTCTGATAAAGAAAAAGAATCTGCGCAGTCTATTACTGAATCACTACAAGTGGTTGATAGTCCTGTAAATATTGTAAAAGATGATTCTGATGATTGTAATAAGAGTGAATCAAATCAATCTACCAAGATCGATATCAGAGAGAAATTTGACAATCTTGGAAACATTTTATTTAAATATTAATTAAGGAGTAAATTCTTAAAATGGCAATTTATCCAAAGAACTCTGGTAGCCAGGAAGTTCTTAGTCCTGGTGCACGCGGCGAAGTTTTTCAGGCAAGTCTCCCTGGATATCGTGACGGCGCGGATAGAATTAATCGCACAAATACTACTTTAAATACGGCAGCTCATGATGTTCCTAACATCAAGTATGAGCTTGACCGTCGTCTTCCAGCACTCTTCAAATACGGATTCGCTTACGGTTTCAACCAGATTGTCATTCCTAAGGGAAGAGTAGTTGCTGTTGATCCTTACATGAATACCATCAACACTGAAATGATGGATGGTGTTGTTACTGATGAGAATGGCGTTGGGCACAGAGTTCCAAAGTCTTATAACTCTCTTACTCTTGCTAACGGTGGCTCTCCTGTCAGACTTCGTGAAGATACTGATACTTATCCTGCTGATGCTCAGTATATTGCACCTGATATGCGTGGACAGAAGGTTAATGGCGTAGGCAAGGAATGGATTCCACTCTGTGGTATCGCAGATGCTTATAATGCAGAAACTTCTTCGTATAAGCCATTTGGCAATAAGGGGCCGAAGGAACATCTTACAAGCGCTGGCTATACAATCGGCAAGACTTCTGGCAAGGTAGAGCTTGATGGTGTACCTGTTAATAACGTCCGTCCTGGTAACTTCCCAATTGGCATTATGGCTCGTAATGAATATACCAGAAATGATGATGCATTTAATGGCATGATGCCTGGTGGTGTTCTTACCGATGCTATGGTTGAACTTCCTTGGTTTGGCTTTAAGGATAGAGCAGAACAGAATCCTTGGGGTTCTGCATATGGTGACCTCTTCCCTGGTGCACTTGTTAAGTCTGATGAAAATGGTCGTATTACACTTTCTCCTCTTTCTTTTGTTGAAGAGATTGGTGATCAGTTTGGCGGGTTCAATGTCGAATCTGATATTGAGAGACAGCAGGTGATTGGTCAGGTTTATTCTGTAAACCGTGATCTGCTTCCTGAGGGTGCAGCTCGCTGGGCTACATGGGCTCTCGAAGAGAGACGCAACTTCCGTGATTTCAATCCGGATGAGTACAGAGCAAATAATCGTGATGGCGAAGATAATACTGTAAACTCTGCATATCACACCACTGGTCAGTATCCTGGATATCCTTTCGATAATACGATTACTGAGCATGACCTTCATATGCTTGAGTCTAAGCGTCCATACAACAAGAGAATGGCTGACACTATGCAGTATGACAATCTTGGTATCCCTGGACTTACCGATGGTAAGAATGTTGTCAAGAGAACGTTTGCATGGCAGGATGGCGCAACTGTGAATGAAGATCCTAATGCTGCTACATATAATAAGATCTTTATCCGTGCATCTGAAGTTGATATAGAGAATCTTATGATTAAGATTGATGACGGTGATCCGGTTGCTTGTGCTAAGGATGCTGTTATTAATGCAAAGGCTGCTGATGGTACTCAGGGTACATTCGCAGTTGTTGATTATGTTGATCTTAAACAGGGTCTGATTGTTATCGCAGTTAAGGACACCAATGCTGCAAATGAATATATGGAATCTAAGCTTGCTGCTAATCCTAAGGCATCTGCTGATTTCACTATCAAGATCAAGTTTGACAAGCGCGGCATCTCTGGTGTTCCTACTATGATGGACTGGGATGGATGCATGGGCTCTGTCAAGATTCTTCTTACAAAGTAATTCAGAGAGGATATAAAATATATAAATGAATATCAATGGTTTTTTAAATGACATTAATACCATCAGAGAGAGTATTAATGTTGCTGAACAAAAGGGCGAGACTCCAGAGGTATCTCGCAAGTCTGTTGACCTCATGGAAAAAACCGTTCGCAATATGAACGGAGATTATTCTACTGGTAGAGTTTCTATTCAGGAGGCAATTACAACTACTGACACTGTTAGACTCATCCCTAAGATTATTGAAGGTCAGATGAGAGAAGCTGCTGAGCCTGAGTATCTTGGTACGAACTTCATGCAGCATGTCACTGTTGATACTGGAAATTCTGTTACATATGTTATCCCTGTTGCTGGTGAGATTCACGCTCACGAGGTCGGCGAAGGTACTAGATATAATGAGGACAATGTTGAGTTCAACACTGTTGAGAACGGCCAGCTCGAAGTCCGTGTCAAGAAGGTTGGATGCAGAGTCTCCATTACTGAAGAGGCAATTTCCGATTCTTCTTGGGATATCTTAGGCATTAACACGAGAAAGATGGGTCGTGCAATGGCTCGTTATAAGGAAGAAATGATCTTCCAGAACTTCTCGACTCATGGACATGTTGTCTTTGATAATAACCTCAGATCTCAGAATGAGGCATTTGGTACGACTGGTAGAGGTATCGATGGTGCATTCAATGATACCATGTCTGTTGAGGACTTCCTCGATCTTGTTCTCGTTCTTATGTCCAATGGTTTCAATCCTACTGATGTTATCATGCATCCGCTGACTTGGGTTGTCTTTGCTCGTAACACTATGCTTGGCAACGGTCTGACTTATGGTGCATTCAATGGTCAGTATGTCCATCCGAACAACATGGTTCAGGGCACTCCTGCTGCATTTGGTCTTGCAAACAATGGCGCTGCACAGCCTCTTATTGTTAAGCCTGAGCAGGTTCAGAATCGTCTTCCTATGCCCCTTGCAATCAATCTTACTCCTTATGTTCACTTTGATAAGATCGCTAAGAGATTTGATATGTATTGCATCGATAGAGCAGAGGTTGGTGTCCTTGTTGAGAAGGAAGGACTCACGACTGAGAACTGGACAAATCCTGAGCTTGATATCCGTAACCTGAAGGCTAAGGAGCGTTATGGTGTTGGTATTCTTAATAACGGTAAGGCTATTACTGTTTGCCAGAACCTCGCTGTTGCTGCTACATATCCTACTCCTCCGGTTGTTAAGATTCAGAATGAGCCTATTGGCGGTTAAAATAAATAATAGCCATCTTAAAGAGTCACGCTAATATAGATTAAAAAAATGACCATAGACCTATTATTATAATATGGTCTATGGTCATTATATTTTTATTCAAACAATTTTATTTGAGAGGAATTTAATTTAAATGAAAGAAATTGCAACAGTGAAGCTTGCTCCAGGCAATGTAGCCTTTTATGATGAGCTTACTAAGATTCATCTGACGCTTAGTAACCCTTATGCTAAGATCTATGAAGGTATGAATCTCAAACGCATTAAGGCATCTGTAAAATATGGCACCCTTCGTGTCGTTGTCGGTTCTCTTGTTACTGATACGGTTACCGAAGTTCCGGTTAAAACTATCCATGATCCTATAGAGCCAAAACAGACAACTGTGCCTGAAGTTAAGATTCAGAATATAGAGACCAAGCCTGCTGTAGAAGAGACAGAGTCTAAAGAAGATATCATCGCTCCAGTTATTGAAGACCCAAAGGCTGACGATGCTACAGTAGAAGACATCGTTGCAGAAACTGTTCCAGCTGTTGAAACTCCAAAAAGCGAAGCTGAATCAGAAACTGAATCCGAATCAGATATTAACCAAGAACAACCTGAAAAAGAAGCACCGAAGCCTAAGCGTGGGCGCAAAAAAGCAGCTGCTACTACAGAAACTGTTGAATCTACTGATAATACAGAGGCATAATACATGGCTTGTAAAACAAAAACCAAAACCAAAACTACTAAACCAAAGAGTAGTGGTAAAGGTAAGTGTAAGTAATTATTTTTAGAAAGGTATAACAACTGATGTATAGAGAATTTAATTTTACATCAATAGATACTGATGCAAAAAATAAAAACATAACAGTTGTTATGACGGCTGCAATTGATGAATCTACTGTTCATGGAGACAACATCCAATTGCTTGATTGTACAACCAATCATTTTGTTTTAATAAATTACGAAGTTGATATAGAGAAGCTAATTATAACTCTTCCTGATTATCCATTGCCTAACAGTAGATATTCACTGGTTATAAAAGGAATCAAAGACATAACTGGTAATGCACTTTTAAGAGGTATCAATTATATTGTTGAATTTACAAGCGCAATTAAAACAGAAGCCAAATTTATTAAACCAGCTTTTTCAGAAGAAGTAACAGATGATCTTGTATTTAGTTTACAAGAGTATGTCCCCGAGAAAGATGTTCCACATAAAGATGATATAAAATTCTACAATTCATTTTTAATTGAAGTATCTCTTGATAACCTATTTAATAATATTATCTTTCGTACAGAATTAATTGATCGCAATAGTATGACTGTAATGGATCTTCAGAACGGTCAATATTATGCAAGAGCAAGGGTACAAAATAATAATGAGTATGGTATCTGGGGTCCAATAATCACTTTTGTACTAAATAAGCAAGAAAAAGAAGAACCAGATGAGCCCATCTTCTATAAACCATTAACAATTGTCTCTGTACCTAAAGACGGTGATGATGCATCTTCTTTCTATATTGAGATGAGTGAAGAAGTTGATGAAGATACTCTTGATTCTATCAAGGTATATAGGAGGATGCTATAATGCTTGAACCAGTTGAATGTACTATACGAACAATTGATAATTATATAGAGATTACTCCTACTGATGGTATTAAAGATAATAATATCTATGAGATAAAAATAGGTCATTTAAAAGCGGCTCATGGCCAATCAGAACTAAGCAATCAGAAGATTCTTGTTTATACTAAAATAACCCCATCGTATGGCACAATAGAAGGAGTCAGAGCACTACTTCATAATTGTGACCTACCTGATTCTGTTATTTTATATAATATACGAGATGCATCAAGGTTCGTTGAATATGTAACCAAGAAGAAATATAGTGAGAACGATGTGCCATTTAATGTATTTCAATTCGTTAAATATAAGGCAGCATATGATTCTCTGATAAGTTTCTGTGTTAATGGAATCACATCAGGTACAGATAAAGGTACTATGGGTGATGTTTCTTACGAGAATTCTTTTTCTGTAGGCGACCTGACTGATCTTCTTAAATTTCTTAAGGCAGAAGCAGATAAATGGTATGATGCATTATTCGATGCAATGTATACTGGTCCTGCTCATCCGAAGATAACTGTGAAAGCTAGTTATATTCTTCATACAGACATACGAAATGATAATCCACCTCGTAGATCTTATATGTTTACCTGAGGTGATTAAAGCATGACATACCATGATTCATTTCAACATGTTATAAAAAGATATTCCAGAAAACTTATGCTAATTAAGTTAGATAAGAATGTAAGGTGTAAATGCCATTTGCCTGGGTCTAATGATCCAGATCCTGCTTGTCCAAAATGTTTAGGCACAGGATATAGGATTAAAATCTATGAAATAAATGGCGCACCACAAACTTCTACTAACCCAACAACATTCAGACAAACAAATCAGATTGCTATTATAACATATTTCTATTTATTAGATGATGTTGTAATAGACAGAGACGATTTGATAGTGTATGATAATCAGGCATTTATAGTTGAAAACACTGCTCGTAATGTTGGTTTCAACGCAAGATTCTGTTATACTAAGGCTGCCGGTATTCCTAAACGATTAGATAATAATATATTCTGGATTAATTACCATAATATTATAGGATCATAATAATATATGTTAGAGTATAAAGATGAGTCTATACTTGTAATTGGCGAAGGAACAACCAATTATAAAGTAAATGTTATCAATGAGATAAAGACTTTAAAAGAAATCGAAAAATACGGTCTTGATTCTCAATTATATGAAGCATATGATTGTGCATCCGTATTTAAAGCAACTACTCACTTTTATGTATTAAATATGAGATATGATACTGATTATCCAGAAATCATAGAATCATTAATACAAAGTGATTTCACATATATAGTTCCAATTAATATAAGACTGTCAGACAAGATTTACGTTGAATCTGAAAATAGAAAGATTCCATATGCTGAATACTTGTTAAATAATATAAAAGATTCAAACTTATCTACAATCATTATGACTGACAACCATGCTTCCCTATATAATGATATAGACCAATATATAAATGATATGGAGGCGAAGATTAATCTATTCAAAGATTTATCTATTGGTATAAATACATATGGGCGTAACCTTATTTTTATTGCCAATAACTTAGCCGACTATAGCTTTGGTAATGTAGTTGCAGCCTGCATGCTAAAATCCTCTCCATATAAAGATTATCCGTTACAGAGTTGTGGTGAAGCAGTATTTGATATAGATAAACACGATGTAAGATCCAAAGAATTTGCATTCTTTAAATATAATATCAAAAGATCTGCCACAATAGAAAATTTCAATAATTTCAGTATATCAAATGATCAGGATAAATATGTACCAATCAACAGAGTTATAAAATATATTCAAAGATATCTTGATTTATCAGAATTCTGCGGCAAGATATATAATGAATATCTGAAAGTTTTAATTATAGATAAACTCGATGTATTATTATCGACACTTGTGAATTATGCAATAACTGATTATAATATTCTGTCTTGTGAATTTGTGAATGACACTCAATCAAAAACCATAATAGTATTGAATGAAATCAGCATCACGCCAATAAATTCAATAGAAAAATATAAATTATATATTGAGGCATAAAATATGTTAAATGATAAAATCAATGACATTAATGATGTCGATGAATTTGAAATTCTGTTGAACAATAAGCGTGAACATGAAAGACATTATATAGAATCAAAAGATAAAGAACAGATTGCCAATAGTACTCCAATGACTGCTGATGCTAACTGTTCTTGCTTTGATTTTATAAAGATGGTTCAACGTATTGTAAGTCTCGATTTAAAAGATTATAATATAGATTTTTCAAGCGACAGACTTGCTTATAAAGCAGATGATATTCAGATTAATTTAGACAGACCAATTATAACATATCAAACTATATCACGAGTTCCTATCAGAGAATTAAAGCCAATGCAAAGATATGATGTCATGGATGACAAAGCAAATCTTATAGGCAATGTATATGCACAACGTTATGAATGCATTATACAGTTTAATATCTTTGCAAGTGTATATAATTTAGCTGAAGAAGTAATGAGTAGTTTTGAAGATATGATGATTAAATATGCTGGATATTTTAAACGCAATGGCGTAGCAGAACTACTTTTTAAAGAAGAAATATCAGATTCTGATTATAATTTATATCGTCAGGTTGTATCCGTAAGAAATATAAGATATAAAGTTCACATTGATAAAATGTATAACAATCTATCTCCTATTATTAATGATGCAATAATAAATGATGTTACAGATGATGCTACAATCAACCATTACGTAGGCAAGCACATTTCGTCTCAAAAAATAAATTAACGTTAATTTTGGAAAAATTGAGGAGGAGCCAATTAATGGCACAAACAACTTCCATTTTCTTTCAGGATGAATTACTCCCTGGTGTATTAACCGAGATCCAGCAGGATTATAATTATGGTTATTATACTACTACTTGGGGCACCACGTCATCAGTACTTGTTTTAGGTACTGCATTTACTGGCCCTCTTAATAAGGTTGTAAAGATTTATAGTCCTGAACACGCACTCTTTGTTTTTGGTAATACATATGATTCTGCTAATCATAAAGAGGCTTCACTTGTTACTGGTATCCAGGATGTATATGATAAAGGATGCAGATCCATTTATGCTTGCCGTATAGCCGGTAAGGATATTTATAAGGATTTCGAGCTTGCTCCAAACCTTGGTTACAAGCTCCGTGTATCTGGTGCATATCCGTCTAATGAGTGCAAGGATATGTATATCAGATTCGTAAATGATGGTATTCACCTTAAACTGATTTATTATAAGCCAGCTGATAGATCCACTATCTATGAGAAGATGAATGGTGTCGTCGATTCTGCTGATTCTATGATTGAAACTGTTCTTGATCTTAGTGGCACTTGGGGTTATACTTCTGAGACTAAGATTTCTGAACTTATCAATCTCTTTAATACATATAGAACCAATAATGTTTTAAGACTCAGTATTGTTAAGGATGGCGTAGATGTTACTTCTACTGATCCTGAGGCTCAGAATCTTCCTATCGCTTCTATCTTCAGCGGTATGTACTTTATAGGCAGAGATAAGAATCTGTGCGATGCATTTACCCTCGTAGATGATAAGCTTGCAGAAACTGATAATCTTTGGAAGAAGCGCACAAATGTCAATACCTTCAGAGTGCTTAAGATAAATACTGATATCAACGCATCGTATCCTATCGCTGGTGAATATGATGCACTCAGAAATATCTTTACTGCTGTTACTACTACTTCAACATTTGACTTTGTTGATAATGTGGCTAATATCGATCTCCTTTATGGTAAGGATGATACTGATTATGAGCAGGTAGATATCTCTGGTTTTGATCTCTATAAGGCTCTTGGTTCAGGTTTTGCTACTACGGCTCATATTGAACTTAAGAATCCTGATATCCAGAATCCTACTGAAAAGGACTATGTAGTTAAGGAAACTGGTGAAGATAATACAAATAGAATTGTAGCTATCTCTGATGGTCTCTATTCTATGCTTCAGAATGTTCCTACCGATTATAGAGTTCTTGCACATTCTTCTGCTATTGAAAGTATGGATACAAAGCTTCCGAGTAAAAAGGAATTCCTTACTAAGGTTGCTGGCGACATTCAGTTTATTAAGACTGATGACGACAAGAAAGCAATTAGAATCACTCCTATAGTTAACGATGATACTGATATCTCTGATACCAATAAGTTTTCGTTTGACCTGTCTATAGTCGCTGATGATACTATTGTTCCTGTAGAGACCAAAGATTGTGCTGCTACTCATACTGCTAAGGCAATTGCAGTTGTAACTGATAATTCTGCTGATAGCATCAAAGGTATCAAAGATGGCGAAACCTTTGCTATCAAGACTGAAGATTCTTATGATATCTTCCTCATGAGAAATGGTACTCAAGTTTCAATTGACGGTATGAAGTCTGTCTTTGATGGTGAGTACTTCTTCGATGTAGAAAATGGTAAGATTCTTAAGGTTACCTATTCAGAAAACCAGACTGCTCCTGCAAAGACATATGCTGTTACTGCTATGGACTATTCTACTTATACTGCTGATTCAATCAGTGATGGCGGCAAAGCAAACTTCCTTGTTTCTCTTGATAATAATACTTTCGTAGCTAAATATGATGAAACATCTAACAAGGCTGACATTATTGGTTCTATTGATCAGGTTCTTACTTCTGATGCTTCTGGTATTTATGTAATCCCTGCTCTTCACAATAGTGGCAATACTCATAAGATTATTATCACTGAGGATTATGCAAGCGCTAATACTTATGAGTCGTTTATGCACGACTTAGAGTCTGCTCTTGGCAAATCTTTTACATTTGAATATGCAGAGAATTTTGAGTCCTATAAAAATGAATATCTTAATAGCGATGCAGCTACATTAAATAATCAGACTACTGTTGCTGGGTTATTTGCAAAGCAAGTATTTGATACTACTAAGTATATTCCTTATAAGACTACTGACAATCTTGCTAGACAGCTTGCACAGCATTGCACATATACTTCTATCAAGACTGGTTCTACTCATGGTATTATTGGTTATCGTAAGATAAGCGATACTTCTATTACCGGTATTGCTAAAGTCGTTGATCAGGCATGCAAGACTGACTTTGACTTATATGCTAAGAGACCTAATGGCAAGTATATGCTTGACAAGGATAGTTCTCCATATAATATTGGCAAGAATATCTCCATGACATTTGGCTGCTACTATGTAACCACTGCTGATGGTTATAAGTATGTTTCTAATGGCGCTGGTGGATATGCTGGTATGATTTCTGCTCTTTCTATAGATCAGTCTTCTACTAATCAGCCAATCGATATTGACGAGCTTCCATTTGAATTAACTAATTATCAGCTTGAGAATCTTACCAACGCTGGATTTGTTACATTCAAGAATTCTTATACTAAGGGCACTGTTGTTACTGATGGTATCACGATGGCACCTAATACTTCTGCATTTAAGAGACTTAGCACCACAAGGATTACCGGTTTCATTGAGACCTTAATTCGTAGTGCATGTGAGCCATTTATTGGTCGTCAAAATAACCTTGCAAATCGTAATTCTATTAAGACTGCTGTTAACTCCGCACTCTATAAGATTATGGGTACTCTGATCAAGGATTTTGATTTCACAATCACCTCTGATCTTTCTCAGCAGAAGCTTGGCATAATCGATATCGATTATGTAATCGTTCCTTATTATGAGATTCGTCAGATCCGTAATAGAATCACTATTAAGGATTCTATATAATTGATATGAGGTACAATATAAATGAACGATAATACTTCAGTTGAAAAATATACAGAAACTTATACTTCTTTTAGCGGCGCTGATATCGTAGCTTCATTCAATGGAGTTGTGATTGGTGAGCTTCAGGGTATAACGTATTCAGTTTCAAGAGAAACGAAGTAAAAATATTTACTTCACAAACTTCTCCGTGTATACAGTAATGTATGCAGGACACGACCTTAAAACCAGTAATCGCTAAAACTTTGTTACTACAATAAGAGATAGAATCAGAAACTCTTATGAATGTGAAGAAATTCGGAAACAACAACAAAGATTGTATATGATGAGAATCTAAGTACATAAAATGCGTGTTTGGTCTCCAAGTCAGAAATGATATGGTCAAACGACTATGGATTGAAAAATCCGTAAAGCTGCAAGCTATTGGCAGAAGAAATGGGTCGCCCCTAATAGGTAATGCTAAGGGTGAAGAAATAGTCTACTCACATCTTAATTGGATGTGCAGCCAATATGGCGTAATAAGATTAGCGATCTTATTAGAATATAAGGAAAAAGCTCCGATCTACACGCTCGGTTCCCCAGAACCTCGTTCCTTCTCTAGAGGAAAAAGAGGCATAGCTGGTACTCTCGTATTCACTATGTTTAACCGTGATGCTCTTCTCGAAGAGTTCAAGGCTCATAACCAGATGAATAAACTCCAGAAATTCAAAGGCAATGTTTCAAGTACAGACATTGGCGGCTATACTCCATATACATCTATTGATGAATGGGATAGAGCAATGACCAATGGCACATACAGCAATGATGGTTCTTCTACTGTCCAGACTACTGGTGATCTTGTAGATAAGAATGCAGATGCTGCATATGCTGATGAAATTCTGCCGTTCGATATTACAATTACTTTTGCTAATGAGTATGGTCAGAATGCAGTTGCTACTATCTATGGTGTTGAGCTTCTTAACGAAGGCTCTGGATTCTCCATTGATACAGTTTCTGCTGAAAAGGCTTATACATTCATTGCACGCAGAATCAGCTATATGAAGAAGGATGACGGTACTACCGAACTCTCTAACTCTCATAAGCTCTCTGGTGCATCTTACGCAGAGTAATTTTAAATAGGTTAAATGGGGTCGCAAATGCGACTCCATTTTTGTTTATTATAAAGTATGCTATTGGTAATAATATGATAGCTAAAACAAATCTAAAATAAGAACGGTAAAAATAATGTCCCAATTAGAAAATATCACACAAACTTATACGTCATTCAGTGGTGCTGACATGGTTGCTGTGTGTAATATCTTAGGTGAAGACGTTGTTTTAGGAACACTCCAGACAATCAGTTATTCACTTCATATGGAGAGAAATGCTGTAAGGTCTATTGGTAATATCAATGCAAAAGACTATACTCAAGGCCCACGTACAATAGCAGGCTCTCTTGTTTTTGCTGTTTTTGATAAGCATGTACTTTATCATATGGCAGAAGCATTTAAATACAACAATAAGTATAAAGATAATAAATATACTCAGCTATATGGTAAGTATAAATCCTTTACTAATAATAGACATGTATTAGCTGATGAATTGCCGCCATTCAATGTCACAATAACATTTGCAAATGAATATGGTAATAGATCCAAGCTTGCTATATATGGTATCAGATTATTGAATGAAGGACAGGTTATGTCTGTCAGCGATCTTTATACCGAAAATACTTATCAGTTTGTCGCGCTTGATATTGACTATCTTTATTCTGGTGATCCACAATTAAATTATGAAGATGATGACGAATCAGAGGAAATAAAAACTCCTCAGATTAATACATCAAAGAATTATAAGTCTGATGATAGTATAGTTATTGAGCATATAAATCATGATTATACAAACAGTCTTAGTTTGATCAATATATCAAAAAAGAGCCTAGACGAAAACGCAAAATTAAATGGCGGTATATTATATGTAAAGCAGGCGTTGTTAAGCGACGCCCAATGGCACGAATATCCCATACCAAAAAATAATACAAATACGTATCGAGAAACCTTACGCCTTGAAAATGGTGTATATAATGCTTATTTCATTGAATCTGAAACAGATTTAAAAAGCAATGAAATAACAATAAACATTCATGATGAGGTCAGAGCATTCAAACCGATAATCGAAAATACTATATATCGTAATGGAGAATTATACCTAAAATTCAAGCTCTTCAGTGCATTATACTTTGGACATACAACACTTAATCTTCGCGATTCATCTAAAACAAGAATTAAGAGTTATGCAATCGATGAAAATTATAATGCATATATTCCATTCTCGGATTTGAAAGATAGCAATAAATATTATCTAGATACAAGTCGCAAAGATAAAGATTATAGTTCACTCGAAACATATACTGCTTCACATATATTCGAATTAAACTTCTCTGCTGAGATATTCGATATAATTCAATTTATTCAAAATCATTGGATACAAGAATATGAAAGTGAATTATTAATGGTGATAAAAGAATTCTATAATAATCAATCTACATTCTTTTATTCGGCTTGTACCATGATGATTAAATCGCAATCATATGCAGACAATGACAGATTCTATTATACATTTTTAAATCGTATATGTGATCTTGAAAATGAATATTTGCAATTAATAAATGGAGAGAATTTCTTACCTCCAGACAAAACAGACGCAAATGAAATTTATTATCTATCATGTCTCGGTACAGCATATGAAACTAAGAAAGATATAATTGTATCTAATCTGAATCAGATGGTTGAGTTTGGCGAAGATCCCAAATTCTATAATGTTCCAAGCATTACAAACAATAAACGGTCATACGCTTATTATTATTGTATGATTAACAGATCCACAAAAGCACTGTCAACTATATTAGGAGGTATCAGACAATATGAATAATGTTACAACCTATAAGGTTCCTAATACAAGACTTGGCAGTAAAGCAATGTATTCTAACATTATTAATCGCAATAATGTTACATTAGGACAAAACAAATATGGTGATCTAAGCAGTTTGTCAGAAACCAGATACTTCTCTGCTGTTGACGCAGGAATCTATTTTGGTGATGTATATATAGATGAGTGCGTTGACATCTCATTTACAATGCAACAAAGCACTCTACCAATTACCGGTTATAATTCATATGTCTTTGATACATGTGCTCAAGGTGCAAGAATTATACAAGGTTCGTTTGCTATCAATTTTACAAAATCTAATTATTTATATGAGATACTCAATTCTATAGACACGACCAATACTGGAGCTACATTAAGTAGTATCAGTAAACCGTGTAACCAAATTACAATGGATAAGAATACTAAAGCACCAATGTATAATAAGTGCTTCAATATAGTTATCCCATATGGAGAAGTCAATACTGTAATTAACAAACAATTGCTTAAACTATCTACTATGATAGTACTTAAGGGAGTCCATTTAATTTCATGTTCACAATCGTTTGGAACAGCTTCAAACGGTGGTGGCGCAACCATATTTGAACAGTATCAATTCTATGCAAGAGATATTGCATTTGATAATAATGATACAACAGAAACTGAAGTTAAAAATGATGTTATAGAAAAAGAAGATATTACAGTTAATAGCTTTATCGCCTATGAAAAAAGTGGAGCATATGATCTTATTGGTAATATCACAATCAACAACAATAATATCGAAGAGATAACAAATATAAATGCCATATTCAATAATAAATATAGTATGTCTCTTACATATGATTCTGATTCATATACTTTTTCACATCATATTTCTACGGCTAAAAGTCAATATAAAAATGGTTTTGATCAAGCAATAGCCACTTATTTATATAAAGAAGGTATGGAAAATTCTGCGCCAGTAATTGTTCCAATTACATTCAATTATAATTATTATAATGATGATACTGCACATAGTCAAACCACTCTAGTTCAAGTGCAATATAAATAACGCATAAATATAATATAATAATCGGAGAGTTATATAATATATGAAACTTAATAGTATTAAAAATAGCAATCAGGATAATAATCAAGTAGAAGTAACAGAGGAATCTACTCCTACCCTTAGTACACAGAAAGTAGAACCAGTAAAAGAGGATTTATCTGGACTCACATTAAATGAGAAGATAGAGTACTGGAAAAATAAATACAAGAAAATCTACAGAACAATTATAGATGATACTACGTTTATCTGGAGAAGGCTCAATAGAAATGAATATGCTTCTGTTGCATTTGAGACATTCAGCGATAATAAAAAGCTAGACATGTTTGAAAAGCAATTCAGATTCTGTCAGTTCTGTGTATTGTATCCTGACAATGCAATAGAGATGATGAATGAAAGTGCAGGTATTGCTCCTGTCCTTGCTGATGAAATAGTATTTAAGAGCGGATTCAGCTCTATGTTTCCTAAGACTGAAGAAGTTACTTCTGCTGATGATCTTTCTGATGAAGATAGTGATAAGGAGTAATAGTCTATGAAAATTAAAAACGCTTCTTCTGAAACTAAAGAGAAACAAGATAGTGAAGTTAGCTTATCTGAATTCATTGAGTCTATAGAAGAAAAGTATCGTGATTATTTTATAGATAAGGTCGATAATGAAGTATTCATCTATACCCCTATTGGTCGAAAAGATTGGATAGATATTTGTGAAAGAACAGACTTGAATCAATTTAAAAAAGAAGAATTAATATGTTCTATTTGCACTATATATCCTAAAAATTATGATTTCACAGAATGTCTTGCTGGTATACCTACAGAACTATCTAAGCTTATTATAGAACATTCCTATCTTAAAAAAGAAGATATGATTGATATGATCACATTCTATCGGAATGAAATGAATACTATAAACAATAATATAACTTGTCTTATAAACGAAGCATTCCCTAATTATGATATTGAAGAAATAGAAAACTGGGGAATGGATCGCACCATTAAGTATTTTACAAGAGCGGAATGGAAGCTTACAAATCTTCGTGGTATGCCTCTGAAAGAGGATATTGTAACATTATTACAGCAATCAAATGGAAGTACGGCAAGTGATGATAGCACTAATATGAAAAGCGCTGATACAGCAGAAGTAGTAGATTCTGGTGCTAATCTGACTCCAGAACGACTTGCTGAACTCAAGGCTAAATTCCCAGATATAGACTGGGGTAATCCAACTACTCATTTAAGATAAAGGTATTTATGCTTGCCAAATAATATTTAAGTATATTATTTAGGCAAGCTGTTTTTATATAAATATGGCTAGAAGAAAAAAAGATAATAGGCGTGAAAGATCTAAACGTCAGCCTGGATTACTTGATAGAATTCCTACTATAGTTGGAGCAGCAGCTGCTGTTGGTATAAGTACTGCTGTATTAAGCAACAGATCTCCATCTATACTATCTGATTCTATAAATAAAATAACTCATGCATTAGGAGAAACTGCGACTCAATTACAAAAAACAAATTTCAGAGATTTTAATATCGATACTGCAAAGGCTGCAATTAATAAATTTGCTTCTTCTTATAAAGAACATACGTCACAATATAATCCTATAAATAAAAATTCTCTTGGATCTGTTTTTAGTAACCTTGCTAAAGTCAAATCAACGGCTTCAAAGATTATTAAAGAAGAGTCATTCACTGAGGGTATTAATGAGTTAGCCAGTAAATTTAAGACAGGAGACGAATTGCTAGATAAACGACGATTCTCTGTCTTGAATTCATTTTTAAGAAAAGATACTAAAAGTTTATATAATCCAAATACAGATGCATTATTCAGATTCAGAAAAAGTGCTACAACAAAATTAGGCGCAAATGGATTATTTAGCGATTCTGAAATTGCTGATATAACAAATGAAGCAATAGAAATGTCTTCGCTTCTTTTCAGAAAAACCGGCACAACAGAAGAAGGGTTTGGTAAGGTTACAAAGTACGGAGGGACATTAAAGTCTCTTAAAAGGTATGAAAAGTCATTAGGAAATGGATCATTCCAAGCTAAACTTGACAAACTGTCTGATCAATTAAGAGAATCATTTCTTGATATAGACAGTCTTGAAAAAAGATACGGTTCCGCATCTATTAGCAGTGCAAAGAATACATTTGCCAAAGACATTCTTAATAATGATCCACTAACGCTAAAACAGTTAGCAGAAAGATATAGAAGTGGCGACAAAAATATCTCTCACAGTTCTTTCATGGATAAGGCAGTACGTGACATAGAAGATCTCTTATCTAGCGCTGATGGAGAAAGATATGGAAATCTATATTGGGATAAGAGTCTCAGAATTGACAAAAATGGCAATATACAAAACTATTCTGGCATAAATTCTATAGCAAGAAAAGCTAAGAGTTTTTATGATGAGACAATAGTCGCTAAGGTTCTTAAATTAGATGAATTTGTAAATACTGATATCTCTCCACTTATTATATCTAATGCAGGCTCGTTTAACCCGATACTCGAGAAATTAATCAATAAAGATTCTACATCTACTAGACTCACCAATACATTCTTAAGTATTAATGGTAAATCATTTACCTATGCTAATGGAGAATTAAATCGCCTCGAAGATCTTGATGATATTATAAAGAACGTAGGCAAAAACTCCGTCGCTGGAAAAAGCATGGAGAAAATGTTTGGCGCAGATTATGATACTGGCAGAACACGTGGTGGAATACTTGACTTTCATGAATCAAATAAAATGAATCCAGTAGAGTCTGCTGTATCATTCTTCACTAAATTTAATGATCCAAGATATGCAAAAAACGAAGCAAAGAATGTATTTGGCAATATAGATACTGATTCATTAGATTTTGATGAATTAGAAGATTTATATGGTAAATACTCAGATATCAATAAGATTCTTCAAAGTAATTATGATTCATTAGATAAAGCTTCTGCTGAAAAATTGTACGACTCTTTAAGCTCTCTTTCTGGAAATAATCAAGTAGATGAATTGCGCAAATACTTACATATTCTTACTGAAGATGATGATGCTATGACATCATCTCTGACAGCATTAGCTTCCGGCAGTTTGTCTGAAGATTCTTTAATGTCCAGTAAACTCAGTAAAGAATTATCTATTCTAAGATCAGATCCTGCAAAATATATTGCAAGTAATCATACTAATAATAACTTTATACCAGGAATGTCTCGTGAATCAGTATCTGCATATGATATGCTACGCAGAGGCGTTACAGATGAAGCAATGATGCGTCTTAGTACATTTAGCAGCATTGATGAAGATATGTCTTCATTTATCACACAAGTTCTTGGTGAAGGAACTGACGCTGCTGATAAGACACTCAATGCTTTATATTCTTCTGAATTCAATAATGCATTTACTGACTTTGCGAATCAATCAGCAGAATCATTACAAGAATCATATACCAATGCAATAAATCATGTCAATTCTATTTTACAAAATAATCAGAAAGAAAAAGATAAGTTATTTTCAATTGTAAATGACAATGTATCTTTATTGCAAAGTGGCTTTAATGATAAAGAGTATTTTGAAAATGAATATTCTGATAATCTATTTATACAGAAAGGTACTAGCCCACTTGATCTTATACGGAGTCTGAATGATTCTGAAAAATTCAAATCAACAGCTAAACAATTTGGGAAGCAATTTATAGCTGGAACAGATAATCCTGAAGATATAACATCTTCTACATATGGACCATTCTTTTTCGCAAACAGATTATTATCAGGTTTTGAGCGCTATGGATTAGGTTTTTCTGCTGATGCATATAAGAATACTGCATCATTAGCTGCTAATATTATGCTTAAGCGAGTCTTACCAGCTGCCGGAGTATTATATGGATTAAGCTATTTAAATTTTGAAACAGATAATTTTACTGGATCAAGTCTTGGAGAACAATTTGCGTCAGGTATAGCCAATGTTGATTTAGGAATAAGACGTATAACTGATACAGTTGGACTGTCTGATTCATTAAGAGACTTATCTATATCTAACCCTATGTTCAGTTATTGGAGTAATGAGCAAGAATATCAAGGTTATGATGAGCGCAAGGAATGGTATGAAGATGGATATAGTCCAGTAAGATCTGGACGTTGGTGGTCATTCGGATCATCTTCAGAATTTCGTGGTGGTAAAATATCTTATTTTACTCCAAACTATTTAAGACGTGTATCATCTAATTATTATGATGTATCTGTATATGGATCATCAGATGAAAAATGGAAACATTCTTGGATACCAACGCCAAGACATCCATTCTCTACCCTTACTGCATTAATGGATCCATACTGGCTTGAAGAAAAACATTATGAGGACAGACCTTATCCTGTAACTGGCAAGCTATTTGAAGAAGGAACTCCCTGGGGCGCAGTCTTAAATCCTACTATAGGCAATCTGATTAAACCTCAGAAAAGAATGCATCAAGATGTTCTACAAGGAACAACCATTGATGTACGAGCTCTTATTCGCAAATATAATGAGGATGAGAAAAATAAATCTGATGCCAATAGTTATGTACAAATAGGTGGATATAATGGTGTATCCACAGTTAAAAGACCAGAATCTTCATATGGTGTTCCTGGAGAAGGCTTTGCGCCTGATTATGATGTATATTATGATACATCTAATACTGCATATTATACTCCTGTATCTGGAAATGGTTCTGGTGGTGAAGGTGCCTCTATTTATGATAATAGCAGTATGTCTAATATGACTGGCTATTATGGCCAAGTTGCAAGCGACATATCTGCATATGATAAACTCAGAGCATCCAGTAATCCAATTGCTTTTGCAGCATCAAGAGTTATTCCGCTTGATCAGATATCTATGATAAATAGTGCTACTAAGCAAAAGAGTAGGAATAAGATATCTGGATATGCTCCATCTGGCTTTATACAAGATAGTGGAGCTTATTATACAGAAGGTGGCCCATCGTTTGATCCTCTGGCAAAACAGTTTGATAAAAATGATTTTATCGAATCACGATCTGTGGAAGAATGGCTCAGAGATGCTTCATACTCTGCAAAAGAACTTGGTGGTATATATGGTTTCGCAGTAGACTTAGCATTCCCTGCTCAACATAAATATATAGAAGCAAATGCTGGCGCAATGGCTTCATTCTCTGGTAGATTCTGGGATGAAAATGTCGGCGGCTATGGTGGAGACATCATGGAAATCGCAAGACGATTCTTCCCTCATGAAGATCATTCTGTTACTAAAATTAATAATATACAGAATACGATGCCCGAATGGATCCCCGAGCGTTTTCATTACTCAGACCCGTACACATCACTACCCAAAGGCGACATGAGACTTCCTGGTCCAGGTTATGAAACTCTGAATGAATTACACCCTGATTCCTACGGGATTTACGGCAGTTTTGATAGATTCAAAATCTTAGCAGATATCGCTCCTTGGTCACAAGAATATAAACAATGGCACAGAATAGTTAAGCAACAGAATTTAAGTCCTGAAATGCAGGATGAAATCAAAGAGATAGAAGATAGAGTTAAGCGCCAAAATTCAAGACACACATTCTATAATAAAAACTACGATATAGAAACAGAAGATATAAATGGTACTGTTTCTGAAGTTGGCAAAGATAATACCTTTAAACTATATGGTTCAGATAAGGTATATTCTGTTGCAGGAGTAGATTTAAGAAGTGGTCAGGAATTAAGTCAATTTTTAACTGCTGGTTCTGATGTTAAACTTACTGTTGATAAAAAAGATTTAAATAATGATGTAACAGGTGCTATTGTATATGATTATTCTAATAGTGGAGCTAATGTTACAAGATCAATAATTGAAGCTGATGCTGGAACAATTAATAGAGACACATCAATTGGAGTACAAGCATATTCTGATGGCTTCTCTGTTTTAAATGCGCTTGGTGAATCTGTCGCGCATGCTCCTATTCCATTCATACATAATAAATTCTTAAGAGTGAATACTCCTATGGAAGCCTGGGAAGAAGAAGAACTATATGGAACATCATATTCTACTTGGAATCATCCTGTAGAAGGCTATATAAAACCAGCTATAAGAAAAACTATGGCAATGACTCCAATGGCTATCGTAGCTAATGTCGCATTGACTGGAATATCTAAGTATATTGATAGTACAGATGCAAGTGATCTTATAAAAGCCGGTGCTAAATCTGCTGAAGCATTAACTAATCCATTGGCATTCGCAGGTGGTATGGCTTCTTCCCTTCTCACCATGAATACAAAATATACTAAGCTTGGTGTAGATATAGGAGAAGCGATAGGTCTTGGAGTATTAGCATATAAGAGTGCAGATAATCCTATTTTATCTACAATAACTGGTACTGCTATAGGAGCTACATTTGGCGCGCAATTCTTTAAAACTACTCATGTTAAAGGAGCTGAAGTAGGAGCTCTTGTTGGACTAGGTATATCAGCTCTCAAAAATGCTTATTTTGACAAAGATGAGATGTTTGGAGACTATGTGCCTGAGGATGCTCAAAAACGTTGGGATATGCAAGAATACTTTGATAGACTCAAATATATAAAGTATTCAGGATTATATGAAGAAGCTGCTCGTCAAGCAAAAGAAAAAGAAGGAGTAGACATTAAATCTATCCTTAATAGAATGGAATATGCGGAAGAAGAAAATAAAGAGCTCCAACAAAAGCTGTTAAAGTATAGAAACAATATTCAAAATAACTCATTCTTATCTTATTCTGAACGTCAAGAAGCATTAAGTAACATAGAAGGTAAATTAGCTCAAATAAAATATAATAACGATAGTGTAGTCATTGAAGGTGGAGAATACACTAAAGCTGCTATAGCTTATAAAAAGGCTGCTGAATCTACTATTTATGGTCTTCAAGATGATGCAGGATGGTCAGAGATATTAAAAGCATTGCCCAAAAACCATAGAGACTTCTTTATGGAGTTTGCTAAAGAAACTGATGAAGATAAACGTAATGAGATACGCTCAAAAGTTTCTGATTACGAAGGTAAGGTTCTCGACCTTGTTTGGAATGAAAAGAAATCCAAAATAGAAGACAATGCAGAATATTTTACAGATCATTATCTTCCTAATATGTCCTGGGTTGGTTGGAAACCAGACACAAGCCTTGACAATGTGCAAATGAAGACAATAGAAAATGAAGGTATGCTGCTTTCTGACTTTGGTTTCTATGATTCAAATCTTGAAGAATATGATGCACAAAATACTCCTGGTATAGATAATTATAGACAAGAAAGTTCTGCTCTTATGACACGTGCTAATCTTATTACATCAATGAATGGCTTTGGCTTATTTAATGTTGATGTAAGTTTGACACCGACAAGAAAACCAGGATTAAATATCATATACGAAATAACAAGAATCAACGCATATAAAGCCAAAGAAAAAATCAATCAAGAATTAGGATTCAGAGCTGTGTATTAATAGACATAAGGTAGTGTAAATAGTTACACTACCTTTATTCTGTCGGTAATATATTAGTATATTATAAATGTTTCTTTGAGAGGATAATTTTTAGTGAAACGATCAAATAAAGTTAGATATAAAAAATATTCTTTACAAAATATACAGGAGCAATCTGCTCAGACTCAAAAAAATACATTTGATGTATTTAGCGACATAACAAGAGATATTTACAATGCTCGTATGGATCGTTTTATTACAAATGGATCTACAGAGCATTCTCTTATTATACAACAAAGAAGATTTGATGCTGTATCGGTTTCTCCTGCTTCTGATAATTTATTAAAAGGACTTATAGGTCTTACGTTACCTAAGACAAATACTCCTTCTAATCTTATGCATTCTACAGTAAATAGAGCTGTTAAATACACGTATCAAAAGACTCCATATAGAAATAACCTATATGAATTCAATCAGTCTTTGGATGCTCTCAAAAAAGCTGTGAATACTGGCAATGCAACTGCTTATATATTTGACCTTGAAACTGTAACTGGTAAGAATGCAAAGAATAAAGAGCATTATACTGCAATAACAGAATTATCTATAAAGAGCGCTACATTAGGTTCTGATGGTAAATTTCTTGAGACTACCGGAGATTCTATTGAAGGAATCATTGGATTCAACGCTGAACAAGAAGGCAATGTCAGAAACATGCTCGGAGATTATCTTTCCGGTAAAAGGAAAATTGATCCGAAAAGAATGTCTGAAGAGCAAAGAGTTGCTTTTACAGAAATTCTTAACTTTGATTATGCATTTCAGAATGGCGGAGTATCTTCATCTGCTGAAATAACTGGTGGAGGTTTTAGACTTTATAAAACCAAATCCAAATTGTCAAGAGAAGAGTTAGATGCAAGAGTTAAATCCATGTCACAGGGCGATCTTATTCAAGCGCTTGACAGAGGTATCTCTAAGCTTCGTGAAGTACATGACAATTCTGATGCAGATATGGCGTTGCAAGAATATGCAAAAAGACTTCAGTCTGTTGATGGTAAGAATATATTTGCTGTTGGTGCTAATATACGCCAATATGATATTAATGTATCGAGAGCATTAGGTTTGCTTAATGGCGATCCAACAAGAAATGGTATTATAGATATCACTGAGCTTGCACAGCATCACAATGCACTTACTGGAAGTTCTACTCGTGCAGGAGCACAACAGTCTAATGTATTTAAGCAATTAGGATTATCATTACCTAATGGCATGGTTCCTCATATTGCATCAACAGATACATATATGTCACTCGGAATCTTAAATAAGACCCTTGATCAAGGTGGATGGATAGATCAGAATTTAGCAGCTGGTGACAAAAGGCCAACATCTGAATTTAAAATAGGTGGTATATATCGTGCCGGAGATACTGTTGATGCCCCAATATCTTTTGGTAGAGGAAAAGATGGCACAATAATATCTTCTACTGGTTATACTTATGATCCATTAAATAAGAATCATCAGTTACGAAGAAATTATGGTTACAGTTTTGGACTTCAGAAAGATATGTCCTATGAGCTTACCGGACATGAAGTATTAGACATATCTCAATTATCTGAAGAACAAAAAACAAGTTTCAGAGAAATGGCTGGCGATAAATATCTTGGCAGTAAAAATCTGCATGTAGTTACTATGGCTCCTATACTTGATGCATCAGACCCAGAATATACTACTGAATCATTTACAAGAACCATTATACTTGGTGAGCAGGATTTTCAATCAGCTATAGGTTCATTAGAACATGTAGGTAATACAAAAATTTCTAAAGATGGTAAAAAGGCAAATATATTTTTTGCTGGCTATAAACCATCTGATATGAAGAATGGATCTACTATAGAAACTCATAACCTTGAAAGTACTGTAAGATCTTTTGAAGACAATCCATTCAAAATGCTTTCAAGCATGCATTCATATACATCTACTGATGTTGCTCATAAAGAACTAGTAGATCAATTGTCTTCTGCCATCGCCACAGGAGATCAAAAGCAAATAGATTTTGTAAGGTCAGAACTCGCAAAATCTATGCATGCATTCTATGCTAAGAAGAATAATGGTATAGAGTTAACTGGTAAGATGGCAATGCATGCAGAAAGTTTTGCTAATATGTCTGAGCTTGTTCCAGTATTTAAGGACTATATGCGAACTGAGCATGGTATATCTGATGTTACTGATTATACTGAAACATTTAATCAAGCCATTAAATCCTTTGTAGAAAATCTGACTATTCAGCCTAAAAATAGTGGGTATACCGGTCAAAGACCTATTAATGTAGGACACATGGTTAAATCCAAGCCAGTTACCGGTGATGTTCTTACGTTTAATATAAGTGGCATAACCAGAGATACAGCGCAGCATGGTTCTATGACTCTTAATTTTAATGACTATAGAGGAGAAAATAGATATAAGCTTGCTGAAAGATTATGGAATGCTTCTGGATATAAAGCATCAGACTTTAAAGATACTGATGAATATAAAAAGGTTCAATTACTTAAAAACTTTACTGAATCTCTAATAGACGAAGATTCATATTCTGGAGTAAAGACTGCTGGATCAGGAATTAAAAAGAATCAAGCTGTATTAGATAAATTAGTCAATGCAGGTATATTAAGCTTTAATTCTGAATCTTTTGTCTATGGTGTATCAGATATATTTGATGGAGATGTTTCTGCATCGCAACTTATTGATAGAATAAGTGGATCAATACCTGATGAAACCATAAAATATCTTAAAGATACGCAAGACAAGAGTTCTGTATTATCTACCATGATATATGACGCTCTTAAAGAGAGCGGAGTCAGAACAACGAGCGCAGAAACAAGAATGTTACCTGAACTTAGGCCAGAAGAAACGTTTTTGTTTTGGGGACAAAATGCCGCAGTAACAAGAGTTAGATCAATGGATCAGGCTAAGGATCTATTTAAAAAAACGCTTGAGGCAACCCCAATAATCCGTACAGTTCCTGCGTCTCATGCACTATCAAAAGACCAGAAAAAAACTACTATTAATAGTATGATGTCTGCTCTTGTAGATGAAGAAATCGATCCTATTCATGGTTCTAAATTTGCAAACTTCTTATCTACCAGAGGATTTACTCAAGAAGAGATATCTAGAAAAGCTATTACAATTGGTGATACTATAAGTGAATATCAAGACTATCTTAGTCATTTAGTATCAGCGTATAGCGAAGCCGGACTTGACTTCTCTATCACAGATAATGGAATTTATGCAAGAGATTCTGCATCAAAATACGTAAAGCTTAATCTACCTGAAATCAGAAGATATGATAATGGTACTGTATACATTAAATATGGCGGACAGGATGTAGCCATAGAATCAAGTGCCGTAATACATGATGGTAAAATTAAAATCCGTTCTCCATTCAGTAACAGAACTGGTAAGGCTATTAATAACTCTAATCGTACTATTGCCGAAAGTGAACGTCTTGGAAATAAAGTGACTATAGAAACTCTCACACATCAAATACAAGAAGACTTCAGATATAATCTGGCTCAAGCTGGTGAAGCATTCCATGAAACATCTTCTAATAGGTTTACGTCTGGTGGAACACTTAATGTAGTCGATATTGTTAGCAATATGTTTGGTGGACAAGGAAGTCTTGAATCAATTGGTGCATTAGGAAACTTTGCCTCAACAAACCCAACTGATTTCAGACGCATGAAAGATCTGTTTACAGAATTCAGACAAAACAATGCTGATAAACCAATTGATAACATACCAAGTATAGGACAAAAGTTCTATGAGTTATTTACAGCCAATGCTCCTACAATATTTAATTCAATAGCTGAATCAGGTGCTGTTGCAGACGATAGTGTTCGAAATATATTTGCAAGTCTCGCTCCATTCGCAACACAAGAAAAAACTATGGCGGGTGGATCTTATTTTATAGGAACACCAAGATATTCAACAGCCATGAGCGGTTTCTTCAATCAGAAACGTAATACCGGTTTCCAAAATGCTAAATCACCTATGAGTATGTCTGCCGAAAAACTTACTTCTATTGATGGTGTCCGTACTGGTAGAACTATTGAAACTGAAGAAATGATTAAGGCATTTTCTGGCAACACTGAGACAGTTGATTCTGTAAGAATAAAAATGGCTCATATGAATCAACGTGAAGTATATGACCGAATAGAAAAATATATTGATTCAGGTGCTATAAAAACTATTAAAGATGGTTATAGCGAAGATACAACTAAAGCAGCATTAGGTGTTTTATTAGCAAGTAACGTTGAGAATGATGGCGCATTTGTTTCTGGCGAGCTTGCCAGAGCATTACCTCAAGCTAATGTCAATACAAAATCAATCGATCTTACAAGAGTCAATTTTAATGGTATAAGGTCTAAAAACAAAGAAGATGTTATAAAAGGTAGAGATATGATTCCTCAATTCTCTATCGATCCTAATAGTGGTGCTGTAACAATAGAATACTCTAAGAGTTTCTTTGTTAAACAGGGTGAGAATCTTGTTATGCTTGAAAAAGATAAAACCTTAGCTGCGCAAATGACTACTACATACACTACAGCCCAAAAGGATTACATTGCTTCTATAAGATATTTCAACGAAAATGGAGTAGAATTGTCCGAGAGACAAATAAATCAAGCACTTGCCGCATTAAAACTGGATCCTGCTCTTTATGGAATGAATAATCAAGAAGTAAATGATGCAGTCAGCAAGATGCTTAAATCAAAAGGAATCACATCTACACTTAAATTAAATCCTATTGATGTTGCAACCAAAATAGGTTATGGTGAAGAAAAAACATTTGCAACTCCATTACTTTTGGCATTTGGTGGAACACAAGTACAGAAGGATATTCTAGCTAAATATTCTGAGAAAGACAAGCGTGGTATTCTTGGTAGCGCTTCTGGTCATATTTTGAGTCAGGATGCATTTGATGTTATAGCAAACTATGTTGGTATGTCTAATGAAGATGTTAAGATAATGCAGCGTGAAATGCTTGCACCTACTATGTTTTGGAAAGGTGCATTAAAGGGCACAAGTGCAGCAGATGCATTACTCTTTACTAATATCAACGAAGTTAAACACCAGAGTATATCTGATTCTGTTGCTATTATGACTCAGGACATAATAGATACATACAAAGATGACCCAGATAAAATAAATGCTATATTAAAAAAGGTTTATGGAGATAGTGCCATCTATGATCCTAAAAGACAATCTGCGCTCATAAGTAGTAATCTTGATTATATTAATATGGATGAACTTACAAAGGCATATAAAACAATTTCTCGTAAATCTGGAGATATAGCAACAAGTACTGTATCTATTATTTCTGCTGATGACTGGAAAGCAGGAAAAGTTACTGGTAGTATAGCTAAAGATTTAGCACAAGTCAAACAGGCTTATCTTAACGGTGACATATCTTCTGATGAAGCAAGTAGAATGCAAGACCAGATAAGACAAAGATATGCTCAAGATTATCGCATGGAAGGCACTAAGCTTAGTCAACAGGAAAAGAATATCTTTGGAACATATAAATATAATGATAATACTTTGTCTTCTTTTATCGGCGCAGAATCTGATGATGAATTTATATCCAGCACTCAAAAAGCTCTTGAACAACGTGGCATATTGTCAAAAACAGATGGATTATATGCATTAACAGACCAGTATAGTAAGAATACTGAACCGATTTATTCTGGTACTTATGCAGCAATAGATAAAATAATGAAGAATGGATATGATTATGAAATATCTACCAATCCATTAGGTATCGCTGACAGAAAATATCAGGCTAAGGAAATTATTGATGATTATCGACATAATATAGAACCAATAAACAATACTGATAATTTTGTTCTTAAAGAGGATCTAATTAAAAAGAGCGGCATAAATACCGTCTCTGCATCTCAAATGGCTATACCTACTGGAGATATAGCAACAGAGATGCTAAAAGATCCAAATAATCCATTTACTCATGATACAGTTATTGATCTTGGAGAAAGATTTAGCAATGATAGGTATCTTGCTGTAAAAGGATTAAACCCTAAATTCTATGATGACACATTAATTAAAACTCAATATCAAAAAGAATTTTCTTCGCTTAGAAGAGAATCAGAAATGTTATCTGCATTAGATGAAGATAAGCTTGATAGAAGAATTATAGATAGTCGTTTTAGTGGGCGTAATCTTACTAAGTCGGAAATGCAACAGGAATTACAGCAGAGTATTCTTTCGCATAAGCAAAATATACTTGCACAGCAAGCAAATCTGCTCGGCGGCAAAAACTCAGTTGCAGCCTCTATAATGTCTGAACGTGCAGATATGAGTGCGATGCTTGAGTCTCAGACTGCTACTATACCAATTGGTAGTAAGATGGAAAGCCTATATGATAATTTATCTTTTGAAGGTACATCAATTAAAGAGCATGTAAGCAAAGGTCATTATATAGATTTTGCTGTTGTAAACCCTGATGACATAAAACAAATGGGCATATTAGATAATGCCGATGAATATGTTGATTATCTAAAGAAAGACCGATCTGATTTTTATAATACGCTAATGGGACAAGTAGGACAAGATGCATCAAATGAAGATATAATGATGCAGGCTATGAGAACAGAAGGTATTAATATGTATGCCGGACGTTATCCTACTGTTCATGAGCATAGTGTTATGGGTGTCAGAATGTATGCAAGTGATGATGTCCAAAGAAACACCATAAGGCTTCCACAGTGGACTCAGAAGAAAATGAAGAACGATAATGACTCAGACAAAGTCAGTGTCTTTAATATCTCTGAGGACTTTATGCAATCGCAGCAAGTAGATACTACAAACATTGCTATCCAATCTGCTGAAAATAAGACAATCGGAGATAAAGTAATTCAAGATTATATGGAAGGCAGGAGCAGTGACAACTTTGATCCGACTATCGCTGCAAGAGAACGTATGGTATTTGGTCATGCATACAGAAATATTGCAGACTCATCTGAATATAATGATGTTCAGAATCAGATTAATCAAAGCCAGTATAGAAATGATTTTATTGATTTGTATTCTAAGGCACAGAGTGCAGCTAATCCTAAAGAAGGATCTTATGCAGATGACATTTTTGCAGAGTTAGTTCAGCAAAGACAAAGTGACCAAGGATATGATGCGAACTTTGCATATGAAATGAAAAGTCTATACATAGGTAAGCATCGTATGGATGAATCTCTTGTTGCAGAGATAGCACAGTCTAGTAAGGGTAAGGTCGGTTTTATAAACAATGCAGTAAGTACTTATACTAAAATAGGCGATCAGTTTACAACTGGCATGATAGGTCAAGTTGGAGACGATGCTGAACAAAAACTCAGATATGAAGCTGCCAATGAATTGTTTAAAAAACAACGTGGAGACTTGATAGAAAATATTATCAATGCAAAGAATACTGCTGGTGCTGACCAATTAACCATAGTTTCAGATATGATAAACAATATGGGGATCATAGAAGGAGAATATAATAAAGATAAGGTTGGTATAGCTAAAGAAAAGCTTGCTGGTATCATAGATACTGCCATTGGTAGTAAGTATGAAGACTATATTGCTAGTTCCGCTGATACCGGTACATCTATAGCGAAGTATTTAACAAGTCAAGGATTTGACATAAATGATAAGAGTCAAATGCCCGAAATGCGAGCAGCTCTAGCAAATCTAGGTGTCGATGTTATGTCTGAAACTTCTCGTAGAGCTAATATTGACTTTATGCATAGGTCAAAAGTTGGAATATCTGCGTCTGGTGGTTATTATATTGATAATATCGATCTTAGAACTACTTCTGACAATGGACTTACATATAGTATAGATTATGATATGACATTGCGTGATAGAGAGCCTAAGCGTGTTTCGCAGCAGTTTATTGAAAATAATGGCGACGCTATAATGCATACAGCGAAAATAGATACAGAATCAATTGCTAAAGAAGCATCTGAAAACGTTGCCAAAACAACTTCATCTATGGCATCTGGCAGCACTGCTAAAGTATTATCTCAAGCTATGAAAAACAATGTAAGTAAAAACATTGCTTTAGGTGCTCTTGGTGTTGCAGCATCTGTTCTTGCAGTTGGAATTATTGGCGGCAATCCATCTCATGCTCCACAAGATGATGCACAATCTGTTCCCAAAGACGCTTATAGATATGATAACTTTGATTATGGCACTGGTACTGTTATACAGTCGCCTCCAATGCAAAATCAAGGATATGTTGTTAATATGAGGGCATCTACAAATGGTTCTTATAGTGAAGCTCAAAGAAACATGGTTCAATCTGCTCAACAAAGTTATAGCGTTCCTGGTGGTAATATGAGTGTGTCTGTAAGACATAACTTCTCTTATTCTGCTAATCAGAATAATGATAAGTATATCGAAGGAATTCTTAATAGATTAATGTAATGTAAAAAAATGGGTGACTCTGAATTGAGCCGCCCATTTTCTGTATAATCGTTATTGTCTGATAGTAATATTAAAATATACGATTACCTTCAAGCGAAAGGATTTTTGAATGTCCGAAAATAAATCGATTCTTTCATATTTATATAATCATAATTATAATGAAATAGATCCAAGTAATTTCGTGCTTCCCACTACGAAAGACTTCCATTCTACTGAATTACCATATAAATTAGAACAACAATTAGAAGCTGGCAAAGATAACGACTTTACCAGAATGCTATATTTTATAGAGAAGCCGTATTCTGAATGTCCAGGATATTATGATGAAGACAGAGTTATTATAGTCAAAGGTAAACCTAATCTTCGTGGTGAAGATATAGGTAAGTTCGATGCCGATACTATGTACTTCCCTGTCAGTGATTTGAATGACAATAATGCTAAGATTTCTTATAATGGAAATCTTTTTACTGTCAAAGAGTATCTGCAATATTCAAGTGCGAATTTTGGAGATGCATCTGAAATTGGCGTCCGTTTTATTGGTATAAATGCACCTGAGACATTTAAGTATAAAATAGTACTTGCTACAGATTCTGGCATTCCTCAGAAAATAAAAATTGCTGAAATAGCAAAAGATTCAAAACATCAATATCTCTACGATACAGAGTCTGATGATTATAAAAATGATACTATGAAATTCTTCTATAAGAATATAGATGGTATGTATTATTATTGTCAGGCTACTGAATATCCTGATTATTCTGTTCCTCATACAGATACTGACGGCTCTATATACTATACAACAGAGTTAGCTTATAAATATATTTATAAATCTGCTGATGCTAATGGAAGCAAAATAAGCCATGAGATGGCGCAAAAAATGATTGAGCTTATAGGAGATAATGAATGTGTCCTTATGCTTGATCATAATATGCTTAATTCTAAATCTGGCAGTTATCCCACTACTTATGATCAATATGATGATTCATTGCTTGGTACAATAAAAAGTACTATAGAGTCATTGAGCTCAGTAAACTCTGGCCCTAAATATTCTGGATTTTCTGGATTCGGGCAAGACGGTTATGGACGTTTTCTTGGATGTCTATATGTTAAAACTCTTATTCCTGGACTACCAGAATCAATACAAAACAGTATCGGAGAACAATGGATTAATGTAACTAAATATCTCTTATACTTCTATGGGCCTGATGGAACTGTCAATCATGATTTGAGTCTATCTTTTAATGAGTATTCTCCTACTCACGTAGCAAATTATAACTTTGCTTCCAGTGCCTTTAAGGTATGGACATATGATAATAGTAAGAAGCGTATAGAAGATATGCTTGATAATGCGTCTTTTGATAGTATTACAAGACAAAGAGAAATTCAGAAGCAGGTTTTAGGATTCGACTTTAATACACAGTTAAAAGACTGGACAGTTATGATTGGCGATTATGTTTTCTTAATCCCTCCCACTTCTATAAGATGCATGACTCGTAATAGTTCTGAAGCTGTGCCACTGATCAGATCTCGTGGATCTGCAATTAAAGAGACTCCACAAAGCGAGCGAATGCTTGAAATGACTCTGTATTTTAATGATGAGTCGGGTATTAATGGAATTGAGATAGAAGTACCAGCTACAGAAGATGGCGAAGATCGCAGAATGGATGAGAATACTTTAGCTCCTACTGATGAGAAGCTTAAGTATTACATGAATGGTCTCAGAGCACTTATATCTATGTTTAAGTTCTGCCCATTCCTTCCTATTACAAATGAATATATTAATAATACTCTCAATATAGAAGCAGTAGCTCTATCCAGTCTTTATATATCTACGGTTCCTAATTTTCCTAAGTGTATAGCTGCTACTATCCAACTTGTTGAATTTAATTATCATGCATATATGTCTGAGATTCCTCTTACCGGAGATGAATCTGCTGAGACTATTATGTATAGTAATTTATTTGAAAAATGTATTGATTTTGATGCTCTGAGATACTATTATCAAAAACCTTTATATCGTGGCGAACTAGCATCCAGATATTCATTTGACTCTCCAGAATACCTTAACCTAACATACGGTGGGCGCACCGCATTACAGCCTATGACATTTGATGATTCTTCTATTGAGTTTTATATGCCTGATAGTAATCATCTTAATACCTTACTTCAAGTTAAGATGGAGTCTATGAGCAGACCAATTAAATCACAATATAAAGTTACTGATGATGTAAAAGCATGGGCTGCTGAACTTGGCAAATTATATCCAATATTACAAAATGCAAAATCAACTAAACAATATATTGATTTATATAACTTTATAAATTATGGACCAACAGATAAAAATAAAAATCCAATATTTGACTCAGTTGCTGTAACTCGCGATAATGACTTTTTATTTACATTAGAAGATATTAACAAACATGAACCGTCAGTCAAATATGAAGATCTCGCAAAAACGTGGGATCAATTGACTTATAGTTCTTACTATTCTGATATCTTTAATGAAGGTCTAAATCCTGATAATCCATATCAATTTTCTATAAATAACTCATATATAAAAAAATATTACATAGATTCTGGATTGAGATGGAAAACAGGAGACGGTTCATTATATTTTATCTATATAAATTATATTGACATAATTCGTGATATTTTTGTTATGTATAATAATGATATTATAAATACATATACTTATACAGGCGAGTCGATAAATATCACAACAAGACAAGGATTACAAACCAATAAAAACAATATAATTAATTTCTTAAAAAATATTTCTATTGATCTTGATAAAAATTATTCTAATTACTTCAATGATAATGGAGAATTCAAAATCGATTTATTTACATCAGTAGATTCTGATAATCATTTTGCATTTGATTTTGAAAATGCAGATTCCTACAAATTAATAGAATATTGTTTTAATTATTATACTATTGGTTCAGAAGATAAAACTCAGTTTGAATTACCTTCAGATGTAATGCAAACTACTGTAAATAATATTAAAGAAGATATAGATCTTGACACAGAAAATTCGTTTAAGTTTATAAAATATCCAAATGAATCTATGCTACAAAGTCTTATCGTAACTAATATATCTGCTTCATTTAATAATAACCTCACAAGAACATATTTAAAAGCTATGGATGGTTATGCTCCACAGTACTTAGGTGGTCAAGATACTGTTATAGAATTATCTATGCAGACGCAAGATGATGCCGCTGTTGCTGCCATTAATCTACTTCCTAAATTGTGTTCTGAGTATATGCGCAATTATAGACTTATACTTTCATGTTGCCCATTACGAATCAATACAGCATTTACTAAGATGCTTGGTGTTAATGAAGTATTGATTGAAAGTGTAAATGTATCTACTGTAGAGAATCAACCTGGAGTATATCAGATAGATATGCGCCTTATTGCAATGGATAGAACTGTACGTAATAAAGAGGCGTTAAAGCGCCTTGATATAAATAATGCTGGCGCTGAAACAATAAACTCTAGGCAAAGTTATACAACCAGAGACTATTTTGGATTAAAAGAAAAAATATCTGCCGCAGAGATATATCCTGATCTTGAATTACCAACAATAGCAGAGCTTGATATTTATGGGTTTACATATATAAAATATAAGATATATGATACATATCGTATATATCCTGATCCTGATTTCTATTTTGTTTATGGCGCAGCCACTACTAATAAAACAATCCGTGACTCTGTATTAGATAGTCTTGAAGAGAATTCAAATAATAGACCTACGACATTTACTATGGCTGATTATCTTGGTGGAGAATTAAGCGTCGATTTGACACAAGATGGTTCTGCTGAACAATTTAATGTTAATTCACGTAATCAGACTGCTACAGCAGAAGAAAATCTCGTATCTGAAAATCAAGATGCAATCAATAATTATAAAAATGAAATTTATAATCTCAAGATTAAAAACGGCTCTGTATTTGAAACTATATATAATGGACAATCATTAAATACATTTCTTGACGCAAGTCATGGATTTTCTTCTGTTGATGATGTATATAGCTTTATCAATATAATTAGCAATCTAAAAAATGATAACTATTGGAACTTCTCATCAAAACAGAAATGTATTTTCAGAGGTAATCTAAAAACATCTAATTCCGAATATTTAGGCTTCTTTAATTATATATATAAATGCAATGACATTATTACATTTTTAACTCAAAACAATCCGGATTATAATTATAACACATCTGACTATTTCTCGAAAATATGTAATAAAACAGATTTCAATTCTATAGATGAAACAATTGATAAAATTAATAATGCCAACAAATCCACGCTCTCTGCTACAAACAGCACATGTAGATCAAGAATAGATGGTGTTCTTAGAGAATGTTTTTTGGATGGTAATTTCCCAGATAATTCATCTTCTATATCTGAACCAACCATATTCTTTAAACCCAATACTTACAATACATATGGATCAACAAAAAATTATGTTAGCAATAATAGTGTCGATGATGTTGTTAAATCTATAAAGTCTATAGCAGATGCTTTCACCGGTTTAAATCAGTATGTGGACATTGATGACAAGACTAAACCTGATGCTTGGCAATTCAATATGTTTTGTGGATCTGATGACAATAAAAAGCCTATTTATTTATCAAAGAATAATAGCTGCAATACATTAAGCGATATTATAAATTCTTCATATTCGTTTGGGCCATTCCATATTAGACAATATCCAGGCAATTATATTAAACAGCATTTTTATCTTGATAATGTAAATAATACAGAATCACAATACGCAAGACTTATAATGTCACTACAAGATGATAAGTATTATTTTTTGAATCCAATTATAATGGATGCACAAATTAACTACTATTCAGACCCTTCTAATGTTGAAGCAAAAAAAATTATAGATGGATATAAACTTGGATTATTATTTGATACAACTACAAATGCAATCGAAATAATTCTCAATCTTGCAATTTATTATCAATCATTAATTTATAATAATATACTGATTTCTGAAATTCAGTTGATTTGTGATGAGCTTGCTTCTACTGATCAGGCAGATACAATGAGTAGTATTGTTGATGAAAATCTGACTACTATATATGCATCTAAAGATTATTTATCATTTAGTTATGAAAAGACAAACGAATGTACAGAAGAAATTTCTATCAAGAAAGATAATGTTGAGAAGTTATTCCAATTGCAATCCGAATATGAAGCTGCCATTGTTGGTAAATCAGATGATGAAATAAAGCAAATACAAAAATCTTTAGAAGCAGATGTTACATCATATTTAGATAGTGCAAAACAGGTTATTACCCAATTTTTAAATACCTTACAAGATATATATTCTCAAATACATGCTGGCAATCTTCTTGCTGTCGAATCTTTATATATTAACGGTCTCGATAATAACATATATAAATATGTAGAAAATAGAGACTATGATAAGCTTAATGATTTGTTTGTATCTTCTCAAATGCCTATTGCTTCTTCAGACAATATATTTTTATATAAGTACTTTTTATCATTAGCTGGTAGGGAGGTTATTAAATCAATAGAAGATCTAGGTTCTTCTGATTATGCTCCATCTGAAATAGCTAGTGGAATCATAGATGAAGTATTCTATTTAAATCAAGTCAATGATCCATATACCTATACAAGAGATTCTTTCTATGATATGATAACAAATGATATGAGAGGTAGAATGGCGCGAGCATTCCCTGCATTCTATATGCTATTTGTTGATGAAGGTCGAGAAATAGGATTGTGGAAGCTCAATGACAATTTCTATAATATGTCTTCAATCAGTGAGATCACAATAACTAAGTCAAGAAAAATAGCTGCTGATACTTGCACTATTCAAATGACTAATATGTTTAAGACATTCACCACTGATGATGAAGACGGCAAGGAAATGGCTTATGACCTTGAAACATTGTCTTCTATAGATAATAGTTTCCAAGACTTATGGGATTCTATATGGAGCCCCCGTAAGCTGTTTCTCAGAGAATATCAAGAGCGTATTGAGCAGAATCCGATAGAAAGAGCACAACTTAAGCCTGGTGTCAGAGTTCATGTGCGTATGGGTTATGGTGGCGATGCTTATTCCCTTCCTACCGTATTTAATGGAGTTGTTGCTCAAGTATCTACTGGTGAATTAGTTACTATCTTATGTCAAGGTGATGGTGTTGAACTCTCAAACCCTGTCAATGATGGAATGAAATATTCTGATGATATCGAATCTTATGATGATTTCCCTATTATTGCAAAACAGATAGATGAATTCGTCTCAAGCGGTGCAACTCCAAAAACCATACTTACTAAGTTCTTAACAACTAAAGGAACATGGGGACGTAAACTTATAAATACTATATCTTCTGGTAGATTCTTTAATGATAATCCATTTGGTATAACTCACTTTGGAGATCCTGATTATACAGATATATTTAACCTAAGTGAGTGTGCGCAAAACATTTATGAAGCATATAAAAGCCCTATGTTCAATAGTGGTGTAGAATCATCTCTCACTCAAATGCAATATATGTACAATACAGACGATATTCCAAAAGTATCTACACAGATATCTGGAAAGTCATATTGGGATTTGATGCATGTTATGGCTGGAGTAGCTCCAGATTATATAGCCTCTGTAGCTCCATTTGGAATGAGAAGTACTATATTCTATGGATTGCCCCATTATTATTATGCTTATGAATATTATAAGTCGAAAGATAATACTATCAAAGAAAAACGTAAGCCATTTCAACAGTATCATATTTATAGTTCATATAGTGATATCATAGAAAACAATATAACTACTTCATCTGAATTCATGAAAACTAATGCTGTTGGTTTATATTCAGTTAGTGGTGCACTTGGTAATTTAACAGCTAAACGAGTTGGACCTGTATTTGCCGATATTGATATTTATTCTGAATATCAGAAATCAATGACTGTAGATACAACTTATGTCTCGAACTACAGTGGTTTGGGTGGTATTATAGGCAGTCTTATTCCATTCGTAAATTCAATAAGAAATGATGCTGGTACTATCACTGGTACAGATAATGAGTCTATTGCATGGAGAATAACAGTAGCTGCTCTTAAAGATGCTGTTAAGGAAATGTATCAAGGTGAACTTATTACAATTGGAGATCCTTCTATCAAGCCATATGATGCTATATATCTGCATGATGTATATGAGAATATGCAAGGTGGATGCGAAGTTGAAGCCGTAACTCATATACTCAATTCCCAAACCGGTTTCACATCAAGTATCTATGTTGATCCTATGGTAGATGTTGATAATAGATATTATCAAACTGCTCATATGCTTTCAAACTTTGTTTGTGGGCAATCAATTGGCGTATGGACTGCCGGACTTGTATTATCATTTTGTTTATCTCGCTCTACTCAGCCTGTTACTAAATTAGCTGGTAAATTATTAACTCGTGGCGTTGATGGTATGTCTACACAAGTCACTAATATACTTAATCTCCTTGATTTGAGTGATGATACTACAGAGAAAATTGCCAACTTTATCAAAGGAACTAATATCTTAGGTACTTTAAATGCTACTTATCAGTATGAGAAAATAATTGATGCAGCAAAGATTCTTAAAGGTATCGATCTTAGTGGTCTTGCAAAGCTTGATAATGCTACAAAACTAACTCAGTATCTTAAGTGTATAGACCAGCTAAGTCAGCTTAATCTTGATGATCTCTATACAATGGTTAGTAACAAGAAGACTTCTGATATATATTATAAGATTTATCAAGGACTTGCAGATGGTCTTAGTAATATGGAATCTACAAAGAACTCTACAATCACCAATGCGATTATTGGATTATCTGAAAAATTCAGGCAGTCTGATGGGCTAAAAGAGCTCGCAAAAACCGATGCTAATGTAGCCGAATATCTTACACTGCTTGATAATATTGGATCTGCTGATTTTACAAAACCAGGAGTTACTCAAAAATATATTTCAGCAATCAACCAGCTTAAGACATTTAAAGAGGCTGATGATATAGGAGACTTTTTTGCCGGTTCTTCCGCTATTACAGATCTTGGTAAGGCATTTGATTCTATAGGCGACGGAGCTGAAGCTCTTGGTAAAGTTGCAAGCAACAGCGATGATATTACTAAAGCTCTTAATAAGACCTCGTTCCTTGTTACGAAAGGTAGCGTTGCTGCAACTATTGTTGGTCTTGTAGTTGAATATCTTGTCGAAGCAATCATAACTGGAACTGTTACAAATGCAATTACAAGATATCTTAGGAATCTTGAAGTATTAAGAATATATCCACTTATTAAAAATAAGAAAGTATATACTGCCGGACTCAGCGGTTCAAGAGGTTTGGTTGTAGGCTCATCTACATTTAATAAACAGGGTTGGTTCCAAAACTTTATTTCTGATTTCTTCAATAATAGTATATTCAGAGTTGTATCTTCTTTGATACTTCCAAATACAGATAATTGGTATCAGTATATTGATTCATGGAAACGCGACAATAATATGGCTCTATCTGATTCTGATGTCAATTATTCTAAATCTGTTGTTTTGAGCCATCTTAGTAAGGTTTCTGATGGTATGTCAAACTATGACGGTATACTTGCAAACAGAATTACTCTTGAAAGAATCAAAACATTCAGTAATGACTCTGGAAGTAGATCAGAAATTGCTGATGCGCTTCAAGCTTTCTCCAATTACTATGTAAGTGACAAAGAATTTGAATACAATGGCAGACTTAATGAAATGAAAACACTTAAGGATCTTGCTTCATATCTTAAACAATCTAATGTTCCTGATGGAGTATTCTCATACTATCATTCAATACCAGAAAACGATCCAGAAGAAGTATCAGTTCATTATAACGATAGCATATTAACTTTAGAGTCTTATCATTCGCTGCCAAATTATCCTGACTTAAATGACTATGCAATATTAAGCTGTGACTGTATTTGTATCCTTCATAATCTTATTCAATACTATTTGCCTAATCAGTATCCTAATTATATAACTGATGATAATAAACAAATTAATATTTCAGTTGTAAATGCTCTTGTCCCCGGATATAGTAATTCATGGTTATCTACCGGATACCAATTTACTTTCTATACAGAGAATATAGATCATGATACTTTAATAATGTTATTGGATCAAGAAAAGAAAGCATGCAACAATATCTTTGAATATGACTATACAGAAATGGCTGATGATAATATATTGTATCGCATTACTGTTTATCCACCAAATACTAATAGTATAACGAATGGAGATAATGAGTAATGGCAAACAATTTCAGAGATAAGATCAGAGATATATCCAATGACAATACAATAAATGTTGGATACTTTACTTGCACTGCATATGTCAGCGATGCTTCTGAAGTCTCTAATACATGTACAATCACATATATTGACTCAAATGGAAATCAGAGAACTCAGAAAAATGTTCCTGTCAAAATCGGTACACCAAATGGTCTTATAGAATGGTTTCCCAGTAACGGAGACTATGTAACGATAGAAGTGAAAAATGGCATCAGCCAAATTATTTCTCCTAGTGTAGATCATTATTTCAAAGAATTAAGACATTCAAGAGATACTGATAATAATATTCTGACAAATTACTTCAACTATACATTAGGCGGAACAATATTCTGATTTAAAATTATAAAGCGGCTGTTAATAATACAGTCGCTTTATCTTTGCTTTTAATTAGTATGTCGCATCTTGGTAATAATACAATAAAAGCCACAAATACAAGTAAAGGAAAATTACTATAAATGCCTGATATATCTATAGAAGCATTATCAAAAAACTTCCTTGATCAAGTCAAACGTGAGAGTAAAACTCCTAATAGACAAACCACTTCTGGTATTGTTTCAAATAACAATCAGTCCGCTGTAATTGTAGATGACAGTGGTACTCAAAATATAATCAATAAAACTAATCAGTCAAAAACGAATCCAGAATCACAAACTCAGACTGATATATGTTATGAAAAAAATATTTGCACAAATAGAATCAATATTCAAACTGATGACATTACTATCAATCAGTGCAAGATAAATCCTCTTCTATATAATTCAAGCGGATTCGGAGATAATGGTTTATGTGTTCAAGGCGATTTAAATATGTATGGTACCGTCTTAGTTAAATGCTGGGACAGATCTTTACAAAAAGCAGTATTTATTCGGCGAAGGATACGCACTCCAATCATGTATAATCAAATGACTCAACCTGATATAGATGAGCGACTTGGTATAGACGCTAATATACAATCTATTGATTCTATTGATTCTTCAAGTGACAAGGAAACATCTGATACATGAAAAATATAGATTTAGCAACCACAATCTCAGGAGACATATATTTTGAATCATCGTCAAAAAATAACTCTATTACATTATCTTATGATTTAAAATTCAGCGATGACTTCAAACCATTATGTCTTTCATTTTATCATGAAAAGAATAAGATTCCAGATTTAACTGATTATTCATTAACTCTGAATCTTGACTATTATAATAGTATAGAAAAATACAAAGCAGTTTGTGTCAGTTCTGAAGATGTTACTAAAAAACGCATAGAATACATAATAAGAACAACACTTACAGATTTAAAAGAGAATATCGATTTTGGATCTGATCTTGAATTATATATCCATAAGAATATAAGAGACAAGTCAGTTATAGCTGATATAGAAACTATTATATCTAAAGCTGTATCGTCAGTAGTTACTGCGCCGACAGTTAAAATTATCCCTAAAGTTAAGCTTATGAGTAATGGATACTTCCAAGGAATTTTAATTCAGGTGTATGATTTCAACGATCTGGTATTTGATTATCAACTTTAAATGGTGACACATGAAAACTCTACAGGAAATACATGATAGTATATTAAATTACTTCAGTGGTCTATCAGACCTGAATATTCAGGATGGAACGGTACTGGATGATTACTCATATGCGATGGCTGACGCTTTAGCTCAAGCATATATCGAAATAGAAAACAATAAAAATCCATATCTGTACAGTAAGATATCTGGCAGCAATCTTGATGACCTTGGATACATGGTCAATTGTCCTCGTGAGGCAGACGAACAAGATGACTCTTATTTGCATAGATTAGTAGAATGGATGATCAGCTGTGAAGCTGCAAACTATGACAGTATAGAGAATGCATTGATGAATCTTGAGTTCTCTTCATTTGCTTCATATGTTCCGTATATTTATGGTGTTGGCACAGCAGCTGTATATCTTATCCCCGTATCTTATGACACAGAAACTATTTACAGAGCTAAGATAGAAGCAAAAAACAGAGTAGACAAAGTTCAGTCTGCTGGTTCTTATATTGAATATATAACCCCTACTCAAAAGTTTGTCAAGCTTGCAGTTCATTTAGAATATGAAGATGATGCTGATAAACAGTATGTACTCACACAGCTTACGAACAAGATTCAAAACTATATCAACGGTATAGCTATTGGTAGCAGTCTTGAAATTGGTGAAATAAATAGAATAGGAATTAATCAAGCTGGGCTCAGCTATTTTGTTGTTGTCCAAATGTATATAGATGATGAGCCCGCAAATGAACTCTCTTACTTACAAACCATCACAAATAAATATGTTTTCGACCAGATGACATATTAAGGAGAAAAACTTAATGCTTGATAAAAACGCACTACTCTCATTAATGACCAAGCATTTTCCAAGATGGATGGACATTAGAAAGAGAGTTAAAACTTCTAATGGTGGAATGTATTTACAGTCTCTTGCCTATAATACATCTTTAATACAAGAAGCCATTGAAGACTATAAAAAAGATTTCTTTCTTATAAATTATAGAGATAAATATGATGATGTGCCATATTATATTTATTATATAAACATCGGAAATATTGACACAAAGAATCTTACGATCACATATCCATCAGGATTATCAGAGGTTTCTTCTGTCAAGGACTTTTATAATACTTCGAACACTTATTATTATGAAGATAATAAGATATTCTTTAAGAAAGAAAACATTGATGAAACATCAGCTCGTGTTAATTATATCTATGATGATAACAATCATAATGCAATTATAAGCAAGCTGTATGTATGGAATATATTTGATGAGTTTGCAGCATTCGTAGGACTTGAAAGATTTATAGACGAAGACAATAAATCTCTTACGAATAGGATTCTGAATGTTTTTAAATGTATACCTAATAGCTCAGAAGATGGTCTTAAGAATGCTATAATTAACGATACTATTAATTATATAAATGATAATTATCCGTCTATGAGCTTCAATGAGATTAGGAATAAAATTATTGTAGAAAGACCTACTGCTGAAAATCTCAAACTCAAATATAATGAATTTACAACCGTCCTTGATAAACTTGCCGAGATAAATGCCGATGTTTATAGAACAAAGGTATGGGATGAGGATATTTGGCAATTTGCATTATCTGGAATCGATTATATTCCTCATACATGGGATTATATTTTAGCAGCATATACAAATGGTATTGGTTTTAAAGATGATTTAAAACCTGAATTTATTGAAAAGCCTTCTGATAATAATGCATCCGCAAAAGTATCTGTTTATAAGCAGGATACTTCAAAGATTCAGGAGTATCTTTCTGGGCATACTATTGACAAAGCTGTTAAACTAAGATTACTAAAATATAATGAGAACCTTCAGGCTACTAATATAAAGTATACTATAACAGCTTCAAGGCCAGTAGATATTACTCAGAGTATGTCTAAAATAAAGCTGAGAGTCAGAAATAATAGTGCATCCACCCAACCAATAGACATTTCCCTGAGTGAATTAATTCCTATAGATACTGAATATGAGCAGCTGTTTTTAAATAACGTTACACAATCATTCATCAAGTATCATAAGGAATTTATTTATGAACCTGATCCTGAGCCAGAGCCCGACCCAGATCCTGATCCGGGTAACCCTGATCCTGATAAACCTAATCCAGGAGGAGAAACTGGTGGAGGTTCTGAATCAGGTGGTGGCACGGAATCTGGAGGAAGTGGATCTGAGTCTAGTGAAGACAGTGATTCTGAAACAGATCCTACTAATCCTGACCAAGAAGAAACTAGGACTGATACAGATGATTCTGGCACAACTAAAGATTCAGGAACAGAAATATATAGAGATAAAGTTATTAAAGAGATTATTATAACAACATCTATTGAAAGAATTGATTATGATAATCCATTAATAGCAGCAGCAATTAAAAAACTTAATTCAAGCAATATATACTTCTCTATTATATCTGATTCAGATGATTTAGAATCTGTATTTGTTTATAATAGCAATGACACCTTATGTTATGATATCACAAATAATCATCTTAATAAGTTTGAATATTGCTATTTAACAAGCAAAGCCGAGACTACATATACATCTTATAATAACTTAAAGACGTATGTTAAAAAAACAGATAATGTTGAAATCATCAACAATTTCTCTCCGATCATGCAGTTGGATCAGCAGTATATTTATGTAATCAATGATTGTACTAATTGTACTGCTACATTCAATAATGATAAATATGATAAGTATATTCATTCATGGAGCTTTGGCAATAGTCTTATAAATATCGTCTCTGATGTCAATTATACAAATGTTGAGTATACAGAATATATTTTTGATGGCGTTGTAAAAACCAACTCTCCTAACATCTTATTCTCTGACATCTTCACAGAAGATAACATCAAAAAGTATTTGTCATATGAAGACGAACAGATAATCCCATCTGACTTCAGCATACAGAATCTTTGCAAGTATGAGATAATCAACAATGATACTACATCCAATTCTTTAACAGTTAATTACTCAAAGAATTTACAGAGTCAAATAGATTTATCTAATGATCCAAATAATATAAATAAGTATGTAAGATCAGTTAAAGTTACAAATATAACCAGTGATTATATAAAGTTACCGCATGTAAATATTGATACAATCTTTTATATTGGTTCTAATATGAACTGGAGACTTGGTGAAGATACATCTGGCGACTTTACAGACTATAAGCTTCATAATGATAAGGGACTAATTACATTTAATCATGTACCAAATCAAGATCTATATATAGTATATACTGTTAAGGTTCCCGAGTCATTATCTATTGATATAAATGAATTATATCGCTTGATTGAATATAACAAACAAGCATATAATAAAATATATGAACATACTATAGCAGGCATTTATGACGGATATATATATGACTTATCTGCTCTAAATATTGAAGGATTCGATGATAATTGCAATATTATAGTTTCTGATTATTCCACATATTATATTCCGGCTATTATTAATAATACTGTTTTATTTAATAAAGCTCCTGAAAATGCAATAGCTATAAAGTATGGATATTATTATTTTGGAGATCAAGAGTATTATCTGCTCGCCAATAAAAATCCTTCTTCTGAGGAAAATATAACCAGTGTCTCTTTTGATAATATAAGAGCTAATGGCTCTGAAATTATTTTAAATAGATATAATGAAAATTATGTTAAGAATTCAAATATGACTCTTAATACAATTAGCAATACGTATACTATCGATTTCAATAAAAATTCTGATGTTGTAATTTCTAATAAACTTGGTGCAATATCTACTTGCGATAACTTTTATAAATGGAAAACATTTGGCGCGTTATTATCTTTATATCCGCATAATAATAATATAGGTATTCGTCTTAATCCTTATATTCCTAATGGATATGCATATATAGATATAACCACAGATGTATATAAAGACCTGACATTATCTCTTTATATGGTAGGTAACTTAAAAGCTTATGTCATAAGAGAAGCGAAAATTGACAATATGAAATTCAGGCGCTCTCTTTCAACTGAATTTATAGCTGATGTGTCTACTATACATGAAAATGACAGGTATTCTTGTACCTATCATCAAGATGAAGGATATAGATATTATCTTGTTATATCGGCTCCAATTATAGCAAATAATAATTTGTTTGATGATATTATGCTTGCAGAAAATAATACTCCAGCTTCTTATAATGATAAAAAGAATATAGATATTTTAGGCTTTAATATCAAAGAACAAGTTACTGATAATGGTTTTAGTAATAGAATCTATTTCAATAGCAATAAATTTGGCACTAGAAACAATCTTGATATAGATGAAGATGGCTATATTATAAATGCTTGCAATATCGACTGGGATATTACAAAATTATTTGAATATAGTAATGCTTTAGATTTTGAAAATAAACTACAAATTCGTAGCAAGGTTAATATAAATGCTTCTGGGAATTATATATATACTTTGAATCAGGCAGGAAGTATCACGACTGAGCCATTTAAATTAGACAATTACAAACTTATCAAGAGTCTGATTGTCGAAGTTAATGATATTCCATTCGAAACAATGACTGGATTCCAGACTAGAATTCTTGTATCTGAAACTATTGATGGTACTTACGAATATATTGACAAAACTGGATACACAAATATTGAAAGCTTTGATGGATCTGAATTATTTGGCAATTATATTAAAGTCAATATAATTATGCCTATGAATAAGATTATAGGCAGCATTGCATTGTATGCAGAATATAAGACTACTGAGTCAGAACAACCTTCTGGCACAATTAAATCTTATGGCACTATAACTTCTTCTATAATGGATAGCTACTATCTTACGAATTATAAGATAAATAAGATCAATATAGATTATAAGTGCCCCAAAAATATTTTTACTATCAAAATCAGATCGTATAAAAATAATAATATATGGACTGATTGGTATGACATAAACTTTGATGAAGATGGCACTATAACTAATGAACCATACTTTGAAAACAGTAGATATTTCCAAGCTATGTTAGAAGTCAAAGATATTAATGCGAAGATCAAAATAAACTATATCGATATAAAGAGACAAGGATAATTCAAATATGATTCAAAATAATTGCCGTATAGAATCCTTTAATGGCATAAGATTTTTTGATCAAGATATCCTGTTTGACGATTTTATATATAATGATTATGTAGAAGCTGTGTTAGAGATAGATTACTGCACACCAGGGTTTGGAATAGTCCTTGTTAATAATACAGCTTCTGTATTATCTTCTGAGAGTGAAGCATTTCTATTTCGTATAGGATATAGAGAGGCTTCTGTAGAATATAAAACAGGATACATAAACAAAACGTTAGCCAAAATTCCTACTGTTATCTACCCTTCTTCTGAACTTAACCCCAAAATGTATATTAAGTTTAGAAAGTATAGAAAGACAGTATATCTTGATATTAATGGAGAGTCAATAATTAATCCTAAGGTTTATAAATTGCCTAAGGATATAAATAAGTTCTGTCTCGGGATTTATTCTAATGCAGGCAACACAATTCATAACCTAAAAATTAATTCTAAAATTCCTGACTATTGGAGTATTAATATGACCAATACGGCAGGAGGAAGAATCAGATTTTATTCTGATGGATTTGAATTATCTGGATGTTCTGAAAAGGCTGAGATAGAACAAATGAAAATCGCACTTCCTGCTGGTACATATTATCTTAAATATAATATAAGTCAGAATAGCGATATCAAATGTTATGCCTTTGATTATGACAGTACAATAATTCAGGATACTCAAAAGAATATACTTACTGAAGATAATACAATTGTATTAGACCATGATACTATAGTCAATATAAAATTTGTTGGCACAAAAGGATCTGTTTCTAATATCATATTAAACCAAGATCCTGATACAAATTATGCCCCAACCAAAGATGCAAATAAAGAGATAGATCCAAGTCTCGTTACTATTTATAAAAATGGTGTAACAAAAGTAACTTGGTCTGCAATGATATCTGCATTAGGTACACATAAAGGCGATCCATATTTATTGTGCGATGGCAGATATCAAATGTCTTATTTTGCTTCAAACTTAGGCAAATTTGAACTTAATAAAATATATGAATACTCTTATGATCTTGAGAATCAAAGATATTCTATATCTTACAATGGACTTGAATTATGTTCTTATGTTTTATCTGACGACATTATAGACAAAGATACATTCTCTATTCTATACAATATGGACGCAACATTATATTATTTAAATATATTCAGAACTGATGGAGAAGTTGTCAATGTCGTTACTGATAATACTAAAAAAATCAGTATACCAATTAATAGAAATGAGCCTATCATAATCACAGATGAATATAATGAACCATTAAATATTTCAAGCTCTTATAGAATTTATACTCATTATGATAACAACAATCAAATAGATGAGAGCCAGGATGAATACGTATTTACGAATGTTGAGCGTGAGCTATTTGATGTAAACACATATAATGTTTACACTGTATCTTCAGATATCAGTAGCCAAATAAACTCTGTGAGAGTATATGGAATCAGTACATACGATATAAATACAGATAATATATATCGTGTAACTAAGCAAATTAATGATATAGGTATTTTCTGCAATAATAACTATAAGCAGATATATGATATAACAATATCTGCTCAAACAAACGAGATTATTATAAATGAAGATACTACTATCTATAATTATCTTGTTATTGACTATATGAAAGATGATAGCTATTGTATTAATGCAAACTTTGCCAAGGGTACATATGATATAGATATTTCCACGGCTAAAACTACAAAATACTATTTTAACAAAGACAGCAATATAGTTCAGAATTATAAGATAATTTCTATCGATGATATATCTGATAAAGACTCGTGTTATCTGTGTATTCGTAACAGTGAGGATTAACGCATGAAAATATATCCAGGATTAAATGATATTATATCTACGGATAAGATAAATACAAAATCTGATGTCCAGATAGCCTATATTACTACTGAGTCATATGAGCCAACTGTGACATTTGAAACTACAAATACTAAAGATTCATTCACCCCACTGATCCCATATGAAACGTTTGATAAGAATGAGATAATTCTGTTTGATGAGCAGCGCGATGTGATCCCAGATACTTATAATTATCTTATAAGAAATGGTGAAGATAAATATCAGTATGTGCCAAAAAATATTGTCTCATATATCAAACCAGATGAGTTTAATTATAGGATTATTGGCAAGAGAAATGAGTCTTTCAATAGGCTAAAGAATTATTATTTAGATATAAGAGCCTATAATGATAAATTCAATAATGATGATACGAATTCATTGTTTAATGGACTTAAAACTATTTTCCTGGATGCAGCCTCAAGAGGACTGTGTCCAGAGAATATTATAACTAACCAGAATGATCAGTCTAAGTTTATCTTTGACTCTGAAAATGATAAAAGTCTTGACTTTTGTTTTATAAAATCAAATGATGGAATAACAGTAGATGGAGTAAACATTGCCGAAATTGATGCTTTGAAAAATATGAATCTTTGGATTATTACGAGCGATACAAACACGCCAAATAAAAATAATCCAATGACTTTATATGATTATGATGGCAAAGATTATAATTTTTCTATTGAACCAATCATTTATAATACGCTCGATTATTCAGGATTAAAAATCTTTTTGGCAGACAAATATTCCAGTACAGTTGATCCAGATATGTTTACATACTCTGATACTATGTATACTCCTGTTTGTCTAAAAAAAGATCCTAAGAATAATAGATATCTTATATATAGTCCAGCCTCTTTATTCGATAATCTCACAACCGGCAAAATAAATATTATATATGAGTTTATAATCAGAATTTATTTATCTTCTTATGTTTATTCTAAGAATAGTTTCTCATCATGGATATCTGATGAAATGCCTGACTATATTGTAAAGAATCATAAGCTGACAAAACAGCTACAATTCGTCTCTCCTAATCCTTATTATGAAATGATAAATGAAAGTCAAGACACAGTATCTTACGTTGGTATAGATTTTCTTGACAATAGCAATATCTCTGCTTCTCTTGATGCATCAAACTATATTATTTTCAATAAGATACAGAAAAGTGATCAAGCTAAAAAACCAGTGGATTGTATATCTATTTATTGCCACAACAAGACTATAATTTATTATAAGGATAACGTCTATTTTCAAACGACGAATCTTTTAAATAATATTTCATATTCTCTTGATACTACTAAACTTACTGTATCTATATCTCAATATATCGACTCCTATAATAATATAGACTTAACTGAAAACACGGCTGATCTGATTATTAGTCCTGACGCAAATAGTAATATATTAGTAGTTGTACAGAACAATAAAATGGAGCTGATACGTGAAGATAAATATACTGCTGATGATGGATTTATTATTGGAACAATTATGGTAAGAGTCAACAATAAAAAAGAACAGCAGATATATGACATTCGTTTACGCGGAGGAGGTCTTCCTGATTCCTTTGACCACGATTTCCAATGTCTCTTTGATATTGGATCTATCAAAGGTATGTCTTATCGTAAGGCAGGTTCAGTTATTATCAGAATCCCATCAGAATTTAAACAATTTGATAAACAGATTCGTGCGGCTATAAACAAACATAAATCTGCTGATGAATATGCTATTGTTCTTTATTATTAAAAACCTCGAAAGGAAACATTTCGTGTGGCATTAAAAATCGTAGACTTCTCAGATGGCATAAGAAGTGACAATATACAATATAATTTTAATGACTTACAAAATCAAATAAATTACGATAGATCGTTTATCGTAGGATCTGGTATAGCAAAAGGGCTTAATATAAACATCGATGAAAGAAACTTTAATATCTCAGTAAGCGATGGTTCTATTATCGACCCTAATGGTGCCCTTATAGACATAACCGGTAAGTCATTAAATATAGATCTACCATCTACTATTCTTCAAACCATTATAAAAGATTATGTAGTTCAGAATAAAACAATAACTTTAGTTGATACACCATACGCAAGCAATGGCAGATATATTGCTGCTATTGATCCTGCTTTGAATGATTATCATAATGATATAAATATCACGACTTTATTAGGATCTGAAATTACAGATTTCAGTGCGACAGATAATAGCAATGTATTTACAGTCAATGTAAATGACAATACAATTGTTACGGTAAGATACTACATAGCTTATGATGTAATCTATACTGTATACATTAATACAGATGATGAAGTGCAGTTTTGTCAGGGCGTATCATCTACTTCGCCAAGTGAATATGGATTAAAAGACTTTAAGTATAAACTTGGCAATGTCTTTATCAAGACTAATGTCAATGGCTATACTACAATCTCTGTTATCCAGGATATGGGTGACAGAGTCAATATATATACCAATGAAAATGGAGAATTATATATTGGTGGCAAGCCGTTCAGTTCATTTACTTATATCTATACAGTTAAGCCCACAAATCCAAAAGAAAATGATATGTGGTACAATGGACAGTATGGAAACAATATAATATATGTATATCGTATTATAGATGGAATCGGCCAATGGTGCCCATTAGACAAATACGTATATGCATTACATAATAACAGCAAATTATGGAACCCTACTGATACTGTTACATATACAGCTGATTTCATGGATCCTGAGTATTTTATATTCAGTAAGACAGAACAGAATATGTTCTTTGAGCCGAAAACAGAGTCGCTTAAAGTAATTGTGGATAACACGATCTTACATAGTGATCAGTTCGAAGAAGTTACAATAGATGACGTAAATCATCTTATTTTATCATTGAATACGAGTTCTGCAAGATATAAGTATCTACAGAATATTGGCTATACTCGTGCCTTTATAGATTCGCTATTATACAATATAGATGCAGATGGAAATATTATAGGACAAAAAGATCCAGTATGTGTAGGATTTAAATTGCGCGAGCCAACATCTTACTTCTTTACAAAAGAAGGTTATGAACGTGGTCCTTATGTTGAAGCCATAGTAACGCAGTCTTATATAACTCCTTCTATTCAACGCAAAATAGATAAAATCTCCACTTATGTTACTGAAAGAAACATAACTGTTGGAAGTTCTTCTGTAGAATATAATAATACTCTTAAGTCTTATCTTGTAACAACTGATTCTACTTATGATTATAATGAGAATCAGCTTGAAGTTTATATTAATGGAATTAAACAACTTAAGGATATAGACTATAATGAAGTCAGTTTATCTACAACTTCTAAATCGACTCAATTATTTAAGATAAATAAAGAGTTGACAGAAGCAGATATTATAACATATAGAATCAATACAAAAGTATATTCATTTGATGAGCTTGTAAATGATAATAGCAAGTTCTGGTTCTTTGATACTGTAATCACACGAGCAACTGATGACCTTAATCTGAATCTTCCTGAAGCTTTAGCACTTAATAGTAAATCTTTTGTCTTAGCATTCAGGAAAACTACAAGAACCATATTAATACGCAAGACTGATACTATTCAGAATAATGCTGACTATGAAATTGTCTATGATGAAGATACGAATCAGAGTAAACTTCATATACTAAATGAAGATGCTATCCCTGTTGGAGAATCTATTTATCTCGTAGGGCTAAAGCAAAAATTTGACGGCATTGATTACGACTATAGTTCCAGTTTCTTAAAAATGATAGAGCCAGGTGCAGTTGAGGGACAGCTGCTCAGAGTTTCTCAAACTTATCAAGGCAATGTTGAAAAACTCAAAGCAGATAACATCGTTTCTTATAATAAGTCTGCATTATTTATACAGTGAGGTGAATCAGATATCTTATGAAAAAAGCTAATATAAGTTGGTTAATCAAAAATGATGAGAACAGCTATGATTTATCTTACGATTACTATTTAGGCAACATAAATGGCAATGAAGATACGAGCATAACTATTCAGGTCTGGAATAACTATCAAGGATTTGAAGACGTAGAAACAATCCATGATGCTAAACTTATTCTGAAAACTACGTCTATTGATGATTCATATATATTTGATTATCTCACTGTAAGAATAAATAAAGCAACAAAGAAGCTTGTGAAGTATAGTGATGTTAAATATGGTGTGCAAATCGGAACTTTGTCTGGATTAAAAAACAATGGATCAGAAACTAGCCAGGAAGCACTAGGTAATAAAAATATGTGTACAGTTGAACTGATCTTTAATGCCATTGACTTCAAGGTTAAAGAGGGGTTAAAGCATTTAGTTCTCGATATAGAATCTAATACTTAATCATTTTCGAAAAGGAATAAGATAGACATGTCTAGCATTAAAAAATTACCTGATCTTCTTGTTTTCCGAGGAAACAGTGATGAGGTTGCAAAGCAACCGATTATTGATAGGCAGTTAGTTTTTGATACAGCAAAAAATATATTTTATGTAGACACAAAAGGTCAACGTAAAATATATGGTCAAGATGTATCGAAGATAGAATCTGCAATCAAAGATATAGCTCAGAAAATCGAAGATGGCACAATCATCGATCAGGATGACGTCAATAACATGATTGATGAAGCTATCGAAGATAAACAGGATAAAATAACATACATAACTGATACTTTATATAAAGATCAGTGGGATAAATATAGTGACCTAGAAACAGACGATCTTCATGAATATTATTATTATAATGAAGATATAAAGTCTGGTGCAAAAGTACATATGACTCCAATACTTAAAACATCAGAAGATTATGATATTATTTGTCGTGCACAGCTCTTCCCTTCTATTGAGGAATTTACAAAAGATGATAAAATCTATTATCTGATCCGCGCTAAGAACATCCCTGCTAAGGATATTCACGTCTACATATCTGTAACTAACTAAGGAGGAACATCTCAATAATGGCTACTGATAAACAATATCTTAATTCAATTAATGGATATATAATCCAGGATAAAGAGCTTACTGATGTTGTTGATACCTTAAAAACAACTGTTAGTGGAAAAGCTACAGATACAGACGTTGTGCATAAAACTGGTGATGAATCAGTCGCAGGCAATAAAACCTTTACTGGAACAATCGAAGTCAAAGGTGAAACAACTCTTAGCAAGTTAGGAATTTCTGATGCCAAGATTGAAGGTAATACAATTACTCTTGGTGAACAGAATATAACTCCTGTTTCCTCTATAAATAATAAGACGGGCGCAGTAACACTTACTGCTTCTGATCTTGGAATTGATATAGCTACTGATTCTGATGTAGAGACTATGATTACAAATACTATAAATCCTAAATAAAGATGTACGGGTAAATAAAATACATATGGCAACATTAGATACAAGTGTGATCTTAGGTAAACATCTTGAATCAGCCCTAAAAGCTGTTGCAGCTAAATTAGGTACTAAAGCTAATTCAAGTGATGTAATTACCAAAGGTTCTCAAATATTAACAGATTCAGAAAAAGAGCAGGCAAGGGTTAATATAGGCGCTGGCACTTCTGATTTCTCTGGCAAATACGCAGATTTACCAGATAAACCAGCAGCAGTATTATATACAGCTCAATCTCTTACTGAAGATCAAAAGGCTCAGGTCAGATCTAATATCGGCGCAGGAAGTACTTCCTTCTCTGGTAATTATAATGACTTGTCTAATAAGCCTACAAAGCTTAGTGATTTTACTAATGATCAAAGTTTTGCTACTACAACAGAAGTTAGTACAGCAATAGCAAATTCAAAGCACGCTTCATTCTCTATTGTCTCTACACTTCCTACAGCAGCTAATGCACAAGAGAATATTCTATATCTCTTTAAGAATACTACAACAGGTTATTATGATATCTATGCTAAGATAAGTGATAAGCTTGAAAGACTTGATGATGTAAGCGTAGATCTCACAGACTATTCTACTACTACTCAGATGAATAGCGCAATCTCTACTGCTACAGATAGTATGTTAAAGTATTCTGCGCAAACACTTACTGATGCTAATAAAACTCAAGCTTTAAGTAATCTTGGTGTTGCGCTTGCTTCAGACTCTGATGTAACATCTATGCTTACTGAGATTGGATTAAGTGCGTAAGAATTCTCTTAAACAATAAACTTCTGATATAATAAAAATAAATAGAGGGTCTATAATCGATTTTATAGATCCTTTTTTGCCTTTAACATAATAGTTATATTGTTGGTAATTATTCTTACTCAATAATCTCCTGCATAATCGCGTAATATAGATATAGACTGTTTCGCAAAAACACAATAGTATATCACACATAAAGAAAGTAAGAAAGATATATATGAACAACAAAGTTTTAGCTAGCATTGCGTCGATTAAAACAACCTTAGCTTCTTTAAAAACAAAAAACGATAATGCTGGCAATAAGAATTATATTAGTGTTATAAATCTGCCATTAAGTAATTGGGATTCGAGCGCCCAAACACAAACTGTTACAGTATCAGGTATAAAATCTAATGAATTAGAACAAATAGTAAGAGTATCTCCCTGGTCTACTAATCCAGATAATGCGAAAGCTTATTATAACTTTGGCATAAGAGCTATTTCGCAGGCAGAAAATTCTCTTACTTTTTATGCCAAGACTATACCTACAAGTGATCTTAAAGTAGTTGTATCATATGTTTATGGTAAAATAAATCTACCGAAAAAGGTCACGGAAAATACATAAGGCAAATAAGCCCCTTGCCAACTCCGGGAAAATATGCTACAATTAGTCAAGTTACTCCTGGTGCATTAGTATATTTTAATACAACTTTATCTGGTTCTGATGCTTCTACTCCCTTTATAGTTTTAGGCTTATCCAAACAAGGCAACTCTATCCTGCTGCTTCAAAAAATAGTATATGAATCAAAAGTATTCCATACTGGCGATTCACCGTATTATACTTCTAATATAGAAAAATATTTATCTGCTGACGCTTCTGAAACTGATAGTTATAGGTCTAAATTACCTGAAGCCATTAGAAATGTATTAGTTAATACCGAAATCGAATCGTATGTATTTGAGAATAAGACAACTATGATTACTTCAAAAGATATATTCTTGCCGTCTGTTACAGAGTTAGGCGGCACAGACTCTTCTTACCATGTTGAAGGTAAATCATATCTTGATGTTCTGAAAATTGCATATACTACAGATGATGACAACACTGCTAGAGTTACACAGACTTCAACTGGTGGTCAAAATTTCTACTGGACTCGCACTGCTAAAGATAAAAGTAGTACATATATTATTTATACTAATGGCATTATAACATTTGCATCTAATCCATTAGGTGGCTCATACGTACGTCCTATTTTATCTGCTTCTCCAGACACTCTTGTATCAGAGGATTCAAGCGGTACAATTTCATTACTTCCTACTTCTATAGCACATGAAATTGATATAAGCTTTTATTGTGGATCAAGTAAATTGTGTCCTACTAAAGCTCGTTTATTATCTAATATATTAAACGCAGATTCTTATACTATATCTATAACTAATAATTATAAAGATTCTGAACCTGTGTGGACTGTAGCAGATACAGATGGATTTGCAAATCTAAGCAACACTACAAAAACAACAGATAAATATGAATTAGGAGTAAGAGTTCAGGCGCAATCATATAGCAGTGGAATTACGATTAAGAATCTTTCTCTTGTTTATATAACATGATAAGAATATATAGAAAGTCTATAGCTATACATCTATAATAAGATGTACGCATAGACTTTTCTATTGCTAAATAGTTCCATATCATTATGTTCTGAATAAGCAAATCGATCACTGATCTTGGTAATAATATTTTAGAAACGGCATAGTATTTTCCTATGTCAGAAAAATAACTTTCGAAAATTATTTTAGTTTAAATCAAAAGCTGAAAGGATAAATATAATGGCTAATAAAACCTTATTAGATTTATCACAACTTAAAACGGCGCTATCCACTTTCAAAACATGGATAGGCAATAATGTCCTGAAAAAGGATAATACGACCGCATATACTCCCACTGCTAATTATCATCCTGTTACTAAAAAGTATGTAGATGATACAGTTAGTAATGCATCAAATGTTTATACAGCTACTACTACAGTATCTGCTGATAATACATCTGTTATAACAAATCCGTTATCTGTAGCTATATCTGATTCTGCTCAAGTATATCAGAATGGTCTTTTACTTATTAAAGGTGTTAACTATAATATAAATAGTGACGGAAATATAGCTTTAATTGGAGCGACGGCAGACAAAGATGATACCTTTACAGTAGTTTCTAAAGTTTCAGGATCTGATGTAACTATAACATCTACTGCTGCGAATGTTACGTTGGCTAATACTAATGGATATTTTGATAATGCTACTAGTGTTGAGAGCGCAATAGATAAAATTGGATCAACATTGGTTTGTATTTCTCAGACACAGAAAATTACTTTACCTGCGTCTTCATGGAACAGTACAACAAAAACTCAAACAATTAGCGTATCTGGTATAGTCGCAGATGAAACTAAACAGGTCATTCATGTATCTCCATCTACTGCATCAGCTGATAATATGAATCTGTATTATGACTCTGGTATAATGGCAACTGGACAGGCGGAAAACTCTCTTACATTTACAGCAGATAAAATACCATCTAGTGATATTACTGTAATTGTAAGTTATACAAAATCAATTGTATTAGGTAGTATAGGAGAAGCTTAATTAATATATGATAGTTAATACAGCATATAATAAAAAATCTAATAATTCTACAAGCCAAGCCATTCAATCTAAAGATGTGAACTTCATAAATTATGATGGTACGTTATTATATTCATATACATTAGCAGAAGCAAAAGTATTAACTGAATTGCCCGCATTGCCTTCTCATGATGGATTAATATGTCAAGGTTGGAACTGGAGTCTTGCGGATATCAAAGCGCTCGGGCGGGCTGTCACGGTCGGGGCGATGTATATTACGGATGACGGGAAGACGAGAATCTATATACACCTCGAAGAGGGGCGCACGTCGCCTATGCTCGGGTGCTGCCCGAACGGGACGGTTACAGTTGACTGGGGTGATGGAACTGCACCGGATACACTGACTGGGACAAGTACAGGCACAGTCAAATGGACACCGACGCACAATTACGCCGCGCCTGGGGATTATGTGATAAAACTCACGGTCAACGGGTCGATGGGACTTTATGGGACAAACAGTACCAAACAATATAGCGGTCTACTCCGACATAGCGCATCGTCGGACGCCAGAAACTATGTTTATCAAAACGCGATACAAAAGGTCGAAATAGGCGACAACGTTACGTCGATTGGGAGCTATGCGTTCGGCAGCTGCAACTCCCTATCCAGCATCACTATCCCTGATGGTGTGACATCGATTGGGAGCTATGCGTTCGGCAGCTGCTACTCCCTATCCAGCATCACTATCCCAGACGGCGTTACGTCGATTGGGAGCTATGCGTTCGGCAGCTGCTACTCCCTATCCAGCATCACTATCCCAGACGGCGTTACGTCGATTGGGAGCTATGCGTTCGGCAGCTGCAACTCCCTATCCAGCATCACTATCCCTGATGGTGTGACATCGATTGTGAGCTATGCGTTCTACTCTTGCTACTCCCTATCCAGCATCACTATCCCAGACGGCGTTACGTCGATTGGGGACTATGCGTTCTGGAGGTGCTACTCCCTATCCAGCATCACTATCCCAGACGGCGTTACGTCGATTGGGAGCTATGCGTTCG
>ERZ808262.5-NODE-5-length-230472-cov-8.498696_pt1 | contig 230472 bp, 195 predicted proteins | sample MGYA00520895_ERZ808262 | MGnify/ENA primary metagenome ERZ808262 (study PRJEB31516, sample SAMN03275588) | gut metagenome | biome: mammalia-associated habitat; material: feces | host: Papio cynocephalus | place: Kenya | collected 2012-08-02 ...
AGCTCCGGGAAATGGCTCTCCTCAAACAGCCGAGGATAACCGCCCTCTCGCACTTACTTACTGTCGGCCACTCGACAGTGTTGCACTATTAACTTGAATTGGCGTATAACCTTTATAAACAAATTTTTATAATGTAGCCTCCTCTCTCACAAAAAACTCCAAACAACATATAAAAAAGCCCAAATATGTTATTATTAACTCTTGCTCAAATAATTTGATACAATATTACAATTTATTGAGAAAGAGCTAATCTAAAGCCAATATGAAGATTACGATATCCAGATGGAAAAACTTAAACCATCTCAATATTATTCGTATATTTTCCATTCATACAACTTCCTCCTTTTAAAAGATGTCCTTGTTGCTTTTGCGCAATTCTATGTAAAATTAAATTAAAGAAGAACCCTTGTTCTCGAACATCATCTATTTCATCCAAACCCCATTCAAGAACTTTTCCTACCATATCATATAAACCAATTTCATTCGGCAATTTTGATTTGACAGGTTCAGCGTGATTTTTATAACAACAGACATCATCCAATACATTTGAGCATAGGAACTTAAAGTGTCTACTTGTATTCCACGTTGTGCAGCAAACTCCCATTCTGAAATTGAAGGTAACCTAAAATGCTAATCAATCAATTCATTTAGTTTTTCAATAAAAATACTTACATCAATGTACGAAACCATCTCTACGGGCAAATCCTCTAAATTTCTAAAATAACATGGATTAATTCCCATTATCGAAATCCATAACTATGAATATCTCCAACCATATCACACACAGTCATCATCTATTCTTAATAAAAAACAAACAACCGCGTCAAACTCTATCCCTTTCTCGTATTTTATCAACAATCACATTTGGTTGATCTATTAGTAATCGAGTATCAAAATCAAACTCATTTTTAGAAATAGAAATAAGGTTTTCAACTTTCAAATCATTGATAAAATTCACAATATTCATATCACAATAAGCATTTATAGCATAACCACATTTATATTTTTCAATTTGTTGTGCTAAGAATGTATTTGAAGATACTATTATCGGCTTGCAAAAATATATAGCCTCATACATTTTATTGGGTTCAGCTATGCGCTCATTCAAATTATGGTTTTCGTAACAAGTTACTACGATATCCGTTTGAGAGTATATATTCTCTAAGTCTTCGGGATTCTTAAATGCACCATGAAAAATAACATTCTCATACTCTCTGCATTGTTTCTTAAACTCTGCTGTAAATTTACTATTACCAAAAAAATGAAATTTATGCTGAGGAAAACTTTTCCCTACAACTTTTGCAAACCTTAAAACTGTATCAAAATAACGTATTGAGCCCACAAAGGAGAAATTAAGTGACTTAATGTTTGGCTTTAATACTAAACGTTTTACATTTAATTTACTACTTAATTTATTCGGTTGAATAATAATATTATCCAAATTCTTTTCACCAAATAAGAACTGCTTAAAACCCTCTGATGTCATTATTGTCAAAAAAGAATATTTTACAACTTTTCTATCCAAGCACTTCATTAAAGGCTGAATAAGCTTCATCCTTTTATAGCCATATAAGATATCAGAAATTTCATATATATAATTGGCTCTTTTATAATAAAACCAAATAGCGGTTAAAAAAGAAAACGAATAAAAAATAGTATCTGCATTGTTATATTTGTCCAAAAGTTCTTCAACATCTTTATAACCACTTACAATCTTGGACATATATCCACCACCATCTGTTTGGATTCCTTTATTTATAAAAGATACTGCTTTTGGCAATTTATTATCATTGTATAAGCCTCTATCATAACCAACAACGATAACGTCAAATCCAGCCTCAACTAAACCATTTATACGTTTTACAAATCTAGGTTGAGAAATCGCCCCAGTAATACAAACTATTCGTTTTATCATATTATTATTTAATAAACATATTCACGATTTTGTCTATTACATCATTTTGTCTATCCCAAAGCATACCACCAGTATTAAACTTATAATAAACTGGATTATCCATTATTACTTTAATACCCTCCACGATCTTTTCAACATCCGACCCATCAGTGTCAATACACACACCACAATGGTTTACCTCGACAAATTCTTTCATAGGTGGATTATGCCCTACGACAACAGGATTTCCGTTAATTACATTTTGAAACAATCTATTTGGTTCACAATACCAATTATTAGGAGAAGTGTGCTTATAAAAAACTAAAGCCATACAACATTTTCTTATGTATTGTGGAGTTTTCAATTGTTTAATTCTACCAGTAAAATATACTCTTTCTTCCAATATGTCTTCACCAAATTGTTTTTTAAACTCACTCATGCGTTTTGGCTGAATACCACCAACAACCACTGCCTTTAATTTAGGAATGGTTAATACCGCTTGAATAGATTCAATATCTGCTCGAGCCGAACCTACAATACCTTGCAAATAAACACATTTATTATCACCCAACCATTTTACAAAATCTTTATACGCATCATCATATTCTGTATCTATCTCATTGAACTGCGGGTAGTTTCGCAATACATATTGTTTTTGAGGGTGTTTGACCAAGCCGATTTTTTTAAGATATCTCAACCGAGGCTCATTTGCATGTACCATAACATCGCATTTTCGTTCAAGATATTTAAACAATACTTTCATGATAGGGTTACACACAAAGGCTAATGGCAACTCATGAAGATCCCAAGCTATAGGTTTTCCATGAATCATCAACACAAAGATAAATGTTTCAGGGTCCGCACACCACACAGCATCAAAGGTTTTAAGGTCGTTCTTTATTGTTTTATAAAAATCCCATGCTTTTTGTAAAGTATGTGTTCCAGATGAGTATTTACTACGAGATTTTAAATAAGGAATACGATAATTTACACCATAAGATGTTATACCTTCTTCTTCACGGTTTTCAGGTTCCACTGCAAATATTTTGAAATTCACATTAGGGTAAAGACTTTTGATTGACAATATCTCTTTTCGGATACGATCGTCATAATCTATACCTTGCGTGTAAAGCACAAAAGCAATATTATAATTTTTGTTTTTATCCATCATTTAAATCCCTTCTATATAATAACTTCTATTACCTTTGTTTAACAAAATCAATCTGTATAATAAGATATTATGGTTTTAATTTTAATTTCATTATCAAATTGACTCCGAATGACTAAAGTCTTTGAATTCTTTAATTTCCCAAAAGACGGAGAAATCGTATCATCTTTTAACGATAACTCAAGCATATTTTTGCATTCTATATGCATTTTATATTGACGTTCTCCAACATTCAACCATAAATTATCATGGTTTAAACAAACATCAACATCATTGGCAAAATGAAATGACATATACATAGCATGCCCCTGCCCAGACTTATACAACGAATCATTAATCTGCAATTCATTATCATACAAATTGTAAATTCTTTGATGAACCAGCCTCCCCATAATTGTCTTATATTCTCCCTTTATTGAAACGCTATCAACATTATCAAAAAACTCTAATTGTTTAGCACAACAATTATATTTCATGCCAAAAGCAGATTTAGAATCTAAAATGTTTTGTTCCTCATTATCTACAATTATAGTGTTGTGTTTCATTGTAGAACGAAATTCATTTCTTTTTTCAATATTGGAAGTGTAACAAAATGTACCCGCATCAACAATAATCTCTCTTCCCTCATGGCAATATACAAAAGATAGAAGATCGTTATGTAAATGAGTCCCAGTAAACTTATTTGAAGTGTTATCAAACTTCCATCTTGAACTACAACTTACAAACACATATCCTTTTTTTCTTTTAAGAATGGCAACATTGGCATCGACAAACACCTTACTGAGGTCAAAATCAATAGTTATATTTAATGGAGTTATGCTATTGTTTACAATTTTTCGTTCAAGACTATTATCATCAATCAAATATGTATGATCCTTAAAATCTCTTGGAACAAATGGCAACAAACGCCCATTATCATTGTCTGCAATTAAAGGAGAGCTATTGCCCACAGAATAATATCCTACATACTCTAGCATTTTGACTAGTCTTTCCTCAACATTTTCAGGAATATTTTCACCTATACGCTTAAGCATACCATTTGAATACACCAATAATTCCGCCATCAATCTATGATATGAGATACTTTTCTCGTAATTTACACCTGAAGGCAATACCTCAACTAATGTTTCTTTAAAATATTCTTTTTTAGCAAATTTCAAGACATTACGTCCTTTTTTATTAGTTGAAAAAAAAGCACCTAAATATAAAAGACCAACTATATCTGACACATAATGATTGTTACTATATGGTACATTTTTTTCTAGATTGTTATTAATAAAGAAAAGATGTTGATACAACGATCTATATACTTTATCAGCAAAAATATCATTAAAGGACTCCGATTTTTTAATAAACAACAAAGCATACATCCAATTAATGGCACGAATGGCAACTTCCATAGAACATGTCCAATTCACAGTGTACATCAATGGGTTCTCATCTATCCAATTGTTGATCTGATCAATTATTTCTTTTGCATATTTCTCATCATTAGTTATTTCATAAGCTTCACCTAACCAAAGCAAATGATGGCAACGAGACAACTCCCAAGGCATTTTAATATCATTTCCCTTGGGGGTTAAAGCTCTTAGTTTTAAATAATAAATTCCTTTAGGCCACTCATATCCTGTTTTTAACTCTATATTCCATCTTATTGGGTTTAGATAAATATTTTCAGAACCAAGACAATCAAAAAAATGATCATAAACTCTATTTGCTATGTCTATAATTAGATTTTTCTCGAAACAATTTTGTACACTCTTATTTAAGTCTTTACCCAAAAAAAATTGAAGACGATTTACAAAATCTTCTTTTCCTCCACAAATATCTATACCTCGAAGAGAAATACTCTCTATAGGTAACTTCTCATATACTTTCGCTTTTTCTACTAAAAGATGATTCTTTAGTTTAGGTAAAAAGTATCTTACTTTTTCTTTCATACACAAAATGCACTTTATCCCTCCTATAAAAAAGAGCACAATCTCTTTCTAAAACATTCACGAACCGCATTAACATCATGTTGAGCTGCTAAAGATAAGGAATTATCAACTAAATGATTATATGTATTCTTATCTTGAAGATTCGCTACAACTTCCTTTAAACAAGTCATGTTATTATCTGTACAGATTAAAGCACAATCCTTATCACTGAGATACTTTGACAATGCAATTTCTTTGGGGCAATAAACAATTGTTGGTTTTCCTGATGCTAAATACTCAGTTAATTTAGTAGGCATAGATAATCTAACATAAGCGCGCGATTGTTTTGAAAAGCCCAATGGCAAAAATAAAGCAGAATAACTCTTAATTAAATTTGGTATATCTTCATGTTTTACCGGTGGAAACACATGAACCCCATGCTTGTTATTAAACAAATATGATGATTTATAATAATCTGGAGAATATATATCAAATAAAAATATATCACTCTGTTTATTCAATTCCTGAACAACTTCCATCATATCAAGAAGACATGGTGCTGTATCAGTATTTATTTTACCTACATATACAATTGAAATAGTGCCATCCGGATATTTTGGCATAGTCTCTATTGATTTCCATTCCTCAAGATTTACTGGATTATGAAAAGGGAAAAATAGTTTACCATACTGTTTCTTATATTCGTCGGTCATATATTGACAAATAGATAGAAGCCCACCTGCGCGTTCTAATATATGACGAAAATCCTTATCGTACTTTTTTCTCCAAAACGAAGAAAAATATCGAGTATTAATTTTAGTATTAACCCAATCATCAACAATATAAAGAACAAGTTTAGCATGAGGTAAACCATCCATTATTTTCTCGCATCGCTTCATTGCAACATCACTACCTAAAGCACAAAATACTATTTCTGGATCAAAGTTTCTAGCATCTTGTATTTTTTGCTCCGAAATAAAAGAATCGGCTTTCAATTCATGAAAACCAAACTTATGATACTGCCTTGAAAGAAATAAACGACATTTATTCTTTAACGAAATATGCTCACATTTAATAGATCCTCGCTTAGGGTCTTTTTGCCCTATATATATAACACATGGGCGAATAATGTCACAAAGAACTGGATCAACATCATCAGCCCATACAGCAATATTCTCTTTTGGCCACTCAGCAAACAAATTTGTCAAAGTTATACCCATACCAGTATAATTATTAAATGAATGACCTAAAAGTAAAACCCTAGGATAATTTTTTAACATCATAAATTATCTTTAATCGTGTGAATTCCAAAACCCAGCCAATACAAAACATACACACATAAACATATGTAGGATTAGTAATAAAACAATTTGCACCATTCATCATAACAATAGTTAGGAATACTATCATTATATATGGATTATCACATAATCTTATTCTATTTTTTCGATATGAAAACAAAAGACTAATAAAAATTAGAATATATAAAAAAACAGATAATAAACCATAATCATAGGTTATTTCAAGATAATCATTATGCGCTGGATGCCCGAATAAATCCCGAGAAACTCCATTATATCCATGTCCAAAAACAATAGAACTTATAGATGAATTTTCTATTTCATTAATTACTTTTGTGTAAATGTTTTCACGTTCTTTATTTGAATCATCATCCATATTTGACATACGCTCAATAGTGCTTTCTAATGATTCTTTCGCAGAACCTAAAAAGAAAAATTGAACAACAAATATCAAGGATAAAGAAATAATCAACACACTGAAAAGTGCTTTAATATTTATTTTGAATGCGCCAAATTTCCGAACACCCGCATATATATATATAATCAATGAACTACAAAAAACAATTAGTGCTGTTCTTTTTGCCGAAAGAATCACAACATATAATATCAAAGCAAATATTCCGAATTTAAGATAAGGCGACCTTATAAAATAAACCAAAGGAAGAAATATCACAACCGAAAAAACATAATCTCTTCCCAAGTGAAACATACCAATAGTGTTTGACATTACCACAATCCACACACACCCCACTACCGCGGGAAGCATTATTAATAATAACACCAAATCTGTATTATCGGATACCCACCATTTTTTACAAAAATATTTCCCAATAATAATACCCAAAGGAACAAAAATAACAGATATCAATCCATACAATACATCAACATTAGTCGATGAGAACAAAAGACTAGGCACAGAACTTAACAAAAACAAAATGGACAGTGTTTTAAGTTCCTTACTCACATCGTCTTCCCTATTAAAAAAAACGATTAAGAGTAAAATAAAAACCAAACCAAACAACAAAGTCAAATTATTCCTTCCATCTGATATGCCTATTGTCGCTTCCATTCTATTAATAGTTAAAAGCGACATAATAATAGACACTAAAACATAAAAGATGGTATTACGCAATCTACTCATTTATCCCAAATTCCTCTTGCTTTTTGATTAAGTACTTTATAAATTTGAATTTGCCCAATAATAGACTGTACAATATAAACAGAAGTTAAAAACAATAAAATCCCATACAATCCAACCCTTCTCGAAAAAACATTCATCGTTGGTATGGATATAGTTGCAAAGAAAATATAAATTAACAACTGCATTGATACTTTGCCCATTCCATTAAGAATATACATTTGCACGCCCGCTAATATCATTGAAAAGATATAACACGCCATACATACATGAAGTAATATTGGAATTTCAACAGAATTCTTTATCCATAACTTAAAAAATAGTGAAGAAAACAATAGCATTACAAAAAGAATTGGAATTGCCAACAATGCCAGTTTATTAAGTTTCTTAAAAGATGAATTCATCCAATTATAATCTTTTTTAACATACGCTTCAGTAAAAGCAGACCAATAAGGAGTTAACACTATAACATATATCATATAAAGCATACTAAAATACTTATACGAAAGCTGATATTGAGAAACAGCCATTTGTCCACAATTCCTTGAGATTATAACATTAACTACCTGAAAAATCGCTAACAAAGAAAATTGGATAATAAAAAACTTTACGCCAATTCCTAATAATTTTTGAGTTTGACGAAAATCCACACATTTTAATGAAGGCCTACAATAATGCAAAAAACCTTTGGAAGAAAACAAATAAAATGAGAACAATAACAAGATTAAACACGGAGCCCCTGCCGTTGCAAACGATAGAAAAATCAAGTTCGATTTAGTCGTTTTAGATAAAACATATATTATAACCAATGAAACAAATTGTTCTGCAACAGATATGCCTGATGCCAAAGCCGTTTTTTGGTCACCTAAAACTATAGAATTAATGATCTTAAATACCATTGTTAAGCAAAAAAAAGCAACAAGAATCAGCATTAACTCTCTTAAAAACTCTATGCTTATTCCATCAATTTTTAAAAAACCATTCCAGTTTATCTGTTTATTAAAAAGAGAAAAAATAATAAACACAAAGCCAAAAATAACACCTATAACGACATACGCAGTACTAACATAAACTTTGGCAAGTTTATAGTTTCCCATTGCCTTTGACTCTGCAATTCTATTTCTTAATCCATGACCTAGCCCTAGATCAAAATAGCTAATCCAAGAGACAACAGAACTAATAGTTAACCATATACCATACTGATTAGGCCCTACATAATCTATTGTCAATGGGACTATTATAAGAGACAAAAGAATTGAAGCACATTTAAAACCAAAAGATTGTATGATATTTTTCTTTATTACTATTGATCTGTCTGATCCCTGCTTAAAAAAGCATTTCAAGCCACTAAACACTATTCACTATAATTAAAAATGAACAAGAGGGTAGTATCGAACTACATTCAAATTAACTGAACCACCTATGCCTCTTGTTAAATAATCATTATATATGATATACCCCTTCCAATGGACAAATGTTGAAGCAATCAAGGATAACCTTTCCTTTCAACTTATCCCAATTCTGTTTTATATGATCGTGCTTAACCATAATAACAACCATATCAAGATCTTCGAGGAATTCATCAAAATTAGAATATTGGTTTTCCGCAATTTTATGATTTTCGAGGAATGGATCATAGCATTTAAGAGGACGAGCAAGATGGCGCTCCTGAGCTTCCAAAAGTTGAAGTGTCGGCGACTCACGGAAGTCATCTACATTCTCTTTATATGTAAGTCCATAAAGGCCAACTCGACGATTATCTGTTATGCCATTTCCCTTCATTATTTCGTAAATGCGATTAAGAACAAACGTCGGTTGGCTATCATTCGTTTTCATTGATTCATCAATAACCTTTGCCAACTGTGGATAATCGCCAACTAAAAACCAAGGATCAACGGAAATACAATGACCTCCTACACCAGGTCCTGGTTGAAGAATATTAACTCGTGGATGCATATTACAAATTTTAATAATTTCATATACATCCATATTGTCATGACGACAAATACGAGAAAGTTCATTAGCGAACGCAATATTAACCGCACGGAATGTATTTTCAACGACCTTGGTCATTTCAGCAGAACGAATATCAGTTACAACAATTTCTCCCTGACAGAAACTTGAATAGTATTTTTTTACTTTCTCACCAATATCTTTACTGTCAGCACCGATTGTACGATTATTATGAAGTAATTCATACACCATGTTACCTGGAATGATACGTTCAGGAGCATGAACAAGATTTATATCCTCACCAATGGTAAACCCATTAGCCTCAATTACTGGACGAACATACTTATCAATAGTTCCAGGACTAACCGTAGATTCAATTACAACAGTCGCACCTTTAGGACAAACTTTCATTACATCCTTCACCGCACCCACGACATAACAAGCATCTACTTTTTTTGAAAACTTGTCGTAAGGCGTAGGGACCGAAACAATATACATATCAGTTTTCTGATATTCTGTAGTGAATTTAATTCCAGACTTTACAGCAGCTTGAAAGAGCTCATCAAGACCTTTCTCTTTGAAAGTAGTATGACCTGCATTGAGAGTATCAACGAGTTGTTTGTTATAGTCCGTTCCTATGACCTCCACACCATGAGAAGCCATCATTAGGGCTGTTGGAAGACCAATATAGCCCAAGCCAATTACATTAATCATTTTAATTATTTTAAAAATTAAACTTCATATCTATCAACTTCCTTCCCTTCAAGTATATCTACAATCCGTCTGCATGCCTTTCCATCACCATAAGGATTAACGGATTTACTCATCTTTTCATATTCAGAGATGTCCTCAAGAAGAGTACTGACCTCATTCACAATCTTATTGTAGTCAGTACCTACAAGATGAACAGTGCCTGAGGCTAATGCTTCTGGACGTTCTGTAGTGTCACGCATTACAAGAACTGGTTTACCAAGTCCTGGGGCTTCCTCTTGTATTCCACCAGAATCTGTAAGAACAATGTTTGCCTTACTCATTAGATGTACAAATTCTAAATACTGAAGTGGTTCAATAAAAAAGAAATTCGAACGTGTAAGATACTCTCCAAATACTTCATGAATAGGTTTTCTAACATTAGGATTAAGATGCATAGGATAGACAAAATCCACCTCGGGATATTTCTCACTAAGATCTTTCATCGCTGTAACCATATGAATAAAGCCATCTCCAAAATTTTCACGACGATGCCCAGTAATAAGAATAAGTTTCTTCCCATTAGCCAACCTATTCACATCGTATCCAGCTTGTAATAGAATTTTATCCTGTTCATCAGCAAGCTTCCTATCTGTTCTTAATTTCTCAACGACCATATGGAGTGCATCAATAACAGTATTACCCGTAACATAAATACTGCCATGAACTTTTTCATCTATAAGATTCTTCTCTGATAAAGGAGTTGGAGAAAAATCATAAGATGCGATACGACCTGTTATTTGTCGATTCATTTCTTCAGGCCATGGCGAATAAATATCATGAGTACGTAGTCCTGCCTCTACATGTCCTACCGGAATTTGCTGATAGAAAGCAGCAAGAGCAGCAGCGGTAGAAGTAGTAGTATCTCCATGCACCAACACAACATCAGGTCTACATTCTTTAAAAACATCACGCATTCCAATCAAAACTCGTGAAGTAACATCATACAAATCTTGTCCTTGTTTCATGATGTTAAGATCATAATCAGGTTTAACATTAAAAATAGTTAAAACTTGATCGAGCATCTCTCTATGTTGACCTGTAACGCATACAATTGTTTCAAATTCTTTTGGCCGTTTCTGAAACTCTTTAATCAAAGGACACATTTTTATAGCCTCTGGACGAGTGCCAAAAACCAACATTACTTTTTTCCTCATATAAACTAATTATTTTGCATTTTATCCTTGACCTTTAATCTATTAAGTACACTCCATGCCTTTGAAGGTAACCAACCTTGATAATCTCTATTAGTAATATCTATAACCAATAAAAAGTCATTAATACCCATACAACTTCTAAGTAAATTACTACATTCATCTATTGTTAAATTAGTATCTATAATCCATATACTTTCTATGTAATGCCACCATGTTGTACCAGCATGTTGTATTGTTTCATAAAGACGCGAATAATCCTTATCTAGCTCCTTTAAATCATATGCAATAAGTAATACCATATTATTTAATTATTAAAGAATTAAACTCACTCTCTGATAACATATCTATAGAAAAATGTTCTTTATCCAAGCAATAATTATCACAGACCCAATATACTTTTAAATAAACGATATGTGTTCTCATTCGTGGCGAACTAATATTAATAGGAATAATGAAAGTTCCCTTACCTAATTTTAAGGGTTTTCCGTCACCCAATAACATCAATTTATAAAACTGATGTGACAAATTTCCATCAGAAGAAGACCCCATTTCATCTATCCTACGAATTGAAGCAATATCGAGAAAATAAGAGACATTAGGAGAAATATATGTTAATGAAGAACAACGATAATCCTTAATTTGAATTGGGGCAAAAGTAGTCTTACAATAAATATCGTCTTTATCTCTTTTCTTGTAGTAACACGAAACGCTTATTGTACAATGATCCGCAGTAATTTTTCCCTTATTAGTTATTTCTAACCTAATCCTCGTTTCTTTCTCTTTTTCAGAACTTTCTGGAGATGAAATAATTTCCTCTATATATGGCGTAGCATTATTAATTGAAGACACAAGCTTTGGACGTTTAATCCAACAAATTAAAGGTCTATAAAATAATGATATACAAACAGCTCCAATAGTTCCTATCGCTGTCAACCACGATGGAATAATAGTTGACCATAATACATTTATATCATTCATACCGTTTCCTAACACTTTCTAATTCATTATTTTAATATAATTCTATATAGGCAATTCAAATAACTCCTTTTTCAAGCATTCAGTAGTTTATATTGAGGACCCTTGAATAGGAACTGCAATAAGACAAATAAAGGTCTTTTACTCTTCTTTTCAAGGCCCTTCATAATTATTTTAGATTCAAACCTGTAATGGTCATTATTGTGTTAATTTGAGTGAACTCCTTTCTTCTCATAAGGATATCTTGCATACGAGGTCGCATATCAAAAGTCCAGAGACTGTTTCGCTGATTTTTCTATCATTTTCTGCAAGATCTATTTACTTAAAGGTACGAAATTTTGCATATAAAACAAAAATATTTCCATCTATTTTATTTATATTCAAATTATTAAACTATTTTTAAAGAGCAACAAATTAAACTAAACCATCTTTTCTTTTCATCAATATACCATACATTTTACGCCATTTCTTTTCATAAAAAAGTTTTCATACATCTAATTAAAAACATGATGCACCACAATCATCTCCCATCACATATTTAACCATCAGTTTATCTTCTTTCAGTTCCCACCACATCTTCTAGAAGAAAAACTCTCACTCGGTCAAAATGTTCAGGGCGAACTATCGTGAATAGAAAAAAATAAAACTATCTATTTTGTTCTCGAAAACAAGTATCCTCAGTGCATAACAAAATAAAGTATCAACTCCCTTATCAAGGAAACACCTTAAAATCATATTGTTATAAATATCTTCCTCGAAGATATTCGCAACTCATACCCCTCTTTCCTCCAGACCATTTTATTGACCGCACCCACATAGCTTTGGATGATCTTCACGACTTTCGTGAAAAATCTCTCATCTATGCTGTTAAAAAGTTTATAACACGATTTACCATATTATATAAATAAGGATCACTTATCCTTTGATTCAATAAGTTGGTCGGGTATAACTTCCGAAATCATCTTACGAAATCTATGCTCTGCATTGTTTTGATCAAGAAGTCGAAGTTGCTCCTTTGCCATCCGCTTTAATGTAACAAAACGAACCGAGCGATCCATTCCTCGCTTAATGAGTTCAGAATTATATGATTCAAGATTAGATAATACTACTAATTGATTGATACTTGCAGCATCTCGCATGTTGTATTTGTCCGCAAGTTCAGGATTAGCTTCCTCCCATTGTTTTGCAGTACATCCAAAAAGTGCAAGATTTAGCATATCTGCTTCTGTTGCATAAACAAGTGATTCGTTCTGTTTACTTACAGAAAGTTTCGGAATAACAACATTCTTAATAGCTTCAGTATGCAAATAATAATTTGTCTTAGATAAAATGCGTTTTATATCCCATTGCATCAAAAGAGGATTTGACTCTTTGGATTTTAGGCGTTGGAGTTCTTTGATACAATAAAGCTGAAAAGCTGGCGACAACCACATAGCAAAGCTAAATGCTATATCAGAGTGCGCATATGTACCTCCATAACGACCAGAACGAGAAGTGATCCCAATAGCGTTTGTCGCCTCAATCCATTTCTTAGGTGACATTGTAAACGCATTCATTCCCGATTCTTGTTTAAACCTACCGAATTCGGTGGGTTTAAAATCTGGATTATGCAATGTTTCCCATACACCGAGATATTCTATTGTATTGAGGTTTCGCATCCAGTGACTGATTACTAAAGTAGGATCGTTATCACGATAACGCGCCATATCAGTAAGACAGATATAGTCATTATTATCCCAATCAAGAATAACCCTGATTTCCGTATCTAATGCAACAATCTTCTTATTCTTTACCATAATCAAATTTTTACCCCTCTTTTCTCCAGACCATCCTATTCACCACGCCGACATAGCTTTGGATGATCTTCACGACTTTGGTAGAATAATTTTGTCAAAATTTTACAAGAATATAGTTTATCACTTTTTAAGTAACTTAACTTCTTTCGTAGTGCGTTCAAGTGCGTCTATATAAGCACGCTCCACTGGCGTTATCGTACGTACTTGATATTTGCGATATTCAGATATAGCTTTATCTCTTGCTTGCTTGGCAGAAATAGAACCTGCACCTTGAAGCACCGCATTACCACCTGCTGAAAGAATATTATCAAGCATAACACGATAGTCGTGCATGGTAGTTGGGATATGATCTAGAGCTCTATTTTCTGCAAAATCAAAATAACCAGATACCATATTATTAAGCTTTCGAAGTTCAGTTTCATTAAGATAGTTTTTAGCAACAACGACATCAGATTGAGTCGGGTGTATTCCATGAAAAGAAGTAAGCCCCATAAAGTCTTTATTTGCATCGACTCTATTGTAAATCAATTCTGCTGCGGTGTGGCCATGAATGGCAAAATGAAGTTTATTTTGTACCATCTTAAAAAAAAGAATAGTTTCCTTATCACTTACATCATAATCAATAGATGTGGCGTAAAGATCAAGAACCTGACGATAAAGAACTTTTTCTGAAGAACGAATATCCTTGATGGTATTAAGTAGTTCATACCAATACTGACCACCGCCATTACCTTTAAGGTGATCTACATCAATATCAAAACCTTTTACAATATAATTTCTAAGATGCTCTATCGCCCACCTACGAAAAAGTGTACCCTGTTTTGATCTAACACGAAAGCCGACGGCAATAATAACTTCAAGATTATAAAATCGCGTCAAACATTCTTGAGTTTTACCCTCCATAGCCCCATGCTGAGTGGTTGTTCGGTTTTCCCGAACAACCACTCTTGGATCTAGTTCACCCTCCTCAAAAATGTGAGTTATATGTTCACTAATAGTAGATTTCCCTTTTCCATAAAGAGTACACATCTGTTGCTGTGTTAACCAAACAGTATTATCATCTACTTCCACCTCAAGTTTAATCTTCCCATTATCCGTAGTATATATAAGCACCCTTTGATTAGTATCAAGAGATTGAATGCTATCAGTAATCATATTAACCCCTTTTTCTTGTTTTTTTCAAACTGAAGAATTTTTTACCCCTCTTTTCTCCAGACCATCTTATTGACCACGCCGACATAGCTTTGGATGATCTTCACGACTTTGGTGGAGACATTTTCGTCGGTGTAGTCTGGGACTGGCGTGCCGTAGTCGCCATTCTTTACGAGTTCAACTGCTGTGTCGACTGATTGTAAAAGTCCTTTGGTGTCAATACCGGAGAGAATAAAACAAGCTTTGTCCAATGCTTCGGGGCGCTCTGTACTGGTTCGGATGCAAACGGCTGGGAACGGATGCCCCACACTGGTGAAGAAACTACTCTCTTCCGGGAGTGTACCCGAGTCCGACACTACTGCAAATGCGTTCATCTGAAGGCAGTTGTAGTCGTGAAAGCCAAGTGGCTGCTGCACTCTTACTCTTTGGTTGAGCTCAAAGCCTGTGGTTTCAAGACGGTGACGACTGCGTGGATGGCAGCTGTATAGAATAGGCATATCGTACTTTTGTGCCATCTTATTGATAGCCGTGAAAAGTGATAGGAAATTCTTTTCTGTGTCTATATTTTCTTCGCGGTGAGCACTTAGAAGAATGTATTTACCCTTTTCCAGGCCAAGTCTTTTGTGCACATCGGAGGCTTCGATTTCGGCAAGATTGACATGAAGGACTTCTGCCATAGGGGATCCTGTTACATAGGTACGCTCCGGTGGTAGTCCGCAAGCAGCAAGATAGCGACGAGCATGTTCGCTGTATGCCAAGTTTACATCGCTGATAATGTCAACAATTCGCCTATTAGTCTCTTCTGGAAGGCATTCGTCTTTACAGCGGTTACCTGCTTCCATGTGGAAAATAGGAATATGAAGACGCTTTGCTCCTATTACACTTAGGCAACTGTTCGTGTCTCCAAGTACCAGCACAGCGTCTGGCTTAATCTGAGAGAAGAGCTTATAGCTGCAGTTGATTATGTTACCACAGGTAGCACCCAGGTCATCTCCTACTGCGTCCATATATACTTCCGGGTCAGCGAGTTTAAGGTCTTTAAAGAAGACGCCATTAAGGTTATAGTCGTAGTTCTGCCCGGTGTGAGCAAGAATCACGTCAAAGTAGTGACGGCATTTTGTTATCACTGCTGCTAGGCGAATTATCTCTGGGCGTGTACCTACAACGATACAGAGCTTTAATTTGCCGTTTTCTTTCCAGTGTATATCACTATAATCGAACTTCGGATTTTTCTGTTCCATAATACAAAATCAATAATTTACTTTATTTCACCACCTTATCGAAATAAGTGTCTGGTCTTTCGGGGTTAAAGACTTCGTTACAGTACATAACGGTCACAAGGTCCTCTGTTTCTGACAGGTTAATGATGTTATGAGTATAGCCCGGGAGCATAATCACGCTCTGGATTTTATCTCCACTGACTTCGTACTCCAGAACTTCGTCTGTGCCCTCCTTTCGCATCTGAATAAGTCCGTGACCGCTCACTACGATGAACTGTTCCCACTTGGTATTATGCCAATGCTCCCCTTTCGTCACGCCTGGCTTACTGATATTAATGCTGACTTGACCACAATTAAGAGTGTGCACAAGTTCGGTAAAGGAGCCGCGAGCATCGACATTCATCTTAAGGTCAAAAACAGCCTTATCTTTAGGAAGATAACTTAGATATGTGCTATATAGCCTTTTGGCAAATGAACCAGAGGGAATCTCTGGAATCAAGAGGGTCTTAGGCATATCATGGAACTGGTGGAGCAACTCTACGATCTCTCCAAGTGTAACATGATGCGTGATGGGAGAAGCACAATAGCGCCCGTTCGGAGTCAAGATAGTGTCCACGCCTTCGAACTCACAGCGATGTTCCTGTCCCTTTAGAGCGCATATCATCTCTTCGACAAGATCGTCTATATAGAGAACTTCGAGTTCTACCGATGGGTCGTTGACTTGGATAGGGAGTTCATTTGCTATGTTATTACAAAAGGTGGCGATGGCACTATTGTAATTCGGACGGCACCATTTGCCATACAAGTTAGGGAAACGATATACAAGCACCTTTGCTCCAATTTCTTCACCATAGCGGAACATCAGTTCCTCGCCTTCCTTTTTACTCTTGCCATATTCTGAGTTCCCAAAGCGTCCTGCAAGAGTAGCCTGGATAGAGCTGGAAATCATTACAGGACAAGTGTTATGATGTTTTTTAAGAGTATCAAGAAGAACACTGGCAAATCCGAAGTTTCCTTCCATAAATTCTTTAGGATCCTTCGGGCGGTTAACTCCTGCAAGGTTGAATACAAAATCGCATTCACTGCACCACGCGTCAAGTTGCTCTGGTGTAGAGTCAATATCGTACTCGAAGACCTCATCGATTACAAGATCGCCATAGCACTTGGCCTTACCAGTTCTTATATTATTTAGTTGAGCACAAAGATTTTTTCCTACAAATCCTTTTGCTCCCGTCACGAGAATTTTCATTTTAATCGATCATTATTCATTTGACACATAGTCTGATAAAGAGCTACAGAGCCAAGTTGCCACAATTTCGTTCTCTCATCTGCAAGCATAGGATATAATTTTGAATTATAAACTTTATACAATGCTTGTATAGAATCACATTTGTGCTCTTCCGCATATAAATTAGCTACTCTGGACACAATACCTGGCAATAATAAATATAAATTATCGTTTGTAATGTCAACATTCATCTCAATGACCCTTTATATAATCGTCTATCTCTTGTACAAGCCACTGATGACTCTGTGTATGCAGAACTTCAAAATTATCTAATAGATATTTATCCACACCTCTTTCTGCAAATAATTTAGCCACAACACTTCCATCCATATTTTTCGCTTTTTTGTATTGTTCTATACAAAAGGCAAGAAAAAAAGTATGAGGATCAATACCCATAAGAGACTTATTTCACGAGATTGGCTACTCCGTTGAGTTCGTTCTGAATATACTCAAGGCTTGCAATCTTAGCCTTAGTCTCTTCAAGATTAAGACGATAGGTATTGTCGGAGTTAAATTCGTCGATTGTCACAGCCTTCTTATTTCCCTCGGTGAAGAATTTGTCGTAATTAAGTGTACGATTATCAGCAGGAACACGGTAGAAATTACCCATATCCTCAGCCTTGGCACATTCTTCCTTCGTAAGAAGCGTTTCGTACATCTTCTCCCCATGACGAATGCCAATCACCTTGATATCTTCTTTCTTCCCACCGAAGAGTTCACATACAGCCTCTGCCTGTGTGCCAATCGTGCAAGCCGGCGCTTTCTGCACAAGGATATCACCATTCTGCCCGTGTTCAAATGCAAAGAGCACGAGGTCAACTGCCTCTTCAAGGGACATTATGAAGCGAGTCATCTTAGGCTCGGTAAGGGTTATAGGAAGACCGCTTCTTATCTGCTCTATCCATAGTGGAATCACACTGCCACGAGAGCACATCACATTACCATAACGAGTGCAGCAGATTTTAGTATGACGGCTATTACGGCTCTTGGCCACAGCCACTTTTTCTTCTATAGCCTTGGTGATACCCATAGCATTGATAGGATATGCGGCCTTATCGGTAGAAAGGCAGATTACACACTCTACCTTATTCTCAATTGCTGCAGTAAGCACATTATCCGTACCGATGACATTGGTCTTGACGGCTTCCATCGGGAAGAACTCGCAACTCGGAACCTGCTTTAAAGCAGCGGCGTGGAAAATGTAATCCACTCCCGGCATAGCGCTACGGCAGCTTTCAAGACTTCTTACATCTCCTATGTAGAATTTTATTTTACTAGCGTACTCAGGAAATTTAGCCTGATATTCGTGACGCATATCGTCCTGCTTTTTCTCGTCACGAGAAAAAATACGAATCTCTTTAATATCTGTAGACAAAAAACGGTTAAGAACCGCATTACCGAAACTACCAGTTCCACCGGTAATCATCAATGTCTTTCCTGCAAAAATGCTCATAATTATATTATTTACTTATTATCAACCAAATAAATTTTCTAACCTAAAACACAGTAAAATATACATATATATTCCACTGAAACCATACAGTATACCTCGTAGTTATTTCAAACTATTATCATTCATACACAGCCACTTCCAAACTGGGACCACATCGATAGCATACCCATTCTTTTCTATACGACTTTGCTGATCACGAGTAATTATCGTGGCGGAATAATCTGGATTCTTTTTTAAGAAGGCTACCAAAGCTCCAACTTCCCTTTCATAAGTATTAGAGTCTGCTAATGAATAAGATACTTGGATGGCGCATTTTTCAGAAGGAATACAGAAATCCACTTCGATATTTTTATTATAGTAGTAAAGCAGTGTTTCTTCTTGCGTATTTCTATATCTTCGATTCAATTCTGTCGCAACTATATTCTCAAGTAATTTCGTCTGTCCGTTTAACAAAAACAAGTTCAGTAAGCCATTATCTACCATGTACCTTTTCTGAATTGTCGTTTGCTCTGTCACAGATGATGCAAGATTAGGTATTGAGAAAAATAAATAGGCTTCTTCAATATAATCTAGATAATCTTTCAATACACTGAGGCTAATCTTATCTCCGCTTGAACATACTATGTGATGTAGGCGACTTATCGATGATGGCTGCATTACGCTATCTGCCAATTTCTTTACCAATAGACGGAACACACGCGGGTTTCGAATTCCGTTCCTTTCCACAATATCACCCACAAGTATTTTCTGATAAAGTGAATTCAAATACTCTCGCTTATCGGATAATGGAAAAGCTTCAGCAATACCGCCATTGTAAAAATATTCATCAAAACCATTTGACACTATTGCGCAAATAGATGAGTCATACAACCAATTATTTCGCAATTCAATTCCTTTATATCGAAGATATTCTTTAAAAGAAAATGGTGAAATCTCCTTCGAAACAAAACGTCCGCCTAAAGAAGAAGCAATCTCCCGGCTCAGCATCTTAGCATTACTGCCAGTTATCATGAATCGGTATTTAGCATCAGCAAGTCTTCTTGCAAATTTTTCCCATCCAGAAACAATCTGTATCTCATCAAGATAAATCAAAGGTATTCTCTGTGGATACAACTCATAATATGCATCCAATATCTCTCCTAATTCCGTTGCACCTTCAAAAAAGAGTCGTTCATCCTCAAAATTAATATAGAGAATATCCTCTTTTGACTTTTCACATTTATTAATCTGACTCTGAATATCGTAATACAAAAGATATGACTTCCCAGATCTTCTTAATCCGACAAGAACATAATTAGCCTTCGAGTCGAATTCAATGTCTCTTTTTACAACAGGATACGTAGTAATAGCATTCTGTTTTTCAATAATTATAGTCTTGATAATCTGCTTATCCATAATAAAACTAAAGTTTAACCCTGCAAATATACAAATTATTTCAAACTACACTTTATAATATTTTCAGAATATGTGAAACTATACTTTGAATAACCGAGACTAGTCCCGCCTAAAAATATCCCTTGTATAAATCTTATCTTTTACATCGTCAAGGCAGTGGTCGTAGCGGTTAGCGATGATGACTCGACTTAAAGACTTAAATTCGTCAAGGTTATTAACCACTCTGGAGCCGAAAAATGTAGTTCCGTCTTCAAGAGTAGGTTCATATATAATAACTTCTGCTCCCTTTGCCTTAATGCGCTTCATAATGCCTTGAATGGCGCTTTGGCGAAAATTGGTCGAATGGGTCTTCATTGCAAGTCTAAAAACCCCTATCACGCACGACTGCTCACGAGCATCACAATAATCGTTCTTACTATAATAGTCGTAATATCCAGCCTTTTTCAGCACTTGATCTGCTATAAAGTCTTTTCGTGTGCGGTTGCTCTCAACTATAGCCCCGATCAGGTTCTCCGGGACATCGGCATAATTGGCCAGAAGCTGTTTGGTATCTTTCGGAAGGCAGTAACCGCCGTATCCGAACGATGGGTTGTTATAATGCGTGCCAATTCTAGGGTCAAGCCCGACGCCATCGATAATAGCCTGAGTGTCAAGTCCTTTAATCTCGGCGTATGTATCGAGCTCGTTGAAGTAGCTAACACGGAGTGCAAGATAGGTATTGGCAAAAAGCTTTACCGCTTCAGCTTCCTTTAGGCCCATAAAAAGGGTAGGAATATTCTGTTTTACAGCGCCTTCCTGAAGAAGACTTGCGAACAGACAGGCTTCTATTTCGTTTTCGTGGGTTCGTCCTACTATGATTCTACTCGGATAGAGATTATCATAAAGGGCATTGTCTTCTCTTAAAAATTCCGGACTGAAAAGGAGTTTAATTCCTTTATGTTTTTCTAGAAGGTGCTCACTGTAACCGACAGGAACAGTGCTTTTTATCACTATTAACGCTCCCGGATTTACTGCCAATACCTGCTGTAATACCTCTTCTATTAGGTGTGTATCGAAAAAATTACGCTGCGGGTCATAATTAGTAGGAGTGGCTACTATCACTATATCACTATCTGAATAAGACCTTTCTCCAGCCACCTCTGCCCTCAAATTAAGATTCTTTTCGGACAAGTATTTATCTATAAGTTCATCGTCAAAGGGACATTTCCCAGCATTTATCTGATCGACCTTTCCCTTAACTACATCTACGAGAGTAACACTATGATGCTGCGAGAGAAGAACGGCTATGCTCATTCCCACATAACCGGCCCCTGCCACTGCTATCTTAATGTCTTCGTATTTTCGCATCTCTACTAAAATGCTCCATTTATAACCGCTCGAGTCTGTACATAACTCGGTTCATAGTAAGCTCCAGTATTATAGTCATCTATAATGTCACACACTGGTGAATCATAAACAGACATAATAGTCTTAGCAAGATTGTCTTCATTATCTAACGACTCTACCAGCCTAGCGTAAACCTTTCCCATCTGCGTAGGTGAGGGAACTTTATCAGTATATTCCGGGTCAATGTTTACCACATCAAAATCACCCTCCTTGAGTAAGTATTTCTCTATCCATTCCGCCTCTACCTGTTCAGGATTCAAACAATGGGTCACCTGAGCTAAAGATAGTTCATGATGTAACGCATCAAGGCCTATCTGACCTATGACATAACGATTCCTTTGATGAATCCTTCTCGCTACTCTTTCTATCATATAACAAACGAAATATAAATCATCAAATGTAATATTTTCGTCTGGAAAGTATTTGTTACTCATAATTGATAGTAAGATTTAAAACTCAATGTCTTTAACGCTCTATCAGTGCAAAACAAAATCTGATGTGTCGGATGTTTGAACTTCGCTAAGACCCAAAATGCTTCTCGCGATATTCGTCCAGAAATAAAGTCCTCTACATAATCCCACACATTATCATCGGCCATAGGCCCTTCCACAATATCATAGTCGTGAAAATCTCCATGACGACAAGTTGCCACAAAATCTAGCCATTCATCATTCATCTCTGGAAACACCTTCACTTTAAGACTATTATCAGGAGTATACTCATAGAGACTAACTATATGCGAATTCCTTTTCGTAAGAGCCCATCTTTTAGCTTGGCGTTCCAATCGCGTGCAGTAAAATCCGAAACCGAAGTCTTTATTATATCCGACATAACGTACTTCCGGATTTTGAACTACTACATTCGAACCATGATATATAATCGTTTTCTGTTTCTCCATCTTACTTCACCATCTCCAGAAGATACTGTCCATACTCGTTATGGGCCATGGGCTCAGCGAGGCGGCGCAGTTGCGCGGCATCAATCCAGCCCTTTTCAAATGCAATCTCCTCTAAACAAGCCACTTTCAAAGCCTGCCTCTTCTCTATTGTCTCTATGTAATTCGATGCTTGCGAAAGTGATTCAAAAGTCCCGGTGTCAAGCCAGGCAAAACCTCTTTCCAATTTCTGCACATCGAGAAGTCCCTCTGCCAAGTAATACTGATTGACGGAAGTTATCTCATACTCCCCACGAGCCGACTTTTCCACTCTCGCAGCCACATCGACCACGCTATTGGGATAAAAATAAAGGCCTACTACAGCATAGTGACTCTTCGGCACCTCAGGCTTTTCTTCTATACTTAAGCACTTTCCCTCATGGTCAAATTCCGCCACCCCGTATCTTCCAGGATCATTCACCCAATACCCAAAAATCGTGGCTTTTCCATTATCAGCAGATTCAGCCGCCCTCGATAGTTTTTCCTCAAAGCCCACTCCGTGAAAGATATTGTCTCCCAGAACCAGCGCCACGCTATCACTCCCAATAAAACTCTTCCCTATCGTGAATGCCTGGGCCAATCCTTCCGGCTTTTCCTGCTCGGCATATTCGAAGCTTACACCCAGTTCGCTGCCATCGCCCAATAGCCTTTGAAATCCGGGTAAATCCGCTGGCGTAGAGATGATAAGTATATCCCTTATTCTGGAATTCATAAGCACACTTATCGGATAGTAAACCATAGGCTTATCGTATATCGGCAGCAACTGCTTACTAACTCCCTTAGTTATAGGATAAAGCCTACTTCCTGAGCCTCCTGCCAGAACTATTCCTTTCATCTTCCAGAATACATCTTATCGTAATACTTTAAGTACTCTCCACTTGCTACGCCGCTAAGCCATTCTTCATTATTAAGATACCACCTCACCGTCTTTTCTAACCCTTCCTCGAACCCTGTTTTAGCTCTCCATCCTATCTCTCGAGCCAATCGTGTAGCGTCTATGGCATACCTCATATCGTGCCCCGGCCTGTCCTTTACGAACTTTATAAGACCTTCATCCTCTCCTTCATCCCGTCCCAACACCTTATCTGTCAATTTTATCACCTTTCGTACAAGGTCAACATTGCTTATCTCATTTCCGCCACCTATACAATAAGTACTACCATTAGTGCCTTTGTGAAAGATCTCATCAATCGCCTCCGCGTGGTCCTCCACATAAAGCCAATCCCTCACATTTTCTCCCTTTCCATATACCGGGATGCCCTTTTTATGAAGTATATTGTTTATAGTAAGAGGTATAAGCTTTTCAGGGAACTGATTGGGCCCGTAATTATTCGAGCAGTTGCTTATAACCACGGGAAGGCTATAGGTATCGGCAAATGCCCTCACGAAATGATCGGCGCTTGCTTTCGATGCGCTATAAGGGCTATGCGGTGCGTATGGCGAAGACTCGCTAAATCGTTTTTTATCATTCAGTGCCAATGCCCCGAAAACTTCATCGGTGGATATGTGATAAAACCTTTTACCTTCGAATCCACTTTTTTGCCACTCTTGCCTTGCCGCTTCCAATAATGACAGGGTGCCGATGACATTGGTCCGGGCAAATGCGAGCGGATCTTCAATCGAGCGATCCACATGACTTTCCGCAGCAAGGTGAATTATTCCATCTACACTTTCTTTTAAAATAAGTTCGGCAACTGCATTCGTATCGCATATATCCATACGGACAAATGTCAGGTTCGGATTATAAACACCATCTCCCCTTTTTTGAATATCTACCCCGTTCTCAAAAGAAAGAGCCGCCGGATCAAAAGAAGAATCAAAATGAGCACGAAGATCTATCAGATTAGCTAAATTCCCAGCGTATGTTAGTTTATCTAAGCATATTATGTGATAATCTGGATAGCGTGTAACTAGACGCCTTATCAAATGGCTTCCTATAAAGCCTGCACCTCCTGTCACTATGATAGTTCTACTACTCATTCTACCACACACCCTCTATAATTGCCAAACCTCTTTGCCTATAAGAAACGCAATATATTTACATTCAGATCTTTTTGAAATTTAAAACCTGAAATAAGCGAATTTTCTCTCTATCCTAAAATTAAGTAACTTTTAAAAATATCTAATGCTTTCAGGCAATTGACTTTTATATCACTATTGTCTACACGACACTAAAAGAAGTTGTTTTTTACGCAAACGACTATAATATCGGCTATTTTCCCAATAATAAGTTGAATTAGATTATTATTAAGTAACGTGAAAAAATGAGTTGCGTCAGATTAGCATTAGATTTTCGAGGATATATTTCTTTTCGAAGATGGAGCGTATTATTCCAGTATTTCTATCGACTTATCCGAGCCGTCGAATGTAAGGGCTATGACATTCCCGGCATTAATAACGACCTTTTTCTTGTTTTTTTTATGGGAAATTATAACTCCCACCACTTCTGTCCCATTAGAAAGTGTAACTTTAACCCTCTGTCCAGCACGAAGATTTAAACTCGACGGGTCAATGTACTGCTTAACAATATCTTTATCCGAAGATGCCTTAATAAAGGCTTCCATCTGAGCGTCCGGGACTTTAATGCGTTCATTACGACCATCTATTACCATGGTCTTAAACTGAAGCCGTGGCTGATATATCTTTACATCATTTATTATATCTGAAGTAGAATGAACGAATATCAGATTACAAACGGCCGGGACTGTTTCCTTTATCTTTCTTCCTCTTCTAGTTTTTAGTACCTCTGTCATAGGAATATAACATTCAATGTTTCGCGAATCGAGATATTCCTTCACCTTAAGTTCGCTACGGTAAATAGCACTCATAGCGTACCAACAAATGGCTTCTTTATCTGGCTTTAGCACAATTTGACATCATCTTAGCTCCTTAAATCATATTTAAATAGCTAAACATAAACTAGTTAGATGATTTAAGTTTTTTTTAATTACCCCATTCGACATAATTCTTCACATAGGAGCATGCAAATTTAATCATTTTTTATTGAATTACAAATAATTATTAGAAGTTGTTTTGAAATGGTTCCCGAATTTTACTTTGTTGATTTTTCAAAACAACTTCTTATTTATCCATTAAAAAACGCCTTAAAAACAGAGCCAGAAAGTATGGAAACGTATAGAAGCTACCATTCCAGCCTATATTCTTATACCCTAGCTTGATTCCATAGTGCACATCAAAGTACTGCTTAGAGTTGATAAGGTTATTTAAAGAAGCCGTTGCACCATCCCTTGCCTTCACTTCCACAGGCACTAAAGAATCCTTATCCCTTAGAAAAAAATCCATTTCTATTGATGGATTTTCTCTCTTATAAAAATAAAGTTGCTCATACCCAGATTTTACAAGCATCTCTCCTACCACATTCTCATAAATCGCTCCCTTATATGTACCAAAGTTTCTATTAGCACGAAGATCTTCTTGAGATTCATCATCTAAAGAAGCTATCAACAAGCCCGTATCGTGATAATAAATCCTATAGTTGTATGCATCGTAATTCCCTTTTAATGGTAATTCTATATTTGAAAGGCAATAAGAAACATTTATAACCCCTGCCTCCTTTAACCACTCAACACTACCTATATAATCTCTACTACGAGCATTCTTTGCAACTTTCGTGACTTGAAATTTTTTATTTTCCTTAGCTAAAAAAGTGGAAATATGCTTGTAGACAGCCAAAATTCTCGCCTTATCTGTTTCTTTTGCATACTTTGTAATATCCTCTTCGTAGTCGTGAAGAAGTTGTCTTTGAAGTGCCAATATTCCACTGAAATTACCATTTTTAACATACCTCATAACGACTTCTGGCATACCTCCTACTATCATATAGTCTTTAAATACACCCATAATCGTATCAAATTCAAGATTAGAAAAAGGATTTAAAGAAACCATATGCTCATAGAGATCTTCAATCTGCTCAGGATGATAACCTCTTGCCCAAAGAAACTCCTCGAAGTCCATAGAATGCATTTCATAATCTTCTTTAAAGCCGACTGCATTTGATTCAATCTCTTCGTAGTAAATTCCCATTAGAGAACCAGAGCAAATGACGTCATACCTTTTATCTATGCAAAAAGACTTAAGCGATGTAGCACAATCCGGACATTTTTGTAATTCATCGAAAAAGATAAGCGTCTTATTCGGTATAAAACTCCACGATGGTTCAAGTAATGATATATTTTTTACGATTGTGTTAACCTCATAACCATCATTAAATATGCCGCGGAATTTTTTCTGCAGAACAAAATTGATTTCGATTACAGATTCATAATTTTTCCGACCAAAAGACAGAATCGACCGTGTTTTTCCAATCTGTCTTGCACCCTTTACTATTAGTGGTTTTCTGTTTACATCAGATCTCCATGTGCTTAAAAACGCATCTATCTTTCTTTTAAGTAGTTCCATATATGTTTTCACATTTTAGGGAACAAAAATAGCGAAATTTTCACATTTTAGGAAGCAAAAATAGCGAAATTTTCACATTTTTCCGGTATTAATGATTAGACTATTACAAGGAACAATTATATCTACTTAAATATTAATTATTTCTAAATAATTCTCTTCTCTGTGAGTAAAGCGAGATTTCAATTGAAGTAAACGAAATACTTACCTTGTAAATTTTTGGCTTATTGCAAGATAGAAAAGTTCTTTCTACCTTTGCACTTGTCAAAGGACTTGACCTTTGCTTAAACAAACTTATGAACTTTGATATAACTTCTACATCAAATGCGCAAGGTCGTGTTTATGTAAATCTGATGAGCGATGCCGGCTTTAAGGCTGTTTATGGTGACAAAAACAACAAGAGTCTTCTTATCGAACTTCTCAATTGTTTTCTTCCAGAGGAAGTGAGAGTGCGTAACATTCTCTCTTATCTTGATAGAGAACAAGACCCTGTGGTTGATACCGGGAAAAGAACTTACCTTGATCTTATCTGTAAAGGTGAAGACGGTGCCATTTTTTCTGTTGAAGTCCAACAACGAAATGAAAAGAAAATCTTTGAGCGATGTATGTATTATGGGGCTGATATTTATCGTAATCAGCTCAGTGAAAATGAATACTATACTCATCTTAAACCTCTTTATATCATAGGAATCCTCGGAACTAACCTTGTTCATGAAGATGAGTCGCTATGGAATACTGATAATCTGATTTCTCATTATTATCAGGTAGAAAAAAGGACTCTCGAATTTGCACCTTCAACAATTATTCTTACCTTCGTGGAGACAGCGCGATTCACAAAGACCCTATCACAGTGTGAAAGCAATATTGATTATTTGCTGTATTGGTTTTTAAACGGATGGAAGTACGATAAAAATGGAATACCTGAAGTGTTTGAAGACATTCCGATTACAGAGAAATTGAGTAGGGCCTGTGAAATAGCCGCTTTTAGTCCATCGAAACGAACTGTTTATAATAAATTTATGATGACAGAACTAGATATATTTAATCAACTCCATTATGCTAAAGAAGATGGATTTGCTGAAGGTGAAGCTAAAGGAAAAGCCGAAGGAAAAGTTGAAGGAAAAGCTGAAATTGCTTTAGCCATGCTAAAAAACTACGTGCCCATTGAACAGGTTTCCCTTTATACTGGGATGTCCGAAAGCGAATTAAACAAACTACTTAATCGCTAACTTCACACCCAACGAAGAAAAAAGGACTCTCGTATTACATAATAGACTATACTCTGATTTTTATAAAAGAAAAGACAATAAGCATCGGGGGTTGACTAAAAGTATTAGTCAACCCCGCAAGATAAATATATAAATTTCAAAATCAACAAGTTACTATATCGAGAAAGCATCGAAACCTCCATCGACCACACACACTGTTCCCGTTACAGCTTTTGATGCATCGGAAGCAAGATAATGAAGCGTGCCCACCAGTTCATCCGGCTCCAAAAACCTTCCGAAAGGAGTGTGTGCGAGGATGGTGTGCGAGCGCTCTGTAAGAGAGCCATCTTCATTGGTTAGTAGCGCGCGGTTCTGATTAGTCAGCAAAAAGCCAGGAGCGATGGCATTGACTCTGATTCCCTCTCCGAATTTAATGGCCAATTCCGCACAAAGATATTTGGTCCAATTGGCCACAGCAGCCTTGGCAACCCCATACCCGGCCACACGAGTAAGTGGACGAAGGGCCGATTCCGATGCGAAATTTATAATGGACCCCTTGCCACTTTGCGCCATTGAACGCGCGAACACCATAGTAGGGATGATGGTTCCAAACAGATTCAACTCTGTAACTTTTTTAACTGCCTCCACATCAAGATCAAAAATCGTCTTATCCGGCGGAACTGTAGCTGATGCCATATTACCACCTGCAGCGTTAAGCAGTATATCCACCCTTCCGAAGCGCTTCATAACTGTGGCATAATTTTCTTCAAGCACTGCCTTATCCAAAACGTTAGTAGCTAAAAACATAGCCTCTCCCCCTTCTGATTCTATCTCTTTTACCAAGTCTTCCCCTATCTGTGCTGCCCTTTGAAGATCCAAAAGCACTACCTTTGCTCCCTGTGAAGCGAAATACTTTACTATAGTGCCACCTAGCACTCCGCAAGCGCCGGTCATTACTACTACCTTATCTTTTATATCGAACAAATTCTCTTTCATATCTTTACATAAATAAAAAATGGTTACTAACCTCCTTTCCTAAATCAAGAAAATATTTTGATGGTATCAAATCTACTTATCCAGAACACCCGATCTAATTATACCTTCCTGTAGGCCACGAAGTTCCGCAAGACTACGCATACGCCCATAACAAGAATAACCCGGGTTAGATTTATGGTAAAGGTCATCACACATCTGATGCCCGTGATCCGGACGCACAGGTATACTTACTCCGCGCCTCTGCTCCACCTCCAAAAGAGCCAGCATCATGCCATACATATCGACATCGCCCTCGAGAAGATTAGCCTCGTAAAAGTTCCCTTGAGTGTCACGTTTAGTCGTGCGAAGATGCACAAATCCCACTCTATCACCGAACTCTCGCATCATCGAAACGCAGTCATTATCGGCACGCACACCAAAAGACCCGGTACATAAGCAAAGCCCGTTTGAGGCATTAGGTACAGCGCAGATCAGCTTTCTAAAGTCCTCTGCAGTAGAGAGAATACGAGGAAGCCCAAGAAGCGAATATGGAGGATCGTCAGGATGAATAAACATTATGGAGCCACACTCATCTGCCACCGGGCATATCTGCTGAAGGAAAAATATAAGATTTTTCCTAAGCGTATCCGCGCTTACTTCTTTATAACGAGAAAGTGCCGAACGGAACTGTTCTAACGTGAAACTTTCTTCACTTCCAGGAAGACCTGCTATCATGTTACGCGTAATCAGCTCCACTTCATCCTCGCTCATGGATTCGTATCGCTTACGAGCTCTGCTGATCTCTTCTTCAGTATAATCATCACCGGCCCCTTCACGACGCAGGATAAATAGATCGAAAGCCATAAAGGCATCCCGTTCAAAACGCAAGGCCTTAGAACCATCTGGCATAGTAAAAGCCAAATCCGTTCTAGTCCAATCGATTACCGGCATGAAGTTATACGTAATGCATTTAATTCCACACTCCGCAAGATTTCTTATGGATTGCTTGTAATTCTCTATATATCGAAGATAATCTCCTTCCCTGGTTTTAATGTGTTCATGAACGGGCACGCTTTCCACTACACTCCACTTTAGGCCTGCATCGGATATCATCTTCTGACGAGTGCATATTTCTTCCACACTCCACACTTCACCATTAGGAATATGATGCAAAGCGTGAACTATATCCGTTACACCTGCCTGCTTTATATAACTAAGGCTGACTGGGTCATCGGGGCCGTACCAGCGCCAGCTTTCTGTCATTCTTATCATAAGTCAGTCTTTCTAAAGCTTTCCTCTAACATTTGCTATTATCTGAAGGCTCATAGCGCATTTTCTACTCACCTCGTCCCAATCCTGGGAAGCAATCGTCTCTTTCGGAAACAGATTACTTCCCATCCCCACACATGATGCACCAGCTTTAAACCATGCACTTAGATTATCTTCTTCTGGCTTCACCCCTCCTGTAATCAATAATTTAGACCATGGCATAGGGGCTTTGAGACCTTTAACAAAAGCGGGACCCAAAACATCACCCGGAAAAACTTTACACACATCGCACCCTGCTTCTTGAGCTGCTCCCACTTCACTAACTGTGCCGCATCCAGGGATGTATGCTACGCGACGTCGGTTACACACCTTTGCTATCTGCGGATTAAATAAAGGACCTACTATAAAATTAGCCCCTTCTTGTATATAGATAGCGGCTGTAGCTGGATCCACTATAGAGCCTGCGCCCAATACCATATCGGGAAGTTCTGTTGCGGCATAGTGTGATAGTTGAGCGAAAACCTCGTGTGCGAAATCGCCCCTATTGGTGAATTCAAAAACGCGAATTCCTCCTTTATAACAAGCCTTTAAGACTTCCTTTGATATGGTCAAATCAGAACTATAAAATACCGGGACGAGTCCTGTAGCCTCGGCTTGGGATATTACTTTTAACTTATCAAATCGTGCCATATTTCTATCTTGATACTCTTCCGCAGCCATTACCATTGACCAGGGCCAATACTTCTTCAGCGCTAACTCTATTGAAATCCCCTTCTATTGTGTGCTTTAACGCAGAGGCCGCCACGGCAAATTCCAAAGCCTTCACATCATCGTCATACTCTAAAAGTCCATGGATTAAGCCTGCTGCGAATGAGTCTCCTCCGCCTACTCTATCCACTATGTCGGTAATGTCATAACTGCGCGACATTTTTAATTCAAAGCCATCATAAAGTACTGCTGCCCATGTATTGTGGTCAGCATTAATCGAGCCTCTCTGGGTAATTGCCACCTTTTGAGCCTTCGGGAAAAGTTTCATAAGCTCAGATGCTACCTCTTCATATTTAGAACTATCTATATGACCGCTCTGCGCATCAAATCCGCCTGACTTAATTCCGAAAACCTTCTGGGCATCTTCTTCATTGCCAATTATCACATCGCTATAAGAAACCAACTGCGGCATCACCTCAGATGCCGTTTTTCCATATTTCCAGAGATTTTTTCTATAATTTAGATCACAGGAAATCTTCACTCCCGCTTTTGAGGCTGCAATTACTGCTTCTAGACAAACATCTGCAGCACTTTGGCTTATAGCTGGTGTAATGCCTGTCCAATGAAACCAGTCTGCCCCCTTAAAAATATTAGCCCAATCGAAATCCCCAACTTTTACCTGAGAAATAGCAGAATGTGCCCTATCGTATATCACTTTGCTTGGCCTGTTTACGGCACCCTTTTCTATAAAATAAATGCCCATTCGTTCCCCACTCTGCTTGCAATTATGCACATCGACTCCAAACCCACGTAACTCTCGAAGACAAGCCTGCGCAATGGCATTGGCAGGAAGAGCTGTCACGAATTCAGCATCGTGTCCGAACTGTGCAAGGGACACGGCTACATTGGCCTCTCCCCCACCGAAAGTGGCATCGAAACCGGATGATTGGCCGAAGCGAAGATGCTCCGGTGTTGCAAGCCGAAGCATTATCTCTCCGAAAGTAACTATTTTATGCATAGTACTATAATTCAATACCCCAGCCTGGTTCATACTCTCTTCCCCAGAGCTTTTGAGCATCCGGATCATCGATAATATGTCCGCTGACCGGTTCTATCCTTAAAGAATGGCCTACCCTCTGAGCTATATTTCCGAGCTGTACAAGCTGAGTGCTTATGCAGGCTTCGTTAATGTCCGAATGCAATTTTTCACCCTTGCGAATGGCATTGAACCAGTTTTCAAAATGGAATGCATCCAGTTGTTCGCTCGGGTTGAGCAGATTACCCGTTTCGAATTTCAATTCGCTCTTTACATCCTTTACGATATTGCCACCAAGGTCCTTAATCTTGTACTCATTACCGCCATTAAGGTATAGAGTTCCTGTCTCGCCATAGAAAGCCACGCCTACGCCATCGCCATCTACCGGGGAATTGTTACAGCTACGGCCTTCCCAAGAGCCTGCAGCGCGATCACCGAACTGATAGGTAATAAGTTGAGTATCCGGGGTCTGCCAATCATCTTGATAGCGATAACGTCCTCCTACCGAGCTTACCAATGTAGGGTATTCCACATCCAGGCCCCAACGCATCAAGTCAACGAAGTGTGTGCCATTATTGAGGGCTTCTCCAGTTCCCCAATTCCAGAACCAGTGCCAATTATAATGTACTATATTGTCTTTATATTCAGTACGTGGAGCTGGTCCTTGCCAGAGATTCCAATCTAGATTAGACGGAACAGGGACCACCTTTCCGGTGCCGATAGATGGACGATTGTTCACATACCACGACTTGGCGTAATGCACCTTGCCGATGTTGCCTGCCTTGATTTCATCTATAGCTGCTATTATGTTAGGCCAAGAGCGTCTTTGGTTTCCTACCTGGATAACCTTTCCGTATTTCACGGCAGCCCGTATAAGCAGTTCGTTTTCAGCAGGATTATGACTTGTAGGCTTTTCAAGGTAAACATGCTTTCCAGCCTTCATAGCCATAATGGCAGCCTTGGCATGCCAGTGATCCGGCATAGCGATTACCGCAGCATCAAATTCGCTTGATTCCAGCATCCGACGGATATCTACCTCTACTTTAGGTGATTTCCCGGTAAGGTCTTTTATTTGCTGACGACATCTTTCAAGCGCATTCTTGTCGCAATCGCATAGGAATGTCACTTCACAATTAGGCATCTTGGCAAAACCTTGTGCCAATGCGCTACCCCTGGAATTGACTCCTATCACACCTACACGGATACGATCATTGGCCCCGATAATGGCCGAACCTTTTCTGGAAATCGCAAAACTCGGGAGCACGCTTGAAAGAGAAAGCGATGCTGTCGCCAGAGCTGCATTCTTGATAAAATCTCTTCTTGAAGTCATAATATTATCGTTTTCGTATTTAAATTCTAATTTCTCTTGTCTGGTTTATAATTTTGTAATTAACTTTTTTATAGCTAGATAAAGTAATCTAAACACCCACATTATACAGTAAAAGACCACTCCTATAACCACAACATATCCGATCTGGGTGAAAATCTCCGTCCACGGTTTGGCATATACTATCACTGCCACGACATTTATGCAAAATGATAGTAAAACACAGCACAAGGCCACTAACAACTCCCGCCTAATGACATTTCCTTTTAATACTATATCTTTCATAACTAAAACTTCATATATGGAATTTTATAATACTCCGGAAAGTGTATGGTTCGCTGCTGTTCCATAGCCATATTTCCCAATAGACATAGTACTGTAGAGCAATAAGCTTCTTCTACTACATCTTTAGCCTTTTCGCCTGTGATACACGAGGTGCAGAATGCTGACAGGATGGTATCCGAAGCATCATTATCCACCCCGATCATATTCTGTCCGCCATTTACACTTACCTTTCCCTCTATTATCGCGTGAGGAATGGCATTGCCTTTTACTTCTGGCCTCCAGCTCGGCCCGGCTAACGGAACTGAAGAAAATACCTTATCCCTTACACTGCCGATAAGCGTTTCTATGCCTGAGCGAGACTTATCTTCTTCTAAGTAGTAAACCCCTTTTGTTAGATCCATCGTTCCCTTGTGTCCGAGAATCTGATCTTCCATACCATTGAATTTATTCGAGATGAGCGATTCGTAATTAATCTTACGTCCGTCTTTATATCGATAAATGACATTTACTGCATCATACACCTCACGTCCATCTTTCCAGAATACTATATCGCCCATACCAGTGACACTTTCTGGGATCTTACCTGCCGCCATATTGCATACTTCCAACTGATGGCAAGCAAGTTCGGTCATAAGGCCTCCGGAATACTCCTTGTAAAGACGCCAGTTAATCACTCTTTCGAGCTGCGGCGAAGGCACTTCTCTACGCCAATCGGCATTTCTAAACCAGTGACACCTCATTCCTACCACCTCACCTATCAATCCATCTCGTATAAGCTGCATACCCTTGATATACTTAGGGTCGTACATTCTTTGCATACAGAAATATAGTGCACGATCGCTTTTTTGATAGGCATCGTAAATGGCTCTGCATTCATCGAGAGTCCTTGCCATTGCTTTTTCACAGAAGACATGCTTTCCTGCAGATAACGAATCGAGGGTGACTGGAGCGTGAACACTTAGCGGAGTGGAAATTATAACTCCATCAATATCTTTACATTCCAGAACTTTTCGGTAATCTGTATAGAGTCTTGCTTGCGGACATAACTCGGCGGCTTGTTTAAGATTAGGCTCATAAATATCACAGAGGGCAACTATCTGTGCATGAGGGAAAAGTTTTAAATTATGAATATGATACTGACCTCTTGAGCCTGTACCGATGAGCGCGAGGCGGGCCTTCTGCCCAGCGGTTTCCTTCAGCCGTTCTGGCGTACATGACGAAAGCCAAGGCATGGATGTCAGTAATGCCGCGCCTCCTGTCAAATATCCTAGATTTCTGATAAATTCTCTTCTGCCCATATCCAGGGCCAACTTCTCTTTGTATTCCATTATCAAAAACAATATGCTTTAAACTCAGCATCGCTGAATTCTTTTTTTATATTACACCTCTTTTCTTCGCTATCACATAACATATATGTGGTGCTTAAAACCTCTGCATCAAGTGCATCTGAGCACAGCGTCGAAGTCATCATCGCTAGTGCATTGGCCTTACCACTAAGTGGATTCACTATATGCCCCATATATCCCGGAGTGTTTCCCGATACCGAAAGAGCCTGATTACTAAGCTTAAATGTGTCAACCATATATCCATCGAAAGGAGAGGTCACCTCTACCATCCAGCAATCCCCCGCCGGGTGATGTCCTAAAGCATAGATAGAACTCTTACCGAAATCCACAAACGCCGACTCAACACCTTCACTTACTAGAAGTTCTACCACCTTTTTCAAAGTCCAGCCTTTTGCAAAGCCTCCAAAGTCCAAATCGCATCCTTTTGCACTTGCACTCAGCAAGTTCCCATTTAGACTTAAATTAAAAGCGCTGTTTCGTGTTATATCAAATAACCCTTCGCTCCTTCTTTTGTATTCTAAACTAAGCCTTATACATTCGCATAGCTCCTCACTTAGCACTGCCTTTCCTTTAGCTTTAAGCACACTATTTACAGCACTTACTTCACTATCCGGCGAGAAACGGTTAAAAACTCCCTCTTCTTTTTCCAGCAACTCCTTTACTCTATTCCAGATACTCAAGGCATGAGTTTTAGGAGTATCCGTTATCAAAAGATCGAAACGAGTACCCATCACGCGTGGGATACTCCCGTGAAAAAGACAGCAATCGTCATAATAAGCCACTTTCTCAGTCAAACTCATAATGAAGCCATCTCCACAGACTTAGTAGTAATGTAGTATTTGGTTAAAGTATTGATCTTTTCCCATAAAGGCATCTTTTCCTCGCCCCTGACATACTTTAAAAACCGCGAAGCCACCATATTAAAATGATCTTCGTGACTTACCCGGCACTCTAAAGGGACTATAATTTCTATCTCTTTTTTCTTATACTCAGCCCTCACCCCAGGATACTTTTTCAAAATATCTTTTAGAGCATTATATGTTGGCAATGAGTCATCTGTTAAGAAAATGCTCTTAACGAAGTCGGTGGAAGCGTCCTGACGGACCACCACATCTACCTTAGTTCCATTATATACTGCCTCAAAGGTATCGCCAGAGCCGCTTTCGGGAGTCCAATTCCATTTTACTTCCATACGCACCGGCATATCAAATACTTTAAAATCAATGCTTCCATTGGCCATTACCGGGATAGAACCATTTTCCTCTATCTGTTTTAAATATGGAGAAAAATCATCGGCTCCCGTAGAAAGCGCATATTGATTTCGGCTTATCCATGTAGGATAATGCGAGGCCTTTTCTATGCTGACATTATTAGTCTCTATGCTCTGCTCCGGGAAGCATTGCCAAAAGACTAAATCGATCAGATGCGTAGTTACATCTGCTATTCCTTCACCTTGCTGTGTCACATCATAATACCACTCCGGGCGCTTTAAAGCGTTTCCTCCCACTTCTTTATAGAAATGGTGGACACTTTTCATGCTTACACTTGGTCCATTTTGATATTCGAACTTCCCGAAAACACTTTCGTTATTTACAATATCGCGTACTATATTATTCAAAATATCATAACGCTCAGTCATCAAATCATATAAAATAAGCTCTTTCTCTTCTGCCACATCATAGGATGTCTTTAATTTTTCCCAGCCATCTTGATCTATAGCCATAGGCTTATCAGATAGAACATTATAGCATTTCTCAACAGACGAAAGAATATATTCTGATTTTCTGCGGTTATTTCCTGCCAGCATAACAACATCATGTCCAGAGTCCTTAGGCAGATGAGAGAGAAAATCGTCTCCCACATAAATTTGTTCCTGCCAAGATGTAGGATTATCCTCTCGCGTGTTATACCCTTCTATTGCCTTTAAATATTGTTCTAATTCCTCACCCTGCGGAGCGTAGACATTAACCATATAACTAACCCCTTCAAGACTACTTTTTTGAAGTAGTGAAGCATGGAAATGCCCCGGGTCTATCACATTAAGTGTTACGTCTTTATCCTTACAGGACATAATGGATGAAAGCAGTAAGAAAAGCCCTATACTCTTCTTATAATTTAATGCCATATCTTTTCAAAAGTTTTTTAGCGTCTTTTTCTCCCTCCTTATATGCCTGCTCGAGTGTGACTTTCTTTCCGCCTTTTTCCAAACTCATATTTGAAGCTTTCATAAACGCGAAAATCTCTATAGTCTCTTCCGGGCTTATAGGAGCCTCTCCACTTTGAAAATAATCCAATATACGCTCCAATAACACCATATACCCGGCATAACCACCTGCCTGTATGGTTCCATTTTCTGTAATGACAGTGCCGCCATAGATATTAGGTCCATTTGATACAGCTCTAAAGGTGCCTAACCTGCCATCTTTCCACACGCCTGAGACTATATCACCATAATCTGAATGTACTCTGCTGACACTTTCGCACCCACATCCCATAACAGTGTACAGAGTCTCAACTCCATGTATTCCATAAAAGCCAAAGTCTGGATGAGTGGGTTCTGGATGGTGTGGAGAATAACAATCAGCTCCTAGTACAGGCCCATATTCGCCATTCCTTATCTTGACATTTTCCGGGGAATATCTAAGGGCAGATGAAGAAAAGATAGGAATGCCGTATTCCGCAGCCGCACGATAAAGAGCAATAGTCTCACCCAAGGTGGCTCCGGCAGGCTTGTCAACATAGCATAATTTGCCCGATTTAAACACCTCTATGGCTTGCTCCAAGTGAAGACGCCCGTCATTAGTTTCCAGTAGCACACAATCCACCATGTCAAGCATCTGCGCTATGCTTTCGGTAATTACAACCCCGTATTTCTTTACTTCTTCGATATATCCAGGAATTCGTTTATAGCTGGACTCTATGCTTTGAGAGCCATAGGGGTAAGCCGCCACGATCTCGAATTTCTTCACGTAAGGGTTATCCTCATCGCTATTAAGCAATTGAGTAAAAGCCGTAGAATGCGAGGTATCCAATCCTATGATACCTATTTTTATGACATCCTCCTGTGCACTAAGCACAAAAGAAAAACTAAGCGCCGCAATGGCAGAAGCAATAATCCGTTTCATGTAGTAGTGTTATAAAAGCGATGAACTTTCATTATTCAAATATAAACAAGAATTCTGTTTTTTCCGCAGAATAGTTGCCGGACATTCCTCGGAAATCTCTCCCTCGAGCATACGTTTTACAGCCTTGGCCTTATTGGTAAAAGGGACGATACAGAACATTCGTTCGGCCTTAAGGAGTGCAGGAATCGTCAGCGTCATAGCTTTCTTAGGAACATCGTCAAGTGTAGGAAAGCATTTTTCGTGTACTTGCTGTGTACGACAAATATTGTCCAATTCCACCACTTTTACCAGCTTAGGATCATTAAAATCGGCAAAGGCAGGGTCATTAAAAGCGATGTGCCCATTCTCTCCTATCCCCAAGCAGACAATATCCACAGGATAAGCTTTAAGTAGAGAAGCATACCGATGGCATTCGGCCTCTATATCTGGTGCTGCTCCGTTAAGGAAATTAACTGTTTTAAAGGGTACTTTGGAGAATATGCTACGATAAAGAAAATTACCAAAACTCTGCGGCTTGCTCCTATCTATCCCTATGTATTCATCCATATGGAATGCATTTACTCTCTTCCATTCTATTCTCTTATCCTCTACAAGAGAAGCTAAAAAAGCGCTTTGTGATGGTGCGGCTGCAAATATCATATTAATCTCTTCTTTTTGAGAGAGCAAACTTTTTATACATTCGGACACTTCGCATGCTGCGGCTTCCCCCATCTGCTGTGTTGTATCATATATCTTGACCATCAACTGGTCTTTCATAAAAGATCTCATATATTATTCTGATTTGTAAATTATTTTCGATGCACAGATAGTATATTTTACATTTATACCCTCATCAAACACCACTATATCTGCATCTTTTCCCACACTTAGAGAGCCTTTTCTATCATCTATATGCATAATACGGGATGGGGTGAGTGTCATCATCTTAACGGCATGCTCCAGTGGAACATCGGCCAATTCTACCATAGTACGAACAAGCCTATCTGTAGTAGCCACGCTACCTGCAAATGCACTCCTATCCGGAAGTTTCGCCACACCATCCTCCACTATTACCATCTGGCCTTTCTCCAAGCTGCCCAACATATATTCTCCATCGGGCATGCCGGCTGCTCGCATAGAATCAGTGCATAATGCACATTTGTCAGGGCCCTTGAATTTATAGGCATATTGTAGCAAAGACTTTGGAAGATGTACTCCATCTGCGATAATCTCAACCGTCATATCATCAATCAAATAGGCGGCTTCCTGAACACCAGCATAACGAAAGGCATTCTTACGCACTATAGTGGACATGGCACAATACAGATGCGTGACATGAGTATAACCATGCCGGTATGCCTCTTGAGCCACTTCACATATTGCATCCGAATGGGCTATGGAGGCAAGTATACCTCTTTTTGACAGCTCATCACCGAATTCCATTGCACCTTCCAGTTCTGGGGCCACGCTCCATCTTAATATCTTATCTGTGGCATCCAGAAATTTCATATAATTCTCTGGCGTAGGATTTTTTAGATAAGAAGGGTCTTGTGCTCCGCTTCGTGCTGCCGATAAAAAAGGTCCTTCTAAATGCAAGCCCAGCATCTGAGAGCCGTCTTTGTTAAGGCCTTGAGCCTTTTCGAAAACATCAAACACTCTAAAAAGCTCTTCATCGGTACAAGTGAGGGTAGTTGGAATCATCGAAGTGGTGCCATGAATGGCGTGCATGCGTGCAGCACCTAAAAAAGCCTGAACAGTGCCATCCATAAAATCGTACCCTCCCCCACCATGCACATGAATATCTACAAATCCCGGGCTTACGTAATTACCTTGTACATCTATCACTTCATCCGAACTATCTGCTTGTATATCTGAATTAAAAACAGCGTCAACTATCTTCCCACTTTTCTTATCACAGACTATATCCAAGCCACTACATATAGCCTCGGGTAGAATAACCTTTCCTCCTTTAATTATCAATCTATCCATATCGCTAAACTCTCTTTTTATGCCAATAATTAATCTTATATCCCTTCACTGCAAAGAATATCAAATACAAAAAACACGGGATGAGCACCCAGTACCCATTTCTAAATGTACTATGCTGAGCGATAAGCCCATATATCTGAGGCATAACAGCATTTCCGCAAAGTCCCATTATAAGCAGAGAAGATCCTGTCTTAGTGTATTTGCCCAAATTATGTATAGATAACGGCCATATAGAAGCATAGATAAGAGCATTCGGAAAGCCCAAAGCACATAGGAACAAAAGCGACAAGTTAATGTGATGCCCCATAAACACTACAGGGACATCTACCAAAACAGCGCACAGCGATAGTATTAGTCCCAGCACAGAACAGCCCACAAGAGCGGTGCGCTGCGAAATCACCTTAGGTATCAAGAAAATACCTATTATATACCCTATCATCGTGCAGGCCAGTGTATACGAAGGGAACACCTTGGCCTCTAACATATTCACGCCCATAGAGCCCGCATAGTTAATTACAGTGTCTATCGCAACTACTTGGCTACCTACATGAAAGAATATAGCAATAGCACCGAGTACTAAATAAGGATAGGAGAAGACGCTCTTGCGGTTTTCATAAGTATCGCCCTTTACCTCACCATTACTTTCCTCGGTGTCAATTTCTGGAAGCGAAGAAAATTTAACGAATACGCCGAAGATCAAAAGCGCCGTACCTAAAATAGCATAAGGAACTATTACTCTGCGTATCAAATCATCCAGTAATGCGTTCTTACTTATCTGGTCAAGAGTTCCTGACTCGATGAGGTCAAACATTTGACTATCCGAAGGATTAAGGATAACTGCAGCGAAGACCAAAGGAGATATTATACCCGCTACCTTGTTACATATCCCCATAACGCTGATGCGACATGCAGCACTCTCGATTGGCCCGATTATGGTCACGTATGGATTGGCCGCTGTCTGAAGTATAGCTAGACCTGTTCCGATAAGAAAAAGTCCCGTTAGGAAAAGCGCAAACTCTCTTACCAAGGCAGCAGGAACAAATACGAACATACCTAGAGCCATAATCATGAAACCCACCATAATGCCGTTTTTGAATCCTGTCTTTTTTAGGAGTATGCTTGAAGGAATAGCCATTATAAAATAGGCTATGTAAAAAGCAAAAGTCACAAAATATGACTCAAAATGCGTTAATTCACAGGAAATTCTAAAATACGGAATAAGTATAGAATTTACCCATGACACAAAGCCGAAAATAAAAAACATTACGGCTAGTATGACCATTGCTCCTATATTAGTTTTAGTATTGTTCATCATCTTTAGTTCTATAAGGTCTTGTTATTACAAATTCACAGAAATCGTGATATAGCTTCTGGTTGTACTCGGAATTGACTGAGCCTCTTAACCATTTCAGAGCCCAACTTCCCTGGTAATAGGCAATAGGAGAAGACTCCCAAATTCCATATTTTTTGAAAGCCTTCATGTAATTCTCTAACTTATATCCTTTCCCATTAGCTTCCAAGGCATTGCCATCGAATTCTATTTCCATACCCATATTATAGCGCTTCGCATAATCACAAGCCTCGTCCAAGCGTCCCTCTGGGACAGAATCACTGAAAAAATAATTTGGCTGAAGATACGCTACATTGAATCCGTATTTTTTCCACTCGGAAAAGCCATCCGCATTGAAATAAGGTATCCAATTAAAAGTAAATTCATTAGCATTAAGATACTCTCCCACCTTATTCATTAGATCCCTTGTATTAGTCGCCTTTTCCGCTACCCAGTAAAAACCAACCAGATCAATATACTTGTACTTTTGTGCTTTAAAACGCGAAGCGATTTCGTCTATGTACCATTTGCATGCATTAAGCCTATCGGAAGTTAGGGAAAAGTCCAATTCTTTCCCGTTTAGTTTTCCCCAATATACAGTAGAACTCGATGTGTTCGAATAATACTCATTAGATATAGGCTCCGGGATACCGATGACCACCTTTCGTTTCGTCTTAGGAGAGGAACCCATTTCTTCCGATGCCAATTCCACCGCCTTTTCTATCGCATTAAGTCCTCCATCTATTTCAAAATAATAATCTATTAAAGACTGCCACTCGTATTTAGTGGCTGAAGGAAGTTTTACTCCATTATAGGAATAACCTGTAATAAATGTCTTGTTCCCGGTAGGAACATTAACATACATAAATTCAAGGCATAAGAAGCCATCGAAAAGCCAATGCTTTACACCACTTCTATCCGTATAAATTACATATTCCTTAAGGTAGTTACCAGTCCATTTAACAGGGTTACGATGAGCACTTCCCCCGTAAATAAGCACCATATCAGATGGCACTTTATCTTTAGACACTTCTGGGACATCGTCTTTCCCTGGTTTATCTTCTACAAAGTCCTTCCAATCCGGAATATCTGCAGGCCCATTACCCTCGCAAGCACACAGAAGTGCACTTGCGAGAAATAATACAGCTAATTTCAATACCTTCATTTATCTTTTTTCATTAATTCTTAATGCATTCAAAGCTTTCACTTCTACTTGTCTGCCATTAGGAAGACTGACAAGGCGGTCTTCATTAGACATATTTACTAGAACATAAACTGTTTTTCCTTTAACGCTAGTCCATTGTGCTCCCATTACGACATTAGTCTTTTGATAATTAGGAATATCCACAACCGGGTTATCGCCACTCGGAACGAACTCATCTACAAAATTACCTCCCAGGAAAATATCGTGCTGGCCCTTTCGGAATGTTGCAAGATTTTTCAAAAACACTTGTTCGTTCTTATTTTCCTCTCTCATAAGTAATTCCGGGCTAACCCATCCAAGCTGAGAACCCCAAAGGAGGCTTTTCATCGTTATGTAATTGAATGAGCCATCGTTAAGTTTCCATGGCACATAAGTAAATCCACTATAAACGCATCTATCTGAATAGATAAGAGGGAAAAGAGGAATCATCTTAGTGTATGGCGTGTGAGGAGAATTTACAACGAGCATCATATCAAACAGATCCATATAACATTCCACATTCTCTTCAGTAGTAATGGCCAAGTTCTTCTTTCCATAGAGGTCACTTCTGATATCGGTCAACATCTTCCTATAAGACTCCGGCCACCAATCGCCTCCACCTGGAGCATGATCATGTCCCGGGGCATAGCACGGAACACTGGCTGCACATCCTATCTGATCAATGTAAACACCATCTGTGCCTAATTCGTTAAGTATTCTTCCATTAAGATCGTGTATGATTTTATGCCATATAGGAGATGATGGGCAGGTTACAGTGTTTATCACCTTCGAACTATATACCTCCGTATAAAGGCTTCCATCAGTCTTACGCGCCGATGCTGCCTTTCCATTTAATTCCTTATAAGTATGATTGGCAGTATCCCATAGACGGCCATTTATATATGGAGTCACATACGCTCCCATCTTCTGGCTCTTTTCTATTGCCTCCTTGAAGCCGTCTTTTGCTGGGAAATAATCGGGATAATTGGTATCGTATGGCAAATGCTGCCAGAAATACCAGTGGAGTCCTATCCCTTTCCCATAATAATCAAGAGCCTTGTAAAGGGCATCTAACATCTGTGGTGTTACATCAATAGGGCGAAGCCACATATCCGAATTCTTTATCCATGAAGCAATCTGCCTTTGAGCTATAGTCTTTTCCCCCCACTTGGTAGTAAATGAAAATGGACGATACCACTTTACTGCCGTTTTTTGCCAATTCTGTGGGTTGTATCCCATTACTACAGACCAAGGAAGTTCGAAATGTCCACCTTCACTCCAAGCATAAGATGTGGTAACAGACTGGTAGAATACAACATTATTACCCTCCCCTTTCATCGTGAGCAGTTTATTACAACCTCCCTTGTCTTCAGCTGCAAAATATACTGTTGAACTACCATTATGCATCATAACCATCTCCATCATACCTGTTACCGAAGGGTAGCGCATCTGAAGATGACTATTTGTAGGCATATCATATTCTACGCCATAACCATAAGGAAGTATTCCCTTAGCCTCTCCCTCCAAACGCTTTACCATAATGCGAGGGTAGTCAGCATTGGTAAGAATCCACCCTTGCGGTAGGGATGCATCCATAGTCCAATGCGGCATCTCATCGTCCGGAGCGAGCGTGATATGTATATTCAAAGGCCATTCTTTTGCTTCTATTACGAGGTTCCATGTAAAAGTCGCCTTCTGAACGCCTTCGCTTTCTTCATATTTACCTCCCTTATAATAAGTAAATTTAGGCTGAAGTACTGGATTCTCCCCATTAGGCCCCAAAAGTGTGACTTCCCATGGATGAGTTATACTTCCAGTACTAGGAAGTATATTCACCCCGTCAAAATAAAAGTAGCGAAAGAAAAAATTCTTCTCAGACCCACCGAAACGTAGCTCCAGATGATCATTTTTTAGAACTATGTCATCAGAAAGCGGTTGAGCGCTTAAACTTAGGCTGCCTACAAAAAGCATTATACCCATTAGAATTGATATGATTCTCTTCATTATATTTTGGTTTTGTTTAATTGCATTTGATTATTAAATAACGCTAACAAGTCATCCTATTTCCATTGATTAATCTCTGTAATCCATCTTTGGTTTAGAAGACTCTCCCCTTTTCTTGATAACAGGGCCTTCTGGTTCTGTATGGTGCTTAGGGTCACGTGGATCGTAGTAGTAAATGCCCATCGCATCAAACATCGCGTATGCAGACTCCATTCTCAAAGAAAAATCCCCATAGTCCTTATTCTCAGGCGTAGTCCAAGCCGCTTCGGCAAGAGCACACAACCTTGGGAAAATCATAAAGTCGAATCTGTACCTGTTGTGAACAAGTTCTGTCCATAAATTAGACTGAATCCCTAGCACATCGCTCATCTCGCTTTCGCTAAGTTTCCACTGCTCATACCATGCGTCCGGAAAAGCATAGACATCTTCAAGAGGGCAAAAGCCATCCCATATACGACCACATTTATGAGATGCGTCTTGTATGAAATCGTAATACATCGGTTTACGTGGACACAGAATGGTCTTATATCCCTCGTCTAAGGATTTTCTTAAAGATTGAGGCCTGTCGTGACGCCACCAGCAGATAATATTCTCTTCTTTATCTAATTTGAAATCAAGTACATCATCCCATGCTATAACTTTTTTCCCTAGCATTTTCAAGGAATCGGTCATACGATTGATAAAATAGCCTTCTGCATCCTTTATGGTCTTTAGCCCGTGGCGACGCATCAAACTCTGAACATAAGGGTCACGATTCCACGCATCACTTCCATAGAAAACCTCGTCCCCTCCAATATGGATATATTTTGAAGGAAATAGGTCTGCCACCTCTCGAAGTATATTGGTTAAATACGTATATGTTCCTTCTTTTCCTACGTTGAAGGTAAAATCTGCAAATTGTGGCGTTCCCCCACCATTATATTCCGGATAAGCACGATTGGCTGCTGATGCATGGCCTGGCATATCTATTTCCGGTATAATTTCTATGTGCCTTGAAGCTGCATAGGCAACTATCTCTCTAATATCATCTTGCGTATAGAACTGAGCAGGAGTATCCGGGTCACTATGCGTGCCAATTCCTCCGATTTCAGTAAGTTTCGGATATGCTTTAATCTCTATTCTCCACCCTTGCGCATCTGTCAAATGCCAATGGAACTTATTTAACTTATAATAAGACATTATATCCAGCAGCTGCTTAACAGTCTCTTTTCCAAAGAAATGCCTTGCTTCATCGAGCATAAAGCCCCTCCACCCATAACGTGGAGCATCTTCTATTACGCCACGCCTTACCGCGCCATTGTTAAGTTCTTGCAAAAAAGTCTGGATGCCATAAAATACTCCATCGCGTCCACCTGTAATAGAGACGGAATTCCTTCCAGTCTTTAACACATACCCTTCGTCTGGCAAGGTCTCATCTATGCTAAGGTTTATAGTCCAAGCATTTTGCTTGCCTTCAGATGATATTGCCAATTTATACCCTTTATCAGCAAGTGCTGCTTTTAGATATTGCGCATCCGAACTTAAAATAGGCTCGTGATAGATAATCTTATCTATATGTGAAATATTAGTTTTAGAAGAATAAGTATCTGCCATATTGGGAAGCGGGATAACATCCGGTATCACATTCTTCCCTCTACACGAAACCACTAACAAAGTAATTGCAAGAGTTCTAATTAAGTTCTTAAGCATAAGCGTAATATCTATAATTGGGACCGGTAGGGAGTGTCACCTCCCTGCCGGCAAAAAAATTAAAATTTACTAAAAGGAATATTATATGCGATAAGTCCGTTGTTCTGAGCAAGCATATATGCCTGAACGCTATGTCCGTCTGCACCTGGTGCAAGAAGCACATAGAATGCGCAATTATCATTATCTGCTAAAATAGTCTTTCCTGTCTCGAAAACGAAAGGAGAGGTAAGTCCTGTTACGCCATATCCGGTTCCTTTAGGGCCACCCTTAGAAGCATCACCAGTTTTGTCTCCCTCACGGCTATCAAAGATAAACCCGTTTACCATAGAGCCTTCTGTAGGAACATTGCCCAAATTGGCCACGTACATACGCGAAGCATAGCGGAAAGCTTTAGCTGGAGACTCCTGCTGATATGCACCATTATGAGCAGCTAAAATTATAGTTCCATTTATTCTAAGAGCATCCATACCAAGACATGGCCTCTGATACGGAACTGCTTGGCTATATGGCCACCAGTGAGTAGAAGGACGAGTGAATGGGAATGCGGTAGTAGAATTTGTCACATACACATTCTGCTGATTATGATTACCAGTACTATAAATATATTCAAGATTCTTAGGCGCAGTCAGATCATCTGGATAATTAAGTGGAACGACTGTAGTCATGGCACCAAATGATGCTACAGCATTACTTCCTGGCCAGTAAACATAAGCCTTAGGCTGCAGCTTACCGTCTTTCACGAACTGGAATACCGGTCTAATACTCTTCCACGAGCAAGTAGCGATAACCGCATCCTTAGTAAGATCGCCATATACTTTTACAGTATTGTAAATATCTATTTTCTTATTTCCATTCACTCCGTATGGCGCATTCTCATAAGTAGAGCCTGTGAGAGCCGCATATATAAATGATGTAGGCTTCTGATCTATACCATTTTTCCATACATAAGCGCGAACTACATCGTTAGAAGTATCTTCGTCTTTAGTTGTAGTATAAGCCACAGCGAAAAGGTGTCCGGCATCGTCAGTAGTAATAGCACGGAATTCTCTATCCTTGCAGTCAATACCTTCGGTGTTGATCTTCACATCAGAAAGAAGTTCTCCTGTCATGCGATCATACACCGGCATTTCATCTATGTTCTTACTGTTTGAAAGTATAAGATAATTACCCACCACAGCCATAGTGTAGTTAGCATCCTTAGTGAATCCATGAGTTTCATCAGTGTAGGTCTGGAAACCGAAAAGCGCTTCGATAACATCTTCTTTAAACGCCTCCTGATTTATAGTAACTTTTTGAAGTTCAACATCCTCCATATTCTTTACTACAACTGTAGCACTACGCGCTCCTCCAGTATTTTCAGCAACCTTAAGTATAGCTGAATGTTCTGATGCCTTAGTCTGGACAAGGGTAATCCATGATGCCTCTGCAGGAATCTCAACTTTGAATTCTACATTAGTTACGAATTTAATTTCCACATTTTCGCCATACTTGCTTACACTATAAGCTGTAGTAGCCATAGTGAATTCCTCTGCCTCGAAATGAAGAGCTTTCATACAAGTTTTATCCCCCTTATTGGCAAATACCAGAACTTTCCCTGCAACGAAAGGTGATGGTGCCGTAACCTTGATATTACCTTCAGAGTCTGAAGTTTTTACCACTTCTGCAGCATATCCATTCTCTGAGATAGTTTCCACTACCACAGTATTATCAGCATTTGTAAGCACGTATGGAATGGTTATAGAAGATCCTGCCTTTACACCAATTCCACCAGAGCGGGCAATAGAAAGGGCAAATTCCTTATAACGAGGGATGGTCACCTTGTAGTTATCTTCATCTTCGAAAGTGATATACACATTATCTTCGTCATATTCAACCTTATAGTTAGAAGAAACGGTGGCACCTGTTTTACCTAAACGCTCCCATGTCTTTCCGTCATAAGAAACACATAGATATGCTTCTTCATCTATCTTGAACTGAGGAGTAGCACCATCAACCCTAAGTTTAGGATCAGTAAACTCACCATCGATAGTCCAATAGTAAATGCCATCGGTATCTTTCTTAATACTTACAACAGAGCCATCTTTGCCAGCTTCGCCGTCTTTTCCGTCGGCACCATTAAGACCATCTTTTCCATTACGGATTTCAACAGTTCCACTTTGAGTAAACATAATGGCATAACCTACCTGAACGCCATCCTCCATAATAGGTGTAACGCCAGTGACATAATCTTTATTTTCAATCGCCTTTACCAGAGTCTGGAGTTCATCCATCTGGGCTTGCAATTTTTCTAGAGCGGTTACTCTGTTTTCAAGATTAGTAACTCTGTCTGTTAGTGCAGTGTCGTCGTACTGCTGGCATGAAAAAGCAAGCAATGCGGCCGTCGCCAAATAAAACAATTTTTTCATTTTACTATGTGTTTTAGTGTTTTTAGTAACGTGAAAAAAATAAGCTGCGTCAGATTAGAATGAGATTTTCGAGGATAGATTTCTTTTCGAAAAAGGAGTGTGCCGGTGGCACATAACTGATGAGAAAAGGAATATAGACCAAAAAGATTTTCTAAGATGATGCAATTTATTTTTTGAAGGTTACTTAATTTTATATACTTTTTTAAGTTTCGCAAGGGTACGACCTTGCGAAACCATAATTACATGTCGTAACGAGTAATTTCGTATCCTAGTACACCAGCATTAGCCGTGAACATATATACTTGAACAACATTACCATCGGCACTTTCTACAAAGATGACATCCCCACGTTTTGTTAGGTTGTTACCGCCGAATTTGCCATCTGCGGGGTTAAATGGATACGTGGAAGTCATGCCAGAAGGGCTATTACCTGTACCTTCTGGGCTACCTATTCCATTTACGGCATCACCCTCTCTTGAGTCAAAGAGCAACCCACTCTGAAGAGAAGCAGGAGATGGACTCATACCTACGTTAGAGACATAAAGCCGATGTGCCCAAATGCCATTTGAAAGGTTTCCATTCTGAACTGCAAGCAGATAAGTTCCATTAAACTCCACGACATCTCCGCTTCGCATATCTTTAGCGTAGTCATAATTACCATTAGACACCCACCAGTGTGATGTAGGCTGATCGAAAATAAATGAACCGGTCTCTATTCCAGAATTCCAGCCTATCTGTGGACGGAAATCTCCTATGATGCAATACTTAAGTGGCGATTCAGCATTAATAGGAATAGCCTTAGAGGAATTTTTCGTAGAAAGCCAGAATTTCTTTCCATTAATATCGTACGGGCAGTATTGTTCCACCTTCTGGTATTGGCCATTATTAAAGTAGAAAGCAAATACACGACCTACGCCAGCCTCGGTAGATGTAATGACTGCACTTCCATTCGTAAGACTACCTTTTACTCCCATAACATTGAAAAGTTCATTGGCCTTAGATGGGAGAGCCATCATCTCATCACTCTTAATGTCAAGATCCATAATTAGCTTAGGCGCTGCTGCAAGTCCATTCTCCCATAGGTAAACCTTAATGGAAGGGTCTGTAACTACATAGTCCCATCCAGCAGCTACTGTAGTTTCAGTAGGCTCCTTAAGACAAGTGTATGTTGCAGCTACAAGATGTCCCTCATCATCAGTTGATATGGCACGAAGTTCCCTGTCGGCATCTATTCCACTGGTATTTATCGTAAGATCAGTAATGACTCTTCCAGAGAAACGGTTAAGGACCGCCATCTTGTTGAAATTATCTTTATTACTGATAATAAGATAATTATCAACTGCAGCCATAGAGCAGTTAGCGTCAGCCTCAAAACCAAGCGTATTCACGGCGGTACACTGCAGACCGAAAAGATTAGAGATATACCCAACTCTTCCGGCAGGTACTACTGAAGGCGTTTCTATTATCACCTCATATATAGTACTTGTAACGCCATCTTGCGATACGACTTTAATCTCCTTAATGGCATTAAGATTCACTATACCACTTTGTGGATCATATCCCGGAGCCTGTATACTGGCCCATGGAGCAGGAGTAAGCTTTACCGAACCTAACGCTGCTTCAACAGCACCGGAGGTTTTCAAAACGGTTAGTTTACCCTTTGGGTCATCTGTAGTCGGCTCAGTTATGCTAAACACCGCACGAACATCTTCATCAGTAAGTGCTACCTTAGAAAGAGAAGAATTGTCAGACTTCTTACGTACTGCCCTAAAAGTATAAGGCTTGCGAGTACCATCCTCATAGACAAGCGTACTTACGAAGACCTGCCCGTCGGAAAAATCGTGAATTCCACTTATACTTGGCTCGAATTTAGCGCCAAGTGGCATTGTCGCCCTTAGTTTTATACCTGTCAGATCTGACATTATCTCCTCAGTATCACTTATATAATAAGGAATGTTGATGGTGATCGTGTAATCCTCATCGTTTATTACTACAGAGTCGTACTCTACTCCATTTTGAACTAAAGTAGCTCTAACGCTGAGGTGCATCACATTATCGTTATTCTCCCTTATAAGATCATCTGGCTTATGACAAGCACTGAAAATGGTGGAGAAAGCGATAATAGGAAATATTATTTTACTTATTTTCATATTCTTGTATATTTTATAGCCATTCTTCATTTTGATCACATAGACTATTATTTCTAAGTTCTGCCTTAGGGATAGGGAAAATATTCATCCTCTTTTCAAAATGACGATCCTGAGTGTCACACTCTACCCTATTATAAGAAAGAGTACCATCGGCATTTTTAGTAATTTCGATACCATGCAAGCGCTTTCCATCAAGTGTCTCAGTGGCTATACCCCACCTTACAAGATCAAAATAACGATGTCCCTCCATACCTAATTCACATACTCTCTCTTGATTTAAGTCTGAAAGGTATTCATCCCAAGAGCTCTTCTGGCCTCTAGCCGGCATTCCGACACGCTCTCTTACATGATTAAGATCTGCATAAGCCTTATCCCATTCACCCTTCTTCGCATAAGACTCTGAACGAATAAGATAAATCTCAGCAGCACGCATTTCAATCCAATACTGACCACTCAAAATATTAGTAAAATTAATCTTTTTACTGTCACTAAGGAACTTACGAATAACATAACCTGTCGTCGTCTTATGTACATTATCCTGACCACTGGTAGCAAATGCCATATAGTTTCCGCTATCTTTAGTAAGATCCAACTTCCTATCTAGCCAGTCAGCCCCATTATAAAGAATAGAAGCATAGAATCGAAGGTCGCGATTCTGATATGGCTCATTGCCATAGGAAGAGATATTATTCCAGTCAAATGCTTGCCATTCTTCTCCCACTTTGATATCAAACATAGAAGCATATTCATCCGAAGGAGTAGCACATACACCAGCATCAAAACTCTTTAGACCCAAAATAGCCGGATCTCCCGGAGCGCAAAAATAAGTATTGAAGTTATGTTGTTTAGCACTTGCATTTCCTGTACCCTGCTGGAAATAAGCTGCAAGTATAACTTCCTTATTACCAACTGATGTATAAATCTTATTATAATCATCTATGTTGCTTACAGGAAGCATGTCATATCCGAGCGCAAGCACATCCTCACAAGCCTTAATGGACTCATCCCAGCGCTTAGCATATAGACAAGCCCTTGCCTTCATGCCAATGGCAGCAGCCTTATTTACACGCCCGAAATTAGTCGCAGGACTATCCCATACTTCTGGAAGATCTTCTGCAGCTTTTGTATATTCGGAGATGATAAAATCATAGCATTCCTGCTCTGAAGAGCGTGCCTTGGCCCTTTCATTAGGACCATCCACCTTATCCTCATCGATTCTTAGTACTACGCCACCATGCCTAATGACAAGTTCTTGATAAGCAAATGCCCTAAGGAAGCGCACTTCGGCTGTTCTTTTCTTTACCTCCTCCTTATCCAAAGCATCTGCCCTACCAGTACTTAAATCATAGAAGTATTCATTCAATCTACGGATATATGTGTACATTGAAGACCAGTTACTACGATAATTGGCATCCACAGTAACATAATTAGTATTATAAAAGGCCTGATTTACCTGTCCCTTGTCTCCCCACCACGAATATTTAAGTAGATCAGATACGCCATCATCCATAATGTAGCCATTAGCAATATCAGCATTGGCATAAATAAGCGAGTAAAATCCCTTCACATAATAATCCATGTTATCAATTGAAGCATACGCCACCTTTTCGCTGTACCATCCTGTAGGATCGTAATCTAATGAATTACATGAAGAGACTAGAGTCGCTCCTGCCATTATGGCTCCGAACAAAGTATTCTTTATAATATTTTTCATATATAGTCTCCTTATTAATTAAAATGATAGATTAACACCGAAACTAAAAGTCCTCTGCTGAGGATAATATCCAGTAATAACATTCTGACTTTCAGGATCAATATATTTGAAATCCGTGAAAGTGAGAAGGTTAGTCCCAGTAACATAAATACGGAGCCTATCTACTTTAATCTTGTTCAATAATTTAGCTGGTAAAGTATAACCCAATGTAGCATTCTTCAAACGAAGATAAGCACCATCACGTTTCCAGAAGTCAGACTGCAATCCGTTGTTTCTATAAGAAGCCTTGTCTACAGATAGACGTGGGAACTGAGCATCTGTATTATCAGGACGCCAGCTACCTTCTACGAGATAAAGAGGAGCATTATCGTAATTACCATACCAAGGAACTGTCAAAGGCGTAAGGTCAGTAACACCATTCAGATTAGACCACGCGCCCATAAGCATTTTATCACAAAGAGCTGCACCCTGGAACTGAAGAGAGAAATCGAATCCCGCATAATCGGCATCGAACTGGAAAGAGAACATCATCTCAGGCATGGTACTACGCGCTATGCGTACCATATCCTCCGAGTTAATCTGTCCATCACCATTAATATCAACGTACTTTATGTCTCCAAGGCGAGGCGTAACATTAGCAGGCTTAGGAGCATTATCTATCTCCTCCTGACTTTGATACAGCCCATCCGACTTATATCCCCATATAGCACCTACAGAAGAGCCAAGAACACTCTGCCAAGGCAAGATATTATCACTCTGCTTTTTACTTAAAATACGGTTATGGGCATAAGTGAATGTTCCAGTAAGTCCGTAGTTAAACTTATTAATCCGATTACGATGACGAACTATCAAATCCACACCGGTATTATCAAATGAACCTGAGTTCTCCTGCGAAGGATAGTGTCCACCTAAAGATGGAGGGAATATGCTTCCGATAGAATTTAGGATGTTATAGGTGTATTTGTAGAAAAAGTCTGCCTCCACACTTAGTTTTCCTTTCCAAGCACTGAAATCAAAACCCACATTCGAAGAACGCATACGCTCCCAAGTGAGTTCTTCAAAAGGATATGAAACGGCGTTATATAATGTGTTCTGCGCGGTCGGAGTAGTTCCGAAGGCAACACTATTTGCGGACCAACTATAACTCTTCCTGTATTGGTATGCTGATACATTTTTCGAACCAAGCTCGCCAATAGAGCCACGTATTTTGAACATATCCACTTGAGGGAAAGCATCTGCAAAGAATTTTTCTTTCGACATAACCCATCCCAGGGATGCTGAAGGGAAGAAACCCCATCTATGGTCCTTGTGGAAAAGATATGAACCATCATATCTACCGGAGAACTCTACCAGATATTTGTCATCATAGATATAATTCAACCTACCCACATAACCCGCTTGAGCGCCATGTCCGAATGATTCTGAATTCTGTGCAGTTCCGGAGTCACCAAAATTAAGATATGGGAGGTCAGCGAAAGCAAAAGTACGGCGAGAACCAGTGAAAGATTCGCTCTGGTCTTGAGTCTGTTCATAAAGGAACAACGCGCCTACCGAATGCTTTCCAAATGTATTGTTATAAGATATCTGCGGGCGAATAACTACCTGTTGAACCATAGTCTCGCCTTTATACATGTTTTTATCCTTGAGCAAATTTGCTGCATCTTGCCATGAATAAGAAGTACTACCGAAAGAATCTGGAGCTAACACCTTATAACTATATGAGAATGTCTTTCCGTTCTGATTCCTCCAGTCCCAACTAAAGAACATCGATGCCTTCAATCCTTTAAGGAATGGGAAAGAATACTCGGCACGGGCTGAAGTCTCTACTTTCACTGTCTTAGTTTCCTGGAAACCAGAATGAGCCGAACCATAAAGAGGATTAGCGGCCGTATTTTTCGTACGATATCCAGATACCGGCTGTCCGTTTATTTCCTGAGGGACAAAAGGCAGAGAATAAAGCATCTGGTGGAAAATACTATAAGACTTCTGGTTCTCATAAGAATATCCACCTGGAATATAATTATCTGACACCCATCCACCTAGATTAAGGGCTATCTTCATATTTTCAATAGGAGTGGCCTCGACATTTGAACGGAAAGAAGTCTTAGAATAATTATGCCCCTCAATGATACCATTCTGGCTAAGATAGCCTCCACTTATAAAATACCTTACCTTCTTATTACCTCCGTTAACAGACACGCTGTGCTGCTGCATGGTGGTAGTACGGTAAAGAGGAGCCGTCCAGTCTGTATTTTCGAGTCCATCGTTAGGGTCTCCATTAGAAGTCATATCTATCTGTTCTTGAGTAAAATATGGCTCATTACCATCAAGGACACGACCTAAATTGTAGTACTCCATGTACTGGGTACCCGTCATCATCTTAGGAAGAGCCGTGGCATGTGATAGGGTCATACTACCACTATAATTTATGGTAGCCTTTCCTTCTGTACCACTCTTGGTGGTGATAAGAATAACACCCGAGCCTCCATCCATACCATAAACTGCACAAGCGGCAGCATCCTTAAGTACAGAAATAGAAGCAATATCGTGAGCATCTACACTTCGCATAGTACGTTTCACACCATCCACCAGGACAAGTGGTGAAGTGCCTTGATATGACGAATAACCACGCACCAGCATAGTCACATCGTCCGAGCCAGGCTGACCGACAGACTGTTGTGAAACTATACCTGGAAGTTTTCCGACAAGGGCTTGAGAAACATTGCTGGATGTGGTTTTAAGGATTTCTTCCTGACCCACAGCTGCCACAGAACCCGTCAAATGTGCTTTTTTCTGAGCACCATATCCTACTACGACTACCTCGTCGAGAGCATTGTCATCTTCACGTAAGACTACATCGATGACTTTTTGATTACCTACCTTAACTTCTTCGGTAATATAGCTCATAGAACTATAAACAATAATATCAGATTTCGATACTGATATCGAGTAAGATCCGTCAAGTTCGCTAACTACGCCTCGCGTAGTGCCCTTGATGTAGATACTTACTCCTGGCATAGGAGCACCAGATTCATCTGTCACCCTACCGGTAATGACATTCTGAGCAAAAGAGCCTACTGCAAAAACGCAGAGAAGCACTAATGAGGAAAGCAATTTCTTTCCCACCACGAATGTCTTCCGAGAATTACTTTTAGCGTTAGAATTCATTTGGTATATAATTAAACGATTAGTTTTTGTGTCTAAAAGCGGAGCATCTTTCACTGTAAAAAGCCCACGCCATATATGCCACACACAAAAATAATCGTAATTATACACACTTTACCGCAAATTCACGCAGAATTAACTCGAAAAAGCGCAAAATTTTCGTCTATATTCGATAGGCGTGCAATTCATCTTTTTCTTAAATAATTTAGTGAGTGAATTATTATCTTGAATACCAGCTTCCGAAGCAATATCCGATAGACTTCGCCCTGTAGTTACAAGAAGTTGTGCTACACGACTAATTCTGCAGTCAAGAACATATTGATAGATTCCCATACCCATCACCTTCTTAAACTTAGATTCTATACTACGACGTGATAAAGGTACATCTTCAAGCAAATTGGCGATAGTGAGGTCCTGAGTATAATGGGCATTTATATATTGAACGAGTCTTAATACATTCTGATCTGATATATGAAAAGTCGTGGAATTACGCTCCTTAATAGCAATAGGATTAATGACAATACTAAACTGCCCGCTATCCGGATTAAGTATCTGTTTATGCAAACACTTGCAGAGCATATATCCTCCTTGCTCCACATCTAATTGTACAGATGAAATCTGAGGGTCTGAAATACAGCATATTAGATCGTCATTGTCCACTCCCAGAACAGAGAGTTCTCCGGGTATATCTATTCCCTCGGCTCTGCATATTTCCGTTATAGTCAGCGCTCTTTCATCATCACAGCAAAATAGTGCGGTTCCCTGTGGCAGAGTTTTCAGCCACGAGGCAATTCGTGAGCGATCCATGCTTGCAGCATCAGTCATTTCATAGTAAGAAAAAAAGCAACCCATACTCAGTATTTTCTCTCTATAGCCAGCAAGACGCTCATCTGACCATACTACCCCCTTTATGCCGAAAAAAGCGAAATTGCTGTATCTTCTTCCATAAAAAAAATCGGCAGCCATAGCGCCAGTTCCTTTATAATCTCCTGTTATATTAGAATATATCGTGGATCTATGGTGATAATTCTGAAGCACGATAGGAACATGCAGGTTATCCAGCGATGCCAATTCCCTATCATTCCATCTACCTATTATAGCATCAGCCTTCCACTTTTTGGCTATCCGAATAACCTCTCGGCATCGTTCATCACCCGTCCCGCTATCTGCTGATATTCTATAAAAAGACCAAGGGCCATTCTCTTTAGAATAGCGCATTATTCCACGCAACAAATTTCTGTCGAACTCACTGGAATAATCTATCATAAGAATGACCCTTATCATTTTCTGCTACTTCTTATAAAAGCCAAGTGTAGAAACAACTGGGCGATTGCCTCCGGTAAGATCATTCAGATGCTTCCCTCCTACCACCATACCGGTAGAGCCACCGCCATCGAAATTAACTGCTCCCACGCAGCCTATTCCCTTCATAATTGCGGCCAATTCCGTTAGAGTCGCACCATCACTTTCTTCTATGCGCCCGTCTATAATAAGCAGTATGACTTTCCCATCAGCGGTATATCCGGCAGCAGTACGGTCTGGCTTAACGGTAGTGCCATATATATCATAAGGCATAAGCTCATAATTAGAAAGATAGTAATCAGTTCCATCGGAAGTGGTTTCAAAATCAAAAGGACATTTGCCCCCCATAAGAAGAACCGGTCCTGCGCTTTGAGCATATAGCGGAGTCCAAGCAAATGCATTTGTCGGATTACCATCGCTTACAGAAGCATATTTATCGCCTCCCTTTATAGACGGAAGAGGTCTTGTGTAAAATAAACTCTTGCCTGACGCATCCATACCTGTCCAGAATACTGATGGTTTCTGATCTTTATCCACGCCAAAAACCCCACGCGTCACATTATACATTACATTATATTCTTCATCCTCAGATTTAAGCGAACCTCGCACTGCTGAAACCCCACCAGAAATAACTCCATCTACACAACCCAAACCTGTATTTTTCCCATTATAAAAATAGCCTCCATTAACCATTACCAGGCAATTATTTGAGGAGGCAAACTGCTCGTCTATCGTAATAGCTTTCGATGGTACCGTTACACGAAATTCCACATCGCCCTGTGAAAGATCAGCACTTGCGTACCAAGCATTACATTTACGTCCATTCATTTGCCCGGAATACTTGTATAATTGAACGCTAGAAGGCAAAGACGAATCATCTTCTTTAACCCACTGTAATTTAATGGCTTCAATATCCTTTCCTAAAGAGCAAGCGTGAGTTTCACTATAATAAACCTCATTTCCTACTTGAGCGTAGGCCCTGAAAGAATACTCCTTACCATAATCAAGAAGTACATTAGATATAACCTGATAACGCGAAGTAAGACTTCCTTCACTCATAGGAGGTGCCTGCTGATGATCGGACTTTATACTCGGCTGCCCAGTCTCACTCCAGCACACTCCACACACTGCGGATTTGTTTAAATTAGACATTTCGTACTCAACAGTAACGCATACATCGTGGCTCTCGATCTTTTTTATGGCCAATTTAGGAGCGTTCGGATCTGGTGGAAGTTCAGTGGTAAACAGGGCCTTTGTTATTTTTGAATCAAATTGAGAATTTTCAGCTTTTGCTTGAATTCCTACATAATAACTTTTTCCAGCTTCTAAAGTATTATCGATTAACCGATAAGATGTAACATTTGCTGCTACCTGCGCTACTTCTCTTAGATTATCTATATCCTTAGGATTTATAATATAAATGGCAAATCCTGTCTCTGTCGCACTATTATCTTTCCAGCTAATATCAAATGTAGCCTCATCTACCTGCACTGTGCTTATCTCCGATGGGGCGCTAAGTGGGGTTTTATCAATTGTCCCTGCACTCTCTTTGGGCTCGCAGGCGCATAAAAAGCCTGCAAGAATAATAAAAGTCATAAAAAAATGGTTCCTCATTGTGTTATAATTTTGTTTAAAAATGTTTGGAAAATCCACTCTGTATAATTAAATACATTGTAGCAGACTTGGAGTAATCTGATTTTTGCATTTCCCGGTCGACAAAGTTAATGTAAAATTCGCATTAAAAGAAAAACCGAAAATCCATCCTGCAAATGCGCTTGCAAATCTCGAGTAATTTTATGTAAATTTGCAGCCAAATTCGCTTAAAAAAGTTCTAATGGGTACAACCGCAGCGCTTTCCGCCATACTGGTTTTATTGGCAGGTATAGGCATCTTTTTAATAGCTTGTCAGATGATGAGTACTAATCTCGAATCGGCAAGTTCTAGCAAACTGAAAAAACTGTTCGAAAAGGCATCTAAAAGCAAAATGCTAGGCGTAGGCATAGGCACCATAGGGACAGCCGCCATACAGAGTTCTGGTGCTACTTCCGTGATGACCATAGGATTTGTAAACGCCGGCATCATCTCACTCTCTCAAGCTGCAACCATAATATATGGGGCCAATATCGGCACTACCGTAACAGCACAAATAGTGGCTCTGGGCATGTTCGGGAGCAATACCATTTCCACTACAGTAATATTTTCAGCATTTGCCGGGATAGGTGCTTTTATGAGCCTTTTTGCCAAGTCAAGCAACGTCAAAACATGGGGTGGCATTCTCGCCGGATTCGGTATGCTGTTCGTCGGTCTATCGCTAATGAGCAGTTCTATGGAAGACTTTGCAGCCCTAGACGGAGTGAAAACTTTTCTTGCAAGCATCAGCAACCCTATTCTTTTAGTACTTATTGGAGCCATCCTTACTGCTATCATACAGAGTTCTTCGGTAATGACCTCTATAGCACTAGCAATGGTTGTGACAGGTCTTATCGGATTGGACCAGGGAATATTTCTTACGATGGGCTCTAACATAGGCTCTTGTATTGTGGCTATCCTAGCGGGACTAACAAGTGGTAAAAATGCGAAAAGAACCGCTCTTATACACCTTCTTTTTAACTGCTCAGGTGTTATTCTGTTCCTTATAGCAAGCTATATAATGAGCTTGGTCAGCGGAGGAACATTAGGATTTGGGACCATATTTGAAAAAATATTTCCCGGAGTTCCGCAAACGCAGCTTGCAATGTTCCATACATTCTTCAATGTTACCACCGTACTTATTATTCTTCCAATGAATGACCTTATGGTAAAGTTAGTGTGTAAAGCCATTCCTGATAATGCCGACATAGAAGATGGCGATACTACTCGTCTACGTTTTGTGGATGAAAACATGCTTAGAACACCTCCTCTTGCAGTAAGTCAAACGAAAAAGGAAATTATATGGATGTCAGAATTGGCAATGCAGAATTTCGATAGGGCCATGAACATAATAACCACTATGGACTTTAAGGAGAGAGCTATCTTCGACAAAACTGAGAATGACATCAACTTCATAAATAGGGCATTGGTGGATTTCGTGGTAAAACTCTCGGACAAGACTGGACTTGATGAACACGACCACGTTTACCTTTCTACAACGTTTCGCACCATTCGTGATATAGAGCGTGTGGGTGATTATGCTGAAAACATCGTTGAATATGCAGATGATTTAAAGGAAAGTGGTGATAAATTTTCTCAAGAAGCGCTCAGTGAAATAGAGGAATTGAAGATATTGGTGCATAAACTATACAACAAGGCTATAGAAGCATATAAAAATGAAGACCTTGCCCTCATGGATGAGGCAAATGTGATCGAAGAGCAGATTGACGATTTCACTAAAATGATGGAAGACAATCACATTTCAAGACTAAGTGCCGGAGTGTGCACCCCTAATGTAGGAGCACATTACCTAGAGTTATCGTCGAATACCGAACGAATTGCTGACCATCTAATAAACATGGCCAAGTCCATTAAAAGTCTCACCTATTAACTAAATGAACTCAAGAAAAACGCAACTCACCGGCTATGCGGCAGGCATTGCAGCCGGAGTTTCATACGGATTCAACCCTTTGTTTGCCAAGCACTTGCTTGTAGATAACGTTCCAGTATACTCAATGCTATTTTTCCGATATGCAATAGCGGCTATGTTTATGGGACTATGGATGCTACTATCAAAAGAGTCATTCAAGACAAGGCCATCACAAATTCACTTGTTAATGCTATTGGGATTACTATTCGCATCTAGCAGTATGGGGCTATTCGAAGCCTACAATTTCATTCCGGCAGGATTGGCCACAACGCTGTGCTACCTGTATCCTGTTTTCACTGCATTAGTAATGCTATTTCTTCATAAAAAGCCTTCAGCACGCACTTGGTGCAGTATAGTGGCGACATTGGCAGGGGTAGGGTTAATCTGCATGCCTAGCTCCAATATTAGTATCAACGTTGCAGGCCTCACATTAGCCATTTGGTCAGCAATGAGTTATGCTATATATCTTGTTATTGTTAATAACAATCATAAAATAAGCGACCTCTCACCACACACCATAACATTCTACGCACTTATATTCGGTGCTGTGCTATTTATGGGTATAACTTTATTTAAAGGTGAGCAGATATCCGGTGCCATAAAAGGGCCTATTGACTGGGGCTGCATTATAGGATTAGCCCTAATACCCACACTTATTTCTATGCTTACTCTCGCCATTTCCACCAGGCAAATCGGTGCTACAAGAACTGCAGTGCTTGGGGTATTCGAGCCTATCACGGCCATACTAATCGGGCTTTTGGTCTATGGGGAAAAACTTACCGCAAGTATATGTATTGGACTTATAATCTGCGTGGGCGCAGTTATTTTCTTAGTAACTGAAAAAAATGCTACTTCGTAGAAGGTGCATCAAGAAGGTTATTGAGCATAGCATAAACCACAAGACCAGCCACTGTTCTTATACCTGTCTTTTTGGTTATATTCTTTCGATGAGTCATTACTGTATAAACAGATAGATTTAACTCATCTGCGATTTCCTTATTCAATTTTCCTTGAGCCACTTTCACTAAAATCTCCTTTTCTCTTGCAGACAATTCTCCTGCATCGCTCTTCGTATCCTCCAACTCCACTTGCGAGGCTCTCCTGCATTCATTAATAATCATCGATGGAGAATCATATAGGCCCATCACGCCATCGAAACGTTTCCAAAACTCCTCTTCTGCAAACAAAGTTTTGATAACCAACACGGGGCACTGAACTATGACACCAAGCGTAGCTCGGACATTGGAGCGTGTGGAATAGTCTAAAACGGATGGATCCACTATGGTCAGATCCACTTCTTTATCTCTAAGTAGGGAAGCACTATGGGGTATTTCAGAAAAATACTCTGTCACCCGAAATTCGCTATGTTGCTCAAATATGGTTTTTAGCCCATTGAAGATAATCTGCGAAGGGCTTATCAATAGTACATTTTTCATAGGCCGCCCTCCATACGCGATACCAATGGTGCTAGCACATTGTCTTCTATGAGAGTGTGTTTTCTCAAATCGTTCTCAAGATGATATATTTGGTGCAAAACGTCGTAACGCAAGTTCTGATCGCAAGTCTGCGGTAGATATTTCATTACAATATTTTTTAAATCGCAGAGTTTCTCTTCAATATTGCCATGGTTTTTCTCAAAAGTATCTATCGAATAACCATTAGTTTCTTTTTTGTCTATAAGGGCTTTTACATAAGGAAAAAGAACAGTTTCTTCGTAATTGAAATGGTTACGCACCTCTTCCTTGTAACCGACAAGAAACTTTTCCACTATGCTTTTCTGCGATGCGTTATAGTTCTGCAGCATATCTCCCATTAATAACTCCAGTTCTTTAAGAGAAACATGCATATAATCTATATGAGAATTATGTAAGTACTTCAGGATATCACGAACATCGGCCTGTTCTAAAAGCGTGGACGACGGAGCGTATTCATCGTTATTATACACATTGCAAATTAGAATAAACGAAGATACATTCACTCCTGATATTTCACATGCTTGTTGTATGGTATGTTCTCCAAAACCCAGACTAACACCCAGGCGTGAAAGAACCGATAGCAGATTATGATTCAAATCTATCAAATCTGCAAGTTTCATATTTGGTCTAATAGTCATACTGCTTATTAACTTCATCTTTTAAACTTATCAATTGGCATTCGCATTAATGGCATTACTCAATGCTGTTGTTTTCTTGCAAAGCCAGTGGATCTGACAAATACTTGCACTATGCGAATATACGCATTATTTTTGCAGCAAAATTGGAACGAATTTACAAAAAGTTTGGATAGTATGAAAAAGATAGCGTGCATAGGCGATAGCATAACTTGGGGCTTTACCATAATTAGAAGACAAAAATATGGCTACCCTGCGGTATTAGAAGAATTGCTAAATAAAGGCCTAACAGAAAAGGAATTCGAAGTGAATAACTATGGGTACAATGATTCTACCGCTCGAACCGACTCCGAAGTGCCTTATGTAAAAAAACGAGTGTTCCTGCAAGCTCAAAAATTTTTGCCTGACATAGCACTTATAATGCTAGGCTCCAATGACACTAAAAGAATCAATTGGTCCGCTGAAAAATACAAAGAAGGATACAGTTTCATAGTTGACACATTCCTCAAATGCGCAGGCAAAGTCTATCTTATGACTCCTCCACCCATCCTAAACAAGATTGAAATAAGAGAAGGGCTGGAAATCAATCGATTCGATCCTGCTATGTTATCCCTAAACAACGACACTCTTATACATGGAGTTATCCCCATAATCCGTCAAATCGCTGAAGAAAAAGGATTGCCTATTATAGACATAAACTCTGCCATAGGGGAGATCACACAATATAACGATGGAATACACCCTAATAGAGAAGGTGCCAGAATTATAGCAACGACCATTTACGAAAGGTTGAAAAAGGATCTGACCTTATAGTTATGTCACCACATAAATTATTGATACTTATAGTATTGCCCATCTTTATATCTTGCATGAGGTCATCCACCACTCTAAAAAATGGGGATTTACTTTTCTTTAAACCGCAAGAAAGCGTTATGGAGCAGGCCATATTTTCCTCCACTGGAGAGGGATTCGTTCATGTAGCCATAGTCGAAGTAGATGAGGGTAAGTGCATTTGGGTAATTGATGCCACTCCGCAAAAAGGCGTAGGAAGAATTCCACTAAAGAAAAAACTATCCGAAGAAAAGGGCGAAGACGTATATGTATATAGACTGCGGGATACAAGCGGACTGGGAGCATCCGTACGAAAAGCTAAATCTCTTGTAGGGAAGAGTTACGATTGGCATTTCTCACAAGACAACGACCAATACTACTGCTCAGAATTGGTATGCGTTTGCTACACTCGCCCCGATAGCAAACGCATATTTTCAAATTCCCCTATGAATTTTCTTGATAAGGACGGCCAACTTCCCGTGTTTTGGAAAGAATTATTCGAAAATCTCGATATTCCTGTGCCACAAGGCCAGGACGGAACTAATCCGGAAGATCTTTCTCACTCATCTGAACTTATAAACACAGGAATACGACTGTAAAAAAAGATAGACGCCATCAGGCATCTATCTTAAAAGAATCTTTGAGGGCTGTAGTCTTGTTAAAGACAGGAAGAGTGTCTGTACTGTCCTTATCTTTAATGTAATAGCCGACACGCTCGAATTGTACGGCAATTCCAGAATTATCTTCTAACAAGGCCGGCTCTGACCAACCTTTCTCCACTATAAGGCTATCTGGGTTTAAGAAATCTTTATAATCCTTATCTTCAGGAACTTGACTCATATCAGCAAGGGTGAAGAGTTTATCGTATTGACGAAGCTCAACTTCTTTAGCGAACTGAGTGGAAACCCAGTGGATCGTTCCCTTAACAGAGCGCCATTCTCCTTCGCCAGGCTTTGTAGAAGGGTCGTAAGAACACTTCAATTCCACTACCTTTCCGCTCTCGTCCTTAACGACTTCATTACATTTGATAATATAAGTGTACTTCAACCTTACTTCGCCCTCCGGTTTAAGACGGAAGAACTTCTTCGGTGCATCTTCCATAAAGTCTGCCCTGTCGATAAGGAGCTCGCCAGTAAATGGCACTTTTCGCGATGCTCCATCTGGTTCTGCCGGATTGAGCGGAGCTTCGAACCATTCCACCTTTCCGACGGGCCAATTCGTAAGCGTAACTTTAACAGGATCGCCACTAACTACCATATAGCGATTGGATCTTGCGTTAAGGTCCTGACGCACACACCACTCTAACAATTGCAAGTCTATAAGCTGGTCACGCTTTGTAACCCCTATCTTATCACAGAAGATTTTAAGGGCCTGTGGAGTATAACCTCTTCTACGCACTCCACAAAGAGTAGGCATACGAGGGTCATCCCACCCACTGACTAAACCCTTCTGAACGAGTTCAAGGAGTTTTCGCTTAGACATAAGCGTATATGTAAGGTTAAGACGAGCGAACTCGTACTGGTGCGAAGGGTATATACCAAGAGTCTGAATGAACCAATCGTACAGAGGCCTATGGACATCGAACTCTAAAGTACAAATAGAATGTGTAATATGCTCTATAGAGTCACACTGCCCATGAGTGTAGTCATACATCGGATAAATACACCACTTATCCCCTGTCCTATGATGGTGAGCGTGCTTGATTCTATACATCAACGGATCACGAAACATCATATTAGGGCTCGCCATATCTATCTTAGCACGGAGCACTTTTTCCCCATCGGCATACTTTCCGTCTCGCATTTCGCGGAAGAGTCTAAGATTATCTTCAACACTACGATTCCTATACGGACTCTCCACGCCAGGTTTATCCACTGTTCCACGTCCTGCGGAGATCTCCTCCTGAGTCTGGTCGTCCACATAAGCCAATCCCCTATTTATCAATTCCTCAGCCCACTGGTACAACTGGTCGAAGTAATCAGAAGCATAGAGTTCCTTCTCCCATTGATAACCAAGCCATTTGATATCCTCTTTAATAGCATCTACATATTCCGTGTCTTCTTTAGTCGGATTAGTATCATCGTAACGAAGATTCGTCTTTCCTCCATATTTCTGGGCCAATCCGAAATTGATACACAAACTCTTTGCATGTCCAAGATGCAGATACCCATTAGGTTCAGGAGGAAAACGCGTCAAAACGCTGTCTATTCTTCCACTCTTTAGATCATCCTCGATAATCTCCTCGAGGAAATTCAGTTTTTTTGTTGCTTCTTCCATATCAAATATCTATTATTACTAAATCTTACAAAGATACTCTTTTTATAAGCTAATTCAAACATTTCCCACTGGAGTTAGCCCAGCTTTTATTAGGTATTTTTGTTAACTTTGCATAAATAATAATGACTTTCATGACGGAACCTTACATATATAACTATTCTCTTTGTATAGCACTACCCTTGATGCTTTTTATAGGATTCTACTTTATTTTTGCTAAAGTGCCAGCAAAAGCCATCTATGACAATTATCTATGGTCGCGCAGAATTATGGGAATCGCCATATTGCTATTATCTGTCAATTATATGGCTCATTTCTTTTTTAGAATCCGATTTTCAAATTCAGATGCCGCCATTTTGCTTAATCTATCCACCTACTTCCTTTGTTACTGGCTATTCTGTACTGCACTCAACATTCTTCTTGAAAACAGAAGCCTCACACAGAAGAAAATCTGGGCCAATCTGGGCTCGTGGCTAATATTTTCCGCATTGGCCTGCATTATACTCTTCTTCATTCCGAAAGGCTCTATAGAGTTGACAGCCCTGTACATTCTTTCCGGAATGCTGTTAGTTTACGGACTGATCCTGGCACGCGGACTTTTGAGAGCATACCATAAAGCCATAAGTACCTTCGAAGAAACTCAAGCCGACGATATTGGCAACTACATCCATTGGCTTTCTACATTCACCTATTGGGCTATCATATTCGGTATAGGATGCAGCCTGCTTACTTTTCTTCCAGATAAATATGTACCTATATGGATACTTTCCTCTATTCCATTTTACATTTACTTATTTTGCTGCTATCAAAACTACCTCCTTTTTTACGAACAAGTGGAACGGGCTATCTCTTCTGAAGAGTTAAACGTGGAGTCATCATCTTATGCCACTGATGATAAGCCAGCATACCATAATGAATTAACCAAAAGAATATCGGAATGGGTAGATACTGATGGGTATCTGCGCTCAGGTCTTACGATTAAGGAATTGGCAGAGATGCTGCTTAGTAATCGCACATATTTGTCCGAATATATCAAGACCACTTACGGAGTTAGTTTTTGTGATTGGATCACCGGACTTCGCATAGAGTATGCTAAGAACCTAATGGTGCAAAATCCAAAGTTAATCGTTTCCGACATCGCGGAAAAGTCAGGATTCCTGTCCTCAAGTCACTTCATCAGGCTATTTAAAGAAAAGACAGGACAAACTCCAGCCAGATGGCGAAGGCAAAACAGTAAAATAGCATAAATCGCAAAAAATAGACTATTTGACAAAGGCAATATAGCATAAAGAACAAAGAAACGCGATTACAACAAACAATCTGCCTTCCCTCTCTTTCTATCGCCTCCTTTTCAAAATTATTTTGGTTTATTTGCATTACCGATTCTAAGAAATAGTAGTGCAAACAAGCCATGATGAAAAAGATTCTACTCGTTCCCTTATTTTTGTTTATCACATTCTTCGCCGTGTCTAAGGAAGCGCAAACGGATTCCACATATACCTTTCGTTTCGTTTCCGGCAATGATATGTTCTACAGCCCGTGGAATGGAAATGGGGCAGAACTGGAAAGGCTTCTAGAGTGCGTGGAGAACAATCTTAAAGATATACAAAATGGAGTGATTCCTATATATGTAGAAGGCTATTGTAATTCTGGCGAGAGCAGGGCGGCAAGTCTTGAAATAGCAAAACTTCGCGCAAATCGCGTCAAATCAGAGCTGATAATACAAAAAGGGCTTAAAGAAGATTGTTTTATAACCAAAAATCGCTCGGATAAAGGTGATTATGTTATAGTACGCATCTGCATATCCCCTCGCACCATCACAAACTCCATTTGTCCTCCGACCCCCATACATGAAATAGACTTGGAAGAAGAGCCTGCCACTATCGAGGAGCAAATTACTGAAACAAATGACAGTACATTCAATGAAGTAATAGAAGAACCCATTAAACTAGAAATATCTCCTCTGCCGGAAACAGCTGAAAAAAATTTTTCGTCTAAACTCTATTTGCGCACCAATCTGCTGCATTTGGCAACACTGACTCCAGATATTGGCATAGAATGGCGTTCGAATAGCGGATGGGGCATTTTACTGAATGGTGCATGGACGAATTGGACTTGGAATGGTGTTGATAGAAGATATGCACTATGGGAAGTATCCCCTGAAGTCAGGTACTATCTGGGAACCGACAAAGTAGGCTATGTAGGGGCAAATGCGCGGATTGGCCAGTTCAACTACAAGTTCAACGATGATGGGAAACAGGGTGATCTACTGGGGGCCGGAGTCACTTGTGGGTATATACTTCATTTGACATCGTCTCTTTGTCTCGACTTTAAGATTGGCATAGTCTATACTCATGCCGATTATGACGAGTACAATACTATTGATAATGTAAGGGTCCGAAAAGGAAATGGGGAAAAAGGCTTTTGGGGAGTAAACAATTTAGGGATATCGCTTGTTTGGAATATAGATTAGTTATGAAAAGACATCCATTATATATTAAGGTCATGGCAGTGATTTTCTATCTTGTTATCACTTCCTGTGTAAAAGATATTCTTTATAATACTCCACATCCTTTCATGGGTGCCCTTGAGGTGACTGCAGATTGGAGCGCGGCAAGTAGTGACGCGTCAATACCCAAAGAATATGTCATTCTCACCGACAATCACAAGCAAGTAGTTACAGAAAAAACCAATGTTTTTAATCAACTTCTATCCAAAGGGGAGCACTCTTTAGTAATAGTTAATATACCTGAAGACATTTCACTTAATGGCAAAATAGCGTCTGTTAACATCGGCACCGATGGGTATCTTTCAGCAAGTCCTGGTTATCTTTTCGCCTTTACTAAAGACATTTATGTGAATGCGGATGATACTCTGCACATTACAGCCCCGCTAAAGCAATTAACACGAAGACTTGATATACAGTTAACAGCAACTGAAGGCGACTACACTCGAGTACAAAAAGCCACAGCAACATTAAGCGGAATAGCCTCAACTATAGATATCGAAACAGAAAACAGAAGTAAACCGGCGCAAGCAAGAAATGTCTTTTCAAAAAATGAAAAAGAGTTCACTCTTTTCTTCCATCTTTTAGGCGTAATCCAGGAACAAAGCCAAATTCTCACTGTAGATATTCTATTTACCGATGAAAGTACTCTTTGTGTTAAAAGCGACCTTACAGAATTTCTAAAAGAATATAACAATGGGACGCAGCCACTTACACTAAAGGGATCATTATCACTGCCTGTGGAAGCAAACATCGCTGGTGCAGGTGTCATTAATTGGAATGAAATATTTAAAGGAAATATAGACGCTTATTAAAATTACTATCATGAGAAAAAAAACATTCATTTTCGCTTCGGCATTAGCAATTCTATTCGCCGCATGTACTAAAGAAGAAAATAACGTTAAACGAGATTCAAGTGTAAAAGTCACAGCTGAGATCAACAACCAATCACAAAAAAATGTCAATAACACTTGGGACTCAGACAAAATAGGCGTTATGGCCGTATTGCCTCAAGGCACGACCATGTACGAAAAATACAAAAACGTAGGATACCAGACAAGTAGCATTGAAGCCCAAGCCGACTTCTCACCTATTGCCGATGGGATATTTTTCGAAAATGCCAATGAAGAATACACTTTTGCCGCATACGCACCTTTTGTAGCAAGTAAAAACAGCTCCACCCTGCCTGGCGATAATGGTAAAATAGCCATAAATACCCTATCTCAGTCATCTGCAGCAGATCAAAAAAACTTGGACATCCTTTATGCCATAGGAGCAAAAGCAAGTAAAAAATCTCCGCTGATCAGTTTTACAGACAACACGGCAACAGGTGGAGAAAACTGCAGTTTCAAGCACAAGATGTCTAGACTTATCCTAAAAGTACAAGTATCAGATAAAGATGGATTTTCGGACGCAACTATACTCAAGGACGCAAACTACGGGTTAGGAGGACTTATTCACGAGGGTGTCTTTGATATTACCTCCGGCTTAGCTTCCGCAACCGGAAATTTGATAAGCAACTGGGAATTACAAACATACGACAAAACATCAAAAAAACACACAAATAATTGCATAGCGGAATTCAATGCGGCAACGGGAATAATGACTCTTACAATGATCCTGCTTCCTCAAACTTTGACCAATAGTCTTAACTTTGACATAACTCTAAACGATACTGATGCACAGAGCTTTTCAAATAATACCATGATTAAGCCTTCACTTGAGGCAGGTTATTCATACACATACACTATCACAATAAAGAAAACCAGCCTATCGATAAGTGAAAACACCATTGAGAATTGGAACGATGGTGGCAGTTATAATGTAGACGCAAAAATGCAATAATATCCTTTCCCCCTATGCCAATGAAACACACCAACTTCATTCTATGGATAAGTCTCGCTCTTGGAATTATGTTTTCATGCACAAAAACTGAAAACGAGACGCTCCTTCCACCAGAAAAATACCCTCTAAATCTGACATCAGAACTAATCCGTATGCAGACTCGCTCCGCTGGTAAGGATTCGTGGTCTGGAGGTGAGGTTGTTGGCGTCAGCATGGAAGGCATGTTAGACTACAAAAAGTATAAAATAAATACGTCTGGTAAATTAGAGCCTATTGATAACGATAATACTATCTATTGGAAAAACACAGATAGAGCCTACATAAGAGCATGGTATCCTGATAATATACAGGCAAATGTGGACATTTCGGATCAAAGCAATGGATATGCAGAGTACGATTTCTTATATGCAATAGAATCAGGAGCTTACAATCAAAGCACTTGTCTTCGTTTCCATCATAAGATGGCTAAAGTTGAATTCACTCTCACCCATGGCGATGGAATAAGCAAAGAGGAATTAAAGAATGCTTCTGTAAAAGTGCTAGGAGATCCGAATCCAATTTTCAATCTCGGCATGCTATGTACGGCAGCACAATCAGACGGAGAGATTATTCCATATTATAATGCCACCACAAAAGCATACGAAGCCGTTTTGGTTCCACAAAACATGACAGGCAAAACCCTTATAATAATTGGCATTAAAGGAAAAGAGTTCTCCTATACGCCTAAGGCAGAAAACGAAGGTAATCTCCAGGGCGGCGTATGCAACAGATATTCAATCACTGTGAAGGCAACAGGGCTCGAAGTTGAGTCTACGCCGATAATAGATTGGAATTCAGGAGGTAATGAAGATGTGCAAGCTCAAACATATATCGATTATAGCGCGGATGAAGTGAAAGCCGGAGACTATATCTACGAAGATGGAAGCACCTCGGACGGTGGTTTACGCAGAAGGTATTCCGGAAGCAAGGAACCCGTAATAGCAGAACCAAAACCCCAGCCAATTTCAGGAAAAACAGTTGCAGGAATCGTATTTTGGGTACCTAAAGATAGCCCAAGCGAAGGCAGACTAACACCAGCATCTTTAACAGATGATAAGATTATGGCCAAAGACTTCCCTAACTGCACACACGGATTGGCTGTATCGCTTTATGATGTATCTACCAAAACCGTGTGGTCCCATAATGAAAATACAAACATTCAAGCCTTTCTAGAATCAGATGATTTCACTACTCTGGATAAAGGAGACTACAAAGCAATATCTTCATATATAGAAAAAACAAGTAATATAAATCTGATTCTTGGATATCAAAACACGAAAATCATTAAAGAATACAACCGCCTAAATCGCAGTTCATCCGTTAATAGAGTTCTGCCTGTTGGACAACTTGAAGGTTATACCATAGAACATCAAGCTCCTGCCAATAGCACCGGGTGGTTCCTTCCCTCTGCAAAAGAATTATATATACTCAGTAACAAAGATGTAGATGACATATACGAAAGATGTGAAGAAAAGAAACTTACTGAAAATAGAGATATTGTCAACTCGTCCATTTCCGCCGCAGGAAGTCAAGATAATTTAGGCATCAATTCTGACAATGAATGGTATTGGACATCAACAGAACTCTTCCACAACAATTACGCTTTTATACAGGGTTTTAAATATTCGTATTCATGGAATATGTATAAAAGTATCGAATATAAAGTTCGTGCAGTCTGTGCCTTTTAACATATTTTTTCACCCTCAGTATTACACACTGATTATTAAACAAGACAGGTCATGAACAAAAAACTGCTTATACTCATATCTTTATCGGTTTCACTTATATATTCATGCACCGATAATATAAGTCCTATACCACAAGAAAACAAGTGCAGAGTTTCTTTCGAAATAGCAGACAATGGCTACTCGTCTTCAATTTCCACCCGTTCGATGGATAAAGGCTACACCACTGAATTCACGGCAGGAGATTGTTGCGGATTATATGTCATTAGAGATGGAAGAATCATTTACCATAATATTCAATTAATCGCCGAAAGAGATGAAGTATCACACAAAATAGTATGGAGACCATACTCAAGTGATACGATAGAATTAGCTGCCGGACTCCCAAACGAACAATACCTCCTCTATTACCCTTACAGCAAGGACATGCAAGGGAAAACATCAGATATGTCTTCTAGTGCTGCCATTACCGACATAGAGTTTTTCTCCCCCCTTATAGATTCATGGCAGCCACTTGAAAATCAAAGTTCTGCTGAATCTTATGGCGATTCCGACCTTATGACCGCTAAAGGGACTGCTATCATAGGAGAAGACAAGATTCTCCGCATCTCTTTTTCCATGACACACAGGATGTCGCTTGCCGTAATCGATCTGCCTAAAATAGTTTACAAATTTACAGACACAAAGGTTCCAGATTATACTATTTTCCCGGATATTGACTTTCAGGGAAATGCCATACCAAGGTTCATGGGTGATTCATATAGATATATAATCAACCCTAAATCCACAACGACTCCTACCATCGAAGGATTCTATGGTTCTAACAAAGTGTTCACGATAGTTCCTAAGAACATCAATGCAGGTGCATATAATAAATATAATGTAGAAGGAGCTTCAGTTACCGAAATCGACTACACTATCCAACGCGGTGACTTTCTATTAGATGATGGCACTTTAATCTCTAAAGACGCCACTCTCACCGAAGAACAAAAAGCAAAGGTTAGAGCCATAGTCTTTTGGACGCCTTCCGATACAGAACCTTCTGGGCGCATTACTCCGGCCTCACTTGGCGACGATAAAATTAGATCGAAAGATTATCCATATTGCACACACGGACTTGCAGTAGCATTATACTATAAAAAAAATACATACTGGCAAAAACCGAGTGGTGAATTTACAAACGACGAGCTTATAATAAATTTTCAAAAAGGGGGCGATTTTTCTCGCAAAGACAAATCCGAGTTCGCATCTATTGCTTCACTTGAAATGACAGAAGACGATTTAAATAGAATACTTGGATACCAGAACACACAGATTCTTTTCGCCTACAACGAATGGTGCAGAGCGTCAGGAAAAGGCTCCATAGTACAAAGTGCCGAAGATCTGAACGATTTTATCAACACATACCCTGCTCCGTCCACAAGCACAGGATGGTATATCCCATCCATAAAGGAACTCCACATGTTAGCCGATAAAGATGTAGATGACGCATACCACATCTCAAGAGCCCTAAAGGAAGTCGAGACTGCTACTATTATCAGAGACTCATACCTTAAGTTAAACCCCCAAGATAGCCAATACTTATATCAGACTTTAAAATACATATCCTCTACTGAATGTCCTAACACTCAAAGTGTCCAAAATGTAGCCTACTTTTTGGAGTTTAGTGATTATCGCTCTTATATTGTTGCAACCACTAAAGAACCCTACTTTCCAGGTCGTTTTACAGTAACTGCGATGTACCCTGTGTGTGCTTTTTAATTCTCTACGAACTTTATCTTGCTATAATCCCGTGGCTTAGCCTCTGGAGCCTCGTCAGGATATCCTACTGCTATAACAATTTGAAGACGATAGCCTTCACTAAATCCGAGTTTATCCAAATACGATTTTGCTGCAGGGTCTGAATTCATATACATGGCAGGACTACCCATTATACAAGTACCGAGGCCTAAAGACTGCGCGGCAAGACATATATTCTCACTCATAAGCCCTACATTCTGTAAAAGCATGCCTGAAGGATCATCAGCAGGAGATGCTATAAATATTGCTGCCGTAGCATTACGGAATGCATTACGAAAGCCTGGTTCATCAGTTCTTATCATCTGCGGCATCTTTTTTTTCATAAGCTCTGTAAGGTCAGTGAAATACTCCTGACTATCAACTATTCTCACCTCCCATTCCTGCTTATTCATAGCATTAGGAGCATTGACGCCACACTGAGCAATCTTCAACAGTTTTTCTCTTTCTACAGGCTGATCCGTATAATGACGGATAGAACGCCTGGACATAATAGCCTCAATTACAGGATTTTCCATATCTGCATTTTCATTTTTACCTTGAGCGCAGCTAACCAACGCGCAAAGTGATAGTACTATTAAATGTAATTTGTTCATATACGCAAACATAAATATTTTTCATCTGTATTCCAAACAATATGCTCTAGCCAAAGATTATCTTGAGCGGGGGATTACTCTCAAGATATGGCCCCACATCCTCTGGTGGGCCGACATATACGACTTCACCACCCCTCTCTCCCGCATCCGGGCCCAAATCAATAATATAATCTGCCGCTTTTATGACATCCGGATTATGCTCTACCACTAAAATGGAATGCCCCATTTCGAGCAAGGCATCAAAACTTTTCAGCAGTTTGTCCACATCGTAAAAATGCAATCCCGTGGTAGGTTCATCGAAAATAAACAACGTTCTACCCTTCCGTGATTTTTCTTTTCCGAGGGAAAGGAAATAGGCCAATTTTATACGTTGGCTCTCACCCCCAGAAAGCGTAGAAGAACTCTGGGCCAATTTCAAATAATCCAGACCCACATCCACCAGAGGCTGCAGGCGAAGTGCTATCTCCTTTGCCTCGCTCTCCGGGGCACTTCCAAAGAAGGAAATCGCCTGTGCGACAGACATATTCAAAATGTCATCGACGTTTTTGCCTCTATATTTGACTTCCAATATATCCGATTTAAACCTTTTTCCTCCACATTCTTCACACACCATAGTTACATCCGGCATAAACTGCATAGGTATAGTAACCACGCCTTCTCCCTGACACTCCGGACATCGGCCCCCGTCTTGATTAAATGAAAACCACGATGGACCGAACCCAGAGAGCCTAGCAAGAGGCTGATCTGAAAGAAGTTTACGAATTAAATCATATACTTTTAAGTATGTAACAGGGTTACTCCTGGTACTTTTACCTATAGGATTTTGATCTACATACTCTACCGAACTAATCCTGTCTAAATTACCATCAAGTGCTCTAAATGCACCGGGATTATCTCCGCTGTCATTCAAATGTCTATATAGAGCAGGATAGAGGATATCCCCCACCAGTGTCGATTTGCCCGAACCAGATACACCACTCACCACCGTCAGCACGCCCAAGGGGACACGTACATCTATGTTTTTTAGATTATGCTCCATCGCCCCTTTCACTTCGATAAAATAGTTCGGCTTTCGTTTTTCTCGATGATATCTTTCCCTCTTACCTTGAAGGTACTGAAGCGTAAGAGACTTACCCACAACTTCTTGTGGTAATGCATCAGAATAGTGCCCCTCAAACATCACTTCTCCACCATTGATCCCGGCCAAAGGGCCCATATCTATCAGGATATCAGCCGCACGGATTATTTCTTCGTCATGTTCGACGACTATGACAGTATTACCCAAATCCCGTAACCTAATGAGCACTTTCAAAAGATTCCGAGTATCTCGCGGATGAAGTCCCACCGAGGGTTCGTCGAGCACATACATAGAGCCTACAAGCGAACTTCCCAGGGCTGAAACCAGATTAACTCGCTGGCTTTCTCCACCAGACAACGTATTACAACTTCTATTAAGCGTAAGATATCCCAAGCCCACATCTTCCAGACATCTTAATCGATCGGTTATCTCATTGTGCGCTTCCTTAACTATCTTCCATTCACTGTCGTTGTATGCCAATTTGGTGAAAAATTCATAGGCCTTCTCCACGCTCATAGACAAAACTTCGCTGATATTTTTCCCGCCAACTCTTACATATAACGCTTCCTTTTTCAAGCGAGAACCGTGACACGCAGGACATACGGTCCTTCCGCTGAACCTGCTGAGCATGTACTTGTATTGTATTTTATACTTCTGCGTTTCAACCCACTCAAAAAACTCGTTTATCCCTACTATGGTGTTAGGATTATCCTTTTCGCTTCGTGAATTCCAGATAACATCCTTAGACTTCTCGTCCAACTTGCAATATGGAGCGAAAATATCTATCCCATAACGAGATGCATTATTTACGAGTAAGTCCTTGAACCAGCCCATCTTCTCTCCCCTCCAACAAGCTATCGCTCCATCATAAATGCTTTTAGTTTTATCTGGGATAACTAAATCCTCGCTAATTCCTATAACTTTTCCCAAACCGCCGCATACAGGGCACGCACCCAAAGGGCTATTGAAACTGAACATGTAGTCATTGGGCCGAGAAAAGACCATCCCGTCTCTTTCAAATCTTTCACAAAAGCGCTTTATCTCCCCGTCCACACTTAGAAACATCTCCCCGTTCCCCACCTTAAAGGCATCGTTTATAGAAGCCAATAACCTAGTGTTATCGGAAAAGTCTTTAAAACGATCTATCAACAAGAAAGTTTCCTGTTGGAATACATGCTGTCCGCTTGCAAGGAAATCATCTATGCGCACCACTTCACTGCCTATTAGCAATCTGCTATATCCCTGCTCTTTCAAATACAAAAGCCGAGATACAGGGTCTTCTCCCCATTCCCCTTTCGAAAGCACATAAACTGTACTGATATTCGCCTCGTGCTCGTGGAGCCAGTCTATAACATCCGATGGGCTATCACTTCGCACCTCCTGACCGGAAATAGGACTAAAAGTTCTGCCTATCCTTGCGTATATCAAGCGAAGGTAATCGTAAATCTCTGTTGTGGTGGCTACCGTCGAGCGAGGGTTCTTTATATTCACCTTCTGCTCAATGGCCACGGCAGGAGGGATGCCTTCGACATAATCGACATCCGGTTTACTCATCCTTCCAAGAAACTGTCGAGCATACGAACTCATACTCTGAGCAAAACGGCGTTGGCCCTCTGCGAAAAGCGTATCGAAGGCAAGCGAAGATTTGCCCGAACCAGAAACTCCTGTCACCACTACAAGTTTGCTGCGAGGTATAGATAGGGAAATATTTTTCAGGTTATTTACCCTGGCATTCTTTATTATGATGCTATCTCCACTCATTTAATCTAACAATTTGAAAAAGCCCTTTCATCCCCCGTTCTCTACACTGTTCTTAAGGAAATCATCTCGATAAGGAATCTAATGCAGCACGCACGGAACCATACTTTAAAAGCAGCTCTTTAGCCTGCTCGTAATCGGTAATACCCGAGCCATCCATAATCATCTTCGTGCCACGATCCACAAGCTTTGCGTTAGACAACTGCATATCTATCATTTTATTCCCTTGAACATGCCCCATACGAATCATAACAGCAGTAGATATCATATTGAGTATCAGTTTCTGTGCGGTTCCAGACTTCATTCTTGTACTTCCAGTTACAAATTCCGGCCCTACTACCGCTACTATAGGAATTTCAGCAGCTTCAGCCACTGCAGAATCTGGATTACAACAAATGCAAGCAGTAAGAAGCCCGTGCTTTCTAGCGGTTTTTATCCCTCCCACCACGTATGGAGTACTCCCGCTCGCGGCAATGCCCACCAGTGTATCCTCTGGTTTGGGAGAATATGGTTCCAAGTCTTTCCAAGCACCATCTATCTCATCTTCAGCTCCTTCTACAGCCTTTCTTATGGCGCTATCCCCACCAGCGATAAGTCCTATGAATAGATCGAATGGGGCACCATAGGTAGGAGGTATTTCAGAAGCATCCACTATTCCCAATCGTCCTGATGTCCCGGCACCGATGTAAAACACTCTTCCTCCCCTTTTCATTCGCTCTACTATACGCTCTACCAATTTCTCTATTTGGGGTATACACTTACCCACAGCGATAGGTACACTGCAATCTTCTCTGTTTATCCCTTCCAACAATTCTCGAACGGACATCTTGTCCAAATCGGAATATCTGGATGAACTTTCAGTTACTTTCATTCTCCTTGTGTTTTATAATACTCTATCAAGGCATCTATCGGTGCCTTCATTATTTTTTTCACCCTAATATTCTCAGCAGCACATAAATCTAATAACCACTCCTGAAATTTAAACGCTACAGACCCGACGAACCCTACCTGTTTATCAGAGAACCCTTCATAACGCATAACATTACGCACTAAAAATTCATTAAACCCACGTTTTACCAAAGATTCTATATAAGGGTCTGCAGAATTTCTAGCAGCGAACAAGCAAAACTCTGCCAGATATGCAGCCGGTCGATCCTCACGATACACCCTACTAACTATCTCAGGATATGTGAGTTTATATTCATCTTCCATTTTTTCAAGCAAAGGTTCAGGCATAATCCCCTTTATATAATCGCTCAGCAATTCTTTTCCTATCCAGACCCCGCTTCCCTCGTCGCCTAGGATAAATCCTCCTGCTTTCACACTTGATAAAATCTTGCCATCTTCGTAGAGACAACTGTTAGAGCCCGTCCCAAGAATACAAGAAATGCCTTGTTCCTTTCCAAACAAGGCCAATCCACTTGCCAACACATCAGAAAGGATCTCCACCTTAGCATCGGGCCACACTGCATTAAAACAATCTCTAAGCCGCGTGCACATCTGCTCACCCACTACCCCAGCACCGAAAAAATGAATAGAATCGACCTTGGGGACAACAGGGAGAATTTCACCTGACAAAACCGCCACTATGGCTTCATCACTTACGTGGGCAGGATTAATCCCCATTGTTTTCAACCTACCCACCTCTCCATTAGGAGTAAAATACGCCCAATCAACCTTGGTACTGCCACTATCTGCTATTAATATCATCACTTTTTTTACTTACAAACCATAACCCGATAAAAGTCAAGGCTCCATTAATTATCAATAAACTAAAGCCCAAATCAAAACCAAATGTTCTTCGCAGCAACACATTTAGTGCCAAACAAATCAATGGAGATGCCCCCGCTATATACGGAGATGCCCCATCCTTAACTTTACGCTTTGTTAAAATACCGAAGAAAAACATACCTAAAAGAGGTCCGTATGTATAAGAGGCCAATTTGTAAACCAAATTTACAACTGCATCATTGCTCAATACATATAGCCCCACTAAAAGCACAAAGAAAACGGCTGCCATAGCGGCATGCACTCTTTTTCTGGTTCGCTCTTCCTTCGTATGTAAAAAATCCACACAAAAAGATGTAGTCAGTGATGTAAGAGCGGCCCCTGCCGAAGGATAACTTGCTGATATAAGCCCTATAAGAAAGAATACACCCAAGCCTACGCCAAAATACCTACTAGCGATAGTAGGAAACATCTCATCCGTCTTCGTAATGCCCATAGCCTCGAAACCTCCACGTGAAGAAACAAACACACATAAAAGTGCGCCCAAAAGGAGGAAGAAGAAATTAACCACTACTATTATTATTGAAGTCGTGTACATGTTCTTCTGAGCCGCCTTTATATCTTTGCAAGCCAGATTTTTCTGCATCATGGATTGGTCAAGGCCTGTCATGGCGATGGTAACAAATATTCCTGAAACGAACTGCTTTACGGCATTGGTAGCATGTCCCCAATTCCAGTCAAACATAGCCACATAAGGGGAAGATGCTACGCCCTCTACCATATCTTTGGCGTTCCAATCCATACTTTTACAAATGTGGTATATAGTTAAGCCCACCGCCAGCAGCATAAATGTAGTTTGAAGAGCATCTGTCCATATTATTGTCTTCACCCCTCCCTTGTAGGTATAAAGATAGAGTAAGGTGAGAAACAGCAATGCGATCAGAGCGAACATCCATACCCCGGATTCTTGAAGATGTCTTGGCAAAAAAGAAAATAACACTACTATAACCACAAAAATTCTGACGGCAGCGCCTAGAATTCTGGAAATCATAAACACTGTGGTTCCTGTTTTGTATGTTTTCACCCCGAACCTCTCTCCCAGATATGTATAGATAGAGGTCAAATTCATTTTATAATATAGCGGCAGCAACACCTTAGCTATAACGATATAACCCACCACAAAGCCTAACACGAGGGGCATATAGAAAAAATTCTGCACCCACACATTTCCAGGCACAGAAATAAATGTAACCCCTGATATGGAAGCCCCTACCATACCATAGGCAACTAAAGGCCAAGGAGCCTTATGTTCTGCTCCGAAAAAAGAGTTTTTATTTGCATTCCTACTTGTGTAATAGGATATTGCGAACAATACCGCAGTGTAGGCTACAAACACTACCACAAACCAAAATAAAGGAAAATCATGCACCATAACTCGCAAATTTAACAAATATTTATCGCTTTAGTAAACAGACATATTCTATTTTTAAAAAAGTTACAAATCGACGGGTTAAATTAAAAGATTGGCACATTTTTTACGAAGAATTGTGTAAAAGCATATTTTTTGTAGTATTTTTGTAACAAAGTGGCATGTTGATTTCGCGTACATGCGAGTCTTGAGGTTATGTATTCAAGGCTTCGTGTGACTTTGTTTGAGTCTATGCGCATTTGCATATTATTGTTTGTAACTGATTAACATATAAAACAATGGAGATAAAACAATCCAATAGAATTCAAACGTCTATTATCAATGCAGCAGAAAAAAAGGCATTGGTCTTTTTAGCAGGCAAACAGCCTAAATGGGTGACGTCAGACCATCTTACCTTTTTAGGATTCATAGGGGCGCTGATTATAGGTGCTGGCTATATTCTCACAAACTGGAACATAAATTGGCTTTGGCTAAGTAGTTTCGGATTTTTTGTAAATTGGTATGGAGACTCTCTGGATGGAACGCTTGCGAGGGTTAGAAATCAGCAAAGGCCTATATATGGGTTCTATTTAGACCACACAATAGATGGAATTAACGAGTGCATTATGTTCTTATGTATAGGATTCTCTGCCCTGCTCCATCATCCGGGAATAGCCATAGCAGCACTCATACTCTACCTTCTTTTAAGTATGAACGTGGATGTTAATGCACACCTTAAAGGAGAATTCAAGCTTACCTACATCAAATTAGGACCTACTGAACTTAGAATAATAATGGTTATAATCAACACTCTACTGGTTCTTATCCGTCCTCTGCGCGAATTCTCATTAGAACTTACACTATTTAACCATCCTGTTCAATTAGGATTATTCGATATAATAGGAGGAGTAATCGTAATCTTATTGTTATGCGTTTACCTAACTACCATATACAATGACGCGAAATATTACGCTAAGATAGACCCACGTAAAAAATAGCTCAATGGCTGAAGACTTATACACTAAAGAAATAATATGCGAGGCAGCCCCCTTTTTCAAGACAAAAGGGGGTTCTGTAATTTTTAATGTAATAGAAAAACTTACTAAACTTGACAAGCTTAACGAAGGATACAGAGAATGCAGTTTATATGAGGGCCCTGATTTCGCAAGAGCCTTTATGGATAAATTCGGCATAGATTACACTGTAGGTGGAATGGACCTTAATAATCTTCCCAAAGGGCCATTCATCACCATAAGTAACCATCCTTACGGAGGAGCAGACGGATTGGCATTGGTAGATCTAATCGGTCACATACGGCCAGATATGAAAGTGATGGTCAATAAGATATTGGGATTGGCCAAAAGAATGAAAGGCAATCTCATAACCGTAACTCCCACTGGCGATGAAAAGAAAGCGGCCACGAAAGACAGCATAAATGGGGTAAAACAGTGCATAGAACAGATAAATAACGGAGGTGTTCTATCGCTTTTCCCATCAGGAGCCGTATCAGATCTCAAGCCGAAGGAAGGCTGGATCATTAGAGATCGAGATTGGCAGATGGGAGCCATAAAACTCATAAAAAAACTAAATGTCCCGGTAGTTCCAATTCGCTTTTTTGATAGGAATTCCAACTTCTATTATTTATTGGGCTTAATTGACTGGAAAATAAGACTTTTCAAGCTTCCTAGCGAACTTATGAATAAAAGGGGGAAACAGATGCGCATCGGCATTGGCCAGACCATTGAGCCTCAGCAGTTAAGCGCCTTCGACTCTGTAGAATCCCTTAGAAGTTTTCTTCGCGAAAGTGTATATGGTATGACCTTGCCTAATAATTTCAAGACTAGGGATGAACTTCATTTATAGACTTGTACTTACTTCCTTCATCACTATGTTAGTTCTCTTGCCATGTGCCAATGGTCAGGAAAGTATTACGCTGGGAGACGAGAGAAGCGATGTATATATTCCTTTGCTTAAAGGAAAAAGAGTAGGACTTTTCAGTAACCAGAGTGGTATCGTAGGCGACAGATCTGAAGGTTTACTTTCTTCTGCCGGGTGTGGCATTGATGATAAAAGCGCACTAATACCTTTTGGGGCAACACTTCACGGAAGGAAGCCATCGTATGGTCCCCATATAGTGGATTGTCTTTTAAATGAAGGGATAGATGTCCGAGCCATTTTTTCTCCAGAGCATGGGTTTAGGGGCATTGCCGATGCCGGCGAGAATGTTTCCAGTGGAATAGACGAGAAAACCGGTATTCCCATTTATTCCCTTTATGGAAAAAGGAGTTGGCAACTCTCCGAGAAAATCGCTCTGATAGATGTTTTGGTAATAGATATCCAGGATGTGGGGCTAAGATACTACACATACTACATTTCTATGCTCTCCCTCATGGAAGAATGTGCCAAGATGGGGAAAGACGTAGTACTACTAGACAGGCCTAATCCGAATGGATTCTACATAGGTGGCCCGGTACTTTCAATGGACTTCAAGTCTGGAGTAGGCAGTCTTCCTATAGCCACAGCACATGGCCTTACACTGGGGGAATTGGCATATATGGCCAACGAAGAAGGCTGGCTGGAAGGCGGGGTTAAATGTAATTTATATATCGTAAAATGTTTAGGATATACCCATAGTACGAAGTATCGATTACTTATGAGCCCTTCGCCGAACCTGAAAGATATGAAAGCCATTTATCTCTACGCCTCCACCTGCTACTTTGAAGGAACCAATATATCACTAGGAAGAGGGACCGCATTTCCATTCGAAGTATATGGCGCCCCACAGATGAGCGGAGATTACGAGTTTACTCCTCGAAGTGTACAAGGTGCTAAAAATCCGCCATATAAAGATAAACTTTGTTATGGTACATCTCTAAGGGAAATGCCTCTCGAAGATATCTTCCAAAAAGGTGTACATTACGATTTTATCATCGACGCCTATAACAGATACTCTGACAAGGATCATTTCTTCATAGGCGGAGGACGATTTTTCGACCTACTCTCAGGAACAGACAGGATACGGAAAATGATCGAGGCCGGCGAGAGCAGTGAAACGATTTCCCATAGTTGGGAAAAGGAGCTTCAAGACTATGCCGACCTCAGAAACAAATATTTATTATATCCGCTATAACAGATGTACACCCGCGGTTAATCCAGCCATAACGATAGACACCATACTCATCAATTTTATGAGGATGTTAAGTGATGGTCCAGATGTATCCTTAAATGGATCTCCCACAGTATCTCCGACCACGGTGGCGTGATGTGCATCCGAATTCTTTCCGCCTAAATGTCCCTCTTCCACATACTTCTTAGCGTTGTCCCATGCGCCTCCGGAATTGGCCATAAATATGGCAAGCACAAAGCCTGAACCTAAGCCTCCTATAAGTAGGCCAAGTGTGCCTGCAACGCCGAACACCAAGCCCACAGCAATAGGCACCAAAATAGCTACTAGCGATGGTACAAGCATCTCGTACTGAGCTGCTTTCGTGGATATCTCCACACATCTTTTATAATCAGGAGTTCCTTCACCGGTCAATATTCCCTTTATTTCGGCAAATTGCCTACGGACTTCCATTACCATCTTCTGGGCCGCACGGCCTACAGCATTCATTGTTAACCCACAGAATAAGAAAGACATCATAGCTCCGATGAACACACCGGCAAGCACACTTGGATTCATTAAAGACACATTGTAATACTCTAACACATCCGAAATAGACGCACTAGCTGCACTTACTCCGTTAATAGTAGCATCTGCCACTCTTCCGACAGCAATCTTTATCTCTTCTATATAGGAAGCGAGCAATGCAAGTGCGGTAAGTGCAGCCGAACCTATTGCAAAGCCCTTTCCTGTTGCTGCCGTGGTATTTCCTAAAGCATCCAGCACATCCGTACGCTCTCGTACTTGAGGCTCGAGTTCGCTCATCTGGGCATTTCCTCCGGCATTATCGGCTATTGGGCCATAAGCATCTGTGGCCAATGTAATTCCAAGCGTGGATAGCATTCCTACTGCTGCTATAGCGACTCCGTATAAGCCTAAAGAAAGATTAGCATCGGAGAGCATATTCTTTATGTCAAAACCAATGGCGCAAATATACGATAGGATAATGGCACATGCTATCGTAACTACCGGGATACAAGTAGATATCATACCCAATCCTACTCCGCTTATAACTACCGTAGCAGGTCCGGTCTGTGCGCTTTCTGCTAATTTCCTGGTTGGTTTATACGAATGAGAGGTATAGTACTCCGTACTTTTCCCTATAACCACACCTGCAAGTAATCCGCTGATTACTGACAGAGAAAGATGCCACCATGAATTGGTCTGTGTCCCAAACACTAAAGCCAAAATACCAAATGTAGCTATACCACTTAGTATTGCAGCCAGATTAGTCCCGAAGCTCATAGACTTAAGCAAATCCTTCATACCAGCGCCTTCTCTTGTGCGCACCGTAAAAATACATAGTACGGAAAGTAGCACTCCCGCTGCCGCTATAAGCATAGGTGCAATAATCGCTTTAGTCTGAAATTCAGGGCCTTGCATAAAAAAGGCAGAAGCACCTAAGGCCATAGTTGAAAGTATGGAACCACAATATGACTCATACAAGTCAGCCCCCATTCCTGCGACATCTCCCACATTATCTCCCACATTATCAGCTATAGTAGCCGGATTACGCGGGTCATCTTCCGGCAAATCGCTTTCCACTTTTCCTACGATATCCGCCCCGACATCGGCCGCTTTAGTGTAAATGCCCCCACCCACTCTTGCAAATAGCGCTTGAGTAGAAGCTCCCATCCCGAAGGTCAACATAGTCGTGGTGATAATCACTAGATTTTGAGCCCCATTTATATCATAGAATAGTCCTAAAATCCAATACCATACGCTAATATCAAGTAGGCCAAGTCCCACAACGGTTAGTCCCATAACTGCACCTGAACGGAAAGCAACTTTCAATCCGGCATTCAGACTTTTTCGGCACGCATTGGCCGTTCTGCCGGAAGCGTAAGTGGCTGTCTTCATTCCTATAAATCCTGCTAGGCCGGAAAAAAGTCCACCTGTCAAAAAGGCAAATGGCACCCACGGGTTTTGAAGTCCGAAGCCATAGGCTAAAACGGCAAAAAATAAAGCTAAAACTGCGAAAACGATGATTACCACCTTATATTGCTGTTTTAAGTAGGCCATTGCGCCCTCTCTAACGTATGCGGCAATTTGTTTCATTGTAGGTGTGCCTTCATCCATTTTTCTCATCTGACGATAAAAAACTGCGGCAAATATCAATGCTACCACTGATGCCACCGGCACGAAATAAAATAGTGTATTCATACTTAACTCAAGTTTCGCAAGTAGGTTATTATGTGATTTTTAACAGTTGTGCGACTTGCGAAACCATATTCCTTCGCGCAACTATTGTCTATATTTTATTATTCCTAAATGAGGATGACTAAAAAGTCTTAGTCAAGCCACTTATTGATTATCAGTTTATGTTTTGCATACACAAAACACCTACATTACATTTTGCAAATATATAAATTTTTCTTTTAATCAAGTATTTAGAAATTATACGCCCTATTTTGAACATTACATAACACTTAAAAATTAAAATAATTATTAAAAGATAAATATGTTCAGCAAACATTTACATACCTTTGCAGTTATGTCAAAAGAGATCGAAAGAAAATTTTTAGTCCGCTCGGATAACTTTAAGGCAGAAGCCTTCAAATGTTTTAGAATCGAGCAAGGGTATCTTAACAGTGACCCTGCACGAACTGTAAGAGTAAGGATCCGTGATAATAAGGGTTACCTAACCATTAAGGGTGAAAGTGATACTGAAGGTATTAGCCGATTTGAATGGGAAATTGAAATTCCACTTGCAGATGCCGAAAATCTAATAAAATTGGCAGAAAAAGGCATAATACGAAAAGAGCGGTATCTGATTCGAAATACAGATGGAAAGCACATCTGGGAAGTCGATATATTTCACGGAGAGAACGAAGGACTAATAGTAGCAGAAATAGAATTGGGACAGGAAGACGAAAGCTTTGACAAACCCGATTGGCTAGGAGACGAAGTTACCGGTGACAAGAGATACTATAACTCATCGCTTAGAATAGCTCCATACTCCAAATGGGAAAAGGATTAGAGCGAAAAGTAGCGATTTAGCACATTTTTGTACCTAAACAGTAAAAAAACATCTAAAAAAACTGGCGTTTTTGGTATATTTGTTGTCCTTATAGGCCGAATAGCAGCAGCACATTTCAAATGTGACTTATGCTATTATGAGTTAGAGGTTATGTACCAGTAAGACACCTTACCATAAGTGATGACGAGTTGGTACTTATAGTTGTAGCCTTTATAAGAAGACAGATAAACTAAAAATGCGATATGCCTGAAACAGTAGTAGGACACATTTCTCAAATTATAGGACCGGTGATAGATGTTCACTTCGATCTTGATGAAGACAAAGAGGCCGAGTTACCACTTATCCATGAGGCGCTTAACATAACACGCTCTAATGGCACTACTCTCGTTATCGAAGTTCAACAACACATCGGAGAAAATACCGTAAGGTGCGTTGCGATGGACTCAACCGATGGACTTGTCAGGGGGATGCCGGCAGTATCAAGAGGCTCCTATATATGTATGCCCACTGGAAAGCAGATACGAGGCAGAGTTTTGAATGTAACGGGAGATCCTATTGATGGACTTAGTCCTCTTGATAGGGAAAATGCACTCCCTATACATAGGGATCCCCCTAAATTTGAAGACCTTAAGACATCACGAGAAGTCTTATATACAGGCATTAAGGTTATAGATTTGTTAGAACCCTACCTTAAAGGTGGAAAGATCGGACTATTCGGAGGTGCCGGTGTAGGAAAGACTGTTCTAATCAAAGAATTGATAAATAATATTGCTAAAAGGCACAATGGTTTTTCAGTATTTGCAGGAGTAGGAGAACGCACCCGTGAGGGTAATGATCTACTTCGCGAGATGATAGAGTCCGAAGTCATAAAATATGGCGACGAATTCGAAAAATCCATGGAAGATGGTCGATGGGAAATTTCGGAAATAGATAGAAAAGAGTTGGTTAAAAGCCAAGTGGCTATGGTCTTCGGACAGATGAACGAACCGCCAGGAGCACGTAGCGATGTGGCACTTTCAGGTCTTACATTGGCCGAAAGTTTTCGCGACTCTACCGATCCTGAAGACCCGAAAGACATTCTTTTCTTTATAGACAACATTTTCCGCTTCACTCAAGCGGGCTCAGAGGTTTCTGCCCTGCTAGGTCGTATGCCTTCTGCTGTGGGTTATCAGCCTACACTTGCCACAGAAATGGGGCAAATGCAAGAGCGCATCACCTCCACAAAAAACGGTTCCATAACTTCCGTTCAAGCCGTGTATGTTCCTGCTGACGACCTTACGGACCCGGCACCTGCAACTACATTCTCTCATCTGGATGCGACAACCGTATTGAGTAGAAAAGTAGCAGAATTGGGCATATATCCGGCTGTTGATCCTCTTGAATCGACCTCTCGTATACTTGACCCTCTTATAGTGGGCAATGAACATTACGATATAGCCCAAAGAGTAAAACAGATACTTCAGCGTAATAAGGAACTTCAAGACATAATCGCCATATTGGGAATGGATGAGTTGTCCGATGAAGACAAGTTAACGGTATATCGCGCTCGAAAAGTTCAACGATTTCTTTCCCAGCCATTCAGTGTAGCCGAACAATTCACTGGATTAAAAGGAGTTATGGTAGATATCGAAGACACTATTAAAGGATTCAAAATGATACTCGACGGGGAATGTGACGACATTCCTGAGCAAGCCTTTTTGAATGTGGGTAAAATCGAAGATGCAATCGAAAAAGGGAAAAATCTATTATCGAAAGTAAATGGTTGAGTTGAAAATTCTTTCTCCTACCGCAATGGTGTATAATGATAGCGTAGATGCTTGTTTTTTCCCTGGAGTTATGGGGGAATTCGAAGTACTCCCCCACCACGGGAATATGATATCTGCTCTATCGGAAGGTGATATACGAATAAGAAAAGGACAAGAGGAATCGAAAATCCATATCAACTCAGGAATAGTTAAAATAGAGAATAATATCGTCACCGCGTGCGTAGAATTATGAAAAATCGCCTTCTAATATTCGTGTTGTCTCTGCTTTTTGCCATCCCGCTTAAAGCAGATGATGGTATGGATGTTAATGGATTCATATTCGGCCATGTACAAGACTCTTACGAATGGCATATAACCACTGTAAAAGATCACCCTGTAAGCATCTATTTACCTGTTATACTTAGAGATAGCGAAAAGAATTGGCATATTTTTTCATCTAAGAAAATAGTTCATAATGGAGAATACGGGAAATTCGTATTAGATGAGAGCAGTGGGAAAATAATGGAAAGACTGACAGATGGTACATTTAAAAAGCCACTGGACATTTCCATTACGAAAAATGTTCTGGCTCTTATGTGCAACTGCATAGTTCTATTGCTGATTATACTTCTTCCAGCGCGATGGTATCGCAAACACGATGCTCTGAAAGAAGTACCCAAGGGATTCACTGGAATTATCGAAATGCTGATTAGCATGCTTACGAGCGATGTGATAAAACCTTGTGTAGGCCAAGATTACGCCCGCTATTCATCGTTTCTGCTCACTTTGTTTTTCTTTATATTCGTAAACAATCTTATGGGTATAGTGCCATTCTTTCCGGGAGGGGCCAATGTCACCGGCAACATAGCCATAACTATGTGCCTAGCCGTTTTTACATTCTTAGCTGTAAATATCTTCGGCAACAAGCATTATTGGAAAGACATATTGTGGCCGGATGTTCCGGTAGCACTAAAAGCTCCAATACCGCTTATGCCTATAATAGAGATTGTGGGTATGTTCACCAAGCCTTTCAGCCTTATGATAAGATTGTTTGCCAATATTATAGCCGGACACATTATGCTTTTAGGTGTCATATCTGTCATTTTTCTTACGGCCAAGATGGGCGCTGCCCTTAATGGAGGACTAAGTGTAATCGCCGTAGTATTCGGCGTATTTATGGATATGCTTGAACTATTGGTAGCCTTTATTCAAGCATATGTGTTTACCATGCTTTCAAGTGTATTTATAGGATTATCAAGACAACATTAAAAATAAGTCATTATGTTACCAACAATTATTCTTCAAGCCGGTATAGCTCCGGCAATTTTCGGAATCGCCGCTGCAATTGCAGCTTTCGCAGCAGCCTTGGGTATTGGGAAAATCGGCAAAGCCGCACTGGATGCAGCAGCTAGACAGCCTGAATATTCAGCAAAATATCAGCTTATAGCCATCATTGTAGGTGCACTTGTAGAAGGTGCTTGTCTTTTTGCAATCTTGGTTTGTCTTCTTGGCGTTCTTAAATAATGAATCTAATTACTCCTGACAGCGGTCTTATTTTCTGGATGACCTTAATATTCGCCATTGTTTTCACAATATTGGCGAAATTCGGTTTCCCTATCATCACCTCTATGATCGACAAAAGGCAGGAGAGCATAGAAACCAGCCTTCGCGATGCACAAAAAGCAAGGGAGGAATTGGCCCGGATGCAACAAGAACGGCTTGACATGATAAACGAGGCTCAAAAGCAACAGGCCCTTATTCTTTCACAGGCTGCGCAGCAAAGGCAGGCTCTACTAACCAAATCGCAAGAAGATGCGCAAAAACAGGCCGCACAAATAATAGAAAATGCGCGACTGCAAATAGAAAGCGAGCGAGAGAATGCTTTACGCCAGATACGCTCTCAGGTTGGTGAGCTTTCTGTGAGCATTGCAGAAAAAATACTGCAAAGGGAACTAACTGATCCTAAAGCTCAAGCACAATACGCAGATACAATACTATCCGACATAAATAAACCAGAGTAATGGACATCGGAGTGATTTCAAATAGATATGCCACTGCATTTTTAGGCCTAACTATAGAATCCGGACGAGGTGCTCAGGTTTACGAGCAGGCTCAGATTCTTCTATCAGATAATGTTCCTCAAAAATTAGAGCCTGACATAGAAAAGTTGACTGCCCTCTTGGTTAAAAACGGGAGAGTTCCTTACTTAAAGTACATTCTCGAAAGTTTCTGCCGGAAGTACAGAAAATGGGCGGGAATAGAAAAGGTTACATTGGAAGTAGCATCACCTTCGGATGAATTGGATCTCAAAATAAAAAAATTACTCTCTGACAAATATGGCGAAAGCATAGTGCTGGATCAAAAAGTAAATCCTGATCTTATAGGTGGATTCGTGCTGATGATTGATGATATGATGGTGGATACCAGCATAAAAAAGAAATTGGATACCATACGCAGGTCTCTTGATAAAATGAACAAAAGATTAGTCTAATGTCTCAAAACATAAAAGCAAGTGAAGTTTCAGATATACTTCTAAAACAACTCAAAGGAATAGATATTAACGCCCAGTGGGAAGAAATCGGATATGTTCTTCAAGTCAGCGATGGCGTGGCGAGAATTTTCGGCCTTAACAATTGTGAGGCCGGCGAGCTCTTGCAATTTGAAAACGGCATAATGGCTGTGGCCATGAACCTAGAGGAAGATAATGTAGGTGCAGTGCTTTTAGGACCCACAGACCAGATTTCAGAAGGAATGCGCGTGTCCAGAACCAAGCGTATAGCTTCCATCCCTGTCGGGGAAAAAATGCTAGGAAGAGTTGTCGATCCTTTAGGAGTTCCTCTAGATGGATTGGGCTCTATCGAAGGGGAATGCATAGATATGCCACTTGAGCGAAAAGCACCCGGAGTAATATTTAGAGAACCGGTTAAAGTTCCTTTACAGACTGGACTCAAGGCTATAGACGCTATGATTCCTATTGGACGAGGTCAGCGAGAATTGATAATCGGAGACAGGCAGACAGGGAAAACGGCCATCGCCATTGATACCATCCTTAACCAACGCGAGAATTTTCTAAAAGGGGATCCGGTATATTGCATTTATGTCGCCATTGGCCAAAAAGGCTCCACTGTGGTAAACATAGTAGAAACGCTAAAAGCCAAAGGGGCTATGGATTACACCATTGTGGTCTCAGCCACGGCCGCCGATGCGGCAGCACTCCGATATTATGCTCCATTTGCAGGAGCTGCCATAGGAGAATATTTTAGAGATACTGGGCGCAATGCACTAGTAGTGTATGATGACCTTTCAAAACAGGCCGTAGCCTACCGTGAAATATCCCTCATACTTCGTCGTCCTTCCGGTCGCGAGGCCTATCCAGGAGATGTTTTCTACCTCCACTCAAGGCTTTTGGAAAGAGCTGCCAAGATAATAAGCGAGCAGAGCGTAGCGGAGCAAATGAATGATCTGCCTGACTGCCTTAAAGACAAGGTCAAGGGAGGTGGATCCCTGACTGCACTTCCTATAATCGAAACACAAGCCGGGGACGTATCCGCTTATATTCCAACTAATGTTATATCCATAACCGACGGACAGATTTACCTTGAAAGTTCCCTTTTCAATCAAGGCATAAGGCCAGCCATTAATGTCGGCATATCTGTATCCCGTGTGGGAGGGGCAGCTCAGATAAAAAGTATGAAAAAGGTAGCTGGAACTCTTAAAATCGAGCAAGCGCAATATACCGAGCTTGAGAACTTCTCCAAGTTTTCATCCGATGCGGACAAAATAACGCTTGCAACCCTAGATAAAGGCCGAAAAAATAACGAACTACTCATCCAAGAGCAATACTCCCCTATGCCCGTCGGCTGTCAAGTAGCCATATTATACTGTGGCACACACGCTCTTATGTCAAGCATCAAAATAGATCAGGTTAAAGAATTTGAAAAAAGATTCCTAAATCAGATGCAAACATCGCATCCTGAAATAATAAATGACCTAGGAAATGGCATAATCACGGATAATGATACTGAGATCATAGAGAACACGGCTTCGCTCGTATGTAAAAGTCTTCAAAGCTGATGGCATCCTTAAGAGAAATAAAAGAAAGAATCAATTCCGTAAAGAGTACGCTGCAAATCACCTCGGCGATGAAGCTCTTGTCTAGTGCCAAACTGCATAAGGTTTCCACTATGATAGAGCCACTTAAAGCTTACGAGACAGAACTCGAAAAGATGCTTCGCATTGTGGGCTCGTCCAATATAGAAACGCCCATAAAATCCGCATCTGCAAAACCTTGCGTGGTAGCTTTCAGTTCAAACACTTCATTATGTGGTGGTTTTAATGCAAATATCATCAAGAAAACACATGAAGTGCTAAGCCTAAGCGGAAAGGATACGGCTTGTTATTTTATAGGAAAGAAGATAAGTGATGCTATGTCCAAGGAAGGTTTTCACTCCATAAAACAACTTGACTCCCTTATAGAACACCCAGACTGCAAAATCGCATATAATCTTGCAGATGAACTAATTAACGGCTTTACTGCCGGCACATTCTCAAGCGTCAAATTAGTTTATAATCACTTCCTTTCCACCTCAAAGCAAATCCCTACTGTAGAGGATTACCTTCCCATAGACATACTACATGAAAAGACCGACACGGAAGATAATGTTGAGGATCTCTTCATATTGGAGCCAGATATCAACTTTATAAGGACATCGTTGATTTCAGAATTAATGCACCTTCGACTCTATGAAGTGCTGCTTGATAGTTGCCTATCCGAACATTCTGCCAGGACAGTAGCTATGCAGACTGCTACAGATAATGGACAGAGTATGCTAGACGATCTAACACTAGAATACAACAAAGGTCGTCAAGCCAAGATTACATCAGAAATTCTAGATCTAGCCGGTGGGGCTCAACAATGAAACAATCAAACATCCTAATTTTCCTTCTGCTAGCATTCTGCACCCTTACAAAGGCTGCAGAATATAAGCCGGTGTTGATTATCCCCGTAGAGATCAACTCAGTAGAATTCTCCAGTAGCGCTGAGGATATGCGCTCACTGCTTTCAAAAGCGGAAGAATACTACAGCGTTTTGGAAGGGAAATACCCTAATAGATTCGTAATTGGACCGACCATTACACTCGACAATGGGAAATACTCCAGCACCACGGCCCATTATGCCTCGATGGAAGCCTATAAACTATGTTCCAGACTTTTAAACATGAATGACTATGCCAATGATCGCTTCGGTATAATTTTCTCTGGTTCAGACATTTGGCCCCATGAAAATAAACTAAAAAATGGGAAACACTACTTCGCCATAAGCGAGATATTTGAGGAAAAACGATTGGCGCTTGGACTATTTTGTCATGAATACGGACACATCTTAGGTTTAAAAGACCTATACGACACAGACAACGAGCAGAGTTCAGGATTAAGCAAAGGAGTATGGGGAAGCCTTTCCCTTATGGATAAAGGCGAGAGGAATAACAATGCATACACGCCCTCAGGGCTGTGTGCCATAGAACTTCAACAGTTAGGTATCGGTATCTGTGACACTTTGAAGCCGGGAAAATATGTTCTTGAACCACTTTCCAGCAAACCACATTACATTTATTTGCCTACAGATACATCAGAGGAGTATTTTCTAATGGAATGTCGGGATGAAAAAGGTTGGGATAAGTATATAGGGGGCAGTGGAATGGTCATCTATCACATAGATCGCTCTTCCAATAAAGCCGGCTACTCTACCTACTATGAGACCATACTTACCGCCGCCCAAAGATGGGATTATAATCAAGTGAACTGCAGACCTGACCATCCCTGTGCCACTATATTAGAGGCCACACCTGATGCTGATGAAATCTCGGAAGTGTTCTTCCCTTCTAAACAAGGACAGAATTTGTCTTCCGAATCGGTTCCAGCACTAAGATTTTGGAATGGAAGAGGACCTCAACTAGCACTTAAAGGAATAACACGCGAAGCAGATGGAAGCATCTGTTTTACAGCCATAGAGCCTATAAAACAACTCTCTATACAGCCCCTACAGGATGCTGCTCTTATCGAATGGCTAATAGATGAAAACTTGCGTGATGGTATCAAAGAGTGTAGTATCACTCTTTCCTCTAAAGACACTCAGCCTCTTGTCATTTCTGCAAAAATAAATTCAGAAGGTAGAGTATCCTGCTACATCACAAAACTGCAGAGCAATACTACATATACAGCCGAACTAATGATAAACACAGGGGAAGAAAATTATTCATACTCAAGTATATTCAAAACCATGATAGTAGATGAGAGAAACACCATTCCATTCATCTATCTTCAAGGTATAAAAAAGAATAATGGTCTATTTATAAAGGGTAGTCATATTCCTTTGTATGTTTTCAATGCCATAGGCGCAAAGGATATTAGATGGTCCTTTGATGGGAGCATCATAACTCCCGATGAAAGAGGTGGATTCATCATACATAACTCTGGTATGCTACGCGCAGAAATCACTTACGACGATGGGACCACAGACGTAATCAACAAAACAATTCAAACACGATGAAAAAAAGTATACTATTGCTACTTATCCTCTGTTCAAGCATACTAGTTTGTTGTACGGACTACACCTACACACCAGAATTTCTTACAGATTCCACCATCAGGCTGGAAGTAGGAAAGAAAAAGATTTTCACTTTTACAACTAGTGACTGCCAATACGCTTATAACACCGATCGATGTGAATTTCGCGCTCATACTGATAATATGTCAGACTATTTCATATTTAAGCTCAGCAGTATTCCTTCTTATGAAGGAGAAGTGGTACAAGGGATTAAAGTAGAATGGACGGAGCGAAACGGAATGAACAGCATAAAAAAGAATATCGCCCTTCAAACCGTTAAGCTTGAGGACGATACCATCTGGCTGTGGAATAGCCGAGAGGGCATCAAAGCCACTCTTCGTTTCCAATAATCATTCTTCTCCCATAAACATAGGATCCCATGCCGGAAGTTTTTTAGGCTTATCAGATAATATGTTTAATACATCCTGTGGGACAAACTTCTTTTCCACAACTAACCTGAACATATACTCATCGAACCACTGATCCGTCATTATAAGATGGCCTTTATACCCGTTAGTTCTACCCCAACTATTCTCAACCATCCACTTTTTTGAATTTCCATTTTCATCCAAATCCACGGCCATAAGAGTCATAGCGTGTGATGATCCACTGGTATGTGTCTGGATACGCTGTTTTTTATCCATGGTAAAATCTACACCTAGCAGCGACTCGTAATCGAAATTGGCCAAGTCTAGAACACCCTTCTCACGATCAAGGAATTTTGCCACATCGCAGCTAAAGTACATAGCCTTATTATCTTTTATAGACGCTATGGCCATCTCTTTTATACGCTCAATCGGAAGATTGACATATAGCCAATTATCTCCATCATAAAGGTGCCTATCGTACTCTATCTCATATAATTTATAGTATTCCCTGCTCGGGTCGTTCATAAGCATCACATAGTCATGGTTTAAGTCAAGTCCTACATACTCTTCGTAAAAAGATCTCGGAGTATAAGTCTTTCTTGATACCAGACTATCCTGCGCATCATAGCAAGCCCATTCGAACTCAAGAGGTGGCTGTCCGAAGCATTGGCATAGAATGGTATATATTTGAGATAGCATAGAAACCTTTAATTTTGAGGCTGCTGACTCATTTTTTGCTTTTCTCAGTTCTAGAGCATCCTGACGAAGCAGTTCGCGCATCTGCGACGCATAAGCGGAAGTGTTATTGGCAATCAAAGTCTCCGGCATAACACTAGAAGGCACTACACCATATTTCATTACAAGATTAGCCACACCGGTGAAGGTTCCACCATCCGAGAGAGGATTGCTTAATAACCAATCCACCTTACGATCTTCCAATGGAAGTTTCCGGGTATCTATTATGGCCTGAAGAAAAAGATTACACTTCTCTAACTGATCATAGAAAAATAGATAATTTTGAGAGAATTCGAATTCGGGCCAATTATGAGAACTGATTGCATCGGCTCTTAACACATTAAGCCCAGTAAAAAGCCAACAACGCCCTGAGCGCTTCTGGTCTGTTATCCCCTTTGTTGCAACCTTATCGGAAAAATGAGTATCTATCATAGCTGCATTTTCAGCATTGGTAGCCAGTACTGAGATAGATGTGGTATTTAAGGCATTTCTAATAGCCTTATCAGCTGCCGTAGGCTTGTAATCCTTCCGGAATTGCTCCAACATACCCTCGGAAATACCGCCCGTACTCTGCTGCTGGGCCCATCCTGTAGCACCTCCCATAAGCAGGAGGGCAGAAACAATCAAATTAATTCTATTCATATATTACGTACACTTAATTTTGAAACAATACATCCTATCAATGCCACGCCACACGAACTCAAAACCACATCAATCATTTTTACATTTATAGGATACGACGACACTACTCCATTGCCGGGCATATGCACGAAGCCAAAATGTTGCTGCATTAATGCTAGAGCTAATCCTATAAGACCACCGGAAAGCAAACCGATAAAAGTTGCCATCATACCTTCATAATAAAAGATATTCCTCAACATCTTTTTATTACACCCTAGCGCGGAAAGTATCGCAATATCCTGTTTTTTCTCTATAATTAACATAGATAGACTGGCATATATATTCATGGCCACCACTATGATAATAAAAAAAAGCACTAAATATATAGCGAATTTCTCGTGTCGCATAACGCGAAAAACGCCTGGATTTTGCTTTCTTCTATCTAGGATCTTATACTTGCTACCTATATTGGCCTCAAGTTGAGTAATCGTAGGTGGAGCTACATCCCATCCGTCACAATACACTTCCATGTATGAAGACACCCCTTTTGAAAGGCCTAAAAGTTCCCTTGCCTTTTGGATAGGCACCACAACCATACTTGGACTACCATCAAATATGCGGCGTGGTCGCTGTTCTATCTTCCTGATAGGGACTCGAGCTGAAATATTTTCCGAAAAAGATGGGTACAAAAGTTCTATCTTGGACAACAAATTCACTCTCACGCCCAATTCCCTGGCAGCCTCCGATGAAATGGAAAATTCGTTAACGGAGCCTACCCCACGCAGAAGAGTCAGACTCTCTGCAGTGTCATACCTCACGGCCACCATATCCTCAACGACTTGCTGAATATAACTAACACCCACTACACTGCTGAGCGCTCGCTCCAGCGTATCAGCAGCTGCGATATGCCTTCCTTCTGCAGGTACTATTTTATAATAAGGAGAGTTTTGTTCAATATTTTTAGTTATAAGATCAGTAAAACCATTGAAAACGGAAAGAACTACTACTAAAGCCATAGTGCCGATAGCTATGCCCACAACTCCTATCCACGAAATCCAAGTTATTACATCACCCGATTTTCGTGAAAATAGATACCTTGCCGCTATTTTCAGCTCCGCTCTCAAATATCTTTTTCGCTCTCAGATTATTTTTTCAAGAGTTCTTCTATATGTTCAGCATAATCCAAAGTCGTATCCAGATAAAAATCCAACTCTGGAACTATTCTTAACTGTTTTGCCACCATCCGCCCTAACTCTCCACGAAGTCGCTTGTTTTCCTCCTTTAGCTGCTCCATTACAGCCTGCTGCTTTTCAGATGGAAATATGCTTACATATACTTTCGCAACGGAAAGGTCTGCACTTACCCTTACTTCACTTACGGTTATCATGGCACCTCCAAAGGCAGCCATACCTCGGCTACGCAGTATCTCTGCGAGATCGCGTTGCAACTCGCGACCGACTTTCAATTGCCTAGTTGATTGATTTTCCATTATTTGACAGTTATTATAAAGTAATCCTTTTTGCCTTTCTGAGCAAGGATATACTTTCCATCTATAATATCCATTTCATTTAATTCCCTCGAGATATCAGTTACTTTTTCCTTATTAAGAGAAAATCCATTGCCCTGAATCATCTTGCGAGCTTCGCTCTTTGAGGAGAACACCTTAGTCTTTTCAGCGAGAAAATCCAAAATTCCTACAGGAAGATCAGCTCGCTCGATTTCAAATGATGGCACCCCCTCAAATACTGATAAGAAGGTCTTTTCATCCAGACTTTTTAGATCTTCTGCTGTAGCCTTTCCGAAAAGCATTTGAGAAGCCTTAAGCGCCATCTCATAATTTTCCTGTCCGTGCACCATAAGGGTAACTTCCTTGGCCAGGAGCTTTTGAAGGCTTCTGCGTCCTGGATCCGCACGATGTTCCTCGATTGCTGCCTCTATTACTTCACGCTCTAACATAGTGAATATCTTTATATAACGCTCTGCATCTTCATCACTAACATTAAGCCAAAACTGATAGAACTGATATGGCGAAGTGCGCTCTGCATCAAGCCAGATATTACCTTTCTCCGTCTTACCGAACTTTCCGCCATCTGCCTTGGTAATAAGCGGACAAGTAAGAGCATAGGCTTCTTTCCCGAGAGTCTTTCTAATGAGTTCAGTTCCTGTAGTAATATTTCCCCATTGGTCAGCCCCACCTAATTGAAGATGTACATTATCGTGCTCATACAGATACAAAAAATCATAACCTTGAAGAAGTTGATAAGTAAACTCCGTAAAAGACATCCCCTCGGAAGAATCCCTACTTAGGCGTTTTTTCACAGAATCCTTACTCATCATATAGTTAACAGTTATAAGCTTGCCAATATCCCTTGTGAAATCGATAAAAGTGTAATCCTTCATCCAGTCGTAGTTATTGACCAGTTCAGCCTTATTAGGTGCATCCGATTCGAAATCGAGGAATTTTGCCAGTTGAGCCTTAATACACTTTACATTATGGGCCAATGTCTTCTCGTCGAGAAGGTTCCTTTCCTGACTCTTCATTGAAGGATCTCCTATCATACCCGTTGCCCCACCGACCAAAGCATACGGCTTATTCCCACATGCCTGAAAATGCTTTAATATCATTATACTGACCAGATGCCCTATATGAAGACTATCCCCTGTAGGATCAATCCCCACATAAGCAGACATAGGGCCTTTTGCCAATTCTTCTTCTACTCCTGGGGTAATGTTTTGAAGCATTTCCCTCCATTTTAACTCTTCTACAAAATTTTTCATACAACTTTATTAGCCTAATTAGACCATACTATCAATCATAAAACTAATTAACTTGGATATCTTTAATCGCACCCGCAAACTCTAGCGATGCATTATTCAACCCTCCAAACCTTACAAATTTAACAATAAAATGTTAACTTTGCGCACGGAAAAAACATATAAACATATACTGTTATGAGAAAAAAAATTGTAGCTGGTAACTGGAAGATGAATACTACAGTTCCAGAAGGAATTGAACTTGCAAAAGCCGTTGTCAATGGAGCCAGTGAGGTTCCGACAGATGTAAAACTAATCATCGCTACGCCTTTCACTCACCTCTACCCTATTGCTGAGATTGTAAAAGGCTCAAGCGTAAGCCTTTCAGCAGAGAATTGTGCTGACAAGGAGAAAGGGGCATATACAGGTGAAGTTTCAGCAGCAATGCTAGAGTCTGTTCATTGCGAATATACCATTCTCGGTCACTCTGAGCGCCGTCAGTATTATGGCGAGACTGATGAGAAATTAGTAGAAAAGACAAAGTTGGCACTTGCACACGGACTCGGAGTTATCTTATGCGTAGGCGAAACTCTTGAAGAAAGAGAGGCAGGAAAGCACTTCGATGTGGTTAAAGCACAGATTTTAAATGTTCTTTCACATTTCAGCGCAGAAGACATGAAAAATATCATCGTTGCATACGAACCTGTCTGGGCTATCGGAACTGGTAAAACCGCTACTGCAGAGCAAGCTGAAGAGATTCACGCGTTCATCCGCAACGTGCTTTCAGAACAGTTCGGTAAAGAAGTCGCAGAAGAAATATCCATCCTTTATGGAGGATCTTGCAAGCCATCTAACGCTAAAGAACTCTTCGCTAAAAAAGACATAGATGGTGGACTTATAGGAGGCGCCGCTCTAAAAGCCGATGATTTCCTTTCAATAGCAAAATCATTCTAAACAAAAAACCTTTATAATAGAATACCTTGGGCTGAAACAGTCCAAGGTATTTTTTTATACGAGAAAATTTGGTTTTTAAAAAGACAAAGAAAGCGACAAGCCCGCTGTAGTGGGGGGGGAAAAATTACTGATTTGGATTAGTCGAAAATTATTCATACCTTTCGCTTGTAACCACAAAATAAATGCATTATGATTTTAAATTTCTGTTTAGATTCAAGAACCGGCAAAAAAGTATTATTCTTTTTTTATTATTGGTTTTGGTATTATCCTGTAACAAGGATAATCAGAGTACCACAAGCGTAAACCGCATCGACTATAACGAGGAATACGTTCCTAAAGGGGAGGTAAAAGAAGTACCAATTGGTAATGGCAAATTTGTATACATGGACTTGATGGACAGCACATATTTCCTTGGAGATATGTTATTTTCAAAAGAACAAGTAGAATCCTTTTATACAGGAACAAAAGCAGCATTTCGAACTGAAACTTCTGCAAGATGGTCTGGGGTTATAAAGTATTATATATCACCTGAATTTACCACAACTGCCAAGAACGCCATACATTCGGGAATATCTATGATTGAAAGGGCTGTCACGTCAATAACTTTCCAAGAATCTAGTTCACGGCTTTCGTCTGATGGCATTAACTTCATCGCCACCCCATCAACCAATAACTCTCCAGTGGGCAAACAATCAATAAACAATATTAATCTTCAATATAATCTTTATGTAGCAGGAACTGCAGCGCATGAGCTTCTTCACTCACTTGGTTATTTCCATGAACAATCAAGGACAGATCGAGACTCATACATTATTATTCATAATAACAACATAGAAAGAGGGAAAGAACACAACTTTCAGACTTTCTCTCAGCAGAGTTATAATGGAAAGAATTTTGGTACTTACGATTACCAATCCATTATGCATTATGGTTCTTGGGCTTTTGCTAAAGACACTAATATTCCAACAATAACTAAATTAGATGGTTCATGTTTCGAGAGTCAACGCACACACTTAACAGATAAAGATTTAGCTGCTATTGACAGGTTATATGGTCCAATTCCTTATATACGCTCAACAGTTGATCATATCAAGGATTATAGTAGTGGCGATGATATTAGACAGGATATTTGTTATACACATCGTATCTATTTCCGAGATTTAAACAAAAATAATGTTGCCATCAATTATGATAAATCTCTTAAGATTACCATAACTACCTATCACTTCGAAGGAACTGAACCGGGAAATAATTATACTTCTCAAAATACACTTTATGTAAATGTGTCGGCTGGATCTACTTTCTATGATATACCAAGGTATACGACAAATCACTATCATGAATCATACGGCATAAGTTACTTAATACACGAAGAAAGTTGCTCGGTTGAAATTAATCCTTAATTCTTAATTATTATGAAACGCAATCTAATGATTTATATTTCCATTTTATTCGTATTCTCTTCTTGTGCAAAACAAGAGGAAGATTTTAAAGTATACCCAGCAAAAGAGTATATAGTTGCCTCTGAAAGAGGATGCTATTGTGATGGTAATGGTTTATGGGCACCCTACTTTTTTGTCAAAGAAAAAGGGAGTAACACTTGGAACAAATTTGACTGGATTGTGGGGTTTGATAATTATGAACCTGGATATGAATATCAGATAAAAGCAGAAAAGATTAAAGATAAGAGTCTATTAAAAATTGCCGACATTCCATGTTATATCTACCTGCGCTTGATAAAAGTGATGTCCTCTGAGAAGAAAGACTCCGAAGGCCTTCCTGATAATTATATCCGTTATAGCGAGGAATTACCTCCACCAAGTGAGTATTTCCATCGCAATCAGTGATTACCTATAGTATCCCAAAAATCCATTCCGGCACTCGAAAACCTTTATGATAAAATACCTTGGGCTGAAACAGTCCAAGGTATTTTTTTATACGAGAAAATTTGGTTTTTAAAAAGACAAAGAAAGAGACAGGCCAGCTGTAGGAGCAATCCCAGTCGGAGTAACAATAGGAGAAAAAGTAGGGGCGATATTAAATCTCACGCCATATTCACTATATAAATCAGTGAAGTACATATTTTTTACCATCGCCACCCTTATACTATCTACAACATTCCATATCCAATAACCTATTATTGCAAACTCGAAATACATACAATACTCCCAATCATAAGAATTAAGAATAAGATCAGCACCAACCAAGGCGCAAGCTGACCCGAATTTTATAAATCCTCTAAGTCCCTCATCTACAAGATTATCTCCAAGTCCAGGGATAAAAAGAGAAGTTAGTCCTACAGAAAAAAGATTTTCTCCATATAAATCGGAATACTTATAATAATCCTTCGGTTTATATATCTTTTTAAGGTACTCATATCTCATTCCAGGACGAATGCCCTCTTTTTCTTCAATATTATTCTGCGCTGAAGCTAAAAACGAAAAGCCAAAGAGAAATAATGCTAAAATCAACTTTTTCATAACTAAAAATTTAAAGAAAGTGTTAAACCTGCGACAGGAACTATCGAATTATTCAACTTCGCATAAGAAAAGGATGGTAAAACCGTCAAATTAGCCCCGTACATCTTCATGTAATCATGAATATACATATTCTTAACCTTACTGATATTCACAGCATCAACTATACTCCATATCCAAAGAGCGACTCCACCTGCCATAGCACAAAGAGCATAGTTTGGAGCGCCATTAATGTATGTATCATAAGCAGCACCGACTAAAAGACTTGTTCCCACAAAACATGGTAATCCCCTCGCCCATTCATCGGCAAGACAAGCACCAAGTCCTGGAACCAAGAATGAAGCAATACCCATAATTCCAGGCTGATATGCAGCATTTTCATAGTGAACATAATCTTTAGTGCGGTAAATTCGCCTCAATTCCTTATATTTCATATTAGGTCTCAAATTCTTTTTATACTGAATCTTCGTGAAGTCTTCTGAAGAGATAAAATAAACTGGACCATTATGTTCGGACATAATCCTATATTTCACCCCATCAGGAGTAGCAGTCAACACCTTCACATCCAATGTGGTGCCATCCTTTTTAGTTATAATGTCTTGAGCAGACAATGCCACCCCCAAGAAACCGAACAATAATAAAACAATAATCTTTCTCATATTTGTGTGATTTAATACAACAACAAAGCTATGGAAAAATTATCAAAAAAAAATAATAATAAATTCATTCCGAACATATTATACCCGAAGTTATTTTCATTGCTCAAAACAAAAGATTTAAATGAAGTAGAAATCGACTATATCTGTTTATATGTTCTCGGTCTAAATGGAAAAGAAATTAGTGAACTATTGGGATCTTCGAGTCATTATAATTTAAGCAGCGCTATAAGAAAAAAACTAGGCCTAACATCAACAGATACTAACCTGTCGATTTATATAAAAACCATAATGCAGGAAGAGGAAATACCTAGTTCGTAATTTCCTTACTCACATCTGGAGCCGGAAGTTCCAAGCCCTCGGCTACATCCTTACGCACAAGATAATATGTAGCATTAGGAATACCACCTCTATCTCCATTTAATGAATAAATAGGATTATCGGATATATACTTGCCCTCTTCGTTCATACCACATACCCACAAACTTTGTATATACACATTCATAATATCATACTTGAATGTGTTCGCCAGGATCTTTATCACGGTCTTATTGGCATTGGCCACATATCCTCTAAAACCCTGTTTCCAGCCATTGGATTGAGGATCGTATTCAGATGCCAATTTATCGTAATCGTAATCATAAGGAGCATAATCCATCACATCCTCCACGCCGGAGTCATCTATCTTAGTAAAGGATGCCCAGCTCGTATAAGCCCACTTAACACCCTTTTCGGTCTTTATCTCCTGCGGAAGAGAAATCTTGAAATGCTCATTTTTATCTGAAGTAGCATCTGCATAATCCAAAACTATAGGATAAGACGAATATTGATTGTCAGTTCCGCCCCACCCTGTCATATTAAAACTTCTACCTTCTTCTCTTGGCGTGATGTTAACAGAAAACACCTTTGCATCTTCCAGTTCCCATGCACTATTTCTATATTGAGAAACATCATAAGGTTTCACAACCCACTCCCCAAGATAGTCCGAATAACTGCACTTGTGGCTAATCTTACTCTCAGCATTCTCTGCATGGAAAGGATAGCTGATACTTACTTCGGATACTACATTAATCTGCGTCTCACCCACACGCTCAAGAATGCCGGCTGTGAACATATAAACATCGCTTCCCTTAAAAGCGAATACACTTTCCGCATCCCCTTTTACTATATATCCGCCATCAAGCAATGATGTCCAAGTCTGACCAGCCTCAAGAGCATCTGCAATCTCATCCTCCATCCATAGTTTCGCATCTACTTTCTGATCATAGGTAACAGAAGCTATCCAATAGTAAACATCTTTAACGGATGGTACGACCTTAGCCATATAATCGATATGACCAGTCGTATTATTGTACACTTCGTATGGGGCAATTTCAAAAGAAACGTCAAATTTCCCAGTAGATTTTTCTTCAGAAAACCAATTCGAAGATGCCTTACCTCCCCTAGTCGCAGCTATCCTGATAGTATACTCTGTCTCTGGACGAAGAGCCTCTACACTGATTGATGTACTGGTTGTATTCGTCTTAAGAATATCCACATTACGGCCTCCGGCAATATATGTCACTTCACATCTATATCCTTCGGCACCCGGCACCTCATCCCAAAACATTGAAAACGAAGCCGTGCCATCCACTATAATCACTTGAGGAGCAGCGAGTTCTCCTGTAATAGGGGCATCATTTCCATTTTCCTTATTACACGAAACTAATGCCAACAGCAAAGCCCATGGCATCATAATATATTTAATTTTCATTTTTCTTATTTTTAAAATAGCAACTTTCTTATATAGAGCAAACTAGGAACTAAAACGAAGCCATGGCCCTCACTTTATAGACTTTTCCCTTATCCATGTCAGATGGAACATCCAAAACTTTCCCCGATGCCATATCAAACGCGTATGCTATACTAGGGCCCACTTCGCACGAGGTCCAATATATAGCATCACTGATCGCAACGCCCCCATTGTCTGTCAAACATTTATTAAACCACTCTTTCCTAGACGCGCCAACACTTGTCTCCTTATTATAAGAATCCAATTCCTCACCCGTTGACTCATTTGGAGCTTCTCCTGTATATGCCGCATAAAGCGAGGCGATTTCACTCGCTGAAGGCAGAAACCAATCCTTCAAGGAACCCACATTGGCCGATGTGGCCTTTTCAAATGCCGGATAATATTCTTTCCATCCATCGATTGACTGCACAAGTGATGTATTATATTTTCCATCACTTGGCTGCCCATCCATCACATTGTCATGTCTATATGACCAAGCAGCGTCATACTCTTTCAATGAAACCAGCATTCCGTGCTCACCCTTGTCATCAGTGCTCACTACTATGCCCTTGACAAAACCCTTGGCATAGTAGTCTCCAACCGAATAGGTTTTTTCTTCTGGCTGGGGCTTTTCGCCCGGCTTAGATGGTTCGTCTAATGCATTACATTTTCCACAGCCGCTATAAAGAACAACTGTGGAAAATATCAAAAAGAATATCTTAATCAATGCTCTCATTATCTGGATATAGCAATAGTTTCCGTCTTATCAATGGCAACACCCACTCCCATACCGGTATTTGATGAGCCCTCGGCCCTTGACTCATGGGTCACTTTCAATATATCCGTAGACACGATATCAGTATCAACGCCTATAAAATACACATAGAATTTAGTTCCCCTTTCCACTGTAAGATTTGCTGTAGCAGAGCCATACATACCAGAAGGCTCCTTTTTAAGAAGTTCCTCTATTTCTGTTGCACTCTTGCCTGCCCACTCATCTGTGGCGATGAAGCTCTTACAATAAACTCCCCTGACACTGGCATAAGGAGAGCCCATTGCGCTCACGGTATAATTAGTCTTGTTCGGATATATCTCATCATACATCCAAGCCGTCATACTTGCAGAAAGAGTAATTTTACTCTTTGCATCCGCGATGGTGGTGAATTCCTTTTTAAAAGGCTTCGTGGTATATGTGCCATCAGCCTTTATGCCTATTACATACGCATAATATGTCGTACCAGCAGTAAGTCCACCTATATCTATATAGTTACCCACCCCAGTCTTTGACTCATTAGGCAGAAGTCGAGAAAGAAATTCCTTTCTATCCATTTGGGAGTAAGTTTCATTCCATTCGTCCAATTTTTTATCAATCAACTCGTCCATATGTTTTTCAAGAGCTTCACTTTCACCCATCGAAGTCATATACTTCTCAAGGTCTGCCTTTGAAATAAAGTTCGTAAGGAATGTCTGGCCTTCTCCAGCAGCGTTTACTGACACAGATATTTGAGCTGTAGTCTTCGCCACATTAAAAACATCTATACTATACTCAGCGCCAGTATTTGTTGCTACATTTGTCTTAAACTCGTGTATCTTTGTATTGAACTTTTCCCCTGTCTTCGGTTTCCCATCAAGAGTACAAGCAATCATAAATAGGTAATAATCCTCATTTGGAATGAGGTTCGTAAACTCTGCTCTGGTCCTTCCTGTGCATAAATCATCCGTGAATACACCTTTTCTTGCCGCAAGAAGATCATCTACCATCTGCTCCGTAGTCGCCCCCTCAAAGTAATATTTTCTTTCCAACACTAATGCATAAACTTCATCATACGCAGGTGTTACTTCCACATTGTATTGGATATCTGTTATCTGTTCATCGGAAATTTGCCACTCATTTTTCGGAGTTTCCGCTGTTTTTACCATTACAACGGTAGCATTGGTAGTAAAAGTGCCATCATTTGCTATGCCAATTGCAAAAACCGGATATTCCGTCTCCGGTAGAAGCGAATTCGCAGCTTCCGAAAGTGCAGTATCATATTCCGATTCCCCCTCTACAGTAATATAACTTATGAATTCTGCCATGGACATAGCAGCATAAGTATCATTTTCACTTTTTAAAGACGATAAATACTCTGTCATGTATGCCGGAATTTTCGCAGGATCGCTGTCACAATACTCCTCATATACAGAAGGCACCAAAACATCATAGTAATAAAATATAGAAGGATCACTGCACCTAATCTTAACTTTGAAATATGTCGTCCCGACTTCCACCGGATCGATATTGAAAGTGGCATCAACATTAAGCGATGCTGCCGGCGTGGTAAATGGAACTATTTTCAGTTCCGTGGTTGCAACCCCATTATAATCAACCCCATAAACAAAAAAGATATACTCTGTCTGAGGTACGAGCGAACGGAACTGATAATTCTGCATACCTGAAAGCAATGCATTCTTCAAAAAGTCCTCTAAAGACAAGCTACTCTGCTCGGCCAATTGCGTGAACCACGACTTATATGCCTCAATCAAAGCATTTGCGTCTTCCTTATATGTCGATTCCCACTCCTTTTTTGTTATGACACTAAAATAATATGTGTTTTCATTATCCTTCGGAGTCACCTTTACATCAAGAGACCCTTGGGTCAAAACCTTCTGTTCAACGGAAAAATCCGGAGTCTCCACCTCTGGGCTGGGAGTTTCATTTTTCTTCTCGCACGCTGCAAGCACAAAAGCAGATGCAAGTAAAATACTTAAAACATGTTTCATAGCAAGATTACTTTAAAAAAATACACTACTAACTAAATTCATCTAGAAACGTTCAAAAAGTCTACCTATATTATCTTTTCGGTCTATTATTTTCACGTCTCTAAAACTACAAACGATATCAGCGAATATAAAAAATATCCATCAATTTTCCGACTACGCATATTAAATTTTTATTAAATTTCTTCACTCTTTCCCCGTTTTTACATAATGGAATACCCATGGAATAGGCAAATAGTCTTCATTCTACGCATAAGAACATACACAAAAACAAAATTGTTATATTTGTGGTATAATGGAAACCTCGTTCACATATTATAGAAGAGCTAGCGGTAAAGCTTTCATCGGCAGAAAAGCAGAAAAAGAAGCTATAAAAACCGCTATAAGACAGGGCATAGATATAGTTATATACGAACGCTCGAAAATAGGAAAATCTTCTTTGGTAAAACAAAGCCTTAGCGAATTGTTCATCGAAGGGTCTAAATTCACGGCCATCGAGATTAATCTCTTATCCGTAAGAAGTATTGATACGTTTCTAAATACACTAACAGAGTCTGTAATATCGGCCGTCACGCTAACGCCTCAGGAAAGAAAGGACATCATCGAAGCCTATATTCCAGATAAAAGCCCCGAATCAATACTTGCTTTACCCGAGAAAATAGCATCTAAGACAGGCATTCATATTATATTGCTATTTTTCGAATTTCAAAACATAATCAAAGTCCCCGGATGGGAGTCTCTTCTAAGAAAAATAGAAAACAATAACTCCACGCTATGCTGTAGTCGAATATGGATGGGCAGTGGAGTAAATGGAATGAAATTTATCTTTGAAAAGCACAAATTTCTCTATCGCAAAGTCCAACATATCAAATTAAACACTATAAGTTACAAAGAAGCACTAAGTTTCATTACAAAGGGCTTCCTGAGTAATGGGAAAGTGATAGAAGAAACTGCTGTGGAACTCGTATACAAACTGTTCCAAGGAGATATCTATTACTTAACCCACTTTGCTGCAATATGTGACAGCCTTAGTCGAGGATTCATTACGGATGCTGTGGTAGATGAAAGCATAAGGGCAATAATAAGCATACACGAGCCAGAATTTACAGCTTTAGTTTATGACCTTACCGATTTTCAAATCAATTTTATAGAAGCTATCCTCCAAGGGGAAACGAAGTTCAGTTCAGCTGCAGTCATCGAAAAATATAATCTTAGTTCCTCAGCCAATGTAAAGCGCCTTAAGGAGGCTTTGTGCAAAAAAGAAATCATCACCTTCGATGACAATGACAAGGCAGTGATATTAGACCCATTGTTCGAGTTTTGGCTTAGAAATCATTATTTTAACTTTACTGCTAAATAATCCGGCCCATCAGGCAACTTGTCACGGCATTTTTTCATCATCCACACATACACTTACACTTGGAAAAAGAATAATTTTTCATATATTTGCAGTCCAATTTTTCAATGACTCTCATAGGGCATTGGATATTAGAGAAAAAGGGGGTGATTTAAAGAATGATTATCGTACCAGTAAAAGATGGTGAAAATATCGAAAAAGCTCTGAAAAAATTCAAGAGAAAATTCGAAAAGACCGGAGCTATTCGCGAACTTCGTGCTCGCAAGAACTTCGAAAAACCTTGCGTTAAAAGACGTATGGCTAAGATGAAAGCCATCTATGTACAGCATCTTCGTCTTGAAGAAGAGCAGTAAAATCATCTCACCCTTTACATTTTGGGATCTAAAGAGAAACGGGCTAACCATTAAAAGTTAGCCCGTTTCTCTTTAGATAATTCCTTATTCAAGAAGCTCTCCTTCAGAATCATAGAATTCATATTGCAAGACTGAAAGACCAGTATCTTCTATTAACTTGATCTTACACTTATATTTCTTCTTCCATTTCGAAAGATAGGAGTTATTCCATAAGCCACGAGAAAGATAAGCGCCCAATATAGGACTCACTTTCAAAGTGAATTCACGGCATCCTTTCTCAGTAACATAATATGCGAGTTTACGCTCTATCTGTTCGTCAATTACCACCGAAGAAGCAACTTTCCCCGTGCCATGGCACAACGGGCACTGCTCCTGCGTATTAATTTCTGTAACAGGACGTATTCTCTGACGTGTTATCTGCATCAAGCCGAATTTAGTCAGCGGCAAAACATTATGCTTAGCCCTGTCAGAAGCCATCAAGTTCATCATGTATTTATGAAGTTCATTACGATGCTCTTGTGAATCCATATCTATGAAATCAACTATTATAATTCCGCCCATATCACGAAGACGAAGTTGACGGGCAATTTCCTCAGCGGCTATTTTATTGACTTCAAAAACATTCTGTTCATAATCTGAAGTTTTAGCCCGGGTACCACTATTTACATCGATAACATTCATAGCCTCGGTACTTTCTATAACCAGGTACGCGCCCTGCCTCATAGGTACCACTTTCCCAAATGAACTTTTTATCTGGCGAGTAACTTCGAAATGATCGAAAATAGGCTCTTTCCCTTCGTAAAGTTTTACTATTTTTTCCTGTTCCGGGGAAATGAGGGAGATATATTTTTTTGTCTCTTCATAAACCTTCTCATCATCCACATATATATTTGTAAATGTATCATTGAGAAGATCTCTAAGCATAGTAGTGGTCTTTGAATACTCGGTAAACAGTAGCTCGACAGATTTACATCGAGCAATTTGCTTCCATGAATCCTCCCACTTTTCTATAAGAGACTTTGCTTCTGCCACTAGTACTGCCGCATTCTTACCCTCAGATGCAGTACGAATTATCGCGCCATAATTGTGGGGCAAAATATTTCTAACTAGTGTTTCGAGTCTTTTTCGTTCTTCTTTCGAAGATATTTTGGAAGAAACACTCACTTTCTGTGCGAAAGGGAGCAATACAATATTACGTCCTGCCAATGAAATCTCAGCAGTCAAGCGAGACCCTTTTGTGGAAATCGGTTCCTTTACGATCTGACATATCAGCATCTGACCAACCTGCAGTTCGTTTTCTATATGACCTTCTTTTTCAAGCGCCGGGCCAATGGGAATAGACGAATACAACTGCTTGAGATCACAATTTTGATTACTCTTCTTTACGAAAGTATCAAAGGAATGAAAATATAATCCCAAGTCCAGATAGTGGATAAATGCTTCCTTTGCGTCACCGATATCTACGAAAGCAGCATTCAATGCCGGCATTACCTTCTTTACCTTTCCCAAGAAGACATCCCCGACAGAATAACTGTGCCCCTGACTTGACTCTCTGTTATACTCTATCAACTTATGGTTTTCCATAAGTGCGAGTTTAACTTCAGTAGGTCCTACGGACACCACCAAATCCTTCTCCTGCTTTTCAATTTCTGTGGACATAAACAAAAACAAAAAGGCCCATCGGACTACCGAGGACCTCTATGCGACTTACTTTTTCTTGTGTCTGTTCTTACGCAAACGCTTTTTACGTTTGTGTGTCGCCATCTTATGGCGTTTGTGCTTTTTACCGTTCGGCATAATTATAAATTAATTAAAAATTACTTTCCCTGAACAAGTTTCTCGAACTCATCGCAAGGTTTGAAAGCCGGAATATCGTGTGCCGGAACTATGACGGTAGTCTTAGCTGTGATATTACGAGCAGCTTTCTGTGCACGATGCTTAATAATGAAACTTCCGAATCCACGAAGATAAACGGCCTCGCCCTTTGAAAGTGAATCTTTGACAGTGTCCATAAATGCCTCTACCACTGCCAGAGTAGTTGCCTTCTCAATGCCTGTTGCCTTTGAGATGCTGTTAACAATTTCTGCTTTAGTCATAAGTTTGTTTAATTTTTTAATGGCGCAAAAATAAAACTTTTTTAAATAAGAAGCAATACTATAAAAGCAAAAACATTTAATTTTGAGTGAAATAGTATAATATTATTTAACAGCATCATTAAAATTACATAAAAAGGGCGTCCAATCTCACTATATTTATGAATACCGAATGAGCAAACACTACTATTTATTAAGACCACATTATTTTTGACTACCAATCCGCAAAAAACCACCCCCATACATTGCAAAGATTTTCGAGGATAGATTTCTTTTCGAAAAAGAAGTGTGCCGGTGGCACGAAGGTTGACCTATACTTTCCGGTCAGTTTGTACTGACATTTTGGCGAAAATAGTTATATTTGAAGTTTGATTATGATAAAAGATAAAGATTATTTTTCAAGGGAAAACCCTGCAGAAATAAGCGTTATTCCTGTAGTTCAGGGAGATATTCCTTTAAATATGGATGAGAAAGACTTCCCGGAAGTGGTTCCCATTTTGGCTTTGAGAGGTGCCGTTTTGTTCCCCCATGCTATTTTCCCCATAACAGTGGGAAGGGCAAAATCCATTAAGTTAATTAAAGAAGCAGAAAAACACGGCAGCCTTATCGGTGCAGTGCCGCAACTGGATGCTAATGTGGAAGATCCGGGTGAGGAAGATTTATATAAATTCGGGACCTTGGCGAAAATTCTGAAAACTATTCAGATGCCGGATGGTAACTATACAGCCATCCTCCAAGGCGTCAAACGTCTATATATAGATAGTGTAGTGGATTTTGAACCTTACATAAAAGCAAGAATCCATTACCTTGACGACATTTTGACAAATGAAAATGCTTCTGATGTTAGAGGCATGATTTCGACTCTTAAGGATGCTGCTAGTCAAATAATAAGCGCCACCTCTATGGGAAGCAAGGAAGTGATAGGGGCGCTACGCAGTATAGACGATCTGCCTTTCCTGGTTAACTTTATAGCAACTTCCGTTGATACAGATAATTTCGAAGGAAGAATCGACCTGCTCCAATACGATGACATTAGAGCACGTGGTATGAAATTGCTTGCACTCCTGGATAGTCAACTCCAACTACTGAACATAAAGCAGGAGATAAACTTAAAGGTTAAGCAAGATATGGATCAGCAGCAGAGGGAGTATTATCTTAACAGTCAGTTGCGTACCATTCAAGAAGAACTTGGAATGGGTGGAGCCGACGATACTGCCGATCTAAGGGAGCGTGCTCTAAAAAAGAATTGGCCTAAAGAAATAGCTAAGACTTTCGACAAAGAACTCGCAAAGTTAGAGAAATATAATCCTAACTCGCCGGATTACTCTGTCCAGTATAATTATCTCGAATTTATGCTCGATCTACCATGGAACGATATGAGCAAGGATAATCTGGATTTGAAACATGCTCAGAAAGTATTGGACAGCGACCACTATGGACTGGAAACGGTGAAGGAAAGGATAATAGAGTATCTAGCTGTTTTAAAGCTAAAGGGGAACATGAAATCTCCTATCCTTTGTCTTTATGGCCCTCCGGGAGTGGGTAAAACCAGCCTTGGCAAATCGGTAGCTAAAGCGCTTGGTAGAAAATATGTTAGAATAGCACTAGGAGGCATGCACGATGAAGCCGAGATTAGGGGACACAGAAAGACATACGTTGGGGCCCTTCCTGGTCGTATACTTAATGGCATCAAAAAAGCCGGAACATCTAACCCTGTTATAGTGCTCGATGAGATAGACAAGATATCTTCCGATTTCAAGGGTGACCCATCTTCAGCTTTGCTTGAGGTTTTGGATCCGGAACAGAATGTGACGTTCCACGACAACTACCTCGACTTGGACTACGACCTGTCTCACGTTCTTTTCATAACCACGGCTAACAGCATTTCACCCATACAGCCAGCGCTTCTGGATCGTATGGAAATTATCAATGTCACCGGATACCTGGCAGAGGAGAAGATGGAGATTGCCAAGAAGTACCTCATCCCTAAGCAATTGGAAGAGCACGGATTGGCAAAGAACTCTTTAAAAATCAGCACTAAGGCACTTAAAGAGATAATTGACAATTATACACACGAAAGCGGTGTTCGCTCTTTGGAAAAACAAATTGCGAAGATTGCCCGTGTTACGGCGAAGAAAATAGCCCTGGGGCAAGATTATCCAAAAACAATTGAGCCACAGCATCTTAAGGAGTATCTAGGCTTGCCTAGCGCAATGCACGACAAGCAGGAAGGCAACGAAGGTGTGGGCGTAGTAACGGGATTGGCATGGACACAGATGGGAGGAGAGATTTTATTTGTAGAAAGTTCCATTTCGGAAGGGAAAGGCGCTCTTTCTATGACCGGAAATTTGGGAGACGTTATGAAAGAGTCTGCTACCATAGCTTACCAATACATAAAGGCCCATCCGGAAATAGCCGGACTTAGCGCCGAGGAGTTTTCTAAAAAAGATATCCACGTGCACGTCCCTGAGGGCGCTACGCCTAAAGATGGACCATCCGCAGGTATTACGCTCGTTAGTTCTATGGTTAGTGCGCTTCGTGGTGAACCTGTTAAAAAACATATTGCCATGACAGGAGAAATGACACTTAGAGGCAAGGTACTTCCCGTAGGAGGAATAAAAGAGAAAATTCTTGCTGCTAAGCGCGCCGGAGTTACCACTATCGTTATCAGCGAAGATAATCGTAAGGATGTGGAAGACATAAAGGAAGTCTACATTAAGGGATTAACCTTCCATTATGTTAAAAATATAAACGATGTCATAAATTTTATATTTTGATTCTTCCCTCTAATATAGAATGGAGAAAAGCTCTTCAAGGTGAGTTCGAAAAGCCTTACTTTGTGGAGCTTTGCTCTTTTATAGACAAAGAACGAGAGGCTGGAGTAACTATCTATCCTAAAGATTCAGAAGTCTTTAAAGCTCTTGATTTATGTCCCCCTCAAAACGTAAAGGTCGTTATCTTGGGACAAGACCCTTATCACGGCGAAGGCCAAGCAGCTGGACTATCTTTCAGTGTTCCAAACGATGTCAAGGCGCCACCATCCCTAAAAAACATACTTAAAGAATTAACTTCCGATTTAGGAATTCTTACCAGCGGGGCTACCGACCTCTCTACGTGGGAGAAACAAGGCGTTCTACTGCTGAACTCTATATTAACTGTACGCGCCCACGAGCCAGGAAGCCATAAAAATATAGGTTGGGGCCAATTTACAGATTACGTAATATCCTATCTCAGTGCTAATTATAGCGGAATAGTCTTCCTTTTGTGGGGAAATTATGCACAAGGCAAAGCCCCACTCATCGACACCTCAAAGCATCTTATATTGAAAGCTGCGCATCCTTCCCCACTTGCACGAGGCGCTTTCTTCGGAAGTCGTCCTTTTTCACAGGCCAATGCTTTCCTGGAGTCTATAGGCAAAAATCCTATTGACTGGAGCCTGTAAGTTTGCTAAAAAAGGGTCGGTGGATTTTGACCTAAGTCGGTCAACAATTTCTCCATTACAATACTGCGCATCATGGAAGACTTGGAACTTATCTTATGACTACGACAATACTCCTCTATTAGAGAAAGTTCCCTATCATTAAAAAGTACTACTTTTCGATGACGGCGCTTCAATGCGCGTCGCTCTTTTTCTATTAAACTGATGTCTATCGACGACTCAGCTTTTCTCTTTTTCTTCTTCCGACTGGCCATAATAATATGATTCGTATATAGTTAGTATCTGTTCAAGGGCCGTTTTGTCTAAGCGTCTACCCCTTATTATGTGAGCGTCATCTATAAAGAACAGTTTAGGAGTACTGGTAACTCCATACTTCATCTGATAATCCGAATCCATCTGCGGATCCCATAAATGCAGGACTTTCACCGTTTCCGAACCGCCATAAAAAGAATGCGCAAACTCGTGCCACTGAACTTCATCTGTACCACAATATACTGCATAAAAGACAAGTGGAATATGAACACCAGCCAAAACCGAAGGTAACCACGCTGAAGTTAACTTGCATTTAGCACAAGAGGTGTCGTAAAAGTACAATACACTAATACTTTCTCCTGGGACTATATACTCCTTTCCATTAGAGTCATATAAAGTTATCTCTGGAGCCTGCATATCGATCATACTCTGATGGTTAAACTGATAGAAAGCATTGGCCTCAAAATCCTTCCAACTATCGGCGATTTTAATCTTCCCAGTCATAAACCACTTTTCATAAATATATATAGCAACCGATTCTTCTCCCATCAATGGAGGATCCATATAATGCTCAAGTATTTTTGTAGCCACAAACTGCCTCACAAGAGAATCCTTACACGACTCTATAAGATAATCGCATTCGCTTTCTTTAACTGCGTTATCTTCAAATAGCATAGCATCATAGTACTGCTCAAGCATATCGGATAATTTCGACATAGAGCTTGAATCCACTTGGGCGAATAGGCTTAAAGGCAATAACAAGGCACTATAAACTATGAAAGTAATTTTTCTCATTTTACTTGGGCAATTCTACGCCAGGAGCCATAAATAAAGTAGTATCTCCTCCATGACGAAGGATATCCCTTACTGCAGAAGAAGAAATATGCGCAAATTCCTGAGCTGTCGGGATAATGATAGTATCGATTTCGGGGGCAAGACGCCTATTGGCATCAGCTATACTCCGTTCTGTCTCAAAATCTATCATATTCCTCACTCCTCTAACTATATGATTGATGCCCAATTCTCTACAGATATCCACAGTCAAGCCGGAGTATTCTATAACCTCCACCCCATTCAGTCCCCTACAAGTCTGCTCAATGATTTTAAGCCTCGTCGGATTATCATAAAATCCCCTTTTGTCTCCATTAATACCCACAGCTACCACCACCTCATCGAACATAGCAAGCGAGCGCTTAAGTATATTCAGATGACCTGCCGTAAACGGATCAAAAGATCCTGGGAATAAAGCTTTCCTTTTCATTTCTTTACTATAAATTTCACACATAAGGCCAATACGAGCATAACCGCCATCATCGTACATATCCTCCCTATTATGTCGCCATACTTCGCGAAAAAAGTCTGATATAATGTAAGATTAATTTTAGACTCTAGCACATCGGGGGTCCACCATTTTGACTGCTCAAGCACATCACCTCGCTGATCTATAAAGGCAGAAATACCCGTATTGGCACAGCGTGCAATATCTCGGCGAAGCTCTATCGCGCGCAATCTAGAATAACTAAAATGCTGCCTATATCCGGCAGTATTACCCCACCACCCATCATTGGTTATTACACAAAGAGCCAGCGCTCCCTTTCTAATGTATTGGGCACAAAATTCCGGATAAATGGATTCGTAACATATAGGAACACCTATAGGAATAGTCCTTTCCACATAACCATCTTGGGAATATTCCACTATGTGAAGATTCTTAGCATAGCCTTGAGGTACATCTCTTCCCATAACTCCGCCTAAAGCGTCATCCAAAGGCACGAACAATTCCGGATATGGAGTTAATTCCGAGCCCACGACCAATTTGGATTTATCTGTGCGTTCTATTCTTCCTGTTCCATCAAAAATAAATGCGCTATTATACGAAAGATACCATCCGAGGCCGTCACGAAATCTACGTGCATGTATGTCTGGGGCATTGTCTGTCAAAAAAGCTTCGTGCGTGCTAGCTCCAAATAGCAAATTAGCATTAGGATATTTCCCTATTAGCTCATTCTCGAAAGATTGCCAAGTCGGAGAGTCTTGTGGCGAAGAAAGCCAAATATCCGAACAAAATGTCTCCGGAAGCACTAAAAGAGAGACCTCCGAAGGATATACGTTCAGCGAATCTCGCATGGCGAGTTCCTTATGGAAAAGATCTATGACCTGTCTATTTTGAAGAGACTGAGGAATACTCTTTAACTTTTGATAAGGGTCGAAATTAGATTGAGCCATAATCACTTCCAATTGCCCCTCATCTGCGCGCTCGCGATACCTTGAATATATTGCCTTAGAGCAAACTATCGGCCCTAGTATCAACAAGGCTAGTCCGAAAGCCGCTGAATAACGGGCTTTCTTATTCCACGAATAAAAACTGCCATCGGAAAGGCTTACAAGTATTCCGAAAATGGATAGATTAGCCATCCATACCCATAAACTTCCCCCCAGCAAGCCAGTATATTCATACCACTGCACAAGGCCGGTAGTACGCCCAAATGCATTTCCGAATACCAGCCAAGGCCAGCTTATCTGAGCTCCTGTAAGATAAAACCGCTCCCACGCTATCCATACCGATGCAAGCAGCAGATATGGCACTACTCCACTAAAGCGCTTTTTACTCAAGCGAAATATAGCGAATATGGCTGACATAAAGGCAGAATTGGCCAATACAGCGAAAATACCACCACCCACCGTTGCCTTACATACCCACCACGTTGTAAAAGCATTGAATAGCACGAAGGCTGCATAATACCACCAGAAAAACCTCCTTATACCATTAATAGAGGCCAGCCTTTCCGCACATAGCAAAGGGATCAATGCTATAAGGGCAACCGCTCCCATAGAAGGGACTAAAAAAGGCACACTCATCAAAACCGAAAAGATGAGCAACAATAAAACCACCAATCTATTCTGTTTCATCTGGCATATTTTTACAATATTTTCTCCATTTGTCTAATAACCGTGTCATATCTTCAGGTAAAGGCGAATCGAAACTCATGAACTTATGCGTGCTCGGATGCACAAATCCTAATGTTTTAGCATGCAGAGCCTGCCTTGGGCATATCTCGAAGCAATTATTAATAAACTGTTTATATTTAGCGTAAATCGTTCCTTTTCTAATTTCACGCCCACCATAACGCTCATCAGAAAAAAGAGGATGACCAATCGATGACAAATGCACTCTTATCTGATGCGTGCGCCCTGTTTCTAACCTGCACTCCACAAGAGTAACATAGCCAAAGCGTTCAAGTACACGATAATGCGTGACTGCATGCTTACCCTTTTGGGGATCATCGAAATTACGAAAACGCAACCTGTCATTAGGGTCTCTCCCAATATACCCTTCTATACGGCCCTCATCTTCTTGTATATTCCCCCACACAATAGCGTTATAACACCTCTCGATACTATGTTCGAAAAACTGACGGGCCAACCGTAACTGCGCCTCATCATTCTTAGCTACAAGCAGCAGTCCGGAAGTATCCTTATCTATCCGATGCACCAATATCCCCATACGCTCGTCCTTTGCATCCGGGCCCTGACTTATACCTAGATGATAGGCCAATGCATTTATGAGTGTACCCTCAAAATGCCCATGTCCGGGATGTACTACCATTCCTGCTGCCTTATTAACGACAAGCACATCGTCATCCTCATACACGATGTCCAGCGGAATGTCTTGAGGTAATATTTCCAATCCTCTTCTGCGATATGGCATTATGAAGCGAATCACATCTCCCGGACGGATTATGTAGTTAGCTTTCACCACCTTATCGCCTACATGAACATACCCCTCTTTTATGGCCAATTGTACACGATTACGCGATGTGTCCTCCAAATGCTCGGACATATATTTGTCAATGCGCATAGGAGTCTGGCCAGCATCCACATTTAACCTGAAATGCTCGAACACTTCAGGCTCTTCCTCACAGGCTGCTTGGCCAACATCCTCCAGTTCTTCCTCAAACCAATCTTCTGCCATTACTTCTACTCATATAAAGATAAAGAATCAATAGGCTCAGGCTTTGGCAATCGGCCCCTGTCAAGCGTAAGATACAATGTTACTCCCCTTCCCATAGGTGTAGGAGCATCTGTAGAGGCAGGAAATTGTCTATAAACAAAAGCAGCCACTGAATCCGAATAGGACCTTACGCTATCATCAAAAACAAGTCGTTCAACATTTAAATAACTATCTTGAACAGCATTAACTGCCTTATGATATGATAATTCCACAAAAGACGGCACCACCGTATAGGCATCAGAAGGGTTGGCCCCGACTTTTAGATCTACAATAGAGCCCGCATCCACCTTGGCACCGGGAAGGACCTCTACTCCATCCAAGAACTGAGCTAGTACATTATTCGTGGCAATATCTTTTACATACGTTAAAGTGCCAAGTTGCAGACCATTGGAAGAGAGTTCCACCTTTGCCTGCCTTACGGTAAGTCCTACCAGATTAGGCATATTTATCTGCCTTTTTTTCAAGGCATTAATGGTTACGTATATTTTTCTGCCATTTTTTACTTTTGAAAAGGCTTTAGGGTTTTGAACATATACGGCACCTGGCTTAAACCTTGTCACAAAAACAGAATCGGTGACAATCAGTTTCAAATTATCACCCGAGGCCATAGTTTCAGCTTCAGACAAACTTTTTCCCACAAAATCAGGAACTTCCACCATCTTATCGTGCTGCGTAAATGACTTTAAAGCAATATTCACTGCAGCAAACACTGCCAATAGAACAAAAAGGGCTATAAGCAAATTTCTAACTACCCAATTACTGAATATTTTCCTCAAAAAACTCATAATCCACGAAGTTAACCATTTTCCGCGACATATCCGATAGTATCAAACACTTCGCTATTGTGCTTTATAGTTACTTGGGCTCACGCCAAAACGCTTCTTGAAAGACTTAGAAAAAACTGAAATATTGCTAAAACCGACCATATCAGAAATCTCAGAAATAGTATACCTCCCCTCCTTTATCATTTCTGCAGCTCTATTAAGTTTATATGTCTTAAAAAACACACCCGGATTCTCACCTGTAAGACCCTTTACCTTATAATAAAACTTCGTCCTTGACATATACATACGTTCAGCAATCTCTATAATATTCAGCTCAGAATTGGATAACTCCTTTTCCATCAGCTCATAAAGAGCATCAATAAATTTCTTATCTCTTGGTGAAAGTATATTGTCATCCATATTCTCCGTCTGTGTAGATGAAGAAAGAATGCGATGGATATTCTTCTGATTCTGTATCTGAGAGCGCACCATAGCCAAAAGATATTCAGGATCAAACGGCTTGGCGACGTAAGCATTGGCCCCAGAATCCAAACCCTTAACCTGGCTCCGCGAAGCCACATTGGCAGTGACAAGAATGATAGGCAAATGGCACAATTGCACATCAGAGCGCACATTGGCACAAAGTTCAAACCCATCTTTCCCCGGCATCACCACATCACAGATTATACAATCAGGTGTGTTTTCACGAATCGCTTTCAGGGCTCTATCCGCATCGAATCTGCAAGTTACTTTATAATAAGGAGATAACAATGTTTTTAAATACAATGCGATTTCTGTATCATCGTCAACAACCATAACCGAAGGGCACTCATCATCCACATTTGAACAACTTTTCTTCCCTATTGGCAAAGGAAAAACATCCGACTGTGATACATTACGCTCCAATTTAGCATCTGCATCGTAGGCTTGCTCATCAACCGGGAAGGCGAAAACAAATTGAGCGCCGTGCATTTCCGGCTGAACTGCCCTTATGAAGCCGTGATGTAGTTCTATGAGCCTCTTTGCATAATAAAGGCCAATTCCGGTGCCCATATTTCGACTCTGCGAAGACTCTTCCTTCACTTGATAATATCTCTCGAATATCTTCTCCATTTCAAATGCCGGAATGTCTGTGCCAGAATTCGTAATAGAAATCTTTACATATTTACGCCATTTCAAAACATCCTCTCCGAATAAAGGCACCAACTCGCTGGAGTCTGTAACATCAAAATCGACCTCTATTCTTCCACCTTCAGGAGTAAATTTAAATGCATTCGACATTAAATTGCCGATAATCTTGTCAAGTTTGTCTTCGTCTAGCAAAGTGAAGAACGAATCAGCAAAGCCTGTGGTTTTAAGTGTAATCCCTTTATTCGCTATGTTATAACGGAATACATCCACTAGTTTCGAAAGAACCGACACCGCATCCTCCAGACTTACTTGAAGTATCAGGGTATCTTCTTCCAACTTATTGAAATCCATCATCTGATTCACAAGCTTCAGCATCCTGTCTACACTTCTTCGTACAATTGTAATCAGATTCTTATCACTTTCTTTTAAGTTGCCGGATTCTAATAGCTGCGAAACCGGACCGGAAATCAAGGTCAAGGGCGTTCTAAATTCATGCGACACATTTGCAAAGAATCTCATATTCATCTGATTGATAAGATGTTCTTGCGATTTTTCCCTTTTTGCTTTTTCTGCACTTCTTCTTTCCTCCCTAAGTTTTAAACTTATATTTATCAGGAATATAGCCACTCCACCCACGATAAAGGCATAAATCAACCACGCCCACCATGAAAGCCAAGGCGAGGGCATCACCCTAAGCTTAATAGATTTCTCAATAGGCTCTATCCCACTATCATTACTTGAAATTCTAACATTAAAAATGTACTTACCTGCCGGAAGATTAGCATAATAGGCCTCTCTATTGTGCCCGGCTTCTACCCAATACCTGTCAAAACCTTCCAACATATATTCATAACGGACCCTCTCGAATTCACTATAATCAAGAGCCGCAAAAGAAATCCCGAAACTATTCTGACTATGCTGTAAACAAATGCTCGGACTATACGCTAACATCTTTTCTATGCAACCATTCTTTTCAGGAACTATTGACACGTTATGAACTTTTAAATCTTCAAAAACGAGCGGTATTTTCACCCTCTGCCGACTATCCTTAGGATAAAAAGAAGTCAGGCCGTGAGTGCCACCAAAAACCAGACGACCATCCGACAACCTACAAGATGCCCTGTCATAAAACTGATTTCCACCAAGTCCGTCCGTTGCAAAATAATTAGTATATGCCAATGTCTGTGGGTTAAGTTTAGAAAGACCATATAGGGTTCCTATCCATAGACAGCCCGAATCATCCTCTTCTATGGATGATATATCTGAGCAAGCAGCACCCGGAACTGATATGAGGCTTCCCTGCTTCGTGTCGTATCTAAGTATCCCATTAGCTACTGTTCCTATCCATATATAACCATTCTTATCATAATGCACATCCACAGGAATAAAAAAAGGACTCTTCATACAGGCATTCCAATCCTCCTCACTCACAGGCAGATCTGAAATCTCAAACGTCTTAGTGTCAATTAATTTCATCCTATTCCCAAATCCACACACAAGCATTTTCCCTTCATTATATCTAGTTATAGAGGGAATGAATGTATATGTGTCGAAAATTTTTATTCCCGCAAAGCCTGACATGCCAGGTGACATATATAATATATACTGGCTTGCCGTAGTTATCCATAATGTCCCATCATCGCTTTGAGCCATAGACATAGGAGCAAAAACCGGATAGGATGATATTTGAGAAAATCGACCTGAAGCGATGGAATTCTTCTTTACACAATCCACCTCCAAGGTCCATAAAAATCCTTCGTTATCTATGAAAGTGCCATATATTTCCTTATTTTTTTCAGTTTCTAACTTCCCATCAGCAGAGATCTTGGTCGTAATTCCAGAATGTACATTATATTTAAACAAACCATATAGTGTAGTGGCAATATATATATTATTACTATCGGCCGACACTGACTTTATCGACTTGCCCGAAAAAGCGGATTTCAAAGCGTTATCATCGTTAAATCTTTTCTTGTAATGATATATAGTCTTAAATCCCTGGTCTACCGAGCCTATCCATAGATTCTTGTGTGAATCCGTAAACATAGTGCTGACCACAAATCCCGGTTTTTCGAATGGAAATCCTGAATCCTCATCGCTTATCAAAAGCCCTTTATGCCTGTCATAACAAAAAATCCGCGCATCGGAAGTACAAAAAAGTATGTCATCATCTTCATACTTATGAGACAATATTACTTCAGAGGAACTAAAATCCTGATTGCGAATAAGGGCATCTGGAAGATGTATGAATTCTTTACTTTCTATATCGTATGCCCTCATTCCGGATTCCGTATAAAGCCATAAGCAACCATCGATAAGACCGGTGCATCTTTTGTTCCCATCAAGATCGATTACATGCTCAATATGAAAATTATCCAGTCTGTAGCACCTAATTTGACGATTATCGACTACCCACAAATTACCATTCCCATCCGGATATGTCTTTATGTAAAAAGTCTTGAGTGGATCCAAGTTTTCTACTACCTTTTCCGCGCTACCCGACTCCGGATTCAAAAGATACAAAGCGGGATATGATACTATGACAAGATTACCATCTGAGCGTTCAAAAACTTTATTTATATAATGATTTTCGTCGGGTAGTTGTACAGGCACAAATGTGTCCATATCCGTATATTGGCATAACCCATTGATCGTGGCTATCCATACTCGCCCCTTTGAATCACAGAGAATATCATTAACTTGGCTATCGGATATGCCTAATGATGAGTAATTTTTAAAATATTGTCTAAACTCTTTCCCATTATATCTATTAAGCCCCCTGAAAGTGGCTATCCATATATATCCGTTTTTATCCTCTGCTATATCTTTTATCTGCTGATTCGATATATCATACGACATTACCGAACTATCAGGAGACTTTTCCTGTGGGGATATTGAAGACTTGCAAGAAGAAAATAAAATGGCAACTGCAATAAATGGCAATATAGTTTTCATTTCGGTCATCAGTTTTTCAAATTTACATTATTCCTGAAAAAAAACATCTATATATAAGAAAAAGAAAATAAGTTTTTATTCACTTTGACAAATTTTTAAACTCATAGACAAGTGAAACAAATAATTGAACAACTAAATTGTATCATCGGAAAACTGAACCACTATTATTAAATGTAACTTTGCATTTGATAATTGGAGCGCTTGTAGCAGAGCAACTCCTATGAAAACTTTATTATAACCAATTTTATGAAACCACTAAGTATCAGTAAAACCATTTTGTCACTACTGTGCCTAAGTATCTTTTCATTCGCTTTGTCAGCTCAAAGCACGATAAAGGTCACAGGGAAAGTGACAGACAAACAGAATTTTCCGATGTTCGGAGTAGGTGTGTTCGAAAAGGGAACGCAGAATGGAGTTATAACCGATATGGACGGTAACTATTCCATAAACGTTCCACAGGGCGCGATAATCGTGTTCTCAAGTATTGGATTCACAACACAAGAGAAAATCGCCAATACCGACAACATCAATGTTGTTCTCTCTGAAGATCAAGAACTTCTTGATGAAGTAGTAGTTGTAGGATATGGCGTACAGAAAAAAAGTTCAGTTACTGGAGCCATTTCTCAAGTCAAATCTGAGGACATGCAGAATCGAACAATCACAAGGCCTGAGCAGGCTCTCCAAGGAAAAACGGCTGGCGTACAGATTTTCCAATCTTCCGCTTCACCCGGCGCTTCACCCACTGTACGAATCCGAGGTATTAACTCTAACGGATCCTGTGATCCTCTTTATGTGGTCGATGGTATCATAACAAGTGATATCGGAGGCATTGACCCTAACGATATCGAATCCTTAGAAGTCCTAAAAGATGCAGCATCTGCAGCAATATATGGCGCAGCAGCAGGAAATGGTGTTATTCTCATAACCACGAAAAAGGGTAAAACAGGACACGGGACCATCGTATACGATTATCAGTTATCCATCCAAAATATAGCGAATACTCCAAAAGTTATGAATTCCGAGCAGTATATCGACTACATGACAGAGGCTAACTATATTTCTATGGATAAAATTAACGCCGAATGGGACTTCAAGACTAACACCGACTGGTCAAAAGTAGCGTTCGAGCCTTCAAAGATGCAGAAGCACAATCTTGCATTCCAAGGAGGAAACCCTGATGGAACCTACTATCTTTCTCTGTCTTATCTAGACAATAACGGATATGTCGTAGGAGACGCCGACATATACAAGCGTCTGACCGCAACCATCAACGCCGATTACAATATCAAAAAATGGCTTCAGGTCGGAACTCATAATCAAATAGAATACTACTCTCGTAGGGCCGTAGCAGAAGGCTCGGAATATGGTAGTCTGCTTTCATCGGTTATGCTGCTTGATCCTCTAACTCCAGTAAAGTATGCTCCGGATAACCTACCTGAACATATGCAGACTATGGTCGATGCCGGAAAACACTATCTCACCGATGAAGATGGTAACTATTATTCTACATCAGCCTTTCTTGAGACAGATGACTACAACCCTCTAATAATGAGAGATAAAAGCTACTCAATAAACAGCGGATATAATATTAATGGTTCCATATATGCCAATCTCAAACCAATAAAAGGCCTAGTCATAACTTCGCGCCTGGGATATAGATTATCGGCATCAAGAAGTTATACTGTAAATAACGACTTCTATGTCAATACTACTATAAACCAGAGCTATATGTCCGTCAATGCGAGCGCATCCACCCCGATGTATCTCCAATGGGAAAACTTCATAAACTATATGAGAAGTTTCAATAAACACAACTTCACATTTATGGCAGGAACATCGTTTATTGACAATTCCTCATTCTATGTAACTGGAAACGTGACTGGTGGCGATGGTGATTTCGGTTTCAAAAAAGATGATCCACTCTATGCATACTTCGCCTATGCCACAGCAAACGCTGTTAAGTCAGTAAGTGGGGGCGAAGAGATTATTGGAAGGAAATTAGCCTACTTCGGAAGATTGAATTACGACTATGCCGGCAAATATATGGCACAGGTTTCCCTTCGTGCAGATGCGGCGGATTCTTCTGTACTCCCTATCGCCAAAAGATGGGGATATTTCCCGGCAGTTTCATTAGGCTGGACAGCCTCACAAGAAGATTTTATGGAAGGCACAAAAGGCTGGCTGTCACATCTGAAATTTAGGGGAAGTTGGGGACAGAACGGCACGACATCAAGTCTCGGTTCATACTCATATCTATCTTCCATATCGTCTAATGTCTCATACCCATATACCAACGAGCTTTCATATTCAACAGGCTCTATGCCATCCTCTACTGGAAACAACGAACTTAAATGGGAAACTTCCGAGCAGATTGACCTTGGAGTGGATGCAAGATTTCTTAACGATAGACTTTCACTTACGGCAGACTGGTTCTCTAAAAAGACTAAAGACCTTATAGTTACCGGCATTACGCCTTCTACAATCGTAGGTAACACAGCCTCTCCTGTCAATGCCGGAAATATCGAAAACAAGGGTATTGAATTGGAACTTGGATGGAAGGACAATATAGGGGATTTCCATTATGGAATACGCGGTAATCTGGCTACCCTAAAAAACAAAGTAACCCACGTACATGAATCCATTGATCGTATCAATGGTGCAAGTTTCCACACGACCTATGGAATCACAGTCTTCGAAAAAGGTTATCCTGCATGGTATTTTAGGGGATATAAGGTGGACCACATTAACCCGGAAACTGGAGACCCTGTATTCGTGGATGTTGATAACAATGGAACCATCAACGACTCGGATAAAATGATGATAGGAAGCGGAATACCTGATCTTACCTATGGTATAACCCTCAACGCCTCATACAAGAACTTTGATCTAACTGTTTTCGGCACTGGAGTACATGGTAATGATATTTTCAGTTGCAGTAACCGCGGAGATCGTCTTCAAGCCAATAAAATGAAATTCTTGTATACTGACAGATGGACACCTGAAAACAAGAATGCATCAAGGCCAAGAGCAGGAGCAACCGATATTGACAAATATTGGCTCAGTAGCGGAATGGTATTCGATGGTTCTTATTTCAAGATCAAGCAAATTCAACTCGGATACTCTCTGCCTAATTCGATTCTAAAAAAAGCAGGAATAAACGCACTACGACTATACTGCTCATTTGACGACTTCTTTACATTCACCTCGTACCCAGGATTTGACCCGGAGGTTACAGGTGTAGGAAGTTCCACTGGTATAGACAAGGGGTACTACCCTTCTTCACGTAAAATCGTATTCGGACTTAACCTTACATTCTAATACCTATTACAATGAAACATATTGGAAAAATACTAATAACACTACTGGGATTATCAGTACTGCTCTCATCTTGTAACGGATTGCTTGATATTCCTCAACACGGAGCCACATCGCCAGACACTTTCTACAAGAACGATGAAGAAGCAGAAGAAGCCATAACTGCAGTGTATGCTAAATTTGCTAGTATATACTTTAACTACTATTTCGTAAAAAATATGCTTTCCGACGATTTCTGGGCAGGCGGTGGCGGAAGAGGAGACAATACTGATATCGAAAAGCTGAACGAATACACTTTCAGTGCAGATCATCCTTTTATAAGGGACTTATTCAAAAACTACTATGAAGTCATATACCTATGCAATGTAGTCCTTAAATATGTTCCTGAATCCTCTACTATACAAAAAAGAGCACGCGCGGAAGCCAAAGTTTTAAGAGCGTATGTTTATATAGATCTTATTTCAATGTGGGGGACGCCACCACTTGTGGACGAGCCGCTCGAACCATCTCAATATAAAAAACCTAATGGAGACCCTGCAGCATTATGGCAACTGGTGGAAACGGACCTATTAGAAGCTATTGAATCTGGTGTACTTTCCGAAAAGTCTAACATAAACGATAACTCTTCATACAAAGTCAAACTTCAGTTCGCGAAGGCCCTATTAGGAAAGGCATACGTATTCCAGAAAAAATGGGAAGAAGCCTGCAGTACGCTTGACGATATGATAGATGATGAAAAATATGACCTCTATCGTGGTAATTACGAAGACATTCTAATGTTCACGGCCGAGAACAACAGCGAATCATTATTCGAAATTAATCGTCTTAACGACCCGAACAACGCCTTTACTAACTGGTCCCTTTTCTCGGCTATGGTGGGATGGCGTGGTGATAGGATGAACATCACATCCAATGTTTATCCTAACTGTTGGGGATTCAGCAACCCTAAAAAGGAACTATATGATGCCTTCGTAGCAGAAGAAGGAGCTGATGGTTATAGACTAAACGCAACTATGAAATCCTATGACAAATTACTTGCCCAGGGAGATAAAATCATAGATGGCAAGCAGATGTATGACCATGAAGGATATTTCTGGTGGAAAAACAGAGTACTTGCCGATGAAATGATTCTCGGAGGATGGTTTTCATCTCACAATAACTACCGATACATGAGATATGCCGAAGTCCTGCTTCTTGCTGCCGAAGCACACCTAAATGGTGGCGACAAATCTAAGGCTACGAAATATGTTAACCTTATAAGAACACGCGCACACCTATCCGAACTCGGAGATGTCACTATGGAAGATGTTATCACAGAAAAAAGGCTTGAACTCTGCGGAGAAGCAGTTAGATTCCAAGACATTCAAAGATGGGGAATAGCAGCGGAACTACTAAAAGATCAGGGGAAACAAAATCCAAGTTTCGCAGCTAATGGGACCGTGACATGGGATGTGTTCAACCCAAAAGTATATGGATACAAAACTGGCAAACACGAGCTACTTCCTTTCCCTGAGACTGAAACATCATTAAACAAAAACGTGAAACAAAATCCAAACTGGTAATCATGAAAAAGCATTTACTATTAGCACTAATATCTCTATCGGTAATCGGATGCGACGAAAGCGCTATAGATCCCTTGACCGGAAAGTATCCAGCTCCGGAAAAATATGAATTTAGTACTGTCGCGGATAGAAGCGAAGTCAAAGATGATAATGGCTTCAGAGTCTTTTCGCTGAAATTCGAATGTCCAGAAGGTAGTTTCAACGCCAATTTTGTCGCTGACAAATACTATCTGGTTCCTCAAACATACACATATTCGGCAAGCGAAGGCACAAATGGCACCTATTTCAATACGACATGGACTGCTAAGGATGGTGCCTCAGCACAAGTAAAAAGCGGTGATATCAAAGTATATAAAAATGACAACTCTTATGAAATAAAAGGCGCCTTGACACTTTCCGATAGCAAAGTAATACGGATCCATTTCAAAGGGGACATTATCTACGAAGAAATCATTGAGGCTTTAAGACTTCAAAAACTTCTTTCGGCCTCTGCACAACCTCAAGAAAATGGGACTAACCTAATTACCATAAAAGCCGGCACTGCGGGTATAACAGCAACTCCGGGGGATTATGGGTTGACAATCGGAGGCGATGGTAATTATATCTCTATCGATTTTTGCTGTGGCTCTGCATCATTGGAAGAAGGCACATACACCCCAGCAGCAAATGGAGAGACCATTAAAGGTAATTTTGTTAAAGGATATGATACCGAAATGTGGGGTATGACATTCACAAACTGGGGAACATGTTGGTTTACAGTAGCAAATAATGCAGCTACTGGAATCCATATCGAAAGTGGAGAAATAGTAGTGTCAAAAAAAGATAACATTTACACTATTACCGTAAATAATGAAAGTGCATTCGTCGAGTATGTAGGAGAGATTAATTTATGATGAAACGCATATTGGTTTTATTAGCATCGTTAACTGCAATTTCTGCGATGGCACAGACTCCAATAATAAAGACGACCTCCGGTGAAATAACCGGAGTCGTCGAAAACGGGGTCAATGTCTACAAAGGCATTCCCTATGCTGAGCCACCGGTTGGGGAATTACGCTGGAAAAAACCGCAGAAAGTAAAACACTGGAATGGAATTAGAGCCTGCGACAAATTCGGGCCAATATCACTTCAAGAAGGCTCTGCCGAAGGAAGTTTCTATTGGAAAGAGTTTTATCAAGGAGCTGCTCCCGCACAAAGCGAAGACTGCCTATATCTAAATGTATGGACACCAGTTAACTCCATAGGGAAAAAACTTCCGGTAATGATGTGGATTCATGGTGGAGCGTTTATGAACGGATATGGACACGAAATCGAATTCGGTGGAGAAGCATACGCTACCAAGAATGTAATACTCGTAACCATCAATTACCGACTAGGGATGTGCGGTTTTCTGTCTCATCCCCTGCTAGATGAAGAAAATAGCGGTAAAGGCTCCGGGAATTACGGGCTATTTGACCAAATAGCTGCACTGAAGTGGATCCATGAAAATATTTCCGCATTCGGTGGAGATCCCCAAAACATCACTATTTTTGGACAAAGTGCGGGTGCAGGAAGTGTACAAGCCCTTATCAGTTCACCACTTACGAAAGGTCTTGTCAGCAAAGCAATAATTCAAAGTGGAGGAGGTCTCGGTGGCATTATCACCACCACTCCTCTCAAAGAAGCTGAAGAAAAAGGGAAAGCCATGTGGGATGCAAATGGTATCACGACACTAGAGCAAATGCGAGCATACCCAGCGACTGATTTCAATAAAGTACTAGGAAACTACATGAAGCAACAAAAAGCCTTCAACGGGCTGCCATTCGGCCCATGCATAGATGGTACCCTATTGAAAGACAACACCGATAATGTTGCAAAAGAAGGGAAAGAGCTTAATATACCATATATGATAGGTTATGTCTCCGAAGATCTTGCGCCTGAAGTCATGAAGAAAGCAGCCACGGACTGGAGTCTTCTTCTTGAAAAACAAGGACGACATCCTGCGTATGTGTATTGCTTCAGCCGAGATCTTCCTGGTGAAGATACCATTCAGTCCAACGGGTTCTCCTCTATGAAAGGAGCATTTCACTCCTCTGAACTATGGTATATGTTCGGAACACTTAGTCGTTGTTGGAGGCCAATGGAGAAGCACGACTACGAATTAAGTGGGAAAATGGTTACTTACTGGACCAATTTCGCAAAAACCGGTAATCCAAACGGAGATGGTCTTCCAGAATGGAAACCTTATACCCAAGAAAACAATTTTATAATAGAACTAAAATAAACAAACTTATTATGTTAAAGAAAATTATAACTATCGCAGCATCTTTTGTGCTAGCTACAACAACTTTTGCGCAACAAGCGCTGTGGGGTGGGTCTCAGATAATCTCCCCTGAAGTTAATCCAGACAACACCGTAACTTTTCGATTTGCTGCCCCTAAAGCAGTTAAAGTGCAGGTAACGGGAGACTTCCTACCTACACAAAAAATTGACACTCCTTATGGCGTGTTCGACGGCCCAGGAGTAGCAGACCTTAAAGAAGGAGAAAACGGAATTTGGGAATACACTTCCGAAGTGCTTAACCCTGAGTTATATAGCTACTCATTCATAGTAGATGGACTAAGAGTAAAAGATCCGTCCAATGTCTATATGATAAGAGATGTCAATTCCGTAACCAACATATTCATAATTAAAGGAGGAGTAGGCGATCTGTATAGCGTGCAAGAAGTTCCTCACGGAACAGTATCCAAAGTATGGTATGACAGCCCTACACTTGGAATGAAACGCAGAATGACGGTTTACACTCCATCCGGCTACGAAGACAATGCATCTAAAAGATATCCTGTATTCTACCTGCTTCACGGTATGGGCGGTGATGAAGAAGCCTGGATGGACCTTGGAAGAGCATCACAGATACTGGACAACCTGATTGCTGAAGGTAAAGCCGAACCGATGATCGTGGTCATGACTAATGGAAACGCATCACAAGAAGCCGCTCCGGGAGAATCTGCACTTGGCCTGGTTCAACCTAACATGCAACTTCCTAAGACTATGAATGGAGAATTTGAAGCATCGTTCCCAGACGTAATAAAATATGTGGATAGCCACTATCGCACTATAAGAAAGAAGTCTAGTCGCGCAATCGCCGGACTATCTATGGGAGGATTCCATTCATTACACATTTCTAAACAGAACCCTGATACTTTCGGATACGTAGGATTATTCTCTGCTGCAATACTACCTCGCGATGGCGCTGATTCTCCTATTTATCAAGATTTTGACAAGAAACTCGCTATACAATTTGCAAAAAAACCTATTCTCTATTGGATAGGTATCGGAAAAACAGATTTCCTTTATGATGCCAATACTGAGTTCCGTAAAAAATTAGACGATGCAGGATACAAATACACCTACTTTGAAAGCGAAGGTGGCCATATTTGGAAAAACTGGAGAATATATTTAAGCGAATTTGTTCCTCAATTATTTAAATAACATGAAACATAAAACCATTATATTCACTTTGTTAGCAAGTGCACTCACTATGGCTTGCTCGACTAAAACGCCTCAACTGGGAAAGACATCCATCGATAAGGTTATCGCTGCTATGACCCAAGAGGAAAAGGTACACCTACTCATAGGTACCGGTATGGAAGGATTCTCTTCTGGTGACAGTGCGGTGGTCGGTGCCACAAAAAAACTCGTTCCCGGAGCTGCTGGAACCACCTACCCCATACCTAGACTAGGAATACCATCCGTAGTTTTAGCTGACGGACCCGCAGGACTAAGAATAAGCCCAATTCGAGAAGGTGACGCCAACACATATTATTGTACACACTTCCCTATCGGAACACTATTGGCCTCCACATGGGATACGGAACTTGTTGAAAGTGTCGGGAAAGCCATCGGAAACGAGGTTCTCGAATATGGAGTTGACGTCCTCTTGGCACCTGCCCAAAACATACACAGAAACCCTCTGTGTGGTAGGAACTTCGAATACTACTCTGAGGATCCTCTAGTTTCAGGTAAAATTGCTGCATCTTACGTAAAAGGAGTACAAAGTAACGGAGTTGGCACATCAATCAAGCACTTCGCCGTTAACAACCAAGAAAGTAATCGAATGAACAACGATGCTCATCTTTCACAGAGAGCGCTAAGGGAAATATACCTGAAAGGATTCGAAATCACCATTAAAGAAAGTCAACCTTGGACTGTAATGTCATCGTATAACAAAGTAAATGGTACATACACATCACAAAGTCACGAATTATTGACTTCAATTTTGCGCGATGAATGGGGATTCAAAGGTATGGTGATGACTGACTGGTTCGGAGGAAAAGACCCTGTTGCTCAAATGGTTGCAGGAAATGATATGCTTCAGCCAGGTCTTGACAAACAATACAATGCCATAATCGAAGCTCTAAACTCTGGTAAGTTAAGCCAGGATGTTATCGATCTGAATGTTAAAAGAGTGTTGGAAATGATCGTTAAAACACCTCGTTTCAAAGGTTACCAGTACTCTAACAAGCCAGATCTTAAGAGCCACGCCCAAGTTACCAGACAATCAGCAACTGAGGGTATGGTGCTCCTTAAAAACGACAATTCAGCGCTTCCATTCACAAAAGAACTCTCTAAAATAGCTCTCTATGGCTGTACCTCGTACGATTTTATAGCTGGAGGAACGGGGTCAGGTAATGTAAATCGCGCATATACCGTTTCCCTTATCGAAGGGCTAGAGAATGCCGGTTATACTGTAGATAATACACTTAAAACAAAGTATACAAAGCACATAGACGATGTTCAAAATGCACACCAACAGGCGATAAAAGGAAACCCTATAGCAGCCTTTATGCCAGCGCCAAGACCTTCTGAAATCCTACCTACTAAAAAAGAGCTTGAGGCCAATGCCCGTAATTCTGATATAGCTATAATAACCATTGGCAGAGTGTCAGGAGAATTCCTCGATAGAACCGCATCTGATTTCGAACTAAACGCCGAAGAAAAAGCTTTAATCAGCAGAGTCTGCATCGCATTCCATGCAGCAGGTAAGAAGGCTGTCGTAATCCTTAACATAGGTGGCGTTATCGAAACCGCCTCTTGGAAAGACCAACCGGATGCAATACTTTGCGCATGGCAAGCAGGCCAAGAAGGTGGAAATAGCGTAACCGACATCCTAAGCGGGAAAACCTCACCTTCCGGGAAACTTACCATGACATTCCCTATTAAATTCCAAGATGCAGCCTCATCTGCAAACTTCCCACTTGATGGAGCCAAGAGCAGTATGGACTTCGCAAATATGAAGGAAGGTGATGGAACCAAAAAGAACTGGGATTATACCGACTATGACGAAGATATATTTGTAGGTTACAGATACTTCGATAGCTTCGGAAAGGATGTTTCATATCCATTCGGCTATGGTCTCTCTTATACCACATTCAAATATGACAATGCTCGAGTTAGTTATGATAATAAAACATATACCGTGAGTGTCGATATCTGCAATGTCGGAAATACTGATGGACGCGAAGTGGTTGAACTCTATCTTTCTTCTCCTGATAGCAAAAAAACCGATAAGCCGGAAAAAGAACTCAAAGCATTTGCAAAAACGCCTCTTCTAAAAGCAGGGCAGACATGTACGGTAAACCTGATCGTTCCAGAAGAAAGCCTTGCCTCATTTGACACAGCTTCGTCATCGTGGAAAATCGGTAAAGATCCTGTCAATTTCCTAATTGGTGCTTCGTCAAGGGACATCCGTGCATCACTGAAAATAGAGCCAAAAGCCCACACGCGTATGGTAGGTGACTACTTAAAACCTAATACTCAATTGGATATTCTTACTAGATAAGATTAAAATACTATAACAAAATAGAGGCTACCTCAAATGAGATAGCCTCTATTTTTGTGCGGGCGAAGGGAGTCGAACCCATACACCTCACGGCACTAGATCCTAAGTCTAGCTTGTCTACCAATTTCAACACGCCCGCCTCTAGAAAGACAAACTGCTTTAATGTTTCCAAAAGCAGCTCACTCTACTATATTTCAAATCGTATATCCGCACGAGAATAACGCACAAGGATATATCAGTGCGAATATACGACTATTCCATTAATTTTCCAAAAAAGTGCAAACTATAAACCGATTTTTTTAAAAAAATCGTTACCCTTATCATCTACAAGGATAAATGCCGGGAAATCTACTACCCTTATTTTCCATATAGCCTCCATCCCCAATTCCGGGTATTCGACACATTCTATACTCTTTATATTATTCTGGGCCAATATTGCAGCCGGGCCACCGATAGAGCCAAGATAAAAACCACCATGCTTCTTACAAGCATCTGTAACAGCTTGGCTACGATTACCTTTTGCAAGCATTACAAGAGATCCACCATGCGACTGGAATTCATCTACATAAGGATCCATACGCCCCGCCGTGGTAGGTCCAAGAGAGCCACAAGGCATCCCAACAGGCGTCTTGGCTGGTCCGGCATAATAGATAGGGTGATCTTTAAAATATTCAGGCATAGGCTCTCCCGCATCCAAACGTGCTTTAATCTTAGCGTGAGCAATATCCCTGGCTACTATAATAGTTCCGTTAAGGCTTAATCTAGTGCTAACAGGATACTTGGTAAGCTCTTTAAGAATACAACTCATCGGCTGATCCAAATCTATTTTCACGGCATCTCCCTCTCCGGCATTACGAAGATTCTCTGGGATGAGTTCGTATGGCTTATCGTCCAATTTTTCTATCCAGATGCCATCGAAATTAATTTTGGTCTTAATATTTCTGTCGGCAGAACAACTTACACCTAAACCAATAGGACAACTTGCTCCATGGCGTGGAAGCCTTACCACTCTTACATCGTGAGCAAAGTACTTGCCCCCGAACTGGGCTCCGAGCCCTATTTTCTGCGCTTCCTTCAAAAGGGTTGCCTCCAAATCTAGATCTCTAAACGCACGGCCGGTTTCATCTCCTGAGGTAGGAAGCGAATCATAGTAATGGGTAGAGGCCAATTTGACCGTCAATAAATTTCTTTCGGCTGATGTGCCACCTATCACAAATGCTATATGATATGGTGGACAGGCGGCAGTACCTAAAGAACGCATCTTTTCTACAAGGAAAGGCACCAAAGTACCTGGATTTTGAATACGTGCCTTCGTCTCCTGATAAAGATAAGTCTTGTTAGCTGAACCACCTCCCTTTGTTATGCAAAGGAAACGATATTCCTTACCTTCCGTGGCCTCGATGTCGATCTGAGCAGGCAAATTACATTTAGTATTTACCTCATTATACATATCGAGCGGTGCATTCTGGGAGTATCTCAAATTCTCTTCAGTGTATGTCTTAAAGACGCCTAATGAAAGCGCCTGCTCATCACAGAAGCCTGTCCATACACTCTGGCCCTTTTCACCATGTATAATAGCCGTACCCGTATCCTGGCATAAAGGAAGTTTACCTTTGCAGGCCACCTCGGCGTTACGAAGGAAAGTAAGAGCCACATATTTATCGTTTTCTGAAGCTTCAGGGTCACTTAATATCTTAGCCACCTGCTCATTATGGGAGCGACGAAGCATAAAACTAACATCCCTGAAAGCAGTATTAGCCATAATAGTCAAAGCCTCGGGACTCACTTTTAAAATTTTATGACCTTCAAATTCCCCTTCGCTCACGAGCATCTCCGAGCCAGGAATTTTATAATACTCCGTCCGGTCTTCGCCGAGTTGAAACATAGGAGCATACTTAAATTCTACCATAAATCGAAATGTATTAATAATGATATTTATACCTTTTTCATCAAATATTCTCTCATAAATGGATTTAAATCTCCATCCAATACGCCTTGAGTGTCTGCTGTTTCATATCCGGTGCGCACATCCTTGACCATCTTATAAGGATGTAGAACGTATGAGCGAATTTGAGAGCCCCACTCGATTTTTTTCTTTTGACCCTCAAGCTCAGCCTGCTTTTCACGACGCTTCTGAAGTTCTATATCATAAAGCCTCGATTTAAGGATACGTAGTGCATTCTGCTTATTGTCCTGCTGGCTACGAGTCTCTGTATTCTCAACTGTTATACCCGTGGGAATATGCCTTACACGCACCCCGGTTTCAACTTTATTCACATTCTGTCCGCCGTGTCCCCCGGAGCGGAAGGTATCCCACTCGATATCAGAAGGATTAATCTCTATATTTATGCTATCATCGACTAAGGGATACACAAATACAGAACTGAATGTAGTCTGGCGCTTTCCCTGTGCATTAAATGGTGAAATTCTTACAAGTCTATGAACTCCCGATTCGGACTTTAAGTAACCATACGCATAATCTCCTTCAAATGAAATAGTTGCGCTTTTTATACCCACCTCATCACCTTCCAGATTCTCGGTTATTGTCATTTTGTATCCGTTCCTCTCTCCCCACCTTAAATACATTCTCATCAACATAGCGGACCAATCATTGGCTTCCGTGCCACCGGCGCCTGAATTTATGGTAAGCACTGCCCCGAGATTATCACCTTCTTCACTAAGCATATTCTTAAACTCTAACGCCTCAACACTTGAAAGAGCCCTAGTATATGCACTATCTAATTCGGCGGAATCCTCTTCCGAAGAAAATTCCTGAAGGACATCCAAATCGTCAACTTCTCCCTTTGTCTTGTCAAAAGAAGAAACCCACGACTTTACAGAATTTAAAGATTTCATAAAGGACTCGGCTTTTTTAGGATCATCCCAAAAACCTGGAGCCTGACTCTGAACCTCCTTTTCTTCAACTATTTTCCTCTTCTCCGCTATCTTTAGGCACTCTTCAAGAGCACCTATTCTCGAATGCAAATCTTTTATCTGTTCCGTAGTCGTCATATCGCACAAAATTAATAAAAATATCGGTATATTTGTGTTCGTATGGCTACTATTGGTATCTTCGACTCCGGGAGCGGTGGATTAAGTGTCTTGAAGGAAATTTTACGCATTCTGCCAGGGGAAAATTACATATACTATTCAGATAACGCATTCTGCCCCTATGGTGGCAGAAGTAATGAATATATCATAGGTCGCAGTACCATCATAGTAAAAGAACTTCTGTCTAAAGGAGCACAGGCTATAGTAGTCGCGTGCAATACAGCCACAGGGGCAGCTATAAAAACACTACGAAGCGATTGGCCAGAAATACCATTCATAGGGATGGAGCCAGCAGTAAAACCAGCGGTAGCTATAAGCAAAACAAAGGTGGTAGGCGTTTTGGCCACCGAAAGCACTCTTCACTCCCCAAAATACATTGAAACAAAACGACGATATTCCGAAGGTGTAAAGATAGTGGAGCACTGCGGAAAAGGATTCGTGGAACTAGTGGAAAAAGGGCAGACAAGTGGTCCAAATGCCGAAATGATTGTCAAAGAATCGCTAAAGCCTCTATTGGCTCAAGGCGCAGATACGATAGTCCTTGGATGTACGCATTACCCATTTCTTCTTCCAGTTTTGCAAAAGATCGCAGGAAATAATGTTCTGTTCATTGACCCGGCACCCGCTGTAGCAAAACATCTAAGAGAAGTACTTTCTCAAAAAGGAATATCACTTGATAAAAAAGAAAAGCCACGAATAGAAATAGAAAGCAGCGGGTCCAGTGAAACTGCCCGCCGCCTGTTAAATGATATATTATTATCGCTGAATCTGTCCTAACACTTCGAAAACCGGCTTTCCTTCGTTTATAGTCAAACGATACACAGTATCATCCACAAGATAATACAAATTACCATCGTTTAATCGTACCTCTTCATAATCTTCCGGAAGATTTTCTACTATAGCTCCGGCAGGTGGTACTATTGTTTCATACTCCCCCCTTGAATTCAAGATAAAAAAGACGCCGTCATCATAGTAATAGTTTGTGCCAAGTGCAGCATAACTTTGAACTAGGCCTAAACGAGTAGCTAAAACATAAGATTCTGCACTACGCTGTGTATTCCCATTATTGTTGTACGAGGCTAATGACGCATTTTGAGAAGCCAATACCGCGTTATTTCTAGCTATCTGCTGATTCTGCTGGTCTATAATTCTATAGTTCTCATTTATAATATTATATGAACGATCCCAAAAATTATAAAACGCAAAAGCACATATTACCGGCGCATACGAATAAAGAGATGGAGAAAAATAGTAACCATAAGGAGGACGGCACACATAGTATGAACCATTATATAGTCTATAATACACTCCATCACATATATAATACTTCCTTCCCCAGAAAATGTCTATATGATGATCGTGAGGTAACCGGTTAATTCTGTACCCGTAATAATGATGCCCGTGATCATAAAAGCGAGATGGATGACGATGATTAATAGGACGACGTTCAAAAGGATGTGGCTGTGGCCTCGGAGGACGCCCCACCGCGCCATGATGCCCTTGGTCAGGATTAGGACGATGCTCAAATCCAGCACCACCGGGTCTATCATTAGGTCGCATATCTCCTTGCTGAATAGGCGATGGCCGTCTACCTACATTGGAAGATCCATTATTTGATGGCCTACGACTTGGCCTTTGATCCGAAGCCGAAACCCCGGCTTGCTTTGGTGGCTTAGGTGCTGATGAAAAGCCGTTAAACATTGGCTCTCTTCTATTAGAAGACGAAGGTCGCGTCTGTGATGAGGGTCTTCTATCTTGCGAAGATGGCCGAGCCTGTGGTGAGGGCTTTCTCCCCTGTGATGATGGCCTGGCCTGTGGTGCGGGTCTTCTATCTTGTGAGGGAGATTGAACTCGCGATGACGAAACTCTTCGCGAAGAGGAAGAATTCGAATTAGATTTAACTTCTGAACGGGTAGTATTTTGTGATCGCGATGGACGAGACTCCCGACGAGTCTGTGCAGACGCATCTATCGAGCAAATAAGCAGCATAGATAAAACTGCGCTCACTGTTAAGTTAATTAGTTTCATAACCTTTTAGTTTAATTGTCCCCAAGTGATGTCTATAGCCTCGCGAACATATTTTGAAATATTTACAGACAATCCTTCATAAGGATGAAGGGTCGTCGAGCCACCCATTATGGAACTTCTCAATTTTATAACCTCTCCTTTAAGAAATTCAATATCCTTCTCCTCAGGGAAACTCTGTGATAGTACGCTTAGCATATAATTTTCAATGCCGATCCTGTTTGTAGCACGAACCGTGCCATTCTCCACCGTAAAAATGAGGGAACCTGCAAACAATAAATTCTTTAAACCACTCTCAATCACAAACGAAGGCTCTCCGAACACTTTAGAACGCGTCACGCTATCGAAAAACAACTCGTCATAGAGCACCCCACCATAATCTATTCTTCCATCTGAATATTTCACGGTTTGTATTCCAGCCCCATCGGAAATCATCTCGAAATTAATCTGAGAGCCTGTAAGGATAGGAACATTAAGTTTAGGCTGACTGCGTGTTAGACGCCATGCCACCATCTTTTCATCATAGGCAGATATAGTAACCTCGTCCAATATTTCTTCCAATAAATTAGAATTTAACTTCAAGAAGTCTTCTTCCTTAGGGCATACAAAAAAACCGGCCATATCCGCGGCACCAGGAGTCATAGTCAAATGATCCTCTGCCTTGCTGTAATAATGATGGGAGCGCACCTTGGAGCGTAAAACTACGAAACAACGATATTCGTTCCCATAACAATAAATATATAAGTTTAATCTCGGCTCGGGTTCATCTTCTATTATTGAAGCGCAATCCACTAGGCGATAGAATAGCTTCGCCAACGATTTAGGTGTGTCAGAGCGAAAGGCATATACACCACGACAAAAAAGAGGAAAGTGATACACACGGGCATCTTGTCCAGAAGTAAGTGGCTGCGGATTATTATCCAAAAACTCATTTATAGCATTTTGAAGTGGCAGCAAGCCCTGTGGAATTGCTTGAAAATGCATATGGTCTGGTGCTGAAGCCCCACTATGTGGACCATTATAAAATACCAGATAATCCGGATACTTCCTGGCGAAGTCCATCATATCCACAAAATTATGCCATATCGATTGAGGTTGATGAACATCTCGCGCAATCACAAAATGATTAGGGAAAATAGGATAAGGATTAACCTGTATATTATAATGCCTGTCCTTTCTGCCTTCGTATTTTATATGAAATTGCTTGGCTGGACGGTGTTCTACGCACAAAAAACAAGGACGAGCCAAAAGCGAAGCAGCATCCGTTTCAGCAGTCGAGGATGCGATACGGCAAGGATTATACTGAACTTTACACTCAACTCCATTAACCATAAGTGTCTTAACTCTAGCATATTTCAAAGCCCTAAAGTTACTCGATGCCAAGGGCCATACGGAAAGCTGATCCTGTAAAAATTTAGTTATTTCGTTCATTATAATAGCGCCAAAATCTTATCTCTATATTCCATATATTCGGTCTCAAAATTAGGAGTAAATACCCCACTACCTAGTGAAGACTCTATTGCTTCTATGGTCCAATATTTACCATCCCTCACCTCATAATTGTCTGGGGTAAGATGAAAAGAGCCCACTGCGACATATAAATTAACCATTTCCAATTCCCCACCCCCTTCATATATATAATTCGACAGATACTGCGGATTAAAGCGCGAGAAACGAAGTTCTTCCCATGCTTCCCTATATAAGGCTTCCTCGAACAATTCGCCATACGTAACATGACCACCCACTGCCACATCCCATAAAAGTGGATATTTTTCCTTGTTTTCGCTTCGCCTTTGAAGATAAAAACGAGAATACCTATCTACAATCTCCAAATGAACAACCGGATGCAAAAGTGGCTCTCTCGGATTATGGCAGTTGGCCCTAGAACTCTGTGCATAAACTCGACCAACATTATCCACAACAGGAAGCATTTCCATTAAAGGAGCTTTTTCCCCCACTACAGGAGCGGACTCAAACGGATAAAACAGCTCCATCATAAGCCCACAGAATTCAGTATGTCTAATTCTTCTGGAGTATATAAAACCTTATCTATCAGCTCTGGGCAAAAGTGGGCCAATAACATAAACCCTCCCAGCATGACAAACAAGGCACACACAAGCCATAAAAGAACTTTCCACCATTTAGATTTTTTCTTCTTTGGATAAAGTGGAACCTCCTCCTTTTCTATAACTTCTTCCACTTCCGCTTGAATAGGTGTGGACACTACTGGAACGTCAAGAGAAGCAACCGGACGATTTTTAAAAGAGACACTCTCCAAGCCGAAGCCATCGGGATACAACTGAGCTTCTTTGTCCACTATAAAAAACACAAGACCATCACTCATAATGTGAAATTTACCTAAACCAGGCAATTCACACACTTGATCCGAATTCAAAGATTTTCTTATTTCACGAACGGATTCATCTATTTCTCTGGAAGCCACTTCCTTATCTACGCCATAACGAACTGCATATAATTGAACTATTGACTGATCGGAAGTGTCATCACTCTCTTCAAAATCAAAATCTATTTTTCTATACGGAGGATTTATCGTAAACCCATTATCCGAAATGCTTGCAGGCTGAAGACTAGCCGTAAAAATACCCAATCCGGGTATAGACACACGATCTTTTTCGCCTACTATCTCCTCTAAAAAGGATGTGAATAATTCCAAAGTCATAGTCACAAAGTTAAAAATTTTAGAATAATTTTTTAAATTTATTTTGTGTATTTCAAAAAATGTAGTACATTTGCAATCCCGTTCGATGCGGGAGGAAAAATTCCTCTTTAGCTCAGTTGGTTAGAGCACCTGACTGTTAATCAGGGGGTCCTAGGTTCAAGTCCTAGAAGGGGAGCGAAAGGTTGGCCATTTTGGTCAACCTTTTTTATATAAAAAAAATTCCGCAAACCCCAAGGCCTACGGAATTCCAAATTCTTATTACAAATAACTAAATATCAAATACTCCCTTCACTGAAGTATGTATCTTCCTAAGGTTAATACCACCTGCTATCAGCATCACTCCCACTACAATAAGAGCCACTCCTGTTAAAATAGTTACAGCACCAGCACCGAAAGAGAACGGTTTGAATGTAATGAAGAAAGAAAGGATAAGCAAAAGTATACCACCGAATATTCCCCATCCTGAACCAGGAACATTGAAAGAATTGAGATCTCCAGCAAAGCCTATAATCATAAAACTATGATACATAAGCCAAATACCCAAAAGAACCGGAAGAGCGACAGCTGTAAATGCAGGATTGGCACACAACAATATACCTACCAACAAATCCAAAATGCCACCGACGATGTTATAACCGCGCATCATGAAATAATTGCGACTAGTAAGCGCAACTATTAACTCTGCCGCACCGACTAAGAGAATAACTATTCCAAAGAGTAACGTAAGAGTTAGATAGCCCTCAACAGGATAGCAAAAAACTGCCACACCAGCGCCTGCACAAAGAACTCCACACAAAACAAAGAGCCACCAATTATTAATAGTACGAGTAGCTCTATCTGCTAATTTTGAAACAAATTGACTCATAATATCAAAATTTAATTAAACTGATAAGAACGGAATCATCCAATTCTATGCCACGACAAAATGTCACTTGTCAAACATTGGAAGGTCCGTTGCTTCTCAAGTTCTCGTTCACCTATTGTGCACGTGCCATCGATTTCACTAATAATAAGAGTGAGTCCATATACAGGATGGTAATCGACATTCGCTATTATGATTATCGATAAACCCTGCACCAATTCCTGCCCTGTAGCCTGTGTGAAATTCCTTACAACCTGCTCGTTACTGCGCCAAATCCTCGCAGAAGCCTTACAATCACTTCCCCATTCTTTTGCTTTTCTATAACATTAAGGTAATGATGGCCGCCGACAATTCTGTGTGTTTCAATCTCAACCTGAACCCTACGCTGAATAAATCCAATCCTTGACTTTATTTCGCCTTGCAGCTCAGATAAATATATATATGTTCTCTTTAATTCCAAACATATTTTAAAATTAGACAAAAAGCCCTAAATTTGCAATCGATAAAATATATCGCCAAGTCGTGTGGCTATAATCAAAAGAGAATATGGCGATTAAAACAAACCATAGCAAATGCTTTACAACATATATTCGAAAGAGTACCTTTGCCTTCGAATTTTAAGTAAGAATATTATGAAAGCATTAGTTATCACACTTGTATGCCTGGCATTGGCACTTTTTTTAAGAATAGCAAACGATTTTTCACATAAAAAAAGAGTGCAAAGCACCAGCGCCAGCATCGACGCCCAAGGGCTAGGACATTATAAAGACTTGATAGACTAACAAACATTTATGGAACTTAGGCAGTTAAAGTACTTCGTTAAGGTAGCTCAAACCTTAAACTTTTCTGAAGCAGCTCGCGCCCTGTGTGTTACTCAAAGCACTTTATCTCAACAGATTAAAAGCCTAGAGCAAGAACTTGACATAGAGTTGTTCCAGAGAAGCAGTCATTCTGTAAGCCTGACTGAAAGCGGAGAGCACCTGCTGCCGATTGCCCTAAAAACCATACAGGATGCCGATCTCTGCCTTACTCAAATAAGCGATTTAAAGCAGATGCTTAGCGGCGTTCTCAACATAGGTATAACATACACTTTTGCACCTATACTTACCGAAAGTGTTAAAGAATTTTCGAACCAATACCCCGGTGTAAAACTAAACATTGTTTGTGGAACCATGAGCGATGTTCTTGAAATGTTACGAAAGAGAGAATTGGATTTCGTATTATGCTTTAAACCAGACATATTGGACGATGATATAGACTCTCACGTCCTATTTGACAATCATCTTAGCCTTATCGTAAGCAAAAACCATCCTCTCGCGCAGCGCAAAAGTGTAAGTATGGAGGACATCTGTAATCAAGTTTTCGCTATGCCAGCAAAAGAGACTCAAGCGCGTAACGCATTTGATAGAATATTTCCCGGAATGTACGATAAACTAAATGTAAAAGTAGATATAAACGAAGTGAATGTACTTCTTGATTTGGTCTCCGTCACAAAGATGGTTACATTTCTATCCGAGGCCACCTTACTTCATAAGGATGGTCTTGTCGCAGTTGCACTTGATGCGCCGGCCACCCAAATGGAAGGTTGCGTTCATACTATAAAGAACGCATACCGCAAAAGAGCGGCTGATGAGTTTATTAGAATTCTCAGTCAAAGCAACGCTGTAATGGAACGAGCATATAATTGGTTAAATAAATGAGTATAGCATTATCTATAATAATCCTCAGCACAGTTATAGCCTTAGGTAAGATCCTAGGCAAATGTAAAATATTCGGAATCTCACTAGGGGTTACTTGGATTCTTTTCGTAGGAATAGTCTTCGCACATTTCGGATATGTACTTGACGCTGAATTACTACACTTTACTAAGGAGTTAGGACTAATACTCTTCGTGTACTCAATCGGTATGCAGGTCGGGCCAAGTTTCTTTTCAAATTTTAGAGCAGGAGGCGTTAAATTGAATCTATTGGCATGTCTGTATATCCTTCTAGGCGTGTTGACTACATGGCTATTGATACGTCTTAGCGGAGTAGACGCTCCTACTATGGTGGGAGTAATGTCCGGAGCCGTAACCAATACCCCGGGACTTGGAGCTGCACAGCAAGCTTTTTCAGATGCTACAGGGGGCGACCCTTCTAACATAGCGCTTGGATATGCGGTTGCCTACCCTCTTGGTGTGGTCGGATGGATACTATCATTCATTGCACTCAGGCCAATTTTCTCAAAACCACTTAACGGCGTTACATTCACAAGACCAGAGCCCGTGGAGAAAAAGACACAGGCTCCTACTATTGAAACTATTGGCAAATTAGTTCAAAAGAAAATTATCATTTCCAAAAATAAAGTCAATGGATTGTCTCTAGGTAAATTGGACTTCGATAAATATCTGGGTGTACATGTCCTGAAAATTCGAAGAGCGGGCATTGAACTTAATGCAACACCGGAGACCATCCTCCAATTGGGCGATATCCTCACCGTAGTAGGTAGCGAAGACGGAATAAAAGGAATCACTAAAATTCTTGGCAATTCATTTAAAAAACTGGACGAGCCCAACCTTATATTCATTTTCGCCGGGATCGCACTCGGTGCCCTTTTAGGAATAGTGCCAATACATATTCCCGGCATTCCACAACCAGTTAAACTGGGGCTTGCAGGCGGCCCACTTATAGTATCCATACTTATAAGTCATTTCGGTCCAAGGTTTCACTTGGTGACATACACCACCACCAGTGCTAACCTTATGATAAGGGAAATCGGTATTTCACTATTTCTTGCATGTGTCGGGCTACAAGCCGGGACTGGATTCGTAGATACGATAGTGAACAAAGGTGGACTAGTATGGATTCTTTATGGAGCCATCATAACCATAGTACCGCTCATACTCTGTGCCTTTATAGGTCGATTCTTTTTAAAGGTTCCTCTCAATACACTTATGGGAGTTCTTGCGGGTGGAAGCACAAATCCACCAGCCCTTGCATTTGCCTCTGATACTGAAAAAAGTCTTTTGAAAGATGGTAATTCTGAGCTTAAAGACGATGGTGCTGCAGTGGGATACGCTACAGTCTATCCTTTGTCTATGTTCCTAAGGGTAATAGCGGCGCAGCTTATGATATTATTTTTAGCTTAATTATAAGGTGGTTACACATATAGTAACCCTAAAAAAGCGCACCTCGTGATGAGATGCGCTTTTATTTTTCGTGTAGAGCACTGATTACTCGGCAGGAACTATGGCGCCAGTAGGACAAACATCAGCACAGGCACCGCAGCCAATGCAAACATCCGGGTCAATAGAATAAACATCACCTTCTTTAATAGCGCCAGAAGGACACTCCCCCTGACAAGTACCACAAGCAACACAAGTGTCTGCTAAAATCTTATAAGCCATAATAAATAAAAATTAAATTTCGTTTTGCAAATGCAAAAGTAATAATTTGTACTAAATTTGCAAAGATGAAATCAGGTTTATTATATATCTTCTTAAGCGTTCTGCTAAGCACGAAGTTCGCTGGTATAGTACAGGTCGACAAAACAGTTCACGACTGGGGTGATGTTACAGTAAACGATGGACCATTGAATTGCACCTTCACCATAACAAACATCTCGAACAAGCCTCAAACCATACGGCGAGTTCTAAAAACATGTGGATGCACGAAAGTTAGTTGGAGCACAAAACCCTTAAATCCCGGAGAAGAAGGATTTATAAATGTAACTTACTCTAACGACGAGGGTCCATACCCATTCGACAAGACACTTAACGTTTACTTCGATGGTGTAAAAAAACCGCTCTTACTTCATATACGCGCCGATGTGCACAAGGTAAAATTACCTATCGCTCAAACATATCCCATCCATTTTAAAGGCTTGGGTGTCAAATCAACCGATATAAAAGTAGGTAACCTTCTTCAAGGTGAGCAGAAAAGTAACGAATTCACCGTGGCCAATGTTTCCCAAACCCCTATCGTTCTTGGTTGGACCGACTTAGATCCACAACTTGGCATAGAGCCTCGAAATCAAACCATAGAACCCGAAAGCACAGCACGTGTTGTTGTTACAGTAAATGCGAATCGAGCCAGATGGGGAAAGAATCATTATATAGCTACAGCAGTGGTAAACGGGGAGAAAGCCGATTGGCATATAGATTTCACAGCCGTCACTATAGAAAACTTTTCAAATTGGACACAAAAACAGCGCGACGATGCTCCAAAGGCAGAAGTCGAAACGACGATGGATACCAGCCCTGTAAAACGAGGGGAAAATATGAATGCGGCTTTCGAGGTGAGCAATGTAGGAAAATCTCCCCTAATCATTTACAAAGCAGACTATGACAACGATATTATAAAAAGTCTTGATAGCTGCAATACGATAGAGAGCGGAACCAGTCAGATTTTTAGATACGAAATAAACACCTCTGGCTTTAAGCAAGATAGTGAAAACACATTGGTCATAACGCTATACACTAATGACCCTACTCACCCTATGCTTCATTTCTATATTGACGCCATAATCTTGTAAGAGCGGGTCTATTAATTCCTATCGCTATTTTTTGTAAATTTGCGGTTCATTCATTTTATACATTATGGCAGAAGAACAGGTACATTATACAGATGACAACATTCGAACAATAGAAGGCGTCGAACACATTAGAATGCGCCCTGGTATGTATATAGGAAGACTGGGGGATGGTAAAAATCAAGACGATGGTATCTATGTGTTACTTAAGGAGATTATCGATAACTCCATCGACGAATATGCGATGGGATTTGGCAAACAGATAATAATCGATATATCGCAAGAAGGTATGGTCAGCGTGAGGGATTTCGGACGAGGCATTCCTCTTGGTTCAGTGGTTAAAGCCACTAGTGTACTCAATACCGGAGGTAAATTCGATGATAAAGCTTTCAAAAAAGCCGTTGGCCTAAACGGAGTGGGTTCAAAGGCAGTAAATGCACTATCTGAAGAATTCTATGTCTGTTCCTATCGCGAAGGGTTGAGGCATTGGGCGAAATTTGCAAAGGGAATACTAATCGAAGAAAATGAAGAGCCTAGCAAGGAGAAAAACGGAACTCTAATCAAATTCCTGCCAGATAAGGAGATGTTCGGGGACTTCTCTTTCAATATGGATTATGTGGAGGCAATGGTGAAGAACTATTCCTACCTAAAGAAAGGCCTAACCCTCATTCTAAATGGCGTTAGTTACAAGTCCGAAAATGGATTGGCCGACCTCATAAAGGAAAATCTAAGCGAGCCTCCCCTATACCCTCCCATACATCTAGAAGGTGAGGATATTGAGATCGTACTTTCACATACAAATTCCTATGGGGAGAACATCTCTTCATTCGTGAATGGGCAAAATACAAGAGATGGAGGCACTCATTTAGCTGCTTTCAGAGAGGCTATTGCCAAGACATTTAGGGATTTCTTCAAAAAAAATTATGAAGCGGCCGACTGTAGACAAGGGATAGTAGGTGCTATCAGTATACAAATCCAAGAACCTCGATTCGAAAGTCAAACCAAGATCAAATTAGGCTCCAACTATATGTGGGAAAAACCTAATGGAGATGTAGGACCTTCCATCAGGTCCTTCATTAACGATTTCGTATCTAAATCGCTTGATGACTACCTTCGAATTCACAAAGATATAGTCCCCATCATTGAAGAAAAAATAAAAGAGTCTCAAAAAGAGCGGGAAGAAATAGCCGGAATACAAAAGAAAACTAGGGAAAAGAACAAAAGAGCGAATATCTACAACCGCAAACTTCGTGACTGTAAATACCATTACAATGATAAAGTCACCGAAAAAACTCCAGAGCAAATTCAGGAATTCATAAACGACTCTTCCATCTTCATAACCGAGGGCGATTCTGCATCAGGAACCATCACGAAAGCCAGAAAAGCAAGCCACCAGGCAGTGTTCTCTTTACGAGGAAAGCCTATAAACTGTTATAAAGAAAGTCGTAAGAGAGTCGCAGAAAACGAGGAATTGAATCTTCTAATAGCCGCACTAGGTGTTGAAGATGACTTGGCCGACCTCAGGTATAACCAGATCGTAGTGGCAACTGATGCCGACGACGATGGCATGCACATTAGGATGTTGGTACTGACCTTTTTTATGAAATACTACCCGGATCTTATAAGAAGAGGACATGTACACATTCTTCAAACTCCACTTTTCCGTGTTAGAAACAAGAAGGAAAACATCTATTGCTATGATAAGGCAGAAAAAGAGACAGCCGTTGCAAAACTTAAGGGAAATTGCGAGATAACTCGATTCAAAGGATTAGGAGAGATATCCTCCGACGAATTTGCGGATTTCATAGGAAAAGACATCAAACTGGATAGAGTGAAACTCACAGAAGAAGAATCCATTATGGAGATTATGGAATTCTATATGGGGGACAACACCTTAGAGCGTCAGAATTTTATACGCACGCATCTAAGATCTGAAGAAGAACTTGAGGATATAGACATATAAGTAAGATATGAGCACTCAAATTGCCAAATTCCTATTACAAAAGGTGCTTGGATGGCACTTCACTGAGGGAGAAGATAGTATTCCAAGCGAAAAAAAAGCCCTCTTTCTGTTCGCTCCACATACTTCTATATGGGATTTCGTAATTGGATTTCTTTACTTTCGCTCTCTTGGAGGGAAACTTCACATTATGATAAAAAAAGAGGCATTTAAAGGAGCGCTTGGGACCTTACTAAAAAAATTAGGAGCCTTCCCTATTGATAGGAAGAACCCCTCAGGAGCACTTATTCCCCTAATCCACGAAATCAACAGAAGCGATTCCTTCTATCTTGTAGTCTGTCCTGAGGGTACCCGAAAGCCTATCCATAGATGGAAAACCGGATATCATACCATTGCTGAACAAACAGGGATTCCCGTTTTTCTTTCCCACGCCGACTATAGAAAAAAAGAAATAGGGTATGGAAGGCCCTTCCCTCTCACCTTGGATGCTAGGAAAGACACAGAACAAATCCAACAGAAATACAAGGAAATGAAACTTGTCGGTCTAAGGCCTGGTGGGTATGTAACCGAGTGATTTGGAATTTTAAAGGAAAATTATTATTTTTGCGTCCCCTTTGAGGGTGATATTTTATTAATTTAATTTATAAACAAATGATTAAACAGTACGAAACCGTTTTCATTGCAACTCCCGTTTTGTCTGATTCACAGATGAAGGAAGCGGTTGCCAAGTACATTGATCTCATCAAAGCTAACGGCGGCGAGGTCGTGTACGAAGAGGATTGGGGGCTTAAGCAACTTGCTTACCCTATCCAGCACAAGACATCAGGATTCTACTACCTGATTGAATTTAAAGCTTCTCCTGAGTTCATTGCGACTCTTGAGACACAGTACCATCGTGACGAGCGCATTATGCGCTTCCTTACCGTATCACTTGACAAGCATGCTGTTGCATACGCAGAACACCGTCGTCAAGTTCGCGCAGCAAAAGCTGCAGCACCTAAGGTTGAAGCCCCTGTGGCACCTACACCTGTAGATGAAGATATTGAAATAGAAGAAATCAAGGAGGACTAATAAATGGCTAATGTAGAAAACAGCGAGATCCGCTATCTGAACCCTCCTACCGTAGAGGTTCGCAAAAAGAAATATTGCCGTTTCAAGAAAGCCGGCATCAAATACGTAGATTACAAAGACGCTGAATTTTTAAAGAAATTCCTTAACGAACAAGGTAAAATTTTACCTCGTCGCATTACCGGAACTTCTCTTAAATTCCAGAGGAAAGTGGCTCAGGCTATTAAGAGAGCCCGCTCACTTGCCCTTCTTCCATTCGTTACTGACCTCCTTAAATAATTATTGAGAGTATGAAGATCATTTTGAAAAAAGAAGTTATCGGTCTGGGAGAGGCTGGTGATATTGTAAATGTGAAAACAGGTTACGCTCTCAACTATCTCGTTCCACAGGGATTTGCCACGGTTGGCACCCCTTCTGCGATTAAACAGCACGAAGAAACACTTAGGCAAAGAGCACATAAAGAAGCTAAACTCGTTGCAGATGCACAAGCAGTAGCAGCAAAAGCAGCTGCTGTGGAAATTAAAATCACTGCAAAAGTGGGCGACAATGGCAAACTCTATGGTGGCATAACAACAGCTCAAGTTGCTGATATACTGTCAAAGGCTGGAGTTGAAATCGAGAAACGTAATATTACGCTTCCAGAGATTAAAGCTGTAGGAGAATACGAGGCTACTGCTAAAATATATAAAGGCGTAACTACTAATCTCAAGATTGAGGTTATAGGGGAATAAGCCTTTGGTGCAATGGGGTTCGGATAAATTATTCGAACTGAGTAACACATTTAAAATAATAAGACAATGCAACATTTTGAATTAAAAGGCAAGCTCCGTGAAGTCGGTGGCAAAGCTACAATAAAAGCTTTTAGGCGTGAGGGTTTAGTTCCTTGTTCCCTTTATGGTAATGGCGTACAGAATGTACTCTTTACCGTAGATGCTAAGGAATTGAAGGCACTAACAGATACTCCTCAATCTTTCATCGTCGATCTTGATATCGATGGTAAGAAGTACACTGCAGTTCTCCACGAACTTCAGTTCCATCCTATTAGCGATGATTGTTTACATGTGGATTTTCTCGCTGTTAACGACCAGAAACCTATCACCATAGATGTTCCTATAACCATTTCAGGACACTCTAAAGGTGTACAGTTGGGTGGTAAGTTCGTTCAGAACGCTCGCTCTTTACGCATCTCTGCACTTATGCACAATCTTCCAGATAGTGTTAATGTGGATATTTCTGATTTGGATATCGCGCAGAAGATTAAAGCAGGCGACCTTCACTACGATAACCTTGCTATTGTAACTGATAAGAATACTGTTATCTGTCAGGTTCGGCCTACACGTAACGCAACTGCGGCTAAATAAATAGACCATTATGGCTGGTGAGAGTTACCTGGTAGTAGGACTGGGAAATATGGGTCCTGAATATGCAGATACCCGCCACAATATGGGATTTATGGTATTGGATGCTTGGGCTCAGGCATCCAATACTCTTTTTTCAACCCACAGATACGGAGATCTAGCTGAAATACACATTAAAGGAAAAATCGTATATTTGCTTAAGCCTTCGACATATATGAACCTAAGTGGTAATGCCATACGATACTATCTGCAAAAACTTCCCATTCCCGTAGAAAGACTTTTAGTTATATGCGATGACATTAACTTGCCGTTTGGCACACTTAGAATGAGAAAAAGTGGTAGCGATGGTGGACATAACGGGTTAAAAAGCGTGGCTCAATGCATAGAAAGCACGGATTATGCACGAATTAGAATGGGCGTAGGGCACAATTTCGACAATGGACACCAAGCTGATTATGTCTTAGGAAAACTTGATGGCGAAGAGAAAAAAGAAATGCCTCTTCTCTGTGATAAAGTCATCCAAGGAGTTAAAGACTGGATTTTCATAGGTGCTGATAGGGCAATGAATAGCCTAAATGCAAAAAAATAAATATTTTTCTTGCATAAATCTTATTTGTTATTTATATTGCAGCCTGTTAGTAAGCATTGAAAATTAGACTAGTAGGAATTTGGTGATTTTTAAATAGCCTGAAATTGATAAACCTACCATCTACACACTAGAGTATTTAAAGGCTTACGTTAATATGAGTATAAAACATTAATAATTATAAACCAATAAAAACATTAAGTCATGAAAAATCTAGTTGAAAAAATCAAGGGCGAAATTGAAGCATTCAAGACAAATGCTGAAGCTCAAATCGAGAAAGGTAACAAAGCTGCCGGAGCACGTGCACGCAAAGCCGCTCTCGAACTTATGAAAGATCTAAAAGAATTCCGTAAACTTTCCGTTGAAGAAGGGAAAAAAGCTGAATAATTTTCGATTATTGTGCAACAAAAACCTAAGTTTCCGCATCTATATTGCAGGTTTAGGTTTTAGTACACATTTTAGGGTCGCTCGCCGTGAGGCTGTGGCCCTTTTTTTATGGTTTGATTTATCTTTGTTTTTTCACCATTCGTCTTAAAAATAGATTTATTGTTTTGTCATTAGAAGTTATATAGACTATTTTTATAAACAAAAACACATAATATGCTACACAAACACTTCTTCGTATTATTTGCATTGTTCTTTACATTGCTGAATATCTCTTCTTGTTCTCCAGAAAAAACGCCATCTTCCGAACAAGAAATCCCAGATAATAAGGAAGATAAAAAGGACGGAATGAGTTATGTGTGGGATTTTAATGCCATCCCAGAGATAACCATTAATTTCAGTTTACAAGAATGGAATGAACTTCTAACCGAATATGATAAAAACAATAAGACAAAAAAGTACTTTCACTGTAATGTTACATATAAGAAAGGAGCGGATGTATTCGAAATCACCAATGCCGGAGTTCGTTTAAGAGGAAATACCTCTCGACGAAGACCAGAAGTCGGCAGCCACAAGTCGGAAAATGCCAATTGGCAACACTGCCACTTCGGACTTAATCTTAGAAAATATGAAAAAGATGACCAACATCAAATTCACGGCATCAGGAAAATGAATTTAAAGTGGTTCAATAATGATCCAAGTTATATAAGAGAGCCATTTAGTTTCGATCTCTTTGAGCGTGCCGGGGTATGGAGTGCCTCAAAGATATGCTATGCAAGGCTGTGGATAAATGTCGAAGGCGATAAAAAGCCAGCCTATTTCGGCGTGTATTCTATGATCGAACCCTATGATAACAAATATATTGAAAGACGAGCAGACAAATTCATCAACACCGAAGGGAACCTGTGGAAATGCACCTATACATCGAACGGCCCGGCGGATTTAAGATCCACAAATGCCAATTTTGGCCAAGATGACAACATTAATGAATATACTTACGAACTAAAGGAAACGGAGATCACTTTTGATGAGGCCAAGGCCCAACTTCAAGATTTCATAGCAAAACTAAACGGCAAAAGTGACGAAAGTTTCAAAAAATGGATAAGCGAAGTATGCGATGTTAAACTACTGCTTCGCACCTATGCGGTCAATGTGGCTCTGGGGATGTGGGATGATCATTGGAATAATGGAAATAACTACTATCTCTACTTTGATAGCACAGATAAACTTAATTATAAAGTTTATTTACTGCCATACGATTATGACAACACGCTAGGAACGAGTAATTGTTATGATCCAGCAAAACAAAACCCAATGCAATGGGGCAATATGGGGAGATTAATGGATAGGATGATGCGTATCGATGAATTTAAACAGATATACATTGCGGAATTGAAACGTCTGATCGATCCTTCGAATGGGCTTATGGACCATGAAAGTGCTACAAGGAGAATAAAAGATTGGCTATCAAGAATTAAAGAATATATATCGAACGATACCGGGGAAGATATGAACATAGAAGACAAATGTGCATCTTGGAGCAACTACCAATACCGTTTACTTGAGCCTTCGAATAACTATTTCAAAGTGAAAGCCGAGAGCATCAATAACATAAAGGGCTCAGTTGATTGAATCGTTAATTTTTATTATGTTTGTAAAAATTAAAGGAAAAAATTATGAAAAAAGTATCTTTATTATTTACTGCCGCTATTGTACTTTTGGCCGCAGTTTCTTGTAACAACAATCCCAAAAAGAATGCGCAAAAAACATCTGACAAGACTGAATGCATAGAATGTCCTGAACATCAAAATGCTGAATGCGCTCAAAGTCACGATGCCTGCACACAAGAAGTAAAAGATTGCTGCAAGGACGCTAAGACCTGCGACAAGAAAGACAAAGATTGCTGCAAGAAAGCTGGCGAGAAAAAAGATTGCTGCAAGGACGATAAGACCTGCGACAAGAAAGGCAAAGACTGCTGCAAGAAAGCTGGCGAGAAAAAAGATTGCTGCAAGGACGATAAGACCTGCGACAAGAAATAAACCAAGTAAAAAAGCCGATTTTTCGGCTTTTTTTACTATTCAACTATCTGTCACAGAATCAAAATTCTAAATCAGCGATTGGTTTAGTAGCTTAACTATATAAATCAGGTATTCCATAGGTGCGTGCGTCAATCAAAAACAGGTGTGGCTCTTGATTTTTATCCAAACCGGGCTAAAATCGTGAGATTTTATCTAAATTTGCATCCTTTGAAATTGTTTGACAATGAAAATAGGTGATGTAACAAGGAACATTCGTAAGGCAAGAAAAAACGCTAATTTAAGCCAAGAGAGAATGTCTGAACTTTTAGGCATATCACGTCAAGCATACAATCATGTAGAAATGGGTAAAACAGTGTTAATAAGTAAACACTTGTTTGAAATAGCACAGATACTGAATATTAGCGTGGAAAATCTACTTTTGGGAGATGATTTTGAGCACAATTTAGATTACATGTCAGAACAATTGCATAAAAAAACTGATAAGTTGATTAAATCCGAAAATGAAAAGTTGGCCTTAAAGACTAAACTTGAAGATATGGAAGAAGTCATTATCAGTCAACGCGATCACATTGCAACCCTAAAAGCACTTCAAAATTATCTTTTCCATCAAGCAAAGTAACTGGTACGGAAGTAAACTCCACAACTTCTTAAAGTCAATTATGAAGTCAAAAGTTCATCGCTTGATATATTCCACTATCGGTTCAATATATTTTTTATCAGTCCAGTCGCACTTATCCCCAGCTTCCATTATTGCTTTTTCCCATACTTCATACTCGGACGGATCTTTCTTTGCCGTAGCCTTTTTTAGTAAGTTACATAATGTTCTATCCTTAAACGACATTGCTTCCATATTCCAAGCACCACGGCAATAAAATAAAGGTATATCGGATAGTTTATCTTTCAAATTATGCTCCTTTACTTGTTGAAAAGCATTTTCATCATACGAAGATGCACAACAAAAAAATACAGCAATCTTTTTGCCGGCCAACTTATTGATATTCTTCTTTAGAAACGATAGGCCAGCAATACCAGAAGCATATATTCCACCACCTAAAATGATAGTGTCATATTGGCTAATCTCTTTAATGTCAGCCTTTTTTGTTTCCACACATTCAAACCCTGTTTCTTCTGAGAGCCATTCGGCATATTTCTTTGTAGCTCCATATTTTGATTGATATAGGATTATTCCTTTCATAAATGTATCTCCTTCAAATTACGATTTGTAGCTCTATATTAAGAGCATTAATATCTTTATAAAACACTGTTTCTAAGGCATGGCCTTACATTAATAGAACTATGCATATTAGAGACCATTCAAGACACTAAGGTAAACATTCTTTTTATATCTACAAAAAAATTCGATATATCCAGCAAGAAAACTACATATCACATTATCATACAATATTTTATAATATATAGTTTCAGTGTTAGTCCCATATTAACCTAGCCTTCTGCATATCGTGCAGCAATAGTGTTGCGAAACGAAAACATAAGGGAGACAACCCATAAAACTCTCTTTTAAAGATGGTTGCTATAAATTGATATTGTATTGCGTAAATATTCGCAATCCACTGCGTAAAAGAGCAGAATACCAGACAATTAAGAGCCACTTCTCTGATAGATGACGAGGACCGATTCCAGCAGTATATTCAATCGGCCATCATTGACCGCAGGTCGTGAGAATGCACGTTCGAGTCCGGAATCGGCGCATATCTTGTCAGCCATGCGTTTATCCACCGCTTCGATGTTTTCTACTGGCGCAATCGCAATGACGAGGTGGATTTCATCCTCCGAAAGAAGAACTCTTTGGCGGCGATTGATGTCAATGTCATTGCGGAGAAACGTAATGAAGGCATGGATAAGTTCCGCGAGATTTTCAAAGCTACGTCGTCATTCATTGTCGGTGACGGCGGCATCAAGACCGAAGAATTCATATCGATGGACTTGGTGGAGTTATTTTGAGCCTATCTCTTTTCATCTCCATATCATATCGATCATAAATGCGTATTTACGCAATTATTTTCTTTATGGTACATAATATAACAAGTTCTAATTGGTCAAACAAATTTTTATGAGATTTGCTGAGTTCCTAAAAACATGAGGGCGTTGACACCCACATCCTTGATCCACGCGACACCTATGATGTTCTGACCAGCCTGTTTTTTATCCTACATCAGAAAATCCTTGAGGCGAGAGCGCCAAGGTACAGGAATATCAAGCCGAGGGCCAAGCTCAGCACTGTGTATAACAACGAACTGAAGAATTCTCCGCCTTGAAGCATGGACATATTCTCGTTCATGAATGTCGAGAATGTGGTGAAACCGCCGCAGAAGCCGACGGTAAGGAACATAAGCATATCCTGCGACATCGTGGTGTGGCGGGAGGCTATTCCGTAAAAAAGACCGATCATAAAACAGCCGGCAACATTGGCCACCATTGTGCCAATCGGAAGTGTCGCGGCAGGAAACAACTTGCTGCAACCTACCTTCACCAAATATCTCGCGATACCCCCGAGGAAACTTCCTCCACCAATTAAGAGTAATGTGCGTATCATTTGCTATCTCTCCTCTTCATAAAAAATCTCGAATATGCCCCTATACCTTTCCGGATCGTGTATTATGTCCCTTAATGCCTGAAGACAGGTGATGTGCTTCCCTGCCATCGATGAGGCCGGTGTCGTGGAATGCAGCAGAGGCATAGCGAGAAATTATCTCATACTCAACATACTGCACACGTTCCTGATTCAACATATTCATAGATTATTGCCACTTTTGTCATTCATCAGTGAAGCCAACAGTGCCTTGCAGCCTTCGGTGATGTCTCGATAGGTCTTCTCGAAGTCTCCGGTATACCATGGATCGGAAACATCGGAAGCCACGCCGGCATATTCCATCATCATGTGGACTTTGGACATATTCATAGGGCTGAGAATCAACGAGAGAAGCCTCTTGTTCGACGTGTCCATGATGACAATGACATCATATTCAGAAGCCTCAGCATCAGTCACCCTATGGGCGTAGTGTCTCCCGAACGGGATTCCGTGAGCGCCAAGCGTTCGCTTTGCCGGCGGGTAGATGTCATTCCCTTCCTCCTCGTAAGTCACTGCCGCTGAACCGACCCGCAAAACCACTCCAGCCTTCCGTGCCATGTCTTTCATTATGAATTCCGCCATCGGACTCCTGCAGATGTTCCCATGGCAGATGAAAAGTACACTCTTCATATTATATGCAGCGCCAAATCTAATTTATTAATATTAAATCATTTACAAAGCCATACCCACCTAATACAGAGGGCAGCGTTTTTATAGTTCACTCATTTTGCAATTAGTTACAAATCACACTTTACATATGCAAATTTACACAAAAAGTTGCGCTTTGCCATCCATATTAAACACTTGTCCTCAGGAACATTTTAGTACGATTTCATCCGTTTCTTGAGGGAGTAAAAACAGCCCAATCGTACCCGAGCGATAGTTATATGTACATTAATGTGCAGGACTTTCTTCTTGATGCGATCGATAGATTATAGACACGAGTTATCCCCGTTTTATGTGATTTTACGATGAAATAACTTGACTTCGTTGCTCCATTTGAGCGGCCAACCGACCGCCAACTCATGGTTTATGGAAATCAAAATACAGAATTATGCTAAAACAGCGGGTGGCACAAGATTGAGGTGTGGATGGTCGTCTTATGTAAATATTTGATTGATAGTTGAATCTTGAATGCGATTGTGAACATCTTTGAATATTTCCTAAGCGGGCCTTCGTCTTTGTCGCTCTTCCTTATCTCGCCCATGACTAATGACTTCATCTCCGACGGCGAAATCGTACCGATGCGTCGCTCGGAATTAATGCTCGTTTCTCTTGTGTGACGAAACCGACCATAGGTCATCTCGGTGGCAAAAACGGAAATTGTGTACCAAAAATGTACGATATACCATACTCATCTGTCCAAGGGAGAGTGTCATCCTTGACAACAACCAACTTTTGAAAAGAGTCATCAATCCTCTGCAGAGAATTCAGTTCCTTATCTTTTTTGGCTGGGTGGCATCTGTAAACGCAGACTGGATACTACTCTTATTTCAAGGAAGATTTGCCGTTTCACTGGATAGTAATTGGGTAGTTTGAGCCTGCTTTTAGCCCGAAAAAGGGGCATTTTCGGCACGAAAAAAGCACCAGGACTTCCCAGTGCTTCAATCATAAATTATTGAAAATCAATCAATAATGTTTCAATAATGGGTTAATACTCCTCCACATTAAATCAGCCTATGTTTTCTTGTAATTGTCTTGCAATCAAGATATTATCATTACGACTTACCGTGTCGGGGCTGAAATGGGTAGTCTGTTTCACCTTTGAAATGGCTGAAACCAGATAATGACTATCCATTGTCCGAAGGCTCAATGACCAGTGAATAATTTGTACTTCGACCACCTTCATCATTTTTCTTCAGCATACCCTTGTTTACAAGATCACGAATATCATTGAGAGCTGTGTCCGTCGAGCATTTCCCGATTTTCGCCCACTTGCCCGATGTCAGTTTGCCGAAAAATCCATCGAACTGCATATTGATAATCTTACGTTGCCTTTCATTGACTGCAATGTCCTTATGGATTTCCCAGAAATGAGATTTTGCAAGAACTGATGAAAGTGTTTCTTCAGTTGAAGAAAGTGCTTTCCTGAAACAATCCAGAAACCACAAGAGCCATTCAGTAATGTTGCCATCAGCCTTTTGTGTCTTTTCAAGCACGTTATAATAGTCTTTCTGCATTATTTTCATTTCGTTAGACATACTGTAGAAACGTTTCGAAGAGTGCTCACTTCGGGCAAGTAGCATATCCGTGATGGCTCGTGTGATACGTCCGTTTCCATCGTCAAAAGGGTGAATACTTACAAACCACAAGTGAGCTATAGCGGCCTTTATAACAGGATCGGTCTCATTTTCCGTATTCACCCAGCTGATAAACCTATGCATTTCCTCCGGGACACGCTCTGGTTCAGGAGCTTCATAATGGACCGTTTCGTGCCCCATAGGACCGGATACCACCTGCATTTCCCCAGTGCGATATTTTCCGACTTCGATGGTATAGAGACCGCTTCTTCCAGTCGGGAACAAGACATTATGCCACCCGAAAAGGCGTTCATCAGACAACGGCTCATTATAATGCTGGGTCGCATCCATAAGCATCTCGACTATGCCGTCAACATATCTGGAAGTAGAAACAAGGCCGGCAGTCTCAATCCCAAGACGGCGGGCTATGGACGAACGGACTTCCGTCATATTGAGAGCCTCACCTTCAATCTCGCTAGATCTGACAAGTTCCAATGACATTGTGGTGAGCATAGCCTCATCCTGAAAATCAAAACCAAGCGAAGTCATACGACCGAGCATCAGTCCCTGCATAGCCCTGACTGTGCCAAGCCTGTTCATCACGGTCTCTTTGTCGTAATTGAAGTTCCACCAGTTTTTCCTTTGATGCAGATACATATTCGTAGATTTTCAGCAAAGCTATGAAATTTTCGGGAAATAGCCGCCATATTCGCCGAAAAATATTCGGCGAATAAGATAAATATTTACCGAATAGTTCTTTTACATTATAGGCAAAGCCTTGCGGAATTGAGAATAATCGGCTATGTTCGTGTCTGTATTTATATTCAATAATTTACGACATATATGAGCCAGAAACATTCATACACAACAGCCGACTACCTTCCGTGGGACACTATGCTGAACTTGACAAGAAGATTGTTCAGGGATGGCAAATACAGGATGAGCCTTCTTGAGCCTGTTTTCAGCCCGAAAAAGGGGCGTTTTCGGCACGAAAAAAGCACCGGGACTTCCCAGTGCTTCAATCATAAATTATTGAAAATCAATCAATAAGGTTTCAATAATGGGTTAATACTCTTCCTCGTTAAAGAAGAAATCGTCCTTTGTGGGATAGTCTGGCCAGATATCTTCTATACTTTCATATATCTCTCCATCATCTTCAAGTTCCTGAAGGTTCTCTAAAACATCTTGAGGAGCCCCCGTACGATTAGCATAATCAATTAATTCGTCTTTAGTTGCTGGCCATGGAGCATCATCCAAGCTGCCGGCCAATTCCAATGTCCAAAACATAATGTTATCAATTTAAGTTACAGCCTATTAATAATGTATTTACATTCTTTTTTTTCTAACATAAGTACACCAAATCTAAGGCCACAAAATCACATTTTCAATACGCCGCAAAGATATAAAATAATTCCATCCATCCCACATACTTTCCTTTATTTTAAGCACTTTTTTAAAAACTCTCCACTCTCAATAGCACCTATACTACATTAGGATCATAAAGAATATCGTATTTTCAAATACTTAGTAACGTAAAAAAAATAAGTTGCGTCAGATTAGCATTAGATTTTCGAGGAACCAAAAAGATTTACTAAGATGATGCCGGTTAATTTTTGAAGGTTACTAAATAGCTAGGTAGGCCACATCGCTAAATATCAAAATGGTACTCTATCCTAAAAAGGCATTTCCTATAAAGAATTAGTTAATATAAAGATTTCTCAACATCATCATTATGTCACCTAAATAATCCATCTCACGCTATAACATATTAATAATCAAAGTATCCATCCGGAAGTTTTACTCTTAGCAACTAATTATAAGCTAGATAGATGTTCTGAGGATAGCTTTCTTTCGAAGAAGAAGAGTGATATGGACCCCAAAAGACTACTTAGATGATAAAAGTAGCATAATAATGATTCAATAATAAAAAGGGGTTAGATACATTAGGGAAAATTCGCTACTTTTGCATCGATTTATATTGACTCAAAAGTAGTATTTACTTACCTACCCACAAATATCATACGGATAAAATTATGTATATCGAAAAAATAAAGTCACCGGCCGACTTAAAAAGGCTGAACATTAAGGAATTGCAAATCGTAGCCAATGAGACACGCGAAGCTATTTTAAATCGTGTCAGCAAAATAGGAGGACACATAGGTCCTAACCTTGGCTTCGTAGAGGCAACCGTGGCGCTTCACTATGTTTTCGATGCGCCCGTGGACAAACTCGTATTTGATGTAAGCCACCAATGTTATGCACATAAAATATTAACCGGCAGAGTATCGGGATTTATTGGAAACATAGACCAGATGAATGCCATCAGCGGATATTCATCACCGAGAGAATGCCCCGTATACGATAACTTCGAAGTGGGCCACACCTCCACCTCAATAAGTCTTGCCACAGGTCTGCAAAAGGCACGTGACATCAAGGGAACAAACGAAAATATAATTGCCGTAATAGGCGATGGCTCTCTCTCGGGTGGCGAGGCTTTCGAAGGCCTTGACGAAGCATCAGAAATTGGCACAGGTATTATCATTGTGGTCAATGACAACGAAATGTCCATCGCCGAAAATCATGGTGGTATATATAAAAACCTGCGGGCCCTACGCGAGAGCAACGGCACATATAAAAACAACTGGTTCAAATCTTGGGGATTTGACTATAAATACTTAGAAGAAGGTAACGATATCGAGAAACTTATCGAAGTATTTAGAAGCGTAAAAGGCACTTGCAAGCCCACAATCATTCACATTCACACAGAAAAAGGACATGGTTATGCTCCAGCCATAAAGGACAAAGAAGCATGGCACTGGGGATTACCATTTAACGAAGAAGATGGCTCTCGTCCACGCAAGAATGAAGATGGCAGCAACCCCGAAGTAATTGAATGCGAAAAATATGAACAGCTATTCTCTGATTGGATGCTGCAACAGATGAAAAAAGACAAAACCCTCATTGCTGTGACCGCAGGAACCCCTGGCGTAGCTGGTTTTACTCCAGAAAAGCGAAAAGAAGCAGGAAAACAACATATCGATATGGGCATAGCAGAAGAACAGGCTGTAGCTATGATATCCGGTATGGCAAAGGGTGGACTACATCCAGTATGGACTGTTAACAGCACTTTCATTCAGCGTACCTATGATCAAATAGCGCAAGACCTTTGCATTAACTCTAATCCTGCTGTCATCAATGTAATGAATGGCGGAGCCGGCACGATGAATGACATTACACATATCTGCCTTTTCGACATACCTATGCTTACCAGCATCCCCGGACTCATCTATCTTGCCCCTACCACTTGCGAAGAATACTTCGCCATGCTACATTGGGCTATTCTTCAAGGCAAAAAGCCAATTGCCATTCGTGTCCCAAGCAACGGAGTTAACCACACTGCCGAGTTAGTCGACACGACCTATAGCTTCGAGCCAAAATATAAGCTGACACACCATGGAAAGGATGTTGCCCTAATTGCAGCCGGGTCTTTCTACCAAAAAGGCGAGAATGTTAGGCAATTACTTGCAAGAAAGGGCATTAATGCCACTCTTATCAATCCACGATATCTAAATGATGTCGATGCAGATATTCTTGAAACGCTGAAATCAAATCATAACCTTGTGGTGACACTTGAGGATGGTTGCAAAGATGGTGGTTTCGGGGAACGCATTGCCGCCTACTACGGAACTTCTAATATGAAAGTACTCGTCAAAGGCATTAAAAAAGGCCTATATGACCGCTTCGTTCTTCAACAACTTCTATCAGACAATCGTTTACTTGATGAGCAAATAGCAGAAGATGTGATGGAAATCATAGGAAACCTTGCAGAACAAAATAAATTATAGAAACTATGTCTTTTAAAAAAATAGAACAATACGACCCTGATATAACTGAAAAAATAGCAGCACATGTAAAAGCCATCTTAGAACTGCTTGACGATAATCCACATAGGGAAGGACTTGTTAAAACCCCTGAACGTGTAGCGAAAGCCCTGCAATTCATAACAAAAGGCTATCAGGAAAATGGCGTAGAAATAATTCGTAGCGCAACCTTTGACGAAGAGTACCAACAGATGGTACTAGTCAAAGACATTGAACTATACAGCACCTGTGAGCACCACCTTCTACCATTTATAGGCAAATGCCATATAGCCTACATACCCAATGGCAAAATCACCGGATTAAGTAAAATCGCCAGAGTGGTAGAAACATTTGCCCGAAGACTACAAGTGCAGGAACGGCTGACTGTTCAAATACGCGATTGTATAGAGGAAGCGCTGCATCCATTAGGTGTAGCTGTGGTTATAGAAGCAAGCCATACATGTATGCAGATACGCGGAGTAGAGAAATCCAATGCCATTACGACCACATCAGCATTCAGTGGCGCATTTCTAAATTCAGACAAAACAAGAAATGAATTTTTAAACCTTATCAAATGAAACTAAAGAAAAGCACAAAAGGATTCCTTGTCATATTTATTCCCTTTCTAATAGGCTATCTGTTAGGGCTTTCAACTGCGGGGTGCGCATCCAGGAGCCACGATGCCGACCCCAATGTAGCAATTTCCCAAAACGTAAAAGACGACGACATAGTCTCTGAATCCATTCCGGAAGACAAGAAAAAGGAAGAGAAAACACGAAAAGAAGTTATTTACTACCATAATAGACCTAACTATAAAAATCTTTTCAAAGACATTAATGAAGAACACCTTGCCATAGCTAGAAAAGTAGGACTAGACACTCCCCCACGAACAAGAGCAGAGATTCCAGGGAATAGACAACTCATTAAAATAAAGTCAAATCGTCTCTATACCATATATACCCTTAGATATTCATCTCCATACCTAACAAGGGGAGCTGCCAGCGAACTAAATGCTATAGGACAAGCCTTCAAAGATTCCCTAAAGAGCAAAAACCTTTTGGATGACTATCGCCTGGTAGTATCTTCCGTTTTAAGAAGCGAGGAAGATGTAAAAAATCTTCGCAAAAGCGGAAATCCCAACGCATCCGATAATTCTGCCCATTGTTATGGAACCACATTTGACATCGCCTATACCATCTACGATCGTGATAATGATGATGCCTGCGAGTCATTTATGCAGCCATACGAGCTAACTAAAGTCCTTGGAGAAGTGCTCTTAGACCGCAAAAAAGCCGGCAAATGCTTAGTCAAATACGAAAAGAAAGAACATTGTTTCCATATAACAGCTACCTATTGATTATGAAACGCTACTTATATATAATATTCTCAGCATTCTTTTTATATGCCAATCTCTCCTTTCTCCACACCGCAGCTCTTGCACAAACAGATGAGCCCGGATGGAAGCAGAGTTGCACCAGCATTATTGTCGGAGCACAGGCTAGCACGGATGCAAGTGTGATAACCTCACACACATGTGATGGCAAATACCGTACTTGGCTCAGCATCGAGCCAGCTCAAGAACACCGCAAAGGGGAAATGCGCAAGGTTTACAAAAACACCATGAAAACCAGTTGCAGAAATGATTCTACTGGTATCGAATTGGCCGGAACCATACCACAAGTCAAGCATACATTTGCCTACTTGAATACTGCCTATCCTTGCCTGAATGAAAAGCAGTTAGGCATAGGAGAGACCACTTGGGGAGGACCAGACACGCTACAGAACCCGAATTCAATGTTTCTAATCGAAGAACTTGAAAGACTGGCACTTGAACGATGCTCTACAGCCAGGGAAGCAGTACTGATGATGGGCAGATTGGCCGAAAAATATGGTTATGCTGACAGTGGAGAATGTCTTACCATAGCGGATCCGAAAGAAGTGTGGTTCTTTGAAATTATAGGATGCGGAAAAGATAAAACCGGGGCGGTATGGGTTGCCAAAAGACTACCGGACGAACATGTGGGCGTGTCAGCCAATGTTCCGCGGATTGGAGCCATCGAAAAGAATAATCCGGATAATTTCCTTTACTCACGCAATGTAAAGAAAGTGGCACTGGAATATGGACTATGGGACGGAAAAAGCGAATTCAAATTCTGGAAAGTCTACAAAGCCGATTATGCCAGAGGACGTAACTACCGCGAGCGCGACTGGTTTATATTAAATGCATTGGCCCCTTCACTAGGGCTTACCCAAGAGATGGAGGAAATTCCATTTTCCGTAAAGCCGGATAAGAAGGTAAGCGTCGAAGATGTATTTGCGCTACTGCGCTCCACATACGAAAGCACAGAACTGGATATGTGCAAAAATATAACTATAAAGGACGGTCAGATAAGTCCGATCGCCAATCCGTGGATGACCACCACTATGCGTAACACCCTGAATCACATCAAACCTGGAACAGTCGAATTTCAAAGAACGGTTTCAGTAGCATGGTGCTCCTATTCTACTGTGATTCAACTGCGTGCGAATCTTCCAAATGCAGTGGGTGGAGTATGCTATCTCTCATTAGATAATCCGGGCCAAAGCCCACGTATCCCGATATTTTGTGGAAACACTTCCCTACCAGAGGCTTACGGCCAATGTGGACAAAACCATTATGATCCCAATATAGCGCTATGGCAATTTCGCAAAGCCAACAAACTCGCAACCCTCGCTTGGCAAAAGACAAAGGACCAATTTATGGATAATGTAATAAAGCAGCAAACATTTGTGACTAATGAAATAAGTAAACTCGATGCAGAAGCCACAAGTGAAAACCTAAATGCACTAACAGAGAAAATCCATAACGAAGCCGTCAAACAATGGGCCGAGATGGAATCCCAGTTTTGGGTCGCCTTCGGACTAGGATTTTAAAAACTACCTTAAGAGCGCTGCCAGTTCGGTGGCGCTTCTTGCTATATGATCCGCTCCAGCCGCTACGAGATCACTTTCAGGACGAAAACCCCACGTTACGCCTATACATGGTACTCCTGCATTGTGGGCAGTCTTAACATCAGTAGCAGAATCTCCCACAAACATGCAATCTTCCCTATTAACAACAGCACGTTCCAATACATGGTCTACTACCTCTGCACTTGGTTTTAATGGAAGTCCTTCCCTATTTCCTAGCACAACCACGAAATCTATCCCAGGGAAAAGACCATAAACCAATTTTTCCGCTCCCTCCTGAAATTTATTTGATGCCACAGCCAATTTCACCTCTCTCTTATTCAACTCTTTAAGCAAATCTACCATTCCTGGATATGGCTTGGTATGAACATCGATATGGTCTATATAGTACGCCGTAAAATCCTTCAATACTCGTTCCGTTAGATCGTCCGTTGGGAACCTTTTCAAACTACTTTCAAGGGCATTCTCTATCATTTTTCGCACTCCGTGGCCCACCATTTTTGTATATTCCTGCACAGTATGTCCCTTTATGCCAGCCTGGGCCAATGCATAATTAGCCGCTGCTGAAAGATCTGCGATGGAATTTATCAAAGTCCCATCCAAATCGAAAATAACTAATTTTACCATGCTGCAAAAATACAAAAAAAGTGATACCTTTGTCGTTCTAACAAAAGACAGATAAATGAAAAAATATCTTTTAACACTACTACTATTCTTTTCCTATATATGGCTTTCTGCTCAAGATCTACATTTAAAAGGAGAAATGCGTCTAGACTGGTCAAATGATAGTGGATTCTATGGTAAAATGTTTTCGATTCAAGGTGAAGGTTCCATTAATGAGACTTTTTCCTATAAATTTAGACATAGACTGAATAAAGCCATAGTAAATTACAATGCCTTCGATGCCACTGACCTTGCATATATAGGCATAAAGGCAAATGAAAAATTTGACTTTATTGTAGGAAAACAAACATTCCTGCAAGGAGGTTGGGAATACGATGTTGCCCCCATCGACTCTTATGCCCCAAGCATTCTTTGCGCACAATTGCCTTGTTATCAGTTTGGAATTACCAGCAATTATACTTTTAACGAAGGCCACGACAAGTTAGCCCTGCAACTATCCAATAACCCTTATGACCTTTTAGGAAGTAACAAATACGCATTGAGTTTAGCGTGGAATGGGCACCATGGGGTATTTCACAGCAAATATTCTGTAAACTGGTTCGATGCTTTCCATAACGATAATAACTTCATGTTCGCATTCGGGAACAAAATCGCACTTGGCAACCTCAGTTTTTATCTGGACTTTATCAGCCTCGGAGCTATCTACGATGACGATCCCTTCACGAACTCGAATACAGTTCTTCAGATTGACTATTATTTAAATGAAAAGATCAATATCTTCGCTAAATATTCCTATGACCAAAACTCAGGCAAAGATGCTTATTTGACCTCAAACGGAACATCTCTGCACAAATTATCCGGTGGTTTGGAATTTTATCCAATAGGAGAATCCCTGCGTGTGCACGCCATATTACTCTACAATGATGGCCAATGGGTGCTAAACTCCGACACCTTCCATTATTCCGGATTCGCCTTCAATGTAGGCATAACATGCCGACTGAATTTGCAAATTAAAAAATAATCCTTATTTTTGTAGTCCGTTTGGTGCTTGGGCCGGGAGGTTAGGCACTGGTCTGCAAAACCAGTTAGAGCGGTTCAATTCCGCTAGGCACCTCGAAAACCCCTTTCTGCGTTATTGCCGAGAGGGGTTTTTAGGAAACCACCCTTTATCCACTCTTTTTTTCTGCTCAAATAATTCCAATATACTCCATAAACAAGAACACCCCACTACTCCAAGTATTGTACTAAGAATACTATTGGCAATCAGCAAGCTTGCCACAATAAAAAATATACCCAAAAGGGCGAAAACCCACCAGCACCGCGTACCGAAATGATATTCACTCTTAATGACTATGGGATGAAAAACACCTATAATAAGAAAAGTAGCGATAGCGACTATAAGACCTGAAAAATTCACTCGTCGTATTTTATATTGTTAATAATTTATGCTAACTCCGCCAAAATTACATAAAGATGGGATTACTTAAACCTTCAAGAGTTAACTGACAAAAGTAACAAAAATAACTTTTCCATAAAAACCGAAATTTTACAACCGATGGCTCTCGCTAATTTAAGTAACCTTCAAAAAAAATAACCTTCATCATCTTAGTAAATCTTTTTGTTTCCTCGAAAATCTCGTTCTAATCTGACGCAACTTATTTTTTTCACGTTACTAAAAACTATTGAAAATAAAATAATTAAAAAATTTTAAAAAATTTTTTACGAATTGTGTGGTTTTCTCAATTATTTATAGTACCTTTGCATTCGGTTAGTTAGTAGTTATATTATATTTCAAATTAAAAATAGGCGAATTCTCCTATAAGAGGTCAAAAGCATGGGCCCAGTTTAGGAAAATTCGGCTTTTTTAATCTTCACTTCATCAAACTCTGCAATACCGTCTCTGCCTTTATTTTATCAATTATTGCGCATACCACTTTAAAAGCCTCACTATCTGCGCTATAATTAGCAGGAACAGCGAACTTTACCCTCCCCTGTTTTTTTAACTTTCGGGCCAATGCCCTCTTTTTCTCATCGCCCTGCTTATAGACAGCTATGGAATGCCCACCAAACATTCCCACTATCTTCATACAAGGAACATCAGTCTCTCCATCTCCAAAATAAATCATATTAGGGAAAGGAACCCTCTTTTTTTCTTCTGCCATAGAAGAATTCAGCCTCGTGCTATCCCTGGCACTAAAAATTCCCTTATTTATCTTAAAGAGAAACTGTGTCTTGTTTGTCGAATCTACAGCTATGCCTGGCCATACTGCCTCTCCATTAGCGTCATAGATAAAACTGCCAGCGAAGATATATCGAAACTCCTTTGCTATGGTAGTACCCTCCACGATCTCCTTAAGCCCACTTGAATTAATATAATGCTCCACCTTTACTCCCTTCGACCTGCCATATTCGTTAACTAGCTTAAACCATTCTTTCACCCCGGGGAAGAACTCAACAGACTTGCCGAATTTCTTAAATTCCTCTTGGCGTAGAACAACCCCCTTCGCGCGAGCTTCATCGAACATCAGCTTCATATAGGCCAATACATTCGAGGCATCCTGTCCTACCGCTATCTGATTACTCTTTGCCCAAAATTCTGCAGGCGTGGAACCAACAGCCTGTATAAATCCAAATTCCTGCATATTGCCGGGCGCAAGCGTTCCGTCAAAATCATATATAAGTGCTACTATCGGTTTTTTCATACTCAAAAGCATTGATTATTTCCCTGCAAATTTAAAAAATTCGCCACAACATCCCATTTTTTACCACAAAAACGGCTTCATTTCGCCACATTGCGAGGAAAGCAAGCCATAATTACATTTCCGCTACCTATATTTGTTCTGTCCAAAAAGAATCGAATGACTTAAATTCAAAGATCGTTTTTTAATTGCCACCACGATGCTATGCACGATAGGCATATTGGATAATAGAATTTTTTAGGAAAACTAAAAACATAAAGAAATGCACAATTATTTGAACCTTTTGAACACTACAATCAAACAGAATTGGGACAAACCTGCTCTCTGTTTTTTTCAAGGTGAAACAATAACTTTTGGCAAATTGGCTGAGTATATAGCCCGCTTTCATCTGCTATTCGATGAAGCAGGAATAAAAAGAGGGGACAAAATAGCCTTATGCGCTAAAAACACAGACAGATGGGCAGTATCATTTCTTGCTGTAAACACTTACGGCACGGTGGTAGTTCCAATACTGGCCGACTTCCTTCCGGAAAGTGTTAACTCTCTAGTGGACCATTCAGATAGCGTCATACTTTTTACAGATGAAGACATCTGGAAAAAATTAGACCCAGCCAAGATGCCTAAACTGAAAGCCGCTATCAACACGGATGATTTCCGTTTACTCTATACATCAGATCAAAACTTCAAAAATATATACAATAACTTAGACAAAGACTTCTCTGCTGCCTACCCAGATGGTTTCAAAAAAGAAGATTGCAAATTTAGAGTTGATGACAGCAACCTAAACGACCTAGCCATCATCAACTACACATCCGGCACCACGAGCGCCCCTAAAGGCGTTATGCTTTCTTACGGGAATGTGAGCGCATCTATAGATTTCGCCCATAGGCACATCCCATGTAAGCCGGGTGAAACCATCGTGTCTATGTTACCCATGGCACATATTTATGGACTGGTATTCGAATTCCTCTACCCTCTCTCAGGTGGGGTATGCGTTTACTACCTAGGCAAATCGCCAGCACCTTCATTCCTGCTTAAGGCTATGAAAAATGTGAAGCCATATTTGGTGCTCACTGTTCCGCTTGTGATGGAAAAAATCTACAAGTCCTCCGTCAAACCAGCCATCAGCAAACCCGCTGTTAAGATTCTTTCACACATTCCAATCCTAAACAAAATCATCTTCAAGAAAGTGCGTGAAAGTCTGGATACCGCCTTCGGAGGTAATGTTCGCGAATATATAATGGGTGGAGCAGCACTGAATCCGGAAGTAGAAAATTGCCTACATAAAATTGGCCTACACTACACAGTCGGCTATGGGATGACGGAAGCAGCACCACTATTAGCCTATGAGAGCTGGGATCGTTATGCCGTCGGCTCCTGCGGAAAGAAGGTTGATAGTGCCGAGGTAAGAATCGATTCAGTAGATCAACACAAAGTCGCAGGCGAGATTCAGGCCAAAGGAGACAATATCTGCTTAGGTTACTATAAGAATCCGGAAGCCACGGCAGCCGCATTTACAGATGATGGGTTCTTGCGTACCGGCGACCTTGGCATTATGGATAAGGAAGGGAACATATTTATAAAAGGACGCTCTAAAAATATGATTCTCAGCGCATCTGGACAAAACATCTACCCAGAAGAAATAGAAGCTGTCGTTAATTCGCAGAATTTCGTAACCGAATCCGTGGTAGTGGATAGAGCTTCAAAGTTAGTCGCCTTAGTATATCTTGATTCCGACGCCATAAAAAAGGCCGGATTGGACGAAGAAGCGATTGCAGACATTCCGGAAAACATACGCATTAATGCCAATAAATCTCTTCCATCCTATAGCAAATTGGCTAAAGTAGAAATAGTTTTGGAACCTTTTGCAAAAACGCCTAAGATGAGCATAAAGCGATTTATGTATAAATAATGACATTTTGTCAATGGAATAGTAATTGCGTTTTCTCTTCCGCAGAAAACGCAATTTTTTGATATTATGAAAGGTAAAATAGGAGTAACAACCGAGAATATTTTCCCGGTTATTAAACAATTTCTTTATAGTGATCACGAAATTTTTCTTCGTGAATTGGTGGCTAACGCCGTCGATGCAACTAGTAAACTGAAAGCCCTTGCATCTTCAGGCGAATGGAAAGGCGAGTTAGGAGATCTTACAGTTAAGGTTGAACTCGACGAAAAAGCTAAAACCCTTAAAATAACGGATCGCGGTATTGGTATGAACGCTGAAGAGGTAGATAAATACATTAATCAAATAGCATTTTCTTCTGCCGGCGAATTTTTAGCCAAATACAAAGATCAGGCAAGTGGGATTATTGGCCACTTCGGTTTAGGATTTTACTCAGCGTTTATGGTTAGCACCAAGGTTACGATAGAGTCTCTTAGTTACAGGGAAGATTCTAAAGGCGTCTTTTGGTCTTGTGACGGCTCTCCTGAGTTCGAAATGGGAGAGTGCAAGAAAAAGGACAGAGGTACTACCATAACTCTTTACTTGGACAGTGACTCTGATGAGTTTGCAAACAAAGATAGAATCAAGGGCTTGCTTGATAAGTATTGTAAGTTCATGCCTGTTCCTATAGAGTTCGATGGAAAAGTAATTAATTCCGTTGAGCCACTATGGACTAAAGCACCATCAGAGTTAAAGGATGAAGATTATATAAACTTTTATCACGCCTTGTATCCTTATGAAGAGGATCCTATGTTCTACATACACCTTAATGTAGATTATCCATTCACGCTTACAGGTATCCTTTACTTCCCGAAAATAAAGGAGAGGATGGCTATCAACAAGAACAAGATCCAATTATATTGTAACCAGATGTTCGTCACCGATCATGTGGATAATATAGTTCCTGACTTCCTTACTCTATTGCATGGTGTCATCGACTCTCCCGACATTCCGTTGAATGTGAGCCGTTCCTATCTTCAATCAGATGCTAATGTTAAGAAAATTAGCACCTACATCACGAAGAAAGTAGCCGATAGACTAGAAGATATATTCAAGACCCAAAGGGAGACATACGAGCAGAAGTGGGATAACATAAAACTCTTCATTGAGTATGGTATGCTTTCCGATGAAAAATTCTGCGAGAGAGCCATGGATTTTGCCCTTCTCAAGGATACAGATGGGAAATACTATAGTATAGAGGAATACAAGAAACTAATCGAAGAAAAGCAAAAAGATAAAGATGGCAAATTGGTCTTCCTTTATGCAACGAACACTGAAGAACAATACCCTTCTATAAAAGCCGTTAAAGACTTAGGATACGATGTTCTACTTATGGATTGCGAACTCGATTCGCACTTTGTCGGTCTTCTAGAGCAAAAGATAGAGGGTAGCAGATTTGCCCGTGTAGATTCGGATTCCGCTTCTAATCTTATCCCTAAACAGGATGAAGTGAAACCAGAGATGAGTGAGGATGACAAGAAAGCACTTAGCGAACTCTTCAAGAGCGTACTCCCTTCTGGAGCCGAGTGGGATGTGGAACCTGCCAACTTAGGAGAAAATGCAGAACCAGTACTCATAACCCAGAACGAGTTTATGCGCCGTTATCGCGATATGTCATCCATCGGAGGCGGTATGAACTTCTATGGCTCAATGCCTCAAATGTATACCCTTAAAGTCAACATGGAAAATCCTGTTATCACTCGAATATGGAATGATAGGGATAACACCAAAGACACCCTACACCAGGTAGTGGATTTGGCACTTCTCTCTAAGGGTTTACTGAAGGGCAAGGATCTAGCCGAATTCATCACTAGAAGTTCTGAATTATTGAAAAAGTAGAGGTTATATTTAAGATAACGAAGCCGGGACTAATGATTTAGTTCCGACTTTTTTTAAACATCTTCTACTCTTGCCAGACTTTAAGGTATTGTTGCAAGGCCCACATTTCATCTCTAAAATGTGCTGCCTTATTAAAATCAAGAGCAGTAGCAGCCTCGTGCATTTGGGCCTTATCTTCTTCCAAAAGCTTCTCAATTTGACTACGCGACATACTCCTTATAACTGGATCTTGTAATACCGCCGCCAAATCTGCCTTAACACGCCCATTACTATCATAAGCGTCGCCAGGAAGACGCAGAGAGTCGTGGCCAAGCCCCACGCTGACAGAGCCTTTGCCCAAATCGGAAGGGTTCGGGATGTAACGAGGCGCATCATAGGAATTGGCTGCACTAACCCTGCCACTAAGCTGTCCGACCAAGACATTGTGCTTAACTTCCACTTGTTTAGGAGTAATGTGGTGCAGTTCATTATATTCTATCTGCCTTTGACGCCTTCGATTCGTTTCTCTTATGGTAGCTGCCATAGATTCGGTAATCTTATCCGCATACATTATGACTAGTCCGTGCACATTTCTAGCCGCACGTCCCGCTGTCTGGGTAAGTGCGCGAGCCGTGCGAAGAAATCCTTCCTTATCCGCATCCAATATTGCCACTAGCGAAACAGATGGTATGTCAAGTCCTTCTCGAAGTAAATTTACACCTACAAGAACATCAAAAAAGCCATTTTTGAAATTCTCTATAATCTCCACTCTCTCTGCTGTGTCTACATCGGAGTGAATGTAAGCACACCTAACGCCTATATTTCTGAGGTATTGGTCCAATTCTTCAGCCATACGCTTAGTTAAAGTGGTGACAAGTGTGCGCTCATCTGCTTCTGTACGTTTCCTAATCTCTTCTACAAGGTCATCTACCTGATTTTCAATAGGCCTTACTTCTATAGGAGGGTCCAGCAACCCCGTTGGCCTTACAACTTGTTCCACCACTAATCCCCCACTCTTTTCCATTTCATACTCGGCCGGGGTGGCACTTACATAAACCTTTTGACCAGTAACTTGTTCGAACTCCTCGAAAGTCAATGGTCTATTATCAGCCGCTGCGGGAAGTCGAAAACCATACTCTATTAAAGTCTGTTTTCTACTCCTGTCTCCACCATACATAGCATGAACCTGGGGAAGAGTCACATGAGATTCGTCTATAAATGTTACAAAATCTTTAGGAAAATAATCTATCAAGCAGAAAGGTCGCTGTCCGGGAGATCGCCCATCGAAATACCTACTATAATTCTCAATCCCAGGACAATATCCTAACTCCTTTATCATTTCAAGGTCATTTTCAACCCTCTGCTGTATACGTTTGGCTTCAAGAGGCTTTCCTATTTCCTCAAAGTAATTTATCTGCTTATAGAGATCATCCTGAATGGCACTAACTGCGGCAATACCTCGCTCCTTTGTAGTCACGAAGTTATTGGCAGGATAAATAAATACCTCGTCTAACTTTTCTATTACTGCCCCACTAATCGGTTCAATCGAATATATGGAGTCTATCTCGTCGCCGAAAAACTCTATACGAACGGCATAATCGGCTCCACTTAGATAAACATCTACAGTATCTCCTTTCACTCTAAACGAGCCCCTCGTAAAATCACCTTCTGTACGAGCATAAAGGGCATCGACAAGTTTATATAGAAAAGATGTCTGGTTACGTATCTCTCCTTTTACGACATGAACAGTCTGGGCATGAAAATCTTCTGGATTTCCTATACCATAAAGACAACTCACCGACGAGATAACTATTACATCCCTCCTCCCACTTAAAAGCGCACTAGCTGCGCTAAGCCTTAACTTTTCTATCTGATCATTTATAGACAAATCTTTTTCTATATATGTATCAGTATTAGGGATATACGCTTCCGGCTGATAATAGTCGTAATATGAGACAAAATACTCAACAGCATTTGATGGGAAGAAGGATTTAAATTCTCCGTAAAGTTGTGCAGCTAATGTCTTGTTGTGGCTAAGAATCAGAGCCGGCCTTTGAAGATTTTCTATTACTCCAGCCATAGTGAATGTCTTACCTGAGCCCGTAACACCAAGCAGGGTGATATCACTCACCCCACTTTTCAATGATTGTGTAAGCTCAGCGATAGCCTTAGGCTGATCTCCTGCCGGTTTATAATCAGATTCGAGTTTAAATTTCATTTTCTTGCATTGTCAATGGACTTTCCATAAACCACAAAGCGCTGAAAAAGGAATTCGGTAACGAAATTAAGCAACATATTCAGAATCGTAGCAAAATATTCATTCCACCATAATGTCCCTGTAAAATAATCCTCAAAAAAGGTCGTGACTGGAATGAAAACACAATAGTATAATGCCACTTCGAACATAGATACCGCCACATTGCGACTAGACCTAAACGTAAACTTTCTGTTCAGTGTAAAATTCCACAGGACAGAAAGAATCAAAGCGCAAAGATACGATACCCAATAAGGCCATCGCCCCAATTCATTAAACAAGGCGAATGAGCCCATCTGAATGACTCCCGCGCTAATGGAAAAACCCACAAACTTCAAGAACCTGATTAACTCTTTTACTTGCATACTCTATACATTACTACATCATGGCTAGCAATGGTGAGCTTTACCGGCTTATTGGTTTTGAACGTGCGTGCTTTCTTATCCCATATATTATGCGCTTTACATTCGGTAGGGTCAAAAGTTCGCCCACTGAATGCGTCGTAATGCTTCAAAGAATTCCAGTCAAGCGTAACTTTCTCCTGCTCGGCACCACGATTCAGCACCAATACTGCCCAATCACCATTCTGTAATGGTTTTAGCCAATACTCAATATTACCCTCTGTCCTAAGACGCAAACCCTGAACGCCTAAAGGATCCTGGTCAATAGCGATCGCTTCCTTATTCAGTATAATGTCCAGAGTCTGCTGACTCATATTTGTCAAATCATTACCAAGAATAAGTGGTGCAGCCATCATGCACCATAGTGAAAAATGCGCTCTATCCTCGGCCACGCTCATACCATTTCCCACTTCCAGCATGTCGGGATCATTCCAATGACCTGGACCAGCATACTCTCTCAAAGGCTCATTTTTATCGACCAATGTCATAATCGGACTTCCATGGAACCCAGACAGGAACTCTTCAGGAATAGTATCGAAATATGGCCAAATATCTCCGGTTGTGCGCCACGATTGCGCGAAATCGGAGGCCCATTCCCAAGGCTTTGATTGGCCCCATTCACACATACTGAGGAAAATCTCACGACCAGTCGACTTTATAGCATCATGCATAAGTCGATATGCCCCCTTAGGATTTATATTTTCAGTATAACACCAGTCGTACTTCAAATAATCCACTCCCCACTGTGCATAGGTGTAGGCATCTTGATACTCGTGTCCAAGACTTCCGGCAAAACATCCGCAAGTCTTTCTTCCGGCATCACTATAAATACCCATCTTCATTCCTTTTGAATGAATATAATCTGCCATCGCCTTCATTCCTGAAGGAAACTTTTCAGGGTCGGGATGAATAAACCCCTGCTCATCACGGCTGCCATGCCATCCATCATCTATATTAAAATAGATATAGCCGGCATCGACAAGGCCTAGTTCCACCATCTTATCAGCGGTGGCTTTTAACAGTTCTTCATTAATTCCTGTCGCAAATTTATTCCACGTGCTCCAGCCCATTTGTGGAGTCTGCGCGAGTTGCGCATAGGCTGAAACCGAAACTGCCAAAAGTGCAGTTAAAAAAAAAGTAAAACGCTTCATTATAGTAGTTTTGTTAAATAAATACTTATACGCTCACTTATCAAGAGAGGAGAAAAACTTCCACTGGAAAATTATCAAATAAAAAGCACCACAAGTCACGCAGGCATCGGCAAAATTAAATACCGGCGGAAAAAACGTAGCAGAAAACATATCAACCACCCTTCCAAGCATAAATGGAGCCTCGCCCCATATAAGACCATAAAAAAGGCAATCGATTATGTTGCCGGCGGCTCCCGCAGTTATCAAAGTCAATCCGACAAGCACACCCATAGGAGCGTTGCCCTTTTTATCGAGACGATTTACCCACCATATCAAGGCCACAGTCAAACATATACGGAATGTGGTCAAAATATATTTTCCTACAGCACCGCCAAACTTCATCCCGAAAGCCATCCCCTCATTCTCTACAAAACACAGTCTAAACCAATTTCCAAATACAGGAATCACCTCACCTAAAGACATATTTGTCTTTACGATGACCTTGATTATCTGATCTATAATTACAAGTAAAATTCCCAATGCGGCTAGTTTGGCACCTCTCGAAACCTTCATATATAAATCAGTTTTTCCCTTGTTTTGCAAGCATTTCCTTAGCCTCCACCGTCAGTGTTGCATGTGGCACCAGGCGCAAGCGTTCTTTAGGAATAAGTTTCCCAGTTACTCGACACACTCCATAAGTTTTGTTTTCTATCCGCACAAGAGCAGCCTCGAGATTTTGAATAAATTTATATTGGCGTTGTGCCAATTGGCTTGCTTCCTCCTTTGAGCGCTGCATAGCGCCATCATCTTCCACTGTCTTAAACGATGGAGATGTGTCATCCACATCATTAGCACCACCACTTCTAGCTAATTCTCTATAAGTATTATACTCCGCCTTAGCCTTGGCAAGCATATCCTCGATAATAGTCTTGAATTCGGCGAGTTCCTCATCCGAATAGCGATTTTTTAATTCTTCTGCCATAACTATTTACGTATTACTTTAATCTTTATAATATCATTATTCCACTCCACTGAAGTAGCATCATCAGGAGCGTCTTTCAATGAGGCTAGTGACAAATCCGTGCTCAGCGTTTGAGAACATATGTAATCCTTATATTGAGACAACGCATCTGAAATCGACATATACGCATCACCATCAGCATATATTATGGTGTTTATACGATCCGTTATTTCAAATCCGCTTTCCTTCCTAAGGTTTTGTATAGGATGTATTAATTCCCGGGCGTTACCCTCCCTTATAAGTTCAGGACTCTGTACTATATCAAGTGCCACCGTAAGAGACCCCTCAGTAGCGACGAGCCAGCCTGGCATGTCTTCCGAATTGATCTCATAATCACCTTTATTCAACACGACATCGCCCCCACTTAGATGAAGAACATACGGCTGTTCACTTCGTTCAATATTTGCGATTTGTTCCTGACTTAATGTAGTAAATTCGGAAGCAATCTCCTTCATTCTCTTGCCGTAAATCTTACCTAAAGTCTTAAAATTAGGTTTTATTTTCTTCGTTATAATACCGACCGTGTCGTGCAGGAACTCCAACTTTTTGACATTCACTTCCGTAAGGAAAATATCCTCCACCCTTTCTATATGCGCCTTTACCTTATCATCCAACACCGGTACAAGCACCTTGGCAAGAGGCTTACGTACATTTATGCCCACCTTCTTTCTCAAGGCCAATACCATAGAGGAAGCCTTTTGAGCAAATGCCATACTATCTTCAAGTTCACTATCTATCAAAGATTCATCCACCTTAGGCATAGGCATATAATGAACAGATTCATCTTCAGGGCATAGATCGCAATACAATTGATCCATAAAGAACGGAGCGATAGGTGCAGCAAGCAGAGCTATACATTTAAGGGTCTCATAAAGTGTATGATATGCCGACAATTTATCTTCACTCATACCACTTCCCCATAAGCGTTTTTTATTTAGACGTATGTACCAATTACTCAAATCGTCACATACGAAATCTTGTATAAAACGGCCAGCAGAAGTGATGTCGTAATTCTCATATGCAGCCTCCACTTGTCTTTTTAGAGTGTTAAGCCTACTTAATATCCACTGATCAAACATTGGCCTACGTCCAATTTCCACACAAGCAGTCGAAGGGTCAAAATGGTCAATATTGGCATAAAGAGCAAAGACCGAATAAGAATTATATAGTGTTCCGAAGAATTTCCTACGGACCTCGTCCACACCAGCCTCGTCAAATTTCAGATTATCCCATGGTTGCGAATTGGTCAGCATATACCAGCGAAGAGCATCAGCCCCATAGGTATCCAAAGCTTTAAATGGATCAACTGCATTGCCTAATCGCTTGGACATTTTCTCTCCTTTCTTGTCTAGCACTAATCCATTAGATATAACCAATTTATATGCAGGAGTTCCGCTCACCATCGTATGTATAGCATGAAGAGTATAAAACCACCCTCTGGTTTGATCTACCCCCTCGGCGATAAAATCTGCAGTAGCCCCAAAGTCAGCAGTGTGAATACCTCGAAGTCCGGTTTGAGCATAAGGCATAGCACCACTATCGAACCATACATCTATAAGATCGCTCTCTCGTGTCATTTTCTTTCCACTATCGCTAACCAGATATATTTCATCTACATAAGGGCGGTGCAAGTCAATCTTGTCATAATTCTCTTTCGACATGTCAGACGGATCAAAGCCCTTTTCCGCAAGTGGGTTCTTATCCATAACGCCTGCCTTTACGGCCTTTTCTATTTCCTCGAAGAGTTCTCTTGCGGAGCCAATACATTTTTCCTCTTTTCCATCTTCCGTACGCCATATCGGAAGCGGCGTCCCCCAGTATCGCGACCTGGACAAATTCCAATCTTGAATGTTTTCAAGCCATTTTCCAAAGCGACCCGTTCCAGTAGCTTCCGGTTTCCAGACTATACCCTCATTGAGTTGCATCATCTTCTCTCGCACCGCAGAAGCCCTTATAAACCATGAATTCAGTGGGTAATATAAAACCGGCTTATCCGTTCTCCAACAATGTGGATAAGTATGCACATGCTTTTCTATTCTAAAAGCCTTATTCTCAGCTTTTAACATAACACATATATCAACATCCAAGGTAGGCGCATCAGCGGGAAGCGAACTATCATATGCATTCTTAACATAACGACCAGCCCACTCAGAATAAGCCTTTACATCAACATTCTTACGGACATATTCCGGATCCAAATCCTCGATGCGATAGAAACGGCCACGAGGATCCACCTGAGCCTGCAGATCTCCATTTTTATCAACAACATAAAGACCTGGAACACCCGCAGCCTTGGCCACTTTAGCATCATCTGCTCCGAAAGTAGGCGCGATGTGAACTATACCCGTGGTGCCAGCTTCGATACTTACATAATCACCAAGTATTACACGGAAAGCCCCTTCACCGGGGTTAAACCACGGGATCAACTGTTCATAACGCATTCCCTCGAGTTCATTTCCTTTAAATGTTCCTGGAAGCACTTCGAACGGAATCTTATCATTAAACCAGTCACCCACAAGAGCTTGTGCCAATATATACACTGCCGGCTTCCCCGTATATGGATTCGTACTCTTTACCCTAACATAGTCTATATTAGGATTTACACACAGAGCCGTGTTGCTAGGTAATGTCCATGGTGTAGTGGTCCAAGCCAAGAAATATTCATCTTCCTTTCCTACTACCTTAAACTGCACACAACAAGTGGTGTCTTTCACATCTCTATAACAACCGGGCTGGTTAAGTTCGTGAGAACTCAGGCCTGTTCCTGCAGCAGGACTATATGGTTGAATAGACTTTCCCTTGTATAAAAGACCTTTATCATATATATTACGTAACAAATACCAAAGAGTCTCTATATATCGATTATCGTATGTGATATAGGGGTCATCCATATCTACCCAATAGCCTATTCTATCTGTCATTTCGCGCCATTGCGCAGTGTATTTCATAACTTCTTCCCGGCAGATCTTATTGTATTCGGCAATACTTATCTTACTTCCAATATCTTCTTTAGTGATACCTAGTTTCTTTTCTACTCCAAGTTCGACAGGAAGCCCGTGTGTATCCCAACCAGCTCGTCTACGAACAAGAAATCCGCTCTGAGTCTTATACCTACACACTGCATCTTTAATGCTTCGCGCCATAACATGGTGTATACCAGGCATACCATTGGCACTCGGAGGGCCTTCGAAAAATATAAATTGAGGGCAACCTTCTCTTAGTTCCAGAGATTTTTCAAATGCGCCTTCTTTTTTCCACTTTTCGAGAACTTGGTTACCAGTCTCCACCAAATCCAATCCTTTATACTCTTTGAATGTCATTTTTTTTATCTATTTTTGAGCCTACAAATATAACTAATTCATAAGGCAAATACAAATGAACGTTTTAGACATCATTCTGCTAATACTTTTCATTCCTGCTATAATTAGAGGTTTACGAAAAGGTTTCATAGAGCAAATAATCGGATTGGCATCGCTATTTCTGAGTGCTTGGCTAGCATATTTATTTGCAGACAAAGTAGGCACATGGTTAGGGAATTATTTAACATCTGTCAGTAAAGAAGTTCTATACATATTTGCTTTTATAATAATAGTCATACTCACAGTAGTAATTCTAAATCTCTTGGCCAAGGTACTTTCTGGAGTAGTAAGCACCATTTCTATGGGATGGTTAAATTCTATCCTTGGACTTGTATTTGCTATACTTAACACCACTCTAATACTGGGCATAATCTTTATGGCATTTACCTCTTTTAACGAGTCTAATCTTCACTTGAACATATCCTTATTGGATACTTCCATCATATACAAGTGGATTTCTGCCATTACAGATGCCCTATTCCCTTATATTGAAAACTTTTTTACACAAATCAGCGATGGCGGAGCACAAATGTGTTAATCTCATACTCATAGATACTTCGACTGCATTATGTTCAGTCGCATTGAGTCAAAATGGTATAATAAAAGCTTACAGAGAAAGTGAAGGGGGAAAGTCACACGCAAGCCTTACTACTCCATTCGTAAAAGAAGTATTGGATGAGCTTGGGCTAACTGTTCGCGATTGCGATGGGGTATGCGTTAGTTCTGGCCCGGGTTCCTATACTGGTCTTAGAGTAGGGGTATCTACCGCTAAAGGCTTGTGCTTCGGTGCAGATATTCCATTATTTGCAGTCAGCACTATGGATATACTATCCGAAATGGGGAAAGATGAAAACTTTCCAATAATAATCCCTATGATCGACGCTCGCAGAATGGAGGTCTACAGCGCCGTTTATAAGGTATTTAGCCCCAACAACATAGAGCGGATCACACCTATAGAACCTGTAATCATAGATGAAAACAGTTTTAGTGAGTATCTTGCAAGCTCACAAGTTCTGTTTATCGGGGACGGAGTAGAAAAGTGCGAGAATATATTAACTTCCCCTAATGCCCATTTTCACCAATGTGCTCCGACAGCTCACGCGATGGGACGATTGGCCCAACGACTATACGATAATAATAAAAAAGAAAATGTGGCTTACTTCGAACCTTTCTATCTTAAGGATTTCATAGCCACCGTATCTAAGAAAAAACTATTCTAAAACGAAAACACATAACCCACCACTATCGTAGGAGTCCATTTCTTTTTTATATAGTAAGCCTCCAAAACCGAGCCTTGCGGATTAGTTTCAATGTGTTTATTTGTCGTGTAATCTAACATTACTCTTAAATCCAGACCATTACGCTTATCCACCTGCCATTGAATACCTATCGCGCCACGAAGTCGATTCATATAAACATCATTATAACCTGTAAAAGAGTAGTCCGTATAGATTCCTAAGTCTTTCTGATAAGTCGCATTGAAAGATGGGGCGTTAAGCGTATTTCGCAGCTCGATATAAGTGTATGGTTCAAAAGCATTTAATCCGAGATAAGTTAATTTTAGTCTCGTTTTCAAAACCATCTCATTACGAGGTTCTTGAAATCCATTAACCGCGTAGGATTTATGAGTATACTGCACTCTTTCCCTTAAAGACAAACTCCACATTCCGAAGTCGTAAGTGCCAATTACGTTCATCCCTATACGATGCCTTGGCTGTAAGATGGAAGCAGAAGTGTAATGCGCTATAAAATCGTAATCCACACCCATTGACAAGTACTGATTAAACTTATAGTTCATCCCAGACTTCAACATATGCCTTTCCACTCCGCACAATGAAGACTTAGAGCGGAATTCATAACCAGCCTCCAGCTTTATTCTTTCAGAAATTTTCCATTCCCCACTAAGTGTTGTGCGTCCCTTAATGGGATTGGCACTGGCATCGAAAAAAAAACATAAAAGAGTAAAGACTAAAGTTGCTTTCAGCAGAAATTTCATTAGTTCAATATTTTATCCAACTGAGCTCGAAGATCTCTTTCCCCTTTTATCGCTACAGAACTTATCTCTCCATCGAAAATAAGGACACTATATGGAAGAGTAGTCACATTATATAATGTAACGGCGGGAGATGTTACTCCTTTTCCATCACATACATTCACCCAAGGTAACTTTTGATTCTTAACTATTGACGCCCAAAGAGCCTTATCCATAGAAAGGCATACGGAATAGATTTCCAATCCTCTTGAGTGATATTTTTCATACAAGGGCTTGAGTACATCGGTATTGAATAGCACCTGTTCATTATCTCCATCCGACCAAAAATGTACTAGTATCGCCTTTGATTTTATCCCTGCAAGAGAAACTTTTTTAGCATTAACATCTGGCATATTCAGTTCTGGAAATCCCACTTCTTGTGCCTGCGAAAGGGTGACACTCAGTTCCAACTGCCTTTCCCTGTTTTTTGCCTCCACATCCAAAGCCCTGACAAATCTTGAATCCGGATACACTGTTTTCAAGCTATCACAAACACTTCTAAAAAGCACGGCATCTGTGGGTTGAGAGAACACTGGGACACCTGGTGAAAGCACTTGGTAAAATACCGGTATCACACTCAATGACTTGCTATGAGACATAACATATTTTACTCTACTTCTATAATATGCTAAGTAAGTGCTGACTGCGCTTCGATCATCCTCACAAGCCATCATATTATGTAAAAAAACGTTGTAGTCTTTTTCGACTTCACTAAGTTCTGATGAGCCCTCTGAGCCGCTGACACTATATTTACCTGTAGTATCGGCATCCACTACAACCTTTTGTCCAGATTCCAAGAGCAAAGATGCAAGCCTAGTATCTCCATCATAAATATAGACAAATTCCGGCTGCCCTTTTTCCACCTTTACATTATATCTAAACCTGCCATGAGAATCAGTCTTCACAGAATCGAGAAGTTCACTTGAAGAAGCGTTCAATTTATATACTGCTAGTGCTGTCGATGGGGCACCTTCCACTGTCATATCTATGGAAGTCTTATTTCCACAAGAAACCGCACAAAGAACCGCCAAAGCCAAGGATAAGTATCTATTCATAGAGCGCGTTTAGTTCAGTTTCTCAAATTCTGCAAGCACAGCGGCAGCAATTTCAGCCTTACGAGTATCGCTCACATTGGCCCTTTGCTTTCTAAAATCCATATCTGCCTCGCTTTGAAGAGGAATTAGATGGATATGCGTGTGGGGCACCTCCATTCCAAGAACGGCCACTCCTATTCTTTTGCAAGGCACGACTGCCTTTAGTGCAATGGCCACTTTTCTTGCAAAGTTCCACAAGCCCTTATATGTCTTTTCATCAAGCGAGAAGATATAATCATCTTCTACATTCTTAGGTATAACCAAAGTATGCCCTTCCGTCAAGGGTGAAATATCTAAAAATGCGTAAAAATCATCGTTTTCCGCTACTTTAAATGATGGTATCTCCCCCTTTGCTATCTTTGAGAATATAGTCATATTCTATATGGTAATTTCTATTATCTTAAACTTTATGACTCCAGCAGGAACCTTTGCTTCAACCACATCACCTACCTCATGCCCTATAAGTGCCTTTGCTATAGGTGTAGTAGCGGCTAACTTCCCTTTCGAGAAATCCGCCTCAGATTCTCCCACTATAGTAAATACCATAGTTTGATGCGCATTCAAGTTCTCCACTTTTACTGTGTTCAGCATTTGAACTTTTTCAGTAGAAAGCATAGACGCATCTACTACTTTTGCATTTGCTATCATATTTTTCAGATTTGCAATCTTTATTTCCAAAAGACTTTGAGCTTCTCTGGCGGACTCATATTCCGCATTCTCTGAAAGATCGCCTTTTTCTCTTGCCTCTGCAATAGCCGCAGAAATAACAGGGCGCTGTTCCAGCGCCTCTTTTAATTCCTTCTTAATACTTTCGAGCCCTTCTTGGCTCATGTAATGAATTTCAGCCATAAAAAACTATATTTAACGATAGACTACTCCAAACCCTCTTTAAATTTGGGCTTCATTATCTCAGAATAAATCAAAAGTTTCTTTTTCTCTGATTTAATCTTAGATACAGTAATCGTCTCTTCTGATTCTTTTTTTGTATTCTTAAACTTATTTGTGGTCATATCTTGCGAAGATAAGGTTTTTCGCCGACATTTCGTCTGTTTTCAATTGATTTTTCAACTTTTCAAAAGAAAAAAACTTCAACTCTCCCCTAATTCGCGAAATGAAACTTACCACAATCTCCATCCCGTAAATGTCTCTATCAAAATCAAATATATGAGTTTCGATTAAGCCGGAGACATCCACATTGCTCATACCATAATAAAGTTCTTCGCCCAGTTTCACTCTGCTAAGATAAACTCCGGTAGCCGGCACACACTTAAGTGGTTCTCGCAACGCCAGATTGGCCGTGGGATAACCTATCGTGCGCCCTAAACGCTTTCCACCCACTACAGTACCGCATACTTCATAATCTCTTCCAAGCATTCTTGAAGCCAGTTCCACCTCACCATCCTCCGCTAATGCTCTACGGATGCGCGTTGATGAAACCGGCAAGCCATCTATATCCACTGGCACTACCGTATCCACCCTAAGGCCCATTTGCAAAGCTATATCTGCAACTTGAGAAGTAGAAAGATTCCCTCGTCCGAAGCGGTTATCATATCCCAGCGTAATAGCCGAAACATTATAATCTGCTTTTAACATTTTCAGGTAAGTCCTTGCGTCCATAGACGCAAATTCTTTTGTAAAAGGCAATATCTCCACTCTCTCAACTCCGTAAGAGTATAACAAGTCTCTTTTTTCATCAACAGATGTTAGCAAGCGCAATTCGCGAGCTCCATTTTGAAGCAACACGCGAGGATGAGGCCAGAAACTGAGAACAAGACTTTGCCCGTCATCCTCTCTAGAACGCTCGAGCAAAGTCCTTATTACTGCTTGGTGCCCTATGTGGACACCATCGAAAAACCCCGTGGCCGCTACAACCATTTTACTATTGGGAAATCCTGACGATGAGGTAGTTCCGCATTTTTAGGATATATTCTGGTTCCTACCTCATACATACCTGTCCTCTCAGGAAGAACGGCCGTTCTAAATGTTGCAACTCCATTCTCGTAAGAGACCATATCGTAATTAAACACTTCTTGAATGTGAGGAACCCCCTTGGCATCTATACTTGTGAAAAGCATCTCCACTCCTATGTCTTCAGGTTTCAGACGCCCAAGATCTATCACGACCTCACTTGTAAGCTTATTCTTGTCTGAAAGTATATAAGATGCACTTGGTTGAGTATAAGAAACGATGCGCATATTATTCCACTCCTGGCCGACAAACTTCTTCCATAACGAGATATCCTTTGCAACCTTTCCACCATCAGCGCTTAGATGTGCATATCTTTGTGATTGTGGGAAATAGTACTTCTCGCAATAATCTGTCAACATTCTATTGGTGGTAAAGTTTGAAGCGACTAGGGCCACAGTATTTTTAATATAGCTTATCCACTTACTGCTACGTCCTGTGTTATCATAGTCATAATAATCCGGTACTATCTCATTTTCCAAGGTAGAATAAATGGTAGCAGCATCCAGCTCATTCTGGTACTCTTGGTCATCGTATGTGCGTTCCATAGGAAGAGCCCAACCGGCATCCTTGACATAGCCTTCGACCCACCAGCCATCAAGAACCGAGAAATGCATAACTCCATTCATGGAAGCCTTTTCTCCTGATGTACCAGATGCTTCCTGAGGTCTTGTAGGATTATTCATCCAGACATCCACGCCTTGAACTAAACGTTTGGCCAATGTTATATCGTAGCCAGGGATAAACACAATGCGGCCGATAAAACGCGGATCTTTACTTATCTCTACTATCTGCTTAATCAAATCTTGGCCGGCTTTATCTGCTGGGTGAGCTTTGCCTGCAAATAGGAACTGTACCGGTTTACCCGGATTATTCACAATCTCATCGAGCTTATCAAGGTCCCTAAAAAGTAAGGTGGCTCTTTTATATGTGGCAAATCGACGGGCAAAGCCTATAGTAAGTACATCATCTCTAAGCGTTTCTTTTATGGTGACTATTTGTCCGGGAGAATAATGCGCAGAAACTACCGGATCGGAAAGCCTGTCTTTAACTGTTTTTATAAGGTCTGCTTTCAAGTAGTTGCGTGTATTCCATATCTCCTCGTCACTTACTTTATAAATACCCTCAAAACAAGACTTGTCATAGTGTGAAGTTTTGAATTCCGGGCCAAACACTCTTGAATGTATAGCTTTCCACTCTTTCGCTGTCCAAGTAGGGTAATGCACACCATTAGTTACATAACTGATGTATAACTCCTCTGGAAGATAACCAGGATACATATTAGAGAATATCTCTTGACTGACCTTTCCGTGGAGCATAGAAACACCATTTACATTCTGGCTGAAATTAGCGGCAAGCACACTCATTGAAAATTCTTCGTTTACATCTTGAGCATTCACCTTACCGAAAGCCATAAATCCACGCCAATCTAAGCCATACCTCTGAGGATAATGTCCGAAATACGGACCAAGTTCTTCTTCCGAAAATGCATCATGTCCTGCTGGAACTGGAGTATGAGTGGTAAACAATGCCGATGCACGCACCAATTCAAGCGCTTCACCCATCTCATAATGACCATCTTGCATGTATTCGCGCAAACGCTCAAGTCCAGCAAACGCTGCATGTCCTTCGTTATAATGGTACATTGTAGGATTTAAGCCCAAAGCACGAAGTGCTCTTACACCACCTATACCTAAGAGAATCTCTTGCTTTAGTCGATTCTCGTGATCACCACCATAAAGTTGATGTGTTACGCTTCTGTCCTCCGGCAGATTGGCTTCGTAATCGGTATCAAGCAAATAAAGATCAGTACGGCCCACTGCAACTTTCCAAATACGTGCGTGAAGTGTCCTTCCTGGAAGGGCCATACTTACGCTCTTCCATACCCCATCTTCTCCTATAACCGGCTCCGCCGGGATTTTCATAAAATCTTGCGCCGTGTATTCTGCGACTTGATTTCCCTGTGGCGTAAGTCTTTGAGTAAAATACCCATAACGATAAAGAAGGCCTATAGCCACGAGATTGACATTCATATCGGATGTCTCCTTGAGATAATCTCCTGCCAATATTCCAAGCCCTCCTGAATAAATCTTCAAAGATGTATCCAACCCATACTCCATACAGAAGTAAGCTATAGATGGCTCACTACGCTCGGATTTTTTAGTCATATACGAATCGAACTCTTCGATCACGCTGTTCATTCTGGCTATAAAATCCTCATCTTTTGCGAGTTCATTATATCTTTTAAGGCTTACCTTATCTAATATTTCCATAGGATTGTGACCTGATTTATGCCACAACTCCGAATCTATACTTTTGAACAGGGCCTTGGCATCATCGTTCCAGCACCACCACAAATTCTTGCAAAGAGTTTCCAAGCCGGAAAGTTGCTCTGGAAGATGCCTCGTCACCATCACACTCTTCCACGATGGCGATAAATTTTCACTGTTGATATTCATTTCTTTATTCTAATTACTATTTCTTACAAAACTATTTAGCAATATTATTTCTTACTTAGTTACTAAGATGCGTCAAGTTAGTATGCGATTTTCGTGGACAGACTTCTTTTCAAAGAAGCAATATGTCGATGACACACAACTAATGAGAAAAGGAATATAAATCCAAAAGACTTACTAAGATGATACAAGTTATTTTTGAAAGTTACTTAACCGCTATTGCTTCATTTACCCTGATTATAAAATCACTTAGCACATTCATGTAATTTATGAAAGCCTCATAAGGAGAGTTATACGGGTTAAAATACTTATGCATATCTCCTCCCGTAAAGAATTTAGTGCACATATAATAGAAGTGATCACTCTCCTGAAGATGGCCATAATCGCTCCATAATACGGGGTCGTTCAAAAGAGATAACTTCTCTTGAAGTCCATAAAGTTTTGAAAACGCCTCATTTTGAAGTTCGTTCCCTAACCAAGCGGTCAAATCTCTCTCTTCATCGGCCCACGAAATAGGATTAGGTACACTCAATTCCGAAACCGGCTTGAAAGCATTCGCGACCTCTGATGGTGTATAAAATTTAAACTCCTTATCGCTAAGAAATATTCTTGGCAAAGCTTCCATGAAATCGAATATTCCGGTCGATGCATCTGTGTGCTCTCCAAAGGTTTCATAGTCCATGAACAAGCCCACATAATCGCCTTCCGCCTCGTCTATCCAAGTCTTAAATTTTTCCGCTGTCAGTGGCCAACCTCCCCAACTTTTATCCCCGAATCTAAAGGCAATATCATCACTAAACCCATAATTTCTTAAAAGCAGGCTCTGCTGCGGTACGAGATCATTACTATAAACATAGTTAGGTGACCTCCAACCCATTATATGGCGAGCACCTTCTGTCAATATGGTCTTAAATCCCATATCGTAAACTCTTTTTCCGATAGCATCGGAATAAATCAATTCAGTATTTCGAAATGTTGTAGGTGTGACCCCGAAATAATTTTCCACTGCCTCCTTTTGTTTCCTAACTTGAAATTCAAATTCCGAAGGAGAACCTATAGAAGCCAATGAATGATAGTAGGTCTCACAAAGGAACTCCACACACCCCGTATCCGAGAGCTCCTTAAAACTATCCAACACCTCTGGCGCGTATCGGTCGAACTGCTCCAAAACGCTCCCTGATATGGAAAAAGCAACCTTAAATTTCCCTTTTGAATCTTTGATAGCTTTCAAAAGAGTCCTGTTCATAGGTAAATAGCATTTCTGCGCGACTCTTTTTAATATTGTTCTATTTGCGAAGTCGTCATAGTAGTGAGAATCTTTGCCTATATCAAAGAATCTATATAATCTCAAACGCGTAGGCTGATGTACCTGAAAATATAAACAGATCGATTTTGCCATAACTATATTATTTAATTATTTGTTCATAAATATCTTTCAACTTTGCTGCCGCATGATCCCACTTCAAGGCATCCACCTCTTCCCGTCCGTGTTCTGTAGCAAAACGGGAAAGTGCAGGATAATTCAAGAGAGCATATATGTCATCAGCCATTGCATCAACATCCCAAAAGTCAACCTTAAATGCATATTTCAGCACCTCCGCAGCACCACTTTGATAAGAAATGATACTCGGCACATTCGAGCGCATAGCCTCCAATGGTGATATTCCAAAAGGTTCACTTACTGAAGGCATGACATAGACATCGCTCAAAGCAAACATCTTCTGCACATCAGCACCTCTCAAAAATCCCGTAAAATGGAACCTATCGGATATGCCCAATCTCGCCACTTGTTTTATAGCCCTTGTCATCATATCACCACTCCCCGCCATAACGAAGCGTACCCCTTTGGTACGTTTAAGTACTTTTGCTGCGGCATCTATAAAATATTCCGGGCCCTTCTGGTAAGTGATACGTCCTAAAAAAGTAACCACTTTATCCTTTACTCCTCTTTCTACTGTCATATCCTCCCTACCACTAAAATCCACCGCATTATGAATGGCCACCACCTTAGAAGGATCTATACCATATTTATTGATTACTATATTCCTGGTAAGTTCTGAAACAGCCACCACCTTATCTGCCATTTCCATACCTCGCTTTTCTATAGCATAGACTCTGGAATCGACCATATCATCTGTGCCTCTATCAAAAGAAGTAGCGTGAACGTGTACGACAAGAGGTTTGCCAGTAAGTTCCTTTGCAGCTATTCCTGCAAGATAAGTAAGCCAATCATGGGCATGAATGACATCGAATTCATCCTTATGCTGCATAGCTATAGTGCCACCCACCTGAGCATAACGACTTACTTCTTCCATAAGGTTAGCACCATACTTTCCTGAAAATTTAAATTTCTGACCAAACCCTATCGTTGTCTCAAGAGTATGAGACTTTTTCATTCTTTCTATGGCTTCAAAATAATCCTCAGGATCTACATAAGGAACAAGTGAAGAGTCTACGTGAATAAATTTAACCTTATCAATAAACTCGTCAACCGTAGAACTTACATTCTGAACGGCAACATCACTAGCATTAAGTATAGTCGTACAACTTTGATCCTCATCACCACTTGCGGACGGCATAACGAATAAAGTCTGAACCCCATTATGTGCTAGACCTTCTACAATTCCCTTACAAGCAGTGCCTAAACCACCAGCTATATGCGGAGGGAACTCCCAACCAAACATCAAAACTCTCATATTTCCTATGCCTCCTTATATTTATCCAACAATTCATCCACAACCAAAAGTGCAGATGTACTAAGTGCCGAAGAAATAGCTCCGTGAGGTTCAAATGGAGGGTCCCCGTCATACAATTCCGCAAATGCTCCTACTCCGTGCTTATTTAGATCCTCATAGAAACCTTCCACAAGCCACTCAGCTCTCTTCCAAAACGCCGGCCCTTTTATTCTAAAACTAGTCTCCACATAAGGAGCCAGCAAGAAAGGCCTAGTACTACCTTGATGGTATGCCATATCCCTATCAAGTTGAGACCCCTCATATACACCACGATACTTTATGTCTCTAGGAGAAAGTGTGCGCAATCCCCTTGCTGTTACCAACTCTCTGTCTATAACGCGCAATATCATAGGGGCCAATTCCTCCTCCACAGGAGAATATTGCACCCATATAGCGTACAATTGATTAGGACGAACATCCATATTCTGGCCTTCATTATCCACATAATCAGCAAGATACCCTAATTGCTCATTAAAGAACACGCGAGTATAATTATCTTTTACCAGAGCAGAAATTTTAGTCCATTTGTCGAGAAATTCCTTATCTGCATACCTACCTTTAGACTGTTCCATCTCTATAGCGAAGCGTATTGCATTATACCAAAATGCATTAGTTTCCACTTGATAGCCCGCACGTTCTGTTACTGCTCGCCCATCTATATACGCATTCATCCATGAAAGCGCTACGCCATCCATTTGTGCCCAAAGTAAGCCATTAGGATGCATAGACACCTCTTTGCGAACTCCAGGCAAATAACTTTCCAATATGGCCTTTATTATCTTACCATATTTTTTCCACACCTTTTTCGGATCGGCGCCGTGCTCTATGTATTGCTGCAATGCCACCGCCATATACAATGGTGCCTCTACTTGTGTAGTACGAGATATAAGTCTTTGATAATTATCGTCTATTAGATTATCCAGAATCTGTTCGAATTCTTCTGGCTTACCAGCACACAAAGTGAGTCCGGTTAGAGACAAAAGTGTTTCGCGTAGCAGTCCGGCATACAGCCACGAATATCCAGCCTCTATCTTCAATCTGTCATTATGATGCGTTATAAGAGTGTCGGCGCAATGCAAAAGCTGCTGATGTGCATTGGAAATCTTCCCTGCCTGCCTAGCCAAAGTTCGAAATTCGGATGCAAATGTCTTAGGGTCAGCCTCTGCCTTTGAAACGCCGACTATAAAACTACGTCCTTTTCTAAGTGTAAGTTCAAAATATCCTGGACTCAAAAGGTCTTCCTTGCAATCAAACCCCCTTCTGTATTCATCCGAATAAGTTACTCCATAATACCAATACGGCTCCTCTACGAACTTCTCCTTAGAATCGGAAAGTTGTATATATAGATCAGGATAGGACTCATACAGCCTGAAACTGCGTCCACCAGGACAAACTTGAGAAGCAGAAGACGCTACATCGTTAGCATGAGTAAGATCGTGGATGTTTCTAAAAGCAAGAAGCGGTCTTAATCTTATGCTGACATGTGATGGCCCTTCCAATAATTCATATTTAACATATAACCTGTCAGTATCAGGACAAAGTAACAGGCTCTTCCTTATAACTATATCTCCTATCTTGTAAGTGATTCTAGTTATAGGGTCCGCTTCGAAATCCACTACATATTTATGCCCTCTAGGGTCATAAATGTCGCCATAACAATGTATTCCGAGATTAAACTGCTTCCCCTCCACTATAATAGACTCGTCAAGCGATGAGAGCATTAAAAACCTGTCCCCACCGAAACGGTCCAGCGTCAAAGCAAGCAGGCCGTGATACCTACGCGTATTGCAAGTAACTATTGTCGTATTACAATAAGCTCCGGTCTTGTTCGCACAAATAATCTCCCTTCTCAATGAGTAAGAAAGATTCACAAGCTCAGCTTTGTTAAATTTCAAAAAAGCCATAAAAACTATAATTTTATAAGCACTTCGGCACATCTGCAAGGCAGATAAAGCCTGAGCATATGATTAATCGTTATGTGTCTTTCTCCCGCCTGGAGCCGGCCAAATCCGCCGAACTCGGCAGCATCAGAATCGAATTGCATTTGATACTCTCCATCTGAAGTTTCAAAAGCGTAATTTTCATACGATTCCGACGGTGAAAAATTGAACGCAAATATAACATTTTGACGGCGCAAAATCAACACTTTTTTTTCTTCATCCGAGCGCAACAGCTCTGGTGGAGCCTCCAGTATTTTATACTTGCGAAAAAACTTTACAAATTCACCATCAAAAGCTTCTAACCCTCCATATCTTAAAAGAGGATTATCGGCAAGAGACCACTGCCTGCGGGCATACTTAAATGACCAGCCATTTCCTTCACGAGGAAAATCTATCCACTCCGGATGGCCAAATTCGTTACCCATAAATGTTAAATAACCATTGCCTGCAGTAGCTGCTGTCAGTAGCCTTATCATTTTATGAAGTGCAATTCCACGATCTATAATTAGATTCGTACTCGACTTATTCATAGAATAATACATTTCCTTATCCATAAGTCTAAATGCAATGGTCTTATCCCCCACCATAGCTTGATCGTGACACTCTGCATAGCTTATCGTTTTCTCATCCTCTCGCTTTCGAGTTAACTCCCACCACATTTCACCCATTGACCACTGCTGGTCAGAGCGTTCCTTTATCCATTTTATCCAATGATCTGCCACGCCCATTGCCATTCTGTAATCAAAGCCTACGCCATCGCAATCCAAAGGTGCGGCAAGGCCAGCCATACCACTAACATCTTCTGCTATAGTAATGGCATCTGGGCGAAGTTTATGAATAAGTATATTCGCACATCCTAAATATGCTACGGCATTCTCATCGACCCCGCTATTGAAATAAAGTTCGTAATTTCCAAAGTCAGTGCCCAATCCGTGATCCCAATACATCATCGAGGTAACGCCATCAAAACGAAATCCGTCCAAATGATATTCCTCAAGCCAATATTTACAGTTACTTAAAAGAAAGTTTATAACCTCGTCTTTCCCATAGTCAAAACACCTTGATCCCCACGCTGGATGATAACCTGCCGCGCCCTTGTAAAAATATAGATCGTCACGCCCATCGAAACGGCTAAGTCCCTCTGCTTCATTACTTACACTATGGGAGTGAACAATATCCATTATTACGGCTATTCCCATAGCGTGCGCCTCATCCACTAAGTGCTTGAATTCTTCTGGTGTTCCAAAACGACTGCTCAAGGCAAAAAAGTTTGACACTTGATATCCAAAACTACCATAGTATGGATGTTCTTGTAAAGCCATTATCTGAATGGTATTATATCCAAGCCTTTTTACCCTAGGGAGCACTATTGTGCGAAAATCATCAAATGATGCCACCTTTTCCTCTTCAGAGCACATTCCGATATGGCACTCGTATATAAATGGGGCCTCTTGGGATCTTTTGAATTCGTTTTTCCATATATAGGAAACAGGTGGGTCCCACACTTGGGCGCTAAACACCTTAGTATATGGGTCCTGGACTGCACGGGTTACATAGGCAGGCAGTCTTTCCGCCCCACCTCCAGACCACTCTATCCATAATTTATAAAGTTCGCCGTGATGCAGAAAGAAATCCGGAAGTTTTAACTCCCAATTTCCATTGCCAATAGGAGAAAAAGCATATGAACGGACTCTTTTCCAATTATTGCATTCCCCTATAAGATAAATCATATTGGCATTGGGGGCCCATTCTCGTATGACCCATCCGTCTTCTGTCTTATGAAGTCCGTAATAAAGATGAGAATTGGCCTCGCTATGGCGGCTCCACACATCTAAAATATGTCTATGCCTTTTTTCTATGGCATCTTTCCATGGCTCAAGCCAAGGGTCTGACTCATATATCTTTTTCATACTTCCAAAGTTAATGATTTTTCATTTGAAAGCCATACAAAGAAGCCGTTTTAAAATGCTTCTAAAAAAAATGGTCGGCCACTTTTAATGTGACCGACCACCTAATTAATATGGGCATACCGATTATTGCTCATCTGGACCTTCGTTTCCGCCTTGTGGACCATAATCAGGACCACCCTGTGGACCTTCTTGCGGGCCTTGTGGACCTTGTGGACCTTGCGCTCCACCTTGGCCGGACATAGAAGAGTAAACCTCACTCATAACTTTATTAAGTTCCTCAGTAAGTCTGTCTATGTCAGCAACATTCTGAGCCTTGACTGCCTCTTTAAGGGCGTTAAGCGGAGTCTCAAGTGCACTCTTCTTATCAGCAGGAACTTTGTCGCCATTCTCTCTTAAGAATTTCTCTACCTGGAAGCACAAAGCATCAGCATTGTTAATCTTGTCAACACGTTCCTTCTCAGCCTGGTCAGCAGCCTCATTAGCCTTGGCCTCATCACGCATCCTCTGAATTTCAGCATCTGTTAGTCCTGAAGATGCCTCGATACGAATCTTTTGCTCTTTACCAGTAGCCTTATCTTTTGCAGATACAGACAAGATACCATTTGTATCAATATCGAAAGATACTTCAATTTGAGGTATTCCACGTGGCGCAGGAGCTATACCATCAAGATGGAACACACCTATCTGCTTATTATCCTTTGCCATAGGACGCTCACCTTGCAGAACACGTATTTCTACGGATGGCTGGTTATCTGCGGCTGTCGAGAATACTTGCTCCTTGTGAATAGGAATAGTAGTATTAGACTCTATAATTTTAGTCATCACACCACCCAAAGTCTCAATACCTAATGAAAGCGGAGTAACATCAAGCAAAAGCACATCTTTAACATCACCGGCAAGCACACCACCCTGTATTGCTGCACCTATAGCGACCACTTCATCTGGGTTAACGCTCTTATTAGGCTCTTTACCGAAGAACTCTTTAACAAGTTCCTGAACTTTAGGAATACGGGTAGAACCACCTACGAGGATGACCTCATCGATCTGTGAAGCGCTAAGTTTAGCATCTGCAAGAGCCTTGCGGCATGGTTCAATACTTCTGCGGAACAAATCATCACACAAAGCCTCGAATTTAGCACGGGTAAGAGTCTTTACCAAGTGTTTAGGCATACCATCCACGGCTGTGATATAAGGAAGATTAATCTCTGAAGAAGACTGACTTGAGAGTTCTATCTTAGCTTTTTCGGCAGCTTCCTTAAGTCTTTGAAGTGCCATAGGGTCTTTTCTAAGATCCATTCCACCATTCTCTGATGCAAATTCTGAAGCCAACCATTCTATGATAGCGTGATCGAAATCATCGCCTCCAAGGTGTGTATCACCATTCGTCGACTTTACTTCAAATACACCATCACCCAACTCCAATATTGAGATATCGAATGTACCACCACCGAGGTCATACACTGCGACTTTCATGTTCTTACTCTTCTTATCAAGTCCATACGCAAGAGCAGCAGCGGTAGGTTCGTTTATAATACGTTTCACATCCAAACCTGCGATCTTACCTGCCTCTTTGGTTGCTTGACGCTGAGAGTCTGAAAAATAAGCCGGAACGGTAATTACAGCTTCTGTAACTTCCTGACGAAGGTAATCTTCTGCTGTTTTCTTCATCTTTTGAAGAATGATAGCTGAAATCTCCTGAGGAGAATATTGCTTTCCGTTAATCTCCACACGTGGAGTATTATTCTCTCCGCGCACTACCGTGTAAGGAACACGATTAACTTCATTTATAACCTGATCATAAGTCTCACCCATAAATCTCTTGATAGAGAATACAGTGTTCTTAGGATTAGTAACTGCCTGACGCTTTGCAGCATCACCAACTTTACGCTCACCACTTTCGGTGAATGCAACAACTGAAGGAGTAGTACGATGTCCTTCACTATTTACTATAACGGTAGGTTGATTACCTTCCATTACTGCGACACAAGAGTTCGTTGTGCCAAGGTCAATACCAATAATCTTTCCCATAATATAATCAATTTTAAAATTTCAAACTTTTTTAAATCGCACTCGCAACCCGCGAGCACGACGAAGATTTTATCCAAACCCGTGCCACCAAAGGATTAGTGACATTTTGTCACACACTTAAAATGGAGAAGCCGGAATAATCCGACTTCTCCACTGCAAAACGATATACTTTTATTTAGAAACTTCCAATATTCTTTATCTGGTACATCTAGCGACGCCTATCACATAAATACACATCCACACATAATAAGTAAAAAATTACGCCCTTTCTACTTCACCACAAATCTTTTACAAAAATACCTATTGCCTATAACTCCGCCAATCGCTATTACTAGGTATTTTTCCAATGTCTAGAGCAGAATATACCTTATAGTATGGATAATAAAGGTTTAATTACTCTTCCACTATAGTAAGATTGAGTTCCCTTGTACAAGTATTTCCTGCCTTATCTTCGGCAATAAACTTAAAGATATAATTTCCAGGCTTAGTTCCATCTGGGAATTTAGGATGTTCATGAAAAGTCGTATTCCGAGTATTAGAATATGGCGATTTATCCCATACTTGATTAACCAACTCTGTTTTACCATCCTCCGATTTGATAATAATAGTGACCTGCTTCAATTGATTCATCACACAATAAATATCCGTTTCGACATGCAAATCACCTACCTTTAAACTTCCAATATGATTATTAACTTCGCCAACACCATGTCCGCTTCCCATTTCAAAATTCTCCAAAAAAGGTTTATCACTCACTTGGAAATTCGAAGTGAATTCCATAGACTTCCCATCATCAAGAGTGATAATTAAGCCCATCACATACTCTCCAGTAGGCTGATCTAATGGAATCTGTTCATAATCATCAGTAGGCAAAACTACATTCAAGACATTAGTTTCCTTATTAAAATAAGGTAACAATTCTACTTCATCAAAGCGGCCTTCACCTCCATTATTTTGATGCGCACTCATCTTTATGGAAGCAATTGTCCCCTCATTGACTATTATTTCCGCTTGTACACTTAGATGTCCATATACATAGGCAATCCCACTATTGGGAATATCCTTATCCCCTACCACCAAATTTTTAACTTCTATATTCTCTTGCGGAATATCAGGTGTTTTGTTCTTATCATCGCATGATGAAAGACATGCGCAAAGAAGCGCTGAAGCTGCAACTAAATTAAAATAACAAATTCGCATAATCTTAAACTATAATAAACATAAAAAATTAACATTTAACAATCACTTAGATGACTTTAATTTCCCTCATTTTTACCATCTCTGATTTTGAAACTTATCGCCTTCAATTGCTGCCATCCTGTTTTATCGGTAAGTCTTATCATAAAATGGTAATCACCGGTATCAATTCCCGCTGGAATTGGGATATCAACCTTGGCTTCAAATGTCTTTAATCCAGATGGTATTGAAAAGTCTTGATTGTAAATCCACGGATTCACAGGATCTTTTTTGGGATCAAGCGGACAATCTCCCGCAGAAGTAGAATGCGTATGATGATCAAAATTGTTATGGATCTCGATATTAAAGTTTCCTAACGCATCATTATCTGTAAATGTGTAACGGAACGGAATCTCATCACCTATATAATACACCTCACAATCTATAGGCGAAGGAATATCACCGTCTAGTATCTGCGGTTTTTCCATATCCTTACCCTGAATGCCCTCTTTTGAGCAGCCTAAAGCCCAAACTACTGTAGCACAAATAACTAAATTCATAAAAAACGATCTTCCCATCATATATAATTTTTGTTTACTAAACCAATATTCAAAAATCTAAAAACGATTCCTAAAAATTCCATACTACCATCATAGATATATCACGGCCCGGCGCCGGTGCACCGATTAAACGATAATAACTAGTATGGTCATAATACTTTACATTAAAAAGATTATTACAATTAAAAGTTAAACGTAGTTGGTTCTTACCTATTTCCCAAGAGCGTCCCAATGAGACATTTACAAGTCGGTGTCCTGGTGTCGGTTCTTCTGGTGGTACAACCTCTTGTTGATCTCCTACGATAACATACTCCACGGAAGCGAATCCTCCTTTTTTTGTACTAGTCGGAGACACGCTATAGCAAAATTCAACAGACGATGTCCACGGAGGAGACATTGGCAAGGTATATCCTTTCTTCTCGCCGCTGACTTGACGAGAATATAAATACTCGCTATTAGCCCTTAATATGAAATTTTGAAGAAAACGCCATTCGACCGATGTCTCAAATCCACACCTAAACACCTCTGCTTGAGTATAATAATATAGTTGAAGACCTTCCTTATATTCCGATGTGGGGTTAAGGTAAATATAATTCGGGAAATAATTAAAATAAGGTGTAAACGAGACTATCAAGGATTTGTTTTCATAAAGGAAACCAGCATCTAGTTGATACGACTCTTCAGGGTTTAACTTAGAATTACCTTTTTCATAACGAAATATGCTATAATTAATACCATCCATGCCAAGTTCTTTAGCAATCGGCACACGAAAACTTTTGCCAATATTTGTTTTTAGTGAAAAATCACCTATGCGGCCATTAACTCCAACTGACCATGTTATACTTTTAAAGCGTCTATTAAAATCTGATGAACGCTCCATATATACCATGTCGCCATTCAAAGAGGGCGTCTTAAACCAATCTTTATAACTATGAATATTCACATAACCATAGTCATAACGCAAACCGCAACTTATAGCTAAACCTTCATTAATTGTAATCCTATCTGTCAAATACGAACCCACTGCATTTTGCTCAAAACTAGGAAGTATGAACCCCCAACCACCAATACGGTTTACTTGGTATTCAGCACAAACCCCCATATTCAATATATTTATACCAAGTATTTGGCGGACATGAACCATAGAGGTAAATATGTTTTTTCTAAAGCTTCGCTCAAGACTGTCTGGAGGCGTAGGCATATATCCATGAGAAACCGGTTCAGAAAATTCCTTTTGTCGATTATTTTGCCATCCTAAATTGGCCTCTAACATACCATTTCCCCAGTTAAATTCAGAATGACTAGACACAAAAGTATGACTTACAGTATGGTAAGGCAAATCTATATCACGCCTTGACGCATCATAATCTATATCTGATAGACGAATTTCTAGCCCATGGGCATTAGCAAAAAAACCACTTTTAACATTTACTTCGCTGACTCTCAAAGATGTCCGCCATCCATCGCCCTCATATCCCAAAGTTAAACCGCCATCAAGTTCTTTACCAGCTGTATTGCGTAGACGACGCTTATAAAGTTTAATAAAATACGAATAATATTGTATACTATCCGTCGGAATTTTATAATCCGCATAGTTGTTTACAGTCGCATTAGCCTTATACCAAAAGTTTTTATAACGTCCACTGAGCAATGCACTTGCACCTAAAGATTCATTATTGCTTCTTGCAAAAAAATTAACCCTCGCCCCGAAACGCTCAATTGGGACCATATCGGTCTTAATATTAATTACACCACCTATAGCATCAGATCCATACATAAGTGCTGATGGCCCCTTAACTATTTCAACTTCCTCAACACTGAATTGATCTATCTCTAATCCGTGATCATCTCCCCACTGCTGTCCCTCATGCTTTATCCCATTCTCGGAAATAAGAACTCTATTCGCGCCCAATCCCCTTATAAGAGGCTTTGATTCACCAGAGCCAATAGTTGTGGATTTGATACCCGGAATTTTCGATAGGCTCTGCATTAACGAACCGCCATAATTCTCCTCTAGAAATTTAGCATCAGCCTTTAAATAATTTAAAGGCATACGCATCTGAATTTCAGACTCACTACTATGTCCTACCACAACTGCATCCTTCAATATGGTCACCTTTCCATTTACAACACTATCAACCTTGGCCGATGTTTTTAATGTATCCGAAAACGCATTGCCATCCAATGACATACACAATGCCAATGAACTTATTCGAACGAAATATAATACAACTAAAACTATTAATATCTCTCTTTTAAACTTCATCTTATTCTCAAGTATAACTATTAGGAATATCCCTCAATACTTATCCAAATTCACTAAGTCAGTCTATTTTTTATGCAAAGATAATAAGCATTTATATATTTTGCAACAATGTTTCATTTTATATAAAAGTACAGTTTGTTTACTTGTTTTTTTTTGTTACTTTTGCTTAATATGAATGCATCAGAGATTCTCAAACACAACGGGCTAAAAAAAAGTGCTCAAAGAATAGCCGTCATCAATATACTTCAAAAACACATTATTCCGTTAAGTGAAGACGAAATAAAAGAGGAAATGGGTGAAATCTACGATCGCGTTACTTTTTATAGAACCATTCAAGCGCTTTGCAATGCGAAGATAATCCATCGCATTATAGTAGATAAAACTTGCGTCGAGTATGCGCTTAACACAGAAGAAGATGCGCATCATTCACACATCCATTTCTATTGCACAGTATGCCATTCCGTCACCTGCCTGAAAAACACCCCGATTAAACAATATGACCTACCAGATGGTTACCAACAAAAAGAATGTCAAGTCCTTATAAAAGGCATCTGTCCATCATGCAATAGCTCGCAATAAACTTAATGCGGCAACTATTATTTATTTAATTTTACACAAACAAAACTACATTTTTATGAGAAAACACTTTATTGATAACCTCAGGTGGTTCACCATTCTATGCGTGTTAGTGTACCACGTTTTCTATAACTATAATGCTGAAGGAGTATTTGGAAGCATAGGAAAGTTTACAGATATCCAATATCAAGATGCCATACAATATATATTATACCCATGGTTCATGTCGCTTCTGTTTTTAGTGTCCGGGATAAGTTGCCGTTATGCACTAAACACTCGAAGTGAAAAGGAATTCATAAATAGCAGAATACAAAAATTATTGATACCTTCTACCATAGGACTTTTTGTATTTCAATGGATTTTAGGTCTTCTTAATAGTATTAACTATATTAATTCCGCAGAACTTCAGAAAGTTCCCTTCTTTGTAAAATACTTAATCTGTGTTGGAAGTGGAACTGGGCCACTCTGGTTTATACAAATTCTCCTTCCATATTCTCTTATCTGCGTTCTTCTTCATAAGATTCACCCTCAACCATTAAAAGAACCTCAGCTTTCTAAACCCTTAAGCAAATTATTATGGGGAGCAGGTCTAACCATTGGAGGCTTTCTATTGCTATGGGGCGCAGCGCAAAGCCAGATCGACAATCCATCAACGGCGCAAGGACTATTTAACCTCTATCGTCCACTATATTATATAGTCCCATTCCTTTTAGGGTACTACATATTCTCGCTCGATTCTATCCAAGCTTTTCTGCAAAAGCTTCATCTCCCGCTCTTAATACTAGCCTTAGGAGGAGCAGTAGCATACACATGGCATTACTTCGGAACTGATTATACTTCTCCTTCCTGCCTTCAAAGCATTTGGACTTCACTGTATGGATGGACAGCAATATTGGCTCTTTTGGCCAATTTCAAAAAATACGCTGACAAAACTTCCCCATTGGCCAATTATCTCACGCGCAGCAGTTATGGGATATATATCGTGCATATGACGATCTGCACAGGAATTAGCCTAATCATGATAAAAAGCGGTCTTCCTATCGCCTGTATTTATACGATAAATATCATAATCACATTCGCAGGGAGCATAGGTCTGTATGAACTACTGCGTCGCATTCCTATTCTTAACTGGTGCATTTTCGGAATAAAAAACAATAAAAAATGAATCTAATACTCGCATTTATAGCAGGCGCAATATTTAGCGCTGTTGCAGCATATTTAATTGCTAGTCATTCTATTAAATCTCGCACCACGCTCTATGAAGAAAGTTTGCGCAATGCTAGGCAAGATCTTGCCAAGGCAGAAAGCGTGGGCGCGGCAGCATTGGCAGAAAAAGACAGGCAATGGGAAAAAAGATTGGTCGAAAAAGAGGAAGCTGACACAAAAACGCTGTCTTTACTTCAATCCAAATTCGATGAAGCAATCAAAGGGATGAGCGCACAACTAAAAATTGACACCACCGAAATTTTGAAATCGAAGCAGGAAGAATTGGCCAAGAGTAATAAAGAAAGCCTCGGACAAGTAGTAGATCCACTAAAAGAAAGGCTCGAATCGCTCAAAGAGAAAATCGAAAACTCGGATAAGGAGCAAGCAAGGCTTAACGGGCAAATGGGAGAGAGAATCAAAAATCTTATGGAGCAGAGCGATGCCACACGAAAAAGCGCAGAAGAACTTGCCAATGCCCTAAAACATGGAAGTAAGGTACAGGGCGACTGGGGCGAGCAAAAATTAGACGAACTACTTTCCTCTCAAGGACTTATAAAAGGTATTCACTACGATATTCAAGAAACGCTTTGCGACGCATGCGGAAACACCATAAAAACACCTGAAGGTAAAACACTTAGGCCAGATGTCATAATACATCTTGACAAGACTAGAGAAGTCATAATAGACTCTAAAGTATCTCTTACCTCATACATTGATTATGTCAATGCCACCACTGAATCAGAAAAGGCGGCTGCATTAAAATCGCATATAGAAAGCATAAAAAAACATATAAAAGAGTTAGCGGCAAAGGATTATTCTTCATATATAAAGCCCCCTAAGCAGAGTGCAGGATATGTAATAATGTTCGTACCTATATATGGAGCGCTATGGTCGGCTTTAAACGAAGATACTCAACTATGGAGAAAAGCAGCAGACATGAACGTGTATATGGCTGATGAACAGAGCCTTTACAGCGTACTCCGCATAGTAAATCTTACTTGGCAGCAGATTGCACAAGCTCAAAACCATCAGGAAGTTTATGACATAGCTCACGAAATAGTGGAAAGAGTAGCCTTATTTAAAACAAAATATGAACATATAGGCAAATCACTGGGCGATGTTCAAAAAGAATATGACGAATGTATGAAGCGTTTGGATGATCGAGGTCCCACTATAATCAATAGTGCTACAAAACTTATACGGCTAGGCACCAAGAATAGTGAGAAACATCCACTCGAATTGCCTGAAGACTAACACGCTCCATTTTTACTACATTATTCTGAGACGTTTTCCCCAAAAAAGAAATAGTCATTTTAACTATAATTTCACATTTATTTGCTAATTTAGCGCCACTATTAGCTCAGAAAACATTATTAAAACAATAACTACTTGTATCAATTAATGAGCAACAACTTGAAAAAATTGTGGGTAGCGACGATAGCCGCACTTGCAATCAGTGTTAGTTTTTCTAACGCACAAGCACTTAGGACCATTACGGGTATCGTAGTGGATGAGTCTAACCTAGGTATTCCCGGTGCTTATGTAGTCGTGAAAAACGAAACACGAGGATCCATTACCGATGTCGATGGTAAATTCACCCTTGACGTCAAAGATAGCGATATTCTCCAAGTAACCTTTTTAGGTTACCAAGATCAGGAGGTTAAAGTCGGTAATCAAACCTTTATAACCATCAAGATGGTCCCATCGGAAGACATGCTTGACGAGGTTACTTTCGTGGCCTATGGCGCACAGCGTAAAGCAAGTGTCATCGGCTCCATCAGTACTATTAAAGCAGATGCCCTTTCCAGTCCAGCAGGACAGCTCTCAACAGGATTGGCCGGAAAACTGGCCGGAGTCGTGTCCATGCAGAGAACTGGCGAGCCTGGTGCCGGATCAGACTTCTGGATTCGAGGTGTGAACACCTTCGGGGCCAATTCAAAACCACTTATCCTCGTCGATGGTGTGGAACGCGACATGGATCTTGTAGACACCGAAGACATCGCTTCTTTTTCCATTCTTAAAGATGCCACAGCCACAGCTCTTTATGGTGTGAGAGGGGCCAATGGTATTGTGCTTATCACAACCAAACGTGGACAGGAAAGCAAACCACAAGTTAATTTCAAGGCAGAATATGGACTTACTCAACCTGTAAAGGTTCCTAAACTAGCCAACACAGAACAGTGGATAGACTACTACAATGAACTCTATGTAGATTCAGGAAGCGAACCGGTAATAGACGATTATCAAAGGGAAATGTATCTAAGCGGAGCTGATCCCGACCTATATCCTTCTGTAGACTGGGTTAACACTGTCTTTAAAAATATGGCTAACACCGAAAGGGTCAACATGAATGTTACGGGTGGAACGAAAGGTGTGCGCTACTATGTGGGAGCTTCCTACTATATGGAAGATGGTATATTCAATGTAGTAAAGGACAAGGAATATTCTAAATACGACAATCAGATTCGCTACGATAAATTCAATTTCCGCTCCAATGTGGATATAGACATAACAAAAAGCACTGTTCTCGCCTTGTCTCTTTCCACTCAGTACTACACTAAAACCACACCAGGACAGAGCCTTGCAGATATCTATGCATACACTATGTACTCTACTCCGATAGCATCTCCTCCAGTATTCAGCGATGGTACTCTTGCCAATCCGGAAGGTGGTTACAACCCTTACCGCATGCTTAACTCTTCTGGATACAAAAGGGCGACAAACATCGTGGCTCAATCCCTTATATCCCTTACTCAGGACTTTTCAGACATTATCACTAAAGGACTTAAGGCCAATGTAAAATACTCTTGGGATGCAGACAACGGAAATGTATTGGGACGGATATTGAATCCTACTCTTTACTACACTACAGGTCGCGACGACGATGGAAATCTAATCTACAAGCCTTGGAATGAAGGCACGAATTATATGTCACTATCCAGATCTAACTCCAGCTGGACCACGACAAATCTCGAAGCGAGCCTTACATACGAAAGAGAATTCAATTACGCTCATAATGTAAGCGGACTTTTGCTTTTCAGTACTCGCAACAAATACAATAATGTTCCAGCTACATTCGAGCAGTCATTTGCATATAAGAACATGGGACTCGCCGGACGAGCAACATACTCATACAAAGATCGTTATTTCGGAGAGTTTAACTTCGGATATAATGGTTCAGAGAACTTCGCTCCTGGAAAACGTTTCGGATTCTTCCCATCTATAGCTGTAGGTTACATGATCAGTAACGAGCCTTTCTGGGACCCGATTAAAGAGAGCGTAAACCAGTTAAAATTCAAAGTGTCTTATGGTAAAATAGGTAACGATCAAATCGGTGGTTCAAGACGATTTGCCTACAACTCTACCATCAATACATCAGCAGCTGGATTTACATTCGGAACTACTCCTATTGGAATTACCGGTATCACAACCGGTGAAGTAGGTAATAACTCCGTTCAATGGGAAGAGGCATTAAAATTCAACGCAGGTATAGAAGTAACCCTGCTTCATGACCTATCTTTTCAGATCGATTATTTCTCCGATCACCGTAGCGGTATTTTCATCGAACGCCAGAGTACACCTCCTACCGTAGGCCTAAATAAAGAACAATGGGTTAACCTCGGGGAAATGGAGAACAAGGGTGTAGATATGAGCCTTCAATACGAACATAACTTTGGAGATTTGTATGTATCCGCTCGTGGAAACTACACATTTAACCGCAACAAGAAACTCTACGATGACCTTCCAGATCAAATATGGCCATATCAAAACCTTACAGGATTCGCTTATAACCAACAATTTGGTCTCATAGCTGAAGGGCTTTTCGAAAGTCAGGAAGATATTGACAATTGGCCTAAACAGGACTTTGGCGATGTGCGTCCGGGAGATATAAAATATCGCGATGTCAATGGTGACGGCGTTGTAAACACATTCGATAAAGTAGCTATAGGCTATACCACTATACCTGAAATCAACTATGGTTTCGGCGTTAGCCTTGGATATAAAGGCATCGACTTCTCAATGTTCTTCCAAGGGGTAGCCCATGTTACACGTATAATCGGCGGACAGAACCTATTCGGAGCATCTTCACAGATACATAAATTAGGACAAATCTACGAAGATGTAGCTCTCAACCGCTGGACTCTCGAGAACCAGAATCCTAATGCTCCGTATCCTCGTCTTTCACTTAATAAGGTTGAAAATAACCAACAGGCATCTACCTATTGGCAGAGAGATATGAGCTTTATGCGACTTAAAAACATGGAAATAGGATACACCATTCCTAAAAAGATCACTAAAAAGATTGGTTTATCCACTGTACGCTTCTACGCACAGGGACTCAACCTATTGACTTTCTCTAAATTCAAACTTTGGGATCCGGAGCTTGACTCAAGTTATGGTAACGTTTATCCTACCATGCGTACTTATACTTTCGGTGTAAATCTCAACTTCTAATGAATATGAAACATCTAAAAAACATTATATTAGTATTAACGGCATCCATTGCGTTGAGTTCATGTGATGGTTTCTTCGATGTAGATTTGAAAGACCAAGCTACACTTGAAGAAGTATTTTCACAAAGCACTACGACGCATAAATACCTGGCACACTGCTACTCTTACATTCCTATAGATGAAGAAATCGTGGGTAGCGATGGATGGACAGTAGGCCGCAGTGATGAATCGCGTTACTCATGGTACCAATGGGTTTACTATGAACTATATCGAAATGGCAGCTACTCCAGTGCCACTCCCAGCAGCACGACCTACTTCAATTTTTTTAGTAAATTCTACACGGGTATAAACCAATGCACCATCTTCATGGAGAATGTGCATAGAGACTTGCAAGATAGCGAAGCTGTACGCAACTATATGTCATACGAAGCCCGTTTCCTAAGAGCTTTCTACTACTATTGTCTTTTCCGACAATACGGACCAGTCTATATTTGGGGAGACGCTCCTGCTGATGAAGGTATATCACCTAACGATTGTGACAGACACACCGTAAAACAAAATATTGACTTTATGGTTAGTGAATTGGATAAGTGCATAGAAAACCTCCCTATGAGCGTAGGTGAACTAGAGAGCGAAGCCAATTACCAAGGCCGTGCCACTAAAGGTGCAGCCATGGCACTTAAAGCTAGGATCCTGCTATGGGCAGCCTCGCCACTTTATAATGGAGGTGCTGACTGGCTCAAAGGTATTAAGAACATATATGGAGATGAAATATTCCCTTCAGAAGAAGATCCTAATCTATGGGAAGAGGCAGCCAAAGCTTCAAAAGCCATAATAGATCTTCAAAAATGGGAACTATGCAAGGCTAAAATAGCATCCGGCGATGCTTTCACCGATGGCTTCAATGCATATCAGAGAGTAACTTTCGATCCATGGAACGAAGAGACTATCTGGGGCTGGTGGAAAAGGACTTCCTCAGCATACAACTATATGGGAGGTGCAGGTGCACTCTTAGGTTGCGCTTGCCCTAATTTCTCAGATAAAACCATTCTTTGGGGATTCGGTGGTATAGCACCTTCACTCAAATTGGTGGACACATACGCCATGTTCGACTCTGGACGCTTCCCTGTTACAGGATATGAAAAGAACAGTAATGGTAATGACTACTCTCGCCCTATCGTAGATGCTTCATCTGGATACCAGGCAACAGGATGGACTGAAGGATATAATCAGCCTGTAAATGCCCCATGGGCGCCTGCTTTCAAAGCGCATAACTCTACCGTTGGACGTGAGCCACGTTTTTATGCCAGCATACTTCCTAACGGATACTATTGGCCGGATAAAAACATAAAGAAACGCTTCACCTGCTACAGCGGAAAAGAGGCGACTGCGCCATGGGCAGCCTCTGGAAGTGCCGTTCGTGTAGGATATGCTTGGGTTAGATTCTACCCTGTCGATCATCCGCTTAAAGTCCAGACAGACTACACAGGCTTAAAGCACGTATATCCGGCATTCCGTATGGCTGAAGTATATCTAAACTACGCCGAGGCATGTAATGAAAAGCCTGTTCGCGATGAGGCAGAAGCACTTAAATATCTTAATAAAGTACGTGAGCGCGTCGGACTTAAAAAAGTGGAAGATGCTTACGACGATGTGATCGGAAATAAAGAACTTCTTAGAACTTTGATTAAAAAAGAGAAGATGGTGGAATTCGCTATGGAAAATATGCGCCACTATGACGCATGCCGTTGGCTCGACGCCGAAGAAGAATATCCATGCGACAACTGGACTCTTAAATGTAAGGCCGACAATTACGAAGACTCTTACACTAGAGTTACCGACGAATTTATCGGCACCCCGGCCAAGTTCAGCAAGAAGGACTATTTCTTCCCTGTATATTCAGGCGATCTTGCTAAAATGCCTAAATGGACTCAAAACTATGGTTTTTAATAAGAAATCAATATGACGAACAAATTCATACTCGCATCCATCACACTAGCAGCCTTGACTATATGTGGCTGCCAGCATAATTTGGAGCACAATATGGTGCCTGATAAATTAGGCTTCTCGTATACTTCGCAGCTTCAGCAGCCATCGGTTTTTAACGACGGCATGGAAGTAGCTGTCATAAAAAGCGGAAAAGGAAATTCTTCTGCCACCCTTAGAATAGAGCGTCTCACCGAAGATGAATTAAAAAAGTGGTGCATGAATAATGGAGCCTATACCGAAACTATTAACGAAGAGACCAAGGAAAAAACGATTACCCTCTCTTACGAATTAGCGCCGGAAATTAAATACGAAGTATCAGAAGAAGAACTGAGTTTTGCCGCTAGTGACATTCGTAAAACATTTAAGGTGAATTGGAACACGACATTTTTTGCCAATTCCTCTAAAAACAATAATGAATATGTAATAGGGTTCAAACTAGTTGATTCCTCTATCGAACTAGGAGAAAATAGAGATACCCTAATAATACATCCAGCTCTTAGTCATATAAGTTTTAAGGATAAAGACCTAAAAACTGTCTTTCCTACATCCAAGGACTCAGAGACCATCAACGAATATGAAGCAGAAGTGAACCTTGACAAGGCTGTACCATCCGAAGATGTCATCGTAGAATTAAGTGTGGATAACTCCTACATCGAGCAGGAAAGTTTAATTAAGAATAAAGAATACAAGGAAGCACCACAAGGACTGTTTTCATTTGTCAACAACACAGTCACCATAAAGGCTGGAGAGACAGTATCCCACTTTAATTACAAGATTGACCTTACTGTACTTTATAACGAAGAGGGAAAATTCAAAGAAGAAAATGTAAACTATATGATTCCTATCGTATTCTCTAAAAAGACGCCAGAACTTCTCGGCTCGGGAAAAGCACCGATAGGATATGTGGTGGTTATGGTATTAGACGATGATGTAGTTATACCACCTGATGGTCCTACAAGCCTTATCCATGGGCCTTGGGAGATTTTGGAAGGAAAGGATATGCATATCGGAGCGGATCCCCTATGTACAAATCCTAATTGGTTTGGTAATTATAACCCAACCAAACTTGTAGACTGGACTTTCGGCTTTGGAAACGACAACGATGCTTCAAAAAATGGTTATTGGGGTTCATATTTCTGGACACCCGTACCATTCCCTATGGTATTCGTGTTCGACACAGGAGCAACCTACACCTTCAATAGATTCTACAAGGTGGATGCTGATACTTTCCAAGGGCAATTCAGAGACTTCGAAGTATATGTGGCAAACGAATATGTAGGAACTGATACCAACTGGAAACTCGCATGCAAAGGAAAAACCGACTTCAAGGGCTGGAAAGACTATAAATTAACAAAAAACAGTGATGGTACCCAAGACATTGATAAGGTTCTAGAAATGTTTTCATATCCTATTCCTGCAGATATAGAAGCAGAAGGTAGTGAGTTTAACTACACCCGCGGTCGCTACATAAAACTAGTTATAACAGCAAGTTCTAAGGTGAGCAGTAAAGATTGTGGATATATAATGGAATTCTATGCCGATGGTTGGTCGATGTAGATTATTAATTGTGCTTTCCCTCTCTTTGATAACATTTTCCTGTGTATCAAAGGGAGGAAAGCCCTCTTATGAGGCAAAACCTGCCTTGAGAATAAGCCCCATAGAAGTGTCTTCCACTCGTGGGACTTTTCTTATAGAAAGCATAAATGCCACTGGCGTGGATCTGCTCTGTTTAAAAAGTACAGAAGCAGCACCTAGCACAGAGGAAATAATTCTCAAAGGAAACCATTGTCTAGATGGCGAATACGAAATTACTGGACTAACATCCGAGTGTAACTATATTCTTTATGGAGTAGCTAGCAATAGTACTGGGAAGAAAAGTAATATATACAAATTGAAATTCAGCACCATCACTGGACCAGAAAAGTTATATGATTGGGAAAAAAATCGCAACGAAAAGCCCAAATATAGTAATCTGGCATTATGTTACGGAGGCTCGGCACACCGGACCCCCTTCCTATGGGATGAAGATAGGTTCGATCATCATGTTAGTTATACCGATGTAGAAGGAAAAATGCATTGGCTTTTCGATGCGTTCCTTGCCATAGAATTTGTAGACACTAAAAACAACATGTCTTATATGCTTGGTAATGGACGGCCTTCCGCTGATAAAGATTCGTGGATAGAATTGATGGATTATTGGTTTGATAGGGAAAATGGGTTTGCCGCATTAGACCGTTCTGTCGAAAAGGCAGCCGAGAAAATGGGCAATCCAAAGACAGGTCGTAAAGTAATTATCACCCTTCCCGATCCTATTATCTATCAAAACTTTAAAGATATGAACTCCAGCACAACCTATTGGGGCTTCATAGATGGAAAGCAGATGGATTTCAAAAAACCCGTTGATAGACTTGCTGCCATGAAATGGTACATAGATGAAGTGCGTGATAGATGGGATAAAGCTAATTATAAAAACCTTGAATTCATAGGATTTTACATTATAAGCGAAGATCTTGCAATTCCCGGATATGGATGGAGTCCGGAAATCAAACACTGGGAAGACATATATCCCGAAATCAGCAACTATATACATGCTTGTAACGAAACCCTTACATGGATCCCCTATAACTCTGCCGGAGGTCATCAACTTTGGAAACAATTCGGTATCGACTATGCAATGATGCAGCCGAATTATTTCTGGCACTCGGAGTATGATATGAATTCCTACATGGCTATGGTTCTAAGTGAAGGACTGTCAATGGAATTCGAGTTTGATAAAGCGATACTGGAGAAAAATAGTGATTCCTACGGATATCGCGCACGATTCTATGAATATATGTCCATGTGTAAAAAAATGAATCTCTATGGAAAAAGAGAATTATCCTATTACTTCGGCACTAACGACTTTTACGAACTAAGCGCGTCAAGCTATCCTAAAGATAAGCAATTATATAATGACCTATGTCTTTTCATAATAGGTAGCATCCACTAAGTAACCTTTTAAAAAAAATAAAGATGAAAAATCACAATATAAAACATTTTTTCACCCTAATGACCATCCTTGCGCTTTCTGTATGCGCGTGCAACTCAGATCCGGAAGTCAAAGCTGCGAAGGATTTGGCCCAAAGAGTGATTCCCAAGCACTCTTCTCATATAAAGTTCGTACATCTTGAAGATAGTACCGACTGTTTTACACTTGAAAGCAAAGGAGACAAAATAGTAATCGGAGGCAACAACGCTAACTCCATGGCTTTCGGACTCAATTATTATCTAAAGAATTACTGCCTTACTACGGTATCATGGAATGTCGCTGACCCTCTATATATGCCAGAAAAACTTCCTTCTGTTCCGGCGAAAATTTCTCATGAAGCAAAAGCAAAAGACAGGTTCTTTCTCAACTACTGCACTTATGGTTATACTATGCCTTGGTGGGGATGGAAAGAATGGTCGTGGATGATAGACTGGATGGCCCTTAACGGAGTTACTCAGCCACTTAACATCACAGGAGAAGAAGCGGTGATGATGAAAGTGTGGGAGCATTTCGGACTTGAGCAAGACGAAATAAGGGAAAGTTTCACCGGGCCTCCATTTCTTCCATGGAATAGGATGATGGATATTGACCGATGGAAAGGTCCACTTCCTCAAAAATTCATTGACCGACAGAAAGCCCTTCAGATAAGAATCCTTCAACGCGAACGCGAACTGGACATGAAACCTGTCCTTCCAGCATTCAATGGCAAGGTTCCAGCAGCATTTGCCAAGCGTTACCCTAAGGCACATATAAAGGAAGTGACTAAATGGGATGGATTTGAAGATGAATATGGATGTTGGTTTTTAGACCCGGGTGATCCACTGTTTGCCGAAATACAAAAGGTATGGATCGAAGAACAGACCAAGATGTATGGTACTAGTCATGTTTATGGACTTGATATTTTCAATGAAGTAGATTTCTTTGAAGACATAGAAGGCGATGATTGGGATCCAGAGGTTTTAGCCCGCATTTCACATCATGTTTATGAAACTCTTGAAGCAGCTGACCCACAGGCAGTTTGGCTACAAGTTGGATGGATGCTTTATTTTGATCAAAAACACTGGAAACCGGAAAATGTAAAAGCTTATCTAAAGGCTGTTCCTGATGGGAAAGTCGCTATGCTGGATTACTTCTGCGATGAAGCAGAGATTTACAAAATCAACCAGAATTTTTATGGACAGCCTTACTACTTCTGTTTCTTAGGAAATTTCGGTGGCAATACTAACTTATCTGGAGATTTTCACGAGCTTAGTCGTCGAATTTCTGATGTATACCAATACGGAGGAGACAATCTGATGGGCTTAGGTGGAACACTCGAAGGATTCGGTGTAAGCCAATGGCTCTATGAATATGTCTTGGACAGAGCATGGGATTTAGAGCAAAGTGACGAGCAGTGGCTTAAAACACTTGCCAATAGACATGTGGGAAAAGAAGATCCAAGCATTCAAAATGCTTTCAAACTACTTGCAGACGAAATATATGTAAAGACCACTTATTCAGGTATATGCCCTATAGCATGCATTCACCCATGCCTGGAGGGTCATTGGAGATGGACTACGCTTCCTGAAGTTCCTTATACATTTGAACAAATCGCAAAAGTGTGGGCGCTACTACTAGAAAGCCCATACGATACGGATTGGTACAAATTCGATGTTGTAAATATAGGATCCGAAGTTATAAAATTAGCATTTCCTTCTGAAAGAGATGCCTTTACCCAATGTTATTACAAGCGAGATCTTGAAGGATTGAAAAGACATGCGGATAACATGAGGCATCTTTACGACCTCTGGGAAGAATTGCTTTCGTGCCATAGTGCATTCTCGCTTAAAAACTGGATAGATCAATCTAGAAACTGGGGAGATACACCACAAGAAAAAGATTACTACGAGAATTGCGCCCGTGTTATCCTTACCTCATGGGGTGGCACAGGTCAACTTACCGATTACGCCAATCGTCAATGGAGCGGGCTTGTACACAACTACTACCGCGCAAGATGGGAAATGTTCTGGAAAGAAATTATAGCCGACGTAGAAGGTACAGGACCAAAATTCGACCAAAAAGCATTCGAAAAACGCGTAAGAGAGTTCGAATTGGCGTTTGGAGAACCTTCACATAAGCTTAAATGGACTGAATCAGACAAAGATGCCTACAACACAGCATGCAAAATAGCATGCGAATTAGAAATAATCGACCGCTCATCAATTTCAATTGTACCGGAACCATCAATAGTTGTTAAAACCCATGGAAATATCCCATTAAGTGCAGATGCTGCCATCTTTGCCAGTACCCCTGAATTAAAAGAACTCATTGGCACATTCAATGAATTGAATGACAAATATGGAGCAAAAGTGTGGAAGAGTGCTTCTAACGAGAAGAAAGCACAACTGGTTCTTTATCTTGACTCTACCCTCGAAAAAGAAGCATACACATTGGATAGCAAACCCTTTGAAGGGAAAATAGAAATCCGCGGAGGCTCAAAGCATGGCGTATGGAATGGACTCATGACGATACTTCAACTCACCAAACAGAATCCAAATCAGATACACGGAATGCATATAGAAGACTCCCCAGCCTTTGGATATCGAGGAGCGCATTTCGATGTATGCCGACACTTCTTTTCAGTCGATGAAGTTAAAGACTACATAGACATACTTGCGCTACATAAGATAAATACATTTCATTGGCACCTTACAGAAGATCAAGGTTGGAGGATAGAAATAAAAAAATATCCTAAATTGATCGAAGTCGGATCAAAACGAAAGGAAACCCTGATTGGCCCACTGTATGCAATGATAGGATACGATGGCATACCATACGAAGGACACTATACACAGGAACAAGCTCGCGAAGTCGTCGAATACGCCGCAAATCGCCAGATTACAGTAATACCAGAAATAGAGATGCCTGGTCATGCTCAAGCTGCTCTTGCCAGTTATCATGAACTTGGCTGTCTAGGAGCAGAACATGACTACGAGGTTTGGACAAGATGGGGAGTAAGTCCTGAATTATTCTGCGCTGGAAAAGAAGAGACTTTCAAATTCCTAGAAGATGTACTTGATGAAATATGTGAAATATTCCCTAGCGAATATATACATATAGGCGGAGATGAAGCTCGTAAGACCCGCTGGGAAGCTTGCCCGGCTTGTCAAAAAAGGATAAAAGATGAAGGTCTAAAAGATGAAAAAGAACTGCAGAGCTATTTTATAAGAAGAATCGAGGATTACCTTAATACTAAGGGGCGTAAAATCATCGGATGGGATGAGATTCTTGAAGGTGGTGTTACAAAAACAGCAACTGTAATGTCATGGAGAGGGACAAAAGGTGGAATAGAAGCTGCTAAATTAGGCAATGACGTAATAATGACGCCATCTACCTACTATTATCTCGATCATTTTCAAACGGCTGATCCCCAAAAGAATGATGAGCCACTAGCCATAGGAGGTTATACTTCTCTAAAGAAAAGTTATAGTTTTGATCCTTTTGATCAACTTACACCAGACGAAGAAAAATATATAAAGGGTATTCAGTGTAACCTCTGGACTGAATATATCCCTGATTATAAACAAGCTCTACACATGTTACTCCCTAGGCTTGCTGCACTTAGCGAAGTGGCATGGAGCGATGAACACAGAACCTCTTATGAAGATTTCGTAAAACGCATTGAAGATTCACTTATACCTCTATATAAAAGTAGAAACTATAACTATGCAGATTATGCATTTCAAAATCCACCAATAGAATGATGTTCTTAAGTACCTTACTTTCAGCTCTTGTTCTTTTAAGTCTGAACAAAGCCGATGGAGTTTATCAAAGCGGAGACACGGTTCGTGTCTACGCTAGTGAAAACAACGTCACAACACTCGTTCATGAAAAAGTCTATACTGGGCCACAAACCATCAAATTCGAATACGCTGATACCGAAATAGGATGGATAGTAGATCCGCAGGATTTTAAGCAGGCCATTCCATGTCCAAAAGACTTTGATAAATTCTGGAACAAAGAAAAAAGAAAAATGAGACGACTACCTATGAATGCCGTCTTAAAAGAAGTCCATGTAGAAGGAAAGGACAACAAAAACTTTATCTGTTATGAGATGACTCTTGATTGCGTAGATAATACTCCTGTACGAGGCTATATAGCTATGCCTAGGAATGCTAAGAAAAAGTCGCTACCAATCGTAGTATTCATGCATGCAGCTGGCGTCAGTGGAAACTGGTGTAGAAGTAACCCAGCTCAAACCATGGACATGGCGGCATGGGGCAATGGAGCTATTTGTGTAGATTTCAATGCTTTCGGCATGCTTAACGACCAGGATGAGCAGTATTATAAAGACCTTGAGAACGGAGAATTGAAAGATTACTCCAGAAGACCATCAGATAGCCCAGAAACATTCTTCTTCAAGAATATGTATCTTCGTGCAGTAAGAGCTCTCGATTTCACCTGCACTTTAAAAGAATGGGACGGAAAAAGGGTATTGGCCTATGGACAGAGTCAAGGAGGCGCACAAGCTTTCGCTCTTGCCGGTTTAGACAAAAGAGTGAGTGCTGTGGTAGGAATAGTCCCGGCATGGTGTAATAGCGCCGGAAGTGTAACCCCAGCAGGAGAAGATAGTTGGCCATTTGTATTCAAACAATTTGCAACAAGTGAGCAAGGGATTGCCGTAATGAAATATTTTGACGGATGCAATTTTTTGGCACGAAGTAAGGCTAAGTTTTGGGTGGAAATTGGCCTTATGGACAGGACCTGCCTACCTTCCGCCATTTATGCAGGGCTAAACGTATGTCCAAGTAAAGACATAACCATCAAACCCAGCCCGTATCGTTACCACGATGAGCCAAAGCCACGATATTGGAAAGAGTGGCACGACACTATTTGTAAAGAACGATATGAATGGATAAATGACTATCTAAAATAAAAGAGAGGGCCTTTAAAAGGCCCTCTTTTAGTAACTTGAAACAAATAAGTTGCGTCAGATTAGCATTAGATTTTCGAGGAACCAAAAAGATTTACTAAGATGATGCAGGTTATTTTTTTTAAAGTAACTTAATAGTATTTTTCTTCTATTTTTTTAAAGCTATATGACATCTCGTGACGCTGAGATTCCGTGGCCTTAGGAAGTACCAAAGAAAGAATTCGCGCTTCAAGTGGATCTTTTGTGCGAACAGAAAACAGCCTGCCGTCATCGACATGAGAAAAAGCAACAGCTTCATTTTTTACCTCTATAGACTCTATTTCTTCTGGATTTCCTATTGTATACGGCCACGAGTCACAAAATGGCTTATGACCTAAGGCATAAATCTCCTGATCTCCAAAATTCAAAAAAGCATCTTTTACCTTGCCTTTTTTTATGATGTTCACTATATTCTGTAGAGCATATCCTATGATAAAACCAGAAAAATCCAAATACTGATTATCTCCGTGTGAAACATTGAAAAGGCCCTTAGTCTTGATTAAATAAGACTCACATATATTAAGAGCCTCTTTCATCATTTCACTTGTTTCTATATCAACCTTTGAAGCATTCAACACAGAAACTTCACTATCTTTACGACTACCATCAAACACCTTTTCTAAAGACGATAGTACTTTAACAATCTCTTTCCATAAAGTATAAGACTTATTTTCAGGAAGTCCCACTAAGGAAACATCAAGCCACGAACCGAAAATATCATCGACTCTTGCTTTCAAAAGAGAAGTACTAGCAAGATATGTACTCTGTGTTTTCATAATGTTATAATTTTACTTCTTCTTATAAAAACCCATAACTGAACCCACTGCGCGATTCTCAGTGCCACCCGAGGTATTGCTTAAAAGTGAATTCTGGCGAGTCCCAAGTACGGTCATAGCAGTAGAACCACCTCCATCGAAATTAACAGCACCGACACAGCCCAATCCTTTCATTATCTGGGCTATTTCTACTATGCTTGCACCTTTACTTGCAGTTATACGGCCATCGCATACAAGTAGTATTATCTTACCATCTTCTGTGTAACCCACTGCTGTACGATCTGGGGTAATTGATGAATTCGTGAAAATGTCACTTGCAATAATTTCATAATTACGCACGAACTTTCCATCTTCCATGGTAACATCCGTAACCACCTTTCCATTCTTAACTAGAAGTGGACCAGCACTCATAGCATAATATGGATTCCAACTATGAGACTGTGTAGGATAATCAGCAGAAACAGCATCGTATGTGGCTTTTCCTTCGATATTCATCATAGGAGAATCGTAGTAATATGTTACATTCTCGCTATCCCTTGCAGCCCATACTGCAGATGGCTTTTGATTCTTATCAACACCGAAAGTCCCTCGAAGCGTAGGCATTCCTGTAGAAGGAGAAATAACACCCTCGCTAACATGGAAGTCTCCTGTCACGCCTGTTTTCATGTTAAAGTATCCGGCGTTTGTCATGACATAGTTTTCATCTGTATAGAATTCTTCTAGAGTTTTAGCCGTAGCACTAAACTCCATTCGGAATTCCACATTTCCTTTAGTTACATCAGCTATTGCATACCATGCATTGAAAGGCCTACCATTTAAATTATCTTCAGTCTTATAAACTTCGATATCCTTCGGCATATTGTCAAATTTAATCTCTTTCCAGTTAAATGAAATAGCTTCAGGCTCATTTTCCAACTTGATTTCAACCTCATTACTATATGTGACGCCTTTTTCAGTAACTGTATATGCTCTTACTTTATATGCCTTACCATATTCGATGCCCGTATTAGGTATGGCTTGATATAACCTTACAGTAGTGGTTTTGGGCCCATGTGCATGCGCATCTTCTATAGTAGGTGTATGATCCGAACTCCAACACAATCCCCACGACTTTTCAGGATAAGATTTAGATTTTCCGAGCGTGAAGTTCAACAAAGCAGAAGTAGGAGTATATTCCACCTCGGAAGAGAGTTCCGCTACTGGGAGAAGCGAATAATCAAAAAGAGCTATCTCCTTATAAATAACTTGAGAAGAAAGCATAGGGCCTCCACTTATGGCTTGAATGCCGATAGAATATGTCTGTCCTTGTTTTAACTCATCTTTAATTTCATAACTATTGGCATCTGCAGGAAGAGAAGCAATTTTTTTTACTTCTCCTTTCGCTGGTTTAACATAAACATCATAACCAACTTCATTATCACAGTTATCCTGCCAAGTCAAATTCACCTGCGATGAAAACTCTACCTGTTCGAGATTGAATTTCGTAGGGTTTTTTAACGGAGCATAATGTTTTTCTCCTTCTTCCTCTTTGGGAGTGCAAGAGAAAGAAAGCGTGGCCAAACATAAAACCACTAGTGAATTAATAGATCTCATAAAATATTAGTTGTAGTTTTGTTATTTTCTTATGGCACTATAAGCCTTTACCTTGACCTTTTTCTCGTTAGGGAGAGTCACAGTTCTATCTTCAGAACTCATATTAACCAAGATAAAAGTTTCTTTTCCCTTTACATTTAGCCATCGCGCCCCCATCACTACAGGATAAACCTCCCCTTCAAAAACAGTAATCGTCGGCAAAACTTCAGGAAATTCCAATTCCGAGAGAAATCTTCCACCATAAAAGACATCATGATTTCTAGAACGGAACCTCCCTAAAGTACGTAAAAATTCTATTTCAACTTCATTACTACCATCAAAAAGCCACTCTGGCTGAACCCAACCCAACTGAGATCCCCAAAGTAGGCTTCTAGCATTGTTATAAAGGAAATGCCCATCATTTAATTCCCTATGATAGTAATTTAAGCCACTATACAAAACTCTATCTGAATAAATTAAAGGGAAAACCGGCAGCATTTTTATCTGAGCGCTGTGAGGAGTATTCACCACCAATAGCATATCGAAAAGATCCATATAAACTTCCGAATTCTCCTCTGATGTAACAGCCTGGCCATCGGTAAAAACTTCTTCATTAAGCCTTGTTAAAAGTTTTCTGTATGATTCCGGCCACCAACTTCCTGCTCCCTTTGCATGAGGGTGGTTCGAAGCATAACATGGCTCACTGGCAGCAGCAGCTATTTGATCTATATAAACGCCATCTGTGCCTATACTATGTAATAAGGAATCCGTAAGTTCATATATCACCTCCTGCCATATAGGCGACGATGGACAAGTCACTGTATTAGGGACATTTGATGTAGGATAAATCTCGGTATAAAGCGAGCCATCCGGCTTTCGACAAGAAGCTAAATGACCTTTCCTGCTTTTATATGAGTCATTCGCCGGGTCCCATAAGCGTCCGTTTATATAAGGAGTCACATGAGCTCCCTTGGACTGAACTTCGTGAACCATCTCTTTGAAACCCGGCTTTGCCGGAAGATATTCTGGGTACATAGTGTCATACGCATAGTGATGCCAATGATACCAGTGTATCCCCAGCCCCTTGTCATAATAATCGACAGCCTTTCTAACAGATTCCACCACCTCTGGGAACATATTTTTCGGGCGCATCCATACATCAGCATTCTGTATCCATTGTGCAATATTTCTCTCTCTCAAAGGAGTATCAGCCCATTGAGCTGTCAGCACGAAAGGACGATACCATTTCAAAAGAGTCTGATCCCATGTTCCTTCATTAAAAGCAAATGTAGTCTCCCATGGAAGCTCAAAATGTCCATTATCAGTCCACGCATAGGATGTGGGAACCTTTTGTGAAAACACCAAATCCGACTCAGTTCCCTTTATAAAAAAATACTTACCTGCTCCACTTTTATCTCTTGACGAAAAAAAGTAACATCCTTTTTCACTATGTGTTAGAACAAACTGCATTCCCCCTGTAACAGAAGGATATCTTGTAGAAACAACTCCCCCATCACTTGGTATAGGAAATTCGGCACCAAAGCCCATAGGTAAAACAGCCTTACTGCCCTCTTGTCTTTCCACTTTAACTATAGGAAACTCCACTCCATCTACTATCCACCCTCTTGGTATATCAGCCGAAATAGACCACAATGGCAAGTCGCCGTCCATTCTCACTCTAACCCGAATTTCATTCGTTTCTATTCTGTCAAGTGTAATATTCCAGCTCATCCATGCTTGCTGCCCGTCTTCACTGATGGTAATGCCTTTAAAACGAGCATAGTCCGGAGTAAATTCTGGGCTCTCCCCTTGTGGCCCCAAGAAAGATATTTTCCAAGTCGGGGCTTCTTTGCCCAATACACTTTTTACATCCAAATTATCTATCACTGAAGCACTACTATTCCAAGATAATAGCACAAGGCTAGCCAGTACCCAAAATTTTCTCATTTCTATCTTCTTCGTTGTTTCATTTGCTGTTCTTGTAATTTCTGAGCCTCCTCAAGTCTCATCTGCCATTTGCTCTTAGGCAGTGGTTTCCCTTTAGAAGCTTCCACTTTTGCAAGCACATCTTTAGGTTTAACGCACCATTTCCTGATTATAAATATCTCTACCATAGATATCAACTGAGATATCAAGTAATAATAGCTCAAACCAGAAGACAGATTATTACATATAAAGAACATCATGATTGGCATCATCCACACGCTCATGAACTGCATAGACTTGGCCGAAGGATCATTCGATGCAGCCTGCTGTGATACTGTGAGTTTACTGTATCCCCACATAACTACTGCCATAAGCAAAGCAAACAATGACAGGTGGTCACCCAAAAGCGGAATTCGCATTCCGAAATCCACTATAGAATCGTATGCACTCAAATCTTCCGCCCATAGGAAGTGCTGCTGACGAAGCTCGATAGAAGCAGGGAAAAACCGGAACATAGCCCACAATATCGGGAATGTCAGCAAAGTAGGAAGACAACCTCCCATAGGGCTAACCCCGGCCCGTTTATATAAATCCATCGTGGCTTGCTGCTTTTTCATAGCATCCTCCTGCTTAGGATATTTCTTGTTTATATCCTCCATATAAGGCCTTAGAGCACTCATCTTTGCAGAAGAAGCATAAGACTTATAAGTGAATGGCAGCACCACTATCTTTATAATAAGAGTCATTATCAAGATGATAATTCCGAAATTCCCTATATACTTATGCAAAAAGTTGAACATAGGGATAATAAAATACTTCGTAAACCACCCTACGAGCCATCCTCCCAATGGTATAACCGATTCAAAATGATGGTCATACGACTTAAGAGTACTATAATGATTAGGTCCTAAATATATTTCAAGAGGAATCCGTGTGTCAGATCCGTTTGACAAGTCAAGACGCATATTTGCGTTACATGTCATCAAATTATGCTCCGGATTATCTTCTCCCAAATAGTTTACACTAAGCTCCCCCGAGGCAAATTGACCGGGAGCACGAACTATCATTGAGAAAAACTGCTGCTGAAAAGCGAACCATTCAAGATTAGAACTGATCTTTTTACTTGAACTACGCCCCCGTCCCATCTCTGAGGGTTTCTTATCGCCGGAAAAGTAATAATTCAATTTAGAATATTGACTTTCATTTTTATAGCCCTTCTCCATACGTGGAATCACGGTTGAGAAATCTACATCCACTGACCCCACTTGTCGAGGAATATTTTTCATATTCACAAAGGCCAATTCACTTCCCACCATATATGAGCCGGCTGTCAACGAGTACACTTGTTCTATATACCCGCCATCTTCAAAAGGAATTCTAAGAACTGCCAGACTATCATTGCTAGAAACGACATCAAAAGCGAAATTTTGCGTTTGAAGCCATTCTCCTGCATAAATATTCACATCGTAGTGATTATCTCCTGCCTTAAAAAGATACAAATCACTTCCGCCGTAATTAGTGTAATCCTTTAATCGTGCGGACCACAATTGCGCCCCTTTAGTATTAATCTCAAGGTCAAGTTTATCATTTGATAGGCGGATAATCTGTCCTTCAGCTTTTTTTCTCGCATCCAGTGTAGCATCCTTATATATATGCTCCGTCTCTTGCTCTATCCCTTTGCTATCTGAACTCACCGTCTGCACTGGTGCATTCGCAGCCTCGACTCTAGCTATCGAATCCTGCTTTGCTATCCATTCCGCTTCCTGTTTTTTTCTTTCGAGAAGCTGTTGTTCTGCTTGTTTTGACTGAAAAATGGTAAAGCCCACAAGGACTAAACCCATTAAAATAAAACCAATTAAAGAATTTTTATTCATATTTTTATTTCTGACTCCTGATCTTCTCCTCTATCGATTTCAACTCCTCCTTAGCCTGTTCTATTCTCTTTCTCATCTGAGATACCAAAGCCTCTGAATTACGAGAATTAGAGAAGAAGCCTATATTATTCTCATATGTAATTATATCCTGCTGTAAAGCATTATATTTACGCATGAGATCACTCTTAGTGTAAACAGGAGGGAAAACTTCATCCATAGCATCCTTATAAGCCTTTGCTATATTATCCTTCTCCTTAAATGGAACGAACCCTATCTCTTTGTATCTATTGGCAAATTGTTCCTTTGCCTTAGAAGCAGGCAACTCTTCCGTAGGCTTGAATGCCCTAATTTCTTCGATGAGCGCCTTCTTTGCCTTAAGATTAGAATAATAATCATTCTCAGGCTTAGCCTTGGCATCTCTTGAAGCAAAAAATTCATCACATGCTGCACGGAAGCGCTTCCAAAGCTGCTCTGATTTCTTCCTAGGGACAGCACCTATTTCCTTCCATTGTTTTTGTAAAGCAATGAATTGATCTGTCGTTTTCTTCCAATCTTCACTGCTTTTCAACTTTTCAGCCTGCGCGATCAAAGATTCTTTCTTTGAGATATTCTCTTCCATATCGCTCTTGATATTCATAAAGAACACACGCTTCTTTTCAAAAAACTTATCACAAGCTGCACGGAAGCGTTCATATATCTTCTGATTATCCTTTCTGGAAGCAAAACCTATGGTTTTCCATTTTGCCTGGATATTTTCTATTTCCTTAGACAAGTCATTCCACTTCCCTGCATCGGTAATATCCTCCTTATCAGCTATTTTCTCCACTTCTTCGCACAGTTCCTGCTTTGCAAGGAGATTAGCGGCAAAATCGGCCTTTAACCGCTCGAAATGCTCTTGATAATTACGCCTTATAACTGCAGTAGCGGCCTTAAATCTCTCCCAAATGCTTTCACGGTACTCCTTTGCAACGGGCCCTAAGTCCTTCCACTTCTCGTGAAGAATCTGAAGTGTATTGAAAGCACTAACGACATCATCTGATTGGGCCAATTCCTCCGCTTGTCTGCAAAGTTCTTCCTTGGCTTCCAGATTTTTCTTGAAATCCAAGTCTCTAAGTTCATGGTTTATTTGAACCATGTCGTAAAATCGTTCTTCCTGCAATTTATATGACTTGTTTACATCATTAAATTCACTTGCCGGAACAGGGCCTATTTCCTTCCACCGAGTCTGGATATCGTGTAGGGCCGGGAAAGCAGCTTGAACATTTTCACTATTGTCCACCAATTGTTTAAGCTCTTCTATCAGGGCCAATTTCTTTTCGAGATTAGCCTGCCTTTCTGCTTCTTGTTCTTTATTGAATTCTGCTTTTTCGCGCTTATAGTCTATATACACAGCCTTAAACTGTTCTTCTATTGCATTGAACTTTTCCGAGTCATATATACCATCCGCCTCAGCTTCGGCTTTGAGTTTCCCCAGCTGTTTATAAAATAGAGATTTTATATTCTCCACTTCCTTTGAACGTTCCATACGATCGTCCAAAGTGCCAATTCTCTTAAGTTCAACTACCAGTTCTTCAAGGTTAGGATTTTCAAGATCTGTTATCATATTGCAAAGGTTTTGGAAATTGGGCAAATATAGCAATTATTTTGGTAATTTTGCAAGAAAAATAGTAGTTGAAATATGCGTATAGACATCCTAACAGTGGTCCCCGAACTGCTTGAAAGCCCCCTTGGACATAGCATTGTGGGCAGAGCTACCAAAAAGGGGCTAGTGGAGATAAACGTACATAACCTGCGAAAATACGGAATTGGCCCGAGAAAAAATGTGGACGATTATTCGTATGGTGGAGATGCAGGTATGGTAATGATGATAGAGCCCGTTTATAAGATGATAAGCGAACTCAAAAGCGAAAGAGACTATGATGAAGTGATTTACATGTCTCCTGATGGAGAGCGACTAACGCAGGGCATTTCAAATGATCTTTCCCTTAAGGAAAACATTATTATCTTATGTGGGCACTATAAGGGAATAGATCATCGAATACGCGAGCATCTTATCACTCGGGAGATCTCAGTAGGTGACTATGTGGTTAGTGGCGGAGAAATACCGGCTGCGCTTCTGGTAGATTCGCTCGTAAGACTAATTCCGGGAGCACTTACCGATGAGACATCTGCTCTTTCCGACTCTTTTCAGGACGATCTTCTCTCGCCTCCCATTTATACTCGTCCTGCAGAATTTAACGGATGGAAGGTCCCCGAAGTGCTTTTAAGTGGCAATCCTAAACTAATCCAAGCTTGGCAAGACGAGCAAGCCTTAGAGCGGACAAAAAGGCTAAGACCCGAACTTATTAAAAAATTTTAAAAACTAAAAAATTTTTAATAAAATTCGTACGGAAATTTTGTATGTTTAAAAAATCGTAGTATATTTGCCTTCGGAAATGATAAACAACTCATCTTACAGAAATGTAAGAATTCTAACCAAAGATAATTAACCTTCTTAATAGGTAATACACTACTAACTAATCGATAAGGCTCGCAGAGATGCGAGCCTTTCAACATTATGGAATTCCATTATTTCTGTGACATAATAATATGTGTTTAAGCGTTAAAAGATTACTTTACACAGAACAAATACAGAACGGAATTTTGTTGAACCTGAAAAACACCTCTAAAGTCAATATGCCATGTAGGGGCCTCTATTAAGGGTAGCAGTTAAAGGTGAACATTTTTCGCGATCACCTTTAGGCCATACCCCTTCTGGAAGTACGTAGAATGATGGTCACACCTAAAGGTGAATTTCGCTTTAGGATGAGAATCCCTAATTCACCCAAAGTGGTCGAGCATACCATCCATATAGATATTTTTGAAGCAATATATAGACGAATACCTCTGCTGTATCTTTCAACTCCTAGATCAAGAACTTTAGAACTCAACTTAGAGGTGTTTCTGATGTCACATATTTAGGCTTTAGAATATTTATGCCTAAACACATACTTTTCCCCTTGACCCACTGGTTCTCGTTCCGTTCACAAGATACAAAAAGTCGGGCAGACTTTTACGCCTGCCCGACAGAAACAAGTGAAACATTATCAGTTTATTTTAGATTTAAATAACTTAATGCCATTAGTATCACATAAATCATAAAAGTCATTCTCATTTAATGGTCCATAAATAGAATTGTCATAACAGATGATGATCCAATAAATTATATTTTTAGTATGCTCATCTTTACCCCTAAGGAGAATATATTTATTAGTACTTTCAATGTTTTTTATTGTTACGTCATCTGGCGTAGAAAAATGCGTTAAAAAATTATAAATGTAGCCATAATCCGATTTATTAATGAGTATGCGTGTTTCGGCATCAGAGACCAACCATTTTTTATGATCCAATTCAATAACGCTAGCCCTATTTCCTTTAAAAACATACCCATTATTTATGGGAATAGTGTTCTTATTGCCGACAGAGTTTAAATGATAATAAATTAGAAATGCTATTAATCCACAAAAAACTGTCTGTAAAATAATTTGGAAGTATCTCTTTTTGAATACTTTATATAAAATTGAAAATAAAATTATAAGTATAATCAAACAAAAAATAATATGAAATAACATGTTATATCCCTATTTTCTAATGGTAATTTTATTGAATGGTTAATTTAGTTCAAAACAAGAAAAATTACCCACCTTATCAAGGAAAATTGGCGTTATCCCCTTGGCTGAACAATTATTTTGGAATTGTTCTATATTAAATGGTCCTTGTACTGCATTATCTACCTTACTTATTATCCAATATCGTTTTTGTAATTCTTCTGGTTTTATAGTATATTCATCAGGCAGATAATCTTTCCCCTTAAAAATAATGTAATCATCTGTATACTCAACTGCTGTTATTGTCATTCTTTCCGTTTGTATCCGAATATCGTGAGATAATATAAATCCGATATAATCATTGTACATAAATCCATTTATATTATCATATTTATATGTATCACATACTGGTTCGGCGCTACAAAATAGAAAACTATTTCCAAGGTCTATTGAATAACTCCACCCCCTTTGTTCATCACGATTATAACAATACCTTGCAATTGATATAGTGGCCAAAAAATAGCATATGATTATGACTAATATTGTAAATATTTTTTTCTTACTTATACATCTAAGTGTTAAGAAGAAAGACGCAACCTTCAAACAAAATACAGTAGAATTATTGGCCACATAATGCAACCAATAGATGGTTAGCCAAAATAATAAATTATAATCGTTTGAATCCATAAAAATTTATATAATATTTTTCCCCTTTTCCAGCTATTATACTCCCTATTTTGGTAATGCTATTTCTGGTTTTCGTTCTTAACGAAGAAGATGGATGCATATCAAAATCATATGTATCAGAATATGCGCGAATCTGATTATTCGGATATCCAACAATTTTTATACTACCATATACAAGCATATCCATTATTTTTTTACTTTCAGAAAAAAGAGAAATATTTCTTTCTTCGCCTACTTCTAGTGGGCTAAGCCTTGAAAAATCTATTTTGCTTAAATCAGCAAACAAATCTGCACCATTTCCATTTCTATACCATTCATTAGCCTCAGATAGTGTTATATACCCATCCCAATCTGGCCGCTCTCTTAATGTGTTGTAACTTTTAACAAATATAGCAAAAGCATCTTCGTCTAATACATCTGCACCTTCATTCATTGCTTCAGCCTGATCGTCTGTCATTGTATGGTATTCCGTGTAATCTGTGATAAAAACAGGATCTCCTTGTAAGCCACTTTCTGTTACTCCTACTAATTCTCCATGAGCATTATAAATCGGTCTTCTCCCATCTGGATCCACGAAGTTAATCGGATTACCATTGCAGTAAGCGTATGGCGAAGTGCCATAGTATTTTTCACTCAGCGGGTCGGGCGTTAGCCAGCGTCTTACTCGTGGTGAGTAGAACCTCGCGCCGAAGTCCGTGTAATCCACCCCGAAATCCCTCATCTGGTCCTCTTTACCGGTGAAGTGCGCGCGAAGTGTTGCGCCATTCCACTCCTTCCATCACCCACACATTATCTGGGCGCTGCCTTAAGATGAATGGTCCGCGATAAATAAGCCCGTAACTATCACCCGATGTCGTTATCAAAGAACTAGTTCTCGTTCCGTTCGCAAGATACGAATAATTTACTGAACTTGTAGCGGATATCTTATC